>Ga0207702_10000003_pt1 | contig 434196 bp, 412 predicted proteins | sample KBSCornC62_FD_184302 | JGI IMG/M metagenome (GOLD analysis project Ga0207702, IMG submission 184302) | Corn rhizosphere microbial communities from Kellogg Biological Station, Michigan, USA - KBS Corn C6-2 (SPAdes) (version 2) | ecosystem: Host-associated > Plants > Roots > Rhizosphere > Soil ...
GTGCTGCATAGCTATGTACGGACGGGATAACCGCTGAAAGCATCTAAGCGGGAAACCCACCTCAAAACGAGAATTCCCTTGAGAACCGTGGAAGACGACCACGTTGATAGGCCGGGTGTGGAAGTGCAGTAATGCATGTAGCTTACCGGTACTAATCGTTCGATTGGCTTGATTGCTCTCATTTTCAGTGTCCATGAGACCTGCGAGCGCACAACGCTCGCTAGCTTGCTTCGTTTTCTTGTCCTTCGCCGGCCTGGTGGTTCTTGCGAAGAGCCTCAACCCGATCCCATCCCGAACTCGGCCGTTAAACTCTTCAGCGCCAATGGTACTATGGCTTAAGCCCTGGGAGAGTAGGTCGCTGCCAGGCCTGCCAAGGACAAGAAATTCCTCTTTCGATTTTGCAGAACAACAGAAACGCCGCTTCCCCTGGGAGGCGGCGTTTTTGTTTTTGCACCAGTCATTGCTCCCTGCGGTAAACCGGCTTTCGGCCACGATTGTCGTCTAATCAGGCGCGTACCAAGCTCTGGGGTTCACGGGCGGTTCATCCCGAGGAACGTAGGAAATGTGAGCACCGGTGCGGCTGCGTGACCGCAGGTTTTTGAGGAGATGCTCATGCGCGAATTCGTTCGGCCTCTCGCTTTGGTGGTGGCGCTGGGTGCTGGTGTCTCCGGCGTGGGATCTATTTCCGCTCTGTTCGTCCCCAGTGCCATGGCGCAGAACAAGCCGCCGGCTGACGCCCCAGCGCAGCCCGCGATGAAGCAGATCGCGCTTACGCAAAAGCAGATCGATGGTGTCCTTGCCTCCGCGAAGGAAATGAATGCGCTCTCCGACAAATTGCCGGAGAATGCTGCGCCTGATCCCAAGGTGACGGCCCAGTTCGAGGCCGTCGCCAAGAAAAATGGATTCGCTGGCTATGACGAATATGGCCTCGTGGTCGATAATATCGGGCTGGTGATGGCAGGCTTTGATCCGGCTACCAAAAAATACGTCGGTCCGGACGCGGTGATCAAGGCGCAGATCACCCGGCTGCAGGCTGATACCAAAATGCCTGCCAAGGACAAGCAGCAGACATTGGCCGATCTCAACGAGGCCCTGAAGCATCTCCCGCCCGCGATCGAAAATCAGGGCAATATCGATATCGTCAGCAAGAATTACGACCAGCTGATTGAGGTTATGGGCGACGAAGACGAATAATCGTCTGGACCTGCCCTGTTGCTGGCCCGGCTTTTTAGCTCGCCAGGAAATCCAGCACGATCTCGCAATAATGCTGGGGCGCCTGTTCGAACATCGAATGGGTGGTGTTGGGGATGATAGCAGTCTGACTGTTGGGAATATGGGCGGCGAGTGCCCTCAACACCAATGGCAGATTGCCCTTGGTCTGGCCGCCGCCGATCAACAGTGTCGGCAAGTTGATTGACTCGGCATCGTGCTTCGAAAACGGCAGCCTTCCGTCGTTGGCCTGGCCGATCAGGGTGGTGGCGTTATCACGAAGCCCCTGTTTGGTCGCGGCAGGAAGCCGCCCCCAGGCCCCGGGCCCTTCAAGCGTGTCGACGAAATAAGACAGCCCTCCCTCGATATCACCTGCCGAAACCTTTTCAGCCGCCGCTCGCATCCATTCCGCAAGCGGCGAGGCACCGGTCCTGGCCTCCGGATTAAGCGTCGAATCGAGTTCGCCGCCAGGCTCGGCCAAAACCAGGCGCCGCAACAGCTCGGGCCGCCGCTGCGCCGCCCGAAACGAAATATGTCCACCGCGGGAGTGGCCCATCAGATCGACAGGCCCGGTGTCGAGCCGTTCGATGAAGGAAATAAGATCGTCGGTATGCTGCCCGATGGAGTAGGTATTTCCCCGGCCGTCCCAATGGGCAGGAAAAAAGTGTCGCAAGGAAATCGCGATGACGCGATGACGCCGCGATAGCGGTCCGAGAACGGGCGACCAGGTCCGGAAATCGCCGAGCGAACCGTGGACGCAGACGAGAACCGGACCCTGACCGACCTCCAGATAGGCCATGTCGGTTCCGTTGACGGGGAGGCTTTGCATGGTGTTTCCCGATTTCTTCCCTGGACAAGGCCGATCATTCCACAAACAGCCCCGCACGCCCAGCTCCCTCATCCGTGCGGGATCTCCGAAATCGGGTGGATCGCTCCGGCAGCCGGGCCTAGATTGTTCTTCCGCAACCGCTCTTCGGGAGATGCGCATCGTGGCGAACGATCAGTTGGTGATTTTCGATACCTCGATCGGCGCTTGCGGCCTCGTATGGGGCCCGCGCGGAATTCGCGGTGTGCAATTGCCGATGGGAAGCGAGGAGAAGACGCGCCAGCGCTACGGCGAGCTCGTTGAAGCCCTCGCTCCGGACGAGGTGCAAAGGGCCGTCTCCAAAATTACCGGTTTGCTGGCGGGTGAACCGAACGATCTCTCCGAAGTCGTGCTCGATCTCGAAGGCGTGCCGGACTTCAACCGCCGCGTCTACGACATCGCCCGCACTATTCCCCCGGGCAAGACGATGACCTATGGCGATATCGCGAAGAAATTGGGTGGGATCGCGCTTTCACGCGACGTGGGCCAGGCGCTCGGTCGCAATCCCTGTCCGATCGTCGTGCCCTGCCATCGCGTGCTAGCCGCAGGCGGCAAGCCGGGGGGCTTTTCCGCCAATGGCGGGGTTGTGACCAAGCTCAAGATGCTGGCGATCGAAGGGGCCTATGTGAACCACACGCCGATGCTATTCGATTAAAGCTTCAGGCCGGCGGGGGCACCGAAATCCGCACGGACTCGCGCGTCATCATTTTCTTCGCGAACGCGTCGAGCCGTGGATAGGCTTGCCGCCAGCCGCAATCCGGGAAGCGGAAATCCGCATAGCCCAGCAAGCAAACCAGCGCGATCTGCGAAATGTCTAAGGGCCGCGATAGTGCCTCGCTGTCGGCGTCAAAGCGCGCCATTCCGGACCAGGCCCGATTCCAGTGATCATCATACCAGACCTGCCAGCGCAGGTTTTCCGGCCGCACCAGTTTTTCGTAGCGGCAGAGCAGCATCGAATCGAGCATGCCCTGCAGCATCGAATGGTCGCTTTTGACGCGCCATTTGGCGTCGCCTGAAGGCGGAATGAGCTTTCCGCCGCCGGCGAGTTCGTCGAGATATTCGACAATGACATAGGAATCGACGATGACCTCGCCGTCATCGAGGGTCAGCGCCGGTAGTTTCTTCACAGGATTGACCCGGCTGTATTCCTCATTGGGTTGGCCCGGGCTCACGGCCGTCGGTACGAATTCGAGGCGGTTGATCAGGCCAAGCTCGATCGCGGCGATTCGTACCTTTCGGGCGAAAGGCGAGGCGGGCGAGAATGAGAGCTTCATGCGGCGATGATCTCCTGCCGCTGCGTCCCCAGCCCCTCGATGCCGAGGGTCACGACATCTCCGACATTGAGAAATTTCGGAGGCTTCATGCCAGAGCCCACCCCTGGAGGGGTGCCCGTCGTGATGATGTCGCCGGGCAAGAGCGTCATGAACTGCGAGACATAGGAGACGCACTGCGCTACGGAAAAAATCATGGTCGAGGTCGAACCGGTTTGTCGGCGCTCGCCGTTGACGTCGAGCCACATCGAGAGGCCCTGCACGTTTGGTATCTCGTCCTTGGTCACGAGCCACGGACCAAGTGGACCGAAGGTGTCGTGTGACTTGCCCTTAGTCCAGAGGCCACCGCGCTCGGTCTGGAAATGCCGTTCGGAGACGTCGTTGCAGACGCAATAACCGGCGACATAATCAAGCGCATCGCCTTCGCTGACATATTTGGCTTTGGTGCCGATAATGGCTGCGATTTCGACTTCCCAGTCGAGCTTGATCGAACCGCGCGGTTTCTGCACCGGATCGTTGGGGCCGCAGAGGCTGGTATTGGCTTTCAGGAAGACGATCGGCTCGGCCGGAATCGGCATGTTGGTCTCTTTGGCATGATCGACATAGTTCAGCCCGATGGCCACGAACTTGGAAATGCCGGTGACGGGGGCGCCGAGCCGCGGATTGCCAGAGACGGCCGGTAGCTTCGATGGATCGAGCGCGGCAAGCTTGGCGAGCGAGGCCGGCGAATAAACCTCACCCGTCAAATCCTTCACATGGGCTGACAGGTCGCGCAATTGACCGGCGGAATCGATCAGGCCGGGCTTTTCCCGGCCGAGGTCGCCGTAACGAACAAGCTTCATCTGTTCTCACTCCTTTGTGGCCAATATCTGTGTCTGATCCAATGAGGCTGTATCGGTTCAGCCGGGCGCCGAGGCCAGCTCGAATTTGAAGGCATCACCATCGCGTTTGACATAGCCCGCATCGAAGTGCCCGCCGATCACCAGGGTCGGCGTATCGGCGAAGCGCGACAACAATTCGCGCCGCGACCTGGCCGATTGCACCGGGTCGAAATCGACTTTTGCCGACCAGTCAGGATGCACCATCTGGCAAGGGTGGTGGGCGACGTCGCCGGTGAGAATGGCCTCCGCGCCCTCGGATTGAATATGGACGCTCATGTGGCCGGGGCTGTGGCCCGGCGTCGGGATCAGCTGGATTTCATCCCAGAGCCTGGCGTCACTGGCGACAAGATCCACCTGGCCGGCGTCAACGACAGGCTTCACGGAATCGTTGAAAACGGCGGCAAGCTCTGGGTGGCTGCTGTTGTCGCGCCAATATTCGTATTCGGTCCTGCCGAACAAATAGCGCGCATTCGGGAATGTCGGCACCCACTGTTCGCCAACCAGGCGTGTATTCCAGCCGACGTGATCGACATGAAGATGCGTGCAGATCACCGTGTCGATCGTATCGGGCGGGTAACCCGCCGCCGTCAGCTCGGCCAGATACGGTGTCTGCAGATTATTCCAGGCCGGGAGGCCGCGGCCTTGCTTGTCGTTCCCCAGCCCCGTGTCCACGACGATGCGCCGCGAAGGCGTTTCGACAACGAGTGAATGCACCGACATTTTCAGCCGGCCCTCCGTCGAGGCGAAGTCCGGGATCAGCCAGGGCATTGTTAGTACGGCTTCGGGGGTAGCCTGAGGCAGGATGAAACGGGTGCCGCCCGTCATCGCGGTTTCGACGACCTTGGTGATCTTGACCCTGCCGATCTTCCAGCCCATCTGCCGTTCCTGACCGCTTGCCGCCTCTGACATTTTTGGTCAGCGAAGATGCGGTTTTCCGCGACGCGGCGCAATGGATCATCTTTCGGCGTGGCGCGTTGTCGGCGTAGCCCTGCGAGGAGCGCACCATGCCGGAATTATCGATTTCCGCCGAAAAGGTCGGTTTTTTGATCGAGAAAACCCGGGAATTCGACGTCAAAGAAGGCGAATCCGATCCCGATTCCGGCTCGAACGGTGCCGATGACCGGATGATCGATGTGCTGGAGGACGACGGCTCCGATCCCGTGGTGTGGGAGATTGCCGGCTTCATCAAGGCGATGACCGAAGACGAGCAACTGGATCTGATCGCGTTGATGCGATTGGGCCGGGGCGATGGCGGGATCGAGGAGTGGGGCGATCTGAGGCGGGAGGCCGCCGGTGAGCGCGACGGCTCCGTGGCGCGGACGCTTCTGGACGAGCCCCTGGTCAGTGACTACCTGGCCGCCGGCCTGGAAGAATTCGGCCTGTCCTGGTCGTCGGAGCGGACGACGCCGACCAGCAGCTAGAGCAGCCGCCCGAGGTCCCGTTTCAAAACGTTCCCGGGAGGAGGCCGTCGTCCTCGCGCTACCTGTTGGGCAGCGTGATCACAGCAAAGGGTGGCGTAAAAGCCCCCGACTTAGCTGTCACAAAAGGTCAAAAATAACGGCTTTGCCCCTTTCCAAAGTAGGCCAGCATTGATACATACCGCCCGCACCCCACGGCAAACGCTGCTATTGCCCGGGGTCGCCTTCTCAGGAAGCCTCCGGACGGGATTGTCAGCGCCTCTGGCGTTGAGCGCCTTCGCTCCGGCAGATATTACTAGGAAGGCTGGCACGATTTATCGCGGGGTGGAGCAGCCCGGTAGCTCGTCAGGCTCATAACCTGAAGGTCATAGGTTCAAATCCTATCCCCGCAACCAAACATAAAAAGCCGCCCTTCAAGAGGGCGGCTTTTTCGTTGGCGTTTTGCGTTCAGGCCCGATGTCGCCGGATGCCTGCATCGTTATCTTCCTCGTCTAACGTGGCTGCCCGCTACTATCTGGTGAGAAGCCAGATAGTAGCGGGCAGATCAAACCTGAAACGACGAGCATCAGCTCGGTTGAATTTACCCCGCGCACTCAGTTCAGAGAACTCGCGATTTTCCAATTTGTCGAGCCAGCGGCGGCGGAAGCGAGCAAGATGTGGCCCAAGTCCACTTAGGTCCAAATATTCCAGCATTCAGACCTCTCTCTGCCCGCGATATTGCTGGAAGCCGCTTAATTCGAGCCTGAGGCCACAACGCTCGCCAACATGCAAAATTCTCAATGGGCACCTGCAACGATTATTGTTTGGCGGGCGACTCTCAGCCGTTAGGCTCAAAATAACAAAGTTGCCGATCTGCGGACCATCCGTGAACCGGCCTATGGCAATATCTCATGGAGAGAAACGCGATGCTTCGAGAAACTGGCGATATTGCCGACAAGACCGAGGTCCTCGTGTTGGGAGCGGGAATTGCCGGACATTGCGCCGCACTGGCGGCGGCAGACGCCGGCGCCGAAGTCCTCTTCCTGGAAAAGACCGCACAACCAGGCGGCAGCTCCGCCATCGCGGGCGGCGGCCTGGTTTTCGCCGGCACCGAGCACCAGAAAGAGGCCGGGATCGAGGACGACAAGGAGGTGTTGCGAAAAGGCCTTTTTGCCAGCGGCCGCAACTTGAACAACCCCGCGTTGGTCAATGCCTTCATCGACCACCAGCTCGACACCTATCATTTCCTTCGCCAGCACCGCATCAAATTCGAGTTGGCCCACGCGATGGCCGCGGAGTTGGGGCGGAGCGTACCGCGAGTTCATTTGACTGGTACGGGGCGGGCTATCACCACGCTGCACATGGAAGTGCAGAACCATCCGAAGATCTCTTTTTTCAGCAAGTCCGCCGCCCACCGACTGCATCGCGCCTCGAACAGCGGAAAAGTGACTGCAGCGCATGTGCTGTTTGGGGACCGCGAGGTCGAAATCGAGGTCACGCGCGGAATCGTGCTGGCCACCGGCGGATTCTCCCGCAGCAAGGAATTGCTGCTGACCTTCGCACCGGAACTGGCGGCCGGATTAAGACATGGCGGCTTTGGCAATACCGGTGACGGCCTGATTATGGCGACAGACCTTGGGGCGGGGCTTGCCGACCTCGGCTTTGTGGCCGGGTCTTTCGGTGGTGCACTCCGCAACTATCCCGATCTCGAGCAGCGGCCCGATGAAGTGGCACCGCTGCTTTTCAGCTTTATTGCAGGCGGCATTCTCGTCAACAAGAACGCCGTGCGTTTCGCCAATGAGGGGCAGAACTACAAGAAGCTCAGCACGGTCGGAATGGAGCAGCCGGACGGCATTGCATTCCAGATCTTCGACGAAAAACTGATGCAGAGATCGGGACATGACAGCTCGGTGAACAATTTCCCCGAGGGGGTGGCCAGTGGCTATATCAAGAAAGCCGGCACCATTGCCGAACTCGCCGCCAAAATGGGGCTTGATCCTGCCAGGCTGCAGGAGACCGTCACCCGCTATAACAACGACGTCAAGAATGGCGTCGACACTCAGTTCGGGCGCACCTCGAACCTGATGGCCGTCGACACGGCCCCGTTCTATATCGCCGCTTGCGGAAACGCGATCACGTCGACCTATGGCGGCATCACGACCAATGGCGACATGGCCGTGGTCGATTGGTTCGGGCAGCCGATCGAAGGTCTGTTCGCGGCGGGCGAGGTCGTCGGCGGTTTCCATGGCGGCGGGTATTTCAGCGGAACGTCGCTCAGCAGTTCCGCAACCTTTGGCCGGCTGGCCGGCCTGGCGGCAGCGGCGGCATAAACCAAGCCCTCGCTTCCGCTGCCCCTAATCAACAGGCACCCGCCAGAAGTGGGTGGTGTTCGGAAATCGGCTTCCGCCGACTGAGCGATCCTTCGGCCGCTCGTGATGACAAATCTCGTCGGCGCTTCCGGCGAGATTTTTTTATCAGGCAGTGGATATCGTATAGGCTCGCAATATCGGAAGGAAAACACGATGCCCAAAAGCAAACTCTTCGAAGAAGGACTTAAGCTCCGACGGGAGGTCCTCGGATCCGACTATGTCGACGGCAGCCTCGCCCAGGCCGACGATTTCATGATGGCGATCCAGGACATCACCACGGAAATTGGCTGGGGTTATGTCTGGACGCGGCCAGGGCTCGATCGCAAGGCCCGCAGCATGATCAATCTTGCGCTGCTGACCGCGCTCAGCAAACCGGTGGAGTTGAAGCTCCATGTGCGGGGAGCCTTGGCCAATGGCGTGAGCGTCGACGAAATCAAGGAGATCCTACTCCACACCTCCGTTTACTGTGGCATTCCCGCAGCGCTCGAGGCGTTCAAGGCCGCGCATGAGGTGCTGAAGGCCGAGGGCGCGGTGAGCGGGAAGCCATCGACTGCGAAATAGCCGCAGGGCAAATTGTTGAAAGACGCGTACTGGTTATGATTCCGGGGCGTGCCACCGGTCGGAACAAAGCCCGGCCCGATGACAGGCTTCGCACCAACTATGGCGCGTACTTGCGCGCCTGAGAATCCCGCGAGATCGATTGTTGCTTCCTCGTTCTTGAGATTATCGTTGAATTTCCGGATTGCCTTTGGTCGCGTTTGCCGCGAACCTCAATTTTGCGGCTGAGCAGGCCGCGTCTATTCCATGTTTTATTTTCAATCTGCGTTTTGACTCATGGCCGACAGCGCTAACGGATTTTATCGTAATATCCCGGTTTTTCGCCGGTTCACGAGTTTGATGGATCCGGCGCTGTACCTGCCGCTTCCTGACGACTGGACGATTGGCGTTGCCGACATCGTGGAATCGACGCGGGCCATTGCGCAGGCCCGTTATAAGGCGGTCAACATGGCTGGCGCCGCCGTCATCGCGGCGGTTACCAACGAACTTAAAGGCCGCGAATTTCCTTTCGTGTTTGGCGGTGACGGCGCGAGCTTTGCGGTAGGGCCGGGCGATCTGGAGCGGGCTGCTGCCGCGCTCGCGGCAACAGCGAGCTGGGTCCAGCGGGACCTTGATCTCGTGATGCGGATCGCGCTGGTACCGGTGGCAGCCGTGAGGGCGCAGGGCCTGGATGTGCGAGTAGCACGGTTCGGTCCTTCCGCGAATTTGTCCTATGCGATGTTCAGCGGCGGCGGTCTCGGCTGGGCGGAGGCGGCCATGAAGCGCGGTGAATTCGCAGTTCCGATCGCGCCCCCCGGGACGCAACCCGACCTGAGCGGCTTGTCCTGCCGCTTCCAGGAGATTCAGTCGGTGCGCGGACTCATTCTTTCGGTGCTTGTGATGCCGGCGTCCGGTGCTGATCCGCTGCAGTTTCGCCGGCTCATCGAAGAACTGATTGACCTCGTGGAACGCAGCCCGGATGCCGGCCGTCCCGTGCCGTCAGGTGGTCCGCCGCTAAAATGGCCGCCGGCCGGCACTGATTTCGAGGCCCGCGCCTGGCGCGGTGGATTCTTGTGGGTGCGCCGGATCAAGGTGCTTGCGCACACCTTGTTTGCCTATTTGATCCTGCGCTTTGGCATCCGGGTGGGCGGCTTCGTTCCGGAGACCTATCTGCGGCAGGTCGTGGAGAACTCCGACTTTCGCAAATATGACGATGCACTCCGGATGGTTCTTGATTGCACGCCCGAACTAGAGCGCGATTTGACCAGGCGCCTCGCTGTGGCCGCAGAAGCCGGCGTCGCGCGCTACGGCGTGCATCGGCAGGACGCGGCGATGATGACCTGCTTTACCCCATCCGCCATGCGAAGCGACCACGTGCATTTTATCGACGGCGCCCGTGGCGGATATGCCTCGGCAGCGACGGCCTTGAAGGCGATGACCTAAGCGGCCCCGCGTGAGCTGAAAAGGGCGCTTGGTTCTGACCCAGCTGCTCAGGGCGCGCTGCGCGTCCAGGTTTCACCGCCACAAAGCGGCCCGACGCAGCCCTCTACTCGCAGCCGGTTGGTGTCGGCGACCGAAATATGGCTGGCGTAAGAACTGCCGTCGTCCGCATTATAGATTTCGCCGGACCATTGGTTCGCTCCCGAGGGCCGCATGGTCGTGAACAGCGGCAGACCGATCATCGGACGTTTCGCCAATGCCGGATTGGGATTTTTGTCGTCGACCTGCGGCCGCCCGGTGGCGGGATCAATCGGATCCTTCAACCAGATGATGACACCACAAATTCCGCCGCCGCATTTGCTGACACGCACCTTGGCATCACCCGCCTGAGTCAGCCAAATTCCGGTCGGCTCACCGCTTGGTTGGGCGCGAATACTGGATGCGCTCAAAAATGTTGCGACGATTGCGACGACAACGAAAATCTTGTGAGCCATGCACCGCCTTCCCCGAAAGGGCGCCTAAATAGCAAAATTGTGCGAAGATGGAATGCGCTTCTGGCGGGAAAGATTATTTTCCCCAGCAGCGCCCAAAGCACCCGTTTGGTCGAGGCCCATGTGGGGCGGTTCCCCTGAAACCTTCTAGGAATTGCCGTGGAACCTTCTATAAGGGTTCCTGTTAAGTTTACGTCTCCCCCCATTGCGGACATGAGCCATGACCTTCACGCTTCCCAGCCTTCCCTATGCCTATGACGCGCTTGCTCCCCACATGTCCAAGGAAACCTTGGAATATCACCACGACAAGCACCATCAGGCCTATGTGACCAACGGCAACAACCTGCTGAAAGGTACCGAATTCGAAGGCAAATCCCTTGAGGAAATCGTCAAGGGTTCGTTCGGCAAGAACGCCCCATTGTTCAACAATGCCGGCCAGCACTACAATCACCTGCACTTCTGGAACTGGATGAAGCCGAACGGCGGCGGCAACAAGCTGCCGGGCCGTCTGGAAAAGAAGATCAACGAAGACCTTGGCGGGCTTGAGAAATTCAAGACCGATTTTGCGGCAGCCGGTGTGGGTCAATTCGGCTCAGGCTGGGCGTGGCTTTCGGTCAAGAACGGCAAGCTAGAAATCTCCAAAACGGCGAACGGCGAAAATCCGTTGGTGCATGGTGCCACGCCGATCCTCGGCGTCGATGTCTGGGAGCACTCCTATTACATCGACTACCGCAACCGGCGGCCGGATTACCTGAAGGCGTTCGTCGATCATCTCGTCAATTGGGATTATGTCGACGAACTGTTTTCCAAGGCGTGATTTCCAAGGCGTGATCTCAATCGCCCGTAAAGTGGGCGCGAGATAACAAAATCAAAAGCGGTGGCCTCGGCTGCCGCTTTTTTGTTGGGCCAAACGGGCCGCATGCTTGCGGAGCAGGCGCGCTTGCGCCAACAATCCGCCCGCCGGCTGAGCGGAGGACGCGAGTTGAGCTATCTCCTGGTTTTCATTGGCGGGGGCCTTGGCTCGTCGCTGCGCCATACCATCAACCTGATTTCGGCGAAGCTGTTTGGCACGGCGTTCCCTTACCACACCTTCATCATCAACATCACCGGCTCGACTTTGATGGGCCTGATCGCGGGCTATCTCGCGTTCAAGGGCGAGGCGTCGCAGTCCTGGCGGCTGTTTCTGATGACCGGCATCCTTGGTGGCTACACCACCTTCTCCGCGTTTTCGCTCGATGCCGCCTTGCTTTACGAGCGCGGTGAACTTGGGCTTGCGATCCTCTACGTGCTCGGGTCCGTCGTCCTGTCACTCGCCGGCCTGTTCGGCGGACTGGCGCTGGTCCGCCACTTCGCCTGAGATCGCGGCATCCCTGGCCTTTCGGCCCTGATGGACTCCCAAAATGTTATAATATAACATTTTTGGATGCCGCTCGAACCCCATGCCCACCGTCATGCCCATCCGGGGGGGCACCCCCACGTCCATGGGCACGATCCCGCTCTGCCCCATCCCTCGCAGGCGGTCGCATGGTCGATCCTGCGGATGTCGATGGCTGGACGCCTGGCGGCGGCAGCCGTAGTCGCCGGCCTGCTGTGGGCGGGCGTCGTCCTGGCCATGAGGTGAGGCATGGCGGCACAACTGACATTCCAAAACCTCACTTTGGGATATGACCGCCATCCGGCCGTGCATCATCTGAGCGGCGAGATCGCCGAGGGGGCGCTGCTGGCGGTGATCGGCCCCAATGGGGCGGGAAAGTCGACGCTGTTGCGCGGTATCGCTGGCCTGATCAGGCCGCTGTCAGGGACCGTTCGTCTCGGTGGCATGGGCGTCCGCGACATCGCCTATTTGCCGCAGACTGCCGAGATCGATCGGAGCTTTCCCATTTCGATTTTCGATCTGGTCGGTGCGGGCCTCTGGCGTTCGACCGGCGGGTTTGGCGGAATCGGCCGGCGCGAGCGGGACCGCATCAGTGCGGCGCTGGCCGCGGTCGGCCTTCAGGGATTTGAGAGCCGGCCGATCGGAACGTTGTCCGGCGGGCAGATGCAGCGCGTGCTGTTTGCCCGGGTGATGTTGCAGGATGCGCGGCTGATCGTGCTCGATGAACCGTTCAATGCGATCGACGCCCGGACCACGGCGGACCTCCTGGAATTGGTGCAGCGCTGGCACGCGGAAGGCCGAACCCTGCTGGCCGCGCTGCACGACCTCGAAATCGTGCGTGCGCATTTTCCACAAACCCTGCTGCTCGCCCGCCAGGTGGTGGCCTGGGGGCCGACTTCCGATGTTCTCAGCGCTCAAAACCTGCTGCAGGCGCGCCGGATGTGTGAGGCGTTCGACGACCACGCGGCGGCCTGCGAGGTGCCCGATCAGCCTTCGCACGCCGCCTGAATTCTCTCGAGAAGCTCGATGATCTATGACGCGCTGATCGCGCCATTTTTGGATTTCGAATTCATGCGACGGGCGCTGGCGGCGATCTGCGCGCTGGCGCTCGGGGCTGCGCCGATCGGCGTGTTCCTGATGCTGCGTCGCATGAGTCTCGTCGGCGATGCCATGGCGCACGCGATCCTGCCGGGCGCCGCTGTCGGATTCCTGCTGTCGGGCCTCAATCTCATCGCCATGACGATTGGCGGGCTTGTTGCGGGTTTCGCGGTGGCCCTGCTCGCCGGTCTGGTGTCGCGCGGCACCGAGCTGAAAGAGGATGCCTCGCTCGCTACCTTTTATCTGGTTTCGCTGGCGCTCGGCGTCACCATCGTTTCTCTCAAGGGCACCAATATCGATCTTCTGCACGTGCTGTTTGGCGACATCCTCGGCATGGATGATTCCACGCTGCTTGTGATTGCCATCAACGCCACGGTGACGCTGCTGGTCATGGCGCTGATCTTTCGCCCTCTGGTGATCGAGAGTGTCGATCCCTTGTTTTTGCGCGCGGTGAGCCGCAGTGGAGCGATCGCGCATCTCGGCTTTCTGGCGCTGGTCGTGATCAATCTCGTCAACGGCTTTCATGCCCTCGGCACCCTGCTTGCGGTTGGGCTGATGATCCTGCCGGCGGCGATCGCGCGTTTCTGGTCGCGCGATCTGAGCCTGATGATTGCGATTGCCGTGGCCAGCGCTGCCCTGTCCGGCTATGCCGGACTCGTGCTTTCGTTTCAGACCCGCGTGCCGTCGGGGCCGGCGATTATTCTGGTCGCGGCGATCATCTACCTCGCCTCGATCCTGTTCGGTCGCGTTGGCGGCGTGCTCTGGCGCCTGTTTCCCGGTCGGCATCTCGAGGCCTGAAGATGCGATGTCGGGTGTTCAATCGCTTGTTGCTGGCGCTGCTGATGACTCTCTACTGGAACGGAGTCGGAGTCGCGGAAGAACCTCGCGCGCAGAAGCGGGTGCCCGTCGTCGCCAGCTTTTCCATTCTCGGCGATTTCGTGCACCAGGTCGGCGGCGACCGCGTCGAACTGTCCACGCTGGTCGGGCTCAATGGCGACGTCCATGTCTATACACCGACGCCCGCCGATGTACAGAAAATCGCAGGCGCCAGGCTCGTGGTGATCAATGGCCTCGGGCTGGAGGGCTGGTTGCCTCGGCTTGTACAGTCGGCGGGATCGAAAGCCGCCATTGTCACCGCGAGCGCCGGCATTCCGCGTCTTGAAAGTGGCGGCAAGGTCGATCCGCATGGCTGGCAGTCGGTCGCCAATGCCAAGATCTATGTTGGAAATATCCGCGATGCGCTCAGCGCCGCCGATCCGCAGCAAGCGGATGCCTACCGCGCCAACGCCGCACGCTATCTGGCCGAACTGGATGGGCTCGATCGGGAAGTGCGCGAAGCCGTCGCGCGAATTCCCCAAGTGCGTCGCAAAATGATCTCCACCCATCAGGCGTTCAGCTATTTTGCCGACGCCTACGGGGTCAACTTTGTCGCGCCGCTTGGCGTCTCCACCGAATCCGAGCCGAGTGCGCGCGACCTGGCGGCAATCATCCGCCAGGTCCGCGCCGAACGCATCCCGGCCGTGTTTCTGGAAAACGCTGGCGATAGCCGGCTGGTCAGCCGAATCTCGGCCGAAACCGGGGCAAAAATCGGTGGCACGCTCTATTCGGACAGCCTGACCGGCGAAAAGGGCGACGCGCCCACTTACATTGCGATGGTCAGGCACAATATAAGGGCCCTGACGAGCGCGCTGGCCGATTAGGGCAGGGGCCCCCCTGCCGGAGGCGCGCCGTCCCCCCGCCACCGAACCAGGCGTATTCGGAGTTATCATGACAGAGACGACATCGCAGAAAATTCCGGTCACCGTGCTGACGGGCTATCTCGGTGCCGGAAAGACCACGCTTCTCAACCGCATCCTGTCGGAAAACCATGGCAAGAAATACGCGGTCATCGTCAATGAATTTGGCGAGATCGGCATCGATAACGACCTGATCGTCGGCGCCGATGAGGAAGTGTTCGAGATGAACAATGGCTGCGTATGCTGCACGGTGCGCGGCGATCTCGTGCGCATCATGGAAGGTCTGATGAAGCGCAAGGGCAAGTTCGACGCCATCATTGTCGAGACCACGGGGCTTGCCGATCCGGCGCCGGTGGCGCAGACCTTCTTCGTGGATGAGGACGTCCAGAAGAACGCCCGCCTTGATGCGGTAGTGACGGTGGCCGATGCCAAATGGCTTGCGGACCGGCTGAAGGATGCGCCGGAGGCCAAGAACCAGATCGCCTTTGCCGACGTGATCGTGCTCAACAAGACCGATTTGGTCAGCAAGCCGGAGCTTGCCGAGGTCGAAGCGCGCATCCGGGCGATCAATCCTTATGCCAAATTGCACCGCACCGAGCGCTGCCGTGTGCAGCTTGAAGACGTGCTGGAGCGCGGCGCTTTCGACCTTGACCGCATTCTCGATCTCGAGCCCGATTTCCTGGAGGTCGAAGATGAGCATGACCACGATCATCATCACCATGATCATGATCACGGCCATGATCACCATCATCACGACCATGGCCACAGCCATGGCCTGAAGCACTATCACGACGAGGATATGCAGTCGCTTTCGCTGCGCTCCGACAAGCCATTGGATGCCACCAAGTTCATGCCCTGGCTGCAGAAGCTGATGGCGAGCGAAGGGCAAAAGATTCTTCGCTCCAAAGGCATCCTGGCATTCCGCGACGATGACGACCGCTACGTGTTTCAGGGTGTGCACATGATGCTGGAAGGCGATCATCAGCGTCCGTGGAAAGAGGGTGAGGCGCGCGAGAGCCGCGTCGTCTTCATCGGGCGTGAACTGCCTGAGCAATTGATCCGCGACGGCTTCGCCCACTGCATCGCCGGCTGATGACTGTCGATCGCGAAGAAAGCCCGGCGTCGATCGCCTCGGTCACCGAGCGGGTGCAGCCGCTTTCGATCGGGGCTCCCGTCGCTTCCGTGCATTTTCTCGGCGAGGTCGCGGTTTTCGTCGGTGCCGAAGAATCTGTCGCGCTCGTAAGCGAAACCGGCGAGATCGCGCGTATCGCCGTTCACGGCGGCGGCATTCTCTGTGCGGCCACCGATAGCGCGAGGGTGGTGACCGGGGGCGACGACGGCAAGATCGTCGCGGTCGACGCCAAGGGCGGGGTCAGCGCGCTTGCCACCGACGCCAAGCGACGATGGATCGACAATGTCGCGCTTCATGCCGAAGGCACGGTCGCATGGTCCGCCGGCAAGACCGCCTTTGTCCGCGGCAAGAGCGAGATCAAATCCTTTGATGCGCCTTCCACGGTCGGCGGACTGGCATTCGCGCCCAAGGGCGTGCGGCTCGCCATCGCGCACTACAACGGCGTCACCTTGTGGTTTCCCAACATGGTGGCCAAGCCGGAATTTATGGAATGGGCCGGCTCGCATCTCGGCGTGATGTTTAGCGCCGACAACCGTTTCCTGGTGACAACGATGCATGAGCCCGCGTTGCATGGCTGGCGGCTCGCCGACAACAAGCACATGCGGATGACCGGATATCCGGCCCGCGTGCGTTCGATGTCATGGTCCGCCGGCGGCAAGGCGCTGGCGACGTCCGGCGCCGATGCCGTGATCCTGTGGCCATTCGCCAGCAAGGATGGACCAATGGGCAAGGAGCCGGCGATGCTGGCGCCGCTTCCCGCGCGGGTTACGGCCGTCGCCTGTCATCCGAAGCAGGATATTCTCGCTGCCGGCTATGGCGATGGCACGGTCCTTCTGGTGCGGATGGAAGACGGCGCGGAAATCCTGGTCAGGCGGAACAACGCTGCCCCTGTCTCCGGCCTCGCGTGGAACGGACGTGGCACACGTCTCGCCTTCGCCGCCGAGGATGGTGAAGCCGGGCTGCTGACGCTCTGATCGGAACCGGGCATTCCTTCAACCGTTATCTTTTTCGATGGGGACCGATCTGGCCCCCACTGGAGAGGGTTAGCGGCATGTGGTCCGTCAGAAAACGCAGCTTCGGCCAGGATATCGGTCTTGCCTCCGCCTTGGTGGCGGTTGGGCTGACGATGGCGGGTCTGTCGCTCCGGCAGATGCGGAGCGGCGCTGAAATGGCTCAGGCGACCCCGCCGCTGCAAGGTCAGCCCTCCGACGACACCACCAACCGCGATGCCGCGCCCGCCGAAGCCAAGCCCGGGGGCGAGCGCCCGACCACGCCAGCGCCTGAACCGGCGCGCCCTGATCCGCAAACCCAAGGCAAAGCCAGGCCCGCGCTGCCGCAGGCGCCGGCCGAGAAATACGCCCCGCCGATCCAACAGAAATAAGCTGGGCCGAGTACTCATTCATCGGTTGGTGGCTTCCTAATGTCCGCTGAAGCCCCAACAGCGATAGAAAAGCAGCAATCTCCCAATGTCGCGGAAGTGCCAACACGGGACTTCGGAAAAGAATAAGCCCCGGACGATGCCGGGGCTTGTTTTGCAGAGCCGTTAAGCCCGCCGGGACCTGTCAGGGCTTCAAGAAGCGGTAGGCGAAGCGATCGGTCTGGCCCTTGATCGAGGGATCGAACACCTTGATCGAATGCGGATCGTCCTTGTTCGCGAGCATGGTGCTTTCATCGGCCAGTACGAAGCCAGCCGCCTCCACCTCCTCGCGAACAAATGCAGGGTCGATCCTGTGCAGCGACTGAGCATCGCTCGTGCCCGTCCTGGCAGCGGCGGCGTGGTCTACGATGACGTAGGACCCACCGGGCTTCAGCCGCTCGTAAACAGCTTGATTGAATTGGGCTGCCGTCGCGCCCTTGGCCTGGATCAGTGCGGTGTGGAAATCGTGATAGAACAGGTGCAGCCATAGGACATCCGCTGGTGGGGTGGCCTTCGGCATCGCCACGAGGTCCGCCGAGACGGCTTCAACGTTCTGTCGGCCCGGCTCCTTCGCGAGCTTCCGCATAAGGCCGACCGGATCGTTTTTGAAGTGAGCGACTTCGGCGGGCACGAAGCTATAAACCCGTCCTTGAGGTCCTACCACGTCGGAGAAGCGGCGGGTCCAATTGCCGTCGCCTGGGTAGACGTCGATAATGGTGGAGCCCGCACCTACTTGTGCGAACCGGATCAACTCGGACAGCCTGGATTGGTCGTACATGGGAATCTCCTTATGGTTGGGGCATTCAATTAGTGCGCGACGCAGGAATGGCGATCCACGGCTGATACGCCCGTAATCGCGAACGATCGCCGCAGATCGAAAAGCGCTACGTCGGCTCGGATGCCATCTGTGCGGCTCGCGCCAGGGCTTGCGTATCGACGTATTCCCGGATGTTCGTGATCCTGCCGCCCCGGATCGTGATGGCGAAGATCCAGTCGTCCTCGAACGTCTTGTTCGTGGCTTTGACCTTACCCTTTGCAAAGCCGATAACCAGGACGCGATCTCCTTGGGCGACGAACTCACGGGGTTCCGTGGAGGTCTCCATCGACTTCGATGCCGTCTTGAGCAAATCCGCCAGCCCCGCGTGTCCGCGGTGCGTGCCTGCCAATGGCCAGTCCTTGCCCGGGATGATCCATTCGATGTCCTCGGCGACGACTGCCAATAGGCTCTCTTTGTCGCCGCGGCTGATCGCGGCGAAGAAGTCCTTCGCGGTCTGGATGTTTTTCTCGATGCTCATGGACGCACCTCCGTCGCTTTCGATTGATGATGGTGGATCGGCATGTGTCTACGCCCAGCGACCGGCTTCGTCGAAACTCAGGCGGGGATTGCGCGGGTAGACGGAGGCTGGATCGCCGTATCCGATGCTGCAGATGAAGTTCGACTTGATCCGCGTGCCCGCGAAGAAGGCCTTGTCCACGCCCGCGTTGTCGAAGCCGGACATGGGGCCGCAATCCAACCCCAGAGCTCGCGCGGCGACGATGAGGTAGGCACCCTGCAGTGTCCCGTTGCGCATCGCCGTGGCCTCGGCCATGTCGGGCGGAGCGAAATACTTTTGCATCGACTCGGCGGCGTGCGGCATGAGCTTCGGCAGTTCGCTGGCGAAATTCAAATCATGCCCGACGATTACCGTAATGGGAGCTGCCAGAATTTTCCGTTTGTTCAGCTCGGAGGCCAGTCCGGCGAGCTTCGCCTTGCCGTCGGCGCTGCGCACCCAGACGAAACGGGCGGGGCTGCAGTTCGCGGACGTCGGTCCCCACTTCATGAGGTCGTACACGTCTCGGACAGTCGCGTCGTCGACGGGACGGTCGAGCCAGCCGTTGAAAGAGCGGGCTGAGCGAAAGATCAGATCGAGTGAATCGTCGGAAAGAACCTCTTTCATGACTGTCTCCCTTGGAAATTGTTGAACATGTACGCTCGTCCGTTGCTACGTGAGGGCCTTGCGAGTTAGGCCACCGCCGTTCGAGCGATGCGCGTTGCCATCGGGCGACTTCAGATGGCCGAAAAGCCGCCATCGACCGACAACTCCAGCCCGTTCACGAAGCTCGAATCGTCGGAAGCCAGGAAGACCGCGACTGCAGCGATCTCCTCGGGACGCCCCATCGTGCCGCGCGGGATCAAGGATTCGAACATCCGCTTCGCCTCGGGGGTGAGCACTTCGTTCTGCATCGGCGTGGCAATCGGCCCCGGGTGCAGCACGTTCACCCGGATATTCCGGCCCTTTAATTCGTTAAGCCACCCGCGCGCGAATGCATGCAACGTCGCCTTGCTCGCCGCATAAACGCTGTAGCCGGGAAAGCCTTTGAGTGAGGCGACCGATCCGGTCATGAAGATCGAGCTGCCGTCCTTGAGCAGCGGCAGCGCTTTCTGCACCGTGAACAGGGTGCCGCGCGTATTCAAGCCGAAGGTTGAATCGAAATGCTGCTCGGTGATTTCGCCCAGTGGCACGGCTTCGCCTATGCCGGCGCTCGCGTACAGGACGTCGATCTTGCCCTTTTCCCGCTTAACGGTTTCGAACAGGCGGTCGAGATCGTCGAGATTAGCTGCGTCGCCGCGCACGCCGGTCACGTTGCGGCCGATCAGCTTGACGGCCTCGTCGAGCTTTTCCTGCTTCCGGCCCGTTATAAAAACGTATGCGCCTTCTTCGACGAACCGCATGGCGCTCTCCAGCGCCATGCCGCTCGATCCACCCGTGATGACTGCAACCTTACCTTCGAGCTTACCCATGATCTGTCCTTTGTGCTTCGCGCTCACGTTCGGGAACATTCCCGACGACCTCGACATGGGTTCGTAGCCGCCGGCAGTTCAGTCCAGAAAAATGCACATCGGTGGTGCGGAAATCATCCGGTCAGTGCATGGACCACGGGGGCTATTCGTTCGACAACGGCCTTCCATCCTGTGGAATAACGCCGATTACAGCCTATATCCTTAAAAGATGGGCCGTTTGGGGCCTCAGGAAGCGCACCTCTGCGGTGCCAGATTGCACCATGATCGACTGGGATGACGTTCGCTATTTTCTCGCCGTCGCGCGCGGCGGTTCGGTCCGGGCTGCCGCGGAGCAGCTCGGGGTGAACCATTCGACCGTAATCCGGCGCGTGGCCCAGTTGGAGGAACGGCTCGGAGCGGACATGTTCGAAAAGCTGCCGTCGGGTTATCGCCTCACGGCCGCTGGGGAGGAGGTCCTAGAATTCGCGGACCAGATGGAAGCGTCCTCGCACCAGCTAGAGACACGCGTCTTCGGGCTCGACCAAGGCGTGCGCGGGCTGCTGCGGGTCACCTTGGCGCCGCCTTTGGCAACGCATCTGCTCATGACCGACTTCGCCGAGTTCGTGCGTCTATATCCGGACATCGAGATGGAAATCGCATCGTCCGGCGAGCTTGCCAATCTGACCAACCGCGAAGCCGATGTCGCGATTCGCGTCGTGTACGACCGCAAGACCTTGCCGCTCAATCTCCATGGATTAAAAGGCCCGGACCTTTTCGGCGCCGTCTACATCTCGCGCCATAGACTAGCCGCTTGGCGTGCGGGCACGCCTGATCTCATGCGGTGGATCGTCATCAGCGATCACGGAATTCCGGATTGGGTAAGCGAAGGCGAGGTTCGCACCGCCGGAGTTCCGCTGAGGATCACGGACGGTGAGGCGCAGGTTGCCGCCGTCCGCCAGGGGATCGGCATAACGACGCTGCCGTGCTTTGTTGGAGACGCCGACCCTCTGCTGGCGAGGGTGCCGGGCACCGACCTGCACTTGTACGGCACGCTCTGGATTTTGACGCAAGGAGAGACGCGCAAGACGAAACGCGTGCGGCTGTTCACAGAGTTCGTGACCAAAAGACTCAGCGCCTACGCGCCGCTACTCGCAGGTCTGTCCGCGTCGCTTGATTGACGGTCCGGAGTTCGCCGGCAACGTTTTGCGGTCAACAAGTACCTTCGACAGCACATCCCAATGTCCGCTCAGGGTCAAAAGCGGTACCGCTCTGCCCACTCAGAAGATGTCCGCTCTTTCCTCAGGAGCGGGCATGGCCTTTGAGTTGCGAGCCGTACCAGGATGCGGTGGAAAGCCAGGAATCTCCCAACGTCGGCCACAGGCTGACCTTGGTACTTCGTCCGTCATCGCTTCTTCCAAACGCCCAGACGACCGTAACGGCGTTGCTCAAGATGCTGATGCACGGCTGTCTGCATGACAGTAGTTGTTGAGCCCAGCAGATTCGCCGGAGGGTGAGATGCTCCCCGGAGTGCAGATTTTACGAGCCAAATTTGGGTCGCAGAAAGACCGGAGTATGGGCCGGCACCTTTCCCAGCATATAGAGGGCTGATTGCATGGCGACTATATAACCATAAGGTCCAAGTCCGCAGATGACGGACGTCGCGACCGATGAGACAATCGAATTGCGGTGCAGCTTGTCGCGAGCGTGGATGTTGGAGATGTGAAGCTCGATTATCGACTTGTCGAAAATCTTCAGCGCATCGATGATGGCGATCGAGGTAAAGGAAAGGCCGGCGGGATTTATGATCAGAGCGTCCGCGCTATCGCGCCCCTCCTGTATCCATCCGACAATCTCTCCCTCGAAGTTGGACTGATGGAAGGTGAGTTCACATTCCATGGCTTCGGCGGCCTTTAGGCATTCGGCCTCGATCATCGCGAGTGTTGTATACCCGTAGATATGAGGCTCGCGAACGCCCAGATAATTCAGATTTGGCCCATTCACGATCATCAGCCTTGCCGCCATGATGTTTCTCCTTGGTTGTGCACGCACTTGGCGGCCGTATCACATCTGAAATCCGGTGACCCGCAGCAGCAGGGGTTAGTGGCTGAAAAGGGCCTCGCCGAGGAATGCGCGCTCGTTCTTCGGGTGCGGAAGAATTGGGTCGGCGAGCCCTCGTGCGATAGCCGCACGCCGCTGCTGACCACCCGAGCCGGATATTGTTCCGCCTGCTCGACCACGCGTACGCGGTCGAGCAGGCGGCAAGCCGTTGCCGCGGCAGGGCGTTGGCATTCATGCCAGAACTCTTCCCCGTCACCTCGCTCGATCGATGGCCTGCAGCATCAGCTCACGGTGAAGGGCACGCCTTCCATCGAATCCGGGAACGAGCTCGGCAGCGGCAGCTTCATCCATTTCTCGTGAATCTTGGCCAACTCACCATTGGCCTTGATCTGGTCGATGAAACTGTTGAGGGAGGCGTTGATCTCCTTTTCGTTGAGCCGCGTGCAGGCGCCGTTGTAGATCCGGGTGAATTCGAGCTTGTTCTCGAATACGCCCGGCTTCGCCTCATTGAGCCGGTCGATGTAAAACATGTTGCCGCCGACCGCGTTTGCCTGCCCCGAGACCACCGCCTGGATCGAGGCGGCGTCACCATCCATCCGAAGAATATTGGTGCCCGGAGGAGCATATTTCGTCACCTGCGTATCCTGCGCCGCCGCACGCGCCACCGCGATGGTGAGCTTGCCCATGTCGGCATACGTCTTGACCTCGATCGATTTGGGCGCGACCAGCAGGATTATGTTCGCCACGTAAGGCTTGCTGAACTGCACCGCCTTGGCGCGATCCGGGAACATCGCCATCGTCGCGAACAGGACGTCGACGCGACCGGAGGTGAGCGCGGGAATGCGATTGGCGACCTCGAGCGGCACGAACTCCACGGGCACGCCGAGATATTTGCCGTAGAGCAGGCCGATATCGGCATCGAGGCCCTGCTGCTGGCCGCTCGAATTGACAAAGCCCCATGGCGGATTGTCGCCCTGGATACCGATGACGATTTTGCCCTTCTTCTTGATCTCGTCCGGCGTGATAGCGAACGCCGGCTGCGCCTTGATAAGCGGCGCCGCGAGTGCCGCCGTTCCGGCCAGCAGGAATTTGCGGCGGTCCAGTTCCAAAATCATCTTGTTGCTCATGATCGCTTCCTCCCTTTGGTAGTTTGTTGATGTGCTGCGAATTCCTATCGTGCGCTCGCGGCGAACTGACGCTCTAGCCGCGCGCCCAACAGCGACAGCGGCCAGCAGATCGCGAAATACATCGCGCCTACGATCCCGAATACGATCAACGGCTTGAATATCTGGTTGGAAACCATGCTGCCGGCACGCGACAATTCGGTGAAGCCGACAAAGGCGGCAAGCGAGGTGCCCTTGATAAGCTGCACCAGGAATCCGATCGTCGCCGGCAGCGAGATGCGAAGCGCCTGGGGCAGGATGATATCCCTCATCCGGGACATGTAACCGAGGCCAAGCGCGAGCGCCGCTTCGGTCTGGCCGCGAGGCACGGCCTCAATCGCGCCGCGCCAGATCTCGCCGAGATAGGCGCTGGCGTGGAGCGTGAATCCGATCGACACGGCGACCCATGCATCCAACCGAATGCCGTACAACGCCAGGCCATAGTAGACGACGAACAATTGCAGCAGTAGCGGCGTCCCCTGGAACAGTCCGATATAGGCTGCAGCCAGCCGCTCGAGATATTGCTTGCCGGAGGTGCGGACCAGAGCAGCGGCGAGCCCGCCCAGCATGCCGCAGACAAAGCCTGCCGCCGAAAGGATCAGGGTCCATTGCAGGCCCTTCAGTAGAAACAGGTATTCGCCTTTTCCCATCGCGATCCCCTCACTTGACCGGATAATTGAAATATCGCGCCGAGAAGGAATTCAGGATCAGCATGATCAGCCAGGACATCACGAGATACATCAGCATGACCGTGCCGTAGACCTCGAAGCTGCGGAAGGAGTCGGACTCGATCCGCTTGGCGACGTAGGTGAGTTCATACGCCGACACTGCCGATGCGATGCTCGTAGTCAGGGTGAGAAACACAAACTGGCTGGTGAGCGAGGGATAGATCGCGCGCAGCGCGGGTTTCAGAACGATGAAGCGGAAGACTTCCGACTTGTGCAGCCCCAGTGCGAGACCGGTCTCGATCTGCCCCTTGTTGATCGATTCGACGCCTCCTCGGATGATCTCGATCGCATAGGCGCCACCATTGACGCCGAGTGCGATCACCGCTGTCAAAGTCGGGCTGAGTTTCACTCCAGCCAGAGGCAGCGCGAAGAAGATGAAATAGATCTGCACTAGAAAGGGCGTGTTGCGGATCGCTTCCACAAACGCCATCACGAGCCAGCGCAAGGGCCGGAACCGGGAGTCGCGCAGCACGACACCGCCGATCCCGATCACGATCGCGATAACCATTCCGCCAAGCGCCAAACCCAAGGTGCCAATGCATCCGAGGAGAAGATCGGGAAGCCCCCGCCAGACGGGTTCAAAATCGAATGCGTAGTTCACGCGGGCTTCCCAGGGCTGCGGCGATGCATCTCGGCGCATCGGCCAACGGTTTTCGCCTCATTTCCTCACATTAAAAATTATTGCTACGATCAATCTACAAATCAATATCTATTATTAGAATCGTATGATGATATAGAATGTGTATGATGTCTGATCCGATACCATCGGATATCATCAAAATCATATGATGTTTCGATACTTTCTAGTAAGCTGACACAATCACGCGTATCGTCCGACGATCGGGCGATGATCAGAGGAACCGAATCGTGAGCAAGGAAACGGTCGGGGAATTGGCGTATCGACGTGTACGCGAGGACATCGTGTTTGGCCGCCTGCCGCCCGCCTCGAAACTCAAGCTCGAAAAATTGAAGAGCGACTATGGCGTCAGTATCAGCACTCTCCGGGAATCGCTCAGCCGGCTGGCAACAGAAGGGCTGGTGCTTGCAGAGGGCATGCGCGGATTCGAGGTGACGCCCGTCTCGGCCGACGATCTCAGGGAGATTGCCGAACTTCGACTGCTGCTGGAATGTCACGCACTCAGCAAGTCATTCGCGCGCGGCGATATGGAATGGGAAGGCCGAGTCGTCGCCTCACATCACAAACTTTCACTGATGGAACGTCAGATGCTGGCGAACGACCGGACCCGGCCCGAAACCTGGAAAGGTTACGATCGGGAATTCCATCACGAACTGATATCGGCGTGCGGTTCCCAGGCGCTCCTCGAAACGCATGACTCTGTTTACGATCGCTATCTCCGGTACCAGATGGTCGCAGTCATTTTTCGCGGCCAGCAGGCGGCAGATGAACATCAGAAATTGCTCGAAGCCGCCCTGCGCCGTGATGCGGAAACGGCGATGACCATCCTGAAAACCCACATCCAGGACTGCTTAAGTGAGACCTTCGCCCGCGGCATCCTTTCCTGAATTGCAGGGGCAAGCGATCCAATGCCGAATCTGAATGCTTCGATCCGGGCTAGTGCGGGCGAAATAGCCTACCGTCGCATCCGCGACGACATCGTGATGGGCCGGCTGCGGCCCGGACTCAAGCTCCGGCTGGATCACCTGACCAAGACCTACGATGTAAGCGTCAGTACGCTGCGCGAAATCCTCGGCCGGCTCTCCTCCGAAAAACTTGTTCTTGCTGAAGGACAGAAAGGCTTCGAAGTCTCGCCGGTCTCCGCCGATGGGCTCCGGGAGATCGCGGCGCTCCGGCAGGTCATCGAAAATCATGCGATCGAGAAGTCGTTTGCGGTCGGAGACCTGGAGTGGGAGGGACGGGTCGTGGCCGCACACCACAAGCTCGCAACGCTTGAAGCGCGACGGCGGATGAATGACCGGAGCGAAACAGAAGCCTGGAAGCGCTATGACTGGCAATTCCACCAAGCGTTGATTTCGGCCTGCGGCTCCAGGACTCTGATAGAGACTCACGCCGCCGTGTTCGACAAATATCTCCGCTACCAGATGCTATCGCTCGGCGATCGTGGCGAGATCGCGATCCGCGAACACCGCGATTTGCTCGAATGTGCAATGAGCCGCGATGCGAAACGTGCGACTCTTGTATTATCGAAGCATATTAGTGGTGGGGTTGAACATGCGCTTGTGCATGGCTCGCTGAATAACTCGCCGGGCGATCCCATAACCATCCGCGGTCGAACCACGCGTCCTGCGATGTCTGCCGAGGCGAGCGCGGCCGTTACCGCACCAGAACATTCCTGAACTGCCAGGGATCGGAAGCATCGATATCCTCCGGAAACAATCCCGGCCGGTCGGTGAGCGGCGTCCAGTCGGTGTAGTAGCCTTTCACCGGCCCCAAATAGGGCAACTGGATTTCCAGCAGGCGATCGAAGTCCATCTCGTCGGCCTCGACGATGCCTTCGTTCGGATTTTCAAGCGCCCATACCATTCCGGCCAGAACGGCGGATGTCACCTGCAGGCCGGTGGCGTTCTGGTAGGGCGCGAGCCGCCGAGTCTCCTCGATGGAGAGCTGCGAGCCGTACCAGTAGGCGTTGTTGTCATGGCCGAACAGCAGTACGCCGAGTTCATCAATGCCGTCGATGATCTCGTTTTCATCCAGGATGTGGTGCTTGTCCTGCATCTTCGCGGCGCGCCCGAACATTTCGTGCAGCGAGAGCACGGCGTCATCGGCCGGATGATAGGCATAGTGGCAGGTCGGCCGGTAGATTGCGCTGCCGGATGTATCGCGTACCGTGAAGTAGTCGGCGATCGAGATCGATTCGTTATGGGTGACCAGGAAGCCATATTGCGCGCCGCGGGTCGGGCACCAGGTGCGGACGCGCGTGTTGGCGCCGGGCTGCATCAGATAGATGGCGGCGCCGCAACCGGCTTCGTGGGTATGCGCATTCTCGGGCATCCATTTTTCATGGGTGCCCCAGCCCAGTTCGGACGGCTGTATGCCTTCTGACAGGAAGCCTTCCACCGACCAGGTGTTGACGAAGACGTCCGGCTCTTTCGGCTTCCGGGAGCGCTGAGTGTCCCGTTCGGCGATGTGGATGCCCTTGACGCCGGCCTGCCGCATCAAATCCGCCCATTCGGCCTTGGTCTTCGGCTTGGGGGCATTGAGCTTCAGGTCGGCCGCGACGTTGAGCAGTGCCTGCTTGACGAAAAACGACACCATGCCGGGATTGGCGCCACAGCAGGAGACGGCCGTGGTCGAACCCTTGGGCCGGGCCCTCTTCGCGGCCAGTGTCACTTCGCGAAGTGCGTAATTGGAACGCGCTTCCGGACCTTTGGAGGGGTCGAAATAGAAGCCAAGCCAGGGCTCGTTGACGGTGTCGATATAGAGCGCGCCAAGCTCGTTGCAGAGCTCCATGATGTCGGTCGAGCCGGTATCGACGGAAAGGTTCACGCAAAAACCCTGGCCACCGCCTTCGGTGAGCAGCGGGGTCAGCAGTTCGCGATAATTGTCTTTCGTCAGCCCCTTTTGGATGAACCGGACATTATGCTTCTCGCAAAGCGCCTTGCGGCCCTCGTCCTTGGGGTCGAGGACAGTGATGCGCGACTTGTCGTAATGGAGATGCCGCTCGATTAGCGGCAATGTGCCTTTGCCGATGGAGCCGAAGCCGACGATGACGATCGGGCCGGTGATCTTCGCATGGATCTGCGAGGCGGAGCTCATGGAACGTTCTCCAGGTTATGCGAGCGGCAGAGGGGAGGCGCGAATCAGCTGCGCCGTTTGGCGGTGACCTCGATCTCGATCTTCATTTCCGGCTTGTAGAGGCCGGCGACCGCAACGATGGTCGCAGCCGGCCGGATCTCGCCGAGATTTTCCCCGCACACAGCAAACACGGCGTCGGCGTCCTTCGGGTCGGTGATGTAATAGGTGGCGCGGACGATGTCGGCCATGGTGAAGCCACCTTCCTTCAAGGCGGCTTCAATGGTCTTGAAGCAGTTTCGTGTCTGGCTCGTGACGTCCGCGGGCAGGCTCATCGTGCTGTAGTCGTAGCCGGTGGTGCCGGAAACGAAGGCGAAATCCCCGTCGATCACGGCGCGGCTATAGCCTGCGGTCTTCTCGAAGGGGGAGCCGGTGGAAATCAGGCGACGGGACATACGAACCTCAGAATTGGTAATACCGGGAAGGGAATGGGAAGCCGGCCGGCGCTGAGCCGGCGGCGCTTTTCGCTACAACAGCGCGCAAGCAGAGTCACGCCGGGAAAGCGCGCCAAGTCCGACTGAACCAACGGCGGCGGAGCCCTTCGAGCCGGATCGTGGCGGCCAACAGCACCGGCAGGACCGAGGCGACGCGGTGCCGCGACCTTGGTCGAAGCCTGGCGGCGACCGCCGCGCGGGCATACGGCGAGGAGCGTGGCCACATCATCAGGCCGCCTGCGAAACAGTGTCGGCCAGCTGCTTCGTCAGCGTGCCGGTCGGGACGATCAGCCCCTGCGCGAGATCGAGCGCGCCCGGGCACAATTCCAGCGCCAGCAGTCGTTCGCGCTCGAACGGGCCGGGCAGGGCCAGCGCAGTCGTCTTGTCCGCGGAAAAGCCGAAGCGGGCGTAATAGGGGGCGTCCCCCAGCAGTATCACGGCGCGGTGGCCGCGGGTCTTGGCTCCGGCAAGCGCACGATGCATCAGCGCCGCGCCGATGCCGAATTTCCGGCAGCCCGCTTCCACGGCCAGCGGTCCGAGCATCAGGGCGGGCACGCCGCCGGCGCTGATGTGCCACATCCGCACGGTGCCCACGAGTTGCCGCTGGCGTACCGCCGACAGCGCGAGGCCATCGGCCGGCAGCCGTTCGTCACGCAGGCGCTGGCAGGTGCGCGAATGGCGGTTGTCGCCAAAGCAGGCATCGAGCAGCGCTTCACGCGCAGCAACGTCCACGGGCCGCTCCGCGCGAATCGCGAACGGAGCGGCGTCGGAAACGAGGGCAATCGCAGTCTTCCGCAACTGGGTCATGGCACGTCAGCCCTCGCGCCCTGGCAATACACGCCCGGCGCGGATCTCGAATTGACATGGGGTGGATGGGAGCCGGCGCGCCGGCTCCCGATTGTCAGCGCCTCGAAGGCGGCGTCAGATGTGGTACGTCCTGAGCGGCGGGAAGCCGTTGAACGCCACCGACGAGTAGGTCGACGTGTAGGCGCCGGTGCCTTCAATAAGCAGCTTGTCGCCGATCTCGAGCGTGACCGGCAACGGATAGGGCAGCTTCTCGTACAGCACGTCGGCGGAGTCGCAGGTCGGGCCTGCGAGCACGCACGGCGTCATTTCCGCTCCATCATGCGGCGTGCGGATGGCGTAGCGGATCGACTCGTCCATCGTCTCGGCGAGACCGCCGAACTTGCCGATGTCGAGATAGACCCAGCGCATCTCGTCCTCGTCGCTCTTCTTGGAGATCAGAACGACTTCGGTCTCGATAACGCCCGCATTGCCGACCATGCCGCGACCCGGCTCGATGATGGTCTCCGGGATCTGGTTGCCGAAATGCTTGCGCAGCGCGCGGAAGATCGACCGGCCGTACTGCACCACCGGTGGCACGTCCTTCAGATATTTGGTCGGGAATCCGCCGCCCATATTGACCATGGACAGGCTGATGCCGCGCTCCGCGCAGTCCCGGAACACCGTCGAGGCCATCGCCAGCGCGCGGTCCCATGCCTTCACCTTGCGCTGCTGCGAGCCGACATGGAACGAGATTCCATAGGGCTCCAGGCCAAGACGCTTGGCGAGGTCGAGCACGTCGACCGCCATTTCCGGATCGCAGCCGAACTTGCGCGACAGCGGCCATTCCGCGCCGGCGCAGTCATAGAGGATGCGGCAGAACACCTTGGCGCCGGGCGCGACGCGGGCGATCTTCTCGACCTCGGCCGCGCAATCGACCGCGAACAGGCGAATGCCGAGCTCGAAGGCGCGCGCGATGTCGCGCTCCTTCTTGATCGTGTTGCCATAGGAGATGCGGTCCGGCGAGGCACCGGCGGCCAGCGCCATCTGGATTTCGGCCACTGAAGCACAGTCGAAGCACGAGCCGAGCGAGGCGAGCAGCGACAGCACTTCGGGCGCGGGATTGGCCTTCACCGCGTAGAATACGCGGCTATCCGGCAACGCCCGTGCGAAGCTCTGAAAGTTGTCGCGCACCACTTCGAGGTCGACGACGAGGCAGGGCTCGTTGTCCTGGCCATCGTTGCGGCGGTTGCGCAGGAATTCGCGAATGCGGTCGGTCATGGCACTCTCCCAAACGGCCCCAGCGACGGGACTCGTTCAAAATATGAACTTCGGTGAGAGCTTCCGACCACAGCACGCGATGGAGGCGCGTTGAGGCCAAAACACTCAAGCCGAATTGTGCTGCCGTGGATTGGTTGGGAGGGATCCCGCCCGCACACCTGGCAATGAAGGACAAGCCTCTTCGGTATTCGCGCCGGCTGATGGAAAGCCGGCAGAGACCAAAAAAGCCCGATCCGTCGTTGCTTTAAGTCGCGTCCCCCGTTGAGAACGAGGTGCGCCGGTTCGCCTCCGGCTGCCAGTCACGGTTGCAAGGAGCGAAGTCACCTTCAACGGCCTCTCTTGAGAGAGAGGCTGGCCTCTTAAATCCGTGACGGACTAAGCGACCCTCGGCTTCTTCATCCCTTGGCGGCTGTCCGGCCTCTTGTCCGGATACCTACCGACTGACACACGACCACAGGCACGTGCGAAATTGGGCAGGAGTGCAAATAGGTGCTTTGCCCTGGTCGCGCAAGATTTTTTTCGGCGCGAGCGTCATTTTCTCACATCTCTTCGGTGACCGTGATGGAGAGGACACGATTCGCCGCGATGAGTGTGAACAGACGTTAAGCTTCCTTAATCAGATGTAAGCATCCAAGCCTTGCGGCACAGAGCTTTCTCTCGATTCTCCGTCAGCGGCGGCGGAAGAAGGGTTCGATGCGCTGGGCGCCGCGGATGAAGGCGATCATGATGAAGACGCCGGCCGCAAACAGCACCGCCTGCACGATGTGCGCGCTGGTGTCATCGAGGCCAAACAGGATCGCGATCGCCCAGCCGCCCGCGAATGCCGCGCCGAACACTTCCGCGCCGATCAGGATCGAGGCGCTGACGATGGTGATGACACTGGGCCAGGCGATCTGGCGGGAGGTGGCCGGCGAGGGCTGCATGGTCATGGGCAACAGATCCTGTTCAGGGGCGCAATCTCTCCGAAAAGGTCGGCCACAGCAAGCGCAAAAGCGCCCAATGGGGTGCTACAATGCTCGCTACTATGGACGCCCAAGCACAGGTGGTTGATGTCGGAAAATCAGGAAAATAGGGCAGTTTTGCAGGCTAATCCGCTGTTGCGGGAATGGCGGACCCCGTTTGAGACGCCGCCCTTTGCCGACATCGCCCCAGAGCATTTCCTGCCTGCCTTCGAGCAGGCCTTTGCCGCACACAATGCCGAGATCGAGGTCATTGAGGCCAACCCAGTGGCTCCCGATTTTGCCAATACGGTGGCGGCGCTGGAGCGCTCCGGTCAACTCCTCACTCGCGTCTCGGCGGTGTTCTATGATCTGGTCTCCGCGCATTCCAATCCAGCGCTGCTCGAGGTCGACAAGGAGGTGTCGCTTGCCATGGCGCGGCACTGGAATCCGATCCAGATGAACGCGGCGCTGTTTGCGCGGATCGCCGATCTCTACGCCCGTCGTGCCACGCTCGGGCTGACATCGGAACAAGTACGCCTCCTGGAGCGGACCTATACCCGCTTCCGCCGCGCCGGTGCCGGGCTGGACGAGACGGCCAAGAAGCGGATGGCCGAGATCAATGAGCGGCTCGCCCATCTCGGCACCAGCTTCAGCCACCACCTGCTCGCCGACGAACAGGAATGGTATCTCGAATTGGGCGAGGACGACCGGGCCGGGCTCTCGGACAGCTTCGTCGCGGCGGCCCGCGCGGCAGCCGAAGAGCGCGGCATGCCGGGCAAGGCGGTGATGACCTTGTCGCGCTCGTTCGTGGAGCCGTTCCTGAAAAGCTCGTCGCGACGCGATCTGCGGGAGAAGGTCTATAAGGCCTTCGTCGCGCGGGGCGACAACGGCAACGCCAACGACAACAACGACACCATTGTCGAGGTTCTGGCGCTGCGCGAGGAGAGCGCGAAGCTATTGGGCTTTCCGACCTTTGCCGCCTACCGGCTGGAGGATTCCATGGCCAAGACGCCGGAGGCGGTTCGCTCGCTTCTGGAGCGGGTCTGGAAGCCGGCGCGGGCGCGAGCGATGCGGGATCGGGACGATTTGCAGGCGCTGGTCACCGCCGAGGGCGGCAATTTCGCGCTCGCGCCCTGGGACTGGCGCTATTACGCGGAGAAACTGCGGCAGGCCAAGGCCAATTTCGACGACGCGGCGATCAAGCCCTATCTCGCGCTCGATCACATGATCGCGGCCGCCTTCGATTGCGCCACCCGGCTGTTCGGCCTGCGCTTTGTCGAGCGGCGGGATGTGCCGGTCTGGCACCCGGATGTGCGGGTCTGGGAAGTGCTCGATGCGAGCGGTCGCCACAAGGCGCTCTTCTATGGCGACTACTTCGCGCGCCCCTCCAAGCGGTCGGGCGCCTGGATGACCTCGCTGCGTGACCAGCAGAAGCTCGATGGCGAGATAGCGCCCTTGATCATCAATGTCTGCAACTTCTCCAAAGGCGCTGATGGCGAGCCCTCCTTGCTCTCGCCGGATGATGCCCGCACGCTGTTTCATGAATTCGGCCACGGGCTGCATGGCATGCTGTCGGATGTGACCTATCCCTCGCTGTCGGGCACCAGCGTCTTCACCGACTTTGTCGAATTGCCCTCGCAGCTCTACGAGCACTGGCAGGAACGGCCCGAGGTGCTGCAGCAATTCGCCCGCCATTACCAGACCGGCGAACCGCTGCCGGAAGACCTGTTGACGCGCTTCATCGCCGCGCGAAAGTTCAACCAGGGCTTTGCTACCGTCGAATTCGTAGCCTCCGCGCTGATCGATCTGGAATTCCATACTCAGCCGGCTTCCGCCAGCCGGGACGTCAGGGAGTTCGAACGGCGCGAGCTGGAAAAGATCGGCATGCCGGCGGAGATCTCGCTGCGGCACAGGCCGCAGCAATTCGGGCATATCTTCTCCGGCGATCACTACGCGGCGGGCTATTACAGCTACATGTGGTCGGAGGTCATGGACGCCGACGCCTTCGGCGCCTTCGAGGAAGCTGGCAACATCTTCGATCCCCAAATCGCCAAGCGGCTGCACGATGACATCTATTCCTCCGGCGGCTCGCGCGATCCGGAAGAGGCCTATGTCGCGTTCCGCGGCCGCGAGCCGGAGCCGGACGCGCTGTTACGTCGCCGGGGCTTATTGGAGCGGCCTGAGGCGGCGTAGTGCGGCCTCGGTAGTAATGCGCCTGTGCGGTTGATGCCGCCATTTCGGCCGTCATGCCGGGCCTCTGTGCCGGGCATCGACGTCTTATCTTCTTAGGTAACAAAGACGTGGATGGCCAGGACATAGGCGAGCGAAGCGACGCCGTCCTTTGGACGGCTATGCCCGGCCATGAGGCGAATTAGCCGGGTAGAAACTTGCGCCACAGGGGCAGGAAGAAGATGCCGCAATTGATAACAAAACCGAGGCTCCACAGGATCGAGCGCAAAGTCGGCCGGTTGCCGACATAGGTCAGCACATAGGCAAGGCGGACGATGACAAACAGCGCCGCCATTTCGTCAATCAGCCGCTGCGGCGCTCCGCGGAATTCAGCCAGCAGCACGGCGAATGCGAAGAACGGAAACGTCTCGACCCCGTTCTGGTGGGCGCCGAGTGCGCGCGAGGCGACCGGGTTCTGATAGAAGGCCGGATCGCGCGGGTTGGCGTTATCAAACCCCGGCCCGATCCGTTTCACCGCCACGATGGTCAGGAGATAGAGCATCAAAGCGGCGAAAACAGACCATTCGGCGATCGTCATATTGTTTCTCGCGGAAGACGGCTCATTTGGTCGACAGTATCGAACCGTTCGTTGCCTTGACAAGGATAGGGCAACGCGCGAAGCGGGTTGCCGATGACGAAAATGGCACCAATGGAAACGGCAAGCCCCGCGGCCGGCATGCAACCCGAAAGGGTCGGCGTTCTCCTGGTCAATCTCGGCACGCCCGACACGGCCGATGCCCGGGGCGTCAGGGTTTACTTGCGGGAATTTCTCTCAGACCCTCGCGTCATCGAAAACCAGGGGCTGCTTTGGAAGCTGATCCTGAACGGGATCATCCTGAGGGTCCGCCCGGCCCGCAAGGCGCGCGATTATCGGAAGATCTGGAACACCGAGAAGAACGAGTCCCCGCTCAAGACCATTACCCGGGCGCAGTCGGAAAAACTCGCCGTGGCGTTGTCGGATTATGGCCATGTCAGCGTCGACTGGGCGATGCGCTATGGCAATCCCTCGATCGCTTCCCGCATCGCCGCACTCACGGCGCAGGGATGCGAACGGCTGTTGGTGGTGCCGCTTTATCCGCAATATTCGGCGGCGACGTCAGCGACCGTGTGTGATGAGGTGTTTCGGGTGTTGCGCGACATGCGCGCCCAGCCCTCTTTGCGGGTGAGCCCGCCTTATTTCGAGGAGCCGGTCTATATCGAGGCGCTGGCTCACTCCGTTGAAAGCCATCTCGCCACGCTGCCGTTCAAGCCCGAGGTCATCGTCGCGTCCTTTCACGGCATGCCGCAGGCCTATATCGACAAGGGCGATCCCTATCAGGCGCAATGCGTCGCGACCACCGAGGCCTTGCGCCGCCGGCTTGGGCTCGATGCCTCGAAACTTCTGCTCACCTATCAGTCGCGGTTCGGCCGGCAAGCCTGGCTTCAGCCCTATACCGATCAGACCCTGCAAAAGCTCGCCAAGCAGGGCATCCGCCGGGTGGCGGTGATCACGCCGGGTTTTTCCGCGGATTGCCTGGAAACGCTGGAAGAGATCGCGCAGGAGAACGCTGAGCTGTTCAAACATGCCGGCGGCGAGCAGTTCGCGGCGATTCCCTGCCTCAACGACAGCGAGCCCGGCATGGACATGATCCGCCAGCTCGTGCTGCGGGAGCTGCAGGGCTGGATTTGAGGCAGCGATTGACGAGGCAGGGGTCCGTCCGCGATGCCGCTCGCTTTCCGCCGCGTCGAACCTTACATTTCGGGCAAGCGACTTATTGAGGATTCGCCGCGCCGCAGCGCGCGCCGGCGTTTGCGGCCCGGCGGGTGGCGCGCCAAGCTGGCCACACAGGCCGGCATGAATTTGCTCGTTCCCGTTCGCCCATGGAGATTTTGATGTCCGGTTTTGATATTTTCGCGATTGCGCTGGTGCTTCTCGTCATCGTGACGCTGTTTGCCGGCGTCAAGACCGTGCCGCAGGGCTACGACTGGACCATCGAACGCTTCGGCAAATACACCCGCACCTTGTCGCCCGGCCTCAACCTCATCATTCCCTATTTCGATCGCGTCGGCCGCAAGATGAACATGATGGAGCAGGTGATCAGCATTCCCGAGCAGGAAGTGATCACCAAGGACAACGCCACGGTCACGGTGGACGGCGTTGCCTTCTTCCAGGTGTTCGACGCGGCCAAGGCGAGCTACGAGGTCGCCAACCTCGAACAGGCGATCATCGTGCTGACCATGACCAACATTCGCTCAGTGATGGGGTCGATGGATCTGGATCAGGTGCTGTCGCATCGTGACGAAATCAACGAGCGGCTGCTAAGGGTGGTCGATGCCGCCGTCTCGCCGTGGGGGCTCAAGGTCAACCGCATCGAGATCAAGGACATCGTGCCGCCGGCCGATCTGGTCGAGGCGATGGGCCGCCAGATGAAGGCCGAGCGCGTCAAGCGCGCCGATATTTTGCAGGCCGAGGGCCAGCGGCAGTCGGAAATTCTGCGCGCCGAGGGCGCCAAGCAGGGCCAGATCCTGCAGGCCGAGGGCCGCCGCGAGGCTGCGTTCCGCGATGCCGAGGCGCGTGAGCGCTCGGCCGAAGCCGAGGCCAAGGCGACGCAGATGGTATCGGAGGCCATCGCCAAGGGCGACGTCGCCGCGTTGAACTATTTTATCGCCGACAAATACATCAAGGCGTTTGGACAACTGGCCGACTCGCCGAACCAGAAAATCATCATGCTGCCGATCGAGGCGATGAGCATTCTGGGATCGCTGGCCGGCATCGGCGAGATCGCCAAGGCCACTTTCGGCGAAAGCGCGGCCTCCGGGCAGGCCGCCGCGCGACGTTCCTCCGTGCCATCGACAGGGGCGACCCCGCCGCCGGTGACGCCACGCTAAACGGACCGGGCAAAGGGGTTCTTAGGAATGACCGACATGTTTGCCTCGCTGGGCACCTGGAATTGGCTGATCTTTGGCGTGGTGCTGATGGCGCTGGAGTTGCTGGCGCCGGGAATCTTTCTGTTCTGGCTTGGGCTGGCGGCGTTTCTGGTTGGACTATTGTCCTTCCTCTTTCATCCAGAGTGGCAATGGCAGATCCTGATGTTTGCGATGTTCGCTGCGGCTGCTGTGCCGCTGTGGCGCCGTCTGGCGCGGGGCAGCACGCCGGCAAACCGCAGCCATCCATTTCTCAATCGGCGGTCGGAAGCCCTGGTCGGCCGGGTGTTCACATTGGAAAAGCCGATTATCGATGGGGCGGGAACGGTGCGGATCGATGACACGGTGTGGCGTGTCTCAGGACCCGATGCGCCAGCCGGCAGCCGCGTCAAGGTGGTACAGGCCGATGGCGCGAGCCTGACAGTAGCAGCGGCTTGAGCCCTCACTGTCGTTCCGGGACGTGCGTTAGCATCGAATCCGGAATGTCGGGATGATCATGGGAAGTATCACGAACTCTGTCGTCTCGAGCTTCCGGGTAGGGCGCTTTACGTGCCATTCCGAAACGAATCTCGCCGCGATTCCGGCTTTGCTGGTTTTGGTTGTGCCCTTGGAGTGTGGGGTGCCTTCACGCCACGCCGGCGCGCAGCACGTCGTGAACGTGAACGATGCCGACTGGCTTTCGCGCCTCGGCCACGATCAGAACGGTCACCGCCGGCTTTGACGAGTTGATCGTCTCCAGCATTTCGGTGGCGAGCATGCTTGGCGGAATGGTTCGCGGATTCCTGGTCATCACGTCCTCGACCCGCGCCGTCATCAGATCGGGTCGCATGTGACGACGCAAATCGCCGTCGGTGATGATGCCGGCGATCTTGCCATTGCCATCGACAATGCAGACGCAGCCGAAGCCCTTGCTCGACATTTCCACCAGTGCATCCGACATTTTCGATCCCAGCGGCTTCACCGGAATCGCCTCGCCCGTATGCATGATATCGCGGACGAATTTCAGCATCGCGCCGAGCTTGCCGCCCGGATGGAAGTTGGCGAACTCGAGTGCGGTAAACCCACGCCCCTCGAGCAGCGCGATCGCCAGGGCATCGCCGATCGCCGATTGCATCAGGGTCGAGGTGGTAGGCGCCAGATTATGCGGGCAGGCTTCGCGCGCCCGCGGCAGTTCCAGCACGATGCGGGCGGCGGCGCCGAGTGAAGAGGTGGCGTTCGAGGTCACCGCGATCATCGGAATAGCGAACCGGCTGGAATAATTGACGAGGTTCTTCATCTCCGGCTGCTCGCCGGACCAGGAGAGCGCGAGAATCACATCATCAGGCGTGATCATGCCGAGATCGCCATGGCTGGCCTCGGCCGCGTGGACGAAGAAGGCCGGCGTGCCAGTGGATGCCAGCGTCGCTGCGATCTTGCGCGCGACATGGCCGGATTTGCCAAGGCCGGTGACGATCACGCGGCCCCGCGCCTGCCGGATCAACTCCACGCCTTCCGAGAAGGCCGTGCCGAGTGCGCCTTCCAGCGCGGTCGAAATCGCGGATATGCCGCTGGCTTCCGCTTCGAGTGTCCTGAGCGCCGATTGCACTGATGCGTCGTCTGGCCCGGATGATTTCGTCATCATCGGTTTCGATTTGGGCATGCCTGGTGTCCGGTTCCGACGCTTGTATCCCCTCGCAGCACCGCTCTTACAGGCGTCGGAGCCGAAGGGACACTAGCAAACCTATGATTCTAGCGTGGCTTTGGATTTGACGTTCCTGCGAAGCACTCGCCGCCATGTCGGTAGGAACGTCAAATCCGTCACACTAGTCCTGAAGATGGTGGGCTCGCGGTCAGACGCGCGGCCCAAGGCCGCTTCTTAGCATGGCCGCGCCATGGATGCGACGCAGCCGGCCGCTCTCAACGGCTCATTAACCATAATTGTTTTAACTCCATTAACGACGTTTCGGCTGCCTCGCCATGCTCGCGCGGGTCCTGAATCGTCTATGTAAATATCTGATATAGTTGAGGTATCTTAATTGTGAGGTCGGGTCCAGCCAGGGACCGAAGCCGGTGTGCCACCACGCTTCGCGCGGGCTTGGCCTGCCTTGCGCTGTCCACAGCCGTCGCGTCCCACGCGTTCGGGCAAACGCTCACGCCTGACCTGTTCGCGCCCGATCGCGTCAGCACCACCGCCGCGCCGGATTCGCCGCTGCGCAAGACCGGTGCCCGGGCCGACGATGCGCTCGACCGGTTGCGGGGGCGGACGGCGCTCACCCAGCTCACCGATCTCTCCAGCCTCCCGGCCATTGGCGTTTCGAAAACCGGCTTCGATTCCCGCAACCGCAAACAGGCTAAACTCTATCCCGGTCAACGCAAACCCAAGCCGTCACCCGGTCCAGGCACGCCGCCGCCCGCAGCCCCGAACGGGCCGGTGCGGCTTTCGGTGCCGCCCTCGGAATTGGCGCACAAAGCTCCGGTTTCCGCGGCGATGGCTGGCAACGTGCCAGGCCAGCCGCCGCGCAAGCGGCTCAAGGCCGACGATGATCCGTTTGGCGCGGTCGGTGATTATGCCGGCAGCTTCCTTGTCAAATCGGCGGTCGAACTCAGCGGCGGCTATGACACCAATCCACGTCGTAGCAGTGTCGCCAAGGGATCACCGTTCTATGTGGTGGCCCCCGAATTCCTGGCGACCTCGGACTGGGAGCGCCACGCGCTGGTAGCCGATCTCCGGGGATCCTTCACCGGCTATGGCAGGACCTTCCCACCGCCGAGCGATGGCACTGTATCTTCCGCGCCGGTCGAAATCGACCGGCCAGATTTCAACGGTCATATCGATGGCCGGATCGACGCCAGCCGCGATACGCATCTAACGGCGCAATTGCGGCTGCGGCTTGCGACCGACAATCCCGGCAGTCCGAACATCCAGGCGGGCCTTGCCAAATATCCGCTCGCCACCACGGTCGGCAGCACGGTCGGCATCGACCAGAGCTTCAACCGCCTGCAGATATCGGCGGGCGCCACCGCCGACCGCACCACCTATCAGCAATCCAAACTCACCGACGGTACCTCGACCACCAATGAGGATCGCAACTTCAACCAGTTTGGAGGCGTGGCGCGCGTCAGCTACGACCTGATGCCGGGCGTCAAGCCGTTTGCGGAAATCGAAGGCGACAACCGCATCCATGATGTGAAGCTCGACCGCAGCGGTTACGCCCGCGATTCTTCTGGCGGCTATGCCAAGGCCGGCACGTCGTTCGAGTTCACCCGGCTATTAACCGGCGAAATTTCCGTGGGCTATGCCGCGCGCAACTATGTCGATCCGAGACTCGACCGGCTGCAAGGCCTATTGGTGGCCTCTTCGCTGACCTGGACCGCGACGCCGCTGACCATGGCCAAATTCTATTCCTCGACCTCGATCGATGAAACCACGCTGCCCGGCACCTCGGGTGTGCTGACGCACACCTATACCGTCGAAGTGGATCACGATTTCCGTCGCTGGCTGACGGGAATCGGGAAATTCACCTGGGGCTCGATGGAGTATCAGGGCGACAGTCGCGACGACAAATTCTATTCGCTCTCCGGCGACGTGGTTTACAAGATGACCCGCAATCTCTGGGTCAAGGGCACGCTGCGCCGTGACTGGCTGGATTCGAATATTCCAGGCAACAGCACTGCTTCGACCGTGGTGATGGTTGGGGTGAGACTGCAGAATTGAGCGTGAGACCGGTCCGCCCTTCTGAGGGCGTTCCCCGGATGTCTATGAAGTTAGGCCGGGGCCTTATTCCCCCGCCGTAGTCTCGGGCCGCCAGGTCAAAAGCCGGTTCTCGATCAGCGTCAGGATCCATTCGGCGATCAGCGCCACCACGGCGATCACGATCATCGCGGCGAACACGCCGTTGGAATCGAACGAGCCCTGAGCGGTTGCGATCAAAAGCCCCATGCCTTCGCGGGCGCCGAGGAATTCGCCGACGATGGCTCCGACCAAGGCAAATCCGAAGGAAACATGCAGGCTCGCCAGGATCCATGACAGCGCGGAGGGGATCACCACCGCGCGCGTCACCTGCCAGTTGCTGGCGCCGAGGATGCGGGCATTGGCAATCAGGTTCTTATCCGCCTCGCGCACGCCCTGGAAGGCATTGGCGAACACCACGAAGAACACCATGACCACCGCGAGCGCCACTTTTGAAGCAGCGCCGAGCCCGAGCGCCACGATGAAGATCGAGCCGAGCACCACGCGGGGAATCGAATTGGCGACCTTGATGTAAATCGAGAACACATCCGACAACAGCTGGTTGCGACCGAGCGCGATGCCGCAGAGCACGCCGAGCACGGCGCCGATCAGGAATCCGGCGCCGGCCTCATAGATCGTGACCCAGATCTGTTTCCATAAGGGGCCGATGGAGGTGCCGTTCTGGAACCAGTCGGCGAGTTTCAGCGCAATCGCGCTGGGCTGGCCGAAGAAGAACGGATCAATCAGTCCGAAGCGGACGCCGAGCTCCCAGCCGCCGATCAACACCACCAGGACCGCCAGCCGCAGCGCCATCACCAAACGGTTATGACGGCGCATCCGCTCGACCATGGTTTCAATGCGGGGCTGCGGATGGGAAGCGGAGAGGGTGGTTTCGGCCATGACTAACCCCTGAGATTAATGACCGGCTCTGGCGCGCAGCACTTCCTCGCGCAGATCGTCGGAGATGCGGCGCGCGATCTCGATGAAGCCTTCGTCGTAGCGCAAGGTCGCGACGTCGCGCGGGCGAGGCAGGTCAATGGTATGCACGGCCTTGACCCGCGCAGGGCGCGTGGTCAGCACGGCGACACGGTCGGCCAGCAAAATCGCCTCGTCGAGGTCATGGGTGACGAACAGCACGGCGGATTTGCTTTGGCTCCAGAGCTGCAGCAATTCCTCCTGCATCAGTTCGCGGGTCTGAACATCGAGCGCCGAGAACGGTTCGTCCATCAGCAGGACCTTCGGATGATTGATGAAGGTCTGTGCCAGCGCCACGCGCTTGCGCATGCCGCCAGAGAGCTGGTGCGGGTGGTGGTCCTCGAACCCCTTGAGGCCGACGCGGGTGATCCAGTCGCGCGCCTCGGCCTCCGCCTTGTCGCGTGGCTGGCCGCGAAACAAGGGGCCTGCCATGACATTGCCGAGAACGTTCCGCCACGGGAATACCGCGTCCTGCTGGAACACGAAGCCAACCCTCGTATCCACACCATCGACCGGTGCGTCGAACAGCGTCACCTCGCCAGCCTGTGGCTTGGCGAGGCCCGCGATCAGGCCGAGCGTCGTCGATTTGCCACAGCCGGTCGGACCGACGATGGCGAAGAACTCGCCCGGCGCGATGGTGAGATCAAAATCCTCAAGCGCCGAGAGGATTTCACCGGTCGGCGTCACGAAACGCCGGGCCACATGTTTGAGTTCGACGGCGGTGGGCGAGGTGGCGTCCATGCTCAGGCGCTCCCGATGACAGGGCTTAGTGGGTCGCGTTGGCCTTCACCACGAATTCGGTGGTGTAGGTCTTGGAGAGATCGATCGTCTTGCCCTGTACATTGGCCGAGAAACTGGAAAGCACCTTGAGCACGGATTCCGGTGCGCCCTGTGGCATCATGCCATCGGCCGAATATTGTGCGCGGCCTTCCTTCAGCCCGAGCACATAAAGGTCAAGTTCGCCGGCGTAGTAATCCTTCGGCATCTTGGCGGCGATTTCCTCGGGGCTGTGGGCGTTCATCCATTTCAGCGTCTTGACCAGCGCATTGACCACCTTCTGCGCGGTCTCCTTGTTGGCCTCCATCCAGGCGCGATCCATGTAAAGGCAGGCGGCCGGATAGTCCCCGCCGAGGGCGGTGCGGGTGGCCTCGGGCGTGCGCAGATCGATGCCGACCTTGGCGGCGCCGCTTTTCAGCGCACGCTGTACGGTGGGCTCGGTCGTCATGCCGGAGACAATCTTGCCCTGCTGCATGGCCGCGAGAAAGGTGTCGCCGGCGCCGACCGGCACGATGGTGTAGTCCTGGACCTTCAATCCGGCCTTGGCCGCCAACGCGCGGGTGAGGAAGTCGGTCGCCGAACCCAAGCCCGTGACACCAAGCGCCTGGCCCTTCCAGTTGGCGGGGTCTTTCAATTTGTCGGCATCGGCGGCCTTGACCAGGATGGTCTCGCCGGGCGCGACCGAGAACTGCACGACATCGGTGATGAACTTGCCCTTCGATTGCAGGTCAATGGTGTGGTCATAGAAGCCGACCACGCCTTGCACCTCCCGCGCCAACAACGCGGTGGCCGCCTGCGAGCCGGAATTGGAGTTGAACAGTTCCACGTCCAGCCCCTGCTCCTTGAAGAAGCCGAGCTGGTCGGCGAGCTTGGCCGGCAGATAAATCTGCTTGTCGATGCCGCCGACCATGATCTTGATGGCGGTCTGCGCGCTTGCGGTGGTCGCAAGCGAGGCGAAGGTGGCGGCGGTCAGCACGAACGCAGCGAGCAATCGGCGCATGGCGTTTTCTCCCGTAGCTATTTCAACGCGGCCTTGACGCCACTGATGTGACGTTCGGAAGGCGCCTTGCGGGTTCCCCCGCGTGGCGCCATCCGTCCCGTTTTCACCTGCCATGAGGCTCCCGGGACGGTGCCGTGTCAATCGGCCAAATTGGGGGAGACGCGCCGCAATGCCCATTGCCTACTGGTCATGGCCGGGTTCAACCAGTCACGAGGGCAGCTTCTCTCGGTTAGAAAAGAACGACATGGATGCCCGGCAGAGCGCCCGGGCATGACAGCAAAGACACGCGGTCTCGGAGGAAAAATTTCGGCGCATGTCGATCCAAACGCCGGGCCGTCATGGCCGGGTTTATCCCGGCCAACCTCCGCCTTCAGGTCGGCTGCAATTAGACGAGAATACCGCCCGTTAGCGCGGCAGGTCGGTCCGGCCCATCAGGAACTGGTCGATGGCGCGGGCGCAGAGCCGCCCCTCGCGGATTGCCCAGACCACCAGCGATTGGCCGCGCCGCATGTCGCCGGCCGAGAACACCTTCGGCACCGAGGTCTGGTAGTTTGCGGTATTGGCGCGCACGTTGCCGCGCGGATCGAGATCGACGCCGAGCGTCTTCAGCAGGCCCTCATGCACCGGATGCACGAAGCCCATCGCAAGCAGCACCAGCTCGGCCTCGAGTTCGAATTCGGTGCCGGCGATCGGCTGGAATTTCTCGTCGACCTTAATGCAATGCAGTTTCTTCACCTGGCCGTTGTCGCCAGTGAATTTCTGCGTCAGCACCGCGAATTCGCGGCGCGCGCCCTCGGCCTGGCTGGAGGAGGTGCGCATCTTCAACGGCCAGTTCGGCCAGGTCACGCCCTTGTTCTCATGCTCCGGCGGAGTTGGCATAATTTCGAGTTGGGTGACCGAAAGCGCGCCCTGCCGGATCGACGTGCCGATGCAGTCCGATCCGGTGTCGCCGCCGCCGATCACCACCACGTGCTTGCCGCCGGCAAGGATTTCCTGGACGTCGCCGAGCGGCTCGTTGCCGACGCGGCGATTCTGCTGCGGCAGGAAATCCATCGCAAAATGGATGCCCTTGAGCTCGCGGCCGGGAATCGGCAGATCGCGGCCGGCTTCGGCACCGCCAGTTAACGCCACGGCGTCGTACTGGCCGAGCAACTGCTTCGGATCGAGCGCGCCGGGGGTCGAGCCGCCGACCGGCGAGCGATAATGGAAGGTGATGCCCTCGGCCTCCATCTGCGCCAGACGGCGGTCGATGACGTGCTTTTCCATCTTGAAGTCGGGAATGCCGTAACGCAGCAGGCCGCCGGCCTTGGCGTATTTCTCGTAGACATGCACGTCGTGGCCGGCGCGTGCCAGCTGCTGCGCGCAGGCAAGGCCCGCGGGCCCGGAGCCCACCACAGCGATCTTCTTGCCGGTCTTGTGGGCGGCGACTTCCGGCTTCAGCCAGCCATTCTCCCAGGCGCGGTCGACGATCGCGCATTCGATGGTCTTGATGGTCACCGGATTGTCGTCGATGTTGAGCGTGCAGGAGGCCTCGCACGGCGCGGGGCAAATGCGGCCGGTGAATTCGGGGAAATTGTTGGTGGAGTGCAGGTTGCGAGAGGCCTCTTCCCAGTTGTTCTGGTACACAAGGTCGTTGAAGTCGGGGATCTGGTTGTTGACCGGGCAACCCGGGGTACCCGGCGCCACCGAGCCGGTGCCGTGGCAATAGGGAATGCCGCAATTCATGCAGCGCGCCGCCTGATCGCGCGTTTCCTTCTCGCTCAAGGGAACGACGAATTCCTGATAGTTCTTGATGCGATCTTCCACCGGCGCGTATTTGCGGTCGTGCCGGTCGATTTCCAGAAAACCCGTAATCTTGCCCATTGAAGCTAGTGCCCCTGCAAACCCACTTTCATCATTCCGCGAGGGTCCGAAGGACCAGACCCGGAATGACGCTGAATAGTCTTACGCACCGATCGCGATTTTAGGCTCGGCGTCGGCGTTGGCTTTCAATTCCTTCAGCGCGCGGCGGTATTCCACCGGCATCACCTTGCGGAATTTCGGCAGCCAGGCCTTCCAGTTCGCCAGAATCTCGGCAGCGCGTTTTGATCCCGTCAGCTTGGCATGGCGGGTGATCAGGACATGCAGCCGCTCGATATCGGATTCCAGGAGGTTGGCGAACACGTCAACGCGGCCATGCGCCTCCAGATCACCACTGTGGTGATAGGTGTTGGCGTTGATCATTTCCTCCGACAGCACCGGTTCTAGTTCAACCATCGCCAGATTGCAGAGCTTGTCGAAATCGCCGCTCTCATCGAGCACATAGGCAATGCCGCCCGACATGCCGGCGGCGAAATTCCGTCCGGTCTTGCCGAGCACCACGACGATGCCGCCGGTCATGTATTCGCAGCAATGATCGCCCGCACCTTCCACCACAGCGACGGCGCCGGAATTGCGGACCGCGAAGCGCTCGCCGGCGATGCCGCGGAAATAGCATTCGCCCTCGGTGGCGCCATACATCACGGTGTTGCCGACGATGATGGATTCCTCCGGGACGATCCCCGAATTCTGCGGCGGCCGGACGATAATGCGGCCGCCCGACAGGCCCTTGCCGACATAGTCGTTGCCTTCGCCCTCGAGTTCGAAGGTGATGCCATGTGCAAGCCAGGCGCCGAACGCCTGACCCGCCGTGCCATTGAAATTCACCTGGATGGTGTCATGGGGCAGGCCGGCACTGCCATAGATCTTGGCGAGCGCGCCCGACAGCATCGCGCCAGCGCTGCGGTCGGTATTGTGGATTTCGGCCTCGAACTTCACCGGGGCGCCGCGGCTGAGGGCCGCTTGCGACTGTTCGATCAGCCTGCGGTCGAGCACCGCTTCCAGATGATGGTTCTGGGCTTCCGAACGGTAGATCTTCTGGCCGGGCCGTTCGGGCTGGCGCACGAACAGCTTCGAGAAGTCGAGACCCTTGGCCTTCCAGTGCGCGACCAGCGTCGACTGGTCGAGCATCTGGGTCTGGCCCACCATCTCGTTGAAGGTGCGATAGCCGAGCGAGGCCATGATCTCGCGCACTTCCTCGGCCACGAAGAAGAAGTAGTTGATGACGTGTTCGGGCTGACCGGTGAAGCGCTTGCGCAACACCGGGTCCTGCGTCGCCACCCCGACCGGGCAGGTGTTGAGGTGGCACTTGCGCATCATGATGCAGCCGGCCGCGATCAGGGGCGCGGTGGCAAAGCCGAATTCGTCGGCGCCGAGCAGCGCGCCGACCACCACATCGCGCCCGGTGCGGAAGCCGCCATCGACCTGAACCACGATACGGCTGCGCAGCCGTTCGCGCACCAGGGTCTGGTGGGTTTCGGCAAGGCCGATTTCCCAGGGGCTGCCGGCGTGCTTGATAGAAGTGAGCGGGGAGGCGCCGGTGCCGCCCTCGAAACCGGCGATGGTGACGTGATCGGCGCGGGCCTTGGCCACGCCCGCGGCCACTGTGCCGACGCCGATTTCGGAGACCAGCTTGACCGAGACCTGGCCGTCCGGATTGACGTTCTTCAGGTCATAGATGAGCTGGGCGAGGTCCTCGATCGAATAGATGTCGTGGTGCGGCGGCGGCGAGATCAGGCCGACGCCGGGCGTCGAGTGACGCACCCGCGCAATGGTCGCATCCACCTTGTGGCCGGGCAATTGTCCGCCCTCGCCGGGCTTGGCGCCTTGCGCCATCTTGATCTGCATCATGTCGGAGTTGACGAGATATTCTGTCGTCACGCCGAACCGGCCCGAGGCAACCTGCTTGATTGCCGAGCGCATGGAATCGCCATTGGGCAGCGGCTTGAAGCGGTCGGCCTCCTCGCCACCCTCGCCAGTATTCGACTTGCCGCCGATCCGGTTCATGGCGATCGCAAGCGTGGTGTGAGCCTCGCGCGAGATCGAACCGAATGACATCGCACCGGTCGCGAAGCGCTTGACGATCTCACTGGCCGGCTCGACTTCGTCGAGCGGCACCGGCTTGCGCTTCTCGTCCTCGGCGGACTTGATCTTGAACAGCCCGCGCAGCGTCAAGAGCCGCTCCGACTGCTCATTGAGGAGCTTGGCGAAAGCCCGGTAGCGCTCCAGCGAATTGCCGCGCACCGCGTGCTGCAGGGTGGAAACCGATTCCGCGGTCCAGGCATGGTCCTCGCCACGCGTGCGATAGGCATATTCGCCGCCGACGTCGAGCGCGTTCTTGTAATGCAGCGCATCGCCGAACGCATCCCGATGACGACGCACGGTTTCCTCGGCGATCTCGGTGAGCCCGACGCCTTCGATGCGGGTATGAGTGCCGACGAAATACTTCGCGACGAAATCTTCCTTCAGGCCGACCGCGTCGAAAATCTGCGCGCCGCAATAGGACTGGTAGGTCGAGATGCCCATTTTGGACATCACCTTCAGAAGGCCCTTGCCGATCGACTTGATGTAGCGCTTGACGATCTCATAGTCGTCCAGCGAGCCGGGCAGGCGATCCTTCATCGAGATGATGGTCTCGAACGCCAGATAGGGGTTGATGGCTTCGGCGCCGTAACCCGCGAGGCAGGCAAAGTGATGCACTTCGCGCGGTTCGCCGGATTCGATCACGAGGCCGACGGAGGTGCGCAGACCGGTGCGGATCAGATGATGGTGCACGGCGGCGCAGGCGAGCAGAGACGGAATTGGAATTCGGTCCGATCCGACCATGCGGTCGGACAGGATGATGATGTTGACGCCCTCGCGCACTGCGGATTCCGCCCGCGCGCAAAGCTCGTCCAGCACCTGCTCCATGCCCGCAGACCCAAGCCCGGCATGGAAGGTGGTGTCAAGCGTACGCGACTTGAAATGCGAATCCGCGATCTCCGAAATCGACTGGATCTTTTCCAGGTCGGCATCGGTGAGGATCGGCTGACGGACTTCCAGCCGCTTGTTGGCGGCGATTCCTTCGAGATCGAACAGGTTCGGCCGCGGTCCGATGATGGAAACGAGGCTCATCACCAGTTCCTCGCGGATCGGATCGATCGGCGGGTTGGTCACCTGCGCGAAGTTCTGCTTGAAATAGGTGAAGAGCTGCTTGGGCCTGTCCGAGAGCGCCGAGATTGGCGCATCATTGCCCATCGAGCCGTTGGCTTCCTCGCCGGTCGAGGCCATCGGCGTCAACAGAATGCCTACATCCTCCTGGCTATAGCCGAACGCCTGCTGGCGATCGAGCAGCGGCAGGTTGGAGCGAGCGCCCCTGGTCCGTGCATCCGGCAGTTCCTCCAGCACGATCTGGGTGTCGCGGAGCCATTGCTGATAGGGGTGGCTGTTGGCGAGCTGCGCCTTGATCTCGTCGTCAGGAATAAGGCGGCCTTCTTCTAGGTCGACCAGCAGCATCTTGCCGGGCTGCAGGCGCCATTTGGTGACGATCTGGTCTTCGGGAATCTTCAGGACACCCATCTCGGAGGCCATGAGGATACGATCGTCACGGGTTACGAGATAACGCGCCGGGCGCAGGCCGTTGCGGTCCAGCGTGGCGCCGATCTGGCGGCCGTCCGTGAAGGCGATCGCAGCCGGACCATCCCACGGCTCCATGATCGCGGCATGATATTCGTAGAACGCGCGGCGCTGCTCATCCATCAAGGGATTGCCGGCCCAGGCTTCCGGAATCATCATCATCACGGCATGGGGCAGCGAGTGGCCGCCCTGCACGAGAAATTCCAGTGCGTTATCGAAACAGGCGGTGTCGCTCTGGCCCTCATAGGAGATCGGCCACAGCCGGCTGATGTCCTTGCCGTATAGTTCCGAATGCACCGACGCCTGCCGGGCCGCCATCCAGTTGACGTTGCCGCGCAGCGTATTGATCTCGCCATTATGGGCGATCATGCGATAGGGATGCGCCAGCGACCAGGCCGGGAAGGTGTTGGTGGAGAACCGCTGATGCACCAGCGCGAGCGCGCTCTCGAAATCCTTCTCGTGCAAATCCGGATAATAGCTGCCGAGTTGGTCGGCGAGGAACATTCCCTTGTAAACGACGGTCCGGCACGACAGCGACACCGGATAATAGCCGGCGAGCCGCCGGTCACGGCGCTGATAGATTGCCTGCGAGATCGACTTACGCAGGATATAGAGGCGGCGCTCGAATTCGTCCTCGCTTTTGATGCGGGAACCGCGTCCGATGAACACCTGCAAATGGTCGGGTTCGGTCGGCTTGACGGTCTCGCCGAGTGAGGAGTTGTCGGTCGGCACCTCACGCCAGCCGAGCAGCGTCAGCTGCTCCTCCCTGATCTGGTCGGCGATGATGCTCTGGATGACCTTACGCCAGGAAACATCGGACGGCATAAACAGGGCGCCAACCGCGTAGCTGCCGGGTTCTGGCAGTTGGAAGCCGAGTTCGGAGGCCTTTCGGGCGAAGAACGCGTGCGGGATCTGAACCAGGATGCCGGCGCCGTCACCGGCGCGCGGGTCGGCGCCCACCGCGCCGCGATGCTCGAGATTGCAGAGAATGCTGAGCGCGTCCTGGACGATCTGATGCGACTTGCGGCCCTTGATATCGGCGATGAAGCCGACGCCGCAGGAATCCTTCTCCAGGCTCGGATCGTAAAGCCCGTGCGCTTCCGGCCGCCAATTGTGCTCCCGCGGCTCAAGCGGCGATGTTTCAAGCGAGGTCATGGTCGGTTTCGAGGCCGGAGCCACCGACAGCGCATTCCCGCCGATATTGTCGCGCTCGAACTCCGACCCACTCATCTGACGTCCCCTCAAGAAGGCGAAAGCCTCTACCGTCACCGGCGCACCCGAGACGTTTGCGGCACCACCGGGCCACCGCTCGATCTCCGCGAGCCGCAATTTCAGAATTCAGGCCCGGGTATCCGACGTCCCCGTGGGGCACCTTGCCTGCCAACTCTGGCGCTTAAGGCGCCAGCCTCCACGCTGCAATCCCCATGCCGGGACCGCCTGCGATTGAGACAGTGATGCTGTCCTAAATCCGACCATGCCAAATTTTTTTCTACCACACAAGCGCAGGCGAGTCCCCGCCGCCGCTGCTTGCCTTGGAGCACTCTGCACTCTGCTTTGCGACAAAGACGCCGCGATCCCGTCAAAGGGCTGCCGGAATTGCTGAGAAGGTTAGGCCCGGTGCCCCAAGGCCGAAATAGGCTCAGATGACAGGCGTTCCCGGCAAAAGGGGCTGACAGAGGAGCAATGGCGTGATGAGGTTTTTGACAGGCTGCTTCCTATCGGCCGGACTGGTTCTGGCGGCCACCGGCGTGCAGGCGCAGGTCGTGGTCGGTGGCTATATTGCCGGCTCCCGCGCCGCGCCGGTGTCGGATTTCGACGGTCCGGATGTCCTGGTGGTCCCCCCGGTGCGGGAAGCCGAGCCGGCCTTGCTCCCTCCCGCGGAAGTCTACGCGATCCTGCGGGAAAATGGGTTTGCACCCGTCGGCGGGCTGAGACAGCGCGGACTGGTCTACACGATCGCGGTCGTTGATCCCAGCGGCTACGACGGCCGCTTGATGATCGACGCCCGCGACGGGCGCATCATTCGCTTCATACCGCTTGAGCGGATGGGCTATTTGGATGAATCCCGTTTCTATGAGCCGTTTGCGGGACTTCGCGAGGGTCGTTTCGCCCGGGGCGCCCCGCGACCTCCGGGCCTGGTGCCGCATGTCGCGAGCCGCCGGCCGGCAGTTCCTCAGCCGAAGGCGGCGCCAGCCGAAGCGCGGGTGGCCTCCGTAAGGCCGGAGCCTTCGAAGGCTGAGGTGCCCAAGGTTGATTCTTCCAGGGCTGAAATGAGCGCATCGCCAGCCAGCATTCCGGGGACCAACGCTTCTTCAGCGATCACGGTGCCGTCCGCTGCGGTCGCCTCGGCAACCCCGCCTGCCGCTGAAGCCAAACCGGTTCCCGCTCCGGTCCAACTCCGACCAACCCAGGAGATGCCGGCGGTTCAAGCGCTGGAATGAATTGACCAGCGAGCCCGTCACAAAGAAACGCCCCGGGGTCACCCGGGGCGTTTCTCCTTATTCGATCTTCAGCTTGGGGCGCCGATCGCCCAAGCCCATCGATTCTCAGGTGAAGCCTTAGGCCGCCTGGGCCGTCGACCCATTCGTGACCGCAGGCGCTTCTCCGGTCGAAATCGGAATGTTACGGGGCTTCTTGGCTTCGGGAATCTCGCGCACGAGATCCACGTGAAGCAGGCCGTTCTCGAGCGAAGCGTTCCTTACCTGCACGAAATCGGCAAGCTGGAAGACGCGTTCAAAGGCTCGCGAGGCGATGCCGCGATAGAGCACGGCGGATTTCTCCGAGCTGTTTTCATTGGCCGATTTTTCGCCCCTGATCGTCAGCGTGTTTTCCTTGGCGACGATCGAGAGTTCGCCCTGCGAGAAGCCTGAAACAGCTACGCTGATGCGATAGGCGTTATCGCCGGTGCGTTCGATATTGTAGGGGGGATAACCGGGGCTGCCGTCGGAGGCTGCCTGATCGAGCAACGAAAAGAAGCGGTCAAAGCCGACGGTGGAACGATAAAACGGGGTGAGATCAAAGCTACGCATAGGATAGTCCTCCATTGAGCGACTGTGGCGTTAACCCGCCCGCCATCGGGCCGGGCTTTTGGATGTGCAGCCTTCAACGTCTCCGGTTTCGAAACGCTGGCAGCGGCCTGCACGAAAATGATATGGGAGGGAACTGACGGCGTTCAAGAGGGGCCTTCAGCGCTGCTTTCGCCGTTCAAGCCGTTATTTTCTCGGCCCTTTTTCATCGGTTTCCCCATGACCCTTGTATCGATTCCCGCCAATCCGGTTCCGGAAAATGTCGTCGTCGGCACCATCAAGACGCCGGACGGCGCGGAACTGCGGTTCGCCCGCTGGGCGCCCCCGGTCGGACGAAGGGGAACGGTGTGTGTCTTCACCGGACGCGGCGAGCAGATTGAAAAATATTTCGAGACCGTGCGTGACCTTCGCGATCGCGGATTTGCGGTGGCGATGATCGACTGGCGCGGCCAAGGTCATTCGGCGCGACGTCTGCGCGATCCGCGCAAGGGCTATGTCCGTCATTTTTCCGACTATGAAGTGGACGCGGAAACCTTCGTGCAGCAGGTCGTGCTGCCGGATTGTCCACCGCCGTTTTTTGCGCTGGCACATTCAATGGGCGGCGCGGTGATGTTGCGTATCGCCCACGCCAGCAAACGGTGGTTTGATCGCATCGTGCTCTCGGCGCCGATGATCGATCTGCCAGGGCGGCGCACATCGTTTCCAGTCCGCACGCTGTTGCGGACGATGAGACTGATGGGGCAGGGAGGCCGTTATGTTCCCGGCGGCAACGATGAACTCGTCAACACCGCGCCCTTCGTCAACAATCCCCTGACCAGCGATCCCGTGCGTTATGCCCGCAATGCCGCGATTTTGGCGGAAGACCCGACGCTCGGCATCGCTTCGCCCACGGTGGCCTGGGCGGACACGGCCTTCTCGACGATGCATGGTTTCCGCGCGGTCGATTATCCTTCGCAAATCCGTCAGCCGCTCCTGATGATTGCGGCCAGCAACGACACCATTGTTTCGACCTCGGCGATTGAGGAATTCGCCTACCATCTGCGCGCCGGCTCGCATCTGGTGATCGCCGGCGCCAAGCATGAGATCCTGCAGGAGCAGGATCGCTACCGTGCGCAATTCTGGGCCGCGTTCGACGCCTTTGTCCCGGGCACGCCGCTGTTCCAATAGCCGCCGGCCGCGCCGATCAGGAGCTTTCACCGACAAGGACCGCGCTGGCTGCGAGGTAGATTCCAAGCACGATAAGAGCAACCAAAAACCAGCGCCGGAAGCTTTCCGGCTCGAGCCGCGTGCGCACCGACTGGCCGACAAACATTCCGACGAAAGCCGCCACCAAGGCGATTGCTCCCTGCCAGGCGGTGGCGGCAATGAACAGGCCGCTGCGGGTCAGGGTGAAGGCCAGACCGAGCGTCGCCGTGGTGAAGAACACCCCGAGTGCCTGGACCAGTTCATCCTTTTCCATCCCGATCGCCTGCATGAAGGGCATGGAGGGGATCACCTGGACACCGGTTGCCGCCGATATCGTCCCGGTGATGAGGCCGACAATTGCCCCGATCCACTTTTCATGGGCTGGGACGATGCGCACTTTGAATTGGCTGAGGCCCAGCAGCGCATAACTCACGAGCAGCAATCCGAGCACGATGGTGCCGTAGCGGGCATAGGGACCGGTCATCATTCCGGCGTTCAGGCGAATCCCGACCAGCGTGCCCAGCATCAGGGGCCACAGCCGTCGCAGGATGTCGCGCAAATAGCCGCCGGCAAACGTCTGCCAGATGTTGGTGATGATGGCCGGCACGATCACAATCGGTAACGCTTGTGCCGGCGGCATGGCGACCGCCAGCAGCCCCATCGAAACCGTCGGCAGGCCAAGGCCGATCACGCCCTTGATAAAACCGGCAAGCAGGAAAGTGGCGACAATGGCCAGCAGGAATGGGTCCAACATGGGAGACATTTGACCGATCGGATCGGACAGCACAATCTGGAGATTCCGGGAACGGCCTTCGGTATTGCCGAAGTCTGTGACTGGACGGGAGACCAGCCCATGCGCTTCGATCTGATCGATCTCGAACTTTTCATTGCCGTAGCCGAAAGCCGCAGCATTACCCGTGGTGCTGTTCGCTCGAATCTCGCTCTCGCCTCTGCCAGTGAGCGCATTAAAAATCTCGAAACAACCTTGGGGGTTGCGCTGTTCCGGCGCGGCCGGCGCGGCGTTGAATTGACGGCGGCAGGAGAAAGCTTGCTGGATCACGCCCGGATCGTTCTAGACGACGTTGCAGTCCTCCGCGGCGATCTGGCCGATTTCTCGCGCGGCGTGAAGGCCACGGTTCGCCTGCTCGCCAACACGTCCGGATTGTCCGAACATCTGCCGAAGGTGCTGGCGGAGTTCTTATCGACGCACCCGCAAATCAGCCTCGATGTTGAGGAGCGCGAAAGCAGCGACATCGCCCGGTCGATCACAAGCGGCATGGCGGATCTGGGCTTGGCGGCCGAACATGCTCTGCCCGAGGGGCTGGAGCGCATCCCATTCAACGAAGACCGCCTGGTTTTGATCGTATCCCGACAGGATGTGTTGGCGAAGGGGCGCCAAGTCAGCTTCCGCGAGGTCGTGGAGCGTGATTTTGTCGGCCTCGTAGCGGGCAGCGCGCTCCATGGTCACATTGCGGGGCATGCCGCGCGGCTTGGTGCGAGACTCAACTTTCGCGCGCGGCTCAACAGCTTCGAGGCCATCGGCCAACTGGTTTCTGCCGGCATCGGCATTGCGGTGATGCCCGAAGTCGCAGCCCGTCGCTGCCTGAAGACCATGCCTCTGGCGATTGTGCGAATCGCCGAAAGCTGGGCCGAGCGCAGACTCGTTATCTGCGCGCGCAGCTTCAAAACCTTGCCAAAGCCTGCCCGGGCGCTGGTGCAACATCTGCGCCGGCCCGAATAACCAAGCCGCTCATCAGCCGTTGAGCAGCTTGAGTGCTGCCTCGTGAACGCGCGGATCGCCCGCTGCAATGATGCGACCGCCGTTCTGGGCGGGCGCTCCTTCCCACGTGGTGATCACCCCGCCTGCGCCCGCGACAATCGGAATCAGGGCGGCGATGTCATAAGGCTTCAACTCGGTCTCGATCACCAGATCGAGGTGTCCTGCCGCCAGCATGCAATAGGAATAACAATCGCCACCGTAGCGCGAAAGCCGTGCAGCCCGTTCAATCCGGCCGAAGCGCTCGCGGTCCGCATCATTCATCAGAAGCGGGCTCGTCGTGAACAGGGTGGCCTCTCCCAGAGATGCGCAGCGACGCACCGCAAGACGGCGCTCGCCATGCGGCCCGACATAGAGTGCCGAGCCGCCGTCGCCGGAAAACCGTTCGCCGATAAACGGCTGGTGCATCATTCCGAAAACCGGCGTCCCCCGGTGCAATAGCGCAATCAGCGTGCCCCACACCGGAAATCCGGCGATGAATGATTTTGTGCCGTCGATCGGGTCCAGGACCCAGACATATTCGGCGTCCTCACCTTCGCTGCCGAACTCCTCGCCGACGATGCCGTGGCGGGGAAAGTCCGCCTTGATCAACCGCCGCATCACCGCTTCGGCCGCGCGATCGGCCTCGGTTACCGGATCGAAATGGTGGGTCGAACCCTTGTTCTCGATGCCGATCGAGGTACGAAAAAAAGGCAAAATGGTCTCGCCGGAGACGGTCGCCAGACGACCAATGAAGGCGGTGAAATCGATAACCGTCACGGCAACTCCTGATCGGCTCTAAGGGCGGAGGGCATGATAGCGCTTAACCCGGCCGCCATGCGGATCGAATAGGTCCATGAAGCCTTCGTCCACAAAGTGTGGCGCCGACGCGACGCCCGGCGCGCAAAGCCGCCGACTCTCCGATTGAACCGGAGGGACTTCCCAAAAAGAGAGAACTGACGGGAGAATGATTCATCCTTTCGGGAGAAGATTTTGGAATATCCGGAAAAGCAACCGCGCAACGCCTTGAAAAGACTTAGGAAATTTTGGCCTGTCAACAGTGGAGCTCGGCCATGCACTTTTCCTGGGAAATAAGCCGAAAAGGCTCTTGCGTTTTGTGCGGCGCGGCCGCATATTGTTGCGGTGCGGTAACGCCTCGCGTTATCGCTGCCCTCCTTGGGCGTTTCCTCCCTAGACTTGGGCCGCTTGTTTTCACGAGCGGCCCTTTTTTCTTGTCCAGATTTTTCCTGTCCGGGCTTCTTTCATGTTTCCTGCCCGGACTTCCCTTTCCCGACCCTCGGTTCGCACTGCCAGCGACTTCTACTCAGCTGCCGCCTGGAACGGCCCCAGATCTCCCAAGGGTATGTCCGCCAGGGCATGAGCCAGGGTCGCGAAATCGTCGATAATCCGGTTGAAATCGGGTCGGCGTTCCCGGCTGCGCTCGTCCATGTAAATAGCCCGGTTGAGCTCAAGCTGAATGACATGCAGGCCGCTGGCGGGATTGCCGTAATGCTCGGTGATGAATCCACCGGCATAGGGCTTGTTGCGGCCGGTCGAATAACCCCGGCGGACCATCGTCTTCTCGACGATGTCGGGCAGCAAGGCCGCGCAGCTTGTGCCATAGCGGTCGCCAATCACCACATCCGGACGCTTCGGTTCGTCGCGCGAGATTCCGACGGAAGGCATGGAATGGCAATCCACTACCACCACGGTGCCGAACCTCTGATGCGCCCTGTTGATCAGGCGTCGTAGCGCCCGGTGATAAGGCTTGTAGAGCGTTTCGATCCGCATCAACGCATCGTCGACCGGAAGTCGCTCGCGATAGATTTCCTGACCGTCGCCGACCACGCGGGGAATGGTGCCGAGGCCGCCGGCGACGCGCATTGATCGCGTGTTGGCAAAACTGGGCAAGCGGCCGATGAACATGCGTGGATCGAGTTCATACGGCTCACGGTTGACGTCCACATAAGAGCGCGGAAAGTTGACGCGCACCACCGGAAAGCCGTGATCGTTCAAAGGGCCGATCAGTTCGTCCATGAACGAATCTTCCGACCGCCGCAGCACGGTAAGGTCGATACGGGCGGAACGAAGAAATTCGGCTGGGTAAATCGCGCCGGAATGTGGAGAATTGAAAATGATCGGCGAACGCCAGATGGCAGGTTCAACGATCTCGAACGGAGGCGACAATTCGCCGTCAGACATTTCTCCGGCAAACGGGGGCATGAGAGCCATTCCTCAAATCCGCCTCTCGCGGATAAGCCAGCTTCAGACGGCCCGCCCCGCCGCCGAAATGAAGTCGCGGCTCTCATTGTCGGTAATTGCTGCCCTCCTGCCAAGTCAAAAAAATTTTCGTCCAGTGGGAACGAAAAAGAGAGCTCGCGAGCCGCCGCAGATTGATTCCGGCGGTTTTCAGGTCCACAACTTGGCGGGCTAATTAGCCGAGACGTGCCCCGCGCCTTCACCCGAAATTTACCCTCCATCGGGTTAAGTGGGCGGATTGATCCTCCGACGGGCTTCGACAATCACCGCCATGGTTAAAATCCTCCTCGCCGAAGACGACAACGACATGCGCCGATTTCTGGTCAAGGCGCTGGAAAACGCCGGATTCAAGGTTTCTTCGCACGACAACGGACTATCGGCCTATCAGCGGCTGCGCGAAGAGCCGTTCGAAGTGCTGTTGACAGATATCGTCATGCCCGAGATGGACGGCATCGAGCTGGCACGCCGGGCATCCGAACTGGATCCTGATATCAAGATCATGTTCATCACCGGTTTCGCTGCGGTCGCCCTCAATTCGGACTCGGAAGCGCCGAAAAATGCCAAGGTGCTGTCCAAGCCGGTTCACCTGCGTGAGCTGGTCAGCGAAGTGAACAAGATGCTGGCGGCCTGAGGGATCTCCGCCGGCCGGCAGGTGCCAGATCGGTTCTTGCCTGGCCGCTTTGGAGCCGATATAGGGACGCCACCCTACAAAACACGGTTCGGGCGCGTAGCTCAGCGGGAGAGCACTACGTTGACATCGTAGGGGTCACAGGTTCGATCCCTGTCGCGCCCACCATTCTCCGATCAATCCGTGACGGAAGTCATTAGCCGCATCTTTGGCTGTCAGGGTGGCCCAAACAACAGCCGCGCTCCCTTTTGGAAGCGCAGCCTCTCATTTGTTTTGCTTTTATTCCGCTGGACGACCAACCCTGCCGAGCAGCGCGGCGGCAAAAGCGGCACACAAGGCCGGCACCGCGGCGACCAAAAACACGGTGCGTAGCGGCAGTTGATTCGACAACATGACGCCACCGACCAATGGGCCGATGATCGATCCAATCCGTCCGATACCCAGGGCCCAGCCCACGCCGGTGGAACGTATCGTCGTGGGGTAATAAGCGGCGGTAAGGGCGTTGGACGCGATCTGCCCCCCGACCACGCAGAACCCGGCGGCAAAGATGGCCATCGATGTCAGCGCCAGCGAGTGGCCGGAAAAGCCGATCGCCGCGATGCCGAGCGAGGCGATGAGGTAGGTCACCGCCAGCGCGCGGAATGAGAAACGATCGATCAGACTGCCAAGACTGATCGTCCCGACAACACCGCCCACCTGCAGCAATGCGCCGATCACTGATGCTGTCGAGCTTGATGCCCCGAGATCGCTGACGACGGTGGGTAGCCAGTTGGACAGCAGATAAAGGTCGAGTAGGCTCATGAAGAACACCACCCAAAACAACAGGGTGGTTGCTGTCCGGTTTTGGGTGAACAAATGGCTGACCGGTAGCCCGGCCAGTTTCGCTTCCTGGACCTGAAAGGTCACGTCGGGCGACAGGGTAACCGACGGGTCAACCCGGCGCAGAATGCTGGAAACCTGTTCCTTGTTCCGGCCCGCGAGCGCCAGAAACCGGATCGACTCTGGAAGAGTTCTTGCCAGCACCAGCGCATAGAACAAGGGCACGATACCACCGACCAAAAATACGGATCGCCAGCCATACGCCGGCAGCAGCGCGGCGGCGAGAAACCCGCCCAAGGCGGCGCCGACCGAGAAGCCACAGAACATGATCATCACCATGGTGGCGCGGCGACGGTGGGGACTGAATTCAGACGTGAGCGCGATGGTGTTGGGCATCGCGCCCCCGAGGCCGAGACCGGTGATGAAGCGCAGGGCCATCAGCCAATACACGTCTGGAGCAAAAGCGGTAGCAAGGCTGCCGAGCCCGAAGGCCACCGTACTCAGCACGATGACATTCTTTCGGCCCAGGCGGTCGGCCACAGGCCCGAACACTAGCGCGCCGATCATCAGTCCGAAAAGCCCGGCGCTAAAAACCGGGCCGAGAGCGCCTTTCGAGAGGTGCCAGTCCCGCGCCAGGTCGGGCGCGACATAGCCAATCGCCTGGGTGTCGAAACCGTCAACGATCAGGGTCGCTGCACAGAGGATGAGGAGGCGAATCTGAAAGCCGCGGACGGGGCGCTCGTCGATAAACCTGGAAATGTCGACGGGGGCGGAGGGGGAAGTGGTCAAGGTCATAACTTCTCACGGATGATTAACGAAAAGGAGCGGCACCCAAAACAGGTTTTCCCACAATTGCAACCACCCGCGGGTGCGCTGTTACCTCGAACCGTGGAACTTTGTGCCTTTCATGCAACGCCCTCCGCCAAAGTGCTGGCAGTTCATCCCGAAATGGCTTCGCTTCATTGTCTGTTCGGGGGAATCTTGTTTTAGATGCGTCATCAAACAACGCCCAAAAAGGGGCGACGATATTTTGGAGATGGACATGTTCAAGAAGATGATGCTCGCTTCGGTTGCCGCGATTGCGCTGCCTGCGGCCGCTTCGGCCGCCGATATGCCGATGAAGGCCTACGCGCCAGCTGCCGCCATTTACAACTGGACCGGATTCTACGTCGGTGGTTCGGCTGGCGTTGCGCTGCATCAGTCGAGCACGGACTATGGTGCAGCCAACACTTGGGATACAGACTACACCAGCCCGCCGGTCGACGCTTCGAAAATTGGTGGTCTCATCGGTGGTACCCTCGGCTTCAACTATCAGATCCATAACTTCGTGATCGGCGCCGAAGGCGACATCAGCTATGTCGGCGGCGTCGGCCGCAACCGGATCGGTGGCTGGCCGGATTGCACCGCCCCGAGTTGCTTTGCCAGCGCAGATACCGATATCCAGGCCCTGGCCACCCTGCGGGCCCGCGCCGGTATCGATTTCAACGGCACCTTGGTGTATGGCACGGCCGGTATCGGCTGGATGAAGCTGCATGACAACTTCAACGTCCTCGGAACCAACAATAAGGGCGGCAACTTCTCGTCCAACAAGTGGGCTCCGGCCTTTGTGGTTGGCGGCGGCGTCGAACAGAAGCTGACCCAGAACTGGTCGGTGAAGGGCGAAGTGCTTTGGGCCAAGGCTGAGTCGACCGACGCGGGAGCGACGACCTCCACTGCTAATTTCGACGGAACCGGCACGCCTCCGCCGGTTACCTATAATCACAGCCTGACCATCGGCCGCATCGGTCTGAACTACAAGTTCAACTGATCGAATTGAAATTCTTGGCCTAGCTGATAGGCCGGGACGAAAAAGGGGCGGGATCCCATCCGGGGTTCCGCCCTTCTTTTTTGGCCGGCTTTTGCGATAAAACATTGTTCGCGTTCGGCCGGCATCCCGGCCTTCGAAATCAAATTGTCCCTGCAGCTATGGATCGCCCATGTTTGTCGATGCGTTTTCCCGCCACGCGCCCGAGAAGCCTGCGCTTTACTTTCCGGACTCGCGTCCCGAGGTGGTTTCCTTCGGCGAACTCGAAGGGATGGTGGCTTCGGTCAGTTCGCAACTGTTCTCAAAGGGTATTCGCAGCGGGCAAGTGGTCGCCATCGATATCGCCGACGATTTTCTCCATGCCGTTGTTCTCCTGACCTGCGCGCGGGCCCGTGTCTGCACGATTGCGGGGCGCGCTGGCGATCTCGCGCGGGATATTCCGGTAGCCGCCCTGCTGAGCGATCGCCCGCCCGGTCCCGCGAGTACGATTCCGGAGCTGAAGGTCGATGCTTCCTGGCTGACTTCGCCGGCAGGCACTTATGAATTCCGCACGCCTCAACCGGATGACCTTTGCCGGATCATGTTGACCTCCGGCTCGACCGGTGTGCCCAAGGGCGTGGCGCTGACCTACGCCATGATCGAGGACCGGATGGTCGCTTATGGCCACGCTTTCGGTCCAGAGTTCCCAAGGTATCACCGGGTGATGTGCAGCATGAAGCTCGCATCATCCCTTGGGTTTGGTTTCCTCTTTCACGCGATCATGCGAGGCGACCTGTTTTGCCCCGACAGTTCGGATTTTGAGCGGATTACCGAGACCATCCGGCAGCGGCAGATCGAGGTCCTGATCGCCGCACCCTACATCCTGACCGAGTTGATGGCCTATTGTGAAGCCAGCAAGCGGTCGTTTCCGAGAGTACCACTCGCCATGACAGCGGGAAGTCTCGTCGTTCCGGCGCTGTCCAGCGAGGTCGTCAGGCAGATCAGCGAGAAGCTCGTGATTTTCTACGGCACCACCGAAACCGGTGTCATTGCCAGCACGTCAGCGTCGGCGGAGCCGGGGGATGTCGGAGCGGTGGTGGAGGGGCGCCGGGTTGAGGTCACCGCACTGGATGGCGGACCGGCGAAGCCGGGCGAAGCCGGTATTGTCAAAGTCAGCAGTTCCGCCGGGCCGTTGCCCTTCTTTGAGATTGCAGACCTTGCCACAAGGAGCCCGCGGATGTCGTTCAGTCCCGGCGATATTGGCTTCGTCAGTCCGTCGGGGCACGTGGTGTTGCGCGGCCGATCGGATGATCTGATCAATGCCGGCGGGACCAAGATTACACCTGAGCAGCTGGAACAGGCGTTGGCCTCCGCGCCGGGCATCAAGGATTGCGCGGTGCTCCGCGAACGCGATCCGCTGGGAATCGATCGCATCGTTGCCTTTCTGGCGCTCAACGCATTCTGGAACCAGGACGCGTTTCTCGGTTATTGCGAGTCCCATATCGTTCGCGAACTGCTGCCCAGCAAATTTGTCGTGGTCCAGCAAATACCGCGAAACCAGAATCAAAAGATCGATCGCAAGGCGCTGGTCGCTCTTGCGACGTCCTGATGATTGCGGTTCTTGAAGGCTATGTTCCTCGAAATAGACCTTTTGTTTCAAAAGGCGGCCGCTTCACATGGAGCCGGCCAACTGACCGATGCCGAACTGCGATATCGCCAAATCCTCGAGATCGATCCGCGAAACCTTATCGCCCTCTGCAATCTCGGGCTGCTTCTGTTGCAGCAGCGTCGGTTCGAAGCGGCGGAAGCGATCTGGCGGCAGGCGGTCGCGATCGATAAGCGCTCCGCCGAAGCCCACCATGGCCTTGCCGGTGCGTTGACCGGCTCGCATCAGCTTTCAGCGGCGGTCCGGCATTATGAAAAGTCGATTGGACTGGAGCCGGGTTTTGTCGAGGCTTTCAACAATCTCGGTTATGTTCTTCAGCTTCAGGGCAAGGCTCAGGCCGCCATTGAGCGCTATCAGCAGGCGCTCAAAATCAGGCCAATTTATCCGGAAGCCCTGAACAATCTCGGGAACGCGCAGCAAGAGCTCAAGCAGTTCGAGGCTGCGCTCACAAGCTACGACCGCGCTCTGGCGATCAGAGCGGACTATGCCGAGGGGCTGCACAACAAGGCCAATGTGCTTTGCAGGCTTGGGCGCGACGCCGAGGCGGTCACTGTCTGGGAACAGACGTTGGCTCTTTACCCTTCGTTCGCGGCCGCGCGCGTTGGCTTGGGGGATGCGCTTCAGAGACTTGATCGCGCGGATGAGGCGATAGAGCAGTATCAGCGTGCCATCTCCGATAGTCCAAACGAGGTGGACGGTTATCTGCATCTTGGCGACCTGCTGTTTGATCGCGAACGCGTCGCCGAGGCCGCTCAAATGTACGAGCGCGCCACCGCATTGGACTCCCGCGATCCCGAGGCTCACAACGCGCTTGGAACGGCATTCAAGGCGCTCGGCCAGGCTGCCAATGCACGGCAGTGCTTCGAGCGGGCCATCGCGCTCGCGCCCGATCAGCCGGCGGGCTATTACAATCTGGTTTATAGCCAAAAGGTCGATCCCGGCGACCCCAGCGTTCGCGCGATGCGAAAGATGGAGGGAAAATCGGCCCGGCTTTCGGACGAGCAGCAGATGTTCTTGTTGTTCGCATTGGCTAAGGCGGCTGCCGATGACGGGGATCAGCGGCAATCCTTCAACTATCTGCTGCGTGCCAACCGAATCGCGCACCGGCGCGCCTCATATGACGAATCGAGGGCAATGAAGCTTGCGGACGAATTGAGCCAGGTGTTCACGCCAGAGCTCCTTGGACAGCGCGCCGGAGTCGGCTGCCTAAGCCGGTTGCCGGTGTTCGTGGTCGGGATGCCTCGCTCCGGCACGACCCTCGTCGAGCAGATACTGGCCAGCCATCCAGAAGTGTTTGGTGCCGGTGAATTGAACGACGTGAACCGTGCAGCCAGCAGCCTTGCCCGGGCGGCGGGAGCCGATTATCCCCAGGCGGTGATAGGTGCCACCGATGCCCAGCTGCGAGAGATCGGCGAGAACTACGTCTCCGCGCTCCGGGCCTGCGATTCCTCTGCCAGCCGTATCGTCGACAAGATGCCCACTAACTTCTTTCATCTGGGGCTCATCAACCTGATATTGCCGAATGCCCGGATCATTCATATACGCCGAGATCCCGTCGATACCGCGATGTCCTGCTTTTCGCTGTTATTCCTGCGTCGGAATTCGGTGCTCGCCGCCGGGTATTCATATGACCTCGGCCAGTTGGGGCGCTTCTACCGGACCTACCTGACGGTGATGGAACATTGGCGCGCGGCGCTGCCTCCCGACGTTATGCTGGAGGTCGATTACGAGCGGCTGGTGGAAGATTTCGATGCCGAAGCGCGGCGAATGGTTCGCCATTGCGGGCTCGCCTGGGACGAGGCCTGTGCGAATTTCCATCAGTCCAAGCGCCCCGTGGTGACGCCCAGCGCTAACCAGGTGCGTCAGCCGATCTACAAATCCTCTATCGGAAGGTGGCGGCCGGACGCCGAGCAGTTGAAGCCGTTTTTGGACGCCCTCAATGGGCTTTGAGGTGCCGCCTGCCGCCTCTTTCAAAAGAGGATGGAACCCGATGCGCCTTCCCTGATTGTCTTTGAAAAGAACAATCCGGGAGGCCCTTATGTCGGAGCATTGGCGAATCCAAGCGGACCGCATTGACGTGATGCGGGGGACCGGAGAGGAGACGGCCGCCTACGCCGCCGGCTGGACGGTCAGCGGACTAGCCACGCTGGTGACAATCGTCGCGGTGTGGATGTTTGCGATTTAGAGGCCGGGCGGTTCTGATATCCGCCCGAACCGCCCCTCGTTTCACCGCGGCTTGTCACAGGCGTCTCGGCCGCCGTTAAAAGCTCGCCCGAACCGGTCGTGGCGCTTCGCAACCGGGCCTGACCGATCGCGAAGCCTGGATTTAAGGACAGCCCAGCACGATCGAATGCTCAGGCCTTCTGTTTCCGCGCCCGTGTGCTTGCGGTCACCTTGGCTTTTGCATAATGCTCGGCCGGCAACGCGTCCGCATACGCATTACTCCGCTGATGTTCCAGTTCGAGGCCGTGGGCAAGGTCCATTTTGAAGCCGTCATCGATGAGCTTCTTGTAAGCCATCACGACCTGCTGATCCGCATCGGCAAAATCCCGGGCCAAGGCCATGGCCGCCGGCATCAATTCCTCGGGTTCGACCACGCGGTTGATGACACCCAGATCATACATCCGCTGGGCATCGAAGAAATTGCCGGAAAGACTGATCTCCTTGGCCCGCTGCGGACCAATCTGGCGCGACAGGCGCTGTGAAATGCCCCAGCCCGGCATCAGTCCGACGCGCACATGGGTGTCGGCGAACTTCGCCGTACGAGATGCGATGATAATGTCGGCCGTCAACATCATTTCCATGCCGCCGGTGATGCAGAGCCCATTGATCGCGAAGACGATGGGCTTTCGGCATTTCTGCATCGCTACCACGGGGTCTTCATCTGGCGCTCTCGGCTCGCCCTTCTTGCGCTGTGAGGCCTCGGTCAGGTCCATCCCGGCTGTGAAGGCCCGGTCGCCGGCGCCGGTGACGACGATCGCGCCGACCCCGTCGTCCTGGTCCAGCTCCAACAGCTTGTGATGAAACGTCTTCCGCAACTCAGTGGAAAGCGCGTTGAGTTTTTCCGGACGGTTGAAAGTGAGGACGACGACACGGCCCTCCTGCCTCACCAATATGGTATTGCTCATGTGGGGTTTCCTTCCTGCTCCCGAGACGGGCTTGCAACGATTAATTCAACGATACGTCCTGGCCAGCTCTGATTTTCAGAGACCACCCAGCAGCGTCGAGCGAATGATAGGCTGGACCAGCCCGTCACGCCAACGATCCGCGTGCGGTTAAAACGCATAGCATCGTTCAAAAAACGAAGGAGGGCCGCTGTAAAGATCCGGCCAACCCGAGACGGTGGCTCCGTCAGGTCTTTCTCGACGGCTCGTCCCAGAACGGCTTTTGCGGCCGGGGCTCATTAGACTGAAAGGAGAGATCTCGACCAACGTTGGTCGAGATCTCCCCGGTCGGGATTCGGGCGATGATCAGGCCTTCTGCTGCCGGGCTCGTGTGCTGGCGTTGGCCTTGGCTTGCTCGAAATGATCAGCCGGCACGCTCGCCCAGAACGCATTGCTTCGCTCTTGTTCCAGTTGCAGGCCCTCAGCAAGGTCCATTTTGAAGCCATCATCGATGAGCTTCTTGTAGTTCATCACAACTCTCTGGTCGCCATCGGCAAAATCCCGGGCCAAGGCCATGGCCGCCGGCATCAATTCCTCAGGCTCGACCACGCGGTTGATGACGCCCAAATCATACATCCGCTGGGCGTCGAAGAAATTGCCGGAAAGGCTGATCTCCTTGGCCCGCTGGTGTCCAATCTGTCGCGACAGGCGCTGCGAAATTCCCCAGAGAGGCATCAAGCCGACGCGCACATGAGTGTCAGCGAACTTCGCGGCACGGGATGCGATGACGATATCGGCCACCAGCATCATTTCCATGCCGCCGGTAATGCAAAGTCCATTGATGGCGAAGATGATCGGCTTGCGGCACTTCTCCATGGCGGGAATCGGATTTTCCTCAGGAAACAAGGTCTCGCGTCCCCGCTCGGCGGCCTCGGTCAGATCCATGCCTGCGGTGAATGCCCGGCCCGCCCCAGTAACGACAATGGCGCCCACGCTGTCGTCCTGATCAAGCTCAAGGAGCTTGCGGTGATAGGCCGTGCGCATTTCGCCGGAGAGGGCGTTGAGCTTCTCGGGGCGGTTAAATGTGAGGACCACAACGCGGCCCTCCTGCTTCACTAGAAGGGTCTGACTCATGATAGCTTTCTCTAATTGTTAAAGTGAACGTAAAGGGCAATTCAGGGTCTCGATCCGAGGCACCGGATCACGACCGCCCCCATTATCCCGGAAAGCCAGTGTCCTTTTCCGACGGTGCCCTAACGGCGAGCCGATGTCGGAATTTGGTTGAACGGAAGGTCCTTGTCCACCCGGATGTCGGCCGGCAGGCCCAAAACGCGTTCGGCGATGATGTTGCGCTGGATCTCGTCGGTGCCGCCTTCAATGCGGGTCCCGGGAGAGCGCATCAACATGGCCTGGAAGCGGGCGGAGGCTGCCGCCATCGCTGGATCGACCAGCGCGCCGGATTGCGCTTGCAGATCGAGCGCGAACATCGCGATTTCCTGCTGGGTCGATCCGGCGACGAGCTTGCCAATGGAGTTTTCCGGCCCGGGTGTTTCGCCCCGCGACAGCGCCGAGAGCGAGCGGAATACCGTGTATTTCAGGCCGCTGCTGCGCGCGGCCCAGGTTGCGAGTTTTGAGGCAATCGTCGGGTCGTCGATCGCAGGGCCGTCGGCGGTCTGAAGATTGCTACACAGGTCAAATATGTCCTCAAAACCCGTCGGCATGCCGAGGCCGATCACCAATCGCTCGTTCATCAGCATCGTCATTGCGACGTTCCAGCCGTCGTTGACACCGCCAATGCGCCGGCTTTCCGGAATTCGCACATCGTTGAAGAAGACTTCGTTGAACCCCGACTGGCCGTTGGCTTGCTTGATCGGGCGCACTTCCACGCCGGGTGTCTTCATGTCGAGGAGGAACATGGTCAGGCCGCGGTGCTTGGCGACGGCCGGATCAGTCCGGGTAATCAGCATGCCCCAATCGGAATATTGTGCGTAACTGGTCCAGATCTTCTGGCCATTGATGACCCAGTCGGCTCCGTCCCGCTGCGCGCGCGTGCGCAGGCCGGCGAGGTCCGAACCCGCCGCCGGCTCAGAGAACAGCTGGCACCAGCTCTCCTGGCCATTGGCCATCCGCGGCAAGTGAGCTGTCTTCTGCTCGTCCGAGCCATGGCGGATGATCGTCGGTCCGACAATGCCATGGGCGATTCCGAAGAGGCGGGAGAGTGAGTTGTAAATTCCCTCTTCCTGCTGCCAGATCACCTGATGGATCGGCGGCGAGGCCTGGCCGCCGTACTCCCGGGGCCACTGCATGCATGCCCAGCCGGCATCGAATTTTTTCTTCTGCCAGGCGCGGGCCTCGGTCCGAAAATCAAAACCTGTTGGCGATATGCCAAACCCGGCTTCTGACAAAGCAGCGTCCAGATGTTTGGGCGCGTTGGCATCGATCCAGGCGCGAACCTTGGCGCGAAACGCAGCTTCCTCCGGCGTGTCGTCGAAATTCATTTATCTCTCCTTCGAAGCCCGCATTCAGGCGGCGTTACGACGGCGCAGGCGGGAGACCAGAAGGCGCTCCCACTGGGAGAGGCCCCCAAGGTTGACCGCCAGAAGATTGGCCCGGCGATAATACAGATGGCAGTCGAAGGCCCAGGTGAAGCCCATGCCGCCATGAACCTGGATGTTGTTTTTCGCACAATGCAAAAACGCCTGGGTGGCGCTGACGCGGGCGGTCGCAGCCGCCTGCGGCAGCTCGGCAGCTCCCGTCGAAAGCGCCCAGGCGCCATAATAGGCGTTGGAGCGTGCAAGCGTGGCCTGCACATACATATCGGCCAGCATATGCTTGACGGCCTGGAACGAGCCGATCGGCCGTCCGAAGGCCATTCGTTCCAGCGCGTAGTCGCGCCCCATTTCCAGCGCGCGATCGGCGCCGCCGACCTGCTCGAAGGCGGTCAGCACCGCGGCCCGATCAAAGATTCTGGTGATGATTGACCAACCTTCACCAGTTGGTCCGAGGGGCTCGGCGGCGGCGCTGGCAAATTCGATCTGGGCATGGCTTCGGGTGGGATCGACCGTGCTGACCGGCGCCCGCGTCACCCCGTCGGCGTTGAGATCAACCAAAAACAGGGAGATTGAATGCTCATCGCCAGCCCCCCCGGTCCGCGCCGCGACAATGGCGAAGTCCGCAATGTCGCCGTCGGGCACTGGTAGCTTCGTGCCGGTCAGCCGATCGCCGGCGGCCCTCGTCCGAATCGATTGTGGGGTGACCTGGCCCTGGCCTTCGACGAAGGCAAACGTCCCGATCGTCTCGCCGGAAGCGAGGCGAGGCAGATAGTTTTGTTTCTGGGATTCGCTTCCCGCCAGCATCAGAAATTCGCTGGCCAAAAAGACCGAGGAGGAGAAAGGCACCGGCGCCAGCGCCCGCCCCATTTCCTCGGCCACCACGCAGAGCTCCAGATAGCCCGCGCCCATGCCGCCATAGGCCTCGGGAATGGCGACCCCCAGGAAACCCATTTCGCCCAGTGCTTTCCAGAGCGCGCGGTCAAACGGAGCGGCGCCGTCGAGAATGGCGCGCACCGCCTGCGGCGAGCATTTGTCTTCCAGAAAGCGCCTGGCCTCGTTCTTCAACTGAAGCTGCTGATCAGAAAATTCCAGGTTCATGGCACCCCCCGTTGGTGTCGAATGCGCCCTGAGTGCCGCGCACGGCACCCCGAGGGCGATCCAACGTTGTTACTCCCGGTCGGCGCCGAATTCGTGTTTGGCGCCTTATTGATTAGGGGCAGCGGAAGCGAGGGCTTGGTTTATGCCGCCGCTGCCGCCAGGCCGGCCAGCCGGCCAAAGGTTGCGGAACTGCTGAGCGACGTTCCGCTGAAATACCCGCCGCCATGGAAACCGCCGACGACCTCGCCCGCCGCGAACAGACCTTCGATCGGCTGCCCGAACCAATCGACCACGGCCATGTCGCCATTGGTCGTGATGCCGCCATAGGTCGACGTGATCGCGTTTCCGCAAGCGGCGATATAGAACGGGGCCGTGTCGACGGCCATCAGGTTCGAGGTGCGCCCGAACTGAGTGTCGACGCCATTCTTGACGTCGTTGTTATAGCGGGTGACGGTCTCCTGCAGCCTGGCAGGATCAAGCCCCATTTTGGCGGCGAGTTCGGCAATGGTGCCGGCTTTCTTGATATAGCCACTGGCCACCCCCTCGGGGAAATTGTTCACCGAGCTGTCATGTCCCGATCTCTGCATCAGTTTTTCGTCGAAGATCTGGAATGCAATGCCGTCCGGCTGCTCCATTCCGACCGTGCTGAGCTTCTTGTAGTTCTGCCCCTCATTGGCGAAACGCACGGCGTTCTTGTTGACGAGAATGCCGCCTGCAATAAAGCTGAAAAGCAGCGGTGCCACTTCATCGGGCCGCTGCTCGAGATCGGGATAGTTGCGGAGTGCACCACCGAAAGACCCGGCCACAAAGCCGAGGTCGGCAAGCCCCGCCCCAAGGTCTGTCGCCATAATCAGGCCGTCACCGGTATTGCCAAAGCCGCCATGTCTTAATCCGGCCGCCAGTTCCGGTGCGAAGGTCAGCAGCAATTCCTTGCTGCGGGAGAATCCGCCGGTGGCCAGGACGATGCCGCGCGTAACCTCGATCTCGACCTCGCGGTCTCCAAACAGCACGTGCGCTGCAGTCACTTTTCCGCTGTTCGAGGCGCGATGCAGCCGGTGAGCGGCGGACTTGCTGAAAAAAGTGATCTTCGGATGGTTCTGCACTTCCATGTGCAGCGTGGTGATAGCCCGTCCGGTACCCGTCAAATGAATCCGTGGCACGTTGTTAGGCTCCGCCATAAGTTCGAATTTGATGCGGTGCTGGCGAAGGAAATGATAGGTGTCGAGCTGGTGGTCGATGAAGGCATTGACCAATGCGGGGTTATTCAAGTTGCGGCCGCTGGCAAAAAGGCCTTTTCGCAACACCTCCTTGTCGTCCTCGATCCCGGCCTCTTTCTGGTGTTCGGTGCCGGCGAAAACCAGGCCGCCGCCCGCGATGGCGGAACTGCCGCCTGGTTGTGCGGTCTTTTCCAGGAAGAGGACCTCGGCGCCGGCGTCTGCCGCCGCCAGTGCGGCGCAATGTCCGGCAATTCCCGCTCCCAGCACCAGAACCTCGGTCTTAGTGGGGATTTCGCCAGTTTCTCGGAGCATCGCGTTTCTCTCCCATGAGATGTTGCTATTGTATGCCGATTCACGGCCGGATGGTCCGGTGGGGGCGATCGGGGATATCTTTTAAGCCTACCCGTTGGCTAGTACCCACCCAACGACAATCTTTGCAAGTGCCCGTTGAGAATTTCTCAAAGCTCTGGAGACACGGTTTGGAAAGGATCGCCTATGTCAGCGGCTCGTTCGTTCCGTTAAGCGAGGCACGGATTTCCGTACTTGACCGGGGTTTTCTGTTCGCCGACGGGGTTTACGAAGTTTGCGCGGTGCTGGAAGGCAAACTCATCGATAACCCCTCGCACCTCAAACGCCTCGAACGTTCGCTCGGCGAGATCGCGCTGCCATCCCCGGAGACGCCCGATCGCATCGAGGCGATCCAGCGCGAGTTGGTCGCCCGCAACGGTCTCGAGAACGGCCTTCTCTATCTTCAGGTCACCCGCGGCGCGGCCGCCGAGCGGGATTTTGCTTTTCCCGCTGAAGTCAAACCGACGCTTGTCATGTTCACCGTCGCCAAGGACATCATTCAGGCGCCGGCGGCGAAAAAGGGCATCGCGGTTATCACCGTGCCCGACATTCGCTGGTCGCGGCGGGATATCAAGAGCGTCGCGTTACTCGCCCAGGTCCTCGCCAAGCAGGCTGCCGCGCAAGCTGGTGCTGGTGAAGCCTGGATGGTGGAGGACGGAATGGTCACGGAGGGAAGTTCGTCGACCGCCTTCATCGTGACCACCGAGGATATCTTGGTGACGCGGGAAAATTCGACCAGCGTTTTACCGGGGTGCACGCGCCAGGCGGTGCTGGCGCTGGCTAAGGAGCAGAAGCTCAAAATCGAGCTGCGGCCTTTCACGGTGCAGGAAGCTCAACTGGCGAAGGAGGCTTTCATCACCAGCGCAACCACCTTCGTGCAGCCCGTGGTGGCCATTGACGGCCAACTGGTCGGCGGCGGCGAGCCCGGGCCGCTGGCGCGACGGCTGCGCGAGCTTTACATCGACTTTGCCCGCGCCACGGCGCGCTAAAGGAGCCGCAGGGTCCGCCACCGCGGATCAGGCAGCCGGCGACAGCTTGGCTCCGGAAGCGGTTTCTTTCGGCGGGTTGATCTTTTGATGCCAGGCCCAGGCGGTGCGGATGATGGTCGCAAGATCGGAATGAGCGGGCCGGAAGTTCAGGATCTCCCGGGCCGCTGTGGGATCAGCGACCAGATAGGCGGGATCACCCGGACGACGGGGCTTGATCTGATGCGGCACGGTGCGGCCGGTCTCCGCGGCGATCGCATCGGCGGGACGGGCGGCCATGTCAGGCTTTCCTCTTTCCAGTATTGCTGGACGTGAGCAGCAGATACAGCGCGCGGGGATTGGTGGTCAGATAGCGCCAGAACAGCCGGCGCGGCTCGAGCCAGATTCGCCACGCCCATTCGAGCCCGGCGTTCTGCAACCATTTCGGCGCTCGTTGTCGGCTGCCCGAGAGGAAGTTGAACAGGCCGCCCGAGGTCTTGATGACCCCGACATTGGACAGCAAAGGAGTGAACTCCTCGACGAATGCCTGCTCATGGGGAACGCCGAGCGCGACCCAGAGATAATCCGGCGCGAGGGCATTGATCTCCGCGACCTTGGCCCGCAGCGCTTCACCCTTGTGATAGCCATGGGAGTGCCCGATGATCTTGAGTTCGGGGTAGAGTTTACGAACGTTGGCGACGGCCGCGCGGTTCTCAGCCTCATCCGCGCCGAACATGTAGAATGTCAGTCCTGCCGCCTGCGCCTTGCGAGCCACCACATGAAACAGGTCGGTGGTTGCGACGCGCTCGGGGAGCGGCGTTGGGTATTTGATCCGCGAAAACGTCACCAGCGGCTGGCCGTCGGCATTGATCAGATCGGCGGCACGAAACAGCCGGTCTGTCCCAGGCTCGGTCGAACAGCGTGCCAGCACCTCGCCATTGGCTGAGGTCAGATAGAGCGGGCGAGGGAGCCGGCGTTGCGGAAAGACCATCTCGAGCATGAAGTTTGCGGTTTGCTCGAGATCGAGCACGGCGAGCCGCAGCCCGCCCAGCGTGACGCGCGGCACGCCGGCAGTCGCGGCTCTTCCGACAGGGTTCAAGCGACGCTCACCCATCCTGCCTGTCCCGCTGACTGTCGACCGCCCCTGGCTTTAGTTCGTTGATCATGATGCGACCAGCTTGCGTCGCCCCGCGGGGCGGCGAGGATTGTTACAAATCCGGACACTGCGGACAGTGCCGATGTGCTAAAACCTACGGAGGTCACGTTCTTTGTCGTGCAGGCAGAAAGACGGCGCCGTAAATGCGCTGACTATTGTAATATTTCTGCAAGCGTAACGCGATCTCGAACCTCCGCGCTCAACTTAGCAACATCCGGTCCAAGGCGATGCATCCTGAAGACGCATACGGTCATTAGGGTTACCTTCGGCTTCGAAGGTTAACCATCGGGAGTGCCGGCAAAGGCCGCGCTGGGCACGCTCCGTGGCAGCCAATTTTGAGATTGCTGCGTGCGGATATGATTGCCGATGACCAGCCCGGTCAGGCACAGCATCAGCCCGAGCGCCGGGGGCGCAAACAGGGCTTCCTCCTGGAAGAAGCCATTAACAAGCACGACTATGACGCCGAAGCCTGCAAGGCCCTGGGTCAGGTTTCCCGAGGAGGCGTACAAACGCCACGCTTTCATCGCCATCCAGAACCAGAACCCGAGCGGCGCCAGGGCGAATATGCCCATCTGATAAAGCATCACGCCGGTCGCGCTTTCCACGGCTCCCTCGACGCTTCCGGCTTGTTGTGCGGCGCTCCAGTCGATCGAGAAGAAGCCCTCGGACAGGTTCCCGCCAACGCCAAGACCTCGACCGAAGGGATTTTGCAGGAAGCCATTCCATCCGCCCATGAAGCCGATGACATGATAATCGCCCATCTGCAGGCCTAAGCGGATCGCGACGATGACGTAGGCGACGAGAGCCGCCAATCCTAACGATAGCGCCAAAACGGGACCGATCAGGCGCGTCGCAATCCAGCCGGCTCCGACGAAGAGCATCATGATCAGCGCCCCTTTCACACTGCAGAGCACGAGCAGCGGCAGGGCGCACACCGCCAGCCAGGGCCGACCGACTGAAAACAAAAACAGGCTGAAGAACCCGACGCCGTAACCGAAACTGATCGCACTCATGTTCGGTCCGAAAATGCGCAGGATCTGGGAAAGGCCAAAATCTTCGAGCAACGGCGTGTTCAGGAAACTAAAGCGGAATCGATCCTTTAAATCGACGGGAACGTTGCCGGTGGCGCGCATTTCGGCTTCCCAAACGCCAGAGTGCGTGGCCTTGAGCTCGTCGAAATGCCAAAACGCATAGCCGTTGGTGACCGTCAGCCAAAAATCCCGGAATAGAAGTTCGACATAGCCGAAGCAAATCAGTGCGACGCCGACAGTCACGAGAAACGGAGTGATCCGAACCTTGGACATCGAGGCGGTAAGAAGCGCGAGCTGGAACAGCTGCAGCGGCAGCACGATGTTTCGCAGATATATCGAGGACGCTAGCGGGTTTTGGACGAATCCGATCGCGAAATGAACCATCACCGCGCCGAGCGCGGCCATGCTCCACCACATGATATGGTTGACGTCGGCGGAATAGTCCCTCTGTCGCAGCAGGAACATTGTAACTGTGGCCAGCCACATCACCGCGCATAGCAGGAAATTGTAGCCCTTGACGAATTCAAGCTCGGAAGGACTCGACAGCAAAGGCGACGATATCGAGACAAAGAGATTCTGGAACAGCAAGACGAAAATCGCGACCGACGTGGCGTACGCGGGCAGCACAAGCGCAATGGCGATGGCGATCAGGGTTTCGACGCCGATAGCGAGGGCCGGGCTGACGGCGTGGAGGAGCGGCGCAAATGCGATCGATACCGCGCCGAGGCAAACTGCCGGGACGACATCGGTGGCCGGAATGTGCGGTTTTGCGGTGGCTAAATGCATTGAGCCGCAAGGTGCCTCAGAAGTGGCGCAGGCATCCATGCACCTTTCGTCATCCGTTCTTGTCGTCTGGCGATAGCGCGGAATGTGTAAGGATTGGTTAAGAAAGAGCGAATAGGGCGCCGCGTCCCTGCGTTCACCGTGATGTCAGATTTCCCCGGCGCGCCGTTACGTCTGAATAGCTCCTTCTCTAATATAGACGGCGGTCCCCTTCACCGATCTCAAGATCCTTAAGCCCCGGTCGCGACGCAATGCATCAAGAAAAATCCTCGTTTGACGTAAGGATTGAAAACGAATTCGATTTTTCGTCAAATGAGTATGCGCGCCTCTTTTCCAGCTCCGTCGCGACGGCGTTTCAGCACCCGCTCTGGCTCGAGGGAATCTATTCGAATCTTGCGCCGTCGAGCGGCGCTAAGCCGCTCATGATCGCGATCCGATACCGGTCAACCCACGAATTGGCGATGATTCTGCCTTTGCTGCGGATCAGGCGCGGCCCGATCCGCACGGTGGAGTTCGCCGACCTCCGCGTATCGGACTATCTCGCTCCGGTCTGCAGCCGAAGTGTGTTCTCCGAATTGCTGCGGGATGAGATGGCTTGCCAGGAGATCGGACGCCTGCTGCGGCCATTCGACATGTTGAGAATTCCAAAATTGCCGGAGGGGATGATCGCGCTGGAACAACTGCTCGGCGCAGAACCCCGGAGCGCCATGGAGACGAACGCCTACCCGGTAGAACTGAAAGCGTCTTTTGAAGAGTGGCGATCGAGCGCGCTGGACCGTTCATACCAAAAGGAACTCGCCAAGAAACTGCGGCAATTGCAGAAGAAGGGCTCGATCGAGTTTTCCTGTGAGGCCGGTTCAGCCATCGCTCCAACGATGGAAATGATGAAGCAGTACCGCGGTCCACGGTTTCATGCGAAGGGCGACGGTGATCTGCTGCAGCGCGCGGAATATTTCGATTTCTATTCCGGCATTGCCTTGCGCGGGGCTGGATCGTTCTCCCGGCTTTATGCGCTGCGGATAGAAGGCCGCGTGATCGCGGCCGTACTCGGGCTGTGTCACAACGGCAATTTTCTCGTCATCATGGGCGGTTTTGATATCGAGGGTTACAAAAGCCAATCCCTCGGTGCCCTGATGTTCGAGCAGGTCGCAAAGGACTGTATCGCAAGGGGCGATCGTGTGCTCGATTTCACCATTGGCGATGAGCCGTATAAGAAGCTGTTCGGCGCTCGGCCGTCGCCGATGTGGGCGGTAACCCAGACCGGAAGCCCGGCCGGCGCGGTCGCCGCCTACGCGCTGGAGCAGATGCCCTGGTTCAAGATGGTGGCCAAGAAGATGACCGACTTCAAATTGTCGCCGGCGCGTCCATAGCACCGGTCAGCGTGCCGCCGACGCGACGCTCAACCGCGGTGGCGGCTGTTTCAGGTTCAGGCCCGCAGCAAGCCGATGACCCGCGAGGTCCAGCCCGGCTGGATCGCGTCCAGATGATGCCTGACACTTCGTTGCAAGAAATGCAGGCGGCGGCGCAAATTCCAGCGGATGCCGGCGCCTGAAGTCAGTGCCTGACGGAAATGCGCCAGCTGGAAGGCGCGCTGGTCGGAGACGATCTTGACGCGATCCGAATAGAACGTCGCAATCTTTTCTACCCCCATTCCGTCGGTCTTGAGCCATTCCGGCAGATGGACGGTACACAGGCGTTCGACGTCGACCAGCAGCCGGCTCACGCCCGTGCCCGCCGCCGGGCATGACATCTGGAACGCATCGCCGATCAGTACGAGGCCAGGCTGCAAATGGCCTTCGACATCGGCGAGGTCCATCACCCAGTTCTGTACCCGATCGATCACTTTGAAATCACCGAGATGCCTTCGAAGGCCAGGCATCAGGCGTAACAGCGTTGTCTTCGGCTCACGGCGGATTTCGCGCATGATGGGATCGTTCGGATCGCGGAACATGAAAAGGTTGGCCCGCATGCCTCCCGGAACCGGAAAAATGCTGAGATAATCGATTCCGTCGGCGGTGCTCTCGCCATAGCTGGTGAGCGCGCGAAAATTAAACGTGCTGCCCTCCGCGGGTGCGATCGAAAAGCCGAATGCCAGCGAATGACGTTCGATCAGGACACGCCGTTTGATACCGAGGCTGTGCGGAATGGCACCCGCCATGCCGGTCGCGAGGATGGCCAGGCGCGCGACCACCTGGTTTCCCGATGCTAGTGTGACACGCTGCAGGCCGTCGCTTGCGCTGATGCTCAGGACCTGGTCGACAATCAGGCTGGAGGGGTCTGCGATCAGGCGCCGCGCAATGGCAACGAGCGGAGCGTAATGCAGGCCGTAGCTTGTACCCCGGCTGACGTCGATGATTTTTCCCCGCCTTACGTTGAGCACGCTATCGAACGCGCAGGCCTCTTTTGCAAATGCATCGAGCAGGCCCAGCCTGCGAAGGATCTCAAGCTGTTGTCCGGCGAGCTTCTCGACCCGGAATTCCTCGGGGTAAACGGCCCGCTTGTCGATCAGCGCAACCTTATATCCGGCACGCGTGAGTACGGCGGCCGCAAGCGAACCGGCCAATCCACCACCTACGATGACCACATCGGCCGCGGTCGTCGTTCCGTTCTCGCCGGCGTCGTTGGTTAATGTCGCGTCGGTGGCCATAGCACCTGTCCTGAAATCGTCTGCTAGTCAACGCAGTGCAATTCCGGTGCCTTTAGTGACGGGACGATGAGAGAACAATGCAAGGCCGGGATCGAGGTTAACGCGGTCGGGCTTATTTAACGGTTTGGATCCCGTCCTCGGTTAGCTCAGCGGTAGAGTGAACGGTTGTTTACCGTAACGTCGATGGTGCGATCCATTCTGGGAGTCGCTCGTGTCTCTCGATGCGCCTGGTATCCGGCGCGCGCTCTTTCCAGAACTGTTCCAGCTGCTTCGTTTCAGGACGGTTGAGACACAAGGGCTGCCAGATCCCGCGGGCTTACGGATACTTACCATGCGAACCGGTAGCGTTTGCCTAAGGCTTTTCGTCAAGCATATAAAAACCTGTTGAAGCTCATATGGCTGCACCTTCGCTGGAGAGGTCTTCATCCAGGCAATTGTCGATTCGAAGTTCCTCGGAGGCTGAAAGGCGAGCACCTGCATTATCCATGATGAAATCTATCGTTCAGCTCGTGCAACGCGACGTGACTCGCGGGGTCGCCGGTACCATCCTCCTCAAGGTTGGCAGCGGCGGGCTTGCGTTCGCGATGTTTTCGCTGGCAGCCAGGACGATGACGCCTCACGGGTTTGGCCTTTTCGCAACTTGGCTGAGCGTTGCGCAGATCGCATCCGTTATCGGGCTGATGGGGCAGGAACTGGTGTTGGTGCGCTTTCTCAATGAGTATCAGGTGCAGGGAGCGAAAGGCCGTACCAAGGGCGTGCTGGCTTTCTGCGTGGCAACGGCGGCGGCGGCAACGATTGTCGTGGCAGCGGTGATTGCTGGGGCCGGCGGCATCCGGGGAGAGTCCGTGCTGCTGGTGCTGGCCGTTGTCGCTTTCATGGTCGTCAATTCCGGCCTCATGTTGGGAAGCCAGATTGCGCGTTCGCTGGTCAGTATTCTGATGGGTGAGGGCAACCGGGAATTTTTCTGGCGCATCATCGTTGTGGTGCTGCTCTTGGTCGCACTGTTCACTCACCGGCAGATCGGCCCCGGCGAAATGTTCGTGCTGATGTCAGCTGCCATGCTGATCGGGCTGATCGTTCAGGTGTTGTCGATTGTCCGGGCATTGCCGGATGTCCATGCGGCGAAGGCCGAGTACGAGGCCAGCCGTTGGACCGCCAGCGGGCTTCGCTTCTGGCTTTCTTCCATTCTTGAGGCAGCCAACCAGTATTTCGATGTGATCCTGATCTATTGGTTTTTGGATTCGACGACGGCGGGAATTTATTTCGCCGCTTCGCGGCTTGCAAACCTCTTTGCGATGCTTTCTGCAGCTCTTTATACGTTCGCCGCACGTCGCCTGCCTGTGCTGTACTTCAGCAAGAACCATCTTGAGTTCGAACATACCCTCGTGCTGATGGCTGAAGTCACCGCGCTCTGCGTATTGAGCGGCCTGGCAATCATCTGGCTCGGGGCGCCCTATCTTCTCGGCCTGTTCGGATCCGCCTTTGTCGAGCAGAAGTGGACGCTGATTGTGCTGGCGCTCGGTACGGCGTTTCAGGCAGCCGGCGGTCCCGCTGCGGCGATCATTCAGCTTACGGGCCGCGAGAGCAGTTACGTGCCCGTGGTCGGAGCCAATGTGGTGCTGAGGCTTGTTGGATTCTTCATCCTGATCCCCTGGTTCGGAGTGCTCGGTGCAGCCGCCGCAGCCACGCTGGCGCTTGGCGTGACGACGGTTATCCTCAACCTGATTTGCCGCCGCTGGACCGGTGTCGATCCATCCGTCCTGGTGCTTCTGAGACTTTCCGGCTGGACAACCAGGCCTGGTTCGGCGGCCGCCGCGGATCCGAAGGTCTAGCGATCCCGCTTCACCTGGTCCGGAGTAGCGTGAGTTCGCCGGTCGCCAAGCAACGCTTTCAGTGCTCCAGCGTCAATCTGGCCGGACTTGTCGTCGAGCAGCCCGAATCCCTGTGAAAGCTCCCAATGCGCCCAGCCCCAGCAGTGCTGTACGGCAAAAGATACGACCGACGAAAGCCAGCGCAGCCGGCTTTCCCGGGGTGCGCCGGCCTTTAATACCCCGAATTCGTTGATGATCATGGGACGAGAAAATTTCTGCTGCCAGGCCGCGGCGGGCTCCAGCCAATGGTCGATCCCCTTGTCTGGTATCGCCCGATCCAGAGTCGCAAGAGACGTTTCATCGTTGTCCGCCGCTAGCTGTTGCCGAAGTTTCTGCACAGCCGGATCTGCGGGACGAAAAGGATAGGGCAGGCCTCGGATAAAGTGCAGCGGCTCCTTCGGGTCCCAGTGCGCCTGATGGGTGAAGACCATCGGGTCGTAGAAATGGATGGCGTAAACGACGTTGAGGTCGCTCAGAGGCTGAAAGCCGGGCAGGGAGTCCGCGCGTTGCCAGTTGACGGGGCCGACGATCAGCGTGGTGCGCGGTAGCAATTGCCGCACGAAGGAGGAGAGTTCCTCGACCTCGCCTTGCCATCTCGCGGCCTCGAGGTCGGGCTCGTTAAGCAGCTCTGCGAAAACCAGGTCGACCGGATGGTGCCGTATGATCTCAGCAAGTTCGCGCCATGCGTCCTTCATGGCCTCCATCGCTGGCGTCGGCTCTTCACGGTGAAGCCGGTTGAACCGGTCTCCCGGATGCAGATCCACGGACACCGAATAGCCGAGCGAGACGAGGGTCGCGATCGCGCCGTCGAGCATGTGAAGGGTCGCGCTTCGATCGGCATCGGCGCCAAACTGCGGCATGATCTGCTCGGCCGGCACCGGCAGGCGGACGTGGGTCATGCCGTCCTTGCGAAGCCGTCGAAGCAGCGCCAAGGGGGGCGGCGATGCCTTGCCGTTGATCCAGCCATCCGCGTTAAAGCCGCGAGCGAGCGCATCGATGCGCGGCGCGGGAACGTCATGTGTCAACAGGGGGCAGGCCCCGGCGGCCTGGACGAAAGTCATGATCGCCGAAACAAGAAGGGTGAGCCGCTGCATGTTCTTCGCGCCCGCCATGGTGAAGCACCGGGACGATCTTACTGCCGTCCGCCGAACATTCCCGACGTCAGCCGCCCGTTCAGGAGGTTACACTGAAATCGCACGCTCGGTTTGTGGCGCCATGGCCGACGGGCCCTGATTGATCACGATGCCGATCGCGGCCGATCCCAACCCTGACAGCAATTCATGCGCGCTCTCGATGGCAGCGCGGTCGGTGCTCAAGCTTGCGGTGACCAGAATGACGATGTCAGCCTGCTCAAGCAGCCCAACCATTTCCGGCTGCGGGCGCAAGGGCGGCGCATCGACCACGATCAGGTCGAAGTCCGAGCGAATGTCGTCGCCCGCAGGCGCAGGGTTATTCGGGCCACTGCGCAGCAACCGGTTGACCGAGCGCAGGCTTGCCCTTGATGCCTGATATCGCGTGGCGGTCCCCGCAGCGGGGTCGGCTGCACCGGCCAATTGAGGCGACGCGGTTTCGTCGGGTCGAATTTCAATGAGGGCGCTGATCAATTTGCTATTGAGGGCAGCCAGATTGAGCGATTGCGCCACCGTGCTGGCGCCTTCGCCGGCTGCCACGGCCGTCACGACGATGACTTTTCCGCGATCGTCAGGCCGGCTGCCGATCTTGTCCAGCAGCGGCGCGAGATAGGCGCTGACGTCGAGCTTTCCGATCGAAACGATCGGCTTTTGCCACACGCTCTCTCTCCCTTGGCGCGGCGCCAGGCGAGGGATGCTCGCCCAGACCGGAATATCAAGCTGCGGCTTTGCCGGGGCGGCAACCGGAGCAGACGACGTGGGCGCTTTCGGCCCCTTTCGTTGCGGAAGCAGTTTTTCCGTTTTCAGCAGCGCTACCAAAGCGCCCGAGATCAGCAGCGAGGCCAGCGCGAGCGCGGCGAGTAGCAATATGAGTGGTGGCCGGGTCGACCGGACCGGCGGGGTCGCTGGCGAAGCGATCTTGGCCTGCGAGGTCTGAAGAAGGCGCTGCTCGTTGGTGGTCTTATAGCGCGACAGGAATTGTTCGTAGATGTTCCTGTTGGCATCCGCGTCGCGCTGAAGCTCCTGCAACTTCACGAAAGCCTCGCCGTCGACAAGAAATTCCTGTTCGGCGGCCTTTTGTTGGGCTTCCAGCGCTTTCTGTTGCTCAAGCTGCGATTCATATTCGGACCGCGCGCTGTCGATATTGCGCTTGCGCTCGGTTTCGATCTGCTTGTTGAGCTCGCTGAGCTGGCCATACAAGATCACGAGATCGGGGTGCCGGTCGCCCAGCACAGCACGCTTCTGCGCTATCTGGTCGTTGAGCGTGGAGCGCTGCGCGCGCAATGCGGTCAGGAGGTCCTGCTTGATTGGAGCTTCCACATTGGCCTTGAGGTCGCGTTGCGACTGCTGATAGCGGCTCTTGGCTTCCTCGGTGCGCAGCCGCGCCGCCGAGACCTGCTGGGTAAGGTCGGTGACGCGAAGCTGCTGGGTCGTGCCATCGCGGCCGGTATTGACGATCTTGTGGTCACGGCGGTACGCGGCGACCGCATCTTCCGATGCCCTCAGTTGATTGCTAAGCGTCTTCAGACGGCTATTGAGCCAGTCCGCTGCGTCGTCAGTGGCGTTCGTGCGTGCTTCGGTCTGGTAGGCGACGAAGGCTACGGCCACCGCGTTGGCGTAGTAAGCAGCCTTTTGCGGATTGTTCGAGGCGACCGTCATGGCGATGACATAGGTCAGGCCGCGCCGGGAGATATCGAGGCGGTTACGGAACTTCTCCAGCAGCTTCGAAGGATCGGTCTCGCCGCCAGCGATGTCCTCGTCGCTCGCGATCTTCAGCCGTTCGACCAGTGGCCGCAGGAACCCGTCGGATTTGGCAATCTCGACCAGGCTCTGCAGCGCGGCGGCGTCCTGACCGATACCGGGCAGCACGTCCTGTTCGGTAGTGACGCGCTGTTCCCGGGGATCGACCACCACCAGCGCCGTTGCGACAAAGCGCACCGGCATGGCCAACAGAATGAGGAAACCGATGGAAAACAACGCCGCAGCGATCAGGAGGATGCGGCGGCCGTTGTTACGAAGAAACGCAATGGTGCCGGTAACGGTCAGCGATCCCTTCAGCAGTTCAGGTCGCAGCTGTGATCCTTCGGCACGGGTAAGACCCGGAGTTTCCCACGACGTGGGATCCGTTGCCCGGCTCGAACTGGCCTGGGTCGTCTGGTTACCGAACGTCATGGGGCTTACTCAACTCGACAACAGATCTGAAGAAGTTCCAGGATTGTAAATATCTATAGTTAAACGACGGTTACTCGACGGATTTGGCCCGCGAAGATCGAAGCGCTGGAAATGGGCAGGAAACCTTGGTTCCGGCCAAACAGGGATTAACCGCTTCGTGCGCTAACCGGTGTGCCGGCCGTCGCGCCGTGATAGGAGAACTCCGACCGCTCCAGCCAATGAGATGCCAGTGACGCTCGCCACGCCTGATGCAAAACGACGCGCGTTTCTCGAACGAGAAACTCTCCAGAGCCGTTCGGTGATTCCCGCGACTCAGCGCCAGGCCTCGCAGAGCAACAGGACGACCAAGCGAATCCTTCTCCTCCAGACTCAGGCGGAGAATGCGGGAGCCCAGGAGATTGCGAGGCTGGTCGGAGCTGGCCTGACCGCGGCGGGTTACGAAGTTTACAACCTGTTCTTCTTTCGCAAGTCGGCTTCGTTCGACGCGCCGCCCAATACGATCTACTGCTCGCCGAAACGCCCCGAAAATCCGTGGGCGCTGCTGAAGTTCCTATGGCAGCTCGGGCGGCAGATCAGACACGTGCGACCCGATGCAGTCCTGACGTTTCAGCATTACGGCAACGCAATTGGCGGGGCTGTCTCAAGGCTGGTCAGCCCGGCGCCTGTCGTCGCCAACCAAGTCTCATCGAACCTGGCGATGGGTTGGGCGCTCCGCGTCGTCGACATCGTCATGGGCGCGCTCGGATTTTTCAAGGTGATAACGCTGAACTCGCACCAGATGGAGCGCGAATACGCGCGCTATCCCGCGAGCTACCGTTCGCGGATGAAGTATGTTGCGCATGGCTTCGACGACAAGTCCTTGGACATCTCGAAGCAGGAGGCGCGGCGACAATTCGATCTGCCGCGTGAGGCCATTCTGCTCGGCTGTACCGCGCGACTGCATCCGGACAAGCGCCTCGACGCCGCCATTCGGCTGCTGGCGGGCGAACCTTCATGGCACCTCGTGCTCGCCGGACAGGGTCCGGAAGAGGCGCGACTAAAGCTTCTCGCCGAAGAGCTGAAACTGTCGGAGCGGGTGCATTTTCTGGGAGAACTATCTCCGCAGCGGGTAGGCTTGTTTCTCGCCTGTCTCGACGTGTTCGTTTTTCCCTCCCGCGCCGAAACGTTCGGCCTGGCCACCGTCGAGGCCGCCAGCGCCGGCATTCCCAGCGTGGTAACCGACCTCCCGGTCCTGCGGGAGGTGTTGTCGGTTGGCGGGAAGCCCGCGGCGCTGTTTGTCGACGTATCCGATACGGCGAGATTTTCGGCGGCCGTTTCGAACATTCTCAAGGACGAACGTCTGCGAGACGAATTGCGTCTGAATGCGGCGGGCCTCAAATCGCGCTATTCGGTGCAGGCGATGGTAGACGCCTACGTGGAAATTATCGGGACGTTATAGCCGCAGTCGGTGGGCATGATCGTTGAATTTCGGTGTGAGCGGGAACGGGCTCGGCGTTGGATGGTCGATCCGTCGCTTACCGTGGCCAGCCAGCGCGTCGGGATACAGATGGCCTGGGTCGCGGCGGGAACGCCGGCGCCGAAGGGGCTCGATTCGCTGTTCGAACTCGAGCGCGTAGTCCTGCGCAAGGGCAAGGCCGGCGGCGCGGACGCGCTGAAAGATATTCCGGATAGCAGAAGGCTCGGCGAGCCCGATGTCATCGTCGACTTTACGACCGCAAGCCGCGACAACACCCATCCGGCTGCTCGTTATCTGCGTCCGATGTTCAACGGGGCGGCTGGCGAAGACGCACTGTTGGCGGCCGTCCTCGCCGGCGATTTGCCGGTCATTGAAATCGTCGATGAGAGTGATGGAGCAGTGCTCGATCGCGGTCATCCATCGGCGGAAATGGCGGCCGGCCTGAGCGGCGCGCTTGAAACGGTGATGGCACGGACCATGACTTTGCTCGCGGCAGTATTATCCGGAACACCGCGCATCCTGCCCCAACTAAGCTATCCTTCTGGCGCCCAGGCGCCGAGGACGCCGGCTATTTTCGTGGCACGTGGACTCGCCTTTTCGATCGTAAGAGAGATTTACCGTCTGTGCTGCCATGCGCCCCACTGGCATGTCGGCTGGCGATACAGCCCCGACGTCGAGGTCTGGAAGACGGGGGATTTATCCGGGCCGGCATGGAATGTGTTGCGCGATCCGGGGCACCGCTTCTACGCCGATCCCTTCCCCGTCCATTGGAAGGGTCGCACCTTCGTGTTCTTCGAAGACCTCGATCACCGCGTCGGCAAAGGCATCATTTCCACGATCGAATTCGACGGTAAAGGGCCTGTCGGGGAAGTTATTCCCGTGCTGGAAGAGTCCTGTCATCTGTCGTACCCGTTCCTGATCGAGCACAATGATGAATTGTGGATGATTCCGGAGACCACCGGCCATCGCGATGTCGCGCTCTACAAATGCATCCGTTTTCCAGACAAATGGGAACGGCAGGCTACGTTGCTCTCGGGACTCGAACTCGCGGACGTGACCATTACGCGGCACGACGGGCGGTACTATCTGTTCGGCGCGTCCTATGACGGCAAAGGCGGATATTCCGACACGCTGGCCATTTATCATGCAGAGGATTTGCTCGGTCCCTGGCTGCCGCACGCCAGCAATCCGGTGCTGATCGATCGCTCGAGTGCGCGACCTGCGGGAAATTTCGTCGTGATCGGGCAAAGCCTGTGGCGGCCCGTGCAGGATTGCACCTCAGGATATGGAGGTGCGCTCGGCCTGGCTGAAGTCACTGAATTGTCTCCGACGAGCTTCAGTCAGGTTGTTCGTCATTCCATTCGGCCGGGTTCTTCCTGGCCCGGACGAAAACTCCACACGCTTAACCGCTGCGGATCTCTGGAAGTCATCGACGGCGCGAGGATCCAGCCGAAGATTTCGGCATTCGCTGCCCTGAACCGTTGAGTCGGCTCGATCAACAAGGGGCTTTGTGTGTCGCAGCCATTGTCGCATAAAGCCACCTCCCGGATTTGGGCAGCGGTGACACGGCCGTACAAAACTTTCACAGCCCGATAGCGCAGTGGTTTTGACTCCTCGCAAAGCCTGATGCGTCGCGAGCGACATACTTCCGAGGCGAGCCGGGGGCCGGGCGGCTATCGTGGCTCTGTGCGATCGGCGGGAATTGCTTCCCTGCGAAATCCCCAGAGCAGCAACGCTGCGGCTAGAATAATTGCCAGGCCGATGGCGATAAAACCCGCCGTGACCAGAGCTTCTTGCCACGGCAAAGCGCGTTGGCCCGCCCCCGTGATGGGCGACAGCGCAATCGTCCCAAAGCTGGCCGCAAGAGTTGTCACGGCCCAGTTGCCGTAGGTGCCGCCGAGCAGCGCCCAGTAAGCGGTTATGCGAGCCCGGGTCGGCAGGTTGACTTCCGGCCAAGCGGCGCCAACCGCAAGCAGGAAGGTGCCGTTCATGACCCCTTCGAGATGCGCCGCTAACGCCATCCTCGGATTGGTGAAGTTCCCTTCAGCCAGACCGGTGAGCAGGCCAATCAAGAAAAGCGCCATGCCATGGAAGAAAAGTCGCCGCCGATAGTTCATGTTGCCCCGCTCTTGAAACACGATCCCGGTCAGCCGGGCGGAGTCATCGTACGGACCGACCGCTGAAATCGCCAGCGTCCATTCTCCGGCACGTGCGGCGGTGCATTGATGCGGTCAGATGATTGCGCGTCCTAAGACGTTCCAATTTTCCGCACCACGCCGGGGCGGCCCGGCGTGCATTCGAGGCTCGCGCGGTCCCATTTACCCGCTGAGGCCGCGGCCTCATAACTCGTCTGCAGGAATTGCAGCAAAGCGCGGTCAGGATTGTGGGAAGCGCGCACCGCCTCATAGGGCAGGATGAACTCTCCGAGTTCCTCGCAGAAGAACGCCGCATCTGGCCGAAGCCTGGCCTGGCGGAAACCCGGCGGTTCGGGATAGGCATAGGAATAGAACGCCGGATAATCGATGACGCCGCTGCCAGGCCAGAAGCCGGCACTGCTGACCTCATGCGAATAGGCTTCGCGCGCCACAGCATCGGCGAGATGCGGTATCCCGCCTGGATGGGTTGGCGCGCGGCGACCGGAAAAGCGTGTCACCGCGAGATCAAAACTGCCCCAGAAAAAATGCACTGGGCTGACCTTGCCGAGAAAGCCCGTTCGAAAAGTCTTAAAGACCCGATCGACGTTGGCGAGGATCAGAAAGAAGCGCTGCGCGGCATCGGCGTCGTAGCCCGCGTGCCCGTGATCAACAGAGAACCGGATCGGATTGGGCATCTCGTTTGGCATCTGGTTGATCCGGACCTCGATGCCCAATTCCCGCAAAGCCTCCATCATCGCCGTGTAGAAGCTCGCGACCGAATGCCCTTGCAAGGCAAATTGCCGCGAGAGGCCGTCGCTGGTCGAGAGGATCAACTGGTGATCGATGAAATCGAAATCGATCTGGAAGGTCCGTGCGTGATCCGGGATCGGCGAGGTGGTCAGCCCGCGCGCCGTAACATAGAGCACCACGTGCCAGGAGTGGTTGAGCCAGGGTGTCCGCGCCAACCGGATCTTGCCGACGATCTGTGTCCACAGATGCAGGGTGGTATCGGTGCCGCGCCATCCATGCTGGGGCCATTCAGGCCAGAGCGCCGGTGATTGGTCGTTCATGAAGCCATCGTCGTTCGGGTTCAGCAGGTGCAGTACAACAGCCGCCTGCAGCGCGTCGGTTTGGAGTCAAGATGCGTGAGGCGAACAGAGGATGACAGGCATCATGGCAGAAAGTCCCGCACGGATGAAGGCGGCCCCTTTGAGGAGAGGCCGCCGCAATCTTCAGCCGTGGAGTTTGCGGGCGGTTTCCGCGATGGTGCGCCCCTGGTAGCGCGCACCGGCCAATTCGTTCTCGGAAGGTTGCCGGCTGCCGTCGCCACCCGCAATCGTGGTAGCGCCGTAGGGAGAGCCGCCGGTGACTTCATCAAGCTTCATCTGTCCGGCAAAGCCGTAATTCAATCCAACCACCGTCATTCCGAAATGCAGCAGATTGGTAATGATCGAAAACAGGGTGGTTTCCTGACCGCCATGCTGGGTAGCCGTGGAAGCAAAGGCGCCGCCGACCTTGCCGTGCAAGGCGCCCTTGGCCCACAGGCCGCCGGCCTGATCGAGGAAGTTCGCCATCTGTGACGTCATCCGACCGAAGCGGGTGCCGGTGCCGACGATGATCGCATCATAATTGGCGAGGTCGTCGATCTTGGCGACGGGAGCTGCCTGATCAAGTTTGTAATGCGAGGCCTTGGCCACTTCCGGCGGCACCAGTTCGGGCACGCGCTTGATGTCGACGGTAGCACCGGCTTCGCGAGCGCCTTCCGCCACCGCATTGGCCATTTTCTCAATATGGCCATAGGACGAATAATAGAGCACGAGAACTTTGGTCATGGATGTCTCCGGGTTGGGGTGATCAGGTCAATCCGCTCGGCGAGGGTTGTTTCCTGGCGGGCGGCGAAACAAGGCACGAAACAAGGCAAAAGGCTGGAGAAGGGACGCCGGCGCGCTCGCGCCGGCGCTTCATTCGACGTTCAGGCGGCGTCCACCAGCACCAGCTCGGAATCTTCCAGAGCGGTGATCGTGAGCTTGTCCTCGTCGTGGATTGCAGCGCCATCACGGGCGTTGACGCGTACGCCGTTGATCTCCACCGCACCAGTGGCGGGCACCAGATAAAGATGCCGCTTGCGGGTGGCGTCGTACTCAGCCTTGCTGCCGGCCTTCAGCGTTGTGGCGAGTACCCGCGCATTGGCGCGGATCGGCAGCGCCTCATTATCCCCTTCGATGCCGCTGGCGATCGTGACGAACTGGCCGGAGCGATCGGCTTTTGGAAACGGCTTGGCGCCCCAGGTCGGTTGTCCACCTTCCCGCTCTGGTTCGATCCAGATCTGGAAGATGCGGGTTTTGACCGGCTCCAGATTGTATTCGGCGTGGCGAATGCCGCTTCCCGCGCTCATTACCTGAACATCTCCGGCGGCGGTGCGGCCCTGGTTGCCAAGACTGTCCTGATGAGTAATCGCGCCTTCGCGAACGTAGGTGATGATTTCCATGTTGGCGTGGGGGTGCGGCGGAAATCCCGACTGAGGGGCGATTTCGTCGTCGTTCCACACCCGCAACGCGCCATGGCCCATGTTGTTGGGGTCATAGTGGCTGCCGAAGGAGAAATGGTGCTTGGCCTTGAGCCAGCCGTGGTCGGCGCTGCCGAGCTTGTCGAAGGGCCTGAGTTCGATCATTTCGAAATGTCCTCGTTGATGGCCATGAAACTAGGGCGCGTTCTCTGGTATATAAATAGAAACTATTTAAACTGATGGTTTCCAAAAACGGTACATTGGAGCGGCGCGCATGGCCAAGCTTCCGGACTTCGAGGGCCTCGCCATTTTCGCAAAAGTTGTGGAATTACGGTCATTTGCGGCTGCGGCGACTGAGCTTTCGCTATCCAAGGCCACGGTGTCCAAGGCCGTGGGACGTCTGGAAACCCGGCTGGGGGCCCGGTTGTTCAACCGCACTTCGCGGCGGCTGGCATTGACCGATACCGGCCAGAAATTGTCGTCACGCGCCGCTTCCCTGCTGGCGGATGGCGAGAGCATCGAAAATGACGCACTGGCGCTTTCAGTGACGCCGCGCGGCCTCGTTCGGCTCGCCGTTCCGATGTCCTTCGGCATCAAGACCATCGCGCCCTTGCTGCCGGAATTCCTCGCGAGTCATCCGGACATCTCCATCGATCTGCACCTGAGCGATGCAATGGTGGATTTGATCGGCGAAGGGTTTGATGCCGGACTGCGGATCGCAAGCCTTCCGGATTCTTCCCTGATCGCGCGCCGCCTATGCGCCATGCCGCGCTATACGGTGGCCGCGCCTGCCTATCTCGACCGCCACGGGCGGCCGACGCATCCCATGCATCTGGCCCAGCATCAGTGCCTTGGCTACGCCTATCTCTCCACGCCGGGTGTCTGGCACTACAGCCATGCGTCAGGCGAAACCGCCAGCGTGCGCCCCAAGGGGCCATTGCGCGTCAACAATGGCGAAGCGCTGATGCCCGCCCTGCTCGCAGGCCTGGGCATCGCCGATCTGCCGGAATTCATCGTCGGCGAGGCGATCGCTGCCGGAGAGGTCGAGGTGATCTTGAAAGGCTGGAAACAGGCCGAAAGCGCGGTTCACTTGATCACCCCGCCCGGAGGCCCGCGTCCGGCGCGCGTGGAACTGCTCGCCAATTTTCTCGCGACGCATCTGGCCAAGCGGAGTCCAACGCGAGCGCCGGAAAAGACTGCACCGCGTCGCCTTTGACTGGACAGCCCTGTTCAAGCGGCTGCCACGAACCGCTTAAAGCGTGGACGCTTGTGCGGCATCCTCGGCCGCAGGCACATCGCTGCATATGTCGGCCCATTGGCCGTCCACCAGTTCAGCCAATCGCGATGGTGAAATCCGCACCGCGCTATGCGTCGACCCGGCAGCCGGAAGAACTTCATCGAAGGCTTTCAGACCGACATCGCAGTAGATCGGCAGCGGCATCTTCAACCCGAATGGACAGACGCCACCCACCTCGTGGCCGGTGATCTCGGCCACTTCACCGGCGTCGAGCATCTTCGGCCGGCCGCCCAGCAGCGCCTTGACCTTGCGGTTGTCGAGCCGCGACGTGCCGCTGGCCACGATCAGCACCACGCGTTCGCCCGCCCTCAAACATAGCGTCTTGGCGATGCGCGCTGGCGCCACGCCGTGGGCTTGGGCGGCGAGGATCACGGTTGCCGAACTTGCGCTGGTTTCGACGACGACGATGTCAGGGGCTTTTTCCGCAAAAAACGCGCGAACGGAGGCGACACTCATGTGACGATCGACCTTTTGGTGAAAATCGAGATTGCCCATTGCGGTGAGGCGTTGGACACTTCGGGCCTCGCTACGCCCCCGGGGAATCGTAAATGGTCCGAAGCCGGCGACGCCAACAATAAAGACAGGGAGTTCATGCCTTGCCCGAGACATTCCGACAATGGATTTTTGCTCGGCCGATGGTCAATGACGTTCTCAGTCGTGACCAGTTCGAACTGCGGGAACTGCCGATCCCGGAGCTGAAGGATGGACAAGCGCTGGTGCGCGTCAAGCTGATCAATATTCATTCCGGGACCCGCGCCCGCATGGCGAACGGAATGACCAAGCCTGGCGATACCGACAAGAGCAATTATGCCTGCGCCGAAGTGATCCAGTCGCGCGACAAGACCTTCAAGGAGGGCGACGTTATCGCCTGCCAGGCCGGCTGGCAGGATTACCAGATCGTCAGCAGCGCGGATCGTTCCGTCGGCTATGGGCCGCCGAGCGAACTCGTCAAGGCGCTGAACGGCACCAACTCGCAATGGTGCTACGTTTTCAGGCCGGCGATGGTGAAAATGTGGCCCGCCGAGGTGTTGATGGATATGTTCGGCACGTCAGGCATGACCGCCTATTTTGGCTTGCGCGAATGCGGACCGTTGATGCCGGGCGACCGGGTCGCGGTCGCGGGCGCCTCGGGGTCGGTCGGATCAATTGCCGCGCAACTCGCCCGTATTGCCGGCTGTCACGTGGTGGGCTTTGCCGGCGGCGCGGATCGCTGCCAATGGGTGGTCGACACGCTTGGCATCGAAAAATGCGTCGACTATCGAGCGCCTGATTTCCCGACCCAGCTTCGTGCGGCCTTTCCAGAAGGGATCGACGTTTTCTCAGACGGGGTCGGAGGAACGCTCACGGAAACCGTAGTCGCGATGATGAATGAGAACGGGCGGCTGTTCTCCTACGGGAGCGCGGCGGCGTTCTATGCCGACAAGCTGCAGACGCCGCAGCAGCTTCCCTCGCTGCGGCTAGCCTTCGGCATTTCAGAAAAGGTCGAAGCCATGCTCAAGCAGCGCAACGTCAAATCCGAATGCTGGATCGTCGATTCCTTCTATCACGAGCGGCTGAGGGCGGAAGACGACCTGTCGCGCCATCTGCGCAGCGGCGCACTCAAGCCGATCAATAACGTGGCCGAGGGCTTCGACCGCCTGCCGGAGGCGATCATCGGACTCTATGCCAATTCCCGGTCCGGCAAGCTGCAGGTGCGGTTCGCAACCTGACGAGCGCGGCCCTCTGCCTCAGACAGCCCGTACTTCAGTGAAGGTCAGCGGCCGCAGGCCTTCGCCATCGAAATAGATGAAGCGCAGCCGCCGTCGGTGAGACACCATGCTCGAAGGCATCGGATCATAGCGGAATGAGCCGCCGCCGAGATGCGGGGTCAGGCTGCCGACATCGGCGAGTGCCTCGATCTCGACGCGCAGCAGGCGGAGCTCGACGCCCTCCGCTGTCGTCAAGTCGAACGGAATCCGTCCTAGCCTGAGAAAGCTCACCGGGTCCAGCGCGTTCATGAAGCCTTCAACGAAGGCGGCCTCCACCTTGTCGAGATCAGGTTCGGCCGCCGCCACCGGCCGCGCGTTCGGGTCGTGCGGCGTCTGCCATTGTACGGTCGAGCGGCGCGGTGCGCCATTGTGGCCTGGCCCGCCATGATCGTGCGAATGCCCATGATCGTGGGAGTGCCCGTGGCCATGGTGATGATCGTGGTCGCCATGATGGTGATCATGGTCGTGACTATGATGGTGATGGGAAGGGTGCGCGGCGCGCCAGTTCATGGCCAGACCTCAATAGCTGACAGGCTTGTTGATGATGCTGCGGTGGCTGCCGAGCTTGCCATGCGCCACCATCGAGCCCAGCGCCTCCACCACCACGCGCACGCCAATCAGCGCGGTGATGTCGGAGGTGTCATAGGGCGGAGATACTTCGACCACTTCAAAGCCGCACAGCCCTTCGGCGGCGACCAGTCCGAGAAGCTTCAGGGCTTCGCGCGGCAGGAAACCGCCGGGCTCCGGCCAGCCGGTGCCGGGCACGAAGCCGCAATCGATCGAGTCCACATCGAAGGAGATATAGACCGCGTCCGCATCCTTCCATGCCAATTCGAGGGCAATCTCGGCAGTCTTCTCCAGTCCGATCTTCTCGATATCGGCAATCGTCAGCACGTTGGTGTTACGCTGACGCGCCACCTGCACGCCCTCGCGCGGCACCTGCCAGCCGCCGATCCCGAGCTGCACCAGGTTGGTGGCAGGGACATTAGGCAGGTTGGTGGCCCAGAACCACGGCGTCGTGTGCATCCGCTCGTCGAGGTCTTTTTCCTGGATGTCGATGTGGCGATCGAAATGGATGATGCCGATCTTCTTGTCGGTGCATTGCGCGATGCCGCGCACGCAGGGAAAACCGATCGAGTGGTCCCCGCCAAGCATGATCGGCAACGCGCCGGAGGAGAACACATGGGCGACGCCGCGCGAGATCTGGTCGAAGCTTTTTTCCAGATTGGCGGGAATCGTGAAGACGTCGCCGGCATCGCAGAGCGTCATCTGCTCGCGCAGGTCGACGCCCAGCTCATAATTATAGGGCGTATAAAGCGCTGAAATCCGCCGGATGCCCTGCGGTCCGAACCGGGTGCCGGGCCGATAGGTGGTGCCGGAATCGAAGGGGATGCCGATCACCGCCGCGTCGTATTTGCCGACGTCGCGGACGTTCTCGACATAGGGCGCCTTCATGAAGGTGTTAATCCCGGCGAAATGCGGCAACTCGCCCCTGGCAAAGGTCGGGATTTCGCGGTCGGTGAGGCTGTCCGAACCGGGCAGCCCCATGTCGAGCGCCCATTGCCGCTCCTTGCGCCAGCCATTGGCCGACAATTTCCCTTCGGCCTCGAGCGCTTTCCAGCCCTGGGTCTCCATCTTGTTGAAGTCGGGATGATGCTGGCGCGCTCGCGACGGTGGCCGTCGCAGCCCGGCATGGCGTGACCCTCTTGTGAAGGAAAGTGGAAACATCAGACGAACTCCCGTTGCTAGCCGTTGCCGGCCGAGGTCTTCAGAAACCCGAGCACCGGCACGGCACCGTCCCGGGTCAGGTCGAGATCGTAGGTGATCTTGGCGCCGTAGCGCTCCTGAGCTTGTGGATCACGGCGCGGCCGATCCAGCGCGATCAGGCGTGTGGCTAGTCCGAAGGCTTCGCGAATGTCGTGAGTGACCATCACGATGGTCATCTTCAGCTCGCGCCATAACGGCTTGATCAGCTCGTGCATCTGGGTCCGGGTGCCCGGATCGAGTGCGCCGAACGGCTCATCGAGCAACAGGACGCGCGGGCGTTTGGCCAGCGCCTGCGCAATGGCAAGCCGCTGCTGCATTCCGCCGGAGAGGGCGCTCGGATATTTGTCGCGGTGATCGGCGAGACCAACCGCCTCGATCATCGCCTCGCTTTTCTCGATGGCCTCGCGTCGCGCAGCGCCAAACAGGCGAGCCGTCAGCGGTCGTTCGAATTCGTAGCTGATCAGCACGTTGCCGAGCACGGTCAGGTGCGGAAACACCGAATAGCGCTGGAACACAATGCCGCGGTCGGAGCCCGGCTCGGCGGGGAAAGGTTCGCCATCAAGCAGCACCGCTCCCTGCGAGGGACGCTCCTGGCCCAGGATCAGGCGCAGGAACGTGCTCTTGCCCGCTCCAGACGGTCCGACCACCGACAGGAAGGTGCCGGCCGCAATTTCGAGATTGATCCGCTCAAGCACGATCTGCGCGCCATATTCGACCCACACATTGCGAAACGAGAGGGCGCTCATCACCGCGCCTCCTCGGTATAGGCCCAGGGAAAGGCCTTGCGCGCGAACAGACCGAGCAGGAAATCGAAGACAAAAGCGAGCAGCGTGATCCAGGCAACGTAAGGCAGGATCACGTCCATCGACAGATAGCGCCGCACCAGAAAGATGCGGTAGCCGAGCCCGACATCTGCGGCGATCGCCTCTGCGGAGATCAGGAACAGGAAGGCAGGCCCCAGCATCAGGCGCACCGACTTGATGAGCTTGGGCATGATCTGCGGCAACACCACGCGAATCGCCACCTGCCAGGTCGATGCACCCAGCGTCTGCGCCTTGATCAGCTGCTCGCGCGGCATTCCCCGCACTTCGATCGACATGTCCCGGATCAGGCAGGGCGCGACGCCAATGATGATGAGCACGACCTTGGAGAGTTCGCCAAGGCCGAAGACGATGAACAAAATGGGCAACACCGCCATCGGCGGAATCATCGATATCACCGCGACGAAGGTGCCGAACGTAGCCCCTGCGATCGGCAAGAGGCCGACCGAGAGGCCGAAGGCCAACCCAATCAGGGTCGATATGCCGAGCCCCAGCACCAGGCGCTGCAGGCTCGCCGCCGTGTCGGTCCACAGCACATATTCGCCGGAGCGGCGATCTGGCTGGGTCGCCAGTCGTTGCGTCGTTCCGGCCATCTCGCTGATCGGCGGCAGCAGCTTGTCCTCCGGATTGGCCGCCCGCCGTTCGGCTGATCCCAGGATGTAAATCAGGGCAATCAGCACGAAGGGAATGGCGGACAGGATGATGCCGCTGCCGCGCGTAGGCGCGATGTTCATGACGCGACGAATGGCGCGATCCTCCTGGCTTGGCTTCGCCGGTTCTACAATTTGCCGTCCGCGGCCATGGTCATGTAGGTCGGATCGAAGCGCAGCTTGATGTTCTTGGCCGAACCGAGCGTTTTGCCAGGGGTCTGGATTCCGACCGCGTCCTTGGTCTTCACGTTTTCGCCGAGCAGATTGTGCTCGAAGCAAAAGCTGCGCACCTGATCCATGATCTTGGGGAGTTCGGCGCTGGTCATGAAGGCCGCGCCGTCTTTGGGCGTGTAGTACATGTAGGTGGTCTTGAGCTGGGTCTCGAAGCCCGCGAGATCGGTGCCCGAAGCCTTGGCCATGGCTTCGCGCGCGGCCTTGCCCTTCTCCGACTGCTCCTTCATCAGCGCAATCGTCTCATACCAGATCCCGACCAGCGCCTTGCCGAGGTTTGGATTGTCCTTCAGCGTTTCGGTGTTGACCACCATGAGGTCCTCGATCTCGCCGGGGATCTTGCTGGAATCGAACACCAGTGTGGCGCCGGGCTCGGCCTTCACCTCGAGCAGTTGCGGATTCCAGGTCACCACCGCCGTGGTATCCGGCGATTTGGAAGCCGCGACGATATCGGCGTCCGATGTATTGACCGTCTTGATATCCTTTTCGCTGAGTTTCGCCGTGGAAAGTCCGCGCGCCAGCAGATAATGCGACACCGAAAGCTCGACGAGGTTTACCTTCTGGCCTTTGATATCGGCGATCGTCTTGCCCTTCTTCAGCACGACGCCGTCATTGCCGTTGGAATAGTCACCCATGATGATGGCGGAAGAATCAACACCGCCAGCGGCAGGAATCGTCAGTGCGTCCATATTGGTCACGGTGACGCCGTCGAACTTGCCGGCGGTGTACTGGTTGATCGATTCGACGTAGTCGTTGATCTGCGTGACGTTGATGGTGATGCCGTATTTGTCGGCCCATTTTTTCACGATGCCGGCCTCTGCGGCATAGGGCCAGGGCATCCACCCGACATAGATCGTCCAGGCGATGTTGAATTCCTTTTTCGGCGCGGCGAATGCCGGGTTGAGGCCCAGGCTCATACCGAGACTGGAGCCGAGTCCCAGGGCAAGAACGGCTGCGACTGACAGAAAGCGCTTCATGATTCCCAATCCTCGCGGTTGCGATGCGAATTCGAGGATTGGCAGCACCCGACCACGCCAATCCTGGCGATCGAGGCCTCCCGGGCTTTTGTCCCGCCGTGCACCCGAAGCTTACGGCTTCGGGCGGCAGCTCTTGGACCAGTCGCTTTGGAAAGCCGGAACCCTAGCCGCCAACTCAAGATTAACGAAGCAATCGACGTGCCAGCAGAAATCAGAGCGTTTTGAAATCGTCCCACCCTGTCAAAGCCCGCCAAACGCGCAAACTGATCCGTTTTTGGGCTGAATCTTGCCCCATCAAGTCAGGGGGTGGTGATCACGGCGCATTGACAGGCAAGCCGGCCATGGCTTAGAAAGCCGCCATCCTGGGTGGCCCCGCCGCCACGGGATGAGCCGCTAATGCCTTTTTTCAAGGTATATCAGGGTTCGTGATGGATAGCGCCGAACACGGCCTTTCAAATGATCAGGATAGTCCCATGAAGGTCCGTAACTCGCTGAAATCGCTGCGTGGCCGCCATCGCAACAACCGTCTGGTCCGTCGCAAGGGCCGGGTCTATGTGATCAACAAGGTGCAGCGCCGCTTCAAGGCTCGCCAAGGCTGAGCTTCAGAAGGCTAGGCTTCGCCAGTGCTAAGCTCAAAAGCTGACACTCACAAAGCTGAGACTGACAGCGCTTAGACCCGGAAGGCTGAACTTTAAAGCGCTGAAGCCTGAATTTACCCCGGGTGGGCTGAGGTCGACCTGCCTCACAGCCGTGTGACTTCCCTGCTGCTTTGCAAGCGGGCCGGTTCGCGTCTAGATTTCGCGGCATGACGCCGCGTATCCATCGAGCCTCGGAATGGTTGGCCAGCGTGTTCTCGGTCGCGCTCGCACTGGGCGTGGCGACGTCGAATTCCGCCATCGCGCAGGACCACACCGGCCCGTCGCCAAGCCAGCCTCCAAATCAGCGCAAGAATCTGCCGGGTCCGCCGAAGCAATTGCCGAAGGTCGGGGCTGATCGCGTTCGCGGGCTCGACTTCCTGTTCGGGGCGCTCAAGGTCGCGCCCGACGAAGCAAGTGCCCGCCATGTCGAGGCTCGCATCTGGGCGATCTGGATGCAGACGCCGAGCGACACCGCGGCCTTGTTGATGAGCCGGGCCTCGGCCGCGATGGAGGCGCGACAGATGGATGTCGCGCTGGCATTACTCAACGCCACCATCAAGCTGCGGCCCGATTACGTCGAAGCGTGGAATCGCCGCGCGACGCTCTATTATCTCACCAACGACTACCCGCGTTCGCTCGCCGATATCAAACAGGTCCTGGTCCGCGAGCCCCGTCATTTTGCGGCGCTGGCCGGCCTCGGCATGATCATGCAGGATTTGGGGGATGATCGGCGCGCGCTGGATGCATTCCGCCAGGCGCTCGCCATCAATCCCTATATCGAGAAGGTGCCGGAACTCGTCAAATCGCTGAGCGAGAAGGTCGAAGGTCGCGACATCTGACGGCGCCCGCTGAAGCGGGCATGGCGATCCAGAACGGATTTTCCACAACATTTTCTAATGAGAGAGTGCAACTCTTTGCGTTGCGTACAGGAGAATCCGATGAAACCATTGATGTTGATGGCAGTCCTGGTTCTAGGCACGGGCGGTATCGCCGTGGCTGAGGAGCAGCTTTATTGGGTCGTGGGCAATCGGGCGACCAACAAATGCGAAATCGTGACCAGCAACCCAGTGATCATCGGAAACATCTGGTTTGGAGATGGACCGTATCGGTCCATGGCGGATGCCGAACTGGCACGGTCAACCATTCGCGCCTGCCCCAAGGAGGCGCCGGCAGGATAGGTGCAGCAAGCGCCTAATGCAGGGCGATGCTGCGGGGATATTCGAGGACGCCGGCGCGGCCAATTGCGGCGTGAAGCGCCTGCAATTCGGCTTCCAGATGCTCATTGACCAGAAGCAGGGCCTTCAAAGCCCCGCGCAAATCCCCATTACAATTCGCCACGATCTCGTCGATCGCCGCTTCGCTCGATCTGGACATCTGATTTCTCCAAACGATCAATGGATCTATCCAATAAGTACCTTCTCGGGGGAGCGTTCCTGTGGATGATGAGGATAATAAGGCAAGCTCGCGGCGGGAAACCGACGCGCCCCGTTCGTCCAGGTTTTGCAACCGGAGTTTGCCTTCTAATTCGAACAGGCGGATGACGCCGGTATGACGGCGGAAAATCCAGCCGAAACCCGGGAGGCTTTCCCGGCGTAACTGATGCGGTTGCTGCCTTCATGCCTTTGGCGGTTATCAATCAGCGCGCGACTGTCGAAGGACCGGCAGCCGTGACGTGCATTCTAGTCTCCGGATCCCCTTGATGATCTTTTTCGCAATCGTGGCGCTGTCGACGATGGTGCTGGTGACGGCAACTTGCGTCGGGGTTTGGGCGCTGGAGCGCACCTATCCTCCAGCCGGGGAATTGATCGAAGTCGAGGGCGGCCGCATCAATGTGGTGGATATTGGCCTGAAGGACGCAGCCGGTCCCCCGCTCGTGCTGCTGCACGGAGCGAGCTCCAATCTAAGGGCGATGCGGCTGCCGCTGGGCGACCGGCTCGCCCAGCGCTACAGGGTAATCCTTCTCGACCGCCCGGGGCATGGCTGGAGCCGCGGGGATCGCGAGAACGCGACGCTGGCGCGCCAGGGCCGGATGATCGAACTCGCCTTGCGGCGCATGGGTCTTCCACCCGTGATTCTGGTGGCCCATTCGCTGGCCGGGGCGCTCGCCGTCCGGATGACACTCGACCATCCGGAGCGCGTCGCGGGGTTGGTGCTGCTGGCACCCGTCACCCATCCCTGGGGGGGCGGCGTCGGAATCTACAACAAGGCCGTTACGATACCGGTTATAGGCCGCTTGCTTGCCCACGCGATCACGCTGCCGCTAGGCCTCCTGCTTGCGAGTGCCGGCGCCCGCAGCGTATTCCGGCCGCAACCGATGCCGGAGAATTTCCTCCGCGACACCGCCGCGCTTCTGCTGCTGCGTCCGCGCGAATTTCTTGCCAATGCCCGCGATCTGGTTGGCCTCAAACCCGCGGTCAGGGAACAGGTCCCGCGTTATCGCGACATACGCACGCCCGTCGTTGTCATCACGGGTGACGCCGACAACACCGTCTCCCCCGAGATTCACGCCCGGGCATTTGCCGCGACGGTGCCCCATGCCCGGCTGATCGTGCTGCCGGGCGTGGGGCATATGGTTCAATACGCCGCGACCGAGCGCGTCGTGCGCGAGATCGAGAAGATGATCGGCAAACCTGCTGGCGCCATCGCGCCGGCGACCGCTAGGTGAACGCGTTATTTCGTTTTGCCGTCCTTGTCGAATTGCGCAACGAACGCCCAGAGATCGTCGATCTCCTTGTCATTCTTGATACCAGCGAAAATCATCTTGGTCCCCGGGATTTTCGCTCGGGGATTCCGGATGTATTCCTTGAACTGCGCCTCGTTCCAGGTGATGCCGGAGTTCTTATTGGCATCTGAATAGGTGTAATCGGGGGCCGTGCCGGACTTCCGCCCATCAAGGCCATTGAGTTCCGGGCCCACTTTGTTCTTCGCGCCTTCGCCGATGGCATGACAGGGCAGGCATTTGTTGAAGGAGGTTTTCCCGGCCGCAGCCTCCTGCGCGTGAGCGGAAAAAGCCAGCGCTGAAACCGGGAGGATGATCAGCAAGGCGAGCGTGGTTTTCGTCATGACATCCTCATCCATGGAAGCGTTTTCGGGCGCTGCTTTGGCATGTTGTCGCTGGAGCCACAAGCCAAGGGGACCCGCGATGATCTAGGCCTATTGGATAGGAAGGCGGTGACCTGTTCAGCCAACGCGAGACGTGCTTGATTTCCTTACTGCGACGGGGGGGCGAATGGATCAGCTGGCCTTGCGCAAAGGAGGGAGTATCGATGGCGGTCCTGATGCCTGCGTCCGACGCCTCGGTGCTGCAACGGCGCGGCGAGATTGTCGCGGCGCTGCGAGCAATCGTCCCGGGCGAGGGCGTCATCGACAGCGCGGTAGAGATGGTTCCTTACGAATCGGATGGGCTGACCGCCTACCGCCAGCCGCCGATGGTGGTAGTGCTGCCCAAGACGACCGAACAGGTTTCCCAGCTTCTGAAATATTGCTTCGATCAGGGCATCAAGGTGGTGCCGCGCGGCGCCGGAACCTCACTGTCGGGCGGCGCGCTGCCCCTGGCGGACGGCGTGCTGCTGGGGCTCGGGAAGTTCAATCGCATCCGCGAGATCGATCTGGAAAACCGGGTGGTTGTGACCGAGCCAGGGGTCACCAACCTCGCCATCAGCCAGGCCGTGGCGCATGCAGGCTTCTATTATGCACCCGATCCCTCGTCGCAGATTGCCTGTTCGATCGGCGGCAATGTCGCGGAAAATTCGGGCGGCGTGCATTGCCTCAAATACGGCATGACCACCAACAACGTGCTGGGTTGCGAACTGGTGCTGATGACCGGCGAGATTATCCGGATCGGCGGCAAGGCGGCGGAGGCGGCAGGTTACGATGTGATGGGCATCATCACCGGCTCAGAAGGGCTGCTCGGCGTCGTCACCGAAGTGACCGTGCGTATCCTGCAAAAACCGGAAACCGCTCGCGCGTTGATGGTCGGCTTCGCGCAAGTCGAAGCAGCCGGCGAATGCGTGGCGCGGATCATTGGTGCCGGCATCATCCCGGGCGGAATGGAAATGATGGACAAGCCGGCGATTCATGCTGCCGAGGCTTTCGTCCATGCTGGCTACCCGCTCGATGTCGAAGCTTTGCTCATCATCGAACTCGATGGTCCGAGCGTCGAGGTCGATGAACTGATCGATCGCGTGGAAGCGATCGCGCAAGGTTGCGGCTCGACAAGTTGCCGTATCTCCACCTCGGAAGCCGAACGGAATCTGTTCTGGGCCGGCCGAAAGGCGGCCTTCCCGGCGGTTGGGCGCATCTCCCCGGACTATCTCTGCATGGATGGCACGATACCGCGGGGCGCGCTCCCGAAGGCCCTGGCGCGTATTCGCGAACTCTCCAAAAAGCACGGCTTGCGCGTCGCCAATGTGTTTCATGCCGGTGACGGCAATTTGCATCCGCTCATTCTCTACGATGCCAACCAGCCCGGCGAAATGGAACGCGCCGAGGCATTCGGCGCGGATATCCTGAGGGTCTGTGTCGAACTCGGGGGAGTGTTGACGGGTGAGCACGGCGTCGGCGTCGAGAAGCGCGATTTGATGCCGGAAATGTTCAGCGAGATCGATCTCAACCAGCAGCAACGGCTGAAATGCGCCTTCGATGCGCAAGGGTTGCTCAATCCCGGGAAAGTGTTTCCGACCCTGCATCGCTGCGCCGAACTGGGGCGGGTTCATGTTCACGGCGGAAAGCTCGCCTTTCCGGAACTGCCCCGATTTTGATGTTGGTGAAACAGGTGTTGTTGATACGGCGTAACCGGCGATCCGGCGCAAGCGTCCGGCGGACTTTCATCTGGAGTTTCGTCGCGTGACCATGCTGAAGGCGCGAGATGCGGGAGATGTGGAGCAGGCGGTGCGTTCGGCGATCGCGAGCGAGCAGCCGCTGGAGATCATCGGCCATGGCTCGAAACGGCAGGTCGGGCAACCCATGTCAACCAATGCGCTGCTGGATATTTCTGCACTGAACGCGGTGACTTCCTACGAACCCAATGAACTGATCATCACCGTACAGGCGGGGGCTCCGGCTTCGGATGTCATGTCGCTGATCGATTCCAAAAACCAGCAATTCGCTTTTGAACCGGTTCAACTTGGTTCCCTACTCGGCACGCATGGCGTTGGGACTATCGGCGGCATGATCGCCGCCGGTCTCGCCGGGCCGCGGCGGCTGAAGGCCGGTGGGGTGCGCGATCATCTGCTCGGAGCGCATGCGGTGTCAGGCTTCGGTGAGCATTTCAAGACCGGTGGCAGGGTGGTGAAGAACGTCACCGGTTACGATCTCTGTAAATTGCTCGCGGGCTCCTGGGGTACCCTGGCGGTGATGACGGAGGTAACGCTGAAGGTGATGCCAAAGCCGGAGAGCGAATGCACGCTGGTGCTGCGAGGGCTTGATGGCCCGGCCGCCAACCGCGCGATGACGGCGGCGCTCGGCTCGCCCTTCGATGTCTCCGGCGCTGCGCATGTGCCGCACTCGGTGTTCTGGAAGGCGGCGGATGCCGGTCTGGCGGTCCTTGGAAACCAGCCACAACCGGCCACCCTGTTGCGGCTTGAGGGAATTGCGGCTTCGGTTGCGCACCGGGCGCGAGCGCTCGGTCAGCATCTTCTGCCATTCGGCGCATCGGATCTCGTACGGAACGACGCCTCCGCCGCGGTCTGGGCCGCGCTCTGCGACGTCAGGCCGTTTGCAGCGTCCGGGCCCCTCGGGGGATGGACGATATGGAGGATCGTCTGTCCTCCGGCTTCGGGTGTAGCGCTCGGTGAGCAGATCACACGAGAGAGCGGCGGCGAGGTGATCTATGACTGGGGAGGCGGCCTGATCTGGGCCGCATTGCCCCCGAAGCCGGATGCGCAGGCTGGTTTGCTTCGCCGCTGCGTCGAGGCGGCTTCGGGACATGCCACCTTGATCCGAGCGCCTGAGGATGTCCGCCGGCAGGTCGATGTTTTTCATCCGCAGGCCGCGAGTATTGCCGCGCTGAACGAACGAATTCGCCGGAGCTTCGATCCGATGAACATTCTCAATCGCGGTCGCCTGTCGCGGAAGCAAATGGCATGAAGACCGAGTTTAGCCTTGCGCAACTGGCCGATCCCAACATCGCCGAAGCAGACAAGATCCTCCGCGCCTGCGTTCATTGCGGCTTTTGCACCGCGACCTGCCCGACCTATGTGTTGCTCGGCGACGAACTCGATGGTCCGCGGGGTCGAATCTATCTGATCAAGGAAATGCTGGAAAAGGACCAGCGGCCGGGCGGCGAGATGGTCAAGCATATCGACCGTTGCCTGTCCTGCCTCGCCTGCATGACGACCTGCCCGTCGGGCGTGAACTATATGCATCTGGTCGACCAGGCGAGGGCGCGGATCGAGCGCGACTACACCCGGCCGATCACCGAGCGCGTCTTGCGGGCACTACTGGCCTGGGTGCTTCCGGAGCCCGGGCGATTTCGTTGGGCCATGCGGCTCGCCCAGCTAGGCCGGCCGCTGCTGGCGTTATGGTCGACCGGTCGGACGAACCGTTCGACGCCGGGATTGATGCGACGAATCCGGGCGATGCTCGCGCTCGCTCCGTCTCGCCTGCCGGAGCGGGGGCCTGCGCCGGGTCAGGTGTTTGCGGCGCTTGGCCGGCGGCGTGGCCGCGTTGCCTTGCTGCAGGGCTGCGCCCAGCAGGTGCTCGCGCCGCGGATCAATCAGGCAGCCATCAATCTTTTGACGCGGCATGGCGTCGAAGTCGTGCTGGTGAAAGACGAGCAATGTTGCGGGGCGCTCACCCATCACCTCGGTCGCGACGATGATGCGCTCGCGCGGGCGCGGACAAACATCTCTGCCTGGCTGCGGGAGATGGAGGGCGAGGGGCTTGACGCTATCCTGGTGACCACATCCGGCTGCGGCACCGTGATCAAGGACTATGGCTTCATGTTGCGAGAAGACCGCAATTTCGCCGAGTCCGCCGCGCGCATATCCTCGCTTGCCAAGGACATCACCGAATATCTCGGCGGACTTGAACTGAAACAGCGCCGGCAGGCGGATGATACGGTGGTGGCCTATCATTCGGCCTGCTCGCTTCAGCACGGCCAGAAAATCAACCAGTTGCCGAAAGAATTGCTTTCCAAGAATGGATTCGTGGTGAAAGATGTGCCGGAAAGCCATTTGTGTTGCGGTTCGGCGGGAACCTACAACATTCTGCAACCTGATCTGGCGGGCCAATTGCGCGAGCGAAAGCTTACCAACATTGCGGCGGTGAAGCCGGACCTGATCGCGGCCGGCAACATCGGATGCATGGTGCAGATTGCGAGCGGGACATCGGTCCCGGTGCTGCACACGGTCGAACTTCTTGATTGGGCGACCGGTGGCCCGGCGCCTGGTATGACGGGCTGAAGCACCTGATTGGTCACAGGGAAGTGGCGATTGGCCACAACGGGAGGATCACCATGGCGAAGGGCAAAAAGAACAAGAAGGATAAAAAGAAGAACAAGAAAAACAAAAAGCTTTTGATGGCGAAGTCCAAGAAGTCGAAGTCCAAGAAGTCGAAAGTATCAAAAAAGACTTCCAAGGCAGCTTCGAAGAAAACCAAGGCTTCGAGGAAAACAAAGGCTTCGAAGAAAACCAAGGCTTCGAAGAAAACGGTCAAGAAGGCCGCCAAAAAATCCAGCAAGAAGTCGGCGAAGAAGTCCACCAAGGCCGGCGCCAAAAAGTCGGCAGCCAAGAAATCTGTAGCCAAGAAATCTCTGGCCAAGAAATCGGTAGCCAAGAAAGTTGGCGCTACCAAGAAGGTCGCGGCACCGAAAAAGGCCACACCAAGGAAATCCCCGCCTCTTCCCAGGCCGGCGCCAGCCGCTCCTTCGGCTTCGCCGCCGCCGAGTTGGGCCATGCCCGAGACCCCGTTTGTCCCCAGCGTCGGGCAGTCGGAAAGTCAGGACGTTTCGCCGCCCGGCACCTCGACGGAGTCGGCACCGGAGACATGAAGATATGCCGGAAAGGTCTGGTCGAGGCGGGGCGTTGTAGCCCACTGTTTTGACGAGATATCTCTGGAGCCGCGGCATCCGATTTGGTGAAGGTGCCCCGTCCGATTGGGGAAGCAAAGGCCGCGAGATCCGCGGCCTTTGTTGTTTTGGTTTCAGCTACCGCCGATTCGCCGCCTGCTATCGGTTTTGCCACCGAATGGGTGGTCGAAAAGCCCGGCCATTGAGTGGTTCGCCACCGAATTTGTTGTCGGAATGCAACACCCGCCGACAACCTTTCTCGGAAAGGGCCAAAACGCCTAAAAAGGCGGCAGCTGCTACAGTTTTTTGCTTCTCTATCCCCCCGATGCGACGCAAATTGCGGACAGGTTACGGCAATTCGTCGCAGCCGGATTTCGTAAGTTCCTTGGGGCGCCGGTCCGGCTGTTCTTAAAGTGGGGATGATCATGAAGAAAATTGTTCTGGCCGCTGCAGTTCTAGCAATGACTGCCGGTTCTTCCTTTGCGGCCGACATGGCGGTGAAGGCCCTGAAGGCTCCGCCGGCTCCGGCGTTCGACCCCTGGGATATCGCCTTCGGTAGCGCCATCATGAGCGACTACATCTTCCGCGGCGTCACCCAGTCGAACCACCAGCCCTCGGTCGCGGCCTATTTCGAGCCCCGCTATAACGTCAGCAAGGATCTGCAGCTGTACGTCGGCCTCTCCGGCGAGAGCATCTCGTTTGCCAACCGCGCCGCTGCCGAAATCGACATCTACGGCGGTATCCGCCCGACCTTCGGCGCCTTCGCGTTTGACTTCGGTGTCTGGGGTTACCTGTATCCGGGTGGAACTTGCTACTACGGCGCAGGGTCAACGACCGACTTCGCTGGCGTCCCGCTAAGCGCCGACTGCCAGGCCAACACCCTGACCAATCTGAACGTCATGAAGAAGGATGTCAGCTTCTTCGAAGTTTACGGCAAGGTGAACTATACCGTGAACGACAACTGGGCGTTCGGCCTGAACGAGTACTATTCCCCGAACTTCCTGAACACCAAGGCCTGGGGCAACTACACCTCGGTCACCGGCAAGTACATCGCGCCGAGCACCGTCTTCGGTGCCAGCGGCGTCGGCATGTATGTGTCGGGCGAGTTCGGCCGGCAGTGGTTCGGTACTTCTGACTCGTTCTACGGCGTCCCGGCTTTCCCGAACGGCATCAAATATGCCGATTACAACACCTGGAACATCGGTGTCGGCTTCACCTACAAGGTGTTCACGCTGGACCTGCGTTACTCCGACACCAACCTGTCCAAGGGTGATTGCAATGCCTTCACCAGCGACTTCACCGCGAGCGGTACAACTGCCGTTACCCCGATCAACCCCTCCGGGCTTGCCTCCAACTGGTGCGGTGCGGCCGGCGTTGCCAAGCTCTCGGCTGACCTGACAGCGATGACCAATCTGAAGTAAGTTTCTCTTCCTTAAGAGACTTGAGGGGCGGCAGAGAAATCTGCCGCCCCTTTTGTTTTGCCAGCAGGCAGCCTTGGGGTTCTCAAGCGTGTTGCCATCTGGCTGAATCAGACTCGGCATCGCCGGACCTGGCGACGAAGGACATCGCCGCCTACGCTCCCCCTATGCCGCCATCCGCGTCCTTGCTTCGGCTTGCTTCGAAGACCCAGCCCCGCTCCTCCCTGCGAAGCCGCGCTTCGCGCGTCGCATGAAGATCCGCCTAAACGCATCATGTTTTAGAGTTTGTCTTTCAGGGGAAGCCGGCCACGGACGAGGCGGGTTGAGGCCTCGTTCCTTGCATCGAACGGGACCGACCGTGGTCGTCTCTTGTTGCCAGCTCTCGCGTGACAAATCCGATGGCACGAGTCTGCACTCCCTTCTGCGGGAGGCTTCGCGACGGCTTAAGGGACGTCATTTACTGAGCGGCTTCGCTCTCGCGGTCACGGAGGGTGAAGCGATCGTTGGCCGGCGTGAATTGAACCGTACGGCCGTGCAGTCCCTGAAGCGTCGATCGGTGACCGATTGAAACGATGACGGTTGACGGCAGTTCTTTTTCCACCAGGCGGTAAAGCATCGCCTCCGAAGCCTCGTCGAGCGAAGCGGTAGCCTCATCCAGAAAAAGGTATTGCGGGGAATGCAAAAGCGCCCGCGCAATTCCCAGTCGTTGCTGTTCGCCAAGCGACAGGATCCTGTTCCAATGGGCCTCCTCGTCCAGCTGCGGCTCGAGCCTCTGAAGCCCGACGGACTCCAGCACCGCGCGAATGCGCTCCTTGTCGAAGTCGCCAACCGGCGCGGGATAGGCGATCGTCGCCTTCAGCGTGCCGATCGGGAAATAGGGTCGTTGCGGCAGCATCATCAATTTGGCGCCAGCCGGCACGGTGATCGAACCGCTGCCGAACGGCCAGATTCCGGCGATAGCGCGAAATAGCGTCGATTTGCCGGCGCCGGAGGGTCCCGTCACCAGCGTGCGTTCGCCACTGCGCAGGGTGAAGTCCTCGGCCACGACCAGGGGAGTGCCGTTCGGCATGCGGACAAGGAGCTGTTGGAGCGAGATATCCTTGTCGCCGGAGGGAACGATGGCGATCGTCCCCGGCGCGGATTTCTGATGGATGGCGGACGCAATCGACATCTCGAAGCCATCGAGTCGGGCGACCACCGCGCGCCATTGGGCCATGGTTCGATACACCGACACGAAGAAGGAGAGCGCGTCCTGCACCTTTCCGAAGGCTTCCGAAATCTGCATCAGCGCGCCGAGCTGAATCTTGTCGGCGAAGTAAGCGGGGGTCGCCAGCGCAAAGGGAAACACCACTGCTGCCTGAGCATAGGTCTGAGTGAAGGCGGTCAGCCGTTTGGTGCGGCTCATGATCGCGTACCAGTTGCCGACGATGCGGGAGAAGCGTCGCGACAGTCGTTCGCGTTCAGCTCCGCCGCCTTCGAGTAACGCGATCTGCTCCGAGTTCTCCCGGACGCGCACCAAGTTGAAGCGAAAATCGGCTTCCAACCGTTGCTGGTTGAAATCCAGGTTGACCAGGGGCGACCCAATCCACTGCGTCAGGATCGTGCCAAAAATCGCATAGACCAGCGCACCCCAAACCAGGTAGCCGGGAATCGAGTACTCACCATTGAACAGCAAAAGCGGCGCGGCGGCAGATAGCCCCCAGAGGATAATCACGAAGGACGCCAGCGAGACTATCGAACTCAATAATCCCACGCCGATCTGCAGGGTGAGCTGGACAAACATCTGCACGTCGTCACTGATGCGTTGATCAGGATTATCGGCCGGATCGCCTTCAAGCTGCATTCGGTAGTGGTTGGCGTTATCAAGCCATTGGCCGAGATATTGACGCGTCATCCAGTTGCGCCAGCGAATCTGGAGCCATTGATTGAGGTAGAGCTGATAGACGCCGAGCCCGACGGAGATGGCCGCCAACAGACAAAAGATCCACATTTCCTGGACAAAGCCGGCCCAGTCCTTGCCCTGCAACGCGTTGTAGAAACGGTTACGCCATTGATTGATCAGGACATCATTGCCGACCAAAGCGAGTTCGATAGCGATAACCGCAATCAATAGTCCCCAGCCCGCCCATTTGTCCTCGGACCGGAAATAGGGGGCGGCGATCCGCCAAACCGTTGCGAGCGTCGAGCGGATATTTCTCACGTGCGGTTCTCCTGCGCTTCAGAGAGCCGGCGGATGTTTCAAGGGGGCGTTCCCCGTTTCCGGCCTTTGAGGTTTGTTCATCTGCCCGGCAAACGAGAGCCGGCGTCATCCACCTACTAGACTAAAGCCTTATGCCCTGGGCCATGCGTTGGCTTGTCCATCCCTGTCTGTCAACCCTAGCATGTCGCACTGGCACCGGGCCGTTGAAGCCTCGGGCCGTGCCTTGCCCTGCTCCAAGCAGGCGGGTGCCAAAAAGGGGTCGGGGAGAAATACGCCATGTGGAATCAGGTCTACAATCCATTCAGCAATGCCGCGCTTTCAACCATCGTGGCCGCGATACCCGTGGTGTCGCTATTGGTCATGATCGCCAGCGGCAAGGTCAAGGCACATCTCGCCGCCGTTATCGCGCTTGTGATCGCCAATTTGGTGACAATCCTGGCCTTCACCATGCCGGTCGGCCTCTCGATCCGCGCCTCGCTGCTCGGCGTGGTGTCGGGATTCTTCCCGATCGGCTGGATCGTACTGAACGTGATTTTCCTCTACCGCGTCACGGTAGCGACGGGCCGGTTCGGATTGCTGCAGCGGGCAATCGGTGGGGTGACCGAAGACCGTCGGTTGCAATTGCTCCTGATCGCGTTTTCCTTTGGCGCCTTCTTTGAAGGCGCTTCCGGTTTCGGTACGCCTGTCGCCGTCACCGGTGCGGTGCTGATCGGGTTGGGCTTCTCGCCTCTCGCCGCCTCGGGCCTTTCATTGATCGCCAATACCGCGCCGGTGGCCTATGGCGCGCTCGGCACGCCGATCCTCGGCCTCTCCCAGGTGACCGGCCTCGATCCCTATATCCTCGGCGCGATGGTCGGGCGGCAATTGCCGGTGTTCTCGCTGATTGTGCCGTTCTGGGTGGTGTGGGCCTTTGCGGGCTGGCGCGGCATGAAGGATGTCTGGCCCGCCATTCTGGTGACCGGATTGTCTTTCGCGATCCCGCAATATGTGATCTCGAATTACCTCAACCCTTGGATCGTCGATATCGGCGCCTCGCTGATCTCGATGGGCACCCTGATCCTGTTTCTGAAAGTCTGGCGGCCAAAGCAGCTTTGGCTCTCGCCCGCACTGCGCAGCGCCGACCCGTCCGCCTCTACGGTATCAGCCGCGCCGCCGCTCGACCGCACACCGCTCTCGTCCATGCAGCTGTTCAACGCGCTTTTGCCATGGATCATCGTCTGCATCGTCATGCTGATTTGGGGCAATGGCGCATTCAAGACCTGGGCGAATTCGATTTTCGTCTGGAATTATCCGGTTCCTGAGCTGCACAATATGATCAACAGCGTGGCGCCGGTGGCCGCCAAGCCGACCCCGCAAGGCGCCGTGTTCGGCTTCACCTATCTGTCCTTCACCGGCACGGGCATGCTGATCGCTGCGATTGTTTCCGGTTTCCTGATGGGCTTTTCGCCGGCCAAGATGGTCGCCGAATATGGCCGAACCTTGCGGGTCTGCGCGGTGTCGCTGATCACCATCTCGGCAATGCTCGCGATCGGAACGCTGACCCGACTATCCGGCGTGGACGCCACGCTTGGTCTCGCCTTCGCGGCGACCGGCGTGCTCTATCCCTTCTTCGGTACGCTGCTTGGCTGGCTCGGCGTGGCGCTCACCGGATCGGATACGGCTTCCAACGTGCTGTTCGGTAACCTGCAGAAAATCACCTCCGAACAGCTCGGCCTGTCGCCGATCCTGATGGCCGCGGCCAATTCCTCCGGCGGCGTGATGGGCAAAATGATCGATGCGCAATCGATCGTTGTCGCCTCCACGGCGACCAATTGGTACGGGCACGAGGGCACCATCCTGCGCTTTGTGTTCAAGCACTCGATCATGCTGGCCTGCCTGGTCGGCCTGTATGTGATGCTGCAGGCCTACGTCTATCCCTTCACGATGATGGTTCTGAAATAACCATCGTCCCGATTTTGCTTTCACCGGCTGTGTCGACTATAGGTCGGCACAGTCGGGGTGAACGCATGGACACGGGACGGTATGGGTTGGCGTTTGGCGATAGTGAAAGAGGTGGCGCTGGTGCTTGCCGCCTTGGGATTGGCCGCCGTTCTGGGCGCCCAGGCGGCCTCGGCGGATGATGGTTTTCCCTTCGGCCTTGACATGATGCTGGATGCCCCGCCGATGGCCGGCTCCAAACGGATCCCCACGCTTGAGATCGGCGAAAGCGGCGAAGCGCGGCTGGATCTCTGGTGCAAGAGCGGCAAGGGGCAGTTCTCGGTCGCCGGCAACACGGTCATTTTCGTGCCCGGGGCCTTGGAGGAGCGCGAATGTACGCCAGCCAGAAGTGCTGCCGATGATGCGCTGGTCGCAAATCTTGGCGAAGCCACCAACTGGAAGAGGCAGGGAGATTTCGTCTCCTTCGTGGGGCCGAAGACGCTGCGTTTCCGGCTGAACACGAATTGATGACGAACGTCGCGGGCTTGCTTCGCGACGTGGCGCCATCGCTCCGAAAGTCAGACCTATTTCCAGGCCGATCGTTCGCCGTCCCAACGTTGGCCTTTGAACTCTCGCGCCAGCGCGTCCACCGCGCCGCCGTCATCGATCTGGTCAACTTCCTCCTCGCCGCTTGCTTGGTCGGACAGGTTAAGCCGGGCGCCGGTGTTTTCGTCGCGGGTAGAGGATTGCGGGCTGCTGACCCACAGCAACAGATGGTCCGTGGCACCCGGCTTGTCAGGAGCAATCATGGCTGTCAGTTCCAGGGTCTCGGTCAGTTCGAGGGCCGGGAATAACGAGCTAGGACGTTTGAAAGTCAGCTTGAGCCGGCCCGTATTCGCGTTCCAATCGGTCCCAGAGGGTTTGGCGGCGAGCGTTCTTGCCAGCACATTCGTTACGGCGGAAGTGAGCTTGTCGCGATTGATCTTGTCGCCATCGCGCCAGTCAGCGGCCGGCAGGCGAACGGTCCGCTCCATATCAATGGTGCCGCTGGTCCAGCCGGCGGTGATGACCCCCGGCTGGGATCGGGCCGAAGTCACCAGCGCCTCGGCGCGCTGGGGATCGACGCTGAGATTGATGGTTTGCTCGCCCGATCGCAGGGCCTCGCAGGAGACAGCAAGTCCAGCCAGCGACACCTCGACGGGCTGGCCCTTCAATCCCCTGAGGAAATCGGCCACCGCGTCAAGTTTCAGCCGGAGGCCGATCGATTCCGGCGAGACGTCGGTGAAATCCTTCGGCTGGGCAGTGATGCCATCGTCGGTCGACTGGTTGTCGAGGAATTCTTTTTCGCTGAGGTCGGAATTATCCGTCGAATTCACCTCCGTCGTCACTGTCCCGATGCCGATCTGGCCCTTGAATTCGAACGCGTCACCGCTCGGCTTGCGCACAAGCTTCACCGTCACCGGCAATTTGTCGACCAAAGTCTGGGCCGTACCGCTCAGGGTCTGGCCGTTGACCGCAAGATTGGCGACGAAACGGTCCTTGCGATCAGAGCCCTTCTGGGCGGGGTAGCAGACGTCGAGGACCGCTGAGGTGACGGTCTTTCCCTGGCGGTTTTCCTTGAGGACGACATCGGCATTGCCGTCCATCAGGCCGTCGAGAGCGGTAAAGTATCGGACCTCGCCGGGTCCGGTCGCCGGCTTCGGGATATTGGGTTTTGTGTCGGCAAAAGACGTCTGCGGCGCGACGCAAAGCAGCCCGACGACACAGAACGAGAGCGGACGCATCATGAAAATCCCCAGAGGCCAGAATCGGCCCTTACGGTAGAGCCTTTTCGGCAAAAAAGAAGGCCGCCCGGGGGCGGCCTTCGAAAGTCGTTCTTCGCGGTTACGGCGGACCCGTACGATCAGAAGTCCATGCCGCCCATGCCACCCATTCCGCCGCCGGCCGGCATCGCCGGTGCCGATTCCTTCGGCAGTTCGGCAACCATCGCCTCGGTGGTTACCAGGAGGCCCGCCACCGAAGAGGCATCCTGCAAGGCGGTACGGACCACCTTGGCGGGATCGATGATCCCCTTGGCCACCAGATCGACATATTCCTCGCTTTGCGCGTCGAAACCAAAGGTCTCGGACTTGTTTTCGAGGATCTTGCCGACCACGATGGAGCCTTCGACACCGGCATTCTCGGAAATCTGCCGCAACGGCGCTTCCAGCGCCTTCAGCACGATATTGATTCCAGCCTGTACGTCGGCGTTGTCATGGGTGATGCGTCCCACGGCCTTCTTGGCGCGCAGCAGGGCCACGCCGCCGCCCGGCACGATGCCTTCCTGCACCGCGGCGCGGGTCGCGTTCAACGCATCCTCGACCCGATCCTTCTTTTCCTTCACCTCGACTTCGGTTGCACCGCCGACGCGGATGATGGCCACGCCGCCGGCGAGCTTGGCCAGTCGCTCCTGCAGTTTCTCCCGGTCATAATCCGAGGTGGTTTCCTCGACCTGTGCCTTGATCTGCGCGACGCGGGCCTCGATGTCCTTTTTCTTGCCGGCGCCATTGACGATCGTGGTGTTTTCCTTGTCGATCACCACCTTGCGCGCGCGGCCGAGCATGTTGATCGTCACGCTTTCCAGCTTCATGCCGAGTTCGTCGGAGATCACCTGGCCACCAGTGAGGATCGCAAGGTCCTCCATCATAGCCTTGCGGCGATCGCCGAAGCCCGGCGCCTTGACGGCGGCGACTTTAAGTCCGCCGCGCAAGCGGTTGACCACCAGGGTTGCCAGCGCCTCTCCTTCGACATCTTCCGCGATGATCAGGAGCGGTCGCCCCGACTGCACCACCGCTTCCAGCACCGGCAGCATCGCCTGCAATCCGCTGAGTTTTTTGTCGTGCAGGAGAACAAAGGCGTCCTCCAGTTCGGCGGTCATCTTTTCGGCGTTGGTCACGAAATAGGGCGAGAGATAGCCGCGATCGAACTTCATGCCCTCGACGATATCGACCTCGGTCTGCAGCGACTTGTTTTCCTCGACCGTGATAACGCCCTCATTGCCGACCTTCTGCATCGCCTGGGCGATCATCTTGCCAATCGCAGCATCACCATTGGCCGAGATGGTGCCAACCTGGGCGACTTCGGAAGAGGAGGCGACCGGCTTGGCGCGCTTCTCGATGTCCTTGACCACGGCGCTGACCGCAAGATCAATGCCGCGCTTGAGGTCCATCGGGTTCATGCCGGCAGCCACTGCCTTGCCTCCCTCACGCACGATCGCCTGGGCCAGCACGGTGGCGGTGGTGGTGCCGTCGCCTGCATTGTCATTGGTCTTTGAGGCGACCTCGCGCAGCATCTGCGCGCCCATGTTCTCGAACTTGTCCTCGAGTTCGATTTCCTTGGCGACGGTGACGCCGTCCTTGGTGATGCGCGGTGCGCCGAACGACTTGTCGATCACGACGTTGCGGCCCTTGGGACCGAGCGTGACCTTGACGGCGTTGGCGAGAATATCGACGCCGCGCAGCATACGGTCGCGTGCGTCTCCGGAAAATTTAACGTCCTTGGCAGCCATGGTTGGGATTCCCGAGTTCAGATTTCTGGTGAGATCAAGCTGTCGTCCGATCCCCGCCTCTGGAGGATCGGCGACAAGGGCTCAACGCGCAGCCGATCATGCCGGCGGGTTGAACAGCGTGGCCTAAGCAGCTCTCAAGCGAGCACGCCCATGATATCGCTCTCCTTCATGATCAGGAGTTCCTCGCCATCGAGCTTGACCTCGGTACCGGACCATTTGCCGAACAGCACGCGATCACCGGCCTTGAGATCGATCGGGATCAGCTTGCCGGATTCATCCCGGCCACCCGGACCCACAGCCACGATTTCGCCTTCGGAGGGCTTTTCCTTCGCTGTATCCGGAATGATGATGCCGCCCTTGGTCTTTTCATCGGCCTCGATGCGCTTGACCAGCACGCGGTCATGCAGCGGTCGAAATTTGGTTTTAGCCATCACGGTTCCTTTTGGAGTTTTCAGTTTCGATGTGGGTTGAGATGGGGTTGAAAGGCAGAACGTATGAAAGGCGGACGAATGGATGTCGCCAATGCTTCCATTCCGAAAGTCATGTCATCCGGCGATGTGTTCCCTGTGCAGACGTCAGCCGTCGAAGGAGCTCAGGCGGATTGATGATCCCGGCGTGGAGAGTGAGGTCAGGATTGTTTAGCAATCGTAGCCGCGGAGTGCTAAGAAATGTGCCCGGGAATATGGCGTGCTGTCGGTCCTGTCAAGCAACCGTTTCTTTAAGGCATTGGTGACTGCGATGCCGCATGCTGACCTGGAAACCATGTCGGCCCATCGCGATGGACCTGATTGCTCCGTCAGATGTTTTAAGCTTGGCTGTGGGACGCGGCCGGAAAATGTTCGGGGGATACCAATGGTCAGGGTGATTAGTTTGCGTGCGACGGCCAATCTGGGGCTGGCCTCTGCGCTTGCCGTCTTTCTGGGGGCATGCGGAAGCTTCAGCCTGCCCTCTCTGACGTCTTCCTCTTCCGAACCGACGGCCCCGGCAGCCGCGCCGGAAGTGCCGGCGAGTATTCGAGCGGACGAGATCGTGGGGCGCTGGGGGCTTGCATCGTTCCAGAACCCCGCTGATCGGGCGCGTACCGAGGCCGCCGCCAGAACCCAATGCAAGCAGCCTTATGTGATCGGCGCCGGCAGTTCCGGGGGCGTGATCATGCATCTCGCCGACCAGGCGACGCCGCAGGAACTTCGCATCAAGGGCAGCGCAAGCGGAAAGAACTATATCGGGCCGCCCGGCCCCCCCGGCGGGGAACAGGATCGCGAGATCGTTTCCTTTGATGGCCGGGTCATGATTACCCGCTTTACCGATCCGGACGCCGCCACGCGCTATGGCAACATGGTCTATGTCCGTTGCGCGCCCCGCGCCTGATTCCTTACTGCCTGAAATAAGAACGCCGGCCCGTGAGGCCGGCGTTCTGCATTGAAGGGTAAAAAGCCAGAGCGTGCTGGGGCTCTCGTTCAGTCGAACAGGGCGTCGATATCGTCCTGGGAAGCGTGACCGATATCGCCGGCTGATTTCGGGCCGTTGAGGAGGCGCTCGTCGCCTTCCCGCGTATCGATGACTGGCGGAGCGTGTGCCTTGATCGCGTCGACGCCGCCCCAGATACCCATCATGACATTGATGTGATTTTCGATGAATTTCATTGTCGTCATGACCTTGCCAATGCGCTGGCCGGTCAGGTCCTGGAAATTGCAAGCTTCGAAGATCGAGATCACGCGCTCCTGGACATCCTCGCAAATCTGTTTCTGCTGATCCGGGGAATTCACCTTCATCAGGGCGGACGCCGCCTGGTCGATATATTCGGCGGCCTCAAGTATCTGCTGGGTGGCTTCCTCGGTGCCGCCGACGACAGCACCAAGTTCGCCGGTGACCTTGGCCATTTCCGCGCCATCGAAGCTTTTGCCATGCAGGACCGCGATTTCGCGTTTGGTGCGGTTGATCGCGTCATGGATGAGGTCGAGTTCCACCTTGAGCTTTTCGCATTGCTCGATCTGAGCGCGATAGCTCTCAAGCAGCGTGTAGGCGTCCGATCCTTCGTGCGCGAGCAGCGCGTTGCCTGGATCGATCGGCATGCGATGGCCATTTCCCATCTGTGAGCGAATGGCGCGCAGTTCGGTCATTATTTCATGATGCCTCGGACCAATGTCGCCTTCCTCGGCTGCGTTCAGCATGGCGCCGCTCAAGGCTTGTTCAACACGAAAGCGTTTGCGACTGACCGGCATGGTATTCCTTCCCAGACTTCGATAGTCGTGTGTTTTTGCATATGCAATTTAACGTAGGGTTCACAGGCGGAACCGACTACGCGGGAATTCCCGTTTCGTGTACGCGGCATTAACCTTGTTGGCCGCGCATTCACCGAAAATAAAGCCTGTCGCGAAAAACCGCACCGAACGGGCAACGTGGTGAATCCAAACCGGCGTTTCGTTTACCAAACCGAGGCGCTTTTGAATTTAACTGATGGCGTGCAAGGACGCTCTCCCGGCGTCTATCGGGCAAACAGTACAGAGTATGTCGATGTTCAAGAGAGTATGCGTTGCGTTGCTCGCCGGCGCTTCATGCGCGGTTGCGGGTCTTCCTCAGGCGGCGGCATTCGAGGTTGCGCCGTCCAACCCCACGGTCATTTACGCCATGCCCGGCTCAGTGCCGGCTCCGGTGCGCACCGCGTATGCGGAGCGCTCCAATATGGGTGGCGGTTTCATTGAATTCCTGTTCGGCGGCGGCCAGGGCGACCGCACGCAGCCGCAGCCTGGCTATCGAACCGCACCTTCCTATCAGCCGCAAGGAGGCTTGCTGCCACCGATGGATCCGCAATCCCTGGTGCAGCAGCCGGAACAGATGGCTGACGGCGGCCATGCGGCCTTTGATCCGAAATACGCCAAGCAAGTGGTGGAATATCAGGGCAAGGAGAGCGCAGGGACCATCGTTGTCGATACGCCGAACAAGTTCCTGTTCCTGGTTCAGGGCGACGGAACGGCCCTGCGCTACGGCATCGGGGTCGGTCGCCCCGGATTTACCTGGTCGGGAATGAAGCAGATTTCCGCCAAGCGGGAATGGCCGGACTGGACGCCGCCAGCCGAAATGCTGGCGCGCCGGCCTGATCTGCCGCGTCACATGTCGGGCGGTCCGGACAATCCTTTGGGCGCACGCGCGATGTATCTGGGATCTTCGCTTTATCGTATCCACGGCTCGAATGAGCCCTGGACGATCGGCGCCAATGTTTCTTCCGGTTGCATCCGGATGCGCAATGAGGATGTGATCGACCTCTACGGCCGCGTCCAGGTCGGCGCCAAGGTGGTCGTGATCTGAGTCTGCTGCTGCCGAAATAAAAACGGCCGCCTTTCGGGCGGCCGTTCGCGTTTAACGATATGAAGCGAGAAAATCAGGTGTCGTCGCTGCCGCCACCACTAAAATCGTCGCCACCGAAATCGTCCCCGTCCAGGTCCATGTCGTCGCGATCGTCACCATAGCCGCCATTGTCGGATGCATTGTCGGCGTCGGACGATCCGAAAAACCCTTGCCGATCACTCTGTGACCCCGCATCGGCACTTCGGCCGATATCGTTGATCCCGGCATCTCGGGCAAGGTCACTGTTGGAGGAATCGCCCCAGGGCGCATGTTCGCCGCGCCGATCCTCGATGCCGCCGAAATTCGAGGAGTCTCCAAAGCTTTGATGCGGGCCGCCCATCATCGAGCGGATGCTTCCCAGAAGCAGTGATCCGCCGACCACGCCGGCAGCTGCGGCCGCCGCCGTTCCGAGGAATGATCCGCCGGCCGGCGCCTGGCCGTAGCCGGGCTGCGCATAGGCACCGGGCGGGACCTGCTGCATCCCGGGACCCTGCATGGCCTGACCCTGCATGACCTGACCGCTATTCCAGACCGGACGATTTGCCATGTCCGGCGGGCGCACATTAGGCACCGAGCCGCGCGAGGAAGTCTGCCCGAAAACTGCCTCCCGCATCGTATCAAGGAAACTGCCGGATTGGCCTTCCGGTGCTGTCGCGGCTTGCAATTCCTCAATCCGGGCATTGGCGCGCTTCAAGGCCTCATCCTGCACCAGCGTGGTCTGCACCAGCGCATAGACAGCGTTGGGGGCACGGCGCAATCCCGCCGCGATCGCCGCGGCGGCCTCGGGGTCGCGAGGGCCGCCTTCCAGTTTCGCAAGGCGGTCGAAAAGATCCTCGATAAGCTGGCGTTCCTGCGGCGTCATGGCATCCTCTCCCTTTGTGGGACGGCCAAGATGTAGGTCGGCTTTGTGTCGCCAGTAGTCCTTCCCCATTAATTTAAATTCAGGGAAATGCGGCAAAACGCCCGCCCGCAGTCGGAATCCTCACGCCAGCGTGACGCCGTGAGCGGCGAGCAATCCGGGAAACTGGCCCCCCGCGAGATACGCGTATTCGCGTTCGCGCTGGGTCGTGAAGGGATCAAGGCTGCGCAGGAGGTCGTCGACAAAGCCGGGATGGCACATGATCAGCCCATCGGGCGGAAGGCCGTCGAGAAAACTGGCCATCAGCCCGGCGAAGTCCGGCTGTGCTGTGAAATCATAGGCGCCGGCAAACGCGGTGTTGAAAGCAATATCGCGTCGGCGCGCCTGTTGGCGAAATCGCGCGCTCAACAAATCGAGAAAAAGCGCTTTGGGCGCGTCGGTCCGGAGACTCAGCCCTCGCGCGCGTCCGCCCTGGCGCACCCAGGCCGCGGGCGCGGCCTGCTTTGCCGCGCTGAGAAAAGCCTCCCGTACCTGCGGGAACAGCTGCACATGCTGGTGGCCGTCGACAAAATCCGGCGGCCGTCCGAACAGCTCCGTAAAGGCGGCAAGTTGCGCCAGGATTTCAGTATGGATGATCTCGCGGTCAAGCCGACGCACGAGACCCTTGCGCAACATTTTTGCGAGCGGCAAAAACATTCCGCTGTCGAGCGGCCGGAAATGCAGCGTAAGGGGCCGAAACGGCGCGGTCAGGGTGACATGCAGGCCCAGCGCGCAGCGGCGGCTCGAGGCGGCAGCGGCCTGCAAAGCCTGCACCTCGGCGCGATCGATCGTCGGGCCCACCACCATGGCCGAAGTGGCGTTGATCCGGCCCTGCGCGATCAGTTCGCGAATCGCACGATTGACTCCGGGGCTCAGGCCATAATCATCGGCGCACAGCCAAATCGGGCGCAGCGCAGCTCCGCTCATTCGGCGGCTGTCCGCTCGTCGGAGGACGGTCTGATCTCCGTCTCGCCCTGCTTTTCCGTGTGCTCGGCAACGAAATAGATCGGTCGCGCCTTCAGCTCCGAGAGGATCTTTCCGATATATTCGCCGACGATGCCGATCATGATCAATTGCACGCCGCCAATAGTCATCAATCCGACCACGAGCGATGGATAGCCCGGCACCGATTTGCCGCTCATCCAGGTCTCCCAGAGGATGGAGAGACCAAACAGGAAGGCGCCGGTGGCCAGCAGCACGCCGAGCAGGCTGGCAAATCGCAGCGGCGCGACCGAGAACGATGTCAGTCCCTCGATTGACAACCCGATCAGCCGGCTCGGGCTGAACGAGGTGATGCCGTGGGCGCGCTCCGCCGGTTCGTAATCAACGCGAATCTGGCGAAACCCGATCCAGCTCGCCAGTCCCTTGAAGAACCGGTTGCGCTCCGGCAGTTGCCGCAGCGCCGCCACCGCTCGCGGCGACAGCAAGCGGAAGTCACCGGCATCCTCGGGAATTTTCTGGCGCGCGCCCCAATTGATCAGCGCGTAGAAACCATGCACGGCCAGGCGCCGCATCAGCGGCTCGTTGTCGCGATGGGCCTTGGCGGTATAGACCACGTCATAGCCGTCATCGACCCAATGGCCGACCAGCTTCTCCACCAGGTCCGGCGGATGTTGGCCGTCGCCATCCATGAACAGCACCGCGCCTCGCCGGGCATGATCGAGGCCCGCCATCAAAGCGGCCTCCTTGCCGAAATTGCGCGACAGCGAAACCACCTGAACGTCGAGCCCATCGGCAGCCAACCCGCGCGCGATTTCCAGCGTCGCATCGCGGCTGCCATCGTCGACATAGACAACCTCGCAGGCCAGCCGGTAACGTTGCCGCAGCTTGCGTGCAAGACCACCAAGCCGTTCATGGAGCAGATTCAGCCCGGCCGCCTCATTGTACAGCGGCACTACGATCGAAAGTCCACGCGCCGCGGCATTGTTTGCGGTGGTGGACAGGGCCGAAACATCCGTACCGAGCGTCATCGATCAGCTCTCAAGTCTTCCGGATCGTCTGCGTGCGTGGCGCATCCCTGCAGAGGCGGTCCCACGGTTGTCCCGATCTTGCTCAAGCCTCAACATATGGCAATCGCCCGGCCTTGTCGCCACGGGGGGACGGCGCTATTGCCGCAGGAATGTCTCAAGTCGGGCAAATAGCGGGTTGTCCCGGTCGAGCACATAATCGAGCGAGGAGACCGAAACGGTGTCGGCACCGTGCTCGCGCAAAAAACTGCCGAGCGCATAAAGCGTCGCCGGTGGGCAGTGCAGCGTCACCATTCCGGAGGAGGTCGCGCCGCCGAACGGAGACACCACGCCGAAGCGGTTGTGGGCTTCCGCAAGCAGTGCGTCATTGCAACCGGCAAAGCGGGTGCGCACCTCGCGATATTTGCTGGCACGGGCGCGTGCCGCGATATGATCGAGAATGATCCGCGCTGTCTCGCGCGCCTCTGCCGACCAGTCAGCATCGCGGGAAGCGACCAGATTGGCCTGGCTGCGCAGGATCACTCCGTCGTCGAGCACCTTGAGCCCGTTGGCCGCCAGCGTCGCGCCGGTGGTCGTGATATCGACGATCATCTCGGCCGTGCCGACGGCCGGCGCGCCTTCGGTGGCGCCCGCGCTCTCGACGATGCGGTAATCGACCACCCCGTGGCTGGAGAAAAATGCCCGCGTAAGGTTGATGTATTTGGTCGCCACCCGCATCCGCCGATTGTGGCGGGCACGGAATCCCGTGGTCACGTCGTCGAGATCGGCCATGGTCCGGACATCGATCCAGGCTTGCGGCACCGCGACCACGACATTGGCATGGCCAAAACCCAGGCCATCGATCAACAGCACCCGCCTGTCGGCATCCACGATGCTTTCGCGCAGCAAATCCTCACCGGTAATGCCAAGATGCACCATGCCGCGTGCAAGTTGCGAAGCGATCTCGCTCGCCGACAGATAGGCGATTTCGACATTGTCGAGGCCAGAGATCGTACCGCGATAGTCGCGCGCACCACGTGGCTTGGCGAGTGTCAGTCCGGCGCGGCCGAAAAAGGCCTCGGCGTTTTCCTGAAGCCTGCCCTTGGAAGGCACGGCCAGAACAAACGGGCTCGTCATGCAGCGCTCCCCGGGTTTGTGGAGAGCGGGGCTCGGCCAAGTTGCGTGAGCGCTTCGATCCAGACCGAGAAACCAACCGCGGGAATGGGCCTGGCGGCACCAAGCTGCGTCATCAGGCCATCATAGCGGCCACCCGCCACCAGTGGCTCGGCGCCATTCCCCCGGGCATGCAATTCGAATTCGAAGCCGGTGTAATAATCGAGGCCACGGCCAAAGGAGGTGGAGAAGCGCATCAGCGCCGTGTCGATGCCGCGTGCCGCCATGAATCCGATCCGGCTTTCGAACTGGTCGATCGCCGCCGTAATATTCAGCCCAGCGCCGCGGGCAAGATCGCGCAATTGCGCGGCGGCGTCGTCAGGATTGCCGGCAATCGCCAGGAATCGTTTGATCAGATCAAGCGCATCGCGCGGCAGGGCGCCACCCTTGAGGGTGGATTGTTCGAGGAAACGGTCAGCGATTTCGGCAACCGAGCGGCCGCCGACATTGGTGGCGCCAGCGATGGTCATGAGGTCGGTCACGAGCGCCAGCGCCGCCTTGCGGTCGGAGCCGGCCAGTGCGGCCAGTACGCCTTCATATTCGTTGCGGTTACCGCCAGAGGCCAGCGTCAGCCGTTCGAGGTCCTGCTCGAGGCTCACCTTGCGATTGAAATCCTTCAAGAGCCGCCGTTTCCAGACTGGATAGAGATCGAGCGCATCGATCAAGGCGCTGAACAGCGCCACGTCGCCGGTGCGAATGTCGACCTCGGTCACGCCAAAGGCTGAGGCTGCTTGCAGCGCCAGCGCCAGCATTTCGGCATCGGCTGCGGCGCGATCCTGCCGACCGAACGATTCTACGCCCGCCTGAAGGAATTCGCTGGGCTGTTGGCCGCGGAAGCGAAAAACCGGCCCGAGGTAGCAAAATCCGGCCGGCTCTCCCGAACGGTCGGAGGCCAGATAGTCGCGGGCCACGGGGATGGTCAGGTCGGGCCGCAGGCACAATTCTTCGCCCCGGGCATCGGTCGTCAGATAAAGGCTCTTGCGGATGTCCTCGCCGGAGAGGTCGAGGAACGGCTCGGCCGGCTGCAGCACCGGAGGCTCGGCCCTGACATAGCCGGCCTGGGTAAATGACAGCAAAAGGGTGTCCGCCCACCCGGCGGCCCGGCTGGCATCGCTCATCGCGGCCTCCCGAAGGAGGGCAGGCGGGCTATGGCGCAAGAGGTCATTACGGCTGCTTCCGAGATTGATCCCAACTAGGCGGGTGGCCGGAGCCCTTAGCATGGCTTAAAGGGGCTTTCGACAGGGATTACCAAAGACCAGGCCAGGATAGGCCAAGGATCTGCCAAGTGGATTAATCAACTGGCTTAATCAATGGCTTATCCGCCCAGTCACCCAATATGGTCTGCACCAGCGCCAGGGCGGCGACGCCAGCGGTGTCGGCCCGCAGGATCCGCGGGCCGAGCGCCAGCCGGACCGTCCGGGCCTGTCGCGTCAAAAGCGCGCGCTCCTCGTCGGCAAACCCGCCTTCGGGGCCGATCAAGACGTCGACCCCTGCTGCCCTCAGGCCGGCGGGCGGCTGGTCCGACACAGCGCGGCGCAACGCCTCGAGCGGGTCAGCGATCGCCGCCGCCTCATCACAGAACACCAGCAGGCGGCCTCCATCACGCTGGGCGAGATAGCGTTCGAGCGGAATGGGCTCGGCGACTTCGGCAAGGCTCAAAATGCCGCACTGCTCGGCGGCCTCGATGACATTGGCCCGCATCCGCTCGCTATTGATGCGGGAAACCTGGGTGAAGCGGGTCAGCACCGGTTGCAGCGATGCCGCGCCCATCTCTACGGCTTTCTGCACCATGTAATCCAGGCGCGCGTGTTTGAGAGGTGCGAAAATGTAGGCGATATCGGGCAGCCGGTCCTGGGGCCTGGTCTGGACCTGCGGGGTCAGGATTTCCGGCCGTTTACGGCCGGATATTTCGCCGCGCCATTCGCCGTCATGGCCATTGAAGGCCAGGATGCTGTCGCCGGCGCCGAGACGAAGGACGTTGCCAAGATAGTTGCTCTGGTTGCGATCAAGCGCAATCGGGGCTCCGGCCGAAAGGTCGGCGTTTACGAACAGGCGCGGGCCGCGAAAGTCGAAATCAGGCATGACGGGCACTTTCCGTTTCGCAAACCCTGGCGTCGCGGGAGAGCAATGGCTTTGACGACTTGCCCCGAGAGGGGCGGGGACGTCAAATCCTCGAACGGGTCTTCATGTGTCCGTGAACGCGCCCGATGCAGGCTCCGGTTCTTTGGATGCGCCGCGCTGTCGCCCCAATCAACGGGTTGTTAATTCGGGGCAGGAATCGTAAAACGCCCAAGAAAACGGCGTTCGATCAGATCTGTGCAACCACGCAGAATCCGAACCATGCTCGAGGAACCGCTTTGATCATTCGTCGCCTGATTTTGCCGCTTCTTGCGGTTTACCTGCTGATCCCGGCCGACCAGGGAATGGCCCAGGCGCCGTTTCCCGCACCGCTGCCCAATCAGCAGGGGCCGGCGAATTCGTCGCCGTTTCCCCCCGTCAACGGGTCCGCTCCCGCCGGGCTCAACGCACCGATGACCCCGCAGCCCATCAAACCGTTCCCGACCGCGCCGCTTCCGTCGGGCAGCGCGGCGCCTATGAATGCGCCGATGGGCGGGCCTCAATTCGGGCAGGCCCCGCAAGCCGGTCCCGCGGACGACTGCATGAAACAATTCATGCCGCTGCGCCAGGATGCGGAGAACAAGGGTAAGTTGATCAAGCAGGCCAGCGATCGTCATGCCACGCCGCAGGAAGCCTGCAAGCTGATCGGCAATTTCGGCTCTGCTGAACTCAAGATGATCAAATTTGTGGAGTCGCATGCCGCCAAATGCGGAATCCCGCCGCAGATCACCGACCAGATGAAGGCCGGTCACAAGAATACCGATGCCATGCAGAAGAAGGTGTGTGCGGTCGCGGAACAGGCGCAGCGTCAACCTGCGGCCGGGCCGAGCCTGAGCGATGTGCTTGGTTCCTCCGCCAGCGTTCCAGACCAGCCGGAAAATAAGCGCGGCGGCGGAAGCACCTTCGATACTTTGAACGGCAACGTGTTGACGCGATGAGCGGGACGACATGACCGGTGTTGCCGACGCCACCGGCAATTGGGTCGATACAAGGGCGCCGCAATGGCTGCGGCCCTATCTGAGACTGGCCCGGTTTGATCGGCCGATCGGATGGTGGCTTTTGTTGTTGCCCTGCTGGTGGTCTGTGACCTTGGCCGCAGGCATGAGCGGCAAACTGGCTGAACTCCCCCTCGACCTTGTTCTGTTCTGGATCGGCGCCGTCGTCATGCGCGGCGCGGGTTGCACCTGGAACGACATCGCCGATCGCGATCTCGATGCGCAGGTCGCGCGCACGCGGTCGCGTCCAATCCCGGCCGGTCAGGTCTCGGTCGCAAAGGCAGCTCTCTTCCTGGTGCTGCAGGCGGTGGTCGGGCTTGTCGTCCTGCTGCAATTCAACCACTTTGCGATCATGACCGGGATCGCCTCGCTCCTGATCGTGGCGGCCTATCCTTTCATGAAGCGCATCACCTGGTGGCCACAGCTCGTGCTCGGGCTTGCATTCTCCTGGGGCGCGTTGATGGGCTTTGCGGTCATGCTTGGCCGTCTCGACGCAACCGCGATCGCGCTCTATGCGGGATCCATTCTCTGGGTGATCGGCTACGACACGGTTTACGCCCATCAGGATGCCGAAGACGATGCGTTGATCGGGGTGAAATCGACCGCACGACTGTTCGGCAGCTTCACGCGTCCGCTGCTCGCTCTGCTTTACGGGCTCGCCAGCTGCCTGATCGGGATCGCGTTATCGTTTTCCGGTGCGTACCTTGCCGCGTGGACGGGACTGGCCGCCTTTGCCATCCACCTGGCCATCCAGGTCTATCGTCTTGACATTGCGGACCCTGCGCGTTGCCTGCAGATATTCAAATCCAACCGGAACGCCGGTTTGTTGCTGTTCGCCGGGCTGTTGCTTGACGCGATCCTCCGTGCCCGGTGAACCAGAAGGAGAGCGGATCATGCCCGCCTATCTTGTCACGCAAGCCACGGTGGTCGATGAAGAGAGATATCGAAAATACCGGGAGGCCGCGGGCCCGCTCATAGCAACCTTCGGCGGAAAACTTCTGGCAAGAGGTGCGGCGGTCGAGGTGCTCGAGGGCGAACACGACAAACGGCCGGCGGTCATGTTCGAATTTCCGAGCATGGAATCGATTCGCGCATTCTGGAGTTCGCCGGATTACCTTTCGACCAAGAAACTCCGGGAAGGTGCGGCGACCGTCAACTCGTGGGCATTTCCGGGCCGCTGATCGCGCCCCGAAGTACATCCTGCCTTTTCTCAATCTCGCGCGATGATCTCGTGTTCGTCGCGATGGACGTCGAGCGGATTGAGCGCGTCGCCTGGGCGGCGCCGGACCAGGAATTTCGGTCGGCGGGTGCGGATTGCATGATGACGGCGGCGGCGCGGCGCAGGATCGCGGCGCTCTTCCGATAGTTGCGGCAGCGCGAACACCTCGCTCCAGGTCTGCCACGCGGCCGCAATTTCTTCGGGATCGGAACTGACGCACAGCGGAATGGTGAGCGAAGGATCGCGATGAACCAGCGCCAGCATCTGGCCTTCATCGAGGCCGCGCAGTGCGACACCGAGAAAGTCGCTGACGCGAACGCTGACCGCCATCCGCATGCCGCGGACCGCCCGACGCAGCACGACACGTTCGCGATGGAGTTCGATCTGTCGCAGCCCACCATCGGCACGCATATCCTGCGCATCGAAACGGACCGGCAGAGAAAGAGGGTCGAGCCGCAGGTGACGGCTCGACCCGGCGGGAACAATCCCGCTTGTTGCTGTTTGACGCCTCAAGGCTTTATCTCCCCGCCGGGATTATGCTCCCGGTCGATGCGGAGAGATTGCCAGATCGGTTTCCGTATCGCTTTAATAAGGCTGGTTAATCGAAGGTCACTTCGCGCCCATTCGCGGGCATGATTGACGAGACCTTGCCAGCCCAAGGAAAATCTTCCGCTTTGGCGCAGGAAATGCTTGAAGTCAGCGTGAATCGGGCACATCTGAAGTGCTCGATTTGCTGTTTACTGCCCTCCTGCCATCCTCCCTTTTGCAAAAATCCGGGAATAGTTCGTGATCTCTTCACCATCTGCGGCCTCGAAATCCCAAACCTCCGATCTGTTCGATCAATCAGCGTTGAGCACGCTGGCGGAGCGCCTTGTTGCGGCCGCCTTGCGCGCCGGGGCCGATGCCGCTGACGCGGTGGCGGTGCGCGGCGTTTCGCAGGGCGTCGAAGTGCGTGATGGCCGTGTTGAGGAATCCGAGCGCTCGGAGGGCGATGATGTCGGTCTTCGGGTGCTGGTCGGACGCCGGCAGGCCGTAGTCTCGACCAACGACATTTCCGGCGATGGCGTCGGCCGGCTCGCCGAGCGCGCGGTGGCGATGGCGCGCGTTGCGCCGGATGACAAATACGCGGGTCTTGCCGACCCCTCGCTCCTGGCGCGCGACTTCCCTGAACTCGATCTGTTGGATCCCGTCATTCCCTCTACGGCGGAGCTGGAGCGTCGGGCCTGCGAGGCCGAAGCCGCCGCGCTCGCAGTCAAGGGCGTGAGCCGCTCCGGCGGGGCTTCCGCATCGGCCGGCATCGGCGGCATGGTGCTTGTGACTTCGACCGGCTTCCACGGTTCTTATTTACGTTCCAGCCAGGGCGTGTCGATGACTGCCATCTCCGGCGAAGGCACCGGCATGGAGCGGGACTATGATTTTACTTCCTCGCCTCACGCCGCCGATCTGGTTTCGCCCGAAATCGTCGGCCGCCGCGCCGGCGAGCGCACGGTGGCGCGCGCCAACCCACGCAAGGTGCAAACATGCAAGGTGCCCGTGGTGTTCGACCCGCGCGTTTCCGGCTCGCTGGTCGGACATCTGGTGGGCGCGGTGAATGGCGCTTCGATTGCGCGCAAGACCAGCTTCCTCAGGGATCGTCTCGGCCAGCAATTGTTCGCCGACAATATTCACATCATCGACGATCCGCTGCGGGTGAGGGGATTACGATCGCAGGCCTTCGATGCCGAGGGCGTCGCCGTGAAACGCCTCGCCATTGTCGAAGAGGGCGTCCTGAAAACCTGGCTACTGGATTCTGCCACCGCGCGGGAGCTTGGATTGGTCACCACCGGTCATGCCCATCGGGGCGTGTCCTCGTCGCCTTCGCCCGGACCCTACAATTTGCATCTCGAAGCCGGTGCGGTCACGCCCGCCGAACTGATGTCGGATATCAAGCAAGGCTTCTACATCACCGATCTGATCGGCTCGGGCGTCAACGGCGTCACCGGGGACTACAGCCGTGGCGCCTCAGGCTTCTGGATCGAGAATGGGCAGATCGCCTATCCGGTCAGCGAGGTGACGATTGCGGGTCACCTCCTGGACATTTTCAAGTCAATGATTCCGGCCAACGATCTGGAATTCCGCTATGGGGTCAATGCGCCCACGGTTCGGATAGAGGGTTTGACGGTTGGCGGACGCTGAGGCCGAGAGCACCACCCACTCGCCGTTGCCTGACGATCTGGCGCGCGATCAGGCGCTGTTGGTCGATACCGTTCGCGAGGCCGGCGCGCTTGGTCTTTCGCTGTTTCGAACCGAGCTCAAGAAATGGACAAAGGATGCCTCTTCCCCGGTTTCGGAAGCGGATATTGCCGTCAATGATCTGATCCAGACGCGGCTACAACCGGCGACGCCTGATTATGGCTGGCTCTCCGAAGAGAGCGCTGACGATGAACGGCGCTTGCGGATGCGACGCGTGTGGATCGTCGACCCGATCGACGGTACGCGCAATTATCTCGCAGGCGATGAGGACTGGTGCGTGAGCGTCGCGCTGGTGGAAGACGGCGTGCCCGTGCTGGGAGCGGTGTTTGCGCCGGCGAGCGATGAATTTTTTCTGGCGGCGCGTGGTGCGGGGACACGTTGGAACGACATGCCGGTGAGGGCAACCCCCGGCAGTGAAATCGATCTGGCGCGGATCGCCGGTCCAAGACCCCTGATCGAGCGGCTGACTGAGGCGGCCGAGCTGGCGCCACACCATCCGCGGATTGGTTCACTTGCGCTACGGCTCTGCCGGGTCGCGCAAGGCCGGATCGATGCTGCTTTCGCTGGCGGACAGAGCCGCGATTGGGATCTCGCGGCGGCCAATTTGATCGTTAGTGAAGCGAATGGTAAGATGACCTCGCTTTCGGGCGAAGCCCTCCGGTATAATTGCCGGGAGGTGAAGCACGGCAGGCTGGTGGCGGCGGGGCACGAGCGTTATTCACGCATCATCGAGCATTTCCGCCACCTATCCTTGCCGTGAACGCCGCGTCGGCTGCCGGGTATCGCTGCAAACTTTGTGGGACAGGTGACATGCCGGATACGCTCCAGCCGCAACTGCTTCATCTCGTCATTGGGGGTGAATTGACCGATCTCAAACACGCCACCTTCAAGGATATCGATCAGGTGGATATTGTGGGCGTCTTTCCAAATTATGCGAGTGCGCATGCGGCCTGGAAGGCCAAGGCCCAGCAGACCGTGGACAACGCGCACATGCGCTATTTCATCGTCCATCTTCATCGGCTGCTTGATCCCGGCAAGGATCACGACGCGAATCACTCCCATTGAAGAAACTGATCCGCGATCTGCTGCGCAGCAGCTGGTTTCAGCACGCTGTGGGGTTCCTCACGGCCGAGTTTCTGCGCCTGGTTTGGCTCACCAACCGCTTCACCTATGATCCCGTCGATATTTATGCTCAGGTCGAACCGCAGATGCCGGCGATCTTCGCCTTCTGGCACGGCCAGCATTTCATGACACCGTTCATCAAGACCAAGGAAAGCTATCGCGCCAAGGTCCTCATTTCGCGACACCGTGACGGTGAATTCAATGCCATCGCGGCCGAGAGGCTGGGCATCGGCACCATCCGCGGCTCCGGGGATCATGGCTCGGCGTTTCATCGCAAGGGCGGTGTGGGGGCGTTCAAGGAAATGGTGCGGGCGCTCGAGCAGAACTATAATGTGGCTCTGACGGCCGATGTGCCGAAGCGCTCTCGCATCGCCGGGCTTGGCATCATCATGCTGGCGCGCGAGTCGGGCCGGCCTATCATGCCGTTCGCCATGGCGACCAGCCGTTACATCCGGCTGAAGAATTGGGACCGGACGACGATCAACCTGCCCTTCGGAAAAGGGGTATTGGTAGGAATCGAGACCATCAGCGTGCCTCCCGATGCCGATGCCGAGATGATGGAAAAACTGCGCCTGCAACTTCAGGCCAATCTGAACGCGGCGACCCGGCGCGCCTATGCGCTGGTGGGACGGTCGGACGAGGAGCCACATGGCTAACTCGTTGCCCATGACGCTGCGTGTCTATCGCCGGCTTTCCTCGGCGGTCGTGCCGCTGGCGCCGGCGTTGATCCGGCGCCGCCTCAAGCAAGGCAAGGAAGATCCGGCGCGGATCGGCGAGCGCCGCGGGATCAGTTCCGGTGCCAGGCCACAAGGGCCGCTGGTGTGGATTCATGGCGCGAGCGTCGGCGAAATCCTCGCGGCGGCAGCCTTGATCGAAAAGCTGCGGGCGCTCGACATCTGCGTCCTCCTCACGTCCGGTACGGTCACCTCGGCAGCGATCGCCGCCAAACGTTTCCCGGCTGACGTCATTCACCAATATGTGCCCTATGACTCTCCGCGATTTGTCGCGCGCTTCCTGGATCACTGGCGGCCGAGCCTCGCCTTGTTCATCGAATCCGATCTCTGGCCGAATCTGATCCTGGCTGGCGCGGCGCGGCGATTGCCCATGGTGCTGATCAATGGGCGCATGTCACCGCGATCGTTTCCGCGCTGGCGCCGACTGGCGGGCACGATTTCGGCGATCCTCGGACAATTCGACATCTGCCTGGCGCAATCCAGCGTCGATGCCGAACGGCTGACCGAGCTTGGCGGCCGCAACGTGATGGTCACCGGCAATCTCAAGCTCGACGTACCGGCGCCGCCGGCCGATACCGCCAAACTCGAGCGCCTGATGTCGGTGACGCGCGGCCGCCCGATCATCGTGGCCGCCTCGACGCATGCCGGCGAGGAGGAGATCCTGCTGCGCGTCCATCGTGCGCTGGCCGGCATTTTTCCGTCGCTGTTGACCGTGATCGTGCCGCGGCATCCGGCCCGCGGGGAGGCGGTCGGCGAAATCGCCGCAGCTGCCGGCTTGCATGCGGCGCGGCGTTCGCGCGAGGAATTGCCGGTTGCGACCACAGATGTCTATATCGCCGACACCATGGGCGAGCTCGGCTTGTTCTATCGTTTGTCGCCAGTGGTTTTCATGGGCGGATCACTCGTCGAGCATGGCGGACAGAATCCGATCGAGGCCGTGAAACTCGGCGCCACCGTCGTTCACGGTCCGCACGTCTTCAATTTCGCCGATGTATATGAGGCACTCGACGGCGCCGGTGCCGCTCGCCAGGCCGACACGCTGGAGGCGCTGGTCAAACACCTCGGCCAGTTGCTGGCCGATCCGACCGCTCGCCAGGCATCGGTCGAGGCCGGCGAAGCGGTGGTGGCCCGCCTCGGTGGCGCGCTTGATCGGACGCTCGGCGCCCTCGAGCCCTATCTCTTGCAGCTCAGGCTGGAAATGGGAGCGGCGAATGCGTGAGCCGGCGTTCTGGAGCCGGCCAGCGTCATGGATGTCGCTCGCTCTGACGCCGCTCGGTGCGCTCTACGGATGGGTGGCGGCGCAGCGGATGCAGACACGCGGGTTCGATGCTGGTGTTCCCGTGATCTGCGTCGGCAATTATCATGTTGGCGGCGCTGGCAAGACGCCGACGGTGCTCGCGCTGGCCGCGCTTTTGCGTGGTTTCGGCGAAACACCGGTCGTGCTCAGCCGGGGCTACGGCGGGAAACTGCAGGGACCCATCCGGGTCGATCCTGCGCACCACGTCGCTGGCGATGTCGGCGACGAACCCTTGATGATGGCGAGCCAGGTGCCGGTCGTGGTCGCGCGGGACCGCGTTGATGGCGTGGCGCGGGCGCGTTCGCTGGGCGCCAGCGTGATCCTGATGGATGACGGATTCCAGAACCCAGCCATCGCCAAGGACCTGTCGCTGATTGTGATCGATGGACAACGGGGGCTTGGGAATGGACGGGTGCTGCCGGCCGGCCCGTTACGCGCGCCGCTGTCGCCGCAGCTTGATCGGACCGACGCGCTGCTCGTGGTGGGCCAGGGCCATGCCGCCGAGCCGATCGTCGCGAGATTGACGGCTATTGGCAGACCTGTGTTCTCGGCGCATCTGCGGCCCGACGAACTTTCCCTGCAGGTGCTGCGCGGCAAGCGGGTGTTCGCCTTTGCCGGAATCGGTAACCCCCTGAAGTTCTTTCGGACCTTGCGCGAAAACGGAATTGAGGTGGTCCGTGAAAAAAGCTTCGCCGACCATCACATGTTCTCGGTAGCCGATCTCAATGAGATGGCGGCGGAATCAGAACGCGAAGCGCTGACGCTGGTGACGACGGAAAAGGATTGGGCCCGATTGCGCCAAGCGCCCGCGGCAGAGAAGTCCTCGCCGGAGATGATGCCATTGCCAGTGACGCTGGTCTTCGATGAGCCAGAACGTCTGCGCGACCTGATCTCACGCCGCCTGTTCGAGGCGCGCAGTCGGAACCTGCGCACCCGTTAAGCCGCACTCGTAATCCGAGTTTCAGTTCTTGGCGATTTTCGCGATCTCGGGAAAATGCCGCTGCAGCACCGCGGTGGGTGCTGCATACGCTTCCTGCAGATCGACGCTCCAATATTTCAGTTCATCGAGCGGAATTCGGGCATCGGTGACCGCGCAGCGCACATAGGCGCCCGGCGAGAGAATCCGAAAGTCGCCGTCCAGATACTGGACGCGGGCCTCGCCGCTTCCCGAGGGGCCGAATTTGTTCAGCACGATCGCGCTCCGGATCAACAGGGGGGACTGATAGCCGACATAAATACGTCATAGGGCCCGCTTGCGAAACCACCGTTTTTTGATGATCCGGCATTTTTTTGCATGTTACGCTGGACCAAACCGTTCCGGTGGTTCCGGCGTTCTCCTTTGGTGCAAATGCCGGAACGCGAGTGCCAATTATGAATCGTTCTCTTTCCAGCCGCGCCGCGATGCGTTTTGCGCGTTGGTTTCTGACGATCTTGGTTTTGGGGGCGGTTGCCCCCCTGGGTGCTAGATCCCTCCCTGCTCCCCTGCAGGTCGACATTCCCTCTGACGGCGGCGTGCTGCGCGGTGAATTGTACCGGCCGGAAGCGGGTGGTCCGGTCGGCGTGGTGATCGCGATGCATGGTTGCGGCGGATTGGGCACAGCCACCGAGCCGGTGCTCGCTCGTTATCACGACTGGGCCGGGGTTTTGGTCGAGAACGGCTATGCGGTGCTGCTGCCCGATAGCTACGGCTCGCGTGAGCTAGGTCCGCAATGCCGGGTCCGGATGCCGGCGATCCGGGCGCGCCGCGAACGGGTGGCCGATATCCTGGCGGCCCGCCAGTGGCTCCTCGAACAGCCCTGGGTGAACCGCGATCGAATCAGCCTGCTCGGCTGGGCCAACGGCGCCAGCGCCGTATTGTGGGCGGTGCGGCCGCAATTGGTGTCGCCGGTATCTCCGCCGGATTTTCGTTCGGCGATCGCCTTTTATCCTGATTGCCGGATCTCCGCGCAGCTTGGCTGGAGCGCGCGGGTGCCGACGTTGCTTCTGATCGGCGCCAGGGACGATGTCAGTTCTCCGGCGGCCTGCCGGCAGGTGATCGAGGGTGCCAAGGGGCGAAGCGCGCTCGCCCGACTTCAGCTTTATCCTGCCGCCGCACATGATTTCGATGTTCCCAATCTTCCATTCCACGCGCTCAATGAGAGCGACGAGGCGAGGCCGCTCACCAAAGGCCATATCGGGACGGATATCGAGGCCCGTACGGATGCCGAGCGCCGAGTGTTGGCGTGGCTCGCGCGCTAAAGCGGCCAGGCGCGCCACTCACGAAGCAGGCCTTCCTAAATCAGCCCGTTCTAGAACAGGCTTCCCTGGTCGGCGGTCTTGCTTGACCGTTTGGATACAGAGGCCTTGGATTCGGCAGGCTTGGATTCAGCAGGCTTGGATTCCGCGGACCTGGATTCAACGGGCTTGGGCCCCGCTGGCTTGCCGAGGTTTTCTCGTGCCAGCGGCCTAGTGGGTGCCGAACGTGTGGCGGGCTTGGCCGGTTCTCCCGCCGACGGCGCTTCGGCGGTGGCGGCGATGCGTCCGTCGTTGAATTCAAGTTCGAGCCGCGCGCCGGGCGAAATGTCGCTTGCGGCGTGAACCGGGAGACCGGTCTCATCGCGTACCAGCGCAAAGCCGCGCGCCAGCACGTTGCGGTAGGACAGCGCATCGAGCAGTTGGCCGCTGTGAACGATACGCGATTCCAGCCGGTGCAGATGGGTTGCAAGCGCCCGCCGCGCGCGCTCCGTCAGGCGCTGCACTCGTTCGCGTTCGCGCGCAATGGCCTGCCGCTGCGCCTTTGCGTTGGAAAGACGGGAGGCATTGAGGCGAAGGCCAAGCCCGGTGAACCGCTCGCGCCGCATACGAAACAACGAGTGCGCGGCGTGACGCAGCCGCTCGCCACCCACCGTCAGGCGGTGGTCGGCTTGCGACAATTGCCCCCGCAAAACCCGAACCGTCAATCGCGCGCCTAAGCTCGCGAAGGTTCGGAAATGCGCATGGGTATTGGCCTTGAGCGCGCGAGGCAGCTTGGAGCTGGCGCCATCCAGTCTCTGGCGGGGAATCGCGAGCAACTCGCTGGCTGCGGGAAGGGCGCGCGCGGCCGCGCGCAATTCGTTGCGCCGCCCTTCTTGGGCGCGCTGCCAGCACAGCATGGTTCGCCGCGCCAAGGCCGCGACCTCGACGAACAATTCGGCCCGCACCGGCACCGCCATTTCGGCGGCGGCGGTCGGCGTCGGCGCCCGCTTGTCGGCGGCAAAGTCAATCAGCGTCACATCGGTTTCGTGACCCACGGCCGAGATCAGCGGGATCATGCTGCCCGCGGCCGCACGCACCACGATTTCCTCATTGAACGACCAGAGGTCTTCCAGCGAGCCGCCGCCGCGCGCCACGATCAGAAGGTTAGGACGCGGCAGCGGGCCGTTTTCGGCCATCGCATTGAAGCCGGCGATTGCGGCCGCGACCTGCTCGGCGGAGCCTTCGCCCTGGACCTTGACCGGCCACACCAATACGCGGCGCGGAAAACGGTCTTCCAGCCGGTGCAGGATGTCGCGAATGACCGCGCCAGTCGGTGATGTGACGACTCCGATCACTTCGGGCAGATAGGGCAGCAATTGCTTGCGCGCCGGGTCGAACAATCCTTCAGCAGCAAGCTTTTTCTTGCGCTCCTCCATCAGCGCCATCAGCGCGCCGACACCGGCGGGCTCCAGCGCCTCGATCACGATCTGGTATTTCGAAGAACCGGGATAGGTCGTCAGTTTGCCGGTGGCGATGACCTCAAGCCCTTCCTGCGGCTTGAAGCGCATTCGGGCGTGCGCAAATTTCCAGACCACGGCCTCGATCTTGGCGCCTTCATCCTTGAGCGCGAAATAGCAGTGCCCGGAAGAATGAGGCCCGCGAAACCCACTGATCTCGCCGCGTACCCGGACATGCCCATAGGCGTCCTCCACCGTCCGCCTCAAGGCGGAGGACAGTTCGGAAACCGAATATTCCGGGGCGTTGAGAAGTGGTTCAGCAGCCATTCGGACGACCGGGGGTCCTTTCGAATCGGGGGTGAAGGAAAGCTGCCCCAAGGTAAGGTTTCCGGCCCCTTCCGCCAACCTGTGATTCCCGTGGATATCGCCGGATTTGGGTTTCGGCGGGGCCACCCCTTGCAGGCCGGCGGAGTTTCGTGCCACCGACATGGCTGTTGTCCTGGCTGTTGTCCTGGCTGGTGTCCTGGCCATTGTCCTGATCTGGCGTGATCTGATGCACATTCTCCTGCTTGGTTCCGGCGGCCGCGAACATGCGCTGGCATGGAAGATCGCGGCGTCTCCTCTCGTGACGAAACTGTGGTGCGCGCCCGGCAATGCCGGCATCGCCCGCGATGCCGAATGCGTGACGCTGGACATCACCGACCACTCAGCGGTGATTGATTTCTGCCGCGCCCACGCCGTCGATCTCGTGGTGGTCGGCCCGGACGCGCCGATCGCCGCGGGCATTGTCGATGATCTCAACGCCGCCGGCTTCAAGGCGTTCGGACCGACAAAGGCGGCAGGGCAGTTGGAGAGTTCCAAGAGCTTCACCAAGGCGCTCTGTCGGGACAACAATATTCCGACCGCGGCTTTCGCGCACTTCAACGATGCCGAACAGGCCAAGGCCTATATTCGCAACCAGGGCGCGCCGATCGTGGTCAAGGCGGACGGTCTTGCCGCCGGCAAGGGCGTGGTCGTGGCGATGACCTTGGATGAGGCGCTTGACGCCGTCGACATGATGTTCGGCGGCGGCTTTGGCGAAGCCGGCGCGGAAGTGGTGGTCGAGGAATTCATGGAAGGCGAGGAAGCCTCGTTCTTTGCGCTGTGCGATGGCGAACACGCACTTCCGCTCGCCACCGCTCAGGATCACAAGCGCGCCTTCGACGGCGACAAGGGCCCCAATACCGGCGGCATGGGAGCCTATTCGCCTGCACCAGTGCTGACAGAAGCGATGTGCGAGCGAGTGATGGAGGAAATGATCCGTCCGACGCTGCGCGCATTGAAAGCCATGGGCTCACCCTACAAGGGCGTGCTCTATGCCGGCGTGATGGTGACGAAGGACGGCCCAAAGCTTGTCGAATACAACGCCCGCTTCGGAGATCCGGAGTGCCAGGTGCTTATGATCCGCATGATGTCGGATATCGTGCCGGCGCTGCTTGCGAGCGTCGACGGGCAATTGAAGAATTTCAGCCTGCGCTGGTTTGATGACGTGGCGCTGACCGTGATCATGGCGACCAGAGGCTATCCCGGCGGTTATCCGAAGGGATCGGTGATTTCCGGTCTTGATGAGGCCAGTCGAATCGAGGGCGTGGAGATCTTTCACGCCGGTACCGCGTTGAGGGAGGAACAGATCGTCGCCAATGGCGGTCGCGTGCTCAACATTTGCGCGAGCGGCAAGACCGTGCTCGAGGCGCAGCGGCGGGCTTATCAGGCGGTCGATCGCATCCATTGGCCGGAAGGCTTCTGCCGGCGCGATATTGGCTGGCGTGCGGTGGAGCGCGAGCGCCAGGAAAACTAAGCCAGCCAAGCGGAGAGACGATCATGACCGATCTCGTCGACCTGTTCCCCGGCTATGCCGCCGAGTGGATCAATACCAAAGCCGGCCGGATCTTCGCCCGGGTTGGTGGCAAGGGGCCGCCGCTATTGCTGCTGCATGGCTTTCCCGAAACCCATGTGATGTGGCACGCGATCGCGCCTCTGTTGGCTGATCGCTTTACGCTGATCATTCCGGACCTTCCTGGCTATGGCTGGTCGGATATGCCGGAAAGCGATCCGGACCATACGCCTTACACCAAGCGCGCAATGGCCTCCGTGATGGTCGAGGTGATGGAGCAGCTCGGGCATGTGCATTTCGCGCTCGCCGGCCATGATCGCGGCGGCCGCGTTGCCTATCGGCTGGCGCTCGATCATCCCGGGCGGCTGTCACGCCTGGCGGTGCTCGACATCCTGCCGACCTATGAAGCTTGGACCCGCATCGATCGGCTCGCGGCGCTGCGAATCTATAACTGGACATTCATGGCTCAGCCCGCTCCGCTGCCCGAGACCGTGATCGCGGCTCATCCCGATCTGTTCCTGCCAAAAGCGGCGTGGATGGATGCGCGCGCATTGGCGCATTATCGCGCCGGCTTGTCCGATCCTTCGCGGGTCCATGCGATGTGCGAGGATTATCGGGCCGGCGCCTTTGCCGATTTCGAGATCGACAAGGCCGATCTGGATGCCGGCCACAAGATCACTATTCCCTTGCTGGCCTTGTGGGGCGCCAACGGCGTTGCGGGCGCGGCGGCCAGTCCGATCGAAACGTGGAACAAATGGGCCACTCAAGTATCTGGCGCGCCGATTGCCTCGGGGCACTTTCTGCCCGAGGAAAATCCCTCCGATACCGCCAAGGCGTTGCTGGCCTTCTTTACCGAGGCGCCGTCGTCGCGCTAACGGCGGGCCTTGAAGAAATCCCGCAGCAGGTCAGCGGCCGCCCGTTCGCTGATCGCCGAATAAATTTCGGGCGTGTGGTGGCAGGTCGGCGACGAGAAGAAACGCACGCCTGATTCCACCGCACCGCCCTTGGCGTCAGTCGCGCCGTAATAAAGCCGTCGGATCCGAGCAAAGGAAATGGCGCCGGCGCACATCGCGCAGGGCTCGAGCGTGACATAGAGATCGCAAGCTGGCAGGCGCTCGCTGCCAACGGCCTTGGCCGCGTGCCGGATCGCCAATATCTCCGCATGTGCGGTGGGGTCGCGATCCCACATTGTGCGGTTGGCGGCGGTGGCGATGACCTCGCCATCCAGCACGATGACGCAGCCGATCGGCACTTCGCCGGCATTTCCGGCGGTTTGGGCCGCTTTCAGGGCCAAATCCATGAAAGATGGTGCGGTCATGTCTCGTATTGCCCGGGAAACTCTGATAGTAGCCGCTAATGCCGACTTTCCGAAGTTCGCAGCCGTCGCTGCGACCTCTTACACGAACTTCGGAAAGTTATCGGCATTAGCAATTTTATGATTCTAGTACCGCATTTCTATTTGACGGGCCTGAAAGATGGCGCGACGAGTGGTGCAGGCCCGCCAAATAGGCAGTACTAGCCTTCAGCAAAAGTGGATGCCGGTTTTGCGTGAGAGGTGCCCCGAAGATGGCGCGCCTGCTGTCGCTCCGATCATCCCGAAACCGCCTTATCACGCCTGATAGAAACGAGATCTTCCATGCCGCGCGATGACGATAGAAACAATGAATCCCGCGGCGGGCGCGGTCGTCCTTCAGGCGGCAAGGGTCGTTCCGGTGCATCGCGGGGACCGGAGAAGAAATTCGCCAAGCGCGGTTTTGCTGGCAAGGATTTCGCTGCAAAGCCCGGCGGTGACAAGCGCGCCGGCGAGCGGCGCCCTTATGCCGGGAAACCTGACGGCGACCGGCCCTATGCCAAGAAACCTTATGCAGGCGGCGGAAAGCCCTATGCCGGCAAGCGGCGTGAGGATGGCGATCCGCCGCGGCCTCGGGGTGACAGGCCGTTCTCCGATCGTCCGCGCGGCGACAGGCCGAATTTCAACCGCGACGACCGCGCGCCGCGTTCGGAGGCTCGTCCGGCGGGACGTTTCCAGGACCGCAAGTTTGGCGACCAGAAGCCCTACTCGCCCCGCGAGGGTGGTGAAAAGCGACCCTATACGCCCCGGGGCGAAGGCTTCCGGAAGGACGGCGACCGCCCACGCAGCGACCGTCCGCAGGGCGACCGGCCGTTCAGGGCGCGTCCGCCGCGCGATCATGACGGTCCCCGAGGCGACCGCCCGGAGCGTAAATTCGGCGGCGACAAGAAATTCTCGCGTGGTGCGCCTGACAGGGGACCCCGCAAGGATTTCGGCAGCCGCCCCGATCGCGGCCGGGATTTCGGTACCGATCGCGGCGAATCGAAGCCGTGGCAGAAGCGCGCCGCGAGCTCGCCCGACCAGGCGGAGCGCAACTCGCGCCCGCCGCGTGACGGCGCGCGGAATTTCGACAAGCCGAGGTTTGACAAGCCTCGCTTCGACAGGCCCCGCGAGGAACGCGGCGGCGGTGATGAGCGCCCGCGTTTTTCGCGCCCGCGCCAGAATTTTTCCGATGGTGATCGCCCCAGAAGCGACCGTCCGCAGGGTGATCGTCCGTTTCGGGAACGGCCGAAATTTGACCGTCCGCGCGAGGACCGTCCGAAATTCGATCGGCCGCGCCGGGATCGCGAAACTTCAGGCGAGTGGCAGGACCATCCTAAAAGCGCATCACGGTCCTCCGGCGGCGATGCGGAGCGACCGCCTCGGCACAATGAGGATGATTCCAAGATCTTCACCAAGCGGCCAGCCTTTGGCGGTCGCGGCGAATACCGCGAGCGCAGACCTGAGTTCGACCGGCGGGATCGCGATCAAGCTTCCAAGCCGTCGCCCCGGAAAAAAGCCGGCGAACGGATTGCCAAGGTGGTGGCACGCGCCGGCCTTGCCTCACGGCGGGACGCCGAGGAGTGGATCACGCAGGGTCGGGTGACTGTGAACGGCCGCGTCATCAATTCGCCGGCGCTCGACGTCACCGAAAATGACGTGATCGCGGTCGATGGAAAGAACCTGCCGCCGCGAGAGCGCACGCGGCTCTTTCTCTATCACAAGCCCAAGGGCTTGATGACGACCCATGCCGATCCGGAAGGACGACCGACGGTGTTCGATCATCTGCCGGAAGGCTTGCCGCGGCTGATCTCGATCGGCCGGCTCGATTTCAACACCGAAGGGCTGTTGTTGCTCACCAATGATGGCGGGCTCGCGCGCGCGCTGGAACTGCCGGACACCGGCTGGCTCCGGCGCTACCGGGTGCGCGCCCATGGCGAGGTGACCCAGGCGCAGCTCGATGAACTGCAAAAAGGCGTCGAGGTCGAGGGCATCAAATACGGCCCGATCGACGCGACGCTGGAGCGCGACCAGGGAGCCAATGTCTGGCTGGTGTTTGCGATCCGCGAAGGCAAGAACCGTGAGGTGCGCAATGTGATGGCGCATCTCGGCCTCGAGGTGAACCGGCTGATCCGCATTTCCTACGGTCCGTTCCAGTTGGCCGAACTTGCTGAGGGCGCGGTCGAAGAGGTCAAGACCCGGGTGTTGCGCGAACAGCTCGGCGACAAGATCGCCGCGCTTGCGGGAGCCGCTTTCGACATGCCGGCTTCGCCGGGGACGCCCGGCAGAGAACGCGACGAAGAAGCTACCCCGCGCGGCAAGAAGCCGTTCAAGCCGGCGGGCAAGAGTGCGCTGATCAACGATCGCAAGGGCCGCCGCGTGCTAGTGCAGCGCACCGGCGGCGAGGAGGCGCGGGCGCAAAACGAATCCGAGGCCAATGGCTACGGTCCGCCGCGACGGCCCAAGCGCGGCTACCACGGCAAGCGCGATCTGACGCCACGGGACGAGTAAGCGGCCATGCGTGTCGTCGGCGGACGATTGAAGGGGCGCACGCTGGCCTCGCCGTCATCGCGCGATATCCGTCCCACCGCGGACCGGCTGCGGGAGTCGTTGTTCAATATTCTCGTCCACGCCTATGACGATCCCGTCGCCGAAGCGCGGGTGCTGGATCTCTTTGCCGGCACCGGCGCGCTTGGCATCGAGGCGGCCTCGCGCGGCGCGAAGTTCACGCTGTTCGTCGATAATGGCGCGGAAGCGCGCGCGCTTCTCCGCAACAATGTCGAGGCGCTCGGGCTCGGCGGCACCACCAAGGTCTATCGCCGTGATGCGACCAATCTTGGCCCCGCGCATCCGGTCGAGCCGTTCTCGCTGGTGTTTCTCGATCCGCCCTATGGCAAGGGTTTGGCTGAACAGGCGCTCGGCTCGCTGCGCGACGGCGGCTGGCTAACTAAGAGTGCGCTGTTGGTTGTCGAGGAAGCCAAGGCCGCTTCCTTCGCTGCACCCGAGGGTTTCCAGGAATTGGAGCGCCGGGTGTATGACGATACGGAACTGGTGTTCCTGAGATTTGGCTAGCCGGTGGTTCAGAATCGCGGTTGCTGGCACTACGGGCGCGAAGCACGAACCGCAAATATCGTGGGATCAATTTTTTTGAATTTTTAAATTCCGGATAGGCAGAATGAGGGAAACGCCGTTCATCCGCCGCGCGAGCACAGGGTTTTAAATAAAGCCGTCATGCCCGGCCTTGTTGCCGGGCATCCACGCCCTGAAGGCGAGAAGAAGCAGAGACGTGGATGGCCGGGACGAAACCCAGCCGTGACCGGGGCGTTAAGTGCCCTAGTTTGCGCGGCTATCTCCGCCCAAACAGCTTCTCGATATCGGCGAGTTTCAATTCCACATAGGTCGGGCGGCCGTGGTTGCATTGTCCGGAATTCGGCGTCTCTTCCATTTCGCGCAGCAGCGCGTTCATTTCCTCCGGCTTGAGGCGGCGTCCGGCGCGCACCGAGCCATGGCAGGCCATGGTCGCGGCGACATGCATCAGCCGTCGCTCCAGCGGCAGCGCCTCGTCCCATTCCGCCATGTGTTCGGCGAGATCGCGCAACAGATCGGCTGCGTTGGCTTTGCCGAGCAGCGAGGGGGTCTCGCGCACCGCGACCGCGCCGGGGCCGAAGGATTCGATTGCCAGTCCAAAGGAGGCGAGTTCGTCGGTACGTGCCAGTAATTTTTCAACGGTCGCCTCGTCGAGTTCGACAATCTCGGGGATCAGCAGGATCTGCCGCTGCACACCGTTTTCAGCGAGTGAGGCCTTCAACCGCTCATAGACGATGCGTTCATGGGCGGCGTGCTGGTCCACGACGATCAGCCCATCGCGGGTCTGAGCCACGATATAGGTGTCGTGGATCTGGGTGCGTGCCGCGCCGAGCGGCCGGTCCAACAGATCGGTGTTTGGCGCTTCCTGCAGCCGGATGTCGGCGGAGGGCGCGCCGACATCGAAGGCCGCCTGGCCCGGCTCGGCGAAAGCCGTTGCCGCGCCGCCGGCAAAGTTCGACGCGGGGCTCGGATAGGCCGGTGAACGCCGCCAGTCCCAGGCGGTGCGCGGTGGCGCGAAGGCGGGACGGAACGACGACAGCGTCGCACCGTCGGTATTGGCGGCGGTGCGGCGGCCTTCGCGGGCCAATCCCTCTTTCAAAGCATGCACGATCAGTGCGCGTACCAAAGCGGCATTGCGAAACCGCACTTCGGTCTTGGCAGGATGCACATTGGCGTCCACCTCATGGGCATCCAGCGTGACGAACAGCGCCACCACCGGATGGCGGTCGCGCGGTAGGTAATCGGCGTAGGCGGCGCGCACCGCTCCCAGAATGAGCTTGTCGCGCACCGGCCGGCCGTTGACGAACAGATATTGCCCGAGCGCATTGGCGCGGGTCAGCGACGGCGCGGCGGCAAAGCCCTCGACCGTGACGCCTTCGCGTTCGCTCCGCACCTCCATGGCCTGGGCGCGAAACTCGGCCCCGAGAATATCGCCCAGTCGCGTCAGCCGGCCAGCGGCACCGGGCAGCGCGGCCGCCCACGTGACCGGCGCCCGCTCTTCACCGGCGAGCGTAAAGGCAATGTCGGGCCGCGCCATCGCTAGCCGTCGCACCATTTCGCGGATCGCTTCGGCCTCGGTGCGATCGGTCTTGAGGAATTTGAGCCGGGCGGGCGTGGCATAAAAGAGATCGCTCACCTCGACGCGGGTGCCTCGCGACAGCGCCGCCGGCATCGCCTTGGATTTTACGCCCCCCTCCACCCCGAGCGACCAGGCGTGCGCCTCGCTGGCGTGACGGGTGGTGATGGAAAGGCGGGCGACCGCGCCGATCGAGGGCAGCGCCTCGCCGCGGAAGCCGAGTGTGCGGATCGCCAGCAGATCTTCATCGTCGAGCTTGGAAGTGGCGTGACGGTCGACCGCAAGTTCAAGGTCGGCACGCGTCATGCCGCTGCCGTCATCGGTGATGCCGATCCGCCGTCGTCCACCGCCATCGGTGAAGATGTCGATCCGGCTGGCGCCGGCGTCGATGGCGTTCTCCACCAGCTCCTTCACCACGCTGGCTGGACGTTCCACCACTTCGCCGGCGGCGATGCGGTTGACGGTGGCTTCGGATAGCTGGCGAACGGGCATGGTGGCTGGGCCGTCTGTTGCGACTCGGGGCAGCGAAGCGCCAATTTAGGGCCTTTTTCCTGCTTGCGGGAGGGCACAGGCGGCGCTCTCCCCGCTGTTATCCGGCTCCGCGCGGATCGGAACGAGCGTGGTGTCCCAGTCAGGAATAACTTCAGTCGTCGAAAGATCGGGAACGTCCGGCCTTGATGTCGCTGCGACGCTTCTTGCCTTCGAGGCGACGCTTCTTCGAGCCGAGCGTCGGCCTTGTCGGCCGCCGCTGGATCGGGCGCACCATGGCTTCGCGGAGTAGCGCGACCAGCCGCTCGATCGCATCGGCGCGATTGCGCTCCTGGGTACGGAAGCGCTGCGCCTGGATGACGATGACGCCTTCCTTGGTCATGCGCTGGCCCGCCAGCCGGGCGAGCCGCAGACTGGCATCCTCGGGCAGGGTGAGCCGGCTGGTGTCGAAGCGAAGCTGCGCGGCGGTCGAGAGCTTGTTGACGTTCTGTCCACCGGGACCAGAGGCGCGAACAAAGCTGATCTCGATGTCGTTTTCATCGATCGCAAGGTCGCGGGAAATCCGCAGCATGGCAGCACCAGGGCCGGCAGGGAATCAGGAGCCCGCAGGATAGCCGTTTTGCGCAGGCGACCTAAGGGGCTCGGCCCTCGTTCCCCGGGTGGCCCCTCGCCTCGGCGCAGTGCTATGTCGCGTCCCGAAAACGATAGCCGTGCTTTAATTCGCCTTGGGCGGTGGTGGCGTACCTGGCAAAGCCGCCGGTCCGGCGGCAGCGGGCGGGCGGCCGACCACCACGGTCAGCAGCCCCTGCGCCCAAAGCCTGCGGGCGGCGCTTTTGGCCTGATCCAGCGTCACCGCATCGACCATGGCGTTGCGCTTTTCGATGTAGTCGATCGGCAACTTGTCGATCTGGAATTGCAGCAACATGCCGGCAAGCTTGGAGGAGGTATCCAGCGCCAGCATCTGCGAGCCCTTGAGATAGGACTTGGCTTCATCGAGTTCCTGCTGGGTCGGGCCTTCTTCGCCCATGCGGCGGACTTCGTCGTTGATGGCTTCCACCGTTTCGGTGGCGCGGTCGGCGCGGGTACCGGTATTGCCGATGAAGATGCCGGAGTGCTGCATCCACAACAGCGAGCCGTACACCGAATAGGCCAGTCCGCGCTTTTCGCGCACTTCCTTGTAAAGCCGCGATGAAAGGCCGGCACCTCCGAGAATCTGATTGACGATATAACCAGCCATGAAATTCGGATCGTCACGCTTGAGGCCGGGCCCGCCGAAGGTCACGACCGTCTGCGGAACATCAAGCGCGACGAAGGCCCGCTGCGGCGGCTGGGCGGCGGTCACTTCCGGCACTGGGGTCAGGCTCGCTTTCGCGGGCAAGTCGCCGAAGGTACGATCCAAAAGCTTTCCAAGGGTGGCAGGATCGACGTCGCCGACCACCGCGATCCTGAGCGTGTCACGGGCAAAGACGCGGCTGACGTAATTCTTCATGTCGCTCACCGCGATCTTCGGAATGCTGTCGACGGTGCCGGAGGCCGCCCGGCCGTAGGGATGGTCCCCAAAGGCGACCTGGAGGAATTTGCGGCTCGCGAGCGCCGTCGGATTGGTACTCTCGGCGCGCAGGCCGGAGATGATCTGGGCCCGGATCCTTTCGACGTCTTCGGACGCAAAATGCGGAGAGGTCAGCGCGGTCCGCAGCAGGTCGAACGCCTCGTCCCTGGTATCCTTCAGCATGCGCATCGAGCCGCGGAAGCTGTCGCGGTTCGATGCAAAGCTCAACTCGATGGCGCGGCGATCCAGCCGCTCATGGTAGGTCCTGGAATCGAGATCGCCCGAGCCTTCGTCGATCAGGCTTGCCACCATGTTGCCGACGCCGGGCTTGTCCGTGGGGTCCTGGGTCGCGCCGCCGCCAAAGGCAAATTCCAGCGCGATCAGCGGCACGGTGGAATCCTGCACGAACCAGGCTTCGATGCCGCCCGGTGTTACCAGCCGCTGAATTTTGGCGGCGGCCTGCGCGGTGGCCATGGTCATTGGTGTGAGGACGAGCGCGACGCCGAGCGCAAGCATCCATTGCCGGGCGTGAAGCCGGAGATAGCCGTTCATCGAGATCACGAGCGTTTCTCCTCGCGCTTCGGCGCGGTATCCTTGATCAGATAGCCGGTCACGGAACGTTTCTTGTCCAGCCATTGCTGAGCTGCCTCGCGCACCTGCTCGCCGGTGACCGCGCGGATGCGATCGGGCCAGGCGCGAACGTCGTCGATCGAAAGACCCGTTGTCAGCGCCGCGCCATACCAGCGCGTCAGCGCCACCTGGTTGTCCTGGGCGTAAATGGCCTCGGCGATCAGCTGGGTCTTGACCCGTTCGAGATCCTCGGCACGCGGGGCGGTTCGCGCCGTTTCCGCAACGACCTTGTCGATTGCCTGTTCGATCTCGGCGAAGTCGACGCCTTGCTTGGGCGAGGCCTGGATCGTGAATTGGGTACTGTCGAGCGCCGTGCCCTGATAGCTGGCGCCGGCATTGACGGCGAGCGGCTTGTCGACCACGAGCGCCCGATAGAGATAAGAGTTATTACCGCCGCCCAGAAGCTGCGCCAGCACGTCGAGCGCCGGGCTCTCGCCAGCGGCCGCTGTGGTGGCGGAGGGAACAAGATAATAGCGCCGCAGCGAGGGCTGTTCGACCCTGGGATCGGCCAGCGTCACGGTCCGCGGCGCGGCTGGAGCAGGCTCCTGCGGCCGGCGGCGGGCAGCGGGAATCGCTGGTTGCGCTGCTACCGGTCCGAAAGTCTGTTCGGCCAGGGGACGGATCTCGTCCACATTGACATCCCCGGCGATCACCAGCGTGGCGTTGTTCGGCGCATAGAAACGTCGGTAGAAGGCGAGCGCATCCTCGCGATCGAGCTTCTCGATTTCCTGATGCCAACCGATCACCGGCCGGCCATAGGGATGATTGAGGTAGAGCGCCGCCATGATCTGCTCGGCCAACCGCGCGTCCGGATTGTTTGCCACGCGCATGTTGTATTCCTCCAGCACCACGTCGCGCTCGGGCAACACGTTCTCATCCTTCAGCACTAGCCCGGTCATGCGATCAGCCTCGAACTCCATCATCCGGCCCAGTTGATCGCGGGGCACACGCTGGAAATAGGCGGTGTAATCGGTGGAGGTGAAGGCGTTCTCGTTACCGCCGACTTGAAGAACGGTCTTGGAGAATTCGCCGGCCGGGTGCTTTTCGGTGCCCTTGAACATCAGGTGTTCGAGAAAGTGCGCCAGGCCCGACTTGCCCGGTGTCTCGTCAGCCGACCCCACCCTGTACCAGATCATTTGCGTGACGACGGGCGTGCGATGATCCGGGATCACCACCACCTGCAAGCCATTGGCGAGGGTGAAGCTGGCCGGCCGCTCCGATGTCACGGTCGTTTGCGCGATGGCCGGATAGATCGTGATTGGCAGCAGAACAAGCAATGCCAGCGTCCAAACGATCCGAGACGTGCGTGGTGAGGGTGAAATCATGGCGGGTGCTGGCGGCCAACGGCGGGAAGCGCCGAAGCCGGCCGATCCTTTCGCTTCAGGAGATGGGTCGGTGCAGGCATGGCCTGCCTGCCGGCCGATCGATATTGCCTATTGGCTGCTTAAACACCGGACGACGAAAACGGCGATCGGTCTTGAGGCGATCGGTCTTGAGGGCTGTCGAGGTCTCGGTACGCTGTTGCGGTATCGCAATTCACTTCGGCTTCCCGGTGATCGGATCGGTCGGCAGCTTGCTCCAGTCCACCTCACCAGTACCGTACGCATAGTTCGGCGACGGCGTCTGATATCCGGAGGGAGGTTGCGTCAGCGAGTCGCGGACTGGCTCACCTTTGAAGGGGGCCGACTCGTTCTTGGCGGGGCCGAAAATGCTGGAGAAGCTCGTCTTCACGCCAAGCTGGGATGGCGAAAGAACGATGTTATTGGAGGCTTCGCCAGGGGCTGCGCCGTCATCCTTGCGTCGGCTGGAGGTAGTGACGCGCGTTCCCGGCGGATTAAGCTCGCTCGGTTTCAGAGGGCGCGCGGCTTCGAACGGATCGGTAATCTTCTTCCGGTTAGCGGCGGCTGTCGCTTTGCGGCGGGCTTCGTCCGGATCCTTCGGCCAATTCGGGGCGTTGATCTCCTGGGAGGCCTGGGCCGGCGGAGGCAAATCGAGCTTTGGCGGCACGACCAGCGGCGAACGCTCGCGGTAATCGATACCGCGGTTCTCCATGTTGGTTCCGCCGAGGCCGGTCATGATACCTTCGATGAATTTTTCATCGAAGGTCTTTTCTTCATCATCGTCGTCTTGTGCGCGCGCCGCACCCACGGCCATCACCAGTCCGATGCCGAGAGCGACCAAGCTCAGGCGCATGGCACCTCGCCAGTAGGCTGATGAATTCGATCCTCTGACATCGGGGTTGCGCATGGTAGTTCCTGTGCAAATTCAGTCAGTTCGCGAACGGGCGGGCTTTTGAGAGGCGGACTTGCCCACTCTCGTTTGATCGGCCCGTATCCGCCGGGATCAGGGCGCTTTTGCGGCGGGTAGGCCCACGAAACTGTCATACAGCAGGGCGGCTACCCCGGCAACAATGGCGGCATCGGCAAGGTTAAACACGTACCAGTTGAAGGTTCGGGCCCCGAACTGGACATGAAACAGGGCAAAATCGACTACCGCACCATGCACCGCACGGTCGATGGCATTGCCGACCGCCCCGCCTATGATCAGCCCGAGCGCAACCGTGGCGAGCCGGGTTTGGGCGCGCGCCATCCAGATCGTGAGCGCGATCACCGCGACGATCTTCACGCCCATCAGGATGATCTGCGCGACCGGGCTGTCGTTTTGCAGCCAGCCAAAACTGATCCCGACATTCCAGGCAAGCACCAGGTCGAAGAAGGACGTCACCCGGACGGCACCGAGGCGCGCGATGTCCAGCCCATACAGCAGCCAGAGCTTGGAAGCCTGGTCGAGGACGAGCGTGACGAGCGCGGCGAAGATGCCGGAGCGCAGATAGGCGTTCGTCACACCGCCACTCCGAGCGCCTTCCATTCGCGCAAGGCGATCGCGTCGCGCGGCGAGACATCCGGATATTCGGCGTCCTCGCCCACGGTCGGGAGGATCTTCCAGGAGCGCGCGCATTTTTTGCCCTGCGCTTGCTCCACCACGACAGCGACGCCCGGCACATCGTTCAGCCGGAAGGCAGAGCCGGGCGCATCCTCGTTGGTCACCATGGCATTCGAGGTGATGCAGATCTCGGCAAGGTCGATGTCGAACAGCGTCTCGAAGATCGCCTTGTCGGAAACGTACACCATCGGCGAAGCCTCAAGCGAGGAGCCGATCTTTTTGGCGGCCCGCTCCAGTTCCAGCGCGCCGGTGACGACGCGGCGAACGTTGCGGATCACCTCCCAGCGCGCCGCCAGCTTCTCGTCTTGGAAGCGGGCGAGGTCTTCCGGAAACAAGGTCAGGTGCACGGAAGCCTCGGCGTCAGGCCGAACCATTCGCCAGGCTTCCTCGCAGGTGAAGCTCAAGATCGGCGCCAGCCATTTCAGGATCGCATCGCAGATCGTGCTGATGGTGGAGAGCGCCGCCTTGCGCGCCGTTGAAGACGGTGGATCGCAATAGAGCGTGTCCTTGCGGATATCGAAATAGAAGGCCGACAATTCGGTATTCATGAAGGCTGAGAGACTCGCCACCACGGTCTTGTAGTCGAACGCCGCATAGGCCTGTCGCACGATCTCAGACTGCTCGGCCAGCTGATGCAGCATCAGCCGTTCCAGTTCCGGCAACTCCGCCGGCGCGACCGCCTCGTTTGCCTTGAAATGGTGCAGCGTGCCAAGCATCCAGCGGATCGAGTTGCGCAGCTTGCGATAGGTCTCGACGGTGTTCTTCAGAATTTCCGGTCCGATGCGCTGGTCGTCGGCGTAATCGGTGGCGCATACCCACAGGCGCAGGATATCGGCGCCGGACTGCGCGATCACCTTCTGTGGCTCCACCGTGTTGCCGAGCGATTTCGACATCTTGCGGCCGTTCTCGTCGAGCGTGAAACCGTGCGTCAGCACCACGTCATAGGGCGCCCGGCCACGCGTGCCGCTGCTCTCCAGCAGCGAGGAATGAAACCAGCCGCGATGCTGATCGGAGCCCTCCAGATACATCACTGTGTCGGTGCCGCCGTCGATCTTGCGGACGATATGGCCGAGATTGGGGAAATGCTGCCGGTCCTCCAGCACGAAGGCATGGGTGGAGCCGGAATCGAACCAGACATCGAGGATGTCGTCGATCTTCTTCCAGTCCTCGCCGGCACGGGATTCGAGAAAGCGCTCGCGCGCACCCTCCATGTACCAGGCATCCGCGCCTTCTTCGGTGAAGGCCTCGATGATGCGCTGATTGACGATCTCGTCCTGCAGGATCTCGGCCGAACCATCGCCCTTTTCCCGCACGAATACCGCGATCGGCACGCCCCAGGCGCGCTGGCGCGAGATCACCCAATCGGGACGTCCGGCGATCATGCCGGTGATGCGGTTTTGTCCGGCAGGCGGCACCCATTGGGTGACAGCGATCGCCTGCAGGGCGCGGGCGCGTAGCGTATCGCCGGGCTGGGTGCGACCGTCACGAAGGACATCCTTATCCATCGCGATGAACCATTGCGGCGTGTTGCGGAAGATCACGGGCTTTTTTGAGCGCCAGGAATGCGGGTACTGATGCTTTAATCGCCCGCGCGCTAACAGCATTCCGGCCTCGACGAGTGCCTTGATCACCGCGTCGTTGGCGTCGCCCTTCTCGCCCTTGTCGTTGATGACGCGCTTGCCGGTGAAGCTGGGTGCGTGATCGGTCAGCGCGCCGTTCTCGTCGACGGTATAGGGAATGGCGGTGTTGATGCCACGGGCCTCGAGCTCCCTGGCGTTCGCCGTCCAGACGTCGAAGTCCTCGCGGCCGTGTCCGGGCGCGGTATGCACAAAGCCGGTACCGGTGTCGTCGGTGACATGGTCGCCGGCGAGCAGCGGCACCTTGAAATCGTAACCCTTGCCCTTCAGCGGGTGAAAACAGTCGCCGATTTTTCCGACTTCGACATCCTGACGGCGTGCGTAGCCCTCGACCTTCGCCGCCTTCATCACTTCGGCGGCGAGATTGTCGGCGAGGATCAGTCTATCGCCTTTCTTTGCCCAGTTCTGTTCGGGCGCTTCGGTCACCTCGTAGAGTCCATAGCCGATCTTGGGCGAATAGCTGATGGCGCGGTTACCGGGCAGCGTCCACGGCGTTGTGGTCCAGATCACCACGCTTGCGCCGGCCAGTTCAGGCGCGGCGCCGCCTGCGGCGACCGGGAATTTCACCCACACCGTGTCTGATGTGTAGTCCTCGTATTCGACTTCCGCTTCGGCCAGCGCGGTCTTCTCGACCACGCTCCACATCACCGGTTTTGAACCACGATAGAGCGTGCCGTTGGCGGCGAACTTCATCAACTCGCCAGCGATTGCGGCTTCCGCGAAATAATCCATGGTTGCGTAGGGGTGGTCCCAGTCGCCGATCACGCCGAGCCGCTTGAACTCCTCGCGCTGCACGTTGAGCCAGTGAGTGGCATAGGCGCGGCATTCCCTGCGGAACGCCACCATCGCGGCCGAGTCCTTGAAGTTCGGCTTCTGTTTTCCCTTGGATCGATAGTTCTCTTCCTCGATCTTCCATTCGATCGGCAGGCCGTGGCAGTCCCAGCCGGGCACGTAGTTGGAATCAAAACCCAGCATCTGCTGGCTCTTGGTCACCACGTCTTTCAGGATCTTGTTCAGCGCGTGGCCAATATGGATGTTGCCGTTGGCGTAAGGAGGGCCGTCATGCAGCACGAATTTCGCGCGGCCAGAGGCGGTTTCGCGCAGCCGGTTATAAAGGCCGATCTCGCTCCAATAAGCGAGGATTTCCGGTTCCCGCTGCGGCAGGCCGGCGCGCATCGGGAATTCCGTCTGCGGCAGGTAAAGCGTCTTCGAATAATCGGGTGCGTCGGATTTGTGCGGCTTCTCGGACATGAGGCTCTAAAGGGGCTTTGAGGGCGCGAAAACGCGAGGGAAGGGCGGGCAATAAAGGGAAATCCCGGTCTTTCGCCGAGCCGAAGGCTCAGGCGGAAGCCGGGCCGCTAATGCTGATTATGCGCCGCGCAAACATGGGCCGTTCATAGCAGCCGGATCGGAAATCGCAAAGCCGGTTGCTTTTCGGCCGTCGGCTCAGGCCTGGTCGATTTCGCCGAGCCTGGGAAAGGCGTCGGGTGCCGCTGCCAGCGCGGCACGGGCGCGGGTGCTGTCGTCATTCATCTGGCGGACCAGCGCATCGATACCGTCGAATTTCAGCTCTTCCCGGAGAAAGGCGATAAAGGCGACATCCAGCGTTTTGCCGTAAAGGTCGCCCTTGAAATCGAACAGGAATACTTCCAGCAGCGGCGCGCCATTGTCGAAGGTCGGACGGCGGCCGAAGCTTGCCACGCCTTCCAGAAACACGCGCTCGTTGCCCTGTCCAAGCGCGACCCGCACTGCGTAGATGCCGTGTTTCAGACCGCAATCCTTATCAAGCCGGATATTGGCGGTGGGATAGCCGAGATCGCGCCCGCGCTTCTCGCCATGGATTACTTCGCCGGAGATAAACCAGGGACCGCCGAGCATGGCGGTGGCGGCCTCGATCTCGCCTTCAGCGAGGGCCATGCGGATGGCGCTGGAGGAGACCGGCCGCTCGTCGATATCGACATGGGCCTGAACATCGACCTCGATGCCAAGCCGCGGCCCCTCGCTCACCAACAGGCTGGGTGAGCCGACGCGGCCTTTGCCGAAATGGAAATCATAGCCGACCGCAATGCCGGTGATACCAAGCCGCTCGATCAGGTCATGGTGAATAAAATCTTGCGCCGAGGTCCCGGCGCGGTTCTTGTCGAAGGTCATGACCACGGCACCTGTGAGCCCGGTACCGGCCAACAGCCGCAATTTGCCGGTTTCGTCGGTCAGGCGAAATTGGGGGGTGTTCGGGCTGAAAAACCGCCGCGGATGCGGCTCGAAGGTCACCGCCATCGCCGGCCGGCCATGTTCACGGGCGATCCGCAGCGCCGCGCCGATCACCGCGCGATGGCCGAGATGGACCCCGTCGAAATTTCCCATCGCCACCACGGCTCCCCTGGGGATGTCGTGGAGGGAGGTGGTGTCGCGGATAATCTTGAAGCCTGATGTCATCAATAAAACTCGAAACCCCAGCGAAAAATTCCGGATCTAAGGTCCGGTCAGGTTGCCTCGAACCGTAGCTCGTCGCTTTTGCTTAAGCGCGATCTCGCCCGGCCGTTTTCTCCGGATCCTGCGTTGGTTCTGTGGCTTAGAGCATTTTTCGATAAAGTGAAATCCAATTTGCCCGCACCCCTTGGGATCCCGACGGCGGTCGGGGCGATGCCCGTAGGACCCCGGGGGCGCCCAATAGATTTGCAATGAACAGAGTCAATTAACGCGCCGTTTAACCGCTGATGCTACTCCTGACGTGGTACTCGCGTGCGGTATGACTGCCGCGCGGGACCAAGATTGTGTCGTCAGTGGCGTTTGGGAGATCCAAGATGGCGGTTGATTTGTCGATGTCGGTTCTGGTGGTGGACGACTACGGCACCATGATCCGGATCATCAGAAATCTTCTGAAACAGCTTGGCTTCGAAAATATCGACGATGCCAATGACGGGTCGGAAGCGCTGAACAAGATGCGCAGCAAAAAATACGGCCTGGTGATTTCCGACTGGAACATGGAGCCGATGACCGGCTACGATCTGCTCAAGGAAGTGCGCGCCGATCCCAATCTGGCGACCACGCCCTTCATCATGGTGACCGCGGAATCGAAAACCGAGAATGTCATCGCGGCCAAGAAGGCCGGCGTCAATAACTACATCGTCAAGCCCTTCAATGCGGCCACGCTGAAGACCAAGATCGAGGCCGTATTCCCGGATATGGCGGCGGCCTGAGCCTTCTAGGGCTACCAGCGCAGGTCCCGCATCAAGGCGCGGGGCGGGTGGCCGAACAATTCCCGGATCGAGGCCTGATCCATCTGATCCACATCTTCAAAATCTTCGGCGTGGATGCCGCGGGTCACGAACAGGCATCCGATCCCGAAACCATGCGCCCCGGCCAGATCGGTGCGAACTGAATCCCCGATCGCGAGTACCCGTTCCAGCGGCACGGTATGTCCGCGTTGTTTTCCGGCCAGCGCCATCGCCCCGTCATAGATCGGACGATGCGGCTTGCCATAGAACACCACCTCGCCGCCCAGCTCGCGGTAGAGTTCAGCGATGGCCCCGGCACAGACGATCAGCCGGTCGCCGCGTTCGACCACGATATCGGGATTGGCGCAGACCAAGGTGAGCTTCCGTTCGCGCGCCTGCAACATCATGCCGCGATAATCTTCTGCAGTCTCGGTTTCGTCATCGAACAGGCCGGTGCAGACGATGTAGTCGGCCTCCTCCAGCGGTACGCGCGGCGCATCCAGCTCCCTGAAGATGGAATTGTCACGCTCCGGACCGAGCCAGAACATCCGCTGTCCTGGACGATCCGCGATGTACTGACGCGTCAGATCGCCCGAGGAGATGATGGCGTCATAAGTCTCATCGGGCACGCTGAGTTTGTGCAATTGCCGTTGCACTGAATCGGCCGGCCGTGGCGCGTTGGTGATCAGGATCACCGTGCCGCCCCGCACGCGAAAGCGTCGTAACGCCTCGCAGGCGTCGGGAAATGATTCCAGCCCATTATGCACCACGCCCCAGATGTCGCTGAGGATGACGTCGATCCCATCAATAAGGTCGCGCAGCCGCTCGGCAAAGTGCAGTGTGGTCATCGCTTTTACTTAGCCAGGCCCATGGGCGCGCGGGCCAGCGCGGCGCTTCCGGTGCTGCGGCTGGCCTCGCTGGCGGCGAGTGGCCCGGGCGCCGCCGGCATCTCCTGCGGCTTGTTCGCGGAGGAAGCCGATGCGCCCTCGGCGCGCAACGGCCGCGGCGGCGAGAACAGAAATCCTTGTCCGAAGCGCACGTCGTAATCGAGCAGGTCGACCACCGCGCGTTCGCCCTCGATCCGTTCGGCGACCAGATCGATACCGAAACGGCCGAGCAGGTCGGAGAAATCGGAAGCGTGGACGTCCGACAAGGCGGTCTGGTTCGGATCAAGCAACAGCGAGGCCGGAACCTTGATGAACCGGACGCCGCGATCAGCAAGCTCGCGTGGCTCGAAGCGGAGATCAGTGACGTGATCGATGGAAAAATGATACCCGCGCTGGGCCAGCGCCGCCAGATGCTCGGTCTCGACGGGTCCGAGCGCGCGGAAGGTGGATTGCTTGAACTCAAGCACCAGCGAGGGAGCCAGCGCGCGATTGGCCTCCAGGAAATCAAGGCATTGGGTGAAGATGGTCGGGTTCGCCAGCGTGGCGGCGGCGACATTACAGAACAGCCCGATCTCCTTGTTGCGCACCGACAGCCGTCGCAACACCTGGACGCTGCGCAGAAGCACGAGATAATCGATCCGCCCGATCAGCCCCGCCCCTTCGGCAAGTCCGATGAATTCTTCGGCGGCGATCACCTGATCCCTGTCGTCGCGCAGCCGGGTCATCGCCTCGTAGAAGCGCACCTTACGCTGCGGCAAGGTCACCATCGGTTGCAGATAGATGTCGATCCGGCTTTCCTCGATCGCGTTCTTTACCGCTGTCAGGATCTGAGCCTGACTGCGGCCTTGCGAAGAGATCACCGGGGCTGAAGCGGACGGTGAGGCCGGCTCGTCTTTCGGCGCTGCTGCCGGCGGCGGGGCCTCAGGGCTCATTGCCAGTCCGGCATCAGTGGCGAGCGCATTTCCGAGTGAGGCCAAGACATCCTCATGTCCGGCGACCGAGGTGGCCAATTGTCTGACGAGCAAGCCGAGTTCGTTGATCTCGCTTTGCACCCCTTGCACCCGGTCGGCGCCAGTCGAGCTAGCGGAGACCACGCGGCCCTCGACGACCGCAAGCCGTCGCCCGAATTCGGCGACCTGTCGGGCGAGGTCGGCAGTTCCGCGTGATAGATCGGCGATCTGTCCGCCGACATCGCTGCGGTCGCGCAACCGCATCGACACCGCGTTATAAAGAATAAGGAAAGTCAGCGCCGTCAACGCGGCCGTGGCCGACTCCAGTGCGCCAAGACCTGTCGTTGAATACAGAACCAGGCCGAGCGAAGCGGCGACCAGGACCATGCAGATCGCGATGAAGATCGTTGAAATGCGGATCATGTTGGCTACCGCGCCCTCTGCTGCGCCTGTCCCCTGCAAAGGGCCGCAGCCCTTTGTGAACGCGCCGTGCGGTTTGCCGCGCCCGATACAACTTAGCATCATTGCTGATTCGAATGCACGGCTCGTGTCGTGCTTCACGACGCCGGAGGGAAGAAATTCGCTGGCGTCCCGCTGCGGAATTCAATTCGACGGCGGGAAGGACGATGATCGCTTCCAACCACAATCCAGGTCATCAGCGCAGCCGACGGTATTGGCCAAGGTTGCGGCCGGCCGTGCCGGCGGTTTAGCGGCGCTGCGCCCGCGGCCGTCGGCGTATCGCTACCCATCCGAGTAGTGTTGCAGCCGTCATTAGCCCAAGAGTGGCCCTGGCCCGGTTGGAGGCCCAAATATCTCCCATCGACCGGATGGGTGTTGAGAGGAGAGGACTCCTGCCAAGCGGCGTTTTGGACGCCCGCCCGGATATCATGGCCGCCGCGGCCGTGCCGGTGTCCTCAATGTCTGACCCGATCCGGGGGAGCGGCCGTGTCAGCGCGACCCGCAGGCGGCTGGCCAAGGCGGGAGATCGGGCCTGCCGTCGCTTCGTGAAATAGAGCCCGACGCCGGCGCAGATGGCGGCAAGTACGACAAGTACGAGTGCGACCGCGCCGAAGGCCTCAAACATTCCGTAATGGATCTCGATCCAGCGAAACAGCGCCGCAAGTCCGACCAGGCCCGCGCCGACCATGAAGATCGCCGCCACCACGAATAACCCGATCGCGATGCCATAGGATGACGCGGTACCGACGGCCTCATGGGTTCGGTCGCGAAGATAGGAGCCCAACGCCCATCGCAACTGTTCGACCTTGAGCGCGAGGACACGTCGCAGGAAACTGCCAGCCGGAGCAAACATGGTTCCTCCACCAATGAGGACGTTAAGTCCTGCCGTGGATGAACGTCAGGTGGTTTCGAATGTTCCGGACTCCAGCCGCTTCCTGGGGCGCGGAAGGCCGGGGGAGTCGTTTTTCCGCTCGTCGTTTTGTCGTGCTTTTGGCAGGCAGCCTCAGGCGACCGAACGGATGACCCGCCCGACCTTGTCGACAATCTCCCCAATCTCGGCTTCGCTGACGATCAAGGGTGGTGTCAGCGCCAGGGTGTCCCCGGCAACCCGCAGCATCAAATCGTGGTCGTGGAAGGCGCAAGCGAGGGCCTCGAACCCACGCTTGCCGGGCAGGTCGGGGCGGGGGGCGAGATCGATGCCCGCGGTCAGTCCGACGGTGCGGATGTCCACCACGTTCGGCTCGCCCTTCAGCGCCATCACCGCATCGGCAAACACCGGCTCGAGGGTTCGCGCCCGCTCGAACAGTTTCTCGTCGCGGTAGATGTCGAGGGTTGCGAGCGCGGCCGCGCAGGCGATCGGGTGGGCCGAATAGGTATAGCCGTGGGCAAGCTCCACCATGTGTTCCGGCCCAGTCATGAAGGCATCGTGGATCGCGCTGCGCAACAGCACGCCACCCATCGGCGCCGCACCATTGGTCACGCCCTTGGCGAAGGTGATCATGTCAGGGGTCACACCGTAGCGTTCGGCGGCGAAGGCATGACCGAGCCGGCCGAAGCCGGTGATCACTTCGTCGAAGATCAGGAGAATGCCGTGTCGTTCGGTGATGTCGCGCAGTCGTTTGAGATAGCCCTTGGGCGCGGGCAGCACGCCAGTTGATCCCGCCATCGGCTCGACGATGACGGCGGCGATGGTGGACGCGCCGTGCAGATTGACCAGTCGCTCCAGCTCATCGGCGAAATGCGCGCCATATTCCGGCTCGCCTTTGCTGAACGCCTGTCTGTCGCGGTCATAGGTGTGGGGCAGATGATCGACGCCGGACAGTAGCGTACCGAACATTCGCCGGTTGCCGACGATACCGCCGACCGCCGTGCCGCCGAAGCCGACACCATGATAGCCGCGTTCGCGGCCAATCAGCCGGGTGCGCGTTCCCTGACCCTGGGTCTGGTGGTAGGCGATCGCCATCTTGAGCGCCGTATCGGCGGCTTCCGAGCCCGAATTGCAGAAGAACACACGGTCGAGGCCTTTTGGCGCGATATCGGCGAGCCGGTTCGCCAGTTCGAAAGCCTGCGGAATGCCGAACTGAAAGGGCGGCGCGTAGTCCAGCGTCTCGGCCTGTCTCGCAATCGCTTCGGCGATTTCGCGCCGGCCGTGTCCGGCATTGGTGCACCACATGCCCGATGCCGCATCGATCAGCTTGCGGCCATCCGTGGTGAAGTAGTGCATTCCCTTGGCACCGGCGAGCAGGCGCGGCGCGCGCTTGAACGCGCGGTTGGCCGTGAACGGCATCCAGTAGGCGGCAAGATCGTTCGGTATGTTGGCGGACGGCGCTGTGCCTTTGTCCGGCATGGGAGCCTCTTGGTATTTTCAAGCGAAGTCGCGGCGCAAGGCTATCAGCTTTCCGCCTCGAGCGGAAACGCGGGAAGGGCGTGGCACCAAGCGTGAAGACACGGCGGCGTGAGAGGGCCGATCACAAATCGGCGGCGGCGATCCAGAACACCTCGCCTTCCGAATCCTCGGTGTCGAGCCACAGCAGTGGCAGTTCGGGATAGGCCGCCTCGATGGCGTCGCGGCACCGGCCGATCTCGCATAAGAGCCCGCCTTGCGGCGTCAGATGCGCCCGCGCCTGTTCCAGAATCCGGCGCACCAGATCAATGCCATCCCGTCCGCCGTCGAAGGCCATCGGCGGCTCGGCGCGGCATTCCCTCGGCAAATTAGCCATGCCTTCGGCATCGACGTAGGGCGGATTGCTGATGATGATGTCGTAGCTGTTATCGCCGAGCGGCGTGAACAGGTCGCCCTGATAGAGGGTGATCCGGCCATCCAGTCCATAGTCGGCCACGTTGCGCGCCGCGACCTGAAGCGCGTCGGGCGACAGGTCGACTGCATCGATCGAAGCATGCGGGAAGGCGCGGGCGGCAAGGATCGCGAGGCACCCCGAACCGGTGCAGAGGTCGAGTACCCGCCCGACGGAGCCTACGTCATCAATCAAGGGACTTTCGCCGTCGCTCTCGGCACCGAAATGCGAATCCAGGATTTCGCCGATAAAGGATCGCGGCACGATGGTTCGCTGGTCGACATAGAAAGGCAGCCCACGCATATAGATCTTGTTGACAAGGTAGGCGGCCGGTTGGCGGGTCGTGATGCGTCGCTCGATCAGCGCGAGCACCTGTTCGGCTTCAAGACGAGTCAGGCGCGTGGTTGCGAAGCTTTCGAATTGGTCTGGGCGCAGATGCAGGCCTTCGCCAATCAGGAATGCCGCTTCCGCTACCGGATCGGTGGTGCCATGGGCAAAGACCAGTTTGGCTTCCTGGAAGCGGCTCACCGCGTAGCGAACGAAATCGAGCAGCGTCTGCAATTCACCGGGGGCGATTTTTGGCAAGCGCTGGCTGCGTTGACCGCCGGCCGGCTTCGCTGGCGGACGCCTGACCGCGCTTTTCGCCGGTGTCCGGGATTTGCCCTGGGAGGCCTTGCTGCGTTTGGCCATCAGGGTTTCATCCAGCGCGCGGTGGCATCGTCATCCTCGGCCCGCGCTTCGACCCACGCGCCCCCTGTGGCGCTCTCCTCGCGTTTCCAGAACGGCGCATTGGTTTTCAAATAGTCCATCAGGAACTCGGCCGCCTGAAAAGCCGCTTCACGGTGGGAGGAGGCCGTCAGCACCAGCACGATGTTCTCGCCAACCGCGATGCGGCCATGACGATGGATCACGGTCAGCCCCGTCAGCGGCCAACGCGAGAATGCGGTTTCGGCATGTCGGGTGATCTCGGCTTCCGCCATCTCAGGATAATGTTCAAGCACCAGCGCCGCGATCGGCCGGTCAGCCTCGCGACCCCGGCAGATGCCGATGAAGCTCACCACCGCGCCGATATCATCGCGCCCTTGCGTCAGCGCCGCGATTTCGCCTGAGATATCGAAGTCAGCTTCCTGAATATGGACCTTGATCGGGTTTGCCATGGGCAAGACAGATCAGCCGCCGGTCATCGGCGGGAAAAGCGCGATTTCGCGGGCCCCGGCAATCGCCACGTCCGGCCGGACATGGGCATGGTCGATCGCCGCGCGGATCACCTGCGGATTTTCGAAGGCATGCGCGTAACCCTCATCGAGACCGGAAAGCCAGCCGATCAGTTCGCCGACCGTGCGCACCGACGCCGGCGGCTCGATGGTTTCCTCCGCCTTGCCGACCCGTTCACGCACCCAGGCGAAATACTTGATCTTCATCCGCCATCCTCTTCGATCAGATGATGGATGCCGGAGCGGAAATAATCCCAGCCGGTATAGATCGTGAAGATCGCGGACATCCATAACAGCACGATGCCGATCAGCGTGGTCGCGGGGAGTATCTGCTCGCCGGCTTCACCTGCGATCAGGAAGCCGATGGCGACCAGCTGGACGGTCGTCTTCCATTTGGCGAGCCTGGTGACGGGGACGCTGACCCGGAGTGCGGCCAAATATTCGCGCAGGCCGGACACCAGGATTTCGCGGCACAGGATCACAATGGCGGCCCAAAGCGTCCAGCCATGGATGCTGTTGTCGGCGGCCAGCATCAGAAGGCACGAGGCCACCAGCAATTTGTCCGCGATCGGATCGAGCATCCGGCCAAACGCGGATTGCTGCTGCCAGATGCGGGCATAATAACCATCAAGGTAGTCGGTGATGCCGGCCGCCACGAAGACCGCGAGGGCCACCCACCGCAGCCAAAGCGGCTGGTCCATGATCGACTGGGCGTACACGCAGCCGACCACGACCGGAATCGCCGCGATCCGGCCGTAGGTCAGGATATTGGGCAGGGACAGCGAGCTTCTCGCCGCCCCCCGGGTCGTGGCGATATTCATCCGTCGCAACTTTATGATTCGAGCACCGCTTCCCTGTCTGACGGGCCTTGAAGGGGGTCGCGGCGGGTAATGTAGGTCCGCCAGATACGCGGTACTAGGCCCGAAGGTCAACCGGGCAACTACGTGACCCATTGAAGCTGCCGGTAGGCGGCCCTAGGGGTGGAAGAACTCGAAAATCCGTCGGGCGCTTTCGGCGCTGACGCCTGGAACCTTGCCGAGATCGGCGATTGAGGCTCGTTCGATTTCCTTCAGCGTTCCGAAATGATGCAGCAAGGCACGTTTCCGTGAGGGACCGATCCCGGGAATTTCCTGCAAGCCCGCCTCGCGGATGTCCTTCTTGCGCAGCTTGCGGTGGGAACCGATCACGAAGCGATGCGCTTCGTCGCGCAGGCGCTGGATGAAATACAGCACGGGGTCGCGCGGCTCGAGCTTGAGCGGCTCGCGGCCCGGCATGAACAGGGTTTCGCGTCCGGCGTCACGGTCAGGGCCCTTGGCGACGGCCATCAGCGTGATCTGCGAGAGGCCGAGGGCTTCCAGGCTTTCGCGTGCCGCGTTGAGCTGGCCGCGTCCGCCATCGATGATGACCAGATCGGGCCATTGCGGAAAGGAATCATCGTCGGCAGCTTTGGCCGGCTTTTCCGCTTCTTTATGGACCTCCCCGTCAGCTTCCTTCTCAGCTTCTTTGGTCTGATTGACCAGCCGTTTGAACCGCCGCTGCAGCACTTCGCGCATCATGGCGTAGTCATCGCCGGGGGTCAGGCCTTCGGATTTGATGTTGAACTTGCGATACTGGTTTTTCACGAAGCCGTCCGGGCCGGCGACGATCATGGCGCCCACGGCATTGCTGCCCTGGATATGGCTGTTGTCATAGACCTCAATCCGGCGGGGAAGCTGGGGCAGCCCGAGCGTATCGACCAGCCCCTGTAGCAGCCGCGCCTGGGTAGCGGTGTCGGCAAGGCGGCGGCCTAGCGCCTCACGGGCATTGGTGAGGGCGTGGGCGGTCAATTCCTTCTTCTCGCCCCGCTGCGGGGTTGTAACCTCCACCTTGAAACCGGCCTTGATCGACAAGGCCTCAGCGATCAATGCGCCTTCATCGAGCGCATGCGACAACAGGATCAGCCGGGGCGGCGGCTTGTCGTCGTAGAACTGGGCCACGAAAGCAGCCAGCACTTCTTCGGGCGTGAAGGATTTTTCCGCGCGCGGGAAATAAGCGCGGTTGCCCCAGTTCTGCCCGGTACGGAAAAAGAAGACCTCGACGCAGGAATAGCCGCCCTCCTGATGGATGGCGAACACGTCGGCCTCTTCGACGCTGCGGGGATTGATGCCCTGCTGGGACTGGATTGCCGACAGCGCCGCGAGCCGGTCGCGGTAAAGCGCGGCCCGCTCGAAGGCGAGTTCAGCCGAGGCCTTTTCCATTTCCCCGGCGAGTTCCTGCTTCACCGTGCGACTGCGGCCCGAGAGGAACTCGGTGGCTTCGCGCACCAGCTCCGAATAACCGGGAAAGTCGATTTCGCCGGTGCAGGGGCCTGCGCAGCGGCGGATCTGGTAGAGCAGGCAGGGGCGGGTCCGGCTCTCGAAAAAACCATCGGTGCAGGAGCGGATCAGGAACGCCCGCTGCAAGGCGGTAATGGTGCGATTGACCGCGCCCGCCGAAGCGAACGGCCCGAAATAGCGGCCGGGTCGGGACTGCGCCCCGCGATGCTTGAGGATCTGTGGCGCCCAATGGTCACCGGTGATCAGAATATACGGAAAGGATTTATCATCCCGGAGTTGGACGTTGAAGCGCGGCCGCAGCTGCTTGATGAGGTTGGCTTCAAGCAGGAGCGCTTCGGTCTCAGTCGTCGTCGAGACGATCTCTACGACGGTCGTCACCGCAATCATGCGCAGGATGCGCGCCGGCAAAGGCGCCCCGGGGCGGGCGTAGGAGGCGAGACGTTTGCGGACACTCTTCGCCTTGCCGACATAGAGCACGTCGCCCGCAGCGTTCAGCATCCGGTAGACGCCGGGCGAGGTGGGCGCCAGCCGCACCGCTCGTTCGATCGCGGCGTGTCCCGAGGCCAGTGGTCCGGCCGGCACCGGCTCGTTGGTATCCTCGCACCATTCCGACAGCCGGCCGTCATCGTCCTCGTCGGCCGTTGTCATCGCTGGATCGAGATCGGCCGGCTCACCCGGCGGCGAATCAGGACCCGTCCTCGACGTGTCTGGTCGACCCGAATGATGCGACGCGCGGGGCTCCGCACGGGCGGCATTTCCTTTGGGTTGGCCGGGGATGTCGTCGGTATCTTGGTTCATTGGCGTGAATCTAGGCGCTGGTGTGCCCTCGTACCAGCGCCGCCGACGGCGCCGCCACGCGCGTCAAGGACGGACCGGCATGGAAGCGGCTTTGCGACGGTAACGCATCCTTAAGAATGCCAAGCGGCGAATTTGAGGGCTTAACAACCCCTTAACTTAAAACTCTCGATAAATCATACGAAGAAAAAGCGGAATTCCGTAACCATAGGGCCTCGCCTCGCACGTCGAGAGCCGGCCGGATTTCGCCAGTTCGCGTTGAGGAGAGTGAGAGATGAAAAAGATCGTTTCGGGCGCCGTCGCCCTGATCGCCGCCGGATGGTCGATGTCGGCAGAAGCCGCCGATCTCGGCTACGGACAGCGCGCTCCCTATGCCTACACCGTCAATCAGCCGCTCAATGCCTATAGCTGGGCCGGTCCCTATCTCGGCGGCAGTATCGGCTATAACTGGGGTACGGTTTCCAACAACCCGACGAGCCCCTCCGGTTTCGCCGGCGGCGTGCAGGCGGGCTATAACTGGCAGAACGGCCCCTGGGTGTTCGGCCTTGAAGGAGACATCCAGGCCACCGGCGCCGACGATACGTTCGCGCCGTGGAAGTTCTCCAACCCCTGGTTCGGGACCGTGCGCGGCCGCGTCGGCTATTCCTTCAACAACGTGCTGTTTTATGGCACCGGCGGTCTGGCGTTCGGCGAGCTAAAAGGCGAGACATTCGGTCTTTCGGAATCCCACACCAATGCGGGATGGACGGCGGGCCTCGGCGCAGAATTTGGCTTCGCGCCGCATTGGAGCGCCAAGGTGGAATATCTCTATGTTGATCTTGCCAACAGCACCTTCACCATCACGGGCGTGCCGAACGGCTATCAGTTCAACGTGCTGCGCGCCGGCGTGAACTATCACTTTTGATGCTATTCAGTCCTGACCGCCTTCAGGCCTGAAGCCTCCAACGATCGCTGTTGACGTGTTTTCGTGCGCGAACCGGGGCCCCCTTTTTCGCTCGAAAACGCTGATCGGCTGTAAGCAAGAAAATCTGCGATTTCACTCCCGGCCGCTGCTCGCGGCCGGGTTTTTTCGCTTTCAGGAGGAGATCACCAGATTCACCGCCTTCGGTCCCTTGCCCTTCTTGTCGGGCTCGACCTCGAAGGTGATGCGCTGGCCTTCGGCAAGGTCCTTCAGCCCGGCCCTCTCCACGGCCGTGATGTGGACGAAAACATCGCGGCCGCCATCGTCCGGCTTGATGAAGCCGTAGCCGCGTTCCCCGTTAAAAAATTTCACCGTACCCGTCATGGCCATCGGGAAATCCTCCCCCGTGCTGTTCCGCCGCATCGCGTCCTTGCGCTACGGCAAGACCGGACATTCACCGCCGGAAAGCTTGGCCACTTTTGCGAGCCGGCAACGTAAGCCGGCTCTTCAATCCACGAGGCCTTGTCACTCCGCCGCTACCATTTTCGGGAAGCGGAACGTAAAGCCAGTCCGAATGAGCGAAGCATAATACGGTTCCCCGCAATTTGCCTACGGTACAAATCGGCCTCCGAAGCCCGTACTAAGGGGTGTCCAGCCTGAACCGCGCCGCGCCGCCCTGGCCAAGCGGCTTGGTCAACTCGGGCAGAAGGGTCTTCAACTCGGCGGCCAGCTTCCATGGCGGATTGACCACCAGAAGTCCGGTGGACGTCAGCCCCGCCTCGGCGCTTGGGGGCGCAATGCTGAATTCAAGGCGCAGGCAGTTTCCAGGCGGCAGGGCGGCGCGGGCTGCCGTGGCAACGCGCTGGGCCAGCTCCTCAGTGAGGCGTCGGCTTTTGACCGGATACCAGATCAGATAGCAGCCGGTTGGCCATTTTCCGAATGCTTCCTTGAATCGCGAAGCGAGCGTTTCGAATTCGTCCTTTTTCTCGAAGGGCGGGTCGATGACGACCAGACCGCGCCGCTCTTTTGGGGGGACGAAAGCCGGGAGCGCCATCCAGCCGTCGAGGTCGACAACCCGCGCCTGGCTGTCACGACGCAGCGCGTCGATGAGCTGCCGGCGCGCGCGGGGCTCGATCTCGCAGGCCACAAGCCGGTCGTCAGGTCGCAACAGCGCGCGCGCGATCAGGGGCGAGCCGGGATAGGTGGCGAGCTTTCCCGTCGCGTTGAAGGCCCTGACGATATCGAGATAGGGCAGGATCAGGGGCAGCGCCTGTTCGGAAAAGCGCGCTTGCATCAAGCGCGCGATGCCCGTCAGCCATTCGCCGCCGCGCTGCGCCTCCTCGCCGCTCAGATCATAAAGTCCGGCGCCGGCGTGGCTGTCGATCACCCGGAAAGCTGCCGGCTTCTCCTGCAAATGAAGGAGAATGCGTACCAGCACCAGGTGCTTGATGACGTCGGCAAAGCCCCCGGCGTGAAAGGCGTGGCGATAATTCATGCCTGCGTGGGTATCACGCCATTTCGCAAGGTGAAATGCGGCTTGCGCGATGTCTAAAACGCAATTAGCCACCGCGGATCGGTGGCATCGTCACCTGGTCGCGCCGGCACGCCCGGCGGTCGATCTCCTCGCAGGCCCGAAATTGCAGATCCTTGCTCATGCAGATTCGTACCTCGCTCAGCCGCGTCTTGTCGCAGGTGACCGCGATCGCCGAATGACTGAGGCCGGGATTGACCTTGATGAAGGCCTCCTCGATGTCGTCGGGTGCAATGGTTTTCGGCTCGGATAGCTGCAGGAAGTCTTCGGGGATTTTGACGGCGGCGCGGGCTTTCCGGATCGTTTCGAAATAGGCGCGCGCGCCGAGCCCCGAACAGGTGCCGTGCTTGTCCCACTCGTTGAAGATCAGCCCGGGCGCCGGCATCAGGTCCAGCATCGATGAGACGATATTGCGGTTGAGGCGCGGCGAGGGCCGCTGGCAATAATCGGGAAAGCCGCGTTCATATTGCGGCCACAGGCCATGGACGACGAAGGAAAACGGCCGGCCGCCACATTGGATTTCTTGCGAGCGGCTGTTGTTGCCGCGCTCGGCTGCTTCGGCGCAGAACGACGGCGACCACGACAGCGACAAGACGTAGAAGTCGAACTCGCCGGGCGCGTTCTGACGGCTATCCTGACGGCTATCCTGACGGTTATCCGGACGGCTATCCTGGGCCAGGGCGCCGGTCGCGGTTGACGCGCCCAAGATGACTGCCAACAGAAATGTCCAAAACCCTAGGCGCCAACGCGCTGGAAAACTGCTCATGCCTGCCTCAAATGACGCTCGCACCCTGTCCAAAACGACAGGCGATCCAATCGTTAGCAGGCGAACGGAACATTTCAAGAACGAATTTGAGGAGTTAACATGCAGACGTCACGCGCCTTTCGCATCAGGGCGAGTTGGCGGTCAGACGGACGGCCGGGTGATTTAAGGCCGCGCGGCCCGGCAGGCGGGATTGTAAGCCCAGTTGCGGTCGAGCCCGACGACGCACCATTCGACACCCTGGCCGAAGCCGGCAAAGCCGCCATCCTCGATAATCGAGTAATGCACGGTGCGGGGCTTGCCGTCACTCAGCATGGCCTCCGCCGAACAATAACGGCGCGGAATATTGTCGGATTGCCAGGGCCGGAAAGCGGTTTCGCGCACCTGGCCATAGGCCGTGATCTGCAGCGGCGAATTCCAGAAGTTGCCTTCCTTTTCGCGGAATTGCGCGGTGATGGTGCCGAGCGCCGATTCGCAAGGGGCGATGCGGCCCTCATAACGCGGGCCGAACAATCCGAAATTGAGCTCCATAGGGCTGGCAGCGCGGGCCGCCGGACTAAACAAAGCAAGGAGCCCAGCCGCCAGAGCAACGAGACTGATGGATTTCAGGAGGGAAGAAAGGTCGCGCATGGCCGCCCGCAGCAGGATCCGGATCGCCCGGACGGTGCCGCGAAGCCCCGGCAAGGTCAAGTGCAACGCGGCAACACCTGCGAACAAGTCCACCGCAGATGCGCTGGCCGTTCTTTTCTTCGCGGCAAAGGGCCGATAGACTCAGCTTACCGCCGTTGCCAGGATTCAAGGCCGGGTGAGATGGAGCTGATGATGCGAAGATTGCTGGCCGCGGGCCTGGTTCTGATCGGAGGGATGCTGGCCCTGAGCCCCGCACAGGCCCAGTGGGTGCCCGCTTTCAAGGGCAATGATACCGGGGGCATCATCGCCTATTCGCTCACCGCCACCACCGATATCCGCTCGCTCGCCATCGATCACTGCGCCTCCTATGGCAAGGTCGTCAAGTTCCTGGGCGTGCAGGCCTATGAAGGCGGCTACATCTCCTTTAGCTGCCGCTGGGTCCCCTATGGGGTCGGCGGGGCCCCGGTGCGAGCCAAATATTGATCTGATTGCATAAGAGCAGGACTCATGCCGGCCTTCACGCGTCCACTCTCGTTTGCATTTCGCCGTCCGCTGGTTCTGGGCGGAGTGATTGGCGCTCTGCTGACGCTTGGTTCTGGGCTCGCCGCAGCTGCCGAACTGCCGGTCCGCAAAGCGGGCCTATGGGAAATGAAGGTATTGCGCGCGGGTTCACCGATGCCCGAGATGACCATGCAGCATTGTACGGATGCCACCACCGACCGGCAGATGAGCACGGCCTTTTCGCCGATGGGCAAAGAGGTCTGCTCCAAGCAGGACGTCCGGCAGACCACGACGGGCTTCGTCTCCGATTCCGTGTGCAGCATAGGCGGCATGTCGATGACCTCGCACGCGGAAATCACCGGCGATTTCAATTCCGCCTATGCGGTGAAAACAACCTCGCATAACGAGCATGGCCCTCCAGGCATGCCGCACGATACCTCGATGAGTATCGAGGCGAAGTGGCTCGGCGAGTGCAAGGCCGATCAGAAACCCGGCGATATCGTGATGCCGAACGGCTTCAAGATGAACATCAAGGACATGGAAAAGCTCAAGGCCTTGATACCGAAGTGAGCGCGCTTCTGGCCGCGTAAGTTTTCGAGACGGGACCGGCTGCGCGGCCTCTTCTCATCCACGAGATTTCGCTACACCGGAATGCGCACGCTGGCCCGCAGGCCGCCTATGGGGCTGTCGCCGAGCGTGATGTCGCCGCCATGGGAGCGGGCGATGTCGCGGGCGATCGCAAGGCCCAATCCGGTCCCGCCCTCGTCCTGATTGCGCGCGTTGTCGAGGCGCAGGAACGGCTTGAACACCTCCTGGCGCATGGCCACCGGAATTCCCGGACCGTCATCGTCGATCGTCACCGTCAGATAGCGGTGGTCGCGATGGCCGGTGATGGCGATGGTTCTGGCGTGACGGGCGGCGTTGGAGACGAGATTGGCAAGGCAGCGCTTGAAGGCGGCAGGCTTGACGGTGACCACCGGCAGGCCGTGGAACGCCACGGTTGCGCTATGCCCGTTGCGCTCCGCATCGCTGCGCAATTCTTCGAGCGCAGCCGTCATGTCGGTCGGCGAAGCCTGCTCGCCACTGTCACCGCGGGCAAACGCCAGATAGGCCTCCAGCATGCCGGACATCTCGTCCACGTCCTTGCGCATGCCTTCCAGTTCCGGACTGTCGCCGATCAGCGCCAGTTCGAGCTTGAAGCGGGTAAGGATGGTGCGCAGGTCGTGGCTGACGCCGGCCAGCATCGCGGTGCGCTGTTCGATGGCGCGCTCGATGCGCGATTTCATTTCCAGAAAGGCCTGGGCTGCGCGCCGCACCTCGCGCGCGCCGCGCGGCCGGAAATTCGGCGCCTCGCGGCCCTTGCCGAAACTGTCGGCAGCGTCCGCGAGCCGCAGGATCGGCTTGATCTGATTGCGGAGGAACAGGACAGCCACGATCAACAGGATCGAGGAGGTGCCGACCATCCAGAACAGGAAGATTTCCGAGTTGGAGGCATAGGCGGCGCCGCGCTGGGCGAAGACCCGCATCACGGCGTCGTCGAGTTGCACGCGGATCTCGACAAGGTTGGAGCGGCCGACGGTATCGATCCAGAAGGGACGTCCGATCTGGCGGCCAAGCTGAACCGAGAGGCTCTGATCAAGTAGCGAGAAAAACGGCTTCGGCCCAGGCGGTGGCAGGTCGCCAAGTGGCAGGAAATCCACCACCAATCCGAGCCGCTGCTGGGCGATGTTGCGCAACACCGCGCGATCATTGTCCTGCGGATAACTGCGATAGACGTCGATCAGGCCGGCGATGTCCTGCACCACGGCGGCCGACAGGCGTCGCGTCACTGTGTTCCAGTGCCGCTCCATGAAAACGAAAGCGACCACCGATTGCAGCACCACCATGGGTACGATCATGATCAGGAGCGCACGGGCATAAAGGCCGGTCGGCATCCAGCCCTTGAACGCATTGCCCATCCAGCTGTTGGCGACAGCAGCCCAGCGCGAGGCGGTGCGGATCATCGTCAGGCCGGTGTCGAGCGTGGTCATCTGCGGGCCATCATCTCATCGGAAACGGAATGTTACGTCATCACAGCTCATGGCGCGGCCACCAGGCGATAGCCGACGCCGCGCACGGCCTGCAGGAACAGTGGATTGGCGGGATCGTGCTCGATCTTGCGGCGAAGCCGGTTGATCTGCACGTCAACCGCTCGCTCGTTGACCGCGCCATTGGCGGTGAGGGCGCTGCGCGACACCGTCTCGCCCGGCGTCAGCGCCAGCAGCCGCAGCATTTCGCGTTCGCGATCGGTCAGGTGAATGATGCCGTCGCCTTCGCGCAACTCACCGCGTTCGAGATGGAATAAATACGGCCCGAACGCCACCTGCTCCAGCGTCTCCACCGGCGGCGGCGCGGTGCGCTTTAGGATATTGCCGATCCGCAGCACGAGCTCGCGCGGCTCGAACGGTTTGGCGACATAATCGTCGGCGCCAAGCTGCAGCCCTTCGATACGGCTTTCGGCCTCGTGGCGGGCGGTCAGCATGATGATCGGTACCGATGAAGAGGAGCGGATGAAACGAGCAAGGTCGAAGCCGCTCTCGCCGGGCATCATCACGTCGAGGATCAAAAGGTCGAAATGCAGGCCCTGCAATTTGCCACGCGCGTCCTGCGCGCTGAGGGCAGTGGTCACGCGATAGCCTTCGCCGACGAGAAAGCGCGACAACAGATCACGGATGCGGCGGTCGTCGTCGACCAGAAGGAGATGAGGCGCATCGTCGGCGGGCCGGCGTGGCGGGCGGTTGGTAGGGGCGAGGATCACGCGATTTCCTTCGGTCGTTCGCTCGATCATTATTCCCGTGGCTTGCATTATTCCCGTGGCTTGCTGGCCGCACGCTCAGCGCCGAAGATCGTCTGCAGCACCTTGTCGGGCTCCTCGCGGTCGATCATGGCGCGCAGGAAATTCCGAACGCTTTCGGCGCCGCCCGGGCCGATCTCACGCAGCGCGCGGGTGATCCGCTTGGTCTGCAGCCGTGCCAGTTGCGCCACCAGCGCCTCGCCCTTGGCGGTGGCAAAAAGAAGGCGCTGGCGGCGATCATTGTCGCCGGTCTTCTGGACAATGTAGTCCTCGTCGAGCAGCTGCTTTAGCACGCGCCCCAGCGATTGCTTGGTGATCCGCAGGACATCGAGCAGGTCTGCGACTTTCAGGCCCGGATACCGATAGACAAAATGCATCACCCGGTGATGGGCCCGCCCGAAGCCGAACGCTTCCAGCTCGAGGTCGGCATCGCCCACAAAGTCACGGTAGGCGAAGAACAAGAGCTCAATGAAGTCCCAGCGCAGATCACCGGGCAAAAGCTCGGGCTCGACCGCCGATCGAGCCGCCGGCAGGGGCCGGGATAAATTTATGTCAGCCATATTGACATATCTTGAGGTTCAATGTTACGAAACTCCTGCCGGAGACGAAATAATAGGTCGTCTTCAGCGCGATCGAGGACCGAAAATATCAAAGCGGGAACCTGCCGGCCGCTCTTCAAGGGCTGTCGCATGGGTTGCCGCGCCGGCCCTCGGCGACCATACTGGACTTCACCCGCCCACAAAAGCATGTCCTTTGCCGACGGCTCGTGTGGTAACCGACCGTAAGTCGGATTGGAGAGTCCGGTCCAATCAACAGCGCCGGTGGCGCAAGGGCGCGCAAGCCGCGTCCATTCGGAGAGAAGAACATGGCGGTTGCGATCGAAAAGTCTGCCCCGGCACCGACGGGGACGAGCCCGGCAACGAGCCTGAAGTTTGAATTGCGCCGCTCGGCACCCCTTACGCCGGTAGCCGAGCGGACGGCTAAACTTGCGGATCCGGGTTTTGGCCGGGTTTTCACCGACCACATGACCGTGATCCGCTATAACCAGACCAAGGGCTGGCACGACGCTCACATCGAATCCCGCGCCAATTTTGCGGTCGATCCGGCACTGGCCGTGCTGCATTACGCGCAGGAGATCTTCGAAGGCCTCAAGGCCTATCGGCGCGAGGACGGCGGGGTGAACCTGTTCCGGCCCGACGCCAATGCGCGGCGCTTCTTCTATTCGGCCGACCGCATGGCGATGGCGCCGCTGCCGCAAGACCTATTCATTGATGCGGTGGAAGAACTGGTGCGCATAGACCGCGACTGGATACCGGGCGGCGAAGGCAGCCTTTATGTGCGGCCCTTCATGTTCGCGAGCGAAGTCTTTCTCGGTGTCAAACCTTCGGCGGAATATGTCTTCGCGGTGATCGCCTCTCCGGTGGGGTCCTATTTCAAGGGCGGCCCCGCCCCGGTGTCGATCTGGGTGTCGGAGAATTACACCCGCGCCGCGATCGGGGGCACAGGCGCAGTCAAATGCGGCGGCAATTACGCCGCCAGTCTGCGCGCCCAGGCCGAGGCGATCGAGCGCGGTTGCGATCAGGTGGTGTTCCTCGATGCGCTCGAACGGCGTTACGTCGAGGAACTCGGCGGCATGAATGTGTTCTTCGTGTTCGACGACGGCTCGCTGCTGACGCCGCCACTCGGCACCATCCTGCCCGGCATCACCCGCGATTCGATCATCACACTGGCCAAGGCGGCCGGCACGCCGGTTCGCGAGGAAGCTTATTCGATCGACCAGTGGCGGAAAGATGCCGCCAGCGGCCGGCTCAAGGAAGCGTTTGCCTGCGGCACGGCGGCGGTGATCTCGCCGATCGGCAAGGTGTGCTCGGCGAACGGCGATTTCCTCATCAGCGGCGGTGCCGCGGGTCCGGTCGCCATGGGGATTCGCAAGAAGCTGGTCGACATCCAGTACGGACGGGTCCCCGATCCGCATAACTGGATCAAGAAGGTGCTGTAAGCGGCGGAGTTTCTCCCCGCTATCGCATCCCCTCCATCGTCTGAAAACAAATTGCGGTTCGATCTGCTCGGGCGGATGCGCGCCTGCCTGCGCTCGGCGTTTCGCGGCAACGAGCCAATCGAGGACAGACCCGTGGGAATTTCCTTTGACAGGATGAATGGGCAAATCTGGTACGACGGTCAGTTGGTGCCATGGGCCGAAGCCAAACTGCACGTGTTGACCCATGGGTTGCATTACGCCAGCGCCGTGTTCGAAGGTGAACGCGCTTATGACGGGGTGGTTTTCAAGAGCAGGGAGCATTCCGAGCGGTTGAAGAATTCGGCTCGGATTCTCGACTTCGATATCCCCTTTTCGGTCGCCGAGATCGATGCAGCCAAGCAGCTTGTGATCGGCGCCAGCGGTTTGCCGGATGCCTATGTGCGGGCGATCGCCTGGAGAGGCGCGGAGATGATGGGCGTTTCGGCGCGGGCCAACACCATTCATCTTGCGATCGCGGCGTGGAACTGGCCGAGCTATTTCGATGCTGGTGACAAATCGAAGGGCATCCGCATTGGATGGGCTGAATATCGCCGACCGGACCCGAGCACAATTCCAGCGCTCGCCAAGGCCTCGGGCCTCTACATGATCTGCACGATCAGCAAGCACAAAGCAGAGGACCAAGGTTACGCCGACGCGTTAATGTTGGATTGGCAGGGGCGGATCGCCGAATGTACCAGCGCGAACGTGTTCTTCGTTCGCGAGGATCAGCTACACACTCCGATTGCGGACTGCTTTCTGGCGGGAATTACCCGCGCCACGGTGATCGAACTGGCGCGGCGACGTGGGATCGAGGTGGTTGAGCGCCGCATTCTGCCGGAAGAACTCGCGAATTTTTCAGAGTGCTTTATTACCGGTTCCGCCGCCGAACTGACACCCGTCGCAGAAATTGGCCAGTTCAAATTCGTGCCAGGCCGGATTTCACAGCAATTGATGGTCGACTACGGCCAGGAAGTTCGACCAAAGGGCAAGAGCGCCGGCTGACCCAAACGCCCGGCAGTGGAATCGCCTGCGAGGCCTGCGGGGCGAGGTTGCCGCTTGGCGCGGCGGCTGGTACCAACCGGCCATGAACGACAACAGGCCTGCCGACAGCAAACCGAAGAAGCCGCAGAAATTGAAGGCGCGCCTTCCGCGCGGCCTCGCCGATCGCGGTCCCGCCGAAATCGCCGCGACGCGGGCGATGGTGGAAAAAATCCGCGCGGTGTACGAGCGCTATGGCTTCGAGCCGGTGGAGACGCCGGCCTTCGAATATACCGATGCGCTTGGCAAGTTCCTGCCCGATCAGGACCGTCCCAACGAGGGCGTATTCTCGCTGCAGGACGACGACGAGCAATGGATATCGCTGCGTTATGATCTGACCGCGCCGCTTGCCCGTTATGTCGCGGAGAATTTCGAGACACTGCCGAAGCCCTATCGGTCGTATCGTTTCGGCTATGTGTTCCGCAATGAAAAGCCAGGCCCGGGCCGCTTCCGCCAGTTCATGCAATTCGATGCCGACACCGTAGGCTCCGCTTCGCCGGCGGCCGACGCCGAAATGTGCATGATGGCCGCCGACACGATGGAAGCGCTCGGCATCCCCCGGGGCGCCTATGTCGTGAAGGTCAATAACCGCAAGGTGCTGGATGGGGTCCGCGAAGTGTTGGGCATCGCCGACGACGGTCGATGGCTAACGGTCATGCGCGCGATCGACAAGCTCGATCGTCTTGGCGTCAGCGGCGTGCGCGATTTGCTGGGTCCGGGTCGAAAGGACGAGTCTGGCGATTTCACCAAAGGCGCCGGTCTCCCGCCTGAGGACATTGCGCTGGTCATAACATCGATCGAGCAGGACCGGATGTCGGTGCCAGATGCCCGCCTGCAAGCGAGCACGATTGGACAGGAGGGCCGGGCCGAACTCGATGAGATCAGCCGTCTCGTTACCGCGTCCGGTTACGGCTCCGACCGCATCAAGATTGATCCCTCTGTTGTGCGCGGCCTCGAATACTATACCGGCCCGGTTTATGAGGTCGAACTTCTGCTCGACACCAAGGACGAGAAGGGTCGTCCGGTGCGGTTCGGCTCGGTGGGTGGCGGCGGGCGTTATGATGGCCTGGTCTCGCGCTTTCGCGGCGAGCCGGTACCGGCGACTGGCTTTTCGATTGGCGTCTCGCGGCTTCAGGCGGCGCTCACGCTGCTGGGCAAGCTCGATACCAGTCCGACCTTCGGACCTGTCGTTGTTACGGTTTTTGATCGGGACCGCGTCGCCGACTATCAGAAGATGGTGTCGGAGTTGCGTGGCGCCGGCATTCGCGCCGAGCTTTATCTCGGCAATCCCAAAAACATGGGCAATCAGCTCAAATATGCCGACCGCCGCCATTCGCCTTGCGTGATCATCCAGGGCTCGGATGAAAAGGCCCGCGGCGAGATTCAGATCAAGGATTTGATCGAAGGCGCGAAGGCCGCTGCCGCGATTGCCTCCAATCAGGAATGGCGCGAAACCCGGCCGGCGCAGTTCTCCTGCGCCGAGACCGAAATGGTCGCGCGCGTTCGCGAGGTGCTCGCGCAGCACGGCGTGAACTGGGATTGACGGATACGCCGATTAAAGGGATTGGACTCGTTATTCCCGGGCTTGTCCCAGGCATCCACGTCTTCGTTTAATCTTCGTCTTCGTTTAATTTTCGCGTGAGCGTGACGCATCAATTGGTCGCCCTGTCTGTTATGGATATGATGTCCATCATAGGGCGATTTTGTAAGACTTGGATGGCCGGGACGTCAGCGCGAAGACGCGCTTTTGCCCGGCCATGACGGATAATTAGCTTTCGCGTGGCGGGTAACGCGCCCGTGACACGAGAGGACAACAAACCAGGAGAATTCCGCGATGCCAGAGGTCACCATCAATCTCGCCGCCGGGCGCACCGATGAACAGAAAGCCAACATGATGCGCGACATCACGCAGGCGCTGGTCAAGAACCTCGGCGTTTCGGCCGACGTAGTGGTGGTCCAGATCAACGAAGCGCCGCTGCAGAACAAGATGAAGGGCGGCAAGACCTTCGTGGAGCGGGCCGCGGAAGCCAAGAAGTAAGGGGATCGCGCTATCAGCCCTGCCTTCGTGTTGACGAGGCGCAGGCTTTCGGCATTTCCTTAATTGGGCAAGGTAAAGAGGTCAGTGAGCATGGACGCTCGCGACACCATCAGGATCGGCATGAGCGCGGAGCGGACCTTGGTCGTTTCGCCGGAGCGGACCGTCGGCCATTTCGTCGAGGGAATGCCGATGGTGTATGCGACGCCCATGATGATCCTGGAAATGGAAATCGCGGCGAACGATGCCATTGCGAGCAGTCTCGAAGCTGGCTGGGTTTCCGTCGGCACCGAGGTCGATATCCGCCATCTTGCGGCCTCTCCAGTGGGTGCGCTGATCCGCACCCGCGCTGAGGTCATTGCGGTAGAGCGGCGGCTAATCCGTTTTGCGGTCGAAGCCTTCGATGGCGAGCGCCGCATCGGCGAGGGCCGTCACGCCCGCGGGCTCGTCAATGCCGCTCGATTTACCGAGCGGCTCGGAAGCTAGAGCTATTTCGGTTCTGATTGAATCAGAACCGAAGCTCTCGTTATTTGTTTTTGACGCATTTTCTTCACGCGAACGGGTATCCACTTCGCTCGAAAACGCTATAGCCGCGCTTCTTATTTTGCCAGTTCTTTGGAGCGTCGCGTCGCGGCGGCGACCGCGCGGCTCAGGAGCAGCCGCAATCCATCCGGTCCCATCAAAACTTCCAGCGCCGCCGCCGTGGTGCCGCCGGGCGAGGTGACATTCTGACGCAAGGTCGAAGCCGGCAGCTCCGAGCGATGCAACAATTCGCCCGATCCCGCTACGGTCTCGCGCGCCAGCCGATCCGCCAGTTCAGCCGGCAGACCGGCCTCGATGCCGGCACGGGTCAATTCTTCGGCCAGCAGGAACACGTAAGCCGGTCCCGAACCGGAGACGGCGGTCACGGCATCCATCAGCGCCTCGTCATCGACCCACTCCACCGCGCCGGTGGCACGAAGCAGCGCGTCCGCTGCAAGCCGCTGATTGGCTTCCACATCAGGAGCTGCGACCGCGACCGTCATGCCGCGCCCGATCGCCGCTGGCGTGTTGGGCATGGCGCGTACCACGCGCCCGCCGCAGGCGTGTGCAATCGCGGCGATCGGCGTGCCCGCCATGATCGAAACCACCAGCGTGGACGAGGTCACGAGTTCTTTCAACGGAGCTGCCGCCTGGGCAAACATCTGCGGCTTCACTGCGAGAACGAGCGTTGCGGCCGCTCCGATCGAGGCCGACGTCGGGTTGAGGCGAACACCTTGGGCGGCAAGCGCGCGAATATCTTCGGATGAATGGGGTTCGATGACGACTAGGCGCGTTGCATCAAGGCCGCGCGCTAACCATCCGCTCAGCATGGCCGCGCCCATCTTGCCGGCGCCGGCGAGCACGATCGGCCCCTGCAGATTTGCAAGCGCGTCTGCGGTGATTGAATGCGTTGCGGCCATGTCTTTGCCCGTTGCGGGTGACGGTGCCGGTCTTTCTAGTGAAGCCGAGGCCCCCCCACAAGCGGGCTTATGCCTCGCCCTTTGTATCGAACATCGCGGCATCCATAGCCTCAGACGCCGACTTGCCGGCCCAGACCACGAAATTCAGCGCGGGATAATACCGCTCGCAGGCACGAAGGGCGCCGGAGAGCATCGCCTCGCATTGCGCCGATGATGCGGTGAGCCCGCCGGGCAACAGCAGCGCCTGCCGGTACATGACGGTGCCGGTGTGGGTCCAGATATCGAAATGCCCGATCCATAATTGTTCGTTGATTGCGGCGACGAGCCGCTGCACCTCGGGCCGGCGCGCCGGCGGAACCTTCATGTCGAAGGCGCAGGCCAGATGCAGCGCCTCGATCTCGCCCATCCAGGTGAAGGCGAGCTGATAGTCGGTCCAGGTTCCCTGAGAGACGATCGTGACCTCGTCCTCGCCGGAACGCTCGAACGGCCAGTCATTGTGGGTGGCGATATCCTCGACCACGGCCAGCGGATTATTTTGAGAATCGATAACGCCTTCGAGCAGGGACATGCCGTCTCGTTGCCTTGTTGATGCCAGCTTCGGTGGTTGGTACGCACGCTGCGGGCCGGCGATGACACGAACCGTCATGGCCGAATGTTTCCTGAGCCCTTGTTGGTTTTGGCTGGTCAGGGCCTGCGAGGATCAAGTGATGTGATTTGCGGAATCCGCGCAACGGCACCCAGAGTCCATCCACAGGCAATGCGGCGGCCGTCCACAGCTGATCGCAACGGTTAGCGCCACGGGCGAGAACAAAACGGAATCGGATTCGCGCGATACGAGTCTTGAGCATGATTTCGCCGATAGCGCGCAGCCGTTCCGGAAGCCGGCGGCTCGCGTCGTCCCGACCGTCCGAAACTGGTCCTGCCGTCATGTCCGCGATGCCGCCCGCCCCTTGCTGGAGCCGAGGCAAGGAGGCATATTCGATGGTAGGCCAGCCATTCCGGCTGGCCGATGTTCTCAGGGCGGGGTGAAAGTCCCCACCGGCGGTAAAGGGGGCGAGAGCCCTTGAAGCCCGCGAGCGCCTTGCCGAAGGAACTATCCCGACGGCGGGGGTCAGCAGATTCGGTGTAATTCCGAAGCCGACGGTCAGAGTCCGGATGAAAGAGAACGGTTGCGACGGCCCCTGCCTTTTCGCTGGGGCCGTATCAATCCGTATGCCCTGGTTCTGGTCCCGCAAGAGGAAAGCCATGAATCAGATGTTGCAAGATCCCGACGTTTCCAATCCTACCGACACCGGAACCCCTCCGGCCGGCACTGAGCCGCGATTTCCGAACTTTGCCAAACCGCAGCGGGTCGCCTTCGTGCAATCCGCCTGGCATCGCGACGTGGTTGCCGAGGCGCGCATCGCCTTTTTACGCGAGGCGGCGCTTCGTCATCTCACCCATGTCGACGTCTTTGAGGTGCCCGGGTCGTTCGAGATTCCGTTGCACGCGCAGATCCTCGCCAAAACGCGGCGCTATACCGCGATCGTTGCGGCCGGGCTTGTGGTCGATGGCGGCATCTATCGTCACGAGTTTGTCTCCGATACCGTGATCAAGGCGCTGATGGACGTGCAGCTGCGGACCGAGGTCCCGGTGTTTTCGGCCGTGCTGACCCCGCAGCAATTCCATGAGACCGAGGTGCACTACGAGTTCTTCCGCCGGCATTTCGCCATCAAGGGCGTTGAAGTCGCGGAAGCCTGCGCCAACACGCTGCTCAGTCTGGAACGGCTGCGCGGCCAGGTGGCGGCCGGGATTGTGAGCTGAGCCGCTGGCCGGGCGCTGATGAAGGTCATTCCGGGGCGATGCGAAAGCATCGAACCCGGAATCCAAAACGCCATGCGAGATTCCGGATAGGGCGCTGGCGCCGGAATGACGATTGGAATTTAGTTCGAACTCAGTCGAACAGGCTCGACACCGACTCTTCGGCCGCCGTGCGGGCGATCGCATCCGAGATCAATCCGGCAATCGGCAAGGTGCGGATATTTGCCGACTGGACCACCGCCTCCGTGGGCTGGATCGAGTCGGTGATCACGAGTTCCTTCAACTGCGAGGCCGCGATGCGGGCCGCGGCGCCGCCCGAGAGCACGCCATGGGTGATATAGGCGTAGACTTCGCGCGCACCCTTGGCGAGCAGCGCGCCGGCAGCGTTCACCAGCGTGCCGCCGGAATCGACGATGTCGTCGACCAGGATGCAGGTATAGCCGGAGACGTCGCCGATCACATTCATCACCTCGGACTCACCGGGGCGCTCCCGCCGTTTGTCGACAATGGCGAGCGGGGTGTTGATGCGCTTGGCGAGGCCGCGCGCCCGCGCCACGCCGCCAACGTCTGGCGAGACCACCATCACCTTGGAGAGGTCGAACTTCTCCTTGATGTCGCGCACCATCAGCGGCGCGGCGTAGAGGTTGTCGGTCGGGATATCGAAAAAGCCCTGGATCTGGCCGGCATGAAGATCGAGCGTCATCACGCGATCGACGCCGGCTCGCGTGATCAGGTTGGCAACGAGCTTTGCAGAGACCGGCGTGCGTGAACCGGATTTGCGGTCCTGCCGGGCATAGCCGAAATAGGGGACCACCGCCGTGATCCGCCGCGCCGAGGAACGGCGCAATGCATCGGTGATGATCAGAAGTTCCATCAGATGGTCGTTGGCCGGAAACGAGGTCGATTGCAGGATAAAGGCATCCGAGCCGCGGACGTTTTCCTGGATCTCGACGAAGATTTCCATGTCGGCGAAACGCCGCACCACCGCCTTGGTCAGCGGGAGCCCAAGGCCTTGCGCGATCTCCTGCGCCAGGCCGGGATTCGAGTTGCCGGCGACGAGCTTGATGGAGCCGTTCTTGGCCGACATCGATGCTTCTCCTCGCGCCTTGCTGGGTACGACGTTCAGCATACCGGGATTTCCATGGAAAAAGCGCGCCTGATGCCCGGTGTGATATCAAGGAGGTGACGGCACTGGCAACCCGTCCAGGCCGGTTTTCCTGCCCAAAATGAGGCTCGCCGCCGATCTTTACCGGGACGCGAAGCTCAGAGCGGATGCTACCTCCGCAGGATCAGGCTCGGCAGTGGCCACCGCGGGCCCCCTTGGCGAAGGCGCGGGCGAAGCGGCGTCCGGTACCGACCCATCCGCCCCATTGAGCATGGCGTTCAACCCGGTCAGACCAGCCTGGGCGATCTTTCGAAGCACCATGTCGTCGGCGCCAGCCCAGGCGTCTTTCGCACCATCTCGCCCGGATCGGATCGCAGGCTCTTCGCCGGAAAGGCGCAACGTGCGCTGGTGGTCGCGATCATAGACGTCCCACACCCAGGCGATGCTGGTGCGGCCGCGATAGACCTGCGCGGCAAGATAGCTGCGCACGCGGTAGCTGGCGGGCGCCTCGCGGGAGACGATCGAGAGATTGCGCAATTTGGATTCGCTGTCGAGCATGCCGACCATACGGTCGAATACCTGCGGCGGAGGACCATCGATGGAATCGAACGCCACAGTGGCGCCGGAGCCGGCCTGCGCGAACGCGTCCACGCCCCCGCTGGCGCAGCCGCCGAGCGCAAAGCCCACAACCAGAATCAGCACGGCCGTCGCCAGGCGCGAGCGATTGACCACGGGCCGGGGATCGGCGAGGAGGCGTCTCATCGCCGTGAGCGATATCGTTAAAATGCGTTAAGGTCTAGCTGGCCGTCGAAAAATCCGCCTTGGTCATTCCGGCGACGCGCAGCGGCGATCCGAAAATCCAGAAAACGCAACGAAATCAATCTCGCGAGATTCTGGCGGCGCGCGAGTGCGCGCCATAGTTCGTGCGGACCTGTCATCGGGCCAAGGCTAGACCTGCTCGAGCACGATCGCATGAACGTGGCGACCGTAGTCCGGCTCCTTGCGGTGGACCGAGCGTCGATAGCTGTAGAAATTCCCGTCGGCATACGTGTCGATACCGGTATCGTCGATGGCATTGATGCCAGCGCGTTCCAGCCGCCGCCGAATATAGGAGGCGAGGTCGAACATGGCGTGGCCGGTGCGGTCCGACGGAACGAAGAAGTCCGCATTTCCCCGATCGGCCTCCACGAAACGTTCGACGAATTCGCCGCCGACCTCATAGGATTGTTGCCGGATCAGGGGACCGATCGCCGCCATTGTCGAAGACCGGCTGGCGCCGAGCTCTTCCATGGCGGCGAGGGTGGATTCAAGGACGCCGGTTAGCGCACCTTTCCAGCCGGCATGGGCAGCACCGATCACGCGCGCCTTGGGGTCGGCAAACAGAATGGGCCCACAGTCGGCCGCAGTGATACCGATCGCGATTCCTGGAAGACGCGTGACAAGCGCGTCCGCGCGCGGCCGGGAGGTTGCATCCCATGGCTCTTCCGCGATCACCACGTCCGGCGAATGAATCTGATAAAGCGTCAGCAGGCGGCCGGGTTCGACGCCAAGATGCAACGCCATTCGCTGGCGGTTTTCCGCCACCCGCGCCGGCTCGTCGTTGGATCCGAGACCGCCATTGAGGCCGGCATAGATGCCGCTGGATACGCCGCCTTCACGACCGAAAAAAGCATGGCGGACACCTCGAACGCCGGCGAGTAGCGGCGATTGCCGGCTTTTGATTTCGGCTGTCATTTGATTTCGGCTGTCATGGGGGCGTCTCCGCGTCTGCCGCCTGGTCGTCGCTCAAAGCGGCCAGCGAGGTAAGGTGAGGCGCCGAAATCGCCACCACCTTGAACATCGACCCCATTCCGCCCCGGCCACTATCGGTCAGACGTTTCAGCGCGCCGGAAATATCGGCCGAAATTTGCGGCGAGGCTTTCGCCATCAGGCTGACCGCGCGCGCCTCGATGCCGAGCCGTTTCAGGAAGTCGCCTTGCGTCACCGGGCCGTGCACCCGCGCGCCGATATCCTCGGCGGCACGCGCCAGTGCCTGGAAATCGACATGCGCCGTGACGTCGGTCTGTCCCGGATTTTTCAGGGGATCGGCGAAGCTATGCCGCGCGATGGCCTGGAAGGTGTCACCGGCATCGCTGCGCAGATGGCCATAATCGATGATCAGCGCGGCGCCATCCTGATCGCGGACGCGAGAGGCGATCTTCATCACTTCCGCGTCCGGCCGCCATTCAAAGATCGCGCCGACCGGTGCGGCACGCACCAGCGGCGGCAACAGGATTCCAAAGCGAGGCAAGGGCTCTTCGGCATGCCCGAACGCAAGCCTGCCTTCCTTGTCGATTTCGACCGTGCGCTCGTGCCAGCCGGTTTCGCATTTGACGGCCTGATGGATCGGCAGCACGTCGAAATATTCGTTGGCAAGGATCACGGCGGGGCCTTCGGGTACCTCGTCGAGCGCGCTGTGCCAGGCGATATTGCGCACGCCCGACAACGCGGCCTTCTGCTTCTCGCGCAGCACCGGATTGATTTCGACAAGATGCACGCTGAGCGCCTGGTAGAGCGGCGGCAGCACCCGAAGCGCGCGCAGCGCATCGGACATCATGGTGCCGCGTCCGGGACCAAGTTCGATCAGTCGCAACAAGGGGGGCGATCCCATGGCCCGCCATACCGAGGCGGCCCACAGCCCGATCAATTCGCCGAACATCTGGCTGACTTCGGGCGCAGTAGTGAAATCGCCTTCGCGCCCCAGCGGATCACGCGAGACGTAATAGCCGTAACGTGGATGGGCGAGACAAAGCTGCATGTAGCGCCAGACCGGCATCGGTCCGGAGGAGCGGATCAGCTTTTCGATCTCCGATTTGAGTGGCGAGGCGTCGTCGGCGACGGGGCTCATGGCGTGCCTTCAACGGGCGTAACGAAGCGGGCGGGCTTGCGCCACGCATTGGCAATGAGAATCGCACCTGCAAGAATCATCGGTACCGAAAGCAGCATGCCCATGGTCAGCCCTCGCCAGAGAAAGCCGAGCTGCGGATCGGGCTCCCTGAAGCATTCGCCGATGATACGCGCTATTCCATAAAAGGTGATGAAGCTGCCGAGGATCAGTCCGGGGCGTTTCAGCGCGCCAAAGCGGATCATCACGGCCAATAGCGTAAACAGCAGGATGCCTTCCATCCCCGCCTCATAGAGCTGGCTTGGATGGCGCGGCAGATGCTGGGGATCGGTTGGGAAGATCATCGCCCAGGGCACGCTGGAATCGGCTTCACGCCCCCACAGTTCGCCATTGATGAAATTGGCGAGCCGGCCAAGAAAAAGCCCGATCGGGCCGACGGCGGTGGTGATGTCGCCGAGCGACAGGATCGAGGTTCGGTTGACGCGAGAGAACAGCATCACGGCTGCGACGCAGCCAAGAAATCCGCCATGGAAGGACATGCCACCCTTCCAAAGCTGAAAAATCTCGGCCGGATGGTCGACGAAGAAGGGCAGATTGTAGAACAGCACATAACCGGTGCGGCCGCCGAGAATGATGCCGAGCGTGACCCAGAGAATGAAGTCGTCCATCTGCAACAGCGTGATCGGCGACGGACCGCCCCATAGCCGGGTGTTCTTGATCAGCGCGCGCGCATAGATCCAGCCGAGCACGATGCCGCCGATATAGGCGAGCGCATACCATCGGATCGCAAATGGTCCGATCGCGACCGCCACCGGATTGAAGACAGGGAAGTCGATCAGCAGAAAGGGCATTGAGCCTGGCGCAGGTCTTTGAATCCGGAATGTGTCGCGGTCGGTCGCCGTTGAAGCTTACGACGAGAGGTTGCGGCGATAAAGCGCAAGCAGCCGCTCCCAATGACGCTCCGCCGCGTCGCGATCGTAAACCGGCCGCTTGGGAAAGGCAAAACCGTGATGCACGGAAGGATAGAGCTCGACCTCGGCCTTCTTGCCTTCCATCGCCCGCTTCAGCTCGTCCACCATTTCCATCGGGGCGTAACTGTCGATCTCGGCACAACCAAAATAAAGCTCGGCGCTCGATTTGGACGGCGCCAGATGTGGGCTGTCAGGCTCGTCGGTGACCAGCCGGACGCCGTAGATCGAGGCTGCCGACTTTACATCCGGAAAATGCGTGGCAGCATTGATGGCATATCGCCCGCTCATGCAATAGCCGACACTGCCGACGAGCGAAATATTGGTGGCCTTCTGGGTTTTGGCATAGGCCAACAGGCCCTTGGTATCTTCCATGACCATGGGAATCGTGAGCGAGGCCATCAGCGCGGACATGCGTTTGCGTTCCGGCGATTCAGGATCAGCCGAGAGCGGACCGAGCTCCATCACGCCCTCGCGGTAATACATGTTCGGCAGCATGACGTAGTATCCGGACGTCGCCAGCCGCCGCGCCATGTCGCGCAATTCCTCGCGGATGCCCGGCGCATCCATATAGAACAGGACGACCGGAAACGGGCCGCCGCGTTCGGGATGGGTGATGAAGGTCGTGACCTTGCCGTCCCGGGTCGGGATGTCGATTTGCTGATCGATCATGGCGTTCGCTCTTGTGGTCGTTATTGGTTGCAGGGTCTTTTAAGGCCTGTCTACGATGGCAAGGAAACCACAGCATGACAAGGCAAGCAGGAGCGCTTCACCCGCGCCGGACTTGAACCAAGTCGCATGGATCGCCATTGTCCAGGGATTGAAGGCGGCGTCCGAGGAGACCAGCATGACCCAGACCAGCAATCGGTTTTTCGACGAGATCGGGCGGTTGATGAACGATGCCGCCGGCGCCGCCCAGGGTGTCAAGCGTGAGGTCGATACCCTGGTGCGCAATCAAGCCGAGCGCATCCTGCGCGACCTCGATCTGGTCAAGCGCGAGGAATTCGATGTCGTGCGCGACATGGCACGGCTGGCGCGGGAGGAGAACGAGGCGCTGAAGGCCCGGATCGCCGCCTTGGAGGCCAGGCTTGGCGGTTCCTCGGCGCCCGGTGGTGGGAGCCCGAGCGGGGGTTGACGTCCCGGCCGCCCTCGCGAAATGTTTCCGGCTTTCCTTGTCATTTCCAAGCTTTGCGGCTAGAACGCCGCCACGTCCGCGGCCCCCGCACCCCTGGAGGCTTGCTGCGGCGGATCAATGGGCCGCTATGCGGCCTTTAACTTTTTGAAAAACAAGGACTAATGCCATGGCGACCGTCAAGGAATTGAAGGCGACCGCGCGTCCGGCAAGCGGCAAGGGGGCCGCACGGGCAGAGCGTCGCGCCGGGAAAGTGCCCGGAGTGATTTACGGCAACAACCAGCCCCCGGTGACCATTTCGGTCGACCATTCCGAACTGCGCCAGCGGATCCTGGCTGGACGGTTCCTGACCACGATCTACGACGTCGAACTCGACGGCAAGAAGCACCGCGTGATTCCGCGCGACTTCCACCTCGATCCCGTCCGTGACGTGCCGATCCATGTGGACTTCCTGCGGCTTGGTGAAGGCGCCACCATCCGCGTCAGTATTCCCTTGCACATCCTCAACGCGGAAACCGCGCCGGGCGTCAAGCGGGGTGGGGCTGTCAACATCGTCACCCACGCGATCGATCTGGAATGCTCGGCGGATTCCATTCCGCAATTCATTGAGGCTGATGTCGGCGGGCTCGAAATCAGCCACTCCTTGCATCTGTCGGATATCAAGCTCCCTGCCGGCGTGAAGACGCTGTCGCGTGAAGACGTGACGCTGGTGACCATCGTCCCGCCGTCCGGTTATGCCGAAGAGCAGAAGGCCGCGGCAGCGGCTACTGCCGCGGGTCCTGCGGCGGCTGCGGCTCCGGCTGCGGGTGCAGCGGCTCCTGCCGCCGGTGCGGCTCCCGCCAAGGCGCCTGCCGCTGGCGACAAGAAGAAGTAACTTAAAGCCGCGGGATGCCGCGCCATGCGCCTCTTTGTCGGCCTCGGCAATCCCGGAGCGAAATACGCGCATAACCGACACAATATCGGTTTTGCCGTCGTCGATGAAATTGCCCGGCGTCACGGTTTCTCACCGTGGCGCCGTCGCTTTCAGGGCGAGACATCGGAAGGCACCCTGGACGGCGAACGGATCGTGCTCCTCAAGCCCTCCACTTACATGAATGAATCCGGCCGCGCGGTTCAGGAAGCGGCCAATTTCTTCAAGCTGGGCCTAAGCGACATAATCGTGTTTCAGGATGAGCTTGAGCTGCCGACGGCTAAGGTGCGGGTCAAGATCGGCGGCGGCATCGCCGGCCATAACGGGCTGCGCTCGATCTCGGCACATCTTGGCAACGACTATCGTCGGGTGCGGCTTGGCATCGGTCATCCCGGAGTGAAGGAATTGGTGCACGGCCATGTGCTGTCGGATTTCGCCAAGGCCGATCGGCCGCTGATCGAGGCGCTGTGCACGGCGGTCGCCGACCATGCCGGGCTATTGGCGACGGGGAAGGACTCGACCTTCCAGAACAAGGTGCATCTTGCGCTGCGGGCCAAGGGATTTTTAGACAAGGACGATACCGGCGCGGCCTGACGGCGCGCTGTCACCGGACAACCATTCAGGACGAAGCGATGGGATTCAAATGCGGGATCGTCGGATTGCCGAATGTCGGCAAGTCGACGCTGTTCAATGCGCTGACCGAAACTGCGGCGGCGCAAGCGGCCAACTATCCGTTCTGCACCATCGAGCCCAATGTCGGCGAAGTGGCGGTGCCGGATCCCCGGCTCGACAAGCTCGCCGCCATTGCCAAATCCGCGCAGATCATTCCGACCCGCCTCACCTTTGTCGATATCGCAGGCCTGGTGCGCGGCGCCTCGAAAGGCGAAGGGCTCGGCAACCAGTTCCTCGCCACCATTCGCGAGGTCGATGCGGTGGCGCACGTGGTGCGCTGCTTTGAGGATTCCGACATCACCCATGTCGAAGGCAAGATCGCACCACTCGCCGATATCGAGACTATCGAGACCGAGCTGATGCTGGCCGATCTCGACAGCCTCGAGAAGCGTCTCGACAATCTGACGAAAAAGGCCAAGGGCAACGACAAGGACGCCAAGGAGCAGCTCGATCTGGTGCAGCGTGCACTGGTGCTGCTCCGCGATGGCAAGCCGGCTCGGCTCCTCGAACACAAACCGGAGGAGGAACGCGCCTTCGGGATGCTCGGCCTGTTGACATCCAAGCCCGTGCTTTACGTCTGCAATGTCGACGAGGGATCGGCTGCCGCCGGCAATAATTTTTCAAAGGCCGTGGCGGCGCGCGCAGCCGAGGAAGGCGCGGTTGCGGTGGTGATCTCGGCGAAGATCGAATCGGAAATCGCCACCCTGTCACGGGAGGAGCGCACCGAGTTCCTGCAGACGCTGGAGCTGGAAGAAGCGGGGCTCGATCGGCTGATCCGCGCCGGCTACCAGCTGCTCGATCTCATCACCTATTTCACGGTGGGGCCGAAGGAGGCGCGCGCCTGGACCATCCATCGCGGCACCAAGGCGCCGGCGGCAGCCGGCGTCATCCACACCGATTTCGAGAAGGGCTTCATTCGCGCCGAGACCATCGCCTACGACGACTATGTCACGCTGGGCGGCGAGGCCGGCGCCCGGGATGCCGGCAAGCTCCGGCTCGAGGGCAAGGAATATGTCGTCGCCGATGGCGACGTGATGCATTTCCGCTTCAACACCTGACCGGAAACAGGCTGATCAATGCCCGGCGCCCTGGTCGCGAATGGCGCCCAGATGCTCATTGATGCGGAACACGATCAGCACGAATTCGGCGGCGATCCGCGAAAAGATGATGCCGACGACGATGCCGGCGATTGAGGAGAGCAGCACGATGAAGCCTCCGAACGGGCTGATTGCCATCGCCGACAGGCCGGTGAAAATGCCGGAAATCCCGAGCAGCACGATCAGCGCGATCACCAGCCAGTAAAATGTCTTGATCACCGTCGGCGTGATAAAGCGATCCCACTGAAACAAGTCCCGAAATTCAAACATTGCTGTTCTCCCCGGCCTTTGGAATAGACTGCTTGCTTCCTCGTATCAGAGCGCCCTGCGGTTCTCGTTGGATCAAAGCCGGCGTCCCGCCTATTGTTTTGACGCGTTTCTTTTCGCCGTCCTGTAAGTATCCCGGATCAAGTCGGGTCAGACTTTTGCCTGATCCGCTCTAACGCTGAATGCTGAGTCAGGCAAGGTAAGGCGCTTAGTGGCGTGAGAAGCAGGCTTCTCCCCAACGTCGAGGAAATATCGATTGTGATTGCCGGAGATCGCGGCCACATTCGGGCTGCCCTGTTACTCAGTTGTGGATCATGTTGAACTTCGAAGATTTTCAGCCCGGACATTTCGGCACCTTCGGCCCGCGCTACGTCTCGCGTGAGGAGATCATCGCCTTTGCCGCCGAATTCGATCCCCAGCCCATGCATATGGATGACCAGGGCGGCGCGGAGTCGTTGCTGGGCGGGCTTTCCGCTTCGGGCTGGCAGGTGTGCGGAATCATGATGCGGATGATGGTTGATGGTTTTATCGGCCGCGCCGCTTCACTTGGTTCGCCGGGAGTTGAGGAAGTGCGCTGGCTCGCCCCGCTGAGGGCCGGAGACACGGTCAGCCTTGAGGTGGAGGTGGTATCCGCGCGGCTCTCGAAGAGTCGCCAAGGCGTTGGTATCGTCGTGTTCAAATGCACGATGCAAAACGCCGCTGGCATTCGGCTTTGCGAAATGACCTCCACCGTTATGGTCGGAAGCCGCAACCAGGTGAGCGCGGAGTAGCAGATGCGCTTTTTCGAGGACCTGCAGGTCGGCCAGCGGCGTGAGTTGGGCTCCTTTACCTTCACGGCTGAATCGATCCGTCGCTTTGCGCGTGAATTCGATCCCCAGCCAATGCATCTGGACGAGGAGTCAGGCCGCCGCTCCCTGCTTGGCGGACTCGCCGCTTCGGGCTGGCATATCGGGTCGATCTGCACGCGCCTCCTGGTGCTCGATGGACAGCGCCACGCCCAGGCCTGGGGGCCATCGCCCGGATTTCGCGACTTGCGCTGGATCCGACCGGTGCTCGCTGGCGACACCATCAGCTATGCGACTGAAGTCCAAAGCTTGCGTCCTTCGGGGTCACGCCCCGGCTGGGGTCTCGCGCAGCTTCGCTATACCGGGGTCAACCAGCGGGGCGAACAGGTCTATTCAGTGCTGACCACCACTTTCGTACCGATGCGCCCGCCGATCGCCTGACATCCATCGGCGCAAGGTGTGGCCAATAATCCACCGTGCGGAACAAATCGGCCGCTAACCCATTTTGAACCTTGTCCATGTCAAAAAGAACATGGCAAACGGATCGGGAAAACCAACTCGAAAAAGCGAGCGACACATGGATCGTGTCGTTCTGCATGCGTGGCGCCAATACCAGTCAAATCGGCTGAATGGCCCCGGTTCGCGCGAAAAAGATACAGGATTAGAAGAAAATGGCAGACCGCGTGGGCTTGAAGCTTCTCGGAATCATCTTTGCGACGGTGACGCTGGCCGTCATGTTCACGACCGGCATGGTGGTGAAGGGTTATGCCGATGGCGCCTACAGCCTCGACAAGGCCCCCATCACCGGCAAATAGTCATCTTCTGCTAACCATAGTTCGCAAATACCCGACACGCCTCGGTAGCCTTACCGAGTCCAGATCAACGCCATGACGCCGATGGCCACGACCAGAAGGCCGATGAAGCGGATCATGATGGTGCCAAAGCCCGGCGGCGATTGGCGTAGCGGGATGGGATCGGCGTTTTCGGGCCGAAGGCTTTTCATTGAAATCCCCAAATTGAAATCCCCAAATGATGTCGCGTGATGCCGAGTGACGCTCGGCAATTTGGAACGCAAGGTTCCGACCTGTCTTGGTCGTCGCATTCCGGGATTTCGTTCAAATTTGTCGGAAATAAAAAACAGTCGTCATTCCGGGGCGTGCCAACGGGTCCGCGCAAAGCGCGGCCCGATGACAGGCTCGGCACGAACTATGGCGCGCAGTTGCGCGCCTGAGAATCTCGCAAGTGGATTTTGATCGTCTTTTCCAGATTCCGGATCGCCGCTTGCGCGGCGTCCGGAATGATTGGGGCAAATTCTGACGGGCGGGCTGCTGGGGCCCATCAACCCTGGCGCAGATTGTCCGCGGCGCGCTTCCACTGCGAGACATTGTCGGCGATCATGCGGGTCGACTTCATCGCCGCCTGGCTCAGTTGCGCATAACCGGAGATCTCGCGCTGGACGCGCTGGCCTTCGGCATGCAGCAATTCGCGCAGGGTTTCCAGCTCCGAGATCAGATTATCGATCTCTGCGAGCGAGGTGCCGGCTACCCGCTGGATCAGTGAATTGACGTTGTTGACCGTCGCCTCGGCGCTGGGTTCCTGCACCGTCGCTCCCGTGGCTGGCGCTGCCGTTGTCACCGGCCGGCGCAAATAGGCAATGTCATTGCGGACGAAATCGCGAATATCGGCCTCGACTTCGGAGACCGCTGCGAGGTTGGTATCCTCTTCCGCAGCTTCCGTATTTGATTCAATCTTTTCGGGCTGGATAGCATTCATCGGCCTTTTCCTCTGCTGGTTGAGCGCGGATGTCCCCCGCACGACGAACGGATCGCTCTGAGGTGAATTTGAGTCGGCCCCCGTGAGCAGGGGGCATCAGTCCAGCGGAATTTGACCGCATCGCGGCCAAGATGCGGCGATGCTCGATCATTCATAAGACGGGAAAGCTCGTGCACGTGGGGATTTCCGACGAAGCTCGTCCGTTTCCCTGGGCTTCACCAGCTCTTCTTGTAGCCGGCGGAGATTTTGCCCGTGGCGGTGCCGGCCGATGTTTCTCCGACCGATCCGGAGATGCTGACGCCGCCATAAAGTTTCTGTTCGGCGCCGAAGCTGCGCAGCCATTTATCGTCGGTGGAGGACAGCGCCTGGGCAGCGGTGAAGCTGGTGCCGAAATCTGTGAGACTGAGTTTGGCGCTCTGCTCGGTCTCGTAGCTGCGCACCGGCCGTCCGGGAATGCCGGGGATCGGCACTGCCCCCTGTTGAATGAGGTTGTAATTGTCCTGCAGGCTCAGCGAATAAGATGGGCTGAGCGGCAGCGCCTTGCTGATGGAGGTGCCAATCTTGCTCTGCTCCTGCGTCGGGTCGAGGCGCGCTTCCACCGCTGTCTTGTCCCACAGCGCGGCGACACCCGGGGCGGTGATCGCGGCCCAGGCGGTGCCGGTGGAGTCGGAGGGACCATCCGGCGAAACTTTTTGCCGCAACAGATCGGCCCCGGTCAGGACCTGCGGTTCACGGACCACCGTCATGTCGGCACCCACGCGCGCATCCCAGAATGGAAGCAGCGATCGTTTCACCGATACCGCGGAGGCCGCGCTGCCTTTTGGGCTCGAAGACCAGTTCGCGCCGCCATTGTCGGCGAGTGATGAGCCCGGTGTGGCGGCTTTCGGGGGTGGTGCCGGCGCAAGCGTCGAGGCATCGACATTGAGCTGGCTCCAGTCGATGGTCGCGGGATCGACCGTCGCGGTGTCGGCTGTGTTGCCTTCGTTGACAGAACCATCAGTGGCCTGCGGCTTCTTTTCTGTCGATGCCGCCTCGGCATCATCATTATCGTCGGCCGGATCGGCTTTGTCCGCGTCGGTGCTCGGCGTGGACACAGCGGCCGGCGTTTCCTTTGGCCAGGTCGTGTTGCCCGTTGATGCGGTCTGGGCGAGGCCAGCGGCCGGGCTCAGCGCGACCATGCTGGCGGCGGCCAGCACAGCAGCCAGCCATCGCTGTCGCCAAGGCCCCACCTCCATCGCAAATCGCATCGAACCGTCCCGCCTAATCCGCCCGCCATATGTCCGGGCATTTTGGCACGAATTTATGGCGGGGCCGTCACACGATGGCGTCATAGTTTGCGAGCGAAAGTCAGCCCCGGACTTGATCCGGAGTGAATAACCGGTTCGCGTGAAGAAAAAATGCGTCAGCAAAAACTGCTCAGGTTTTTGGAAGCGCTCAGGCGCAAGTGCGCGCCATCATCGTGCGGAGTCCGTCATCGGGGCACGCTTTGCGCGGACCGGTGGCAAGCCCCGGAATGACAGCAAAGGGGAGTCCTTCAACAACCCGCTAGGCAATCCTCGGCAGGTTGATCGGATGGCCGAGCGCCTGCTCGACGAGGTCGAAAGTGTCGACCACGACGCGGAGGCTGATCAGGCGAGTGTCCTTGAACTGGGCGAAATGCGCCAGCCGCAGGCTGATCGGCCGGTTGCGGTCTCGCCCGGTCAGCGAAAACCGCAGGATCGAGGCCGCGGTATCCACGCCGAGGAGGATCGATTCGCGATGCAGCCGATGAATCTGCACCCAGTCAGCGATCTGCCGGATCACTTCGAGGACGGCGGCCTTGCCATGACGGGCGCCGAAAAACGGAAACATGTCGATCGGGCCGTAAATCGCCCAATCGACCTCGTCATCGATCAGTTGCTCGAGGTCTTCCAGCTGGCGCTCGTTGATCGCGCGCTGAAACGCGCGTGATAAACGCCAGAGGCTATGCTCTGTCATGATGGTCGTCCTGAAAATGGATTAGAGAACAGCAACCGGCCCTAAGTGGGCGTCATTGTCGACGCCGTGCCCTGGATGCTGCATTCACATACCGCCTACTTAGGGGCGTTTGCCCAAAATGCAACCCGTATTTTGGCAACGCAGCGCAGGAAAAATGGCCAAGAGCAAGGGTCATGGCCTCAGCGCTTTCGGAACGTCTCGCTTTCCAGCGCGATCTCGCTGTCGCGTACGGCAAAGAAAACGAATAGCAGCGCCCCGGCGAGCCCGCCGACCACCGCGCCAAGCGGCGTGAAGGTAAAAAGCACCAGCGAGCCACTCTGGCCGTTGAAGGCGCCCGAAGCGAACAGTTCGATCCAGGCAAGCCCGGCGCCGAGCCCGAGCGCGCCGCCGCCGATGGCGCCCAGCACCAATCCCATCAGGGCAAGCAATGCGATTTTCAACATCCCCGATCCGCCGATCGACCGCACCTAAAGGTTGGTCGCGGTCGGAGGAGGGGAGGTTCAAGGGGGTGGTCACACCCAGGCCTCGGTCCAGACACGAGCGTTTTGCGAACCGCTGGTATAGGCCGCCTGAGATTCAGCAAATCCGAGTTTCATGTCTCCAGCGTAACGGAGTTTTGGGCAATAGCCAGCCGCGGCGCAGCTACCGCTTCTTCCATCCGCCGCGCTTGCCCGGTGCGCCGCCGCTGGAGCGCGGGGCGGGGCCGAACTCCGGTCCCGATTGGCGCGAATCCGTCGGCTGGATGATCCGGCTGGTGCTGCCGAAAGGCTTCGCCGGCAGCGTAGGGTTATCGCGATAGGGAAGGGATTCCGGCCCGTGCATCTCGTCGAGATGCGGCTTGTGGACTTTCGAGCCGCCGCGAGATGCGGACCCTCCACGACTGCCAGAGCCTCCGCCCTGATCCTCAACAGGGGAGCGAACAGGAGTGCGAGCGCCGCGCTTTTTCAGCGCCGCCGTCGGCAGGTTCGCCGCCTCGCCATATTGCTTGGCCCCGGCAAAGGCGCCGGCGCGGTTCTGCACCGTGCGCTGCCGCGTGGTGGGATCGTCCACAACCGCAAGCTCGGTGGCGCGCAAACGTTTGACCTCGTCGCGCAGCCGCGCGGCTTCCTCGAAATTGAGGTCGGCGGCGGCTTCCCGCATCCGCGTTTCAAGGTCGGCGAGCACCGCTTCAAAATTGTGCCCGATTGCGATGGCGTCCTCGGTCATGCCGCCCTGGCCGATTTCCACCAGCACATGGTCGCGCTCATAGACCGAGTTGAGGATGTCGCCGATCGATTTCTTGACGCTCTCCGGCGTGATGCCGTTGGCGGTGTTGTATTCGACCTGCTTTTCGCGGCGGCGGTTGGTCTCGGCCAGCGCCCGCTCCATCGAGCCGGTCATCTGATCGGCATAGAGGATCACCCTTCCATCGACATTGCGCGCGGCGCGCCCGATGGTCTGGATCAGCGAGGTCTCGCTACGCAGGAAGCCTTCCTTGTCGGCATCGAGAATGGCAACCAGCGCGCATTCGGGAATATCGAGGCCTTCGCGCAACAAATTGATGCCGACCAGCGCGTCGAAGGCACCGAGCCTGAGATCCCGGATGATCTCGATGCGTTCGATGGTGTCGATGTCGCTGTGCATGTAGCGGACGCGAATGCCCTGCTCATGCAGGAATTCGGTGAGGTCTTCGGCCATCCGCTTGGTCAGCACGGTGACCAGGGTGCGATAGCCGGCGGCGGCCGTGGCGCGCACCTCGCCGACGAGATCGTCCACCTGCGTGCGCGCCGGGCGGATATCGACCACGGGATCGATCAGGCCGGTCGGGCGGATCACCTGCTCGACAAACACGCCTCCGGATTCGTTGATCTCCCAGCCGGCCGGGGTGGCGGATACCGCGACCGTCTGCGGCCGCATCATGTCCCATTCCTCAAAGCGCAGCGGACGGTTGTCCATGCAGGAGGGCAGGCGGAAGCCGTATTCGGCGAGCGTCGCCTTGCGGCGGAAGTCGCCCCGGAACATGCCGCCGATCTGCGGCACGGTGACGTGGCTTTCGTCCGCAAATACCAGCGCATTGTCGGGCACATATTCGAACAGCGTCGGCGGCGGCTCGCCGGGGCGGCGTCCGGTGAGATAGCGCGAATAGTTTTCGATCCCGGCGCAGGAGCCGGTCGCTTCCATCATTTCCAGATCGAAGGTGGTGCGCTGCTCCAGCCGCTGCGCCTCCAACAGCCGGCCCTGGCTGTTGAGCTGATCTAATCTGAGCTTCAGTTCGCTCTTGATCGACTTGATCGCCTGCACCAGCGTCGGGCGGGGCGTCACATAGTGCGAATTGGCGTAGATCTTGATGAATTCGAGCTCGTCCTGCTTGTGACCGGTGAGCGGATCGAATTCCTCGATATTCTCCACCGTGTCGCCGAACAGGTTCACCCGCCAGGCGCGGTCCTCATAGTGGGCCGGGAAGATATCGATGACGTCGCCGCGCACCCGAAAGGTACCGCGGGTGAAATCGGCCTGCGTGCGCTTGTATTGAAGGGCCACGAGATCGGCGATCAACTGCCGCTGGTCGATGCGCTCGCCCTTCTTCAGCGCAAAGGTCATGGCGGTATAGGTCTCGACCGAGCCGATACCGTAGATGCAGGAGACCGAGGCCACGATGATGACGTCGTCGCGCTCGAGCAGCGCGCGCGTCGCGGAATGGCGCATGCGGTCGATCTGCTCGTTGATCGAGGAATCCTTCTCGATATAGGTGTCGGTCCGCGGCACATAGGCTTCGGGCTGATAGTAGTCGTAATACGACACGAAATATTCGACGGCGTTGTCGGGGAAGAAGCTCTTGAACTCGCCATAGAGCTGGGCGGCGAGCGTCTTGTTGGGCGCGAGGATGATAGCGGGGCGCTGCGTGGCCTCGATCACCTGGGCCATGGTGTAGGTCTTGCCGGAGCCGGTGACGCCGAGCAGCACCTGGGTGCGGTCGTTGCGCTTGATGCCTTCCACCAGTTCGGCGATCGCCTGCGGCTGGTCGCCTTTCGGCTCGTATTCGGACTTGATGACAAAGCGCACGCCGCCTTCGGATTTCTCCGGGCGCGGCGGTCGGTGCGGTGTCCACACGCGGGTCTGGCCGTCCTCGCCCTTGAATTCGGGCCGGCCATCACGGATCAATTGCTCCAGCGCTTCCGCGGTAGCGGCGACGCCCAGCGCTTCCATCTTGCTGCGCGGCGGGCGCGCCATCTCGGCCAGATCGTCTTCCTCGGTCGGCAGGCCAAGCTGCCGCGCCAGTTCGGGATCGAGCGTTGGGATGGTGGCGGCGGTGCCGTAATTGGTCTGCGGGGCTTCTTCCAGACCGGCAGGCTTGCGCGCGCCCGTTGGCTGCGGGTTGGGCCGCAGCGGTATGGGGCGCGAGGTGCCCGTATTGTCCTCGAATGTTTTTGGCGTTGATGCCCTTGCGCGATGCGCAGCCGCTTCCCCGCCGGAACGGCGATCGCGCGAATTATCCGGTGGCGGCCGCAGGCCGGTCGAGGAACCGATTCCGCTTTCGCCGCGATTGATGGCAGGGTTGAGCAGTTCCGCCAGCGCGGGGCCGATCGGCTGAACTTCCGGCCGACGCGCCTTGGATTTGGGGGATTTGCCGGAATTTTTTGGAAGGTCGGGTTTCTTCGCCATCGACCGAATATGGGGCGAGTCCATCGAGCAGAAAAGAGCCAAGACCGATCGGCGAGCAGGTGATCGCCGTCAGGAACTCGGGCGACGTGGCGAGGTCGTCGCGGGATGCGAGGCCGCGCGAATGATCCAGCGGCGGAACGCCGCAACATCGCGCTGTTCGGCGCGGAAGCTTCGATACACCAGATACCAGCGCATGCCCTTCGGTACGCTCAAGGCGAATGGCGCCACCAGCCGTCCGGCGGCGAGGTCGTCGTCGATATAGGGACGGATTCCCATACCGACGCCGAGCCCGTCGACTGCGGCCTGCAGCGCCTGGCCGTAAAATTGGAACTCCGCGCCTCGCGCCGTCATGCGTTTGACGCCGGCGGTGTCGAGCCATCTCGGCCAGTCCTCTCTGGAGTGCGCTACCCGCAGCAGGCTCGTCGCCTTGAGGTCGGCAGGGCGTTTCAGTCGCGCCGCCAGTTTCGGCGCGCAGACCGGCAGCAGGTCCGCCGCGAACAGCGGTTCGGCGACCAGGCCGGGCCACTCGCCATCGCCGAGCTTGATGCCGCAGCTCCAGTCATCGCCATAGGGCGCTGCGGCGCCGCCGGTGGCGATGCGCACCTCGATGTCGGGCTCGCGGCGGCTGAAATCGCCGAGCCGGGGGATCAGCCAGCGCATCGCGAAGCTCGGACCGACGCCGATGGTAAGAATTCGGGTCGCCGGTGCGTCCGTCACCTGCGCTGTCAGGCTCGCCAGCGCATCGAAGATCGGCGTCAATCCGTTCTGGTAGGCGCGGCCCGCCGCGGTCGTCGTCAGGCGGTTGGCGTGCCGCTCGAACAGCGTCAGACCAAGCCGCTTCTCGAGCAGCTGGACCATGCGGCTGACGGCGGCGGGCGACACGTTCAGCTCGGCGCCTGCGGCCGTGAAGCTGCCGCAGCGCGCGGCGGCTTCGAACGCCCGGATGCCGTTGAGAAACAGAGCGCGACGCATGGAAATCACACTTACCATCAGGAAAACTGAGGGAAGGCAAGCATAACTCAGTTTGTTGAAAGCCGCTAGTTGAGTCAGAACCAGCCCTGCGAGGTTGGCATGTCGTCGCTCTTTATCGTAGCACTTGGATTTCTGATGCTGGGCACCGCATTCCTGTCGGGTCTGTTCGGCATGGCCGGCGGCCTGATCCTGATCGGAGCGCTGCTGGCGGTGATGCCCGTGCCGATGGCCATGGTGCTGCATGCGATCACGCAGATGGCCTCCAATGGCTGGCGCGCTTTGCTTTGGGCGCGCTATATCCAATGGCGTCCTGTCGCGGTCTATATGATGGGATGCGCGATCGCGCTGCTGGCGTGGTCGTTCACCGGCTCCGTGCCGGATAAGCCGATTGCATTGTTGATGCTCGGCACCACTCCGTTTCTGGTGCGGCTGATGCCGCCAGCTCTGCGGCCCGATCCCGCTAGCCTGTGGCAGGGCGCCTGTTACGGCTCGGTCTGCATGACGCTGATGCTGATGACCGGCGTATCCGGCCCGCTGGTCGACACCTTCTTTCTCGGTGGGCAATTCGGCCGGCGTGAAATTGTCGCGACCAAAGCGAGCTGCCAGGTCGGCAGTCATCTGGCGAAATTGATTTATTTCGGCGGCATCATTGATCAGGCCGCGCTGATCAGTCCGGAGCTCATTGTTATCGCGGTGGCGACCTCCATATTGGGCGCCACGCTCGCGCGCCGCTTTCTGGATGCGATGACGGACCGGCAGTTTCGAACCTGGGCCGGGCGGCTGATCTCCACGATCGCCGGCTGCTACATTTTCTATGGCGGATGGTTATTGTGGTCGGCGCACTGAATAAGGAAAAATATCGTGGCCAGACATCCGGGAAGCCAAATCTCTCCTGAAATGGCGGGTGATCCCTTGCTGCTCGACGTCGTCGAATGGATCGCACGCGAGCCGCGAAGGTATTCGGAAGTGATCGAAACCTGGCGGACCTCCTGCCCGCGCCTGACGATCTGGGAGGATGCGGTGGATGCCGGCTATGTCACGCGAAAGTCCGTGCCCGGCTCAGGCACCATGGTCGTGGCGACCGAACAGGGCAGGAAATGGCTGTGCGACCACGGTCGCCGGGGATGATCGGGTGCTTTTCAGGGGTAATCGCCAGGAGTGATCGGCACGCGTTACGTTCAAGCGGGGCGATAGCCACCGTCGCGGGAAAAATGCGCGACACCTGGGGAATATGACATGAGAGAACGTGACATGAGAAATGTGACATCGGGGAATGTCACCTCGATCACGTTTTCGGGTTGCCATTGACTTGGGTAGTCGAGCCGGCGACATTCATGCAACCGCATTTAATTGACCACCGATGCAACCGGTTTAGGTCGCACGCATCAAACCGAAAACAAGGAAGAGCGGGAGCGCGCCATGATCGATCTTCATTACTGGACCACGCCGAACGGCCACAAGATTACGATGTTTCTCGAGGAAGCGGGGCTAGCCTACAAGATCATCCCCATCAACATCAGCAAGGGCGAACAGTTCAAACCCGAATTCCTCGCCGTGGGACCGAACAATCGGATTCCCGCTCTTGTCGACCATGAGCCGAAGGGCGGGACAAAGCCGATCTCGATTTTCGAATCCGGCGCGATCCTGCTTTATCTCGCCGAGAAGACCGGTCAGTTCCTGGCCGCCGATCTGTATGGCCGCTACGACGCGATCCAATGGACCTTCTGGCAAATGGCAGGATTGGGTCCAATGGCCGGGCAAAACAATCACTTCGCCAATTACGCGCCGGAAAAGCTCACCTATGCGATCGATCGCTATGTGAACGAGACCAACCGGCTCTATGGCGTGCTCGACAAGCGCCTGGCTGATCGTGAGTTCATCGCCGGCGGTTATTCGATCGCCGACATGGCCTGTTATCCCTGGATCGTGCCCCACAAGATGCAGAGCCAGAACATTGACGACTTCCCGCATGTGAAGCGCTGGATGGAGGCCATCGCGGCTCGTCCCGCGACCGTGCGTGCCTATGCCAAGGCCAAGGAGGTCAATCCCAATTTTGGCCAGCCGGCGATCCGCACCGACGCGGAACGCAAGATCCTGTTCGGTCAGACGGCGGCGGTGGTGCGCTAGCAACGTTAGAGATTTCGGGGTCGTGTCTCGACACGCCCCGGAATGACGAAAGAGGGAGTGTTGTTACTTCCGTCATTCCGGGGCGATGCGAAAGCATCGAACCATGGCGCGCAGTTGCGCGCCGGAGAATCTCGAAACTGGACGCGGCTCGGCAAAGGGTAAGACAAGGACGAGCGTATGACCCTGCACTTATTCGAACTTGTCGGCACCGATGCCGCGCGCCCGTTCAGTCCCTTCTGCTGGCGCTCGCGGATGGCACTGGCGCATAAGGGCCTTTCGGCGAAATCGCTGCCTTGGCGTTTCACGGAAAAAGCGGCGATCGCACCTCATCGCTCCGAAAAGGTGCCGGTGCTGCTCGATCGCGACAAGTCGGTAGCCGATTCCTGGACCATCGCGCTCTATCTGGAGGACGCCTATCCGGATCGTCCGTCGCTATTTGGCGGCGAGGGCGGCCAAGCGATGGCGCGGATGATCAATTGGTGGGGCGACATCGCTGTGATCGGCGGGATATTTCCCTTCATTGTCGCGGATATCGCCAGCCGCCTCGGGCCTGCGGACGCGGCCTATTTTCGCGAGAGCCGCGAGGCGAGATTCAAGAAGTCGCTGGAAGAGGTCGCCTCGGATCGCGATCGGGCGGTGGAAGGATTTCGCCGTTCGCTTGATCCGATGCGGCTGACCTTGCGAACCCAGCCCTATCTCGGCGGAGAGACGCCGAATTATGCCGATTACATCGTGTTCGGCGCCTTTCAATGGGCGCGCGTTGTGAGCCCGTTCAAGCTGCTGACCGAGAACGATCCGGTTTATGCATGGCGGGAAAAATTGCTCGACGCCTTCGACGGCATGGCGCGGAAGTCCCCGACCTATCCGGCGTGATTCCCCGTCTCACCTTGCCGCGCCGCCTGGCGCAGGCAGTCGGGGCAGAGGCAGTCGCTGCCGTCGGTCGGCATCGGCAGGCGGAAGCTCTCGTCGGCGCACCAGCAGCGACCGGACTGGGCGCAGGTGAATTCGGTGCCGCACCCGCTGCAATGGAGCTGGCGCGGCGGGGCGTTTTTTTCTAACCGAATTGTCATCTTTCGAACCTGCCCCAGGCGCCAGTTTTAATGTCCGGTTCATCTGGCCCGGGGCTATAAACCTAGCAACAATCCGCGGTTCTGTCAGATCATCTGAGGGAATAGGCCGATGTCTCGCGATGCGCACGGGGCGCTGGTGGCGCTCAACCGGTTCGGTTTGGGTGCGCGAGGTGGCGCCTCCGGCGATTTCGCCAACGCCGCCTCCGATCCTCGCGGCTTCGTCAGGTCCGAATTGTCTCGTCCCGGCGGTGCCTTGCTGGAAGCACCGGGCTTGTTGCCGACGACAACCCTCGGCCAGATGGCCTTCGATTATCAATTCCAGCAGAAGCAGGCGCGCGAAGCCTTCGCGAAAGCAGGCGAAGCCAGGCAGGGGCCGAATGCCGAGGCCTCGAACGCCGAGGTTCCCGGAAAAGCGGACGCCGCGGGAAAAATGGAAGCGGTCGACGGCAACAACATGGCCACGTTGCCGGCCTCCGGTAAGCCGGAGCCCCCGAACCCGCCGAATGTCATCCAGAAGACCTATCGCGCCGAGGCCCTGGCCAGACTGCAACGCGGCGTGATGAGCGAATGCGGCTTCATGGAGCGACTGGTTGCCTTCTGGTCCAATCACTTTTGCATTTCGGCCAGCAAAGGCTTGCTTGCGCGAATCTGGGCCGGCGCGTTCGAGCGCGAGGTGATCCGGCCGCATGTGCTTGGCCGCTTCAGTGACATGCTGATCGCCGTCGAGCAGCATCCGGCGATGCTGTTCTTTCTGGACAATCAGCAATCACTGGGGCCGGACTCCCGTGCAGGCCAGAACCGCAAGAAGGGCCTGAACGAAAACCTCGCGCGCGAAATCATGGAGCTGCATACGCTCGGTGTTGGCGGCGGTTACAGCCAGGAGGACGTCACTTCGCTGGCGCGCATCATCACCGGCTGGACCTTCGCCGGCCGGCAGGCAAAGCTGGGCGAGCCCGGCAGCTTCGTATTTAACGCCAATGCGCATCAGCCGGGCGCTCACCGCCTGCTCAACAAGACCTATGAGGCCGAAGGCCTCGCGCAGGGTGAGGCGGCGCTGGCAGATCTCGCACGTCATCCTTCGACGGCGAAATTCATCGCCACCAAATTCGTCCGCCATTTCGTCGCCGACGATCCGCCGCCGGCGCTGGTGGCGAAATTACGCGATGTCTTCATCCGTTCCGACGGAGACCTAAAGGCCATGACGTTGGCACTGCTCGATGCCGATGAAGCCTGGCAGGCGCCGATGACCAAGCTGCGCAGTCCCTATGAATTCCTGATCGCCACTGGCCGGATCTTGATGCAGATACCGGAAGACCCAACGCGCTATCTCGGCGGCCTCAACGTGCTCGGCCAGCCGCTGTGGACGCCGCCGGGGCCGAATGGATTTGCCGATACCAATGCCGCCTGGGGCGGGCCGGAAGGCATGAAGCTCCGGCTCGACATCGCCTCGCAGGTCGGCTCGCGGTTGGGCGTCAATCTCGATCCGCGTGATTTGCTCGAGCTGGCACTGGCGAATGCGGTATCGGCGGAGACGCGGCGGACGGTGGAGCTTGCGGAATCGCGACCGCAGGCGCTGGCGCTTTTGTTGATGTCGCCGGAATTTCAGCGGAGGTGAGCATGGGAATCGATTTTGTCGCTTCGCGCCGGACGCTGCTGTTGGGCGGCGCGTCGTTTGCGGCCTGGGCGTATTTGCCGAAGTTTGCCCGCGCTGCCGATCGCCGCGACCCCCGCCTGGTGGTGATGATCCTGCGCGGCGCGCTGGACGGGCTGGCGACGGTGGCACCGGTCGGCGATCCCGATTATGCCGGCCTTCATGGCTCGATTGCGCTGTCCACCAGCGGTCCGCATGCCGCGCCGATGCTGGATGGCTTCTTTGCCTTGCATCCTTCGATGCCGGAATTTGCCCGGCTGTATCGCAACAAGCAGGCGGCGGTGATCCATGCCGTGGCAACACCCTACCGCGATCGGTCGCATTTTGATGGGCAGGACGTATTGGAAAGCGGCTTCGCCGGCCCCGGACGCGTGCAATCGGGCTGGCTCAATCGCGCGCTTCAGGCGTTGCCGCGCGGTGAGCGAGTGATGAGCGGGCTTGCGATCGGCCCGACCACGCCGCTGGTGCTGCGCGGTGCGGCCTCCACGGTCGGTTGGTCGCCCGCCGCCCTGCCACAAGCGGCCGACGACACGGCGGCCCGCCTCGTCTCGCTTTATCAGCACCAGGATGCGGCGTTGGCCTCGGCGCTGTCGCAAGGCCTGCAGCTCGAAAAGGCGGCGCTCGGAGACGACATGAAACCCAAGCCCGGCGTCAACGGCGCAGCCGCAATGCGGCTGGTCGCACGCGGGGCGGCGAAATTGATGGCCGCCGATGACGGACCGCGCGTTGCGGCGCTGGCCTTCGACGGCTGGGATACGCACGCCAACGAGGGCGGCCCGATTGGCCGGCTTGCCCAGTTACTCGGGGGGCTGGATGGCGCCTTTGCCGAATTCGAAGCCGGACTTGGCGATAATTGGCGCGATACCGTTGTGATGGCGGCGACCGAATTTGGTCGCACCGCTCGGATCAACGGCACCGATGGCACCGACCATGGCACCGGCACCATGGCCTTGCTCGCCGGTGGTGCGGTCAATGGCGGCCGGGTGATCGCGGACTGGCCGGGCCTGAACGGCGGCCGGCTTTATGAGGGCCGCGATCTGGCGCCGACCACCGACCTCCGCTCGGTATTCAAGGGCGTGCTGCGCGACCATCTCGGGCTCGGCGAGGCCGCGCTGGCGGAAACGGTGTTTCCCGACAGTGCCTCGGCGAAGCCGATCAAGGGGTTGATCGTCTGACGTCTCGCCGTCGTAGGGGGAAACGTGGCCGCTTATTTCATGATCTTTGGCGCACGGGTGAATCCGGATGGTTCACCGAGTGGAACGCTGGCGCGACGGGTCGAGGGCGCGCTCGCCGAGGCGCGGGACGCGCGGCCGCGAATGTTCGTCGCGACTGGAGGCGTTGGCGATGCCGGCCCGGCGGAGGGACGGGTCATCGCGCGCCTGCTCGCGGCGGCGGGCGTCGATATCAGCGAAATTCTGGTCGAGGATCGCGCGACCGATACGCTGCAATCGGTGCTGTTCTGTGATGCGCTTCTGCGCCAGCGCGACGACATCGAATACATCGTGCCTTGTTCAAGCAGCTATCACAATCTCCGTTGCGCGGTGCTGCTGCGCATCCTCGGCTATCCGGTCCGCCAAGGTCGTATGCCTTCCGATCTCCGGCATCTCGGGGCGTGGAAATGGAGCCGTTACGTCTTCAAGGAGATTCTGGCGCTGCCCTATGACGCGACGCTGCTGTGGCTCCGCGACAGGTGGATGGCTGTTCGGCGCAATGCCTGAATCGTTTTTGCATTACGCTTTGGCCGGCAGTGGGTGAGTGGTGTGGCCCGTTGACGCGTTGGAAACAGCGGGATCGGCGCGTAGCGCCGCAGAGGTCATACGCCGAACCGCCAGCTCTGCTTCCCGGGCGATCACCTTGCGGTCTGCCGTTAGATCGTAGGCCTTCGGTTCGCCCCAGCTCACTGTGACATCTACCGCGCCCGCCAATACGACCTGGACCAGATGGGGCAGCAATTCGACATCGCCATACCAGGCGACGCGTTGCCGAAGCCTTCGGCCCATGCGCACCCCGCTGAACTCGCTGTAGGCCAGCGACATGGGTTGCACGGTGATGTGCGAGAGATGCGCGCCGGCGCCGAGCGCGTGATGGACAGCGCCGACCGGGGAGGAGCGAAAAGGCAATATGCGCGTGCCATCATTCGAGGTGCCCTCGGCAAACAACACGACGGCGTTGCCGTCGAGCAGCCGGCTCGCGATTTCGCGGGTTGCGGCGCCGGTCTGATGCCGCGCCTGCCGGTTGATGAACACCGTATTCTGTAGCCGCGCGAGCCATCCCAGGACCGGCCAGCGCGCCACTTCGTGCTTTGCGACGAAAACCACGGGCAGCAATGCCGAAATCACGGGGACATCGAGCCAGGACACATGATTGGCGAGGATCAACGTCGGAGCGGCATTCGAGCGAATGCCGACCTCGTGAACCCTGACGCCGATCAGAGCGCAGACAATGCGATGGTAGAGATGCGGGATCCGTCGCCGGAGCCGAAGGTTGAGGAGAACGCCGGCGAGCTGGAGCGGCACCAGGATTAGCGTGATGGCGGCCAATGTCAGGCCGATGCAGATGACGCGGATCATGGAGGCATTCACAACGCTGCTTGGCTGGCGCCCATGCAATGCGTGTGGTTTAGCATCATGGTGGAAAGCTCGGCAAAAAAATGCGGCCCCGGTCAGATGCGGCGACTGACGGGGACCGCTGGGGCGCGTGATCTGTGAGGGGCTGATCAAACGCGGGGCCGAGGCTAGCCTCGCTTTATGACGCCGGGGTGACAGTTCCATTTATCCACAGGCTGCGGTTGCGTGGATGCCGGCTTGTTTTGCGAACGGCGCATTATTCCGCAGCGCTCAACGGGGGAACATGTTGCAGCGAAGCCGCGTGTCGCAAATGGCGGCCGCGCATCGAGCGGTAATGATCGGCGAATGCAGGGTTGTCAGTGCTGCGGACAAGATCGGTGACGGGCGTGTAGCTCAGCATCCTCCCGCCGTCCGGAAGCGCCGTGCAACTGAAGCGCAGCACTTGTCCGTCGGCGAGGTCAACGTTGATCGGCGTTGAGTCGCCGGCACGCATCATTTCGGTGCGTTGCGCGATAAAGCTGCCAAGCTCTTCTTCCGGCAGTTCAAATGCACCGGCATCACGGCCGTGATACATCAGTGCGATGAATGGCGGACGCGTATCGGCCTTTTCGTCAGGCAATGAAAAATAATCGCGAAACGCGCGATTGATGAAAACGGCGCGCGTATCCGCATCTAAAAGCACGATGCCAATATCGACCTGGTCCAGCGCCGCTGAGAGCCGCTCGGCGGTTGCGTGATGGCGGCGTTCGCTCTTCAAGGTTTCGATCCAGCGCTTTCGCAACAGACCCGTGATCCCAGCCGTCGCTGCAGCCGTGGCCGCCAGCATGAGGAGACGCGCAAGATCGGAAAGTTCATATCCTGGCATTTGCCGATGGTTGAAAAAGAATACGGCCGTGCCGAGCACGGAGAGCGCGGCCGTCACCAGGCCAGCCACCAAGCCGCTAGAGGCGGTCGCAAAGGCCACCAGGCAAATGAAGACAGGCGCGGGATTTGGCAGGCCGATGACAAGGCGGTCGAAGATGTAGGCGAGCGCCGCCGTCATCAACGTCAAAGCGGGTCCCCAAATGCTGCGCCAATCGACTAGCATGCCGGTTTCCTTGCAATTTGTTTTATCTACGCTTCCAGGTTGTCAAAATTGGGAGCAGGGGATAGTTGCATGGCCCTCTCGCATTATCTTTCCTTGCCTAAGGGGCGGTACAGCCTGCTGGTACAGTTCGCTGATGATTGCGTTTAAATTGAACGCAATCGGGCCCTGTTTTAGTGCCCGCTTCGAAAGGACCTTCATGCCTGCCGTCTCGCCGTCTCTGCTTCCGATCCTCATGCTGCTTGCGTCCAATGTTTTCATGACCTTCGCCTGGTACGGCCACCTGAAATACAAGGAGGTCTGGCTGCCGACAGCCATTCTGGTGAGCTGGGGCATTGCATTCTTCGAATATTGGCTCGCGGTGCCTGCCAACCGCTGGGGCAGCGCGGTCTATTCGGCCGCGCAACTCAAGACCATGCAGGAAGTGATCACGCTTGTAGTGTTTGCCGGCTTCTCGGTGCTTTATCTCAAGGAGCCGCTGGGCTGGAATCATGCCCTCGGCTTTGCGCTGATATCGGCCGGCGCATTCTTCATTTTCCATAAATGGACGTGAGCGGACGCGTAGGGCTCTTGCTGACCGGTGATACGCGAAGGATTCGGCCCTCGGCATTGTCGGTCAAAAGCCACAATGCCCCGTCCGGTCCCTGGCGCACATCGCGGATCCGCTCGTTCAGATTCCGCAGCAGCCGCTCCTCGGCGACCACTGCGTGATCCCTGAGCGTCAGACGCACCAACATCTGGCCGGCAAGCGCCCCGGTGAACAGGCTCCCGGCCCATTTCGGAAACAGCGTCCCGTTGTAGAACGCCATGCCCGAGGGCGCGATCGATGGGACCCAATATTTGATCGGCTGCTCCATGCCTTGGCGCGCTGTGCTCTCATGGATACGCGATCCGTCATAATCGATGCCGTAGCCGATCACCGGCCAGCCATAGTTTTTGCCTTTACCGATGATATTGACCTCGTCGCCGCCGCGCGGCCCGTGCTCGATTTCCCACAACTCGCCCGATGAGGGATTGAGGGCGAGCCCTTGCGGATTGCGATGGCCATAGCTCCATATCTCGGGCTTGGCGTCGCCGCGTCCGACGAAGGGGTTGTCGGCCGGTGCCGCGCCGTCAGGGGAAATTCGGATCAGCTTGCCCAGGTGATTATTGAGGTTCTGCGCTTCGTCGCGATAGATGAAATGTTCGCCGAGCGCGACGAACAGATTATCGTCGTCGGCCTGCACGATCCGGCAGCCGTAATGGTTGCCTTTGGAGAGCGGCCCTTCCTGGCGGAATATTACTTTGACATCATTCAGCCGTCCGCCCTCGGGATCCAATGTCGCGCGCGCCACGTCGGTTCTTCCGCCGCCCTGGACGCGTTCGGCGAAACAGAAGAAGATCCGCTTGTTCTGAGCAAACGACCGGTCGAGGCTGACATCGAGCAGTCCGCCCTGGCCCGAGGCCCACACCTCGGGCACGCCCTTTAAGGGCGCGGAAAGTTGTCCTTCGGGACTGACGATCCGCATCCTGCCAGGTCGCTCCGTCACCAGCAGGCTTTTGTCCGGCAGAAATGCCAGGGCCCAGGGATGGACAAGGCCGCTGGCCATCGTCTGCACCTGCAGCGGCCCCGACGATGAGTCGAACGATGGCTCCTCGCCGCGCGTGCCGGTGACGATCAGAAGCGTCGTCGACAGCAGGGTCGCCACGGCCAGAGACGCCGTTACCAGTACGACGGGTGCTCTCATGCGGTTTAATCGCGCTATCAGTGGCCGATCCGTTGATCGGAACGGTCACAACATTGTTCAGCTATTGGATTTCTTCGACCTCACAGCGAGGGACGAGGAAGACACTTTTTTCGCGGTCGCATTGGCTTCGCGGGTCACAATGGCGGCTAAGCCGCTGACTTCGCTCGCGGTAGTAAATTGAAGTCAGCCCGCGAGAATAGGCATCGCCATCGAGGCCTTGATCGAGGCCGCTGTGATCAGGACGATCACGCACAACGATAGCGCACTGATGGCCAGCGTCGCCGCCACCGCTTGTGACAAGCGGGACGAGGCAACGGGAGTGGCAACCCCATCAAAACCTGCCGGGCGAGACGACCGGGCCATGGAAGGAAAATCCTCACGAAATGAGCGAATCACGCTCTATCCAGAGGCAGATTGGCCGGACGAGGGGGCAATATTGCGGCGCCCCCGCCGTCAAAAATGGCGAAAGCGAGGCAAAAAGCCTAATTACCCCCGCTATTTAGCTGGTCCACAGCGAAAAGCGCTCGCCAGCTTCATGGCACCAGTCCAGCATCAAGGCCGTCGCGGGAGGCCGATGGGTCGGCTGGCTTAAAATCCATCGAGATGAAGCCGGGTGTTTGCTCCACACGCTTCAGCCAGCCCCGGATCGCCGAAAAGGTACCAAGATCGTAGTCGCAACGTTCGGCGACATGGGTATAGGCATAAAGCGCGATGTCGGCGACCGTGAGCTGGCGGGCGGCGAAATAGTCGTGGGTCTTGAGGTGGTTTTCCATCACCTGCAGCGCCGCATAGCCGCGCTCCATCCAGTCTTCCAGCGCATGGGTCTGTAGATCGCGGCCACCGCGCACCAGGGATAGCCAGAAATAGGCCGCGCCGATATTTGGCTCCAGCGCATGCTGTTCGAAAAACATCCATTGCAGCGCTTCGGCGCGCTCAATGCGACCTTCCGGCGCCAGCGGGGTGCCGATGGCCACATACCAGAGGATGGCATTGGATTCCGCGAGATAACGCCGGTCGGCGACTTCCAGCAGCGGCACCTGTCCGCTTGGGTTTATCGCAAGGAATTCAGGCGTTCGGCTTTCGCCGCGCAAAATATCGATCTCGACCGCTCGATAGGGGATATCAAGCAGCGCCAGCGCAAGGCGGACCTTGTAGCTGTTGCCGGAGCGCTGCATCGAATAAAGCTTGTACATCGGGCTTCGCTTCGGATGTGGGGAGGTGGTGTTTACGGGAGTGCTTGTGATCCCCCAACACGGCTAGACAATGATGCGCCAACCGCTGCGCCGCAAGACTCCAGGCTGATCCGAGCTTGGAAAAAGTCTAAAACCTTTGTCGCAGCGCACGCACACCAAAGATTTACTCTGCCTGCCCGAAAGTGATGGCATTGACCTGCTGGGACTGTTTTTCGACATCGAGCGCCAGCGGCGTCGATTTCTGAGAAACATTTTGCCATCGGCGCGCCGGTCCCTCGATAGGAATGCCGGTGCGATTCTCTCGGCTCGGGGCCTCCTCGAAAGGCTGGGCAAAACGCACAATTTACCGTGGGTGCCGCGCATTTTGCCTGCCGCTCTGCACAAAAGCGGTTTCCTCGGCGGGCCAAGGCGCGTATTGTTGGCTGATCCCAACCATTAGCGGTCGTGGTTTTTCGCGCTCACGACGTTTGCCGGAAACGTTTACCAGGAGATGATGATGCCCTTTCTGTCCGCCGCTCTCGCCCGCGTGAAGCCGTCCGCGACCATCGCGGTCACGGATAAAGCGCGTGCGCTGAAAGCCGCCGGGCGCAACGTCATCGGCCTCGGCGCAGGCGAGCCGGATTTCGATACGCCGGCCAACATCAAGCTGGCCGCCATTCGCGCGATCGAAGCCGGCAAGACCAAATATACCGATGTCGGCGGCATTCCCGAACTGAAGGCGGCGATTGCGGCCAAGTTCGAGCGTGAGAATGGTTTGAGCTACAAGCCGAACCAGATCATCGTCGGCACGGGCGGCAAGCAGGTGCTGTATAATGCGTTGATGGCGACCATCAATCCGGGCGACGAGGTGATTATTCCCGCGCCCTATTGGGTGAGCTATCCTGAAATCGTCGCTCTCGCTGGTGGCGAATCAGTGCCGGTTATCTGCACCGCGGCGCAGGGTTTCAAATTGCAGCCGGATGCGCTGGAAAAGGCGATCACCCCGAAGACCAAGTGGATCATCCTTTGCTCGCCGTCGAATCCGACCGGCGCAGCCTATACTCGCAGCGAGTTGAAGGCGATCACCGACGTGCTGGTGAAGCATCCGCATGTTTGGGTGATGACCGACGACATGTACGAGCATCTCGTCTATGACGATTTCGAGTTCACCACGCCGGCGCAGATCGAGCCCAGGCTTTACGAGCGCACGCTCACCGTTAACGGCGTGTCGAAAGCCTATTGCATGACAGGTTGGCGCATCGGCTATGCCGGCGGTCCAGCCGAATTGATCAAGGCGATGGCGACCATCCAGTCGCAGTCGACTTCAAACCCATCCTCGATCTCGCAATGGGCCTCGGTCGAAGCGCTCAACGGGCCGCAGGACTTCATCCAGGCCAACAACAAGGTGTTCAAGGAGCGCCGCGACCTGGTGGTCTCCATGCTCAACCAAGCCAGGGGCATCGAGTGTCCGCGCCCTGAAGGTGCGTTCTATGTTTATCCGTCCTGCGCCGGCACCATCGGCAAGACCGCCCCGTCAGGCAAGGTGATCGCCACCGACGAGGATTTCGTCACCGAACTCCTGGAGGCGGAAGGCGTTGCGGTGGTGCATGGTTCGGCCTTCGGACTCGGCCCGGCGTTTCGGATTTCCTATGCCACCAAGACCTCCGACCTGGAGGATGCCTGCAAGCGCATTCAGCGCTTCTGCGGCAATTTGAAATAATAACCGTCGCTCGAACCCGAAATCGTCGCCGCTAAGCGAGCGGAAGCAAGGACGTGGATGGCCGGGCGCAGGCGAGCGTAAGCGATGTCGTCCTTCAGACTGCTATCGCCCGGCCATCGCTGATCTTGTTTTAACTGAAGGACACGCTCTCGGATCTTATCCGCGTTGGCGAATCTCGGATTCGCTCCCATCGCAAATAGTTGATCGTCAAATTATGGAAGTTTGACGGCGGCATGACGGACGCGCCTTGTTTTGGACACGGCCCGTCCCTCTTGTCGCGGCGCGTTCAACATTGCGTCATGTGGAGACTGATCCTATGAGACTTGCGAAAACCTTTATTGCCCTTGCCTTGCTGGGCACCCCCTTTGCGGCCCAAGCACAACCGGCGCCTCATTATCAGGCCGGGGTTCTGCAGTGTCAGGGCGGGCAGAATGTCGGTTTCGTGGTCGGCTCCGTCACCAGCTTCGAATGCGTTTTTCAAAGTGCTGGCCGTCGTCCTGAACCCTACATTGCAAACGTGCGCCGCGTCGGGCTCGATATCGGCGTGACCGAGCAGACCCAGCTTGCCTGGGCGGTGACCGCGCCGGACGTGCGGGTGCCGCGTGGTGCACTGGCCGGCAGCTATGGCGGCATCGGTGCGAATGCTTCGGTCGGCGTCGGCTTTGGCGGCAATTTTCTGGTCGGTGGTCCCGGCAATGCCTACGGCCTGCAGCCGGTCAGCGTGCAGGGCCAGACGGGCTTGAATGTCGCGGCCGGCATTGCCGCGATCGACCTGCAGCCGGTTCGCTTTGGACCCCGCCGGCACACCCGCCACCATCACCGACGACACTAAATCTCGCGATGTTGAAAGGCCCGCCCTCACGCGGGCCTTTTTTTGGAGGCGCCGTTCGTCCGAGCTGTCACCTGTGTGGCGGATATGCCGGGGTTGTGTCATAGAGAATCGACGCCGCGTCTCGACGGCGTTCTCCAGACTTTCGGATCGCATCACAAGCCGGAGATTTTCATGCGCCGTTTCCTGACTTCCGCCGCCTTCGCCGCTGGCCTCTCCCTCGCCTTGTCCGCTGCGATCGCGCAGCAGCCGATGCAGCGTGTGCGGGTTGGCATTCTTGAGTGCCGCGGCGGGGCCAGTGTCGGATTTATTGTTGGTTCCGTTACCAATCTCGGCTGCGTACTGCGAGCTGACGGACTGCCGGAGGATCGCTATGTCGCCACGATCCGCAAAGTGGGCGTTGATCTCGGCATCACCCAGGAATCCGCGCTGGCCTGGGGGGTTTATGCGCCAGTGGCCCGGCTCGGTCCGGGTGACCTCTCGGGCGACTACGTCGGTGCGCAGGGCAGTGCGACGCTTGGCGTCGGCGTCGGCGGCAATGTGCTGGTCGGCGGCTCGAATAATTCAATCGCCTTACAGCCCCTTAGCGTCCAGGGTCAGGTCGGCGTCAGCGTCGCGGCTGGTCTGGAAAGCCTGGAGTTGCGTCCGGGACGATGAAACAGGTTTGCATTTGAACCAATTCGATTGATCTGGCGATCTTTCTCTGCGTTGCCAAGTCAGGCGTGCGCTCTCACGCACTCGAATAGAACCGTCTCATCACTTCGCAGCGCAGCGCCGTTTCCCGCTTGCCAAAATCCCGGGACAGGCGGAGCATTTGTCCGCCGACCCAATCATGGGCCGAGCTCCACTTAAAGGAGGCGGCGATGGGACAAGACGTCAGAAGTCCCCAAGGGACTAAACAAAGGGGTCCACGATGCGTGGCGCTGGTGGGCCCTTTCCAAAGCGGTAAAACTACTCTCCTGGAAGCCATACTGGCGCGCACGGGCGCCATTCCGAAGGCCGGCAGCGTTGATGCCGGAACGTCCGTTGGCGATGCCAGCGCCGAAGCGCGTCACCACAAAATGGGCACGAGCCTGACGGCCGTCACCACGCAGTTCATGGGAGACAGTTTCACCTTCATTGATTTCCCCGGCTCAGTGGAATTCGCCCACGACATGCGCGCGGCGATGCCCGCGGTCGATGCCGCGATCGTGGTCTGCGAGGCCGACGGGCGCAAGCTGCCACAATTGCAGGTCATCCTGCGCGAGCTTGAAGATCTCGGCATTCCCCGCTTTCTGTTTCTCAACAAGATCGATCGCGCCAGCAAGCGCATCCGCGAGACGCTCGCGACGCTGCAGCCGGCCTCGCGAACGCCGCTGGTGCTGCGCCAGATTCCGATCTGGAACGGCGATCTGATCGAAGGCTTCGTTGATCTGGCGCTGGAGCGCGCCTTTGTCTATCGCGAACACAAGGCTTCCGAAGTGGTGGTGCTCGATGGCGGCAATCTGGAGCGCGAAAAGGAAGCGCGGTTCTCGATGCTGGAAAAGCTCGCCGATCATGACGATGCGCTGATGGAGCAATTGCTGGATGATATCCAGCCGCCGCGCGATGCCGTGTTCGATGATTTGGCAAGCGAGTTGCGCGAGGGTTTGATCTGCCCGGTCCTGCTGGGATCGGCGATCCGTGAGAACGGCGTGCTAAGGCTGTTGAAGGCGTTGCGCCACGAAGTGCCTGGGGTGAGCGAGGCAGCGCGCCGGCTTGGTCTCGGCACGAGCCGCGAGGCCGCCGCCTTTGTCTTCAAGACCACCCATTTGCAGCACGGAGGCAAGCTCTCTCTGGTGCGGATGCTGTCGGGTCGCCTGGAGGATGGTGCGCTGATTCAATCGTCCTCCGGGCCTGCCAAGGTCTCCGGCATCACCGCGCTGGTTGGCGCGGGCGAAAGCAAGCGGCCGATCGCGGAGGCCGGCGATACGGTTGCGCTCGGCAAACTGGAGAGCGTCCGGACCGGCGACATGCTGTCTGGCGGAAAGAGCGCGCCGGAAGCAGTGATCCGGATCGGGCCGCTGCCGCCCGTTCTGGCGCTTGCGCTCGCCGCGGTCGACCGCAAGGACGACGTCAAGCTCGGTCAGGCGCTCGCCCGGTTGAACGAGGAAGACCCTTCGCTTGCGATTGTTCATCAGGCGCAAACCCACGACACCGTGTTGTGGGGGCAGGGCGAAATGCATCTGCGCGTGGCGCTGGAACGATTGCGCGACCGGTTCGGTGTCAACATCAAATCCCAAGCGCCCTCGATCGGTTATCGGGAGACCATCCGCAAACCGCTGACCCAGCGCGGTCGCCACAAAAAGCAATCCGGCGGTCACGGCCAGTTCGGTGACGTTGTGCTCGAAATCAAGCCGATGTCGCGCGGCAGCGGCTTCCAGTTCGCCGAACGCATCGTCGGTGGCGCCGTGCCGCGCAATTATATCGGTGCGGTGGAGCACGGCGCGATCGATGGGCTGGCGCGGGGGCCGCTCGGCTTTCAGGTCGTCGATGTGCAGGTGACCCTGATCGATGGCTCCTATCACAGCGTCGATTCCTCCGACCTGGCGTTCCGCACCGCCGCGCGGATAGGCGTGAGCGAGGCGCTGCCGCAATGCCAGCCCGTACTGCTCGAGCCGATCTATGTGGTCGAGATCGTTTGTCCGAACGAGGCGACGGCTCGCGTCAACGCGATCCTGTCAGGGCGGCGCGGTCAGATCCTTGGCTTCGACACGCGCGAGGGCTGGACCGGATGGGATTGCGTTCGTGCGACCATGCCGGAGTCTGAAATCGGCGATCTCATCGTCGAGCTGCGTTCGGCTACAGCGGGGGCCGGAAGCTTCACCCGTCAGTTCGATCGCATGGCGGAAGTGAACGGAAGGCAGGCCGACCAGATCATCGCCGCTCACCGCGTCGCGGCCTAAGCGCGATTTTTCGCGTTCCTGATCGCCGTCCCGCTTTTTTGGCGGGACGGCGATCTTCTTTTGGGGCACTCATTTTGGAGGACTTGCCAGATGATGTATTTTACATCATTGTAAAGATATGAATTATCATGTATCATTTCTTTTGCATGGAAAGTCGCGGTGATCACTTCCTTCCAGATGCGCGCAGCCCGGGCCTTGCTGGGAATAGATCAAAAGACCTTGGCTGAGCTGGCGGGGGTTTCGCTGCCGACAATCCAGCGAATGGAATCAAGCGTCGGCAATGTGCGCGGCGTGGTGGAATCGCTGACGCGAGTCGTCGAAGCGTTTGATCGCGCCGGCGTCGAACTGATCGGCGAGCATGCCCGCAGCGAAGACGGCGGTCGCGGCGTGCGGCTGAGGGAGCCGGGTCCTCCTCGCCGCATCTGACGGTCCCAAGGCCCCGAACCGGCGAAGCGACCGGAGTTGGTATCGAGCATGCCACGGGAACACAGCAGAGCGGCCAGGCTATGCTGCGGCGGATGAAGCAGCCGACTTTCGTTGAGCTTTATGCGCCCAAGCTTCTGACGGTGCTGCGCGAAGGCTATGGCCTGTCGGATTTCCGCGCCGACGCGCTGGCGGGCCTGACGGTTGCCATCGTCGCGCTGCCGCTGTCGATGGCAATTGCCATTGCTTCGGGCGTCACTCCTGATCGTGGGCTCTATACGGCGATCGTCGGCGGCTTCATCGTCTCGGCTCTGGGTGGCAGTCGATTTCAGATCGGCGGGCCGGCAGGCGCTTTCATCGTGCTCGTGGCGCTGACGGCCGAGCGTCATGGCCTCGACGGCGTCATCCTGGCGACCGCGATGGCGGGACTATTCCTGATTGCGGCCGGCCTGCTTCGCCTCGGAAGCTACATCAAGTTCATTCCCTATCCGGTGACGGTCGGCTTCACAGCCGGCATCGCCGTCATCATTTTTGCAAGCCAACTGCGCGATCTCTTCGGGATTACACTCGCCGGCAAGGAGCCCGGCGAATTCCTCCCGAAACTGGAGGCGCTGGCCAAGGCATGGCCCACCGTCAACCTGTCGGCTGTCGTGATCAGCGCCCTCAGCATCGCGGTGATCGTTGTATTGCGGCGACTACGCCCGCACTGGCCCGGCATCCTGATTGCGGTTGTCGTCGCGGCGATTGCCGTCTGGGCGTTGTCGCTGCCGGTGGAAACCATCGGCACGCGGTTCGGCGGCATTCCGCGTTCGCTGCCGTCGCCAGCCTTGCCGTCGTTGTCATGGGCCAAGATTGATTGGACCAAGATCGAAGCGGTGCTGCCAGATGCGATCAGCTTTGCGCTGCTTGGCGCTATCGAATCGCTGCTGTCGGCGGTGGTGGCCGACGGCATGACCGGCAGACGGCATCGCTCCAATTGCGAACTCGTGGCGCAGGGCATTGCTAATATCGGATCGGCGCTATTCGGCGGCATCTGCGTGACCGGCACGATCGCCCGCACCGCGACCAATGTGCGCGCCGGTGCGCGCGGGCCAGTGGCCGGCATGTTGCATGCGTTGTTTCTTCTGTTGTTTATGCTGATCGCAGCGCCGCTCGCGGGCTACATACCGCTGGCCGCGCTAGCCGCCGTGCTGGCGGTCGTCGCCTGGAACATGGCGGAGAGGCAGGAATTCGCCACTCTGATCCGGTCGTCACGCGGGGATGCGGTCGTGCTGATGGCGACTTTCCTGTTGACCGTGTTCCGCGATCTCACCGAGGGAATTCTGGTCGGCTTTGCGCTCGGTGCGGTTTTGTTCATCAACCGCATGGCGGAGATGATCGGGGTGGAAAATGCCGCGCCGCTGGTTGCCGACGATCGCCCCGACGGCCAGCGCGTCGACCGCATGCCCTATGACGCGACGCTCGCCGCCGATCCCGACGTGCTGGTGTATCGGATCACCGGCGCGTTTTTCTTCGGCGCCGCGTCCACGGTCGGAACCGTGTTGGATTCCATCGCCGACACCCGCAGATCCTTTGTCGTCGATTTTTCCGCGGTGCCGTTTCTGGATTCAACCGCGGCCAATGCGATGAGCCGGGTCGCCACCAAGGCGAGGCGGCAGGGCATTCGCCTCTACATCACCGGCGCGTCGCCGACGGTACGTCGGGCTCTGCTCACCCATGGCGTGAGGCCACCTTCAGTGCGATATCGGGAAACCATCGCCCGCGCGGTGGCCGACATCCGTGAAGGCCACGCCAGAACTGAGTCGCGCATCGACGAGGTGATGGCCGGCTAAGCTTGCGCCCCGCATTGACAGCCAGCCCCGCTTGGCTGATCTAGTGCCGACTTTCCGAAGTTCGTAAACCATCGCTGCGACTCCAGCGTTCGCAAGACCTTGCGACAGGACGGGCCATGAACGCCGAAAAAATAACCCGCGCCGCGTGCCTGATCGGTTGGCCGGCCGCCCATTCGCGCTCGCCGCTGATCCATCATTATTGGTTGCGCCAGCTCGGTATCGAGGGGGGCTACAGTATCGAAGCGGTGCCGCCGGAGGGCTTTGCCGAATTCGTTCTGAATTTGTCGGGCCATGGATTCGTCGGCGCCAATGTCACCATCCCCCACAAAGAGCGGGCGTTGGAACTGTCGGCGCCCGATGATCGCGCGCGCGCGGTCGGTGCCGCCAATACGCTCTGGTATGACGGCGATACCTTGCGTTCGACCAACACCGACGTCGAAGGCTTTATCAATAGTCTTGACGCCGGCGCGCCAGGTTGGGAAGGCGCAGGCGAAGCCGTGGTGCTAGGCGCCGGCGGTGCGGCGCGCGCGGTGGTTTTCGGCATGTTGGAGCGCGGCATAAAGCGCGTCCACCTCGCCAATCGAACCATTGATCGGGCCCAGGCGTTCGCCCGGCAATTCGGTACAAGCGTGACGCCTCTGGCCTGGGAAGAGAAAGAGGCGGTGCTGCCGCATGCCAGTCTGCTGGTCAACACCACCTCGCTTGGCATGAAGGGGCAGCCCGCGCTCGCGCTCGATTTGTCACCGCTGTCGCCGCGCGCCGTGGTCGCCGACCTCGTCTATGTGCCGCTGGAAACGCCGCTGCTGGCCGCTGCCCGCGCAAGAGGCCTGAGAACGGCCGATGGGCTTGGTATGCTTTTGCATCAGGCGGTGGGCGGGTTTGAGCTGTGGTTCGGTCAGCGTCCAAAGGTCACGGCGGAGCTGCGGGCGTTGATCGAGGACGATCTCGCCAGAACTTGAGCTGTTAGGATTTGAGTGACCCTCAGGCCACCAGCACCCGTTTGTCGATTTCGGCGATGGTGTTGACGCCGCACATGCCCATCGTGGCAAACAGCTCCTTGGCAATGATGTCGATCGCCTTGGCCACCCCGGGGCCGCCGTAAGCGCCGAGGCCGTGGACATAGGCCCGTCCGATCAGGCAGGCCTTGGCGCCGAGCGCGAGCGCGCGCATCACGTCCTGGCCGGTACGAACGCCGCCATCGAACAACACTTCCAGGCGTGACCCGACCGCATCGACAATCCCGGGCAGCGCCTGCACCGACGACGGCGCGCCGTCGAGCTGGCGTCCGCCATGGTTCGAGACCACCAGCGCCTGTGCCCCCACTTTGGTCGCCTCTTCCGCATCTTCCACATCAAGGATGCCCTTGATGATCAGCTTGCCGGGCCAGATACTGCGGATCCAATCGATGTCTTTCCAATTCAACGACGTATCGAATTGCGAACTGATCCATACCGAAAGCGCGGTGATGTCGTCGGTATTGTCAAGTCGTCCGGCGAGATTGCCGAAGGTGCGCCGCTTGCCGCGCAGCACCCCTGAGACCCATTGCGGCCTGATCGCGAAATCCAGCAGTTTCGAGAAGCCCCATTCCGGCGGCACCGTCATGCCGTTCTTGATGTCCTGGTGGCGCTGGGCGGCAACCTGCAGGTCCACGGTCAGCACCAGCGCGCTGCATTTGGCGGCGGTCGCGCGCTCGATCAATTCTTTGATGAAGCCACGGTCTCTCATGACGTAGAGCTGAAACCAGAACGGCTTGTCGACATTGGCTGCGACATCCTCGATCGAGCAGATGGACATCGTGCTCAAGGTGTAGGGAATGCCGGCGGCCTGCGCGGCGCGACAGGCGTGGATTTCGCCGTCGCCATACTGCATCCCGGTCAATCCGATCGGCGCCAGGACCAGCGGCAGCGCGGCAGGCTCTCCGACAATGGTAGTCGAAAGGTCGCGTCGGGAGACATCCTTGAGGATGCGCTGCCGGAATTTGATCTGCTGCAGATCGTCGCGGTTGGCCCGCAGCGTCTGCTCGGTATAGGAGCCGCGATCGGCGTAGTCGAAAAACGCCTTCGGCACTTTTCGCCGGTGCACCAGCCGCAGGTCCTCGATGCAGGTAATGTGCTTCATGAACGTTCGCCCCCGGCGGTTGCGTGGTTTTGTTTGCCATCTAAACATAGTCGCCCTTGGGTCAGAAACATTCCTGAGCGCCTCCAGCGAGCGGGCAGGGAGGCTCGGCCCGATCCGACAGACTCAAAAACTTCAGTTCTGGGAACACGTTAGGCAGGCGGCCTGGGCGCCAATGTGGTAATGATTCATCATATTTTTTGAAGCCATTTTAGGTCTCGAGGGCCTATAAGGCCGGTTGCCACCGAGGCGGCTTGATTCCGGCCGCGCTGTCCTTTGTTCGGACCTCGGTGATGCTGGGGGTGATATGAGCCGCAAATATTTCGGAACGGACGGTATCCGGGGACTGGCCAATGGCCTGATCACGCCGGAGCTCGCGCTCAAGGTGGGGCAGGCAGCGGGTCTGGTGTTTCAGCGCGGCGAGCACCGCCACCGGGTGGTGATCGGCAAGGACACCCGTCTCTCCGGCTACATGATCGAATATGCCATGGTCGCGGGATTTACCTCGGTCGGCATGGACGTGCTGCTGCTCGGTCCCATGCCGACGCCGGCCGTAGCCATGCTGACCAAATCGATGCGCGCCGATCTCGGCGTGATGATTTCCGCTTCCCACAATCTGTTCGAGGACAACGGCATCAAGCTGTTTGGCCCGCAGGGCTTCAAACTCTCCGACGAGGTCGAGCGGCAGATCGAGCAGCTGCTCGATGAGCCGCTGGATCGCAAACTGGCGCAGAGCGCGAGCCTCGGCCGTGCCCGCCGTATCGATGGCGTGCATGATCGGTATATCGAGTTCGCCAAACGTACCTTGCCGCGCGACCTCAGCCTGGAGGGCTTGCGTGTGGTGGTCGATTGCGCGCATGGCGCGGCCTACAAGGTGGTGCCGGAAGCGCTGTGGGAATTGGGCGCCGACGTGGTGCCGATCGGCGTCGAACCCGACGGCTTCAACATCAACAAGGACTGCGGTTCGACCTCGCCGGACGCGCTAAGCCGCAAGGTGCGCGAGATGCGCGCCGACATCGGTATCGCGCTGGACGGCGATGCTGATCGCGTCATTCTCGCCGACGAGCGCGGTCACGTCGTCGATGGCGACCAGTTGCTTGCGGTGATCGCGCAAAGCTGGAAGGAAGACGGCCGGCTCTCGCGAGCAGGAATTGTCGCCACCGTCATGTCGAATCTCGGCCTGGAGCGCTATCTCGGCGGTATCGGCCTCGACCTGTTGCGCACGCCGGTCGGCGACCGCTACGTGCTCGAGCAGATGCTGAGCGGAGGTTATAATCTCGGCGGTGAGCCTTCGGGGCATATCATCCTGTCGGACTATGCCACGACCGGCGATGGCTTCGTCGCGGCGCTGCAGGTGCTGGCGGTGGTCCAAAAGCTCGGCCGTCCAGTGTCCGAAGTTTGCCATCGCTTCGATCCGCTGCCGCAGATCCTCAAAAATGTCCGTTATCGCAGAGGCAAGCCGCTCGATGACGCCGCGGTAAAGTCAGCGATCGATGCGGGCGAGAAGCGCCTCAACGGACATGGTCGGCTTCTGGTCCGTTCCTCGGGCACCGAGCCGGTGATCCGGGTGATGGGCGAGGGTGATGATCGCATCCTGGTCGAGGAAGTGGTCGACAATATCGTCTCCGCGCTTGGTCACGCCGCCGCGGCCTGAGCGTTTACCGCCTCGTTATTTCCTAAAGGCGACGCTGTCTTCGAGGGGCTGCTCGGGCAGCCCTTTCGGCTGCCCTCCTGTTGGCCGAGCCGAGCCAGGGAGCCTGTTATCGCCCTGCAAGAAAGAGGCTCTCGGCCGTTCGCGTTCGAGTTTGCGTGCGTCCGCAACCGATTATCAACCTTAATTATTAGGGTTAAGTGACGCTTAAGGATTTGGTGGCATCGTCCGGGCCGTGAGTTTCTGGACGTGAGGCTCGTTGAGTCTCACCGGCAAAAGGACGGAGCCAATGCGTAGCGTTAAATATCTCCTGGCCGCCGGAGCGGCTTCCCTGATCTCCTCGATGGCCTTTGCCGCCGATATGCCGATCGCACCGCCTCCGATGTACGCGCCGCCTCCGCCGGCCGATTTCGGCGGCTGGTATCTGCGCGGCGACATCGGCATGACCAATCAGAGCATGAAGAGCCTGCACAGCGCCAGCATCGATGCCGTCAACGCAAGCTTCCCGGGTTCCTTGCAGGACAACGGCTTCGGCTTTGACAGTTCAACACTCTACCGGCTCGGCGTCGGCTACCAGTTCAACAACTGGTTCCGTGGCGACATCACCGCGGAATATCGCGGTCGGTCCAATCTGCACGGATCGCAGAATGTCGCGGCGAATTCCGCCTACGGCATCGCCAACAACCAGTTCTTTGCCGACAATTATTCGGGCAGCAAGTCCGAGTGGGTTGCCATGGCCAACGCCTATGCCGATCTCGGCACCTGGTGGTGCGTGACACCTTATGTCGGCGCGGGCGTTGGTGCCGCCTATAACCGTCTGAGTGGGTTCCGTGATGACGGCGTGATCTCAACCGCGGGTGTTCAGAGCACCAGCGTGACCTATGCGGGCGACGCCGGCAAATGGAACCTGGCCTGGGCGGTTTATGCGGGCCTGGCCTACCGCGTGACCCCGAATGTCACTCTCGACCTCGGCTATCGCTACATCAACCTCGGCGGTGCCACCACGGGCGCATCAAATTCCTTCGACGGCGTCACCGTCGTGAACGGCAGCGCCTTCACCATCAAGGACATCACCTCACACGATCTGATGCTCGGCGTGCGCTGGGAACTCGACAGCCCGCCGGTCTATGCGCCGCCGCCGCTCATCCGCAAGGGTTGATCAAGGTAACGATCGTCAACGATCTGGTTAACGGAAACGGCGCGGGCCTCCCGCGCCGTTTCTGTTTTTGCACGCACACCCTTGACCTGCGCGGAATGTCTTTTTTTTCAAAAGCAATGCGCTCCTCCCCGCGTGACAACCATTGGTTAAGGTTAACAGGCGATGATCGCGGCGTGGTTCGAGTGGCCGATGGAGTAATGCGATGCGTGCAATTGGGTTGGCTTTGCTGATGATCGGAGCGGCGTCCTGCGCCGAGGCGGCCGATATGCCCGATCTCCCGGTGCTGCGCGGCAGCTTTGTCGATGGATTGAATTCATCACGGGTCAACTGGCGCGGCTTCTATGTCGGCGGGCAGGCCGGCTACGGATCTTCTGATGAGAACTTCAAGGGTTCGACCAAGGATATGATTGCGTCCCTGCTGGAGAATACCGCGATCGAAAGCGAGATGCAGGTTTCGCAATGGGATCTTGGGATGGGCAAGCAATCATCCCGGAGCGCAGGCTTTGGTGGCTTCGCTGGCTATAACTGGCAGTGGGACGACGTGGTGCTCGGCCTCGAAGCGAGTTACCTGCACGGGAATTTTGGCGGTTCTTCGACCGGGGCCAGGGCGCTCGTTGCCGGCCCGCTGTCCGATACGATGTACCACGCCGTAACCTCGACTTCGACATCCTCCATCGCAATCTCGGACATGGCGACTTTCCGTGGCCGTGCAGCGTATGCCTATGGCAGTTTCCTGCCGTACGTGTTTGGCGGCTTTGCTCTCGGAAAGGCGGATATCTCGCGCACCGCCATTGTCGACGATCACTACGCCCCTACCTTTGCGGAAGCGGTAGCGCCGTGTCCGATCTCGCCGGCCGCGGGCCCGCCTTATTGCGTCACGTTGACTGCCACCGAGGCGCAACACGGCCATCTGATCTATGGCTATACCGGCGGCCTCGGCATGGACATCAACCTGATCGGTGGTCTCTTTATGCGCGCCGAATGGGAATATGTCCGCTTCACCGCTAAGGTCGACACCAGCATCAACACGGTTCGCGCCGGCCTCGGCTACAAGTTCTGATCGGGAGCCGCAGTTACCCGCCTGAGTGAGGATGCAAAAAGCTGCGTGTGATTGATCCACAGGCGCTCTGTGGATAAGCATTTGCCCGACATTTGCGCTCGCGTTTCGCAGGCCTTGCATCCATTGCAAAACAACGTTCGCCGTTCCTTTCGGTTAAGCGGCGATAAACTAATCAAGCGTCTGCAAGGATTTTTTAGGAACGCCAGGCGGGGCGGTGGCGTATGTTGTCTCGAGGGTGGTCGGGCTATTCGGGACAGCGACAGATGAAGAACTATTCGATCGTCCGGATCGGCAATGAATATGTGGTGCAGGCAAACGACCAGAGCGTTCTGAAGATCGCGAGCCGTCGCCGCGCCGCGCAGCTCGTGACCGAGGCCGTTGAGCTGCTAGCCTCCCCGCCGGTGGTGCCCTCTCCGGAGACTCCAGCCGACACGGAAATCGCCCCGGACATTCCGGAAGTTTCTTGACGATTCGCAGCGTTTACCCTATCTCCGGCGGCGGGAAACCTCTCCCCACCGAGAGGCAGCTATCTGGAAGGGTAGACTATGACTGCAGCGAAGCCCGCTTCGCGGCCTAATGTGCCGCATTTCTCCTCCGGCCCCTGTGCCAAGCGCCCCGGCTGGACCCCCCAATCTCTAAAAGACGCCCCGCTCGGTCGCTCGCATCGTGCCAAGATTGGCAAGGCGAAGCTCAAGCTCGCGATCGATCTGACGCGCGAGGTGCTTGAGGTTCCTGCCGACTACAAGATCGGCATCGTGCCGGCCTCCGATACCGGCGCCGTGGAAATGGCGCTGTGGTCGCTGCTTGGTCCGCGCCCGGTGACGACGATTGCCTGGGAATCCTTCGGCGAAGGATGGGTGAGCGACGTTGTCAAGGAATTGAAGCTCAAGGACGTCACCAAGCTGCAGGCCGGCTATGGCGAGATTCCGGATCTCTCCAAGGTCGATCCCGCTTCCGACGTTATTTTCACCTGGAACGGCACCACTTCGGGCGTGCGCGTCCCCAATGGCGACTGGATCAAGGCCGGCCGCGAGGGTCTTACGATCTGCGACGCCACGTCGGCGGCTTTTGCGCAGCCGCTCGACTGGGCCAAGCTCGATGTCGTGACCTTCTCCTGGCAAAAGGCGCTTGGCGGCGAGGCCGGTCACGGCATGCTGGTGCTGAGCCCACGCGCGGTGGCGCGTCTGGAGAGCTACACGCCACCCTGGCCGCTGCCCAAGATTTTCCGCATGACCAAGGGCGGCAAGCTCAACGCCGGCATTTTTGAAGGCGAGACCATCAACACGCCCTCGATGCTGTGCGTGGAGGATTATCTCGACGCGCTGAACTGGGCGAAATCGGTCGGTGGTCTTAAGGCTTTGATCGCCCGCGCCGACGCCAACACCAAAGTGCTGGCCGACTGGAAAGCCAAAACCCCGTGGGTTGATTTTCTCGCCACGGATCCGGCGATCCGCTCGAACACCTCGGTCTGTCTGAAGGTGGTGGACCCCGCGATTACGACGCTCCCGGCAGATGCGCAGGCGGACTTCGCCAAGAAGCTGGTGGCCGCGGTCGAGAAGGAAGGCGCGGGCTATGATCTCGGTGCCTACCGTGATGCGCCGCCCGGCTTGCGGATCTGGTGCGGCGCCACGGTCGAGGCGAGCGACGTCGCGCTGCTGACGCAGTGGCTGGACTGGGCTTTCGCCGAGACCAAGGCTTCGCTGCAAAAGGCGGCATAACTCCGCGCGTGTCCCGGCCTTGAGCCGGGACCCATCACCTCAATTACCCAACATCGATCCGGTTCTACGCGCGCCACGCGATGCTCTGGCCGGGATGCACCCTCAATCCTTCAAAGGGATCAAACCAATGTCCAAACCCAAAGTTCTCATTTCCGACGCGTTGTCGCCCGCCGCCGTGCAGATTTTCAAGGACCGCGGCGTCGAGGTCGATTTCCAGCCCAATCTCGGCAAGGACAAGGACAAGCTCGCCGAAATCATCGGCAATTATGATGGCCTCGCCATCCGCTCCGCGACCAAGGCGTCCGCCAAGATCATCGAGAAGGCCTCCAGGCTGAAGGTGATCGGCCGCGCCGGCATCGGCGTCGACAATGTCGATATTCCAGCCGCCACCGCCAAGGGCATCATCGTGATGAATACGCCGTTCGGCAATTCGATCACCACTGCCGAACATGCGATCACTTTGATGCTGGCGCTTGCGCGCGAAATCCCCCAGGCCGACGCCTCGACCCAGGCCGGCAAATGGGAAAAGAACCGTTTCATGGGCGTGGAAATCACTGCCAAGACGCTCGGCGTGATCGGCTGTGGCAATATCGGCTCGATCGTCGCCGATCGCGGCCTTGGCCTGCGCATGAAAGTGATTGCGTTCGATCCGTTCCTGACGCCGGAACGCGCCCGGGATATCGGCGTCGAAAAAGTCGAGCTCGATGAGTTGTTCAAGCGGGCCGATTTCATCACGCTGCACACGCCATTGACCGAGAAGACCAAGAACATCATCGACGCCACGGCTATCGCCAAGATGAAGAAGGGCGTTCGCATCATCAACTGCGCCCGCGGCGGGCTGGTGGATGAGCAGGCGCTGGTGGATGCGCTCAACTCCAAGCAGGTCGCGGGTGCGGCATTCGACGTGTTCGTCGAAGAGCCCGCCACCAGCAACGTGCTGTTCGGCCATCCCAATGTGATCTGCACGCCGCATCTCGGCGCTTCCACCACCGAGGCCCAGGAGAATGTCGCGCTGCAGGTGGCCGAGCAGATGTCGGACTATCTTCTGAGCGGGGCGATCTCGAACGCGGTGAACTTCCCATCGATCACGGCCGAAGAGGCGCCGAAGCTGAAGCCGTTTGTTGAACTGGCCGAGAAGCTCGGCTCATTTGCCGGTCAGTTGACCGAGGGCGCGGTCTCCAAGGTCCAGATCACCTATGAGGGCCATGTTGCGGAAATGAAGATCAAGGCGCTGACCTCGGCCGCGCTTTCGGGCCTGCTGCGGCCGATGCTGGGCGATGTCAATGTCGTGTCCGCGCCGGTGGTTGCCAAGGAACGGGGCATGGTGGTCGACGAGGTCGTCCGCGCGGCGCAGAGCGATTATGAAAGCCTGATCACCGTCGCCGTCACTACCGACAGCCTGGAACGTTCGGTGTCCGGCACGGTCTATGCCGATGGCAAGCCGCGCCTGGTCGACATCAAGGGCATCCGGGTCGATGCCGAATTCGGCAAGTCGATGATCTACGTCACCAACGAAGACAAGCCGGGCTTCATCGGTCAGTTCGCAAGCCTGCTCGGCGATGCGAAGATCAATATTGCGACCTTCCATCTCGGACGGGTGGCGCAGGGTGGCGACGCCATTGCGCTTGTGGAGGTGGACGGCGCGGTGCCGGCGGCGGTCATCTCCAAGGTGCAGGCGCTGCCGCAGGTCAAGCAGGCCAAAGCCCTCGCATTTTAAAGGCCCGGTGTTTCAAGGCATCGGTGTTTTGAGGCGCCGCTTTAGCGCTGAAGATTGAGGACCGCAAAGGCCCCTTGCCATCAGGCAGGGGGCTTTTGTTTTTGGCTATCGCAGCACCTCCGCATAGGGGAGGTGGCGGTCGTCGCGGAACATGACCAGTGGCGATGGACGATCCATTGCCGTCCGCTTGGCCTGAAGAGATGTCTCTGGGTGGTTGCCTGCTTTGTCCAAGCACCGCCGGAGAGGTGATCGGTCCGGAAATTTAAGGGGATATCAAGGGGTTGAGGCTGGTCTAAAGGCCACCTGTCCGGCCCTTCTTGCTTGCGTCGGTCCCGCGCTTCCTTTATCCGATGGATTGCCTCGCATGCGAGCCGCCCCGGCCGTGTTTTGGCTGGGCATTTAATGACTTGCAGGGAAAATCTACGAAATGGCCAATGTTGTCGTCGTCGGCGCCCAGTGGGGCGACGAGGGAAAGGGCAAGATCGTTGACTGGCTGTCGGAACAGGCCGACATCGTCGTGCGGTTCCAGGGCGGCCACAATGCCGGCCATACGCTGGTCATCAATGGCCAGACCTACAAGCTGGCGCTGCTGCCGTCGGGCGTGCTGCGACCTTCCAAGCTTGCGGTGATCGGCAATGGCGTGGTGTTCGATCCGCAGGCCTTCCTCGACGAGGTAGCCAAGCTGAAGGGCCAGGGCGTGGTCATCAGCCCGGACAATCTGCGCATTGCAGAGAACGTCACGCTGATCCTGCCGCTGCATCGGGATCTCGATTCGATTCGGGAATCCGGAAGCGCGTTTGCGATTGGCACCACCCGCCGCGGCATCGGACCCGCCTATGAGGACAAGGTCGGCCGCCGCGCCATCCGCCTGATGGACCTCGCCGATCCCGATACGCTGTCGCACAAGATCGAGCGTTTGCTTTCTCATCACAACGCGCTGCGGCGTGGCCTCAATCTGGCGGAGATCAATGCTGGGGAAATTCTCCAGAGCCTGACGGCGCTGGCGCCGCAATTGTTGCCTTATGCCGAGACCGTCTGGCGCCTGCTCGATTTGAAGCGGCGCGAAGGCAAGCGCATCCTGTTCGAAGGCGCGCAAGGCGCGCTGCTCGATGTCGATCACGGCACTTATCCTTACGTGACCTCCTCCAATACGGTGGCAGCGCAGGCCGCGACCGGCACCGGCATCGGTCCCGGGGCCGTCGGGTACGTGCTGGGTATTTGCAAGGCCTACACTACGCGGGTGGGGCAGGGCCCATTCCCCACCGAATTGTTCGACGAGATCGGCGAAGAGATCGGCCGCCGTGGCAAGGAATTCGGCGTCAACACCGGGCGCAAGCGCCGTTGCGGCTGGTTCGATGCGGTGCTGGTGCGCCAGACGGTCCGAACCTGCGGCATCAACGGCCTGGCGCTAACCAAGCTCGATATTCTGGATGGTTTCGACACCATCAAGGTCTGTGTCGGATATGAACTGGACGGCAAGGAGATCGATCACCTGCCGGCGGGCGAGGCCGCCCAGGCCCGGGTCGTGCCGATCTATGAGACCATTGAGGGCTGGAAAGAGCCAACCGCCAATGCCCGGTCCTGGGCCGATCTGCCGGCGCAGGCGATCAAATATGTGAGGCGGGTCGAGGAACTGGTGGGCTGTCCGATCGCATTGCTTTCCACCAGCCCGGAACGCGAAGATACAATCCTGGTCCAGAACCCGTTTGAGGCTTAACGAGATATTACCGGTCGGATCGCATATTGAGTAGAAATGGCTGACTATTATCCGCTCATCGCCCGCGCCGTCGCCGGACTGGATCCTAGTGCTCCCGGCGAAAGCCGCCGCGCGCTTTATGTGCGGGCGAGGGAGGCGCTGATCGCGCAGTTGCGCAGCGTCGAACCGCCGCTGAGCGAAGCCGAAATCACCCGAGAACGCCTGTCGCTGGAAGAGGCGGTCCGAAAGGTCGAGGCCGAAGCGGCGCAGCGGTCGCGCGACGCCACCCGTGCCAGCCGCTCGGGCGACGCATTTCGTGCCAGTACCCGCGCCAATCTGCGCTCCCCTGCCACTGCGGCTGCGCCACCGCCGCCGGCTGCCTCACCAGAGCAAGCTCCGACCCGGTCGCGTCCACCCATTCGCGGTGACCGGCCGACGCCACCGGACGACCGATCCGAAGCGCGTCCATCCGCCCGAGGCGCGCGGCCCGAGCCGCGCCCGCAACCGCCGCAGGTCGGAATGCCGGACCCGGCGATCGGACCGGCTGGCCGCGAACGTTCCGCGCGCCGGGGCAACGAAGTCCCGCCGGCGATGCGGGGCTTTCGTGACATCGCCGCCGATGCCGACGATCTCGGCCGCGCCACCGCGCAGGCCAATCGCGCCGCGCGCAAGACCTACGCCAATGTGCCTTCGCCCTCGCCGGAATTCGATCGCGTCGAGCCGAGCATGGAGAATCGTGGCGCAGATCCCGACGTGCCCTATTCCTATGATGAGTCGACCGCCGAAGCGGAACGCTACGCGCCCCCACCGCAGCGGCAGCGCATCTCGCAAGAACGCAGCGAGCCTCGCAAACGGGTGCGCACGGGTCCGGCATTTCCCTTCAAGAGCGCTATCGCCGTCGGCCTGGTTCTGATTCTGGTCGGCGCCGGCATTCTCTGGGGCAAGCCGCTGGTGGCGACGGTTACCGGCCTGTTCAAGCCGGCGTCGCCGGTCGTTGAAGCTCCAAAGGACACACCGAGCGAAAGGCCGAAGATCGCGGATCGTGTCGGTCAGCCTTCGAGCAGCGAGCAGATCGCGCCGGTGGCCCAGCGCGTCATGCTCTATGACGAAGATCCATCCGAGCCGCAGGGCAAGCAATATGTCGGCTCGGTGGTTTGGCGCACCGAAAACGTCAAGGCGGCAGACGGCAAGAGCAGCGATCTTGCGGTTCGAGCCGACATTGAAATTCCCGACCGCAAGTTCAAGATGACGATGTCATTCCGGCGCAATACCGATACCTCGCTGCCGGCCAGCCACACCGCGGAACTGACCTTTATCTTGCCACCTGATTTCGACGGTGGCGGCGTGGCCAATGTGCCCGGCATTCTGATGAAGTCGAGCGAGCAGGCGCGGGGCACGCCGCTGGCTGGCCTCGCGGTCAAGGTCACCGATGGCTTCTTCCTGGTGGGGCTCTCCAACGTCGATTCCGACCGGACGCGCAATCTGCAGCTCCTGAAAGAACGTTCCTGGTTCGATGTGCCGCTGGTCTATGCCAATCAACGCCGCGCCATTATCGCTATCGAGAAGGGAGCGCCCGGCGAGCGCGCCTTCAACGATGCTTTCGCGGCCTGGGGTCAATAGCAGGATAGCCGACCAGGTTCTGTGAGGACAAAGGGATTGGGCCGCTGAATGAAACGCTATCTGCTCTTTGCGTTGATCGGACCTTTTGTCGGCGGGTTTCTGCTGCTCGTTGCGACCACCACGGCCTCCGGCTATTGGGACCAGACCAACGCGGCCGAGATCGCCAATCTGTTCGTGGTGTTTATCAAGACCCTGCAATACAGCTATCTGTTCGGCGTTGTTCCCGCCCTGATGGTCGCGGCGATCGACGACATTCTCTTTCACGTGCGGCGGCTCAAGCCGATCTGGCGCATGCTGATCCTGGGCGCGATCGGATTTGTGCTGACCGAATTGATGTACGGTTCCCGCGGGCCCGACAGCGGTATCGTCCAGTTCATTCTCTACGGCCTGGTCGGTTTCGTTCCTGCGACTCTGTCCTCCTGGCTGGCGCATTGTTTTGCGGACAAGCCTTTGGCGCCAGAGGCCACCAGCTAGTCGGAACTCGTCGCAGCGCCCCGGGTTAGCCTGACTGATCCGGCTGTGGCGGCTTCGCGGCTTGGCCGAAATATTCCCAATCCCTGGCCCGCTCGCGGACATTGATGCCGATGGCTGACGAAGAAATCCTGGTTCCCCACTCCAAGCGCTCCAGACCGGATTTGGGCCAGCGCGCTGGCCGTGCCACGCCCCGCAATGCGAGCGGGCCGATTATCGATCAGGAGGGGCGCGAGATTCCGATGGAGACGATCGATGCGCCGTTTGCAGCTCTCCATGGCTTGCGGTTTGATTTCGGCGGCAGTCCGTTCGCTCACCTCACCCGCGAGCAGCGCCTGGCGCGGCTTGAGGGAATCGCAAGGCTTCTCGATGTCGCCTTCATTCTGCCCGGCACCAATGTTCGCTTTGGCATCGATGGGGTGATCGGGCTCATCCCCGTTGTCGGAGACATCATCGCCACGGCGCTCTCACTATGGCTGGTGCGCGAAGCCCGCGCGCTCGGTGCGCCCTGGCATGTGGTGGCGCGGATGCTCGGCAACGTGGCTTTTCAAGGTGCGGTCGGGGTCGTGCCGCTGGCCGGTGACGCCATCGACGTCTTGTTTCGTGCCAATATGCGCAACGCGCGCATTCTGCGGCGCTGGCTCGAAAAGCAACCGCGTTAGCCGAGCCCCAAAAACGAAGGCCCCGGGATCGCCGGGGCCGTTCGTGCTAATCATCGGTCCATTCGGTCAGGCGGCATCAGCGCCGCCTTTGGATGTCGCACGGCGGGGAAGCGGAAAATCCTGGCTCTCATAAAGCGAACGGATGCCGCGCTGGTCGAACCTAGCTTCATCCACCTGCAGATAGGCCCCATTCAGCGAATCGGCCGGCAGTTCCTCGATGGCGAACTGCACCGCCGCGGCAGCGGTGTCGAAGCGGCGATAGGCGAAGCCGGCGCGTTTCTTGCGGCGGATCGCGGCAGGAAACAATTCGGCGGCGGCATTGAAATTGAAAGCCATGGTCGGTGGCCCTTGCTGGAACGAAAGACGCGCCACGGGGCGCTGGTGGAAGCTCGGCCGTACGCTGAGACGGGGGCCGGCAATGTCATTGGCGACACTACATAATATAGGCTAGCTCGCCGGAAATGCGAATCTTCCTGCGTTCCAAGTCCCGGAATAGCTAACGGCGGGTGCTTCCAATTTTAGTTTAATAAATTCAATATATTAGGCCCGAAGACGCGGCGGCGGTTCGGGACAATCGGTTCCTCCCGGCAAAGCAAACAAAAAAGGCGGCCAACGCCGCCTTTCTCGCAACCGTTCACCCGGATTATTTGGGTTGTAATTTCAACGCCGCCGAATTGATGCAGTAACGCAGGCCTGTCGGCGCTGGTCCGTCCTCGAAGACATGGCCAAGATGGCCGTTGCACTTCGCGCAAAGAACTTCGGTCCGGATCATGCCATGGGTGGTGTCCCGCGCCTCGGCAACGTGGCCGTCCTCCGCGGGGGCGGTGAAGCTCGGCCAGCCGCATCCAGAGTCGAACTTGGCATCGGACTCGAACAGCGTTTCGCCGCATCCGGCACAGACATAGGTTCCCGGGCGTGACTCGTGCTCATACTCGCCGGAGAAGGGACGTTCGGTCGCCTTCTCCCGAAGCACGGCATATTGCATCGGCGTCAAGACTTGACGCCATTCGCTCTCGCTTTTCTCCACCTGGGTGGAGGAGGCAGGCTTGCTGCGCAATGGGGTCTCGGACATGCGATCTCCTTCCTTGGCAAAAAGCTCAATTGGTGGCGTTAGAGGTGCGCACCAAAGTTGGCTTCTCGATGTAATTCTCGGCAAAAATCCGTTTCAGGTTCTCGATCTTGGGCAGGTCGTTATAGGCGATATAGGGCTGCTCCGGATGTAGCGTGAGATAATCCTGATGATAGGCCTCCGCGGCATAGAATTGCTGCAGCGGGCCTACCTTGGTGACGATAGGCCGGCTGAACACCTTCGCGGCGTCGAGCTGGCCGATATAGGCGGAGGCAATTTGCTTCTGCTCGTCGGAGGTCGTGAAGAGGGCGGAGCGATATTGCGTTCCGGTGTCGGGGCCCTGCCGGTTCAGTTGCGTCGGGTCATGGGCGACGGAAAAGAAGATCTGCAGGAGCTTGCCGTAACTGATCTGCTTCGGGTCATATTTGACCTCGACGGCTTCCGCATGGCCGGTCAGGCCGGTGGAGACCTGGGTATAGGTGGCGGTCGTTTTGCCGCCTCCGGCATAGCCGGACACCGCGCTCACCACGCCCCTGGTGTGCTGAAACACACCTTGGACGCCCCAGAAGCAGCCGCCGGCAAATACCGCCTTCTGAATCGTCTCCGCAGGCTTGGCATCGACGGCAGGCGCGGGGATCACCACGGCGTCTTCGGCGGCGCGCAGGGGGGACAGCGCAAAAGCGATGGCGCCGACGATGGAGGCGAGCGCAAGCAGGGAGTGACGGCTGAAAGGGTGGTCTAACATTTCAATCCTCCTTGGCCGGACGGGATTTGATGATCCTTCAAATTTCCGTCGCTGTCGCGGGTGTTTTGGGGTTGGTGGGTAAGATACGTTTCCCAGGCCGCTGCGTTACGCCCGCCTCGACACGAATTCGTGAACCGGCGGGTCTGTTCAGACCACGATGCTGATGCGCCGGGCGGCCCGGGTGATCCCGGTATAAAGCCAGCGGGCGCGGCTTTCCTGGAAGGCAAAGCTCTCGTCGAACAGCATGACGTCGTCCCACTGCGAGCCCTGCGACTTGTGCACGGTCAGCACGTAGCCATAGTCGAACTCGTCATAGGGTTTGCGCTGCTCCCACGGGATGGTCTCGATCGCGCCGTCAAAGCAATCACCGCGCACCGAGACCTTGGTGACCTTGTGGCCAAAATCCTCGTCGGGCGTCAGTCGCATGGTGACGATCTTGGATTTCGACTGGGCGCGCGATTTCACCCTCCAAAGACCGCCATTGAACAAGCCCTTCTTGCGGTTGTTGCGCAGGCAGACCAGCTTGTCGCCCGCCACCGGCAAGGAATCCTCGATGTGCTGGCGCTGCCGCACCCGCATGTTGTAGGCGCGCCTTGTGTTATTGCGGCCGACCAGAATCTGATCGACCTGCATCACCCGATCAGGATCGAGGTCGCCGCGTCCCACGATCTCACTGTCGCCGTATTGACCGGGCTCGAGACGGCGTCCTTCCCGCACGTCCATGGACATTCGCACGATCGGATTGTCCTGGGCCTGGCGGTGCACTTCGGTGAGCATTACGTCGGGTTCTGCATCGGTGAAGAATCCACCGCCCTGGATCGGCGGCAGTTGCGCCGGATCGCCCAATACCAATAGCGGGCAGTCGAACGACATCAGGTCGCGTCCGAGTTCGGCATCGACCATGGAACATTCGTCGATCACGATCAGCTTGGCCTTGGAGGCGGGCGCGTCGTCCCACAGTTCGAAGCTCGGCTGTTCGACGCCGGACTCCAGCGTGCGGTAGATCAAGGAGTGAATGGTGGAAGCGTTGTCGCAGCCCTTGTTGCGCATCACCAGCGCCGCCTTGCCGGTGAAGGCTGCGAATTTCACCTCACCGTCGACGCCTTCGGCGATGTGCTGCGCCAGCGTTGTCTTGCCGGTTCCGGCATAGCCGAACAGGCGAAAGACCGGCGGCGTACCGTTGCGGCCCGGCTTGGCCTTGAGCCAGTCGGCCACGGCCTTGAGCGCAGCATTCTGATGCGGGGAAAACGAGGTCATGATTCTTAATTGGGTGGGGCAGTGAGTGCGAGAGTCCCGACTCACGCGCCATAAACCTAACCATTCGTGGTCCCGGCGCAAGGCGACAGCTGTTGCTTTCGACAAAGGTCCGCCCTCGCACGGAGGGCTTTTTCGGGCGAAGTCTGCCAATTTTAAAGAGACCACGGCGAGCGTTAGCGACGGACCTTCCAACGTACGGTCCAACTGAATTGCCGTCCGACTGACTTGCCGCGTAATCACCGCGCGAACGGAACCCGTCATTCGACGGCAAGAAAGATTTGGTCTGCCGCGACAGGGCACCTCAAAACAAATCGTGCGTCTTGATGCGTGAAGATAGTGCCCGCATCGCTATTTTTCCGGAGCTATCGACAGCGCTCTCGCGCAGCATCATCATTTCTCCAGTTCGATGCGAACAACTAAAACGCATCGCGGAGATAGAGATGAGACGCAGAGATTTCTTGACCGCTTCGATTGGAGTAGCGACTGCGGTTGCGCTCTCGTCGCGGGTGCAAGCGCAGACGCCGTTGAAGGAAATTCGCATCGGCTACCAGAAGAACGGCGTGCTTGTTGTCGCGCGCCAGCAGGCATTTCTGGAAAAACATTTCTCGCCTCGGGGAATCGAGGTGAAATGGGTCGAATTTTCATCAGGGCCGCCGATGCTGGAGGCGATGAATGCGGGTAGCCTCGATTATGGCGCGGTAGGCGATAGTCCGCCGATCTTTGCCCAGGCTGCAGGCGCGGCGATCATCTATGCGGCGGGCCAGCCGATCACCAACGGTCAGGGCATTCTGGTTCAAGAGAATTCTCCGATTCAGTCTCTTGCCGATCTCAGGGGCAAGCGTATCGGTTTCACCAAGGGTTCAAGCGCGCACAACGTGGTGGTCCAGGCGCTGGAGAAGGTTGGCCTCACCTACGCCGATATCACGCCAGTCTATCTCGCGCCGCCCGAAGCTGGCCCTGCTTTTGCCAATGGCAGTATCGACGCGTGGTCGATCTGGGACCCTTATTTCGCGATTGGGCAGGTGAGGCAAAAGGGCCGCATACTGGTCAATGCCGCCGACATTGGACCAAGCAATTCCTTCTTCATCGCCAATCAGGATTTCGCCCGGCTCCACGGAACGGCGCTGCAGGAAATCATCGATGTGACGATAACCGCCGCCAGATGGGCAGAGTCGCATCGCGATGACGTCGCCAGAACCCTGAGCGCCGTCACCGGCATTCCGCTCGATATCCAAAAGGTTGCGGCGGATCGCTCGAGCTTTGTCGTCGGGCCGATCACCCCGGATATCCTGATCACTCAGCAAAAGGTGGCGGATCGTTTCTTCAAACTCGGTCTCATTCCAAGGCCGGTAGTCGTCCGCGACGCCGTCTGGAAGCCGAGCCAGACCTGATCATCCCGTTTCACAATCCCGAAGGAATTTCCGACATGAATTGGATCAAGCAGGCGCTCGTCGTGGGCGCGGTCGCTATCAGTACGACGCTCGCCGGCATCGGCGCATCCAGCGCGCAGGACAAGGTCGTGCGCATCGGCTTCCAGAAATACGGCAAGCTGGTGCTGCTCAAGAGCAAGGGCACACTCGAGGAGAAGCTCAAGGAAATCGGCTACAAGGTGACTTGGACCGAATTCCCGTCGGGCCCGCCGTTGCTCGAGGCGCTCAACGTCGGCGCGATCGATTTTGGCAACACGGGCGAGGCACCGCCGATTTTCGCACAGGCCGCAGGCGCGCCGCTGCAATACGTCGCCTATGAGCCTCCGGCGCCCAGAGGCGAGGCGATCCTGGTGCCCAAGGACAGCACGATAAAGTCGATCTCCGATCTTCGCGGGAAGAAGGTGGCGCTCAACAAGGGATCGAACGTCCACTATCTTCTGGTGAAGGCGCTCGAGAACGCGGGCGTGAAATATACGGAAATCGAGCCCGTGTTCCTGGCCCCTGCGGACGCCAGGGCGGCATTCGAGCGCGGCGCGGTCGATGCCTGGGTGATCTGGGACCCGTTCCAGGCAGCAGCCGAAGCGGCCACCGGCGCCCGCACACTCGCCGATGGCACTGGCCTGGTCGCTAACTACCAATTCTATTTCTCGTCGAAGAAGTTTTTAGAGAGCAATCCGAAGGTCATCGACGTAGTTCTGGCGCAACTGTCAGAAGTCGACGACTGGGCGAAGGGCGACATCCATGCCGTCGCTGAACAATTGGCGCCGGCGATCGGCTTGCCGGTGCCTGTAGTCGAGGTGGCGTTGAGGCGGCAGGCCTATGGCATCAAGCCGGTTACCGAAAACGTCATCGCCGATCAGCAGCGGGTGGCCGATTCTTTCTTCGCGCTCGGATTGCTGCCGAAGAAGATCAACATTTCCGATGCTGCCCGGAGGTCAGGAACATGAGCGGTCGAAAACCAAACCAAGCGGGCAACGCGAATATCCTGTGGTTCCTGCCCACGCACGGTGACGGCCGTTATCTCGGCACGACAATCGGCGGCCGTGACGTGAATTTCAACTATCTGCGCCAGATCGCGCAAGCTGCCGACCAACTCGGCTATTTCGGCGTGTTGCTGCCGACCGGCCGAAGCTGCGAGGATTCCTGGATCGTCGCTTCGGCGGTTGCGCCGTTCACCGAACGCCTGCGCTATCTGGTGGCGGTGCGGCCCGGCCTGCAATCCCCAGGCGTCGCGGCGCGGATGACTGCGACGCTCGACCGTATTTCCAACGGCCGCCTGCTCATCAACGTCGTGACCGGCGGCGATCCGGTCGAGAACAAGGGCGACGGCATCTTCCTCGATCACGGCGAACGCTACGAGGTGACGCGCGAGTTTCTCAACGTCTATAGCGACCTTCTCGCCGGCAAGACGGTGAACGTCGAAGGCAAGCACATCCACATCGAAGACGGTCGCCTGCTGTTTCCGCCGGTGCAGTCGCCGCGTCCGCCGCTTTATTTCGGTGGCTCGTCCGATGCGGGGATCGATGTCGCGGTCGACACCGTCGACAAATACCTGACCTGGGGCGAGCCGCCGGCGCAGGTCGCAGAGAAGGTCAACCGCGTGAAGGCCGCGGCGGCGGCGAAGGGCCGCAAGCTCTCCTTCGGCATTCGGCTGCATGTCATCGTGCGCGAAACCAATGCGGAAGCCTGGAAGGCCGCCGATGAATTGATCCAGCACGTCACCGATGAAACCGTGGCCTCCGCGCAGAAGATCTTCGCGCGTATGGACTCGGTCGGCCAGCAGCGTATGGCGAAGCTGCACGGCGGGCGGCGCGACAGCCTCGAGATCAGCCCCAATCTGTGGGCCGGCGTCGGTCTGGTGCGCGGCGGCGCCGGAACGGCGCTGGTTGGCGACCCCGAGACCGTGGCCGCGCGGATTCGCGAGTATCAGGACATCGGCATCGACACCTTCATCATGTCTGGCTATCCGCATCTCGAGGAAGCCTATCGTTTCGCCGAACTGGTGTTCCCGCTGCTGTCGTTGTCGCAACCCGACAATGTGGCGCGCCTTCGCGTCAATACCGGCCCGTTTGGAGAGACCATCGCCAACGAACATCGGCCGCTGGTGAAGGCGTCGCAGTCATGAGTATCGCCGACAGCACGCCACGTGTCCGGCATTTGCGCTGGCCTTCCGCAGATGGCGTGATCCCCTGGATCGTGCCGCTGCTGATCGTGCTGATCTGGCAGGTCGCCTGCACCACGGGCTATGTGTCCTCGCGCGTACTGCCGGCACCGAGCGAGGTGGCGCAGGCGGGGTGGAAACTGTTGCTGTCGGGTGAGCTGGAACGCAATATCTGGGTCAGCTTCTGGCGGGCGGCCGTCGGGTTCGTTATCGGTGGCGGCATCGGCTTTGCGTTCGGGCTGCTGAACGGCATTTCGCCATTCAGCGACAATCTCACCGATACGACCTTGCAGATGCTGCGTAACATTCCGCATCTGGCGATGATCCCGCTGGTGATCCTGTGGTTCGGCATTGACGAGTCCGCCAAGCTGTTTCTGGTGGCGCTCGGCGTGTTCTTCCCGATCTATCTCAACACGCTGCACGGCATTCGCACCGTCGACCCGCAGCTGATCGAAATGGGTCGCATATACGGCATGAGCGATGGCGAACTGTTCCGACGGGTCATTTTCCCCGGCGCGCTACCCTCGATCTTTGTCGGTGTCCGCTTTGGGCTTGGCATCATGTGGCTGACGCTGATTGTCGCCGAGACCATCGCGGCATCCTCGGGGCTTGGCTACATGGCCATGCAGGCCCGCGAATTCATGCTGATCGACGTCGTCGTGCTCAGTATCGTCATCTACGCTCTCTTGGGAAAACTCGCCGACAGCGCCTCGCGCCTGCTCGAGCGCCTGACCTTGTCCTGGCACCCCGCTTTTCAAAAGCATTGAGAGCAGATTTTGAGTTCAGCCATGCGAGAAGCCCTGCGTTTTCTGCCTTCCGAAGCCGAGCCGGTAGCGCGTCCCGACTTGATCGAGCGGTCGCGCGGGCTGCGCCAGGGTGCGGAGAGACCGTCGCGCGGACTGCCGGTGACCTTGCGCGGCATACACAAATCGTTCGGCGATCACAGCGTGTTGCGCGGGATCGACCTGCATATCCCAGCCGACCAATTTGTGGCGGTGGTTGGCCAAAGCGGCTGCGGCAAGAGCACGCTGCTGCGGCTGATCGCGGGGCTCGACAAGCCCGATAGCGGCAGCATCAGTTTTGGCGATATAACAAAGCAGCTGGAAGACATTCGCGTCATGTTTCAGGAACCGCGTCTGCTGCCCTGGGCGCGGGTGTTGGCCAATGTCGAAGTCGGTCTGGGCCGTCAGCGCTCGGCTGATGATGCGCAGCAGCGCGCCGAAGAGGCGCTCAGGCAGGTCGGTCTCAGTGACCGTCGTGGTCATTGGCCCGCGGTGCTGTCTGGCGGACAGAAGCAGCGTGTGGCGCTGGCGCGGGCGCTGGTCAGCCGGCCGCGCGTGTTGGCGTTCGACGAGCCGCTCGGCGCGCTCGATGCGCTGACCCGTATTTCGATGCAGCGCCTGCTCGAACAGGTATGGTTCGACCAGTCGTTCACCGCAATCCTCGTTACCCATGACGTCGCGGAGGCGGTGGCGCTTGCGGACCGTGTTCTGGTGATCGAAGAGGGGCGGGTGGCCCACGACATCCAGGTGGATCTTGCGCGCCCGCGCCATCGCGGGTCCGCCGATCTCGCTGCCATCGAAGGTTCGATCCTGCGCGAACTGCTGAAGACTGCTGAAGAAATATGAGGCTGCCATGAACTCCGTTGTTCGTCCGTTACCGGTCCATCATGGCGTCGCCTCCGACGATTTTCGCGGCGCGATGCGTCATCTGGCGGGCGGCGTCAGCGTTATCACGGTTGGACGCGGCAGGGATATTACCGGAATGACCGTCACCTCGGTGACATCGTTCTCGGCCGAACCGCCGACTTTGCTGGTCGCGGTCAATCGCGGTTCGTCGTCGTGGCTGCTGTTACAGCGCTACGGCTCATTCGGCGTGAACATGTTGTCCGCCGATCAACTCGACGTGGCGGAACGGTTCTCCGGGAAGGGCGGCATTGCCGGGGCGGACCGTTTCGTCGGCGCTCAGTGGACGACGCGGGTGTCAGGCGTGCCGTTGCTATCAGGCGCATTGGCGGCGATCGAATGCGAGGTCGAGGAACTGATCGAGCGCCACTCCCATGCCATCGTCATCGGCCGCGTTTTGCATATGGACGTCGCTGCGCCCGGCGCGTCGCTGGCCTATTGGCAAGGTCGCTATGTTGCTGTCGATACCAATGGTGATGCGGCCCTGCTCACCGAAGTCAGCGTGCCCGGCCAGAACCTGCATCGGCCCCGGTTGATCGGAAGGTGAGAACTTTGCTCCCCCGGGTGCTGGTGTTTATCCTGCGATGCGCCTAAAAGCCTGCCGACTCCGCCCGACGGGCGGCATCACGGCGGGCATGACGATTTGATCCAGCGGCTATTGACCTGGCTTGTTTACGTGATGGGGACGCTGGCCATCGGCTACCTTGTGCTGTTCGCCTACGCGCGTTTCACCGGCCGCGAATTTCAGCCTGGTGACCCCATCCATATTTTCCGTAACCCCGAGGCGCCGCTTCCGGCCTGATAAACAAAAACGGCGCGGGAATAATCCCGCGCCGTTTCGTTGTGACGGACCATAGCGTTTTCGAGCGAGGTAGCTACCGGTTCGCGTGAAGAAAACGCGTCAAGAATAAACACCTGGCGCGGTTCTGGTTCAATCGGAACCAAAAAGCTCAAGCGTGCTCAGGCGGTCGCTGCGGCCCGGCTGAATTCGCCGGAGCCGGCCGGCGGAATCGGCAGGCCGCCGTCGGCATATTCGTTGAGCTTGTTGCGGAGGGTGCGGATCGAAATGCCGAGAATGTTGGCGGCATGGGTGCGGTTGCCAAGGCAATGCTTGAGCGTCTCCAGGATCAGATCACGCTCGACATCGGCGACGGTGCGCCCGACCAGCGCGCGGGTGACCTGCTCGGCCGCCAGCGTGGCGTGGGCGACCGCTGGCATGGTCTTGACGTGGTCGAGCCGATCGCCCTCCGGCGTCAGAATGGCATCGACGCCGATCTCGTCGCCCTGGCTCATCAGCACGGCGCGGTGAAGGGTGTTCTCCAGTTCGCGGACATTGCCTTGCCAGCGATTGGAAACCAATACCCGCCTTGCATCGGGGGAGATCGGCCGTACCGGCACGCCATTGGCCTCGGCATATTTGCGCGCGAAGTGCTGGGCGAGTTCGAGAATGTCGGCCGGGCGCTCGCGCAGCGGCGGAAGCTTCAGGTTCACCACGTTCAGGCGGAACAGCAGGTCCTCGCGGAAGGTGCCTTCTCGGACCGCTTCCGCCAGGTTGCGATTGGAGGTGGCGATGATGCGGATATCGACCGGCACCGGCCGCGTGCCGCCGACGCGATCGATCACGCGTTCCTGGATGGCGCGCAACAGCTTCGACTGCAGCCGCACATCCATTTCGGAGATTTCATCGAGCAAGAGCGTGCCACCCGTCGCTTCCTCGAATTTGCCAATCCGGCGCGCCACCGCGCCCGTGAAGGCGCCCTTTTCGTGGCCGAACAATTCGGATTCCAGCAGATGTTCGGGGATAGCGGCGCAGTTGATGGAAATGAAGGGGCGCTTGGCGCGGTTGGAGCGGGTGTGAACGTAACGCGCCAGCACTTCCTTGCCGGTCCCGGATTCGCCGGTGATCATCAGCGAAGCATCTGAGGTAGCGACCTGTTGCGCGAGCTTGATGACGCGGGCCATCGCATCGTCGCGGTATATCAGGTCGCGGCTGTCATTGGCGACGGCGGCGAGTACGGCTGCGATCAGTTCGGGATCTGGCGGCAGCGGAATGTATTCCTTGGCGCCGGCGTGAATGGCGGCGACGGCGGCGCGGGCATCGCTGGAAATCCCGCAGGCGACGATCGGCACATGAATGTGTTCGGCTTCCAGCCGCATGACGAGGTCGCGGATATCGACGGCGACATCGACCAGCAGCAGATCGGCGCCCTTGCCGCCGCGCAGCACCCGCATCGCCTGTTCCGGGTCTTCGGCGTGGGTTACCGAAGCGCCGTTGTCCATGGCGATCTTGGTGGCGGTGGTAAGCTGGCCTTTCAATGTGCCAACGATGAGAAGCCGCATGAGTTGTCTCCTGTTTCGTCTATTGGCGCCTGTCGGGCGCAGTATTCATGAGTGTCAGTTGCGTTCGGCCTTGATGATTTCGGTCATCGTGACGCCAAGCTTGTCTTCGACCAGCACTACTTCGCCACGCGCTACCAGGCGGTTGTTGACGTAGATGTCGATGGCTTCGCCGACGCGCCGATCGAGCTCGAGCACGGTGCCGGGCCCGAGCTTGAGGAGTTCGCCGACATCCATCTTGGAGCGTCCGAGCACGGCCGAAACCTGAACCGGCACGTCGAAAACGGCTTCCAGATCACCCGCCGCCCGCGAGGTGTTCTCATCCTCGTTGTAGGCGAGATCCTCGTTCGGCATCGCGGTGGCGTTGAGATCGGGAAGCGGGACTTGTGGGTCGGTATCGCTCATGGCCGGTTCCTCATGGCGTCGGTCTGCTCGCGGGACGCCATGTAGCGACCGACGAGTTCGTTGATTTTGGCTCCAATGGCGGAACGGTCGAGCACCACGCCGCCATCGGCCCATTCAATACGGCAATCGCCGGTGTCGATGTCCGGCTCGGCCAGGATCACCAGCCGCCCCTGAAAGCCGCTTTGCCGCGCCAGTTTCTCGATCTGATGCTGGGCGGGCTCGTAAAGGGATTCGTTGATCCGCACCACCAGATGCGGCGTTGAAACCAGATGGGCAAAGCAATCGCTGACCAAGCGGCTGATCTCGGCAAGCGGCTCTCTGGCGACCAGCTCCTCGCTGAGCTTCCGGGCGGCGGCGATCGCGACGTCAAGCGCCTCGCTTTCCATCCGCGTCTCGATACTGTGGAGGCCGGTCGCCATCGCCCGAAGCGAAATGCCGATTTCCTCCAGCGCCAGCGCCGAACGCCGGTCGCTCTCCACTTTGGCCTCGCGCTGAGCGGCGTCATAGCCGTCCCGATAGGCCCTGGCCTCGGCAGCGGAGATCTTCTCCGCCAACTCGGCCTGCGAGACTTTGTCTCGCGCCCTGTCCGGAGCCGAGAAATCGACATCAAACAGGAATTTTGCGGGCGCGGCCATCAATACACCAGCTCGTCGTCAGCGCGGTTCTTGGTCAGCATGATTTCGCCCTTGGCCGCGAGATCCTTGGCGAGATTGACGAGCAGCGCCTGTGCCTCGTCGACATCGCGCAGCCGCACCGGCCCCATCGCGGCCATGTCATCGAGCAGCATTTTGCCGGCGCGCGAGGACATGTTGCTCATGAAGAAGTTGCGTACCTCCTCATTGGCAGTCTTCAGCGCGATGCCGAGCTTGTCCTTGTCGACGTTGCGCATCAGGGTCTGCGCCGAACCGGAGTCGAGCTTGACCAGATCGTCGAAGGTGAACATCAGCGCCTTGATCCGTTCGGCGGATTCGCGGTTCTCTTCTTCCAGCGAGGTCATGAAGCGCGTTTCGGTCTGGCGATCGAAATTATTGAAGATCTCGGCCATCACCTCATGGGCGTCGCGGCGACGGGTCTGCGACAGGTTAGACATGAATTCGGTGCGCAGCGTCTGCTCGATGCGTTCAATCACTTCTTTCTGCACTGCCTCCATCCGCAGCATCCGGCCGATGACGTCGAGCGCCATTTCTTCAGGCAGGATCGAAAGCACGCGCGCGGCGTGCTCCGGCTTGAGCTTCGAAAGCACTACCGCAACCGTTTGCGGATATTCATTCTTCAGATAGTTGGCGAGAACTTCTTCCTGAACGTTGGAGAGCTTCTCCCACATGTTGCGTCCGGCTGGACCGCGGATTTCATCCATGATGCCGGTGACGCGTTCGGTCGGGAGATATTGCTGCAATAGACGCTCGGTAGCGTCGAAATTGCCCATCAGGGCGCCTGAAGCCGACATTCGCGAGACGAATTCCAGCAGCAGGTCTTCCACCACGTCAGCCTCGACCGTGCCGAGCGTCGACATCATCATCGATAATTCGCGCACCTCGTCGTCATCGAGCAGCGACCAGACCTTGCCGCCATGCTTCTCGCCAAGCGCCAGCATCAGGATCGCCGCGCGCTTGGGACCGCTCAGCGGCGGGCTTTTCGGCCGGCCGGCCTGACGGCTGGCCAGCGAGGAGATGACGCTGGTGATGTCGCTGGTGTTGGAGTTTTGCGGGACGCTCATGATGGATCAAGCCGGTTCCGAAAGCCATTGACGGACGATGGAGGCAGTTTCGTTGGGATTGCGCTCGGCGAGTTCGCCAACCCGGTGAACCGACTGCGCATGGACCTGACCCTGCACCTGCGCCACATCGATCATGTGCGCGGTCGCGGCAGCTGCGGCGCTGGGGACCAGGCTATGGCTTTCGCTGGCCGCAGCGGGCGCGCGGCTGGCATCGGTCAAAGCATGCATGGTTGCGGGCGGAGCAAGCTGGGGCTGCGGCTCGGAGGCGAGGATGCGCTTCACCAGCGGACGCACCACCATGAAGAGCACGACCACGCCGAGCAGCATCATGACGCCGAGTTCGATGACATACATGATGTCATCCTTGGTGAATTGCAGAATTCCGAACAGGCCGTTCGGCTCCGATGCCGGCATCGCGGCGGCGGGTGCTTCGGCGAACCGCAGGTTGACGACTTCCACTTGATCGCCGCGCTTCTGGTCGAAGCCGATGGCCGAGCGCACGAGCGCCGCGATGCGGTCAAGCTGATCCTTGCTGCGGTCCTGATAGACCATGTCTCCCTTGTCGTTCTTGACATAACTGCCGTCGACCAGGACCGCGACCGAGATGCGGTTCACCCGGCCGGCTTCGGTAACTTCGGTCTTGGTGGTACGGGATATCTCGTAATTGTTGGTCTCTTCGGTCTTCTTGCTCTGATCACGCGGCGTCGCGGCGGCAGTTTCCTGGCGCTGGTTGCCCGGCAGTTCGTTGTTGACCGTGACCTGGCCGTTGCTGTCGGCCGTGGCGCTGGTTTCTTCGCGGGTCTGGCTGGAGCGCAGCACCCGTCCTTCGGGATCGAAGCGGTCGGAGGTCTGGGTGACCTTGTTATAGTCGAAATCGGCTGAGAGCTCGACGCGGGCGCGGCCGGCGCCGACCACTGAGGATATGATGGCCTCGACCTGCTGGCGCAGGCGCTTCTCGAAATTGGAACGACGATCATCCCCGATCGCGGCGTCGCCGTCGTCGCCCGATCCATCCGCGAGAAGTACGCCGGCCTCGTCGGCAATCGATACCCGCTGCGGCTTCAGGCCGTTGACGGCGGAGGCGACCACATGGCGGATGGCGCGAACCTGCTGCGGCTCCAGTGTGCCGCGGACCCGTACCACGATCGAGGCCGACGGCTCAGGCGTTTCGCGCGAGAACAACGGGCGTTCGGGCAGCACCAGGTGGACCCGTGCCGCCTGGATGCGGTCGATGCCGCGAATCGTCCGCGCCAGTTCGCCCTCTAGCGCGCGCAGATGATTGATGTTCTGAACAAAGCTCGTGGTGCCGAGCGCGTCGGATTTGTCGAAGATCTCATATCCGACGCCGCCGCCCTTGGGCAGGCCGCCCTCGGCGAGCTTCATGCGCAGCCGGGTGACCTTGTCTTTCGGCACCATGATCACCGCGCCGTCATTGCGCAGATCATAGGAAATCGCCTGCCGCTCGAGATCCTTGATGATGGCCGAGGAGTCTTCGGGGCTCAGATCGGTGAAAAGGGTCGTCATCTGCGGGGTGGTCACCCGCATGATCACAAAGGCGAAAAAGCCGATCAGCGCCGCGGTTACCGCGACCATCGCCATCACCCGGGAAGCGCCGAGACCTTTCAAGAAATCCGTAAGACCCTGCAAGCCGATTGCCCTTCCCTTGCGGCCGCGTCGGGCCGACTGGGCAATTATTGCCTAGGTGATGGTTTCCATATGGTTAACGGAAGTTAAGAACGGCGGCGGAATTCTGGATACGACGAAAAACCGGCTTCGAAAGCGAAGCCGGTTTGATTCAATGTCGTGGATCTCCGCGCGGAGCGGCGCGATTATTGGCGGTATTGCTGGATTCGGGTGGTGCGCAGCCCGGCCAGACCATGCTGGTCGATCGAGAATTGCCAGGAGAGGAATTCGTCGACGGTCAGCGTATAACGGCTGCAAGCCTCTTCCAGGGAGAGCAGGCCGCCGCGGACGGCCGCTACGACTTCCGCCTTACGGCGAATGACCCAGCGTTTGGTGCCGGGGGCGGGCAAATCGGCGATCGTCAAGGGACTGCCGTCAGGCCCGATGACGTATTTCACCCTCGGGCGATGGGGTTCTGTCATGGCGTACTCACAAACTCTCGACCACTGAACTCACGCCCATAACCTACGCTTGCGGGCTTAAAATTTGCCTAAGCCCGGCGCTTCAATCCGAATCTTTGGGAAATAATGCGGGTGGGGCGGGGCCATGGGGCACAAACGCAGCAGATGGCTTCGTCCTGGCTGCCACTGCCGGGGTGCTCTGGGCCGGGCTCCCTATCACTCAAAGGGAGCGTGCGGTGCGAGGTGCGGGACCGATCCGGCTAGTTGGCCCCTCGGCGGCCGAGGTCTTTAGTTCACGATGCTCTTGATCTGGGCCACCGTATAGGTCTGGCCGCCAATCGAGAGCAGGGGCGGCGATTGGGTGAGATCGACCGAATTGACCACACCCTGAATCTGCGGGGCGATCCCCACCGTCTTGCCTGTGCCATCGGTGGTGGTGGCGGTCAGCGTGTATTTTCCATCCGGCCACTGGGTGCCGTCGGTACCCTTGCCGTTCCAGGCGAAGACCTGGTTGTCGCCGGCAGCGACGTTATAGGAGCCGGTGAACACGGTTTGCCCGGTGCTGTTGGCGATCGACACCTTCAGCGTCGACGCAGCGGGGATATCCAGAGACCAGTTGGCGGAAGCATTGGTCATCGCGGTCGTGCTGCCGTCCACCACGGCGGTCTTGCCGACGAAATCGAGCGCTTGCGTGGATTCCGCGGTCTTCTGCAAGGAGACCAGCGTGGTCAGCTGGTCGTTGGTCTTAAGCTGCTGCTCGACGGAAGCGAACTGCACGAGCTGCTGGGTGAACTGGTTGGTATCCAGCGGATCGAGTGGATTCTGGTTCTGCAGCTGCGTCGTCAGAAGCGTCAAAAAGGTCTGGAAATTGCCGGCCAGCGTCGCATCCGTGGTCGAACCGAGGCTGGCTCCTTGTTGTGAAGTTGGTAGCGGCGTGGTCCCGGAAACGACGGGGCTCGCCAAGGTTACGCCCGATGCCATGCTGGCCTCCTCATACCCTGATGTCGACGCCGCTGCTCGATCCGAGCATCCGGCCATAGGTCTGGCCCGCCAAAGGTGCGGGTACTTGATCGTCCTCGGTGATCACGAGGCGTTGCAAATTCGGCGCGCTGCTACTGCCGGGACTTTGGCCCTGCGAATTCTGGGAGGACTGGTCGCGCAGGCTGAACTGCAGCCCGTTATCTCCGGTCTTGAGTCCGGTACCGTCCAGCGCACGCTGCAATTGCGGCGCGTCCTGCCGTAACATTGCGAGCGTTTCGGCCTTCTCGACGGTCAGATGAGAGGTGAGCCGACCCGTGCGATCGACATCGATACGCACATCGATGCGTCCCAATTCCGCCGGATCAAGCCTGATCTGAAAACTGCTTTTGCCGCTCTTGATCGAGGCGGCAAGCTCAACGGCAAGTCCGCTCAGCGGCACCACCATCGCGCCCGCCGTTACATTCCATGTCGGGGCAGGAGCGAGAGCCGGTGGGGCGCTCGGGGCCTGGATGTTGCTGCCGGTTAAGGACGTCGTGTCCGCAGCGACGGCTGTGAGATTTCCGGCCTCGGTCGCGAGCGTATGGGCGGGTGCGGCGGCGGTCGCCAGAGCGGGCGCAGGTGTTAGTGGGTCGGTTTTGCTGGCTGGTGCGCTCTCACTATCGAGCTTGGTCTTATTTACGCTCGTCGCCGTTGGCTCGGCGGTCGCAACCACTCCTGCGGTAGGAACGGGCGAGAGGACGCCGGTGGTGGCGGGCACTTCATCTGCGGTGACATCCGGCGCTTTTCCGGCGCCGACCGCCGTCGTGGTGGTTGCCGCAGTGGCCGGTGTTTTCAACAAGACCGGCTTTGGCGCGACCGGCACCGTTGCGATCACGGCCGTGAGGCCCCCGTCATTGATGCCACTATTCGTCGCTGTAGTGGCCTCAGCGATGACCGATTGGCTCGAACCGACCGCCGCAGCTGCATCTGCTGCTGCCCCATGGTCAGGGATGACATCGGTGCGCACCACCGTCGGATCGACAGCAGCTGCGGTCACGGCTGCGCCATCGGGCGCCTGGCTCGATGTCGTCACGAGCGCATCAGCGATGATGCCGGCAGAAGGCGCGCTCAAGCCGTTGCTCGCCGAGGGCGCGGAAGAGTCTGCCGACTGAGCCGGCGCGAAGTTGACCGGCGCACTCGCCGCTGCCGAAGTCGCGATTGCGGCTGCCGCGATCGCCAAAGGCGCGGGCGCCTGACTTGTTGTCACGGGGACGGCGATATTGGCGGGACTGAAGGGAACGATCACGATCGTGGCGATCGGAGCGGGAACGTTATCTGTCGTGGCGGCCGCCTGATCATCCTGGACGGGGTCCACACCATGGCCGCCATCGGTTGAATCCGTAATGACGATTTTGGTGGTTGTGGCGGTACCTTTAACGGCGGAAGCAGTGGCGCCCCTGGCGGCGGCTGGCGCTGGTTCCTGAGTTTCGGTCTGGTCCGCCTGATCCTGGACCGAATCCTTCGCACTCGCCGCTACCTCGCTCGGTCCTTGACCGGTTCCCCGGCTGGCGGAGGAGATTGAACGCAGCTCGGACGGTTTTACCGAAGCTTCCGGGGAAGAAATCCCGTCAGTGCCGGCCGCTTGGGTGGCGTTGCTATCGATGATCGCAGCAAAACTCCCGACCCCGGTCGAGGGTTCGGGCCGGGTCGACTTCGGCGCCAGCCCTTGCACGGGGCTTGCTTGGGTTTCCAGGGTAACGCTGACCACAAAAGCCTCTTGGATAATCTGCCGGATCGGCCCAGCCGAACTCAGCCAAGTGATCAGCAAGGACCGGGCCATGGGTTTTCGCCAAATTTTTATCATAAATATCAATGGCTTAATTGTATGAGCGGCGAATAGAGGCCGGGCTTCCCCCACGCCGTTTCTGCCTGCCGGCAAGTTTTGCCGTTTTGAGGTGGCCGGCGGCCGTCAGGGGAGCGGCGCCCGTGATTGCCTGCGAGGAAGGTCACCTATATTAAAGAGCGGCTTTTCCGGCGGTCGGGCAGCGCTTGTGCTCGAGGCGCAAAGGACCTTCCGATCCTGGGGCGGCCTTCGACCCACTTCCAAACCGCTGTCCGATGACCCGGGCTAGTCCCAGGCAAACGTAAATTGCGAACGTAAATTGATGACCCGCGCCATGCTCAACAGTCTGGACCTTGAAGGCGCCCCGCAGGACACAAGGATTGTCGTTGCGATGTCGGGCGGCGTCGACTCCTCGGTGACGGCTGCGCTGTTGAAGTCGCAGGGCTATGACGTGATCGGCATCACGCTGCAGCTTTACGACCACGGCGCGGCCACGCACCGCAAGGGCGCCTGCTGCGCCGGGCAGGACATTCACGATGCCCGCGACGTCGCGGCGCGGATCGGCATTCCACATTACGTGCTGGATTACGAACGTCGCTTCCGCGAGTCGGTGATCGACAATTTTGCCGATAGTTATGTCGTCGGCGAAACGCCGGTGCCCTGCATCGAGTGCAATCGCTCGATCAAGTTTCGCGATCTGTTGTCGACGGCGCGCGACCTTGGCGCCGCCGCGCTGGCCACCGGTCACTATGTCGCCTCGCGTCGCCTTGCCGATGGATCGCGCGCGTTGCTTGCGGCGATGGATTCTGATCGCGACCAGAGCTATTTCCTGTTCGCCACCACGCGCGAGCAACTCGATTACTTGCGCTTTCCGCTTGGCGACATGACCAAGCCTCAGACGCGCGAATTGGCGCGGCGTTTTGGCCTCAACGTGGCGGAGAAGCATGACAGCCAGGACATCTGCTTTGTTCCGACCGGCCGCTACACCGATATCGTCGGACGGCTGCGGCCCAACGCGGTCCTGCCCGGGGATATTGTCGACCTCGATGGCCGTGTGATCGGCGAGCACCAAGGCATTATCCATTTCACCGTTGGCCAGCGGCGCGGATTGAAGATCGCCTCCAGCGCGCCGCTTTATGTAGTGCGGCTCGACGCCGACCATCGGCGTGTGGTGGTCGGTCCTCGCGAAGCGCTGCGCATGGACCGCATCCTGCTGCGCGACGTCAACTGGATCGGTGACGGCACGCTTGATCGCGCCGCCGATCGAAGCGCGGAGATCTTCGTGCGCGTTCGCTCAACTCGCGCGCCGCAGCCGGCGTGGCTCCGACGCGGCGAAGACGGCTATGAGGTTGAGTTGGTGGCCGGCGAGGAGGGCGTTTCGCCGGGACAGGCCTGCGTCTTCTATGACGCAGCCTCGGGCCAGCCCCGCGTGCTCGGCGGCGGCTTCATCAAGCGCGCGATGGCAAGCAAACCGGCTGCGCCGATGGCAGGTGAAGCGCGATCCTCCGCGCCGATGGTCGCAGGCTTGCGTAGCTAACAGGTTCAAGGCGGGGCAATGGGGGATATCGACCGCGAGCGGGTCACCAAGGCCTATGGCCGTTGGGCGCCGATCTACGATCTCGTATTCGGCAAGGTATTTGATCAGGGTCGGCAATCGACGATCGCGGAGGCGGATCGCATCGGCGGGCGCGTCCTCGATGTCGGTGTCGGCACGGGTTTGTCGCTTGGCGATTACGCGCCCTCGACGCAGCTGTGCGGCGTCGATATTTCCGAAGCGATGCTGCGCAAGGCGCAAAGCCGCGTTCGCTCGCTCGGATTGAAGAATGTCGAAACGCTGGCGGTGATGGACGCCCGGAACCTGGCGTTTGCGGATGGCGTATTCGACGCGGTGGTCGCGCAATATGTCATCACCGCGGTGCCGGACCCCGAAGCCACGCTGGAAGATTTTGTCCGCGTGCTTAAACCGGGCGGCGAACTGATCCTTGTCAATCATATCGGCGCGGAAAGCGGACCGCGCCGGCTGTTTGAACTGGCGTTTGCCCCCCTGGCGCGCAGACTTGGCTGGCGGCCGGAATTTCCGTGGGCCCGGCTTGTGAACTGGGCCAGCCAACATGGCGGCGTGACGCTGGCCGAGCGACGCCCGATGCCGCCGATGGGGCACTTCTCCCTGATCCGTTACCGGAAATCATAAGCAAGGTTCCGGAACCAGCCAGCGCGTCGGCCGTTGGCTCGACATGCGCTTGAACCACACGCTTCTTCTCTCCGGATGGCTTGTCGCAATGGCCGGGACGGCTTTCGCGCAGGCTCCGCCGACGCCGGCCACGCCGCCACTTTCGACGGCACCGCCTTCCGCAAACCAGAATGCAGCGAATTGCGCGCCGGCCCAAACCGGCGAGCAGGGGCGCTCGGGGACAAAGGATTCCGCAACGACGGGGCAATCCGCCGAGCCTTTGGGCGACAAGCTCGCCCGTTCCGATGGCGTGTTGTGTCCGCCCGCCAATGTCGACCCGCAGATGCGTGCGCCGACACCGGATGCCGGCAATACGCCGGTGATTCCGCCACCGGGCAGTCCCGGCGGTGATCCGACGATCCGGCCGAAATAAGCGTCGATAATCATCGAGAAATGATCGCGGGTTGCGGCGGGTCGCTGCCGAAACGGCCTTTGCTTGACATAGCTGAGCACGCCTCCTTATATGCCGCGCGTTCGCGCCCGCGAGGTTCTAAGAACCCACGCCCGTGAATGCCTTGGCGGGGTAGCTCAGCTGGTTAGAGCACGGGAATCATAATCCTGGGGTCGGGGGTTCGAGTCCCTCTCCCGCTACCAATTTTCCATACGTTTCCAGCCTGGTGAGATCTGGTCCAGCACTGATCGCCCGTAACGAGTCGTGCATCCGCTTCATCGGTTAGGTGAACAGTCCCTGAGATCCCGGTCGGCCTCGTAGCCTGTTTCGCCCGCGGCGCGTCAGCGATTGACTGACGCGAAGCTTCTCCTCCCGGAAATAATGTAAATATATTGACATTTAAATTCCCGACATCCAATGATGTGCCCCTAAAAACCCAAGGAGCTTGGGATGTCGGGGGCACAGGTGGGAACAGGTTCTTCAGCGAGAGATGCAGGCGGCGCATCGGCGTTTCCGCACATCCTGTCGCCGGGCAGGATTGGATCCCTTCAGCTCCGTAACCGGATGATCATGGGCTCGATGCACACCCGCCTGGAGACATGGGACCGTCCGCTTGAGCGCGAGATTGCCTTCTTCGCCGAGCGCGCCGCCGGCGGCGTTGCGATGATCATCTCGGGCGGCTTTGCGCCTAGTCCAGAGGGCCGGTTCGAGGATGACGCGCCTTTGATCGGTCCCGGATCGGATCTCTCGTATCACCGCGCCTTGACCTCCGCCGTGAAATCGTACGGCACGCCTTTTCTGATGCAGCTCTTGCATGCGGGAAGGTACGCAAGTTTGCCCGATTGCGTGGCGCCAAGCCCGCTGCGTGCGCCGATCAATCGGCACACCCCGCGGGAGCTGCAGATCGGGGACGTCTGGCGCACTATCGAAGACTTCGGCCGCGCGGCCGCGCTCGCCCGCGAGGGGGGCTATGATGGCGTTGAGGTGATGGGATCGGAAGGGTATCTGATCAACCAGTTCCTCGCGCCACGAACAAATCACCGACTGGATGAGTTTGGTGGGATCTTCGAGAACCGTTTGCGCTTCGCGCTTGAAGTCGTGCGCTCGGTTCGCCGTCACGCGGGCTCGGATTTCGCCCTGATCTTCCGCATATCCGCTCTCGAACTGGTCGAAGGCGGAATGACGGGCGACGAAATCCTCAGGCTTGCGAAAGCGCTGCAGCTCAACGGCGTCGATGCGCTCGACACCGGCATCGGTTGGCATGAGGCACGCATTCCAACAGTGGCCTATACCGTTCCCCGTGCGGGCTGGGCGGAGACCGCACGACGGCTGAAGTCTGCCGTTTCAATTCCCGTGATTGCCACCAACCGGATCAACGATCCGTTTGTCGCCGAACAGCTGGTCGGCGGAGGAAGCGCGGACTTCGTGTCGATGGCGCGGTCGTTGCTGGCCGATTCGGATTTCGTGAGCAAGGTTGAAAAAGGCCGACCTGATGCGATCAATACCTGCATCGCCTGCAACCAGGCCTGCCTGGATCGCATTTTCCTTCTCGATATTCCCACCTGCCTGGTCAATCCGCGGGCTCTGCGCGAACTCGATATTCCGATCCTTCCCGCCAAGCGGATCGAACGGATTGCGGTTGTCGGCGCAGGCCCTGCCGGACTGGCTTTTGCCACTAACGCGGCCTCTCGTGGCCATCGGGTGACGCTGTTCGAGCGGGAAGCCCAGATTGGCGGCCAGTTGCAAATGGCCCGACGGATTCCCGAGAAGACCGAGTTCGATGAACTTCTGCGTTATTTCTCTGTCCAGTTGGCCGAAACCGGAGTCGAGCTTCGCCTTGGAGCCGATGCGACGCCGGAGGCTCTGCGCGGCTTTGACCGCATCATTTTGGCGACCGGCGTTGTACCTCGGCTGCCCGACCTGCCGGGCGTGGGGCTGCCGCATGTGGTTACCTACCAGCAGGTGCTCACGGGCAAGGTGAAACCTGGCCAGCGGGTCGCCATTCTCGGCGCCGGCGGCATCGGCTTCGATGTTGCCGAGCACTTGATCGGCGTTCCCGGCCAAGCTCCGCAGCTTGACGCCTTCCTCGCCGAGTATGGCGTTGATGTCCAAAGCCGCGAGCGCGGCGGATTGCGCAAGCCCACGCAAGTGCCACCCGCGAGCCGTCAGGTGACGATGATGCAGCGTACGTCCGGCAAGATGGGACCCCGCCTCGGGACCACCATGGGGTGGATCAAGCGTGATCGTCTGCTGCGCGCCGGCATCACGATGCTGAATTCCGTGACTTATCGGTCGGTCGATGAGACTGGTGTTCACATCGAGCGTGATGGCAAGCCGCAGACCATCGCGGCGGATACCGTCATACTTTGTACCGGGCAGGAATCGGAGCGGACGTTGCAAGACAAGATCGGTGACCTGAACGTGCCCATCCATGTGATAGGGGGTGCCGATGTGGCGGCTGAGCTCGACGCGATGAGGGCGATTGACCAGGCGACCCGGTTGGCTCTGGCGATTTGAGGCCACGTTGATCGATATGGCCTGAACGCCGCAGTGAGCGATTGTGCCGTTCAGAGGTCGGTGAGATTTCCTTTGAGCTTGTCGACCTGACGCAAGAACAACTCGCGCTCATCGACCGAAAAGCCCGCCAGCGCCTCATTGTGGAAGACCGCGATGCCTTGGGCGATCTTTGGCCAGATCGCTCGCCCCGCGTTCGTCAACACGACGCGTCGAGCCCGTCCGTCTGTTGCGTCAGAAACGCGCGAAGTCAGTCCCTGCGCCTCCAACCTGTTCAGAATACCTGTCAGGTTCTGTCGCGACACCAGCAGATAATCTGACAGCTCATTGACTGTCATTCCTGCCTTGACATGTGGACGCGACAGCGCGCCAAGCACGGACCATTGCTGGGCCGTGATGCCGAATTCAGCGGTGTAACGACTGCATTGCGTATGCAAAAGATTCGCGGTTTGGAAGATTCGAAACAGCAACCTGTTGCTGATCTCGGAATCTTCTCTTTGGCGCGAAGAAGGAGAGCGGCTCATGAGCAGGTTGGGGCCAACGTGTTTCGGTTCGATCGCGGGACACCAACTCAATTGAAGAGTACGGAGTATCGACCATCATATATGTAAACAGGTTGGCGTAAAGCGAGTTTGCCAAGCTCAAGACGCTGAGGGGAGGTGCCTTTAGCCTTAAGATTTGGCCTTGGAAGCTGACTCACCTCGCGGCTTCCTGGAGCGTTCCTTCCGCGCGGGCGCCGATGAATCCGGTTCAAGGGCTGCGTCAGCAGCTTCCTTGGCCTCGCGGGCCTCCCGAAGTCGTGCCATGTTTTTACGTACTTCGATGGCCTGCTTTTCGGCGTCGGCCATGGCCCGCACTCCCTCTTCAGCGGCCAACCGCTTGCGATTGGAACGCGCAATCGCTTCGGGCGAGAGCTCTGGCGGCTTTTTGGCGTTCATCGTTCGGCTTGCTCCACAAAAGACAAAACCCGCTCAATCCGTCAGGGATCGAGCGGGCACAAGGTCCGTTCCAGTACATCCGTGAAACGGCGTCTCGATATCAAGCCAGCGAGAGGTTCTCAGCGCTGACTTTGCCTCGCATCTTGTCGGTCTTGGCCTCGAAATTGACCTTTTGGCCTTCTCCGAGCCCGGAAAGACCCGCTCGTTCAACGGCGCTGATGTGAACGAAGACATCGTTTCCGCCATCGTCCGGCTGAATGAAACCGAAGCCCTTTTGGCCATTAAACCACTTAACAGTACCTGTCGCCATTTTCTTCTCCAAAGCGCGAAAGCGCATCATGCGCGACAATCGCGCAACTTTCTTCAACTCGTCGATGTCTTTGGAAAAGGAGCCCACAGGCCCATTCAACAAGGCACAGCGGCTAATCGAACAACCGCCAATATAGATGAGTTTTCGAATTTTTCAAGGCAGGAACCTCACAAGGCAGGAAGCCTCCGCTCGGCTATTTGGCGGTGAGAACGACGGAACCCGCAATGGCGTCCGTCAAGCCAAGCCCATTGCCGAGGTCTTCCAGGGTGTCCCGGAATGAATTGAGCGTCGCAATCATTGCCGGACGTGCGTTCCCAAGCGTTTCCATGTCGGGCCACTCCGCGATGATGCAGTAGGTGCGATCGCCGGTTTTAACGATACTGGCATGTCGAAGACCCGGCCAGTCGATGTTCTTGTGGGCGTCAAGAAACGCCTGGTCGCGTCCTGGTTTAACGCGGAAACGCACCGTGTTGAATGCAGTCATGTACCCCCCTGATCGCCATGCGCCGGCTGCAGGCGAACATCATCGCCTCTCCCTGGCGTTCTCGCAATGAGACATCTTGGGCTGAAAGGGGAAGGCAAGACGGCTTTGTGCCAAGCGCTACTTAACGCTGGTCAGAAAGCGCGGCCACTAGTCGCGGGGATAGAAGGTGGGCGAAGAGATCGCGCCGGGAAACTGGTTCCGGCACCGCTGGCGCGCGGCCGCGCTGGTCGCCTCCGGGCGATCAGGCTATACTCATGACACGTGAGGCTGATCCAAGCTTAAGGGCCTTCATGGCAACAAAGCTCGAAGCTCCCGGGGATATCGAGGCGGCGTGGCGCCGAGTGCTGATCGAAGGGCACCGGCAGATGCGGGTCGCGCGGCTGCTTTTTCAGTATCTGCCCGGTCCGCCGCGCTGCAAGGTCTGCAACAGTCCCTTCGACGGCATTGGCGGCCGGCTGGTCGGCGTTCTCGGATTTCATCGCTCGCGCAAAAATCCAAATCTCTGCAATCAATGTTGCGAGTCCCTGCCGCCGGGCGGTGCGGAAGTGGACATCGCCGTGTTATTTGCAGACGTGCGCGGATCGACCGCGATGGCCGAAAAGCTCGGCGCCAGCGCCTTCGCCGAGCGGATGAACCGGTTCTATCGGACGGCGACGGACGTGCTGGTCCGTCACGATGCCATCATTGACAAACTGGTCGGTGACGAGGTGATGGCGCTCTTTATTCCCGGCATGTGCGGTCAATCCTACCGCCAGCGCGCCGCCGAGGCCGCGCTGGCGCTGTTGTCGGCCGTCAGCGACGGCCCGGAGGCTTCGGAAGTGCCAGTCGGTGTCGCGGTGAATTGCGGGCTGGCTTACGTTGGCAACGTCGGAAGCGCTGACGTGACCGACTTCACCGCGCTTGGCGACATGGTCAATACGGCGGCCCGGCTCGCCTCCAGCGCCGGGGCCGGTGAGCTTTTGCTGACGGAGCCGGTCTATGCCGCCATCCGCGAGCGCCATCCGCTGGCCGAAACGCGGACGCTCGCGCTCCGGGGCAAGGAGGCAGAGGTTGCCGTGCACGTCGCCCGCCTGCCTCCATCATGAGCGCCGACCACCTTGCCGCAGCGCAGGACATCCCGCTCAAAGGAAAGCGAATGGCCATCCTCTTGCGTTAGCCGGACTGAAAAGCGCTCGTAACAGCGATCCCCTCGGCCATGGCTGATTGGCTGGGAATCAGAGAGATCGACGGCAGCAATGTGCGGCGCACGAACATCCATTTTTCCGGTCCTGAAGCTGAGCGCGTTGAAGGGCAAGATAGGCGATCGCAGCCTTTAGACGCATCGTCAAAATAATAGGAACTCCGGGAGCGGCTGACGGGTTGGCGATCGTGAGGAGAGGTCCGCCCCGATGGGAAGATTGGAAGGAGAGACATTGATGCCGGCGCAGCAGATCGTCAGGGCCGCGCACCTTTGCATCGACATGCAAAACATCTTTTCCAAGAATGGTCTTTGGGCAACTCCCTGGATGGAGCGGGTGCTGCCAACGATCGACGCCATCGTAAGTCGCTACGCCGAGCGAACGGTCTTTACCCGATTCATTACGCCTGAGCGGGCCGAGGATAGACCGGGGCAGTGGCAGCGCTATTTCGCGCACTGGGATCACGCCACGCGGCGGAATTTGCATGGCGACGAGCTGGAGCTTGTGCCCGCGATGGCGCGCCACGCGCCGCCGGCCATCGTGGTGGACAAACCGTTCTATTCCGCATTTGTCCGCTCCGGCCTCTATGACCTGCTTCTTGGAAAAAGAGTCGCAACGGTTGTGGTGACGGGGGCCGAGACAGACGTTTGTGTACTGGCCACCGTGCTAAGTGCGGTTGATCTCGGTTTTCGAGTGGTGGTGGTCGAGGATGCGCTCTGCAGTTCCTCTGATCTTGGACATGATGCGCTGATGACCATGTACCGAACCCGGCTTCAGCACCAGATCGATGTGGTCAGCGCCGAGCAGCTCTTTGAGCTCTGGTCGGCGGAATAATTCCCCGGTAGCCCGGAGCGCCTCACCCCTCTGACACGCCCTCCGCATGGTTGCGGCCGGCCCGCCGCGCGAGGCGGGCGCTTGGCGCTTGCGCGGCCCAGACAAGCGGTCAAAAATTTTTTCCAGGGCTCTTGAAACCGTCAGGGGTTTTTCTAAGTCATTTTTCGCCGCGGGAGCGGTGCGTCAGGTGCCTCTCGGGTCTGGCGCGGGCGCAGGGCTCGTGATCAGGCCTTCCCGTCTGACACCCGGCCTTTGCGTCCCTTCGTATCCATCTTGCTCTTAAGGAGGACTTGGTTATGAGGACCAATTTCGATTTCGCGCCCTTGTGGCGCTCCACCATCGGCTTCGATCACCTGGCCGATCTCGTCGACACCGCCTCGCGTCAGGCTACCGACGACAATTATCCCCCCTACAACATCGAGCGCTCCAACGAGGACCACTACCGGATCACCCTGGCGGTCGCAGGCTTTGCGCCCCAGGAAATCACGGTCACGGCGGAGCAGAACGCATTGACGGTGGAAAGCAAGAAGCCCGAGGGCGAAGCACGCGAATATATCCATCAGGGGATCTCCGCCCGTCCGTTCCGCCGCGTCTTCAACCTGGCCGATTATGTCCAGGTCAAGCAGGCCTCCATGAGGGACGGCCTGTTGACGATCGATCTCGTGCGTGAGGTCCCCGAGGCCATGAAGCCGCGCCGGATCGAGATCGCCATGAACTCGTCCGCGGTGCAGATCGGTCAAAAGAAGGCCGCATAGGACCACATCTTTCGTCTCGTTGACAATGACACGATGGGGGCGGGGTACCGCCGCCCCCGGGAATCCCCTTGGGAAGGAGAGCAAAGGGAGACAACAGCCATGACGCATACAGGTGCAGGCACGCGAGATCCGAACGTTCTGTTCCACCCCGCAGCCCACTATGATTCTCCGGCCGACGTATTGAACGACGGCGAGTTATCGGTTTCGGAAAAGCGCATTATCTTATCATCCTGGGCTTCCGACATGTTCGCCGTTGAATCCTGTCCCGCGTTGCGTGAGATCCCCGGCATGGGTCACAGGATTCGACTTGCGGATATTCTTTCTGCGCTACGCCAGCTCGATGGCGATAACGACGATCCTCCGCGTCCGGGTGGATTGCCGATGCGGTTGCGGCGGCCCTGGGCCGCCGCCTCGCGGGACAGCGCGGCATCAGGCCTGCGCTCCACCTAATTGAGATTATCCGAAGACCGGTTGCGCTGGAGACCGGCGCGGTACCCGGCACGCCGAGAATTGAACGTGAGCGGGAGGGCCGTTCGGCGTTCTGGGGCGTTGATCCCTTGCGCGGAGCCGGGAGACGCTCAACGCCGAAATCCAAGCGAACATCAGGAAAGGTTTGTCATGAGCAAGGTAAAACCGGGCGACGATTTACGTCAGCGGACCGAGCGGGAATCCTTCAAGCAGGGTGAGAAGCCGTGGAAGGGACCGGTGGAAAAGGAGCAACAGACGAACACCGAAGGTGGGCCTGATCTGGAGAAGTGGCAGGAAACCGATACCCACTAAAGGCAGTCCGACAGCGGGCTTACAAACAGCGGCCTTGCAAAACAGCGGGCTTACAAAATCAGGCGCAACGGAGTCGCGCCTGATTTTGTCGTCAGTTGTTGGATTCATTCACTCCGGCAGGCCCGCGGGCGACCGTTGCCAGCGCTTGCGGCGGTGGAATCGATTGGAGTGAGTCATCCAGTCGGACAGCGGCATGCCATCGCGATGCCTGCCGCCCGCCTCGGCTCCGGCCCAGGCCGCTGCGGCTCCCAGAAGCAGGGCGGTCGCAACCGAGAAGGCAAGGATCGTGGTGCCGGCTCGCGCCCGCGAAATCGCAGTTTTGGACTCTGCAATCACCGCATCGACGCGCCGGTCGGAATCCGGGCCGGAAAGGCCGGTGTTGGCGGCGACCAGCTGCGCGAGGTAATTCCGGTCATCGGTCGAGACGCCACTATGGCTGGACGAATTCATCAGGATCCGGCCGGCCTCGGCACGAAGCGGCGTGATATCGACATTCCCCGGCCGACGCGCGGAGCGGAACAGATGGTCGATCTCCGCACTGATCACGGAGGGCTCCGTGGTTGAAGGGGAGGCGGTAAGGTTGGACCGGCTCGCCCCCATCGCAATCAGCGCAGCCAGGATGATGCCGATCACCACCGCCAGCGCCCAGGACGCCACGCCGTGAAGGCCGTCGCGACTTTCAGTGTCGCCGGAAAGGTCCGCTCCATAGGTCGGGCGGCACCGTCCGGCAAGATAGCCCCCGCAGCCGAAGCTGATCAACGCCTGCAGCACCAGATAAATGCCGGAGAGGATCCAAAGCGCCACCGAGGCGTCTCGCCAGCTCGGCGCCGCGGAGCTGACACCGAGGCCCACAGTCGCGGCGAACGTCACCATGATGGAGGACACCGCGCAGGCCGCCAGGGCGCCAGCGAGGATCGGGCCCCATTGTAACGACCAGCGCCCTTCACTTCCCCGCTCGGCGGCGAGGGCTTCGATTTCAACGGTTTCAATGCTCATGATCCCGCACCCGCCTAGCGCAGACCGAAGAACGACAGAATGGCCATGACGATGACGATCAGGCCAATCAGATAAATCAGTCCGTCCATGGATTCCTCCTTTGTATTGCCCCGCTTGATAAGTGGAGCGGCAGATGAAGGTTCCAGAGTAGCGTGATGCCCGATGCGTCGGTTCGAGCGTAGGGAATATCGATCGGGGAAAGGCGGCTCGCGGGGAAGGATGCGCTGCACAAAGCGCCGCCCCTATGGTGGCGCTCGCTGGAGCCTACCAGCGCTGCTCATTGGGGTCGAACTGGTGACCTTCGTGTTCAAGGTGCAGATAGTGCGCGTTGAAATCCGACGCTCGCCAGCCGCTCAAAATCGAGAATGCTCAGTGTCCTTGGTGAGAAGATCAGAGGGAAAGAACGGCCCGCGCCAGGATTGATAGTGCCATCCTGAGGTGCCGATCAGAATTCGAGCCATCGAAGTATGGATCCAGCGACGTTTCGGTGCCTCGATGTGAGGTGGTAACCCAAGGGCTATGCGCTCGCTGCCTGCTGGTCATTGATCTGAAACCCGCAGCTCACCTTCCGTTCCAAATCGTGCCCAGTGTGTTTCTGCGATGGTGTGACGAGCGTGATGACCCGGAGCTCAAAGGGAACTTCAATCCTGTCTCTGGTGTTGAGGGTTAATTCAACTGTCTGTCACTGGAGAAACCCATGCCCGAGAAAGATCTCAACGCGCTTTTCCTCGATACGCTGAAGGATATCTATTACGCGGAGAAGCAAATCTTTAAGTCGCTGCCGAAAATGGCGAAGGCCGCTCAGTCCGATCAGCTACGCGCCGCCTTTGAGAAACATCACGAGGAGACCGAAGGCCAGATCGAACGGCTCGAAGATATTTTCGAGCTTTTGGGCAAGCCGGCGCGCGGCAAGAAATGCGACGCGATCGAAGGCATCCTTGATGAAGGCAAGGAAGTCATGGACGAGTACGAAGATACGCCCGCGCTCGATGCTGGTCTGCTGGCGGCCGCCCAGGCGGTCGAGCACTACGAAATTTCGCGTTATGGCACCCTGAAAGCTTGGGCTGACAAGCTCGGCATGTCGCAGGCATCGAAACTCCTCGGTCAGACCCTGGCTGAAGAAAAGAAAACGGACGAGAGCCTGACCAAGATTGCGGAGTCCGCAGTGAACGCTGAGGCGGCCTAGCCTCCCTGACTGGCGTTGGTATCAGCAATGCCATTCGGTCGTGCTGGAAGTTTCTCCGAGTAAAGGGTGGATCATCGATCATCGGTGATCCCCCTTTTGCTGCGCGTTGGCCGAGTTGATCCTGCCCACCCGGCGGAGCAGACGGCGGCTGACTGCGGCGGCGCCGGGCCTGTCGGCGGAAACCGTCAAACGTCGGGGGATGCCGACCAGACCAGCAAGCTGCTTGCCCATGGCGGCAAGGGCGGTGCGTTTGTCGCCGAGATGCGCCGGGCGGTGCTTGCCAGCGAATTGAATGCGGCAATGCCTTCGCTGAAGGACATGCCGGGCAATGAAGACACGCCGGGGCTTGTGATCGGTGCGACGCTGTCGCGCGATCTGACAGTACCCCTCTTCCATCTTGCCGGAGGTTGATTTCGGTCAACATGAACCACCGGCGGTCGTCCTAAAAATAGGTCGCCTATAAGGCATAGCCAGGAGGCGGTCATGAGCAAATCTGTAGTTCCGGTCGGAAGTGAGCGTGCCGTGTCTCGAGCGGAGGCCAGTCCTTTCGCGTTGCTGCAAGATGAAATTAATCGGCTGTTCGAGGGCTTTGGCCGTAACTTCCCGACCCTCGCGCCAAATGCGGCTTTGCCGCGCATTGATGTCAGCGAAACCAATGAGAGCATCGACATAACGGCGGAATTGCCGGGCCTGGAAGCAAAGGACGTCCAGCTCAATCTCTCGGATAATGTGCTTAGCATTCGCGGCGAAAAGAAAAGCGAGCACGAGGACAGGCAAAAGGATTACCATCTGGTCGAGCGCAGTTTCGGCTCGTTTGCCCGCTCCGTTCAATTGCCCGAAGGCGTCAAGGCCGAGGATGTCACGGCCGAAATTTCCAAGGGTGTACTGAGGGTCACGGTGAAAAAGCCCAGGCCGAAACAGCGCAAGCAGATCGAGATCAAGGCGGCGTGAGCGCTCGGCGCGCCGCCTTTTGGGCGATGCGCTCCCACCAGGAAGAGGCCGGCATGTACGAATTTCTCCAGGAGACCGTCGAAGCCAATATGACTCGGGCGGTGAAAAGTGTGTCGCCCGAAACCAGAATCGCCGATCTGTACGGGCTTTTTGCGGCTGATCTTTTCGAGGCCTATCCGGTGGTGCGGGATGAGATCGTGGTCGGCATCGTTTCCAAGCTCGACGCGCTGAAGGTTTTTTCCCTCGGACAGGATCAGATCCTGCCGCATTTGCGCGACGGAATGAACGGCACGGTGGACACCATTATGTCGAGCGAAGTGATCGCTGTTGATCCGGAAACCAAATTGCAGCGCGTGCTTGAACTCCTGGTCAAGCATCGGGTTAAGAGCTTGCCGGTCGTCAACCAGTGGCGCAATCTTCTGGGCATCATCGCGCGCGAGGATGTCATGCGGGCCATGGAACGGTCGGTGTTGAGGCGGAATTCTGCGGCCACGTCTTGAGATGGCCTGATGTCCACCTTCGGTCTTGAGCAAATCTTCGCCCCAAAGCGGGTAGCCGTGATCGGTGCCAGCCCTCGCGCCACATCGCTGGGTGCCATCGTCGTTCGCAACATGCTGGGCGCCGGTTTTGCCGGCGGACTCGCGGTCGTTAATCCCCGTTATCCCGAAATCGAAGGCCGCAAGACGGCGGCCAGCTTGAGCCAATTGCCGTTCGTGCCCGATCTCATCGTCATCACGACGCCCGGGCCCGCCATTCCCGACATTATCGAGGAAGCGGGAAGGCTGGGGGTGGCAGGAGCCATCATCATTTCCTCCGGGCTCGGCCACGGCGAGGGTTCGCTCGCCGAGGCCGTCACCGGCGCGGCGCGGCGCCACAAGATGCGGATCGTGGGGCCGAACTGTCTTGGCGTGATGTTCCCGGACGTGGGCCTGAATGCGAGTTTCGCCGCACGTCACCCCTCCGCCGGGTCGCTTGCCTTGATTTCGCAATCGGGCGCCATTGCCGCAGCCATGGTCGATTGGGGGGCGGAAAGATCGATCGGCTTTTCCGGTATCGTCTCCATTGGCGACCAGATCGACGTCGACGTGGCCGACCTCCTCGATTATTTCGCGCTCGACGACAAGACGCGCGCGATCATTCTCTATGTCGAAGCCATCTCGGATGCGCGGAAATTTATGTCGGCCGCTCGCGCGGCGGCGCGTTTGAAACCGGTGGTGGTCGTCAAATCGGGACGCATGGCGCAGGGGGCGAAGGCGGCCGCCACCCATACCGGCGCGCTCGCCGGTTCCGATGCCGTGTATGACGCGGCGTTCCGCAGGGCCGGGTTGCTTCGCGTGCTGGACCTGCGTGAATTGTTCGATTGCGCCGAATTGCTCGGCCGCCATATTCGTTCCCCCGCAGGCAACCGGCTTGGGATTTTGACGAACGGCGGCGGGCTTGGAATCCTCGCGGTCGACCGGCTAGTGGAATTGGGCGGAACGGCGCCCGCGCTCAACCCGGAAACCGCCGCACGGCTTGATGCCATCCTGCCAGCCACCTGGTCGAGGGCGAACCCGGTCGATATTTCCGGCGATGCGGATGCCGATCGCTATCAGGCGGCGCTGGATGTGCTGCTTGCCGACCCGACCTTCGATGCCTTGCTGGTGATGAATGTCGAAACGGCGGTGACGCCGGCGCCTCTGCTGGCGCAGAAAGTGGCAGATCGTGTCAAGCAGCACCGGCAGAGCAGCGAGCTGTCGTCAAAGCCGGTGCTCGCGGCCTGGGTCGGTACCGATGCACAGGTGGCCTCGATCTTCGATGGCATGGCGATCCCGCATTTCCCGACCGAGGAGGATGCGGTGCACGCCTTCATGCATCTGGTGAAGCACCGCGAAGCCAATGAGGCGTTGATGGCAACGCCGCCCAGTGTTCCCTCGCTGTTTCGGCCCGATGTGGATGCCGCGAGGAAGCTTTTGGATGGTGCGTTAACGGAGGGGCGAACCTGGCTTGACCCGATCGAGATAAGCGCCCTGTTCGAGGCTTACGCCGTTCCCATGGTGCCGACCGTGTCGGCCCGCACGCCGGAGGAGGCGGTCGCGAGGTCTGAGGCATTTCTTGCCAAGGGGATGGCGGTCGCGATCAAGGTGCTGTCGCGCGACATCACTCACAAGTCCGATGTCGGCGGCGTGGTGCTCGGTCTCACGACGGCGGAGCAGGTGCTGGATGCCGCCTCGGCGGTGATGACCAAAGCCGGTACCGCCCGCCCTGACGCACGCATCGATGGCGTCATGGTGCAGCCGATGGTGGTGCGGCCCGGTGCGCGTGAGTTGATCCTCGGCATTGCCGATGATGCCACGTTCGGTCCCGTGGTGGCGTTTGGTCGCGGTGGTACGGCGGTCGAGATCATTCGCGACAAGGCGCTCGCGTTGCCGCCCCTTGACATGAACCTGGCGCATGAGCTCGTCAGCCGAACCCGTGTTTCCCGGCTATTGTCCGCCTACCGCGACGTCGCGGCCGTGCCGCCGGATGCCGTGCCGCTCACGCTGGTGAAGCTCTCACAGATGGCCGCCGATTGTCCGGAAATTCACGAACTCGACATCAATCCGCTGCTTGCCGACGAAAATGGCGTCATCGCCCTGGACGCCCGGGTCGGGCTTCGCAAGCCGGAACGGCTGTTTGCCGGCCAAACGCGCTTTGCCGTGCGTCCTTATCCGACCGAATGGGAGCGTCGCCTGCCAGTGAAGGATGGTTGGGAGGTGGATGTTCGACCGATGCGGCCGGAAGACGAACCGGCCATCATCCGGCTATTGCAGAATGTTTCGGCGGAAGATTTCCGGCTTCGTTTCTTTCATTCGATGAAGGAGTTTTCGCACCGCTTTGTGGCGCGTCTCACCCAGCTCGACTACGCGCGGGCGATGGCGTTCGTCGCGCTCGATCCGGTGACGCACGATATTATCGGTGTGGTGCGGCTGCATTCCGACTCCCGATATGAAACAGCCGAATATGCGATCCTGCTGCGCTCAGACCTCAAGGGACGGGGACTCGGTTGGGCGTTGATGCAGCTCTTGATCGCCTATGCGCGCTCCGAAGGGCTGAAATCGCTGTTCGGCGAGGTCCTGAATGAGAACGAGACCATGCTGACGATGTGCCGAAAACTAGGCTTCGACGTCAGGCCTGATCCCGCCGAACGGCGGGTGTCGCGGGTCTCGCTGGATTTAGCGAAGAAGTTATCAGAATAGGCGCTACAGCGGCTGCACTGAAACCACTCGGTAGGAGTGCTCGCCATCGCTTCCCCGAATCGACAGATATTCGCCGGGCTCGAGTTTTTCGTCGCCGAAATGATAGCCGGCCTCGTCCGTCAGGTCGGCCGTGACGTCATAGTGAAATCGCCAGCTGCCGCCGGGGCCGTGGACCAGATGACCGAGATTATCTTCGCCGTCCGGCCGCTCGCGGACCACGCGGCAGGCCTCCTTGTGGTGGCGCCAGCTTGCCACGTCGATCCTGGAATCGGCGTCCAGCGGGGCGATCAGGACATAGGCGATCCGGCGGTCGCCTTCGGGATGTTCGTGGTCGCGCGCGCGTTCAAGACGGACCTGCCGGAAATTGCGCGGCAGCGAAGTGTTGCGGAGCGGCGCAAATGAATGATTCATCGATCTCTCCATTTCCAACTTGATGTGTCTTTCACGGCGCCTTGGCAGCCGCGTCGGCGGATTTCGGTTTGCTGAAATGCCGGATGAGGAGCGGAATCAGCGGCAGCAAGAGCGGTACCGCCGTGTTTTCAAGCGTGGCGAGTAGCGACGTCGGAATGGCGGCTTCCGCCTGCTGCACCTCGGCGGTCAAACCGGCCAGGGCGTCGCGGTGGACTTCCTGGGCCAAAGTGAGTTCGTGGCTTGGCGGCCGTCGCGCGGCCAGCAGCATCAGGAGAGCGGCGATAAGCAGGTTGCACAGCCCGAGCACGGCGGCCGAGAGAATGGCGTTCCAGACCTGGACCAGCGCAAAATAGGCGGCAATCTCAAACGAAAGCAGGGCAAAGGTCAGCACGAACATCGCAAGCGCCTGCAGCCCGAGACTGCCTAACAGTCGCTTGAGACGCAGTTCGGCGATGATACGCTCACTCCGCCAGACCAGATGCGCGTGATGGACCAGACGGCTCGCCTTCATGGCTTTCTCCGAAACATCCAGCCGAGCACGATGCCTACGGCGACCGCCGTGCCGAGGGCTTGCACGGCGCGTCCTGCAAAGGCCCGCTCGATCTCGGCCTCGTCCGCCTCGAGCGTGTTTCGAAGATCGTGAATAAGCGCCTTGAGGTCGGAAGAAAATGCATGCGCCTTCTCGTGCGACAGCTGCTGCCAGTCCTCAGCATGCGCCTGCACGAGGCGGCCGGTGTCGCGCTTCAGCGCTTGCAATTCCTCCAGAATGGTCTGTCGATAGCTCATGACATAAGCCTAGATGCGGGCCGGCTATTCCGGATTGATGTGAATCAAGCCTGCTACCTTTCGGTCGGCAAAACCGTTATCTTGCGGACACGTTGCCGACGGCGATGATTCCGCCGTCATCTGAAAGGAAATGCCGAGGTGCCAGCCAGTTCGATCCGGATCGGAACGCGCAAGAGCGCCATGGCGCTGGCGCAGACAGAGGAAATCGTCCGGCGGCTGACTGCGGCGGTGCCGGGCTTGTCGGCGGAAATCGTCAAGTTTGAAACGTCGGGGGATGCCGACCAGACCAGCAAGCTGCTTGCCCATGGCGGCAAGGGCGGCGCGTTTGTCGCCGAGATCCGCCGGGCGGTGCTTGCCAGCGAATTGAGTGCGGCAATGCATTCGCTGAAGGACATGCCGGGCAATGAAGATACGCCGGGGCTTGTGATCGGTGCGACGCTGTCGCGCGATCCGCCAGGCGACGTGCTGGTGCTGCGCAACGGCATTTCGCTTGAGGCTTTCCGCCAGGCCCGCGGTCGCGGCTTCAAGCTCGGGACCAATGCGGTGCGCCGCGCCGCCTATGCGCGGCGGCTGTTTCCGGAAGTCGACGTCATTCACTATCGCGGAGCCGCCGACACAAGGGTTCGCAAGCTTGATCGTCTCGAAATGCAGCGGCTGCCGGGCGGTGGCGAGGTTGGCCCGGCCGATGCTTTGATTATGGCCCGCTCCGGGTTGGAACGCGTTGGGCTTGCCGATCGGATCGCCTATGAGTTCGCGCCGTCGGAAATGCTGCCCGCCGTCGGCCAAGGTATTGTGGCGGTCGAATGCGCCGCGCAGGATTGGCCGACGCGGCAACTTCTCTCGACGATCGACGATGCCGCCGCACACCAATGCGCGGCCGCCGAACGCGAAGTGCTGTGGGTGCTCAATGGCCACTGCAATTCGCCGGTGGCTGGCTTCGCCACCATTGACGGAGCAACGATGTCATTGACCGCCTCGGTTCTTGACGAGGCCGGCGGCACGTTCATCGAGGCTTCACGCCAGGGACCGGTGGATCGGCCTCGCGAACTCGGCCGGGCCGTCGGTCTTGATCTTCTGATGAAGGGGGCCGCCGATCTGATCGAGCGCAGCCGTCCTGACTAGGCCTCGCGGCAGGTGGTGCAGGCCCGTCAATAGGCGGTGCTAGCCGCACCACGCATCGAGAACACTGTTTTGAATCGAACTAGCCCCTGAAGCTTCGCACCCGCTTCAGCATCTGCTCGACATGGGCGATCGGAGTTTCCGGCTGAATTCCATGGCCGAGATTGAAGATCAGGCGGCCCGAAGCATAGTTCGTCAGTACGTCATCGATAGCCTGATCAAGCGCAGCGCCGCCGGCAATCAGGGCCAACGGGTCCAGGTTCCCCTGCACGGCCACACGGCTCTGCACTTTTTCGCGCACCAAAGAGGGTTCGGCAGCCCAGTCGATGCTCACGGCATCCACTTTCGTCGCATCGACATAGGCCGGAAGCAGGGCGCCGGCGCCGCGCGGAAAACCAATGATGCGCGCGTGTGGCGCCTGCGCGCGGATGCCGGCGACAATGCGCCGCGTCGGCTCGATCGACCAGCGTTCGAATTGCCGGGGCGACAGCACGCCGGCCCAGGTGTCGAAGATCTGCAGCGCGTCAGCGCCGGCCTTGAGTTGGGCCAGCAGATATTGAACAGAATTTTCCACCAGCACGTCGATGAGCGAGGCGAAAGCTTCGGGCTGGGTATAGGCCATCATGCGCGCCGGCGCCTGATCCGGTGTACCTCGGCCGGCAATCATGTAGGTGGCAACCGTCCAGGGCGCACCGCAAAATCCGATCAGCGCGGTCTGGGGGTCGAGTTCGCTCCGCACCTGGCGCAGGGTTTCGAACACCGGCTCGAGCTTGGAAAAGTCGGCCTGTCGCGCCAAAGCCTTGATCTTCTCTGGCGTGTCCATCGGATCAAGCCGCGGGCCTTCGCCGGCTTCGAACCGCACCGTCCGGCCGAGGGCGTGGGGAATCACCAGAATGTCGGAGAAGATGATCGCTGCGTCGAAGCCGAACCGGCGGATCGGCTGCAGAGTCACCTCAGCGGCATATTCGGGGGTGAAGCAGAGATCGAGAAAGCTGCCGGCCTTGGCCCGAAGCTCCCGGTATTCCGGCAGATAGCGACCAGCCTGCCGCATCATCCAGATCGGGGGCGAAGCCTGGCGGGAGCCAGAGAGAACGTCGAGAAAAGGTTTGGCGGCCGAAGGCTGGGTCACGCTACGGGGTTCCGATCATGGAAAGGGGGCGGCATTTTGAGTTCCTGATACACGCCGCGCCGGTCGGGGCCAAGGTCCGGGCCAAGGTCGCAAAGATTACCCGAAGACCTTCGCCGGTAACGGACTGCGGTGGAACCGGAGGAGCGCAGCCACGTTACCTCGCACAAGGAGAAGGACATGGCTGAGAAGTTCAATCCCGCCCCTTATGACAAGCACGCGGTCGATCCGGATGAGGCGGCCAAGGCCGATCGGGATGTCCGCACCCGGCTCGATGCCGGCTTGATCGACACTTTCCCGGCATCCGACCCGGTCAGTGCGGCCCAGCCGACGCCGACCAAGGCCGATGCTGACGCCGCAAGTCCCTCACTGTGGGAGAAAGTAAAGGCGGTGTTCCGCTAATAGTGAGGCGGCACCTCGTTCACTGCTCCTGGGGCTTTGTCTTCGGCCTCACGCAGCCGTTCTCTGAGTTCAGAGATTTCCCGGGTCAGGCGGTCGATCTTGAGCCATTGCTCGGTGATGGTCCGGTTGAGTGTCTCGATAATCTCGTCCTGGAACGTCAACCGCGTTTCCAGTTCGTCGATTCTGGCACTCAGGCGCTCCAGCTCATTCATGGTTGCCTCCCGTGCTGCGGGCTGGAGCGCGATAAGGCCGCAAGCCATGACCGAGTGCGACGCGCTCGTCGAAGACAAAGCATCCGCCCCGCCAGCGGCTCTGTTGCTCGGGCACCGTCTCCAGGTATTTGAGAATGCCGCCCTTTAGATGAACCACGTCCTCGAAACCCTGCGCCAACAAATAGGCGCTGGCTTTCTCGCAACGGATGCCGCCGGTGCAGAACATGGCGATCTTTCGATGTCGTTCGGAGTGGAGGCGGCGTGCAACGAAATCCTTGAACTCCCCGAACGAGCGAATGGCTGGATCGACCGCGCCCTCGAAACTTCCCATTGCGACCTCGAAATCGTTGCGGGTGTCGATCAGAAGCGTGCCGGGATCGCTGATCACATCGTTCCAATCCTTGGCATCGACATAGGCGCCAACACGCTGCGTCGGATCTGTTGAGCGGTGGCCGAAGGTGATGATCTCTTTCTTCAGCCGGATCTTCAGGCGCTGAAAGGGCATGGTGCGGGCTTCAGAGAATTTCAATTCGAGACGGTCCAGCCTGCCGCCGAACAATTCGCCGCGCGTCAATTCTTCGACCAGAGCGGCGATTGCGGACGGCGTTCCCGCGAGCGTTCCGTTAATTCCTTCCTCCGCCAACAGCACGCTGCCCTTCAACTCCAGTGCCGCGCACACGGAACGAAGCGGATCGCGCAAGGCGGGAAAATCCGGTAACCCAACGAATTGATAAAAGGCGGCAACGCAATAGGACATGGCGTTCGTTTACCAGCCCTCGGGGCGACCAATCAACTGCGGGCTATTCGCCGAATGCGGCGGGAACAGAAAAACGCCTCGCGATATTGTCCTTCCGAGAGGTGAGGGATGCCGATATTTCATTTCGATATTGAAGATGGCTTTCGTCTTGAAGATCCGGTCGGACTCGAGTGTCCGGACGAGAAAGTCGCGCGGTATACAGCCGAGCAAATGGCGCGGCAGATTGCCATCGATCTCGGCGCAGATGACGAGCAGCGGGCCGTCGTGGTGATCGACGAAACCGGTCATGAGATTTGCAAGGTGGAGGTTCCCGGTGAAACGGAGACTTATGTTTGGTCTGCTGCTTCGCGCGGCGAAGCTGATCAGTAAGTGCGGAACGGCAGGGGTGACTGCTCTGCGAACGAACCTGGCCTCGACGGAAAGCTGGTAATGCCACCAGGCTTGGGGTAGTGCTCCATTGTCAATGTTCAACCACGGAAGGTGCGTTTGATGTTGGGTGACCGGCATTTCAGTACTTCGATACGATCGGCATTCGTCGCTATCACCCTCGGCCTTGCCGCACTTCATTCCTCCCCTAGCGCGGCGCAGTCCGCTGGAAAAACCATGACAACAGCTTCAGGATTGCAGATCACCGACACCACCGTGGGTACGGGCGCCACGCCAAAGCCCGGCCAGACCTGTGTCATGCATTACACGGGATGGCTTTATGAGAACGGCAAGAAAGGCAAGAAATTCGACAGTTCCGTCGATCGGAACGAGCCATTCCAGTTTTCAATCGGGAAGCAACAGGTGATCGCCGGTTGGGACGAGGGTGTCGCCACCATGAAGGTGGGCGGCAAGCGGACGCTGATCATTCCGCCGGCGCTCGGTTACGGCGCACGCGGCGCGGGCGGCGTAATCCCTCCCAACGCCACGCTCATTTTTGACGTGGAGCTGTTGGCTGTCAAATAGCGCTTCAGGTCGGGAGGCCATGCTTCCCATGTAAAGCGTCCAATGCAAAAGGCCGCTCGTTGGAGCGGCCTTCTCTATTTCTAATCCAAGCGATCGACTGCTCAGATGTTCTTGTTAACCGCATCGGCGGCCTTGTTCACGGCATCCTTGGTTGCCTGCTTGGCATCGCCCAGTGCCTGCTGGCCCTTGCCCTTGGCTTCCTGAATGGCGCCTTCGCCTTGAAGGCGATCGGAACCAGTGGCCTCGCCGATGCCCTGTTTCGCCTTGCCTATAGCTTCGTTAGCCGCGCCTTTGATCTTGTCGGTTGTCGCACCCATGACGATCTCCTGTCTGATGATTGACTTCGCGGGGACAAGTCGTCGGGAGCGGGAATGTTCCGGCTATTTTGGGACTAGTCGATCACAGGTTGACAAGGCACGCAGCCGTGCGACCCATCGGCAAGAAAAAATTTGTTACCCGATGTCGGTCCGACGTGCCACCAAACGTCCTGAGGGCGAACTGCGAGAGCTTTTTGCAAAGGGAGTCACGCCGATGTCGAAAATAGTGCCGTGTCTGTGGTTCAATGGGGATGCCGAAGAGGCGACGAAATTCTACGTGTCGCTGTTGCCGGATTCCCGCATTGATAAAGTGCAGCGAAATGTCATGGACGGTCCGTCGGGCAAAGAGGGCTCTGTGCTGGTGGTGGAATTTACCCTCGCGGGCCAGCGCTTCATGGCGCTGAATGGCGGGATGCATGTGGACTACACCCACGCGGTCTCGTTCATGATTCCCTGCGCCACTCAGGCCGAGATCGACCGGCTCTGGGATGCCTTGTGTGCCGATGGCGGAGAACCCGTGCAGTGCGGCTGGCTGAAAGATCGCTACGGGGTTTCGTGGCAGATTACACCAACCATCCTGCCGGGCCTGTTTGCGGGACCGGATCGCGCTGCCGCGCAGCGGGCGATGCAGGCGATGATGGAGATGGTCAAGCTCGACATCGCAGCCCTGCAACAGGCCTACGACGGCAAGACCCGATAGCGTTTCGGATAGGAAGCCGGGCGGTTGTGCGATCTGCGGTTCGGCCAGAACCGCAGATGGACATGCTCAGTAATTGACCCGCAAGCCAACGCCGCCGTGAAGGGTGGTGCCGATCGGTTGTGGGCCGGCGGTGCCGTTGACAAAGACATCGGCGGTCCACCCCTTCGCAACTCGGAAACCGAGGCGACCACCATATTCCCACCAGCCCTGGCTGCCGAACGTGGGGACCACCATTCCGTCACCGGTCACCGTGGCAACGATGCCGGAATGCATGGCGAAGGATTGGGCGTAACCCACATTGACATTGGCTTCGATGTTGCCCGGAAGCAGATGGGTCCACTGGCCGCCCACCTTGAACATGGCCATCCGGTCGGTGCCGCCGCTCATCGTTGCATCGAACGGGTTAAACGCGATCACATTGTCGCGGTAGCCGTTCACATGCTGCCAGAGCTGCCAGACTTCCACCGAGGCTGCGATTTCGTCGCGCGGCGAGAAACGGTTGATCCAGCCGCCCCGTCCATAGACCCCATAATTGGAGGCCGTGGTCTCACCATTGACGCTGACGGGACCCAGGATCGAGGTGTAGGAGCGGAGATAGCGGACCTTTTCATAGGGCGTGAGGATGGTGCCGACGTCGAAGAAGGGCCGCGAAGATCCCCAGTCGGTGAAGTCATAGCGCAGCGCCAGGGCGCCGATAGGCGCGGCAGTGACGTTATAGCCATTTTCGCCGTAATGCGTGTAGGCGAGGCCGGCGAGCAGCGCGAGGTTGGAGGTCAGGTTCTTGCGCCCATGGACGCCGGCCGAGAAGGAGCCAACAGAACCGAACGCGCTGACGCAATCGTTGCAGTTGATCTGCTCGTTGACGCCCAGCAGCACCGAACCGAGAACCCGATTGGTCACGATCTGGTTCAGGTGCTGGTTACCAAGGTCGTTGACGCCATTATTGGTGACCGGTGGCGGTGGGGGGCCTTCGCAGTCGCAAATGCTCTGGGATTGCGCGGCTCCCATCAATGCGAGCGAAACCGTCGCCGCTGCCAGCTCGGCCGATATCATGAAGGTTCGGTTGAACTTGACCATCGCTATCGCCCGCAGAGCATGCCGGTGGGATCATCCTCGACCGGCGGCGTGACGGTGGAGGCGTCGGCGTATTGAGTGGTTGTGCAAAGTCCGGCCGCCGATGCGCAGGCAGCAGCAAAGGTCCAGGGCGGTGTATTGGTCTTGGTAATGGTGACCTTGCCGCCGACCGAGGTGATGACCGCGGTGTCGCCGGGCTGCGTGAGATCAATGCACTCGCCGGCCGCGATACAAACGGTCGAGGCGCCGTGCTGCAGCACGACCACCGTCCGGCCCCGCGCCGAGAGCACATCCAGCGTCGTGCCCCGGACACCGATGGTGGCAAGCGGCGTCGATATCTTGTAGGCCGGCTTTTCCGAATCGCCGGTGACGAAGCGGAAGGCTCCGCTGGTCAGCCGGATCGCGATGTCGCGATAGGTATGGTCGTCGTTGAAGACCGCGCGATCGAGCTTGACGGTGGAGCCGGCCCCCATGGAGAGGTTGGTGTTGTCGGCCATCACCAGTCGAGCTGCACTGTCTCTGCCGGTGCGCACTACCTCGTCGCGGACGACCGCGTCGCCAACATTGATCGGATTGCTTGCGGGAAGCTGGACGACCTCATTTTTGATGAGGGCGGCTTCGCCGATGCGGGCCTGGGCGTAAGCCGTTTCGCTCGCAAACTGCGCTCCGAGACCGAGCACAGCCATGGTCGTTAGCAGGAAGCGCAATTTCATTGTGAGGCCAATTGATCCATCGAAGCAGTGTAACCGATCATCGTGCCTCCGAATGTTGTAATTATATCACAAGTTGCGATTTAGAATCTGATCCATAAGTGACCGGGCCGCCGGCAAGGTTCAAAAGTATTTTAAAAAGTATCGTTTGCGTGCGGCTCCCTTTGCGCGCGGCGACAGCCGAATCCGGCTAACTTTCCTCCCATGATCCTCAAGCCATCCCAGATAAACCCGGTTTCCATCTCGGCGGTCGAGGCAAGACGCATCTGGCTCCGGGCGCAGCGGCTGGACAGCGCGGCCCCCTTCGGGACAGGCCCCGTGGCGGTGGCCGGGGCGGTCCGGCAGTTGGGCTATGTCCAGATCGATACCATCAACGTCATCGAACGCTGCCACCATCACATTCTCTGGAATCGCATCCCCTCCTACCGACGGGCCGACCTCCGGCAGGCCCAGAGCGTTGATCGGAGCGTGTTCGAATACTGGACGCACGCGCTGTCCTACGTGCCGTCAGAAGACATCCGGTTCTTTTTGCCGGCGATGCGACGTCATCGCCGCGAGGGGCATAAGTGGTTCGGCACGGTGACGCCGGCCGATACCCGCAAGGTGATGACGCTGATTCGTCGCGACGGGCCATTGACCATCCGCGATATCGACGACGACGTGCTGGTGGACAAGCACCATCCCTGGGCCAGCCGCAAGCCGTCCAAGCGCGCACTGCAGCTGGCTTTCTATCAGGGGCAACTGACGATCTCCGAACGGAACGGCATGCTCAAGACCTATGAGCTGATGTCGCGCCACTTCGGTTGGGAGAAGGCGCCAAGACCGGCCACAGCGACCGAGGCGACCGACTATCTGCTGGATCGCGCGTTGCGGGCGCAGGGCATCGTCAGCCTCGATTCGATCTGCCATCTCGATGCGCCGAGCAAGCCCGCCGTGCGTCGTCTGATCGAGGCGCGGATTAAAGCTGGTGAGCTGTTGCCGGTCACAATCGAGGGTGCCGGCAAGCAGGGGCATTGGGCAAGCCCTGCGGTGCTTAGTGAAAGAATCGAACCTTTCTCCGACTGCGTGCATATTCTTTCGCCCTTCGATCCCCTGACCATTCAGCGCAAGCGGATGCATCTGTTCTTCGGTTACGAGCATCGCTTTGAAGCCTATTTGCCAAGGGACAAGCGGCAGTTCGGTTATTTCGCGCTGCCCATATTGGCGGACGAGGAGATCGTGGCCGCGCTCGATCTAAAGACCGATCGGCAGAACAAAAAGCTGTTGCTGCAACAGTGGACCTGGGTCGGCGCAAAGCAAGGCGCGCGCCGACCTCTGAAGCGGCGCATCGAGGAGGCGCTTCACGCTTTCGAGCGGTTTCAACTCGCCGATTGACTTCGCGACCCGGCGGAACCGGGCGCTCCGCGGCTCGTTGATACCCGGAATAGATCAGGCGAGGGAGGCGACATGGGCAAGCATCGGTCGTTCCTGGCAAAGGTTGCGAGCAAGCTGCGGCGCATTCGCCGGATCGCTGCGCGCGCGGCAGACGAGGCCTGGCGCTCGGAGCGGGCAGGACTCGGAGCCGATCAAAGAGCCCGCGAGATCGTTCCGCTTGCACAGGACGGCATCGCGTCCGATGCGCCGCTTGTCCCCGGCCATTTCGACGCAAACCGGCGCCATCGCTCGCGGCGAGCCTTGGCGCGGGCACGGTGACCGTCACGTCACGTCGCGTCATCGCCATGAGATCGCCGACCTCCTGACAGGAATCGGGCCAGATGCCTGCGTATCAAGTCGCTTGGTCGATCAGAGAGAGTGAAGCGAGACGGTGTTCAGGTCGGCCCAGAGACATCGGGAGCGTCAGGAATATCGCAAGGCGAAACCTGAAGGTTCCGAATATACGTTGCCGATCCTGGTCGGCGCTGGGATGATTGCCGCTGCCATCCTGTTGTCGACGCTTCTTACGGCCGTCGGCTCGCGCTTCGCCGGGATGGAAAACCCGTCGGAGGAAAGCATGTGGCTGATCGATCGCTTGACCGGCCAGGTCTACAGGTGCCAGGCGGCAGAGCGGGGCAGGGCCGCTTGCGAGCCGGAAACGGCGACCGGCAGCCTCGGTGGCCTTCAAAATAAGCGATAGCCGCTCCTGCCATTTATGTTATCGGGTTCCCCGCGGATCTGCCGGCGCTTAAAAGCGATCGAGCAGCACGCCGAGTGTAATTCCTGCGGCGTAGGCGATGATGTTCCAGAGTGAAAACACCCGCCCGAGCAAGAGCGCGCCGTTCGGCGTCAATCGAAAGGCGTCAAGCAGCGGCGTATGCCAGAGACGAAAAAGTTCGACAACGATCGCAATCAGCAGCGCCACCAAGGCACCAGCCCGGCGCGAACTCGGTGATGCGAGCATCCCCACAAGGAAAAACACCATCGTTCCCCAGAGTATGGAGCCGCCGTATTTGACCAGCGGAAAGGGCAGCCCGATCGCGGCTCCATATCCTCGGAGTGCAAGGCCGGCGCCCATAACGGCACTTCCAAGCGCGGCGCGGCGCAGGACGGTTCTCATGTCGACGGAGATGCATCCGCGAAGGGAATGGTGAGTTCGAAGCGTGCGCCGTGTTCGGATTCGAGCAGGCGAATGCTACCGTTATGGGCCTCCAGCATCGCCCGAATGATCGCCAATCCCATGCCGGTGCCGCCGGTTGCGCGGCGGGTGGTGAAGAAGCTGTCGAAGATTTTAGAACGGTTATTGGACGAGATCCCCTCGCCATTATCGGCGACCTCGATCCGTAACGTCTCGCCTTCCCGCGCAGCCGAAATGGAAAGCCGCGAGCTGCCATGCCACATGGCATTGTCTGCGAGGTTGGAAAAGATGATGGCGGCGTTCTCCTCGGAAATCCGCATCGGCACGTCGAGATCGCCGGTGGCGGCAATCGTCAGCTTCGGAAAGGCGCTGCGCAGGCTTTCCATCAGCGACGACAGCGGCGTGGCGCCGAGCGTGATCGGATTTTCGGCCCGGGCGAAATCGCGCAGCCGCGAGGAAATCTTGGACAGGCGATCCGTGTCGGCGATGATGTTGTCGAGGAATTTGCGCCGCTCTTCCGTCGTCATATTTGGGGTTGCCGCATCCAGATCGTCGCGCAACAATTCGGCGGCGCCCTGGATCGAGGTCAACGGCGATTTCAGCTCGTGCGAGACGTGGGTCGCAAACGTCGAAATAAACATCGAGCGCAGGTTCAACCGGCGCGCCATGTCAAAGAAGCTCTCCGAGAGCCGGGCGAATTCGCTGGTTCCCTGGTTGCGGAGGGGGCGCAGGGCGTTGCGATCCCCCGTACCGATCAATCGGCTGCGTTCGATCAGCTCGCGCATCGGCGCAGTGATGGTGCGGTGAAACAGGATGCCGATCAGGAGTGTCGGCACGATGGTGGACAGCAGCACGGGAATGACCTGGCTGCGCAGCTCATAGAGATATTTGAAGACGTTGCTTGGCGTGCGCGAGGCATAGACCACGCCGGCCACCTGATTGCGCACGATCACCGGCATGGCGATGAAAACGCGCATCCCGGTGCCGAGGCTCATCGACGACAACGGCGGCGGATCATGTTTGGAGATGCGCAGCCGCAGCACGCCGACGAAGCGGCCCTGCAGCGCGCCGTTGACCTCCTCGATATGTGCCAGCGACTGGCCGACCTCGCCTTTGCCGGCAATGACCACGCCATGCGGATCAAGCAGGCGAAATCCGGCGAGCGTCACGGTTTGGGTCGCGATCAGATCGGGCGTCATCCGCGCGCCGAGCGCGACGAAGGCGGGGTCGGCCTGCACGCGAGGCGCTTGAGCCGCCGGTCGAAGCGGCAGGATGTCGCTTCGCACCAGTTGCAGTTCGGGCGTGATGGGCTGGTAGGGATCGGCCGACGCTTCCGAGGGCGTCATGGAGGTGCCCAGGGGAACATTGGCAGGGACACCCGTTTCGACCTCGCGATGAAAGACCGCGACCAGGACCGCGCTCTGCGCGATCAGTTCGGCCTCGGTGCGCCGGATCAGCTGGTTCTGATAGATCTTCAGGAAATACAGGCTGAACAACGGCAACAGGAGCACGCTGGCGAGCACGATGAATACGATCAGGCTGAGGCTCGGCCGAAGCCGCCGACGCCAGTCTGTCCTCGCGGCCTCCACTTGGCTCAACGCGCCGCCTCGCAGCGGCCCAGGCGGAAGCCGACGCCGTGCACGGTGTCGATCACGGAATCGCAGCCGGCGGCCGCAAACTTGGCGCGGATGTTGCGGATGTGGCTGTCGATCGTGCGATCGGCAACATGCATATTGTCGGCATAGGCTGAATCCAGGATCAGTTCGCGGGTGAAGACGAAGCTCGGGCGCGCCAGCAGCGTACGCAGGATTTCGAATTCGAGCGCGGTCAGTGTCACCGCCTGGCCCTCGAAGCCGACACTGCGCGCATCCGGATCGAGCACCAGTCCACCGTGGGTCCGCGTCTTGGCGCCCGGACTTTCCGGTGCGCCGGCCGGCGTTTTCGCCCGGCGCAGGATCGCGTTGACGCGGGCCACCAGTTCACGCGGGCTAAACGGCTTGGTGACGTAATCGTCGCCGCCGATCTCAAGGCCGAGCACGCGGTCGATCTCCTCGTCGCGGGCCGAGAGGAACAGGATCGGCGTATTGGAGCTTTTGCGGATTTGCCGGCAGACCTCCAGCCCGTCCATCTCCGGCATGCCGATATCGAGCACCACGAGATCGTGGACCTTGCTGTCGAATTGCCGCAACGCCTCCTTGCCGTCCTGCGCGATCGAGATCGCCATGCCGGTCTTCTCGAAAGCAAAGCGCACGACATCGCGAATATGAGGATCGTCATCGACCAGGAGAATGGAATGGGCCACGGGACTGCTAGCCTTTCTTGCCATCTTGGGTTGCCTCTGGATTGTTAGCCAAATATCGCTGCAGGCGCCACGCCCGGAAGGTCCAGTTGCGCCATTCCGGAGCTTGGATGATCGCCTTAAGGGAGAAAGAGCTGCGGTCGTGCGCGGGGCGAGGTAAAGCTCCAGCCGGCCGGCGGCCGATCGCGGCCGGGCGTCGTTGTTCCAGCCACCAGCCGTCGTTGATCAGCCGGCGCGGCAGGCGGGTTTGAAAAGCGCGAAGGAAAATGACGTTGTCCATGCACGCGAGCATGGCGGCCGCCCTCGCAGCGGATTGGCGCGAATTGCCGAGAACGGCGTCGTTTTTTATGCAGATTCTGTGCAGGAGGCGGGCCAGAGACTTCCTGCCAGAAATTGGCAACAGGAACTGCTAGCCTTACCTCATGTCGCGCGCCCAGCGTCTTCTCGACCTGATCCAGATTCTCCGGCGTCACCGGTTTCCGGTGGCGGGCCTGGTGCTGGCCGGTGAACTGGGGGTCTCGCTGCGGACGCTCTACCGCGACATCGAAACCTTGAAAGGGCAGGGTGCGCATATCGATGGCGAACCGGGCGTCGGTTACATCCTTCGGCCCGGTTTCATGTTGCCGCCTTTGATGTTTTCCGAAGACGAAATCGAAGCGCTGGTGTTGGGCGGCCGCTGGGTCGCCAGTCTGCCGGATGCACCACTTGGCCATGCCGCCCGGAACGCGTTGTCAAAGATCGCTGCGGTATTGCCGGACGATCTTCAAAGAAGTCTGGAAACGTCGAGCCTGCTCGTGGCCACGCCGCGTCCGGCGGCGGGTGAAACCGAGCTTTCGACCATTCGTAAGGCCATTCGCGCCGAGCGCAAATTGCGCATCGCCTATGTTGATGACAAGGACAATCACACCCGCCGCACCATCTGGCCGATCGCTCTCGGTTTCTTCGAGCGGGCCCGCGTTGTTGCCGCCTGGTGTGAGACGCGGCGTGACTACCGGCATTTTCGCACCGACCGGATTCGTTCGCTCAAGATCGCCGACGGCCGCTACCCCCGCCGCCGGCTTGAATTGCTCCGCGAATGGAAAATCCAGAAGCGCATTCCGCCGCGCTGATCACTACTGACAGAATTTGGCAGGGTGACCCTGTATCGCTGGTTTCGAGACGAGCTTCACAGCCTTTCTCAAAACCACATCAAGGAGCCTTCCATGACCGAGTTCAATCTTATCGTGCTTTACGTCCGGAATTCCGATTCCAGCGCGGCATTCTACAAGACGCTTCTCGACCGGCCGGTCGTCCAATCCTCACCTAAATTCTCGGTGCTACCACTTGGGGGAGAATCTCAATTGGGGTTATGGCAGCGGGATGCTGTCCAACCTCCGGCCGGTGATGAATCCGGCGGCAGCGAGATCGTATTTACCGTTGCCGATCGCGAAGCCGTCGAGGCAGTGCATGATACCTGGCGGGGGCGCGGAGCGAACATCGCGCAGGCGCCCGTCACGCTCGAGTTTGGGCATACATTCGTCGCGCTCGACCCCGACGGCCACCGCTTGAGGGTTCTGGCGCCGACGTGAAAGGTGTCGACGAAAAGAGGCGGCTCAGAGCGGCGAACCTGACCGTCGTAAAGGAGGCCTATTCTGGGAGCGCGCCTGGTTTGCCGCGGTCGCGCTTCCGGCATTTTCGCGGCGGCCGGACTGGGGGTAAGGCGTCCATCTCCGCGCCGGGTTCTTCGCTCTCCAGACTAATGCTAAAAGGCCGTTGCCAAAGAAAAGCAGATCAGGGGAGAGAATTTCATGAGCAGGACATCCGTGGGCGCATCGCCAGCCGCGGCCAGCGCGCTTGAAGCTTCGACCATCCGCGCCATCTCCTGGCGGCTCATTCCCTTTCTGGGGCTGGCCTATTTCCTGGCCTATCTCGATCGCGTCAATCTCGGTTTCGCCGCGCTCACCATGAATGCCGAGCTGAATTTTTCGCCGACCATCTTTTCCTGGGGGGCCGGCATTTTCTTCATCGGATATTTCCTCTTCGAGGTGCCGAGCAATCTGGCGCTGGAGAAGCTTGGCGCCAGCCGCTGGATCGCGCGCATCATGATCAGCTGGGGCATTATCTCGGCGCTGATGGCGGCCGTCTCCGGAATCTGGAGTTTTTACGGCCTGCGATTTCTGCTCGGGGTGGCGGAAGCCGGATTTTTTCCCGGCATCATCCTCTACCTCACCTATTGGTATCCGGCCGCCTACCGGGCGAGGTTCATTGCCGCGTTTGCGGTGGCGGTACCGGTCTCGACCGTGATCGGCGCGCCCGTCTCCGGCCTTCTGCTCGGGCTTGATGGCGCATTGGGATTGAAGGGCTGGCAATGGCTTTTCATCATCGAAGGTATCCCCTCGATCATTCTCGGCCTCGTGACATGGTTCTATCTCACCGATCGGCCGGAGGCAGCGTCCTGGCTGTGGCCAGAGCAGAAGGCATGGCTGTCTGCCCAGCTTGAAAACGAAAAGGCCGCCAAGCAGGCGGTGAAGGAACTGTCGCTCCGGGAAGCGCTCACCGCGCCGAAAGTGCTGGCATTGAGCGTGATCTATTTCTGTTTCGTCGCCGCGCTCTATGGCCTGCAGTTCTGGCTGCCACAGATCGTCAAGGCTTTCGGCTTCTCCAACGTCCAGACCGGCTTCGTTACCGCTGTGCCCTATCTGTTCGGCACCATTGCCATGATCCTGTGGGCGCGGCATTCGGATGATCAGCGCGAACGCGTCATGCATGTCGGCGCCCCCATGCTGCTGATTGCCGCCTCGCTGGGTGCCTGCGGTTATCTCACCGATCCCACGCTCACCATGGTGGCGCTTACGCTGGCAGCGATCGGGGTCTTCTGCGTCTTTGGCGTGTTCTGGACCCTGCCAACCGCCTGGCTCTCCGGGACGGCTGCCGCGGGCGCCATCGCGCTGATCAATTCGATTGGCAATCTCGCAGGCTTCGGCGGGCCCTATCTGATCGGTTGGGCCAAGGAAACCCTGGGCAGTACCAGCACCGGCCTTCTCATTCTGGCTGCACTGCCACTGATCGGCGGACTGATGACCTTCATGGGAGGCCACCGGACGGAAGCGGAATTTAATCGGGCATCAAGCTCGCCCTGAGAGGGGATCAAGCGATCTCCTTTCAAACTTGTGATCACTGACGAATATTGACAATCGTCAGTTAATATTCGAGAGTTCCCCTAGGTGCCGTCATCGAAGGGAATGAGCGATGTTGGTCAGATCAATTTTATCGAGTTATTCCAGATTGTTAGCTGGCCTGTCGCTGGCAGCTGTCGCGGTGGCGCTAGCGGGCTGCGATAACAGCGTCGCCCACAAGGCGGAGGCACCGCGCCCGGTCCTGGTCACAACCGCTCACTATGAGGCGGAGACGCCGGAGCGAAGCCTGGTCGGTACCATCCGGCCCCGGATTGAGACCGACATCGGCTTTCGGGTGCCGGGCAAGGTCGCCAAGCGTCTGGTTGAAGTTGGCCAGACCGTGGAAGTCGGGCAGCCGCTCGCCACTCTGGATGAGGTTGATCTGAAACTGCAGACCGAGCAGGCCGAGGCAGAACGCCGGGCCGCCACCGGCGTGCTGGCTCAGGCGGCCGCGGCCGAGCAACGGGCGAAGGACCTGCGCGCCAAGGGCTGGACCACGGATGCCCAGATGGATCAGAGCCGCGCCGCGGCAGATGAAGCCCGCGCCCGGCTCAATCGCGCCGAACGTTCGGTCGAACTCACCAACAACTCGCTTTCCTATGCGACACTGCTTGCCGACAGCCGGGGCGTGGTTACGGCCACTCTCGTCGAACCCGGCCAGGTCGTGGCCGCCGGACAGGCCGCGATCCGTGTCGCGCGCTTTAGCGAGAAAGAGGCGGTAGTGGCGATTCCCGAGACGCTGGTCGGGCGTGCCCGCGAAGGTGTCGCCACGGTGACGCTATGGTCCGAGCCGGATCACAAATATGCAGCCAAGCTGCGCGAAGTCGCTCCCTCGGCCGATCCGGCGACGCGGACCTACCTTGCCAAGTTCTCGTTGCCCGATGCCGGCGACAATGTCTCGCTCGGCATGACGGCGATTCTGTCGCTATCCGATCCGGCGACATCAAAAGTAGCGCGACTGCCGCTGTCGGCGCTGTTCAGCCGGGGCGGGGATCCCTCGCTCTATGTCGTCGATGATGCCGGCGAAGTGACCCTCAAGCCGGTCACGGTCAAAGCTTACGAAAGCGATCACGTCGTCATCACGGGCGGCGTGGAGGACGGCGCCAAGGTTGTTTCGCTTGGCGTGCAGAAGCTCGACCCCGCGCAACGGGTGCGGGCCGTCTCCGCGCTGTCGTTCTGATATTTGTCGATCCACCCGCTTATTCAGGCCGTTACCACTGGAGCGTGAGATGAAGCGTTTCAATCTCTCGGGCTGGGCCGTCAGCCATCCGACGCTGATCCTGTTTCTGATGATCGCGCTCAGCGTCGGCGGCTATTTCTCCTATCAGCGGCTGGGGCGCGCCGAGGATCCGTTCTTTACGGTGAAGGTGGTCAACGTGTCGGCGATCTGGCCAGGCGCGACGGCTGCCGAGATGCAGGCGCAGGTCGCTGATCCCATCGAAAAGAAGCTGCAGGAGCTGCCCTATTTCGAAAAGGTGCAGACCTATTCCAAGCCGTCGTTCACGGCGATGCAGGTTACCTTCAAGGATTCGACACCACCGAAGGATGTTCCTTACCTGTTTTATCTCTTGCGCAAGAAGCTTGTCGATGTGCAGGCCCAGTTGCCGGCGAACCTGCTCGGGCCGGTGGTCAATGACGAATTCTCCGACGTCGATTCGATCCTCTATATGATGACGGGCGACGGCGCGGATTATGCCCAGCTGAAGAAGGTCGCCGAGGCGATGCGCCAGCGGCTCCTCAAGGTGCCCGGCGTTACCAAGGTCGACCTCTACGGCACCCAGGACGAGAGGATCTATGTCGAGTTCTCGCACGCCAAGCTCGCCACCCTTGGCATCACGCCGCAGGCGCTGTTCGACTCGCTCGCCAAGCAGAACAATGTGGTGCCGGCGGGCACGGTCGAGACCTCCGCACAGCGGGTGCCGCTGCGGGTCACCGGCGCGCTGGATGGCGTGAAGGCGGTTGCGGAATCGCCGGTCGAGAGCAACGGCCGGGTGTTTCGGTTAGGCGATATCGCCACTGTCACTCATGGCTATGTCGATCCTCCGACGTTTCAGATCCGCCAGGAGGGCAAGGCCGCGCTGGGCATCGGCCTGGTTACCGCCAAGGGCGCCAACATCCTCGAACTCGGCGACGACGTCTCCAAAGCAGTTGATGAATTCATGAAGGCGGTGCCGCAAGGCATCTCGGCGGATCTGGTCGCCGACCAGCCGAAAGTGGTCGAGCATGCGGTCGGCGAATTCATCCATTCCTTCATCGAGGCGCTGGCGATCGTGCTCCTGGTCAGTTTCGTGGCGCTGGGCTGGCGCACCGGAATCGTGGTGGCGCTCTCGGTGCCGCTGGTGCTGGCGATCGTCTTCATCGTCATGAACGCGATGTCGCTTGATTTGCATCGTATCACGCTGGGAGCGTTGATCATCGCGCTCGGGCTCCTGGTCGATGACGCCATTATCGCCGTGGAAATGATGGTGGTGAAGATGGAGCAGGGCTGGGACCGGGTGCGCGCGGCCTCCTTTGCCTGGGAATCCACCGCCTTTCCGATGCTGACGGGAACGCTGGTGACCGCGGCCGGCTTCCTGCCAATCGGTTTCGCCAATTCGGCGGTCGGCGAATATGCCGGCGGCATTTTCTGGATCGTGGCGATTGCGCTGGTCGCTTCCTGGGTGGTGGCGGTGATGTTCACTCCCTACATCGGCGTCAAGCTGCTGCCCAACGTCCGCGCCGGTCACGGCCAGCATGAACACGCCATCTATGACACGCGGCTTTATCGCGGCCTGCGGCGGATGGTGCAATGGTGTGTCGATCATCGCATCAAGGTTGTCGCAGCCACCGCTGGCGTCTTTGTGCTCGCCATCGTGGGCTTTGGAGTGGTTCAGCAGCAATTCTTCCCCCTCTCCGAGCGACCCGAACTATTCCTGCAGCTGCGCCTGCCTGCAGGCACCGCTTTCAACGTCACCGAAAAATCGGTGAAGCAGGCGGAGACGTTGCTGAACGGTGACAAGGATATCGCCACCTATACTTCCTATGTCGGGCAGGGATCGCCGCGATTCTGGCTCGGCCTCAATCCGCAACTGCCGAACGAGTCATTCGCCGAGATCGTCATCGTGGCGAAAGACGTCATTGCCCGCGAGCGCATCAAGGCGCGCATCGAGCACGCGGTGGAGGCTGGAGCGCTTACCGAGGCGCGGGTGCGGGTCGATCGTTTCAATTTCGGCCCGCCGGTCGGCTTTCCCGTCCAATTCCGCGTGATTGGTCCCGACGCCAATGTGGTGCGCGATATCGCCTATCGCGTGCGCGACGTCGCGCGGCAAAATCCGCGGTTGAGGGATCCGCAGCTCGACTGGAACGAGCAGTCGCCCTATTTGAAGCTGGTGGTCGATCAGGACCGGGCTCGGGCCCTTGGTCTGACGCCGCAGGAAGTATCGCAGGCGCTGTCGATGCTGATCTCCGGCGCTCAGGTGACCACCGTGCGTGACGGCGTCGAGAAGGTCGGCGTGGTGGCGCGCGCCATTCCCGCCGAGCGTCTCGATCTCGGCCATGTCGGCGACCTCACGGTGACCTCACGCAACGGCGTGGCCGTGCCTTTGGCGCAGATCGCCAAGATCGAATACGCCCATGAGGAGCCGATCCTGTGGCGCCGCAACCGCGACATGGCGATCACGGTGCGCGGCGACGTGGTCGATGGCGCCCAAGCGCCCGACGTCACCAACCAGATCTGGCCCAAGCTTGCGGAGATCCGCGACAGCCTGCCGACCGCCTATCGGATCGAAATGGGTGGCGCGATCGAGGAATCCGCCAAGGGCAACTCCTCGATCTTCATCCTGTTTCCGCTGATGGTCTTCGTCATGCTGACATTGCTGATGTTGCAGCTGCAGAGCTTCCCGCGACTGATCCTGGTGTTCCTCACCGCACCGCTCGGCATTATCGGAGCGTCGCTCGGACTGAACGTCGCCAACCAGCCATTCGGCTTCGTGGCGCTGCTGGGCTTGATCGCGCTGGCCGGCATGATCATGCGCAACACCGTCATCTTGGTCGACCAGATCGAGACCGATGTCGCGCATGGGCTCACGCGGAGGGAGGCCATCGTGGAAGCCACGGTGCGCCGCGCCCGCCCGGTCGTGCTCACCGCGCTCGCGGCGATCCTTGCGATGATCCCGCTGACCCGTTCAGCCTTCTGGGGGCCAATGGCGATCACCATCATGGGTGGTCTGTTCGTCGCCACCTTCCTGACGCTGCTCTATCTGCCGGGTCTCTATGCCCTGTGGTTCAGAAAAAGCCTGGACGAGCGCGGCGAGACAAAAATGGCCGACCTTGCGGCGCAACGTGAGCACCAGGGCGCGGCTTTTCCGCTTGCCGGCGCGGCCGAATAATTGAAGATTGAGAGCTGTCATGACGATGATATTCGAATCGGTTGAAACCGACACAGGCGAGCGCATTCTGGTCACGGCCGAGCGCTTGTTTCGCCAGATCGGCTACAACAAAACCACCGTGGCCGATATCGCCCGGGAATTGCGGATGAGCCCGGCCAACGTCTACCGCTTTTTCGATTCGAAGAAGTCGATCCACGCGGCCGTGGCGCGCTCGCTGATGGGCGGAGTTGAAGTGGCGGCGCAGGCGATCGCTGCGCGGTCGGGACCGGCAGCGTCGCGCCTGCGTGAATTGATATCGACCGTCCACCATATGAACAGCGAGCGCTATGTCGGGGATGCCAAGCTGCACGAAATGGTCGCGCTCGCCATGGAAGAGAACTGGGACGTCTGCGTGGCGCATATGCAACTCATTACCGAGACGGTCGGTCGCGTGATCGCGGACGGCGTTATGTCCGGCGAATTTGAAGCGCCGGACGTTCCGCTCGCGGCGATGTGCACCTGCACCGCCATGATGCGGTTCTTTCATCCGCAGATGATCGCGCAATGCCTTGAAAAGCCCGGTCCCACGCTGGAGCAGATGACCGACTTCGTGCTGGCCGGCCTGGCCCGGCGCGACAATCCGTGACGGAACTGGCGGGGCCAGTTGTCGTTGAGAAGAACTGCCGGTCGGCGTGTCCATTCCGTTTTGAAGCCACTATCAAATCCGACGCAATTTCGTTTCACGCATTCACCCGAATCTAAGCCTTTTCGTTGCACTCTTCGTCATCTCGGCCTTCAATCAGCCCACCACGCAACGCCCGCCACATTCGCCACCGGACCTCGACCCATGAGGACATTGCCATGACCTCTCCTTCTTTCCGTCGCGACACCATCACCCGGCCGATCTTTTCCTGGGCAGCGGGCGTGTTGCCCGAAATGTCGGATACCGAGCGCGAGGCGCTCGAAGCCGGCGATGTCTGGTGGGACGGCGATCTGTTCACCGGCAATCCCGACTGGGCGAAACTGCTGGCAGTCCCGCCAGCTGAACTCACGGCCGAAGAACATGCCTTCCTGCATGATCAGGTTGATCAGCTTTGCGCCATGCTGGACGAGTGGAAGATCAATTGGGAATGGCGCGATCTGCCGCCGGAAGTCTGGGACTTCATCAAGAAGGAGAAGTTCTTTGGCATGATCATTCCGAAGGAGCATGGCGGGCTTGGCTTCTCGCCCTATGCGCATTCGGAAGTAGTCCGCAAGATTTCCTCCCGCTCGCTGACGGCCGCCGTCACGGTGATGGTGCCGAATTCGCTCGGCCCCGGTGAGCTCCTGATGCGGTTTGGCACCAAAGAGCAGCAGGAGCGCTGGCTGCCACGGCTCGCCGATGGCCGTGACATTCCCTGTTTCGGGTTGACCAGTCCGGAAGCCGGTTCGGATGCCGCCTCGATGATCGATACCGGAATCATCTGCAAGGGCGAATTCGAAGGGCGCGAGGTGCTTGGGCTGAAGCTCAACTGGCACAAGCGCTATATCACGCTGGGTCCGGTCGCAACGTTGCTCGGGCTCGCTTTCAAGGCCTATGATCCCGATCATCTCGTCGGCAACGAAGACGAGATCGGCATTACGGTGGCGTTGATCCCAACCCATCTGCCGGGCGTGGACATCGGGCGTCGTCATTTGCCGTCGATGCAGGTGTTTCAGAATGGTCCCAACTGGGGACGCGATGTCTTCGTTCCGCTGGACTACATCATTGGCGGGCCGGAGCGCCTGGGCCAGGGCTGGAAGATGCTGATGACGGCGCTGGCCGCGGGTCGCGGCATTTCGCTGCCCTCACTGTCGGCGGCGGGCGCGGCCTATGCGGCGCGTACCACCGGCGCCTATGCCCGCATCCGCGAACAGTTCAATGTCCCGATCGGCAAGTTCGAGGGCATCCAAGAGCCGCTCGCCCGCATCGCCGGTACCGCCTATCTGCTCGATGCGGCGAGGCGCCTGACCTGCGCGGCGCTCAACCAGGGCCATCATCCGGCGGTGATATCCGGCATCATGAAGCTGCACGCCACCGAGCGGATGCGGATCGCGATCGATGATGCGATGGATATCCATGGCGGCAAGGCGATCATCGATGGGCCGCAGAACTACATGGGCGAACTTTATCGCTCCGTGCCGGTCGGCATCACCGTGGAAGGCGCCAACATCCTCACCCGCAATCTGATCGTGTTCGGGCAAGGCGCGATCCGCGCCCATCCCTTTCTGCTCGCCGAGATGAATGCGCTAGGAGACCCGGATCGTGCGCGGGGGCTCGACGCCTTCGATCAGGCGTTCTGGAAGCATGTCGGCCATAGCGTCACCACGCTGTTTCGCGCATGGGGCCGCAACTGGACTTTCGGCCTGTTCGCGCCTGCGCCCGACGCCGGCAGCGCCACCGGTTTCTATCGGCAATTGTCGCGCTACAGCTCGGCATTTGCGCTATGCGCCGACATGGCGCTGCTCACCCTCGGCGGGGCCTTGAAGCGCAAGGAAATGCTGTCGGCGCGGTTCGGTGACATCCTGTCCGAACTTTATTTGCTCTCGGCGGCCCTCAAGCGCTGGCAGGATGAAGGGCGGCAGGCGCAGGATTTCGCGGCGCTGGAATGGTGCATGGCCTCGGGCTTCCGCACCATCGAGAACCGGCTGGCTGAAATTCTCGCCAACCTGCCGAACCGCCCGGTGGCATGGTTGCTGAAATTCCTGCTCCAGCCCTTCGGAGCGCGCGTGCTTGGACCCTCCGATCGCGTGGTTCATGAATGCGCAGAGCTCATTCTGGAGCCATCGGAAGCGCGGGACCGGTTGACGCCTGATCTGGTGGAGATCGATGACGATCGCGGCGTCGCTCGCCTGCAAAAGGCCTTCCGGCTGGTGACCTCCGCCGAAAGTATTATTCGCCGGCTGCGGGTCGCCCATATTCGCGACTGGCGCGATGCCGTGAAGAAGGGTGTCATCACGCAAGTCGAAGGCGAGCAGGTCGAGGCCGCGCATGCGGCGGTCGCGCGCGTCGTCGAGGTCGATGATTTCGCGCCGGAGGAGCTGTCGCCGATTTACAAAAAGCCCGGCGAGGTGCATCGCTTCTTTCAGGAGCTTGGTGAGAAGAGGGCGGCAAGCTGATGGCACGACCTGTCTATATCGTCGACGGCAGCCGGACGCCGTTTCTCAAAGCCCGCACCGGGCCCGGTCCGTTCACGCCGGTCGACCTGGCCGTGCAATGCGGCCGGCCGCTGCTCGCGCGTCAGCCGTTCGCGCCCTCCGCGTTCGATCAGGTCATTCTCGGCTGCGTCAATGTCATCGCCGATGAGATGAACCCGGCGCGCGTGGCGGCCTTGCGGCTCGGCATGGGCGAGAAGATGGTGGCCTTCACGGTGCAGATCAATTGCGGCTCCGGCATGCAGTCGATCGACACCGGCTATCGCTACATCCGTGAAGGCGTGTCCGATCTGATCCTGGCGGGCGGTGCCGAAGCCTTAAGCTACGCGCCGCTGGTCTGGCCGCAGCAGGGGGTGCGCTGGTTTGCCGGCCTTGCAATGGCCAAGGGCATTCTCGGCAAGCTGGCGGCAATTGCCAAAGCGCGCCCGGCCTATTTCAAACCGGTGATCGGGCTCGAACGCGGGCTTACCGATCCGATCACCGAACTCAATATGGGCCAGACGGCGGAGGTCGTCGGCCATCTCTTCGGCATCACGCGCGGGCAATCGGACGCCTATGCCGCCGAAAGCCATCAGCGGCTGGCGCGGGCGCAAGGCGAAGGCTGGCTCAAGGGTGAGGTCGAAACCGCCTTTGCCCGCGACGGCAAGTTCTATGATCACGATGATGGCGTGCGGCCGGACTCCTCCCCGGATTCGCTGGCCAAACTCAAGCCTGTGTTCGAGCGTCCCTGGGGCCAGGTCACGGCCGGCAACTCCTCGCAGATCACTGACGGTGCCTCCTGGGTCATCCTGGCTTCCGAGGAAGCCGTGGCAAAACATGGCCTGAAGCCGAAAGCGGTGATCGTGGACAGCCATTGGGCGGCACTCGATCCCGGCATCATGGGCCTGGGCCCGGTGATGTCGGCGACCGAACTATTGAAGCGGCATCAGCTGTCGCTCGGCGACATCGACACCTGGGAATTGAACGAGGCGTTTGCGACGCAGGTGCTGGCCTGTCTTGCCGCCTGGGAGGACGAAAAATTCTGCCGCGAGGTGCTCGGCCTTGACGGTGCGGCGGGGGCGATCGATCGCACCCGCCTCAATGTCGACGGCGGCGCGATCAGCCTAGGCCATCCCGTTGGATGCAGCGGCAACCGCATCGTGCTGCATCTCGTCAACGCCATGAAACGTTTGGGCACCAAACGCGGCATCGCTACTGAATGCATCGGCGGCGGGCTCGGTGGCGCCATGCTGATAGAGACGGTGTGATCATGGAATCGCAGATCATGGACGTTCTCGCCGACCGCGTCCTCGAACTCGGGCCAAAGCCGGAGAGCGGACCGTACCGGAATTTCAAACTCACGCGTGACAGTGATGGCGTGGCGTGGCTGTTGTTCGACCGCGCGGGCTCAAGCGCCAACACGCTTTCCGCCGACGTGCTTGAAGAACTCGACGCAGTGCTGGCTTCCCTGGAGGCGGAGCGGCCGACCGGGCTGGTGATCCGTTCGGCGAAGTCTTCCGGCTTTATCGCGGGCGCCGACGTCAACGAGTTTCGCGGCGCCAGCGACCCGGCGCCGGTTGCTGCCGCCATCGGTCGTGCCCATGCGGTGGTCGACCGGCTGGAGGCGCTGAAGGTGCCGACGGTTGCGGTCATTCACGGCTTCTGCCTCGGCGGCGGTCTTGAGATCGCGCTCGCCTGCCAGTCGCGTATCGCCGTGAACGGCGCGAAATTCGGCTTTCCCGAGGTGATGCTCGGCCTGCATCCGGGGCTCGGCGGGACTGCGCGTTTCACTGCGCTGGTCAATCCGACGGAAGCCATGACCATGATGCTGACCGGCAAGACCATCGATGCGCGCAAGGCGCGTGCGCTCGGACTGGTCGATGCCGTCACCGAGGAACGCCACGTCCGCAATGCGGTGCGCGATGCGGTGTCGGGCCGCCTCAAACGGGCGCGGCCCGGCTTGCTCCATTCCGTTCTGCAGGCAGGACCGGTACGGGGCTTCCTGGCCTCGCGGATGCGAAGTGAGGCCGCAAAGGCCGCGCCGGCGGAACATTATCCCGCGCCCTATGCCCTGATCGACCTCTGGGAGCGGCATGGCGGTGACAAGGCCGCGATGCTGGCGGCGGAGAAGTCCTCCTTCGCGCATCTGATGGTGACCTCGACGGCGCAGAACCTGATCCGCGTGTTCTTCCTGCGCGAGCAGATGAAGAAGCTCGCCGGCGACGGCAACAAAATCCGGCACGTTCATGTCATCGGCGCCGGCGCGATGGGCGGCGATATCGCCGCTTGGTGCGCCTATCAGGACATCCGCGTGACGCTCGCCGACATGAAGCCCGAGCCGATCGCAGGCGCGATGAAGCGCGCGGCCGAACTCTACGGCAAGGTCATTCGCCAGCGGATCGGCGTTCGCGATGCGCTGGATCGGCTGATCCCGGACATGGACGGCGAGGGCGTACGCAACGCCGATCTCATCATCGAAGCGGTACCGGAAAAGCTCGAACTCAAGCAGAAGGTCTATGCCGGCCTCGAACCCAAAATGAAGCCCGGCGCGATCCTCGCCACCAACACCTCGAGCATTCCGCTGCAGGATCTCCGCACCACGATGCAGCGGCCGGAGCGGCTATTGGGCCTGCATTTCTTCAATCCGGTATCGCGCCTGCAACTCGTGGAGGTCGTCAGCCACGACGGTACCGATGCGCAGCTCTTAAAGGAGGCGCTGGCGTTTGTCGGCGCCATCGATCGCCTGCCGCTGCCGGTCAAGAGTTCGCCCGGTTTTGTCGTCAATCGCGCGCTGACGCCCTATATGCTGGAAGCGATGACGATGTTCGATGAGGGCGTCGACAAGGTCGCGATCGATGCGGCGGCCGAAAAATTCGGGATGCCGATGGGGCCCATCGAACTGGCCGACCAGGTTGGCCTCGATATTTGCCTGGCGGTCGGCGACATGCTCCGCTCGAAATTCGGCGATTTGCTGCCACCGACGCCAGCCTGGTTCCGCGAGAAGGTGGCCAAGGGAGAGCTTGGGCGCAAGACCGGCAAAGGCTTCTATGTCTGGAAAGACGGCAAGGCGGACAAAGGCCGCCCCGCCGCGAACGCGGCTCCCCCAAGTGCTGAGATGATCGACCGGCTGGTGTTGCCGATGTCGAATGTCTGCGTGGCCTGCCTGCGTGAGGGCATTGTGGAGAATGCCGACGTGGTGGATGGCGCCATGATTTTCGGCACGGGCTATGCGCCATTCCGTGGCGGTCCGCTGAATTACGCGCGGAGCCGGGGAAGTGAAAACGTGGTTTCCGCACTCCGCGCGCTCGCGGCCAAATTTGGCGAGCGCTTCACTCCGGATGCCGGCTGGGAGAATTTCAGGTGAGCGACACGTCGGCGCCGGTTCACGCTCCTCTCAATACCGAAAGCGGGCCCCAGGGCGAACTCTGCACGCGAACGCTCGCGATGCCCGCAGACACCAACCAGAACGGCGACATTTTCGGCGGCTGGCTGCTCAGCCAGATGGATATCGGGGGCGGGGTGTTCGCCGCCAAGGTTGCGAAGTCCCGCACCGTCACGGTGGCCGTGGAAGCCATGAATTTCCGTAAGCCCGTCTTCGTTGGCGACCTTGTCTCGGTGCACGCCAATCTTGTTCGGATCGGGCGGACCTCGGTCACGGTCCATTTGGAGGCGTGGGTGCTGCGACGGCGCGAGCAATCGCCCATCCTGGTGACGGACGGCAACTTCACCTTTGTCTCTATCGACGATCAGGGACGTCCCCAGCCGATCCCCCCGGCCGGCACACCCACCGCCTGACGATTCCTCTCCGCGGCACCGATGGTAGCTCGACCTTTCGCAGAATCGAAGGGGCAAAAAAATCGGCGTTCCCGGCTCCGCGGTGGCCTAACCTTTGCTTCCTCCTTTCTTCACGTTGATGTCACGCGGCGCGGCTACAGGGCGCATATCGCCAAGGAACTTCCGGGCGACAGCCAGGTTGTAGGGCCGGACTGAAGCAGGAAAGGCAGTGGGATACATGTCGGACACTTACATTATTGAGGTGAACTCCCAGGCTGCCGGTATTGTTGTTCGGAACCCGGGAGGGTACCGCTTCTTTGCCGCCGATCACCGCTTCAATTCCCTGGAGGGCCGGCTGTTTCGAAGCGCCCGGGACGCTGAACGGGCCGCACGTCGCCTGATCGATCAAGGGCAGGCCGTCGCCGCCTGAGCCCCGTTAGAGATCGCCATGATTCACCCAAGACCGGCCACGTGCCGGTCTTGCGCGTTAAGGCCTTTGCCGCCCGTGTTTTTCCGTTGCCGCGAGCTTCGGATTTGATTTAACCCGGTTCAGCGCATGAGAATCGCCCGCCGGGCGGCTGCCGGGGACAGGCCCGTGGATCGCATTTACGACCTCGCGATTGTCGGCGGCGGCATCAATGGCTGCGGTATCGCGCGGGATGCCGCCGGACGCGGCCATTCGGTCATCCTCCTTGAGATGAATGATCTGGCCAGTGGCACCTCGTCCTGGTCGACCAAGCTCGTTCACGGCGGCCTGCGCTACCTGGAATATTACGAATTCCGCCTGGTGCGCGAAGCGCTGATCGAACGAGAGGTTCTCTGGCGGATTGCGCCGCATCTGATTCGTCCGCTCCGCTTTGTGCTGCCGCACCATGACGGCCTGCGGCCGCCCTGGTTGTTGCGGCTCGGGCTGTTTCTCTACGATCATCTCGGCGGGCGAAAGCTGCTGCCGCCGACGCGCACCGTCGATCTTACCCGCGACGAGGTCGGAAGCCCGCTGCAGCCCGGCCACTATTCCCTCGGCTTTGAATATTCCGACTGCTTTGTCGACGATGCTCGCCTGGTCGCGATGACCGCGCGCGATGCCGCCGATCGTGGCGCGGAAATCCGGACGCGCTGCCGCGTCGTCGAGATCCGGCCGGCCGATGGCGTTTGGCAGGTGACCTCTGAAGACCATGCTGGTGGCCGCTCGACCATCAATGCCCGCGTGCTCGTCAATGCCGGTGGTCCCTGGGTCGAGCAGGTGCTGGCGGCTGGCTCCGGGGTAAATGCAAGAGCCAGGATTCGGTTGGTGCAGGGATCGCACATCGTGGTGCGCAGGCTCTATGCGCATGACCGTGCCTACATGTTTCAGAACAGCGACGGACGCATCGTCTTTGTCATTCCCTACCAGGACGATTTCACCCTGATCGGCACCACCGACAGCGACTATCACGGCGATCCGGCCAAGGTGAGGGCCAGCACGGAAGAAATTGATTATCTCTGCGCGGCGGTGAGCGAATATCTCGCAAGGCCAGTTACGACGGCCGACGTTGTCTGGAGCTATTCCGGTGTGCGTCCGCTCTATGATGATGGCGCCAGCGAAGCCAAGGCAGCGACACGCGACTATGTGTTTGAACTCGATTTGCCGGGCGGCGCGCCGCTGCTGTCGATCTATGGCGGCAAGATCACGACCTATCGCCGGCTCGCGGAGGAGGCGCTGCGGCGATTGTCGCCTTATCTGACGGACAAGGATGGCGCCAGCGAAGGCTGGACCGGCAAAGCGCCGCTACCGGGCGGTGATTTCGACGTGCTGGCGTTCTCGGGGCTCGCTGGCGATCTTCTGCGTCAATATCCGTTCCTCAGGGCCAGCGAAGTGAACCGGTTGGCGCACGCCTATGGCACGCGAACCCGCAAGCTGCTCGGTGAGGCGAAGTCGCGAGGCGATCTCGGGCAGGCCTTTGGCGCGGGCCTCCATGAGTGCGAGATACGCTATTTGATGGAGCACGAGTGGGCTCGCAGCGCCGAAGACGTGGTATGGCGTCGCTCCAAGCTGGGTCTGCGATTGTCAGCGGCGGAGATCGCGGCCGTCAATGACTGGATGGCGCGGAACAAAGTGGATTGAGCGGAAGTTTCGCTTTGAAGGCGTGGATGCCCGGCGCGTCAGCGCGAAGACGCGCCTTTCGCCGGGCATGACGATTCCAGCTTAACCCATTAGCGCTGACCCGAATCGGAATGCTTACTTCGCGTCGGCAAGCGCGGGATAATCCGTATATCCCTTGGCGCCGCCGCCATAGAACGTGGCCCTGTCGGCTTCGTTCAACGGTGCGCCCTGCTTCAAGCGTTCGACCAGATCGGGGTTGGAGATGAACGGCTTGCCAAAAGCGATCAAATCGGCCGCATTGGCATCGAGCACTTTGTTGGCGAGGGCAAGATCATAGCCATTGTTGGCGATGTAGGTGCCGCTGAAGCGTTTGCGGAGCGAGCCATAGTCGAATGCTGCGTTGTCGCGGGCACCGCCGGTGGCGCCTTCGATCACGTGAATATAGATCAGCTTCAACGCATTGAGCTGATCGACGATATGCTCGAACAAAGGCTGCGGGTTGCTGTCGGAAACATCGTTGGCCGGCGTGACCGGCGAAAGTCTTATGCCGGTGCGATCGGCGCCCGCGGTCGCGGCGACGGCTTTGGCGACCTCGATCACCAGGCGCGCGCGATTTTCGATGCTGCCGCCATAGGCGTCGGTGCGCTTGTTGGCGCCATCCTTGGCGAACTGATCGAGCAGATAGCCGTTGGCGCCGTGAATCTCGACGCCATCGAAACCGGCCTCCAGCGAATTGGCAGCTCCGCGCCTGAAGCTTTCGACAATGCCGGGGATTTCCTCCAGCGTCAGCGCGCGGGGCTCCGATACGTCGGCGAAGGTACCGCCGACGAAGGTCTTGCCATTGGCGCGAACCGCCGACGGCGCAACCGGCGCGCCATTATCGGGCTGAAGCGAAACGTGCGAAATCCGTCCGACATGCCAGAGCTGAAGAAATATGCGGCCACCTCGTTCGTGGACGCGGTCTGTCACCTTGCGCCAGCCCGCCACTTGTTCCCTTGAATAGATGCCGGGCGTATCCTGATAGCCCTGGCCCTGCTGCGAAACCTGGCTTGCCTCGGTCACCAGCAGCCCGGCAGAAGCGCGTTGCCCGTAATATTCGATAGCGAGTGGATTGGGCACCAGGCCGGCAACGGCGCGGTTGCGCGTCAGGGGCGCCATCACGATGCGATTGGCAAGCGTGATCGGACCAAGCTTGTAGCTGTCAAAAAGTTTGGTGGACTGGCTCATGGGAAACGTATCCGGAAAAATGGCGGGTTCAGCGCAGATAGGGGTTCAGCGCATATGCCGCAATGCCGGCTTGATTGACATGAGTTATGCGAAGCCGAGGAAAAATCCGGACAGGCAGCCTTTTCTCCTCAGCGCCCATCGCGAGAACAGCAATGCTGCGGAAGATGGCATCTGCAGCAGATTATGTTCGCGCAGGCTGTCTCAGCCCAGCCCGAGAAAATCTCGCTTGCCGATTTCCACGCCGTTGTGACGCAGAATGTCATGCGCTGTCGTGGCGTGAAAATAGAAGTTCGGCAGGGCAAAATGGCTGAGATAGCGCTGTCCGCTCATGGTCACCGGATTGTTCGGACCGGCGTTGAAGCGAATCTCGCGGATCTCGGCGCCCTCGAATTGCGCCGGCTGGTATCCTTTTACATAGGACGCGGTCTTGGCAAGACGCGCTCGCAACTCGGCAAAGGTTTGCTCGGTATCCGGGGTGACCGGCAGTTCGTTTCCGGTGAGCCGGGCGCAGGTCTTGCCGGCGAAATCGCTGGCGATCTGGATTTGTGCGGAAAAAGGCAGCATGTCCGGATAGAGACGTGCACCGAAAAGAACCTCGGGCTTGATCTTTCGGGTCTCGCAATGGGCCTCGGCCTTGGCGATGACGCCCTGAAGGCTACCGAGGATTTGCAGGAAAGCGGGAACGGCGGACTCATAGATTGACATCGAATGCTCCTTTGGCGATGGCTCCCGGGAACCGATTATTATTTTTTGCGCTCGATGCTAACGCAGCGCGGAGGGACCGGGCAGGGCTGGCGCCGCGCGCGGACCACGCAGGCGGGCGAGCAATTCAGCCGTTGGCCATGAATCGGCCGGCAGTCCGAATTTGAGTTGCATGGCCTTGACCGCGCTCCGGCTCTGCTGACCAAGCACCCCATCGATCTTGCCGACGTCAAAGCCCGCCTTGGCGAGGTATTGCTGCAATTCCTTGATCTCTGCGAACGGCTGTTGCGCGACGGGCGTGGCGGGGTGGCGCATCGGCGCAGCCCCTGCGATTCGCGTGGCAAGGTAGCCCGCCGTGGTCGAATAGATCAGCGAGTTATTCCATTCGGTGTAGGCGCCAAAATTCGCGTAAGCGAGGAAGGCCGGGCCGAGACGGCCCATCGGCAGCAATAGCGAGGCAGGAAGCTCATCGGACGGCAGCGGCCTGCCGTCGGCATAGACGACGCCAAGCTGGGCCCACTGCGCGCGCGGAAGTTTGGTGGTGAGATCGGCCTTTTCCCAGGGCAGGTTTGATGGCACCCGCACCTCCTGCAGCCATGGCTCGCCGCGCCGCCATTTCAGGCCGTTGGCAATGTAATTGGCGGTCGAGCCGATCACATCTGCCGGGCTGCGCAGCAGATCGCGTCGGCCGTCGCCATCGTAATCGACTGCGTAATTGAAATAATGGGTCGGCAGGAATTGGGTCTGGCCAAGTTCGCCCGCCCACGAGCCGATCATCTCCGACGGGATGAGGTCGCCGCGGTCGATGATCTTGAGCGCGGCGATGGTCTCGCCCGCAAACATCTGGGCGCGGCGGCAGTCATAGGCGAGCGATACCAGCGAGCGCAGGGTGGGGAGATTGCCCATGTTGGAGCCGAAATCGCTCTCCAGTCCCCAGAAGGCCGCGATCACCGCGGGCGGTATGCCAAATTCTTTTTCCGCTCGCGCAAATGCCGCTGCATAGGTCTTGATGCGCGCCTGGCCCTGCTGCATCCGGTAGGTCGCCGCCATCCGCCCGGCAAATTCAGTGAAGATCTGTCCGAACACGCGCTGCCCACGGTCCCGGTTGACGATGCCCTGGTCGTAAACGAGGTAGGGCGAGGCTTCCGCGATCGTGCGCTGCGAGACGCCGGCGGTTACCGCCTGCTGTTTCAGATCGGCAAGGAACCGATCGAAGCTCATGCCGCCATGGCAGGCAGCGCCGCCCGACGCTGCCCCTACGCCAGTCGCCGCGCCAGTAAGGGCGACCATAAGGGCAGCGCCGAGGAGGTAAATTCGGGGCGCGCGGAGGCCAGCTGGCAGGGACATCGTTGATAACCAAAGAGAGTTCGGGAAGGACGGGGCCTTATCCCATATTCTGATCCGAATCGCGAGCCGGACCATTGGCCTGTTCCCATGCGCCCAAAAGCCGCTCCGCTGAAGCTACGCCTGATTGCCGGTGGTCCTCGTCCGGCGGAGCCTGTAAAACCTCGAAGCGGTATGCAGCGATCCATGTGAGTTGACCTGATGTCCTTCCGCTTTTTCGAATGCCTAAAGCGCTCCGCCGTCTTGCTGGCGAGTGCGTTCGTCCTCCTGCTCACGCCTCACGCCCATCAAACCGCCCGGGCCGAGCCGGAGGTCAATTCCAGCCGCCCGGATGAACCTGATATCGACCTGTTCGCGCTGATGTCTGGCAAATGTGAAAAGGTCCGGATTGCCGAGCAGGATCTGTCCTGTCGGGCGGTGGCCTATTTTCACAGTCAGCAGGGTCGCGCCAACTTCACCATCGCCATTGACGATCCGGCAGACACCGAACGCGTCGTGGCGTTTTCTGGGATGAAGGGCGAAAGGGTACAGGACAACCGCTATGAACTCGCCGTTGACCGCATGCTGTTCTACTCCAAGAGCACGCCGAAGGTGGAAGGCCTGCCGGTCCCGGCCTTCGAATTGTCCGCTGGCGGCTGCACGCAGATCGGCAGTTTTGCGACCGGTGCACTGGCGAGCATCGCCTGCAGCGCGACCGACCAGAGCGGTCGCAAATACGAGCTTAAATTCGTATCCGACGGACAGCCGATGCAGGTGCGGAAAATCAAGCAGGCGTCACTTGATGAAGAAAAGCGCGCCGTCTGGCAGCGCGAGCAATTGGAATGCCGCCGCAAGGCGGCTGCGGCGATGGTGCTGCCGCGTGATCTGACCGAGTTCTTGTTGAAGTGCCTGGAAGAAGGCGGCGCGGAGCCGCAACCGCGCGCCCAATAATCAGCCCGGCTTCCTGACGCGACCGGCGGGAGCGGCGTTTTTCCGTCCTGTCTTTTTTGCCGCTTTCTTTGCCACGAGGGCCGTGTTGGCGCGGGCTTCGGCCGCCTGGCGCAGCGATCGGGCATAGCTGTCGGCGACGTTGTCGGCTGACATTTGCAGGCGGCGCGCCGCCGCTGCACCTTGCAGCATGATGTTTTTGGCGATTTCCCGGTAGGTGTCGCGCGCCGCCTTGTCCTTCGCCTTCGCCGCAAGGCCGGCGAAACGATCACGGCGCTTCTTCGCCGCCGTCATCAACTCGCGGTTCTGCTTTTTTGCAAGCTGCCGGATGACAGCGTCGAGATCGGCGTCCGCCATGCGTCTGTTCCCCTCAATGCATAGCTTCTCTTAACCTGCGAGTGCCTCAGCCACAACAGCTGTACGATATGCCGGTTAAACGCTGAGTGCTGGCCATGGCCGGTGTCATGGCCAGGCAAAAGCTAGCTTGTTCGCGCAGAGGTCGGCCATGCGTTTTTCGGCATCACTGATGCCGACCGTCGCTACCGATTGACTCACAGCTCCCGCGCATTGCTGAAGGCGAAGGATGAAAGCCTGCGGGTGTTCTCGTCGAGCAGGAGCGTCCGGGTGATCGGCGGTTCGGCGCGCTGGCTGCAATTTTCCCGCTCGCACAGGCGGCAGTTGACGCCGATCGGCGTGCTCTCGGCCTTATCGATGTCGAGGCCTGCGGCATAGACGAGCTTCGGCGCATGGCGGATTTCGCAGCCCAGCCCGATGGCAAAGCGCGGCTGCGGCTGCGGATGCGGCGCTACCGGCCGGCGCACCATCTGCGCGATCGAAAAATAGCGGCTGCCATCCGGCAGTTCGATCACCTGTCTGAGCAGCCGGTCCGGCGTATCGAAGGTCGAATGCACGTTCCAAAGCGGGCAGGTGCCGCCGAATTTCGAGAACGGGAACGTTCCGGATGAGAACCGCTTGGAGACATTGCCGGCATTGTCGACGCGCAGCATGAAGAAGGGTACGCCGCGCGCATTGGGTCGTTGCAGCGTGGTCAGGCGGTGACAGACCTGCTCGAAACCTGAGTTGAATCGTTGCGCCAGCACTTGCAGGTCATAGCCCAGGCTCTCGGCCGCGCTATGAAACGCCTGATAGGGCATCATCGCGGCGGCGGCAAAATAATTGGCGAGCGTGATGCGATAGAGCCTGCGCGCCGTCTCATCGAGCGGGCCGGCGCGACCCACAATCGCTTCGATCGTCGGACTGATCTCGGCAAGCCCGATCTGGAAGGCGAGCTGGAACGTGCGGCCCGAGCCATCGACCAGTTCTGAAATCAAAAGCTGCCGGCGATGGCGGTCGAACCGTCTGAGCGTTTCGCGCATCACCTCCACCGGCATGATGCGGGTGATGATGGAGTGGCGCTCGCGCAATCGCGATGACAGCGCCGCAAACAGCTCTTCGGCCGTCACATTCAGCGCGTCGCGCAGGCTTTCGGCGGCCTGCTCGATTTCCGGAAAATAATTGCGGTTGGCCTCGATCAGGTCGCGGACCCGCTCGATCGGATTAGCCTCGAAGCGGGCTCCTTCGTTGCGATCGGCCATTTGCGCGGCCACCAATGTTTCGCCGCGCCGGGCCTCGGTATAGGCCGCGTAGAGTCGCTGCAGCGAATGGGTAACGCCCGGGCAAAGTTCGGCGAGATCGCGCAATTCCTGTTTCGGCAAGTCGATCTGTCGGAACAGCGGATCGGAGAAGATTTCGTTCAGCTCCGCGAAGAAGCGGTCCTCATCGGCAGTGGCCAGATCGCGCAGGTCGAGATCATAGGCTTCGGCGAGCCGCAGCAGGATTTGCGCAGTGACCGGCCGCTGGTTGCGCTCGATCAGGTTGATGTAGCTCGGCGAAATCCCAAGCCCCTCGGCGATCTGGGTCTGCGACAGGCCTAATTGCTGGCGGATGCGCCGGAAGCGCGGGCCTACAAACAGCTTTTTCCCGGAATCGGACGGCATGGAAAACCCCTATTCAGCCCGGTCGATTCTGCTGGCCGATCCAGCTGCAAGCGACCTCCAAAAAAGACCTTGGAGGTCCGGTCCATTGTCCACTTTGGTTTACGCGGTTGTGACAAAATTTACAAATTAACATATATGACATGTTTATATGTTACATGACATCACCATTCGATTACAAGCCATCTGTACGAATTAGGCGGAATGGCGTTTAGGTCACGGCACACATTTCGCGCGAGCTGTCACGTCTGTCGACGCCTTCGCGAAGCAACTTGAGCCAAGACCGAAGGGATCACGACCATGAACTTCCAACCGCGCGGAATTAACGACGCCCTGCAGCGGCCGGCTTCCTATCAAAGCGAAGTCGAGGCGGCGGAGGCGTTCCTCAAAACCCAGCCGACCTGGAACGGCGTGTCGGCCGAGGCCGTGGCGCGGATGCGGCTGCAGAACCGCTTCAAGACCGGGCTCGACGTTGCCCGCTACACGGCGGCGCTGATGCGCGCCGACATGGCGGCCTATGACGCCGATCCCACCAAGTACACCCAGTCGCTCGGCTGCTGGCATGGTTTCATCGCCCAGCAGAAGCTCATCTCGATCAAGAAGCATTTCGGGACGACCGATCGTCGTTACCTCTATCTCTCGGGCTGGATGATCGCGGCGCTGCGCTCCGATTTCGGACCGTTGCCCGACCAGTCGATGCACGAGAAGACCTCGGTGCCGGCCCTGATCCAGGAGCTCTATACCTTCCTGCGTCAGGCGGACTCTCGCGAACTCAACGATCTGTTCCGCACGCTCGACGCCGCCCGCAAGGCCGGCGACAAGGCCAAGGAAAGCGCGGTGATCGAGAAGATCGACAATTTCCAGACCCATGTCGTGCCGATCATCGCCGATATCGACGCCGGCTTCGGCAACGCGGAGGCCACCTATCTTCTCGCCAAGAAGATGATCGAAGCGGGTGCCTGCGCGCTGCAGATTGAAAACCAGGTGTCGGACGAGAAGCAATGCGGCCACCAGGATGGCAAGGTGACGGTGCCGCACGAAGTGTTCCTGGCCAAGATCCGGGCCTGCCGCCATGCCTTCCTCGAACTCGGCGTGGAGGACGGCATCATCGTGACCCGCACCGACTCGCTCGGCGCCGGTCTCACCCAGCAGATCGCGGTGAGCCACGTGCCCGGTGACATTGGCGACAAGTACAACAGCTTCCTGGATTGCGAGGAAGTGACCGCCGCCGGTGTCAAAAACGGCGATGTCATCATCAACCAGAACGGCAAGCTGATGCGGCCGAAGCGGCTGCCCTCCAACCTCTATCAGTTCCGCCCGGGCACGGGCGAGGACCGTTGCGTGCTCGACTGCATCACCTCGCTGCAGAACGGCGCGGATCTGCTGTGGATCGAGACCGAGAAGCCGCACATCGAGCAGATCGCCGGAATGGTCGATCGGATTCGCGAAGTGGTTCCGAACGCCAAGCTCGCCTACAACAATTCGCCGTCCTTCAACTGGACGCTGAATTTCCGTTGGCAGGTCTATGACGCCATGAAGGCGGCCGGCAAGGACGTCAGCAAGTACAATCGTGCCGAGCTGATGAAGGCGGAGTATGACGACACGCCGCTCGCAATCGAGGCCGACGAGCGCATTCGTACCTTCCAGGCGGATTCGGCCAAGCGCGCCGGCATCTTCCACCATCTGATCACGCTGCCGACCTACCACACGGCCGCGCTGTCCACCGACAACCTTGCGCGGGAATATTTCGGCGAGCAGGGCATGCTTGGTTACGTGAAGAACGTGCAGCGCGCGGAAATCCGCCAGGGCATTGCCTGCGTGAAGCACCAGAACATGGCCGGCTCCGATATCGGCGACGACCACAAGGAATACTTCGCGGGTGAAGCTGCCCTGAAGGCGGGCGGCGCTCACAACACCATGAACCAGTTCGGTTAACTCCTAGGAGGCGACAATGACCAAAGGCAGCAATTTCTGGGTGATTGGCGGTGAGTTCGGCTCGATGAACTTCCACAAGCTCGTGGAAGGCTCGGCTCAGGTGCAGGGTCCGTTCAAGACCCGCAAGGAAGCCGAGGATGCCTGGCGCGTCGTTTCGGAAGAGAATCGCCACAAGGCCGGCGTGCGCTTCTCGATTGTGGAAGAACCAAGCCGGGAACCGGCCTGACCTGCCTCGAACTGTCGGTTCGTAAAACATCATTAGAGACGGCCCCGCCTCAAAGCGGGGCCGTTTGCTTTTTTGGTTCCACCGCGGAAAACCCTGCCCTGAGATGCGGGGTTCGCTTAAGTCTTTGGCATACAACGGGCTTTGCGCTGAACGTGGTTACTGCTAGGTTAAGACATCTCGCATTCAAAGGGTCGATTGAGCATGTCCGACGCGCCAAATTCCGCGAGCCGCGGGGCAGGTCATTCCCGTCCGGTGCGGCTGCGCGATGCCCTGCGGCAGGCGCGGATCGAGGCGGCGGACCGGACCGGCGTGGTGGTCGATCTCAGGGATGCCGAAGTGGCGCGGCTCGAAATCCTCAATGAGGCGCTCGACGCGCTGTTCGCGCAGGTGCCGGACAACATCGATCTGTTCGATCGCGGCATCAGCCAGGGCGACACCCCGCGGCTTTGGATCGATGTCGTCGCCCACATCATGATGGGCCGAGACAAGCGGATGTATCGCTTCGTCCAGGACAGCCGCTTTGGCCGTATCGTGCTCGCCGAATCGCACGACGTGGCCAAGGTCGTCGACGCCGTGACCGATTATGTCGCCCGCCGCATGATTGAGCGCGAGCACGCCATGGTTACGGTGCCGCTGATTCCATCCGCGGCCCCAGTGCCGACCCGCCGACGGGCGGTGTGGAATTTCGTGTTCGGCTTCCTGGCTGGCGTGGCAGCGCTGTTTGCGCTCGCATTGTTTGCCAGCCTGCGCAATCTCTGAGGTCGGGCGGTCTATCTTCTCGCACGGCTACAGCGTTTTCGTGCGAAAGCCTGCCCCGGACTTGATCCGGGGTGGATACCGGTCGCGTGAAGAAAACGCGTCAAAAAGCAATCAGGGTTTCGGTTCTGATTCAATCAGAACCAGGAAATAGCTCTGGTGGATGGCCGTCTACTTTTCATAACGTTCAGATCAGCCGGGTGCGCCGCAATTCGCGCATTTGGAGATTGTCATCGACGCCGCGAACGATCTGATCGCAGCGCCAGCCGCTCCCGTCGCGCTCCACCGAAAACAGATTATAGGCCGCCGCCGGATAATGCCGATGCGGCAAGGCCGAGGCCGACGGCACGCCGACCGCGGGAATCAGCCCGTTGCGTCCTTCGACCCATATCGTGGAATGAACGTGATCGTGGCCGTGCAGGATCAGGTCCACGCCGTGAAGCTTCAGGATGGCGCGCAATTGCGGCGAGTCGGTCAGCCGCTTGGCGCGCGAGGTTGACCGCAGTGGATGATGGATCAGCAGCACGCGGAAGAAGCGGTTCGCCGGAAGGCTCGCCAGCAGGCCCTCGAGCGCATTGCGCTGGGAATTGCCAAGTCGGCCGGTCGCCATCAAAGGGGGAGTCGGGACAGCCGAGGACAGGCTGATCAGCGCCAAGGGGCCGCGACGGCGAAGATGCGGAAAGCTCGCGCCCTCGGCCGGTGCATCATCGCCCTTCAGGTACTCGCTCCACGCTTCGGCGAAACGGTGCTGCGTAGCGCGGACGTAAGCATCGTGGTTGCCGGGTATCGCCGTGACGCGATCCGGTGGGCCGACCCTCTTGAGCCAGTCCAGCGCGGACGGAAATTCCGCCTCCAGTGAAAGATTGACGAGGTCGCCGGTGACCGCGATGTGATCCGGATTGTTGGCCTGCATGTCCGCCACGAGCGTATCCAGCACCTCGCGCCGGTGGATCTTGTAACGGTTTCGTTTCCAGTTGAGATAGCCGAATGCCCGTTTTCCCGCGAGATCGCGCAGCCGCGTCTCCGGCACCGGCGGCAGATGCGGATCGGACAAATGGGCCAGCGTGAATGCCGTCATTGGCAAGGCTCCGTTGGCAGGGCTGGTTGGCAGGGCTGGTTGGCAGGGCTCGGTTGGCAGGCCGCGCTGAAAGGGCATCGTCGAAGAAGGCGAGCAGCGCTTTTAAGCGGACAAGCTCCTCTATAGGCAAGCGCGGAGCAACCGCGCAAGCCGGCCGTTTTTGGAAAATCCGTTTACAATGGTCGGCCCTGCTTTAAGAACGATGCGGAAAGCCGCTGGCCGTGGCGTTGGGGGAGGCAAGATGCGGTATTTGAAGGCAAGTGCCGTGGCGGGCTGCTGCCTGGTGCTTGCACTCATGATCTGGTCGATGTCGCACTGGAATGAAAGCCGGGGCGTCTACGACGACATCTGCTATTTGCGACAGGCGCACCTTTTCCAGACCCTCGGTTGGCGCGGCTTCAACACCGACCTCTCGCTCGATTCCGATCGCTACCTGGAATCGCGGGTGCTCGCGGTCGGTTTGCCAAGTCCGCAGGCATCGGGATCCGCTCCGTGTCACAATGCCATGCCGGCAACAGGCAAGGTCGTGCTGCAATATCCTCCCGGCACGGGCCTTCTGCTGGCGACCTTTCCCTCAGGGTTTCAGGTTATCCCGCTTTACGTCATTTCGACGCTGGCCATATTTATTTTCGGTCTGCTGGCACTGCAGCTCGCCCGCGCGCCATGGGCGATCGTTCTGACCGCGACGTTCGCCGATCTCGCGATCTACCTGATGATCAATCCGGCGAAGGCAAGTTATTCGGTCGCTCCGACGCTGGTGATCTGCGCCATGGCGGGCTGGCTCACGGCCCGCCTGTGGGTAAGGGAGCCACAAAGCGCCTGGCTCGCCGGCTGGATCGGATTGTTGTTCGGCTTTGCCGTCGATCTGAGGGTGGCCAATCTATTTCTCGCCGCGGGCTACGGTCTCTATCTTCTCGGCGCCTGGCTCGTGACACGAAACCGGGCGAGCCTAAACCAAGGGCTCGCTTTCGCTGCAGCGCTTCTGATCGGCATGTCTCCGACCCTTCTAGCCAATGCCATCAACGCGGGAAGCCCGTTCAGGACGACCTATGGATCTGCCGATGCCGTGCCTCCGGCGATCGATTTTACGGTGCTCAAGTTCTACGTTTCCGACATGCAGTTCGTTTTGTTGGTGATTGCGCTCGCCATCCTTGCCGGCATCTGGCGCCTGTCCGGCACAACCGGGCTCCAGCGGCTCGGCTGGCTGGTGCTCATCAATATCGTGGTGAATTTCGCCTTCTTTCTCAGCCACCCACTGTTCACCCCCTATTACACCGTGCCGATCTCCATGCTCTCGCTGTGGACCCTGGTGTTCGGCTGCCTCATGGTGCCGGTTGAAACGATGGGGAAGGCACCGGTTCAGGCGGCGCCGCGACGTTAGAGATCGTTAGCCCCCGCTCGCCTAAAATGGGCAAACCCCTAACACGCGTTAAGGATTTCGATGAGCGTCGCGTCCAACGAAAAACGCCAGCCAGAGCCAGGAGGCGAGCCTCCGGCCGCTGTTCGCGCGTCAGTGCGCGTGGCTGTGCTCGTGCCCTGCTTCAACGAGGAAGCCGCGATCGCCACCGTCATTGCCGATTTCCGGAAGGCGCTGCCGACGGCAGAGATCTATGTCTACGACAATAATTCTTCCGACCGGACCGTCGAGACCGCGCGTGAAGCGGGAGCGCATGTGCGCCGGGAGCACCGTCAGGGCAAGGGCCATGTGGTTCGGCGCATGTTCGCCGACGTGGATGCGGATGTCTATGTGCTGGTCGATGGCGACGCCACCTACGATGCTGCGAGTGCGCCGCGTATGATCGATCGCCTGCTCGCCGAGCACCTCGACATGGTGGTGGGACTGCGGATCGATACGGCCGTCGCGGCTTACCGCGTTGGTCATCGGACCGGCAACCGCATGCTCACGAGTTTCCTGGCGAGCGTGTTCGGCGAGGTGTTCAAGGACATTCTGTCCGGATATCGGGTTTTCTCTCACCGCTTCGTCAAATCGTTTCCGGCGCTTTCCGACGGCTTCGAGATCGAAACCGAACTCAGCGTGCACGCGCTCGAACTGACGCTGCCGGTCGCGGAGATCGAAACGCCCTATTTCGCGAGGCCCGAGGGATCGTTCAGCAAGCTCAATACCTGGCGCGACGGATTGCGCATTCTTGGGACCATCCTCAAGCTCTACCGCTCGGAAAAGCCGCTGCGCTTCTTTTCGGTCATCGGCATCTTCCTGGCGATGGTCTCGGTCAGCCTCGCCATTCCCGTCATTGTCACTTTTCTCGAACAGGGCATTGTGCCGCGCCTGCCGACCGCGGTCCTGTCGATGGGCTTGATGATCATGGCGATCCTGTCGGCCTCTTCAGGACTGGTACTTGATACAGTGACGCGCGGCCGCCGGGAAATGAAGCGCCTGGCCTATCTCGCGCTGCCCGCCCTGGGGCGAGAATGAAAGCGGACGAATTAAGGCCCGGCTTGGCGCAAAACCGGTTTCCCCGTTGCCGCATTGGCGCTAGAGCAGACGAGATTTGGATTCGGATACCCGGGTAATGACCGATCTCTCCCTCACCATTCTCGCCGAGACGGCGGCCGACGCGTTGCCGATCGAACGGCTGCATGAGCGTACCTTTGGTCCGGGCCGATACGTGCTCAGCGCCTACCGGTTGCGCGAACATGTCGATCACCGGTTTGATCTGTCGTTCACGGCGCGTATCGGCACGCTATTGGTTGGATCAGTGCGACAGCTGCCGATCGTCGTGGGCGACACGCCGGCGCTATTGCTCGGCCCGCTGACGGTAGAGCCGCCGTTCCGCAGCCGAGGCGTTGGCCGGGCGCTGCTCGATCGCGCGCTCGGCGAGGCCCGGGCGAAGGGACATCGGCTGGTGCTCCTGGTGGGCGACGAACCCTATTACAGCCGCGTCGGATTCAAACGCGTACCGAAGGGCCGTGCCACCATGCCGGGACCGGTCGATTACGACCGGCTTCTGGTTGCCGAGCTGGTGGAGGACGCGTTTGAGGGCGTCTCCGGCGCCATTCGCCCCGACTGGCGCTTCGCGCGGACGTAAGCTCCGCGCTTCAAAGTTTCTGCGAAATTCCGACAAAGAAGCCGCGTCGCGCGCCATATTGCGGCGCGAACACACCGATCCCGGAGCCGTCGCGGATCTGGTAGATGCTGTCGAGGACGTTGACGATATCGAAGCGGAGCGTCGTCGGCTTGTTCGCCACCCACTTGAACTCGTGCGAAGCGCCGAGATTAACCTGCGAATAGAATGGCAGGTGATCGGTGTTGGCAAAGCCGGATCGCAGGCCGCTGCCGTAGATCAGATCGGCGCTGAAGCGCGTACCATCCCACAGATAAGAAGCGCCGGCTGATCCGCTGATGGTTTGCGAGTGATCCGTATAGACATAGTTGTTGGCGATATAGGCCAGTTCGTCCGGACCGAACAAGAACTGGTTGGAGACAATGCGGGTCGCTTTCTGCTGGGCAATCGCCAGGTTGGCGTAGGCCCGAAAGCCGCCATTGACGTAATTTCCCTTGATCTCGACGCCGACATTGGTCCCCCGGTCATAGTTGAAGGCCGTCAGCACATAGGCCGCACCGAATTGACCGTCATCGAGGAGATCGCGCGCGCTCTTGTAGTAGGCATCAATGCCGACGTCGAAGCCCGGAAATATTTTCTGTGTCAAGCCAATGTCAAACACGTTGGAGCGTTCGGGCCGCACCGGATCGGCCAGCGCGACCGCCGGCGTCTGGGTGTTGGCGGTCGGTTGCGGCGGGGAGGTGACGAGCGCCAGATTGGCCGGCGCGGCAAGCACCTGCTGCGGCGGCGTGAAATTGCGTGCGTAGCCTGCATGAAGCACGGTGCCGGTCACGGGCTCATAGGTCAGGCTCAGCCGCGGACTGAGCTGATTGGCCTCCGTGTAGGAGACCATCTGGTCGAAGCGCAGGCCGGCCGTCAGTTTGACCTGATTGGTCAGCTTCCATTCGTCGGATGCGTAGGCGCTGCCGAGCCAGCCGAGCTTTGAACTAGAATCGTTGAAAGAGAAAGGCGAACTGCCCGGCGGAATATCGCCGCTGCCGTCGACCGGATAGACGGTGGATAGGTTGCTGACCAGCGATTGTTCGCCGCTCACCTGAAAGCCGAAACGAAGCGTGTGCGCATCGGCCCAGCGCCAGGCGTTATCGGAGGCAATCCCTGTGGTCTGGCTGCGGCGATAAACGTCGGACGCTACGCCATTGAAGGCGAGATCGCCGGCGACATCCGGTAGGAAATGCAGGGTGCTGTAACGCGAGAAGGCTGAGAGCTGCATGTCGAGCCCTTCAATCGAGCGCTGATAGGCGACCACGCCGAATTGATTGTTCTCGATCTGCCGTTCGTTCAAGAACGCGGAGTCAAAAGGTGGCGTCAGGCCGCCGAACGTCGCCTGTCCCGGATTATTCGGGATCTGATAGGCACTGGTCGAGGTGCCGCCGATGAATACCAGCCGCGACTTATCGTCGATCATCGTCGAAAGATAGCCGAAGCCCTTGCCCTGGTCGGTGTGATCGTGAAGCGCGTTATAGGCCGGCGTTGGATTCTCGATGCCGAGATCGCTCCCGAAATACCGTCCCGAAACGAAATACTGCGTCCGACCGGCGGTCCCGCCGTAATCGAAGCTTGGCGTGATCGTGCCATGGCTCCCGCCATAGAGGCTGACATTGCCGGAATTGTTGAAGGCATCGGTACGGGTCTGGATATCGATTACGCCAGCGGTGCGCAGGCCGTATTGCGCGGGCAATGCGCCGGTCAACAGCGTGACATTGCCGGCAATGGCGGTATCGAGGAACTGGCCGAAGGCGCCGACCCCGTCGGGCAGCATGATGCCGTTGATCCGGTACTGAAGATTGCCGTGCTCATTGCGCACATGCAGTTCGCCGCTCGCAGCCGAGTCCTGCGACACGCCGGGAAATTGCAGCAGCACCTTGTCGAGCGAAGCCTCGGTGCCCTGTGGCAGCGCCTGAATCGCCTCCCGGCTCGCCGCATGGCTGATCGCGCCCGTCGGCGCGGCAATGACGCGACGGGCTTCGTCAAACCGGGCGTTCTTGCCGGAGGCAACTTCGGCTTCCGTCGGCGGCGGTGCGGTCGGAATGGACGGGCGCGAGGTGGCCTCGACCCGCGCGCGGGGGCGAGGCCGCGGTTTCACCTGACGCGGAGCAGTGACTTCGATGGCGGGGAGGGGAGTAGCGCCCGCGGGTGCCGCTGGGGACGAGTTTTGAGTTTGCGAGAGCGCGGGGCTGGCACAACAGGCGAACAGACAAGCCGCCGAACTCGTGCGGTATAGAAGTCTAAGGGGGGACATAAACAGCGGATCCCGATGTCCTCACGCCGAGCCAACTGGTTGACGTGGCGGCGGACGGTCCTGAATGCGATGAACGCGCGAACCGGGGCGGTTCGCGCAAGCGGAGCAATCGCAGGATCAGGAGCGCGGAGGCGCGCGGGGCTGAAAGGCGTTGGGCGTCGAATTCAGACGGACGAATTCAACATCAGCGATCTTAAAGTGGAGGTCGGTCACCTCCGGCAGTATCAGCAACGGCGGGGCCGTCAGGGTCGTGGCATTGGCTTGGGCTACGACAGCGCAGATCGCGCAATCGTCCGGTAACTTGTGATCGGAGCGAGACGGTGAGGGCGATGAAGCGTCGGTGTCGTCAGCGACTTGTTCGGCACGCGCGCCCTCAGACCGATGCAGGCTTGAGGCGCCCGGCGACGGGATCGAAGCGATCTCGTTCGCCGAAGCGTCAACCGTCACTCGATGGAAATGTCCGAACGACAGCAACAACTGGATCGCCATCGCCAGCAATGCCAGGCGCGATCCGTGTTGGATGTTCGATCGAAGCCACTTCATACGCTACGCGCTCCCGACCGGCCGGGAGGTGGCCGCCGCGACGTTACAGTATAACATCAGGGATGGCGCTTCGATGTCAACCCGCTCGCTGATGTCGTCGAAGCGCGCGGTGAAAATGAACTAGCGTTGTGTGATTGGCGCCACGGTCTGAAGATTTCGGCGATCAACGACCTTCGCGCAGCCAGGTCGCGGCGAATGCGCCGAGCAGCAGCAACAGGGTGGTAAGGCCGGTGAACACCGGCAGGACCCCCACGCCTCTGACAACACTGGCGTCGCGCATTTTCACGCCGAGCCAGCCATCGCCATGAAGCACGCTCGAGGAATGCACAGGGACAATGCGCGGCAGGTCGATGCCGGCGCCATCGGTAATGCGCACGGCCTCGCCGCCCGTGGCCTGTGCCAGCGGTTGCAGCAGATCAGTCGTGGAGGTTACTTCCGAAAATTCTTTCGGATTGGCCGGTCCGACATTGATCAGCGCCTTGAGCTCGCCGTCGGTAGCTTGCCACAAGCCCAGCTCGTCGGCCGTCAGCGTCGCGCGCCAGAGACCTGGATCAGCTGCGGCAAGCGTCAGTTGGTGCGTGGCGCCGGATGGTGAAGTCACCGTTACCGGCGCGACGCTATCGGCCATGGTCTGCCGCTCCACCAGCAGATCGTGGCCTTCCGCGCGCAGACGAAGCGCTTCTTCGTCCAGATCGGGTTGCTTCATCAACCAGTGCGACATTCGCCGCAGCAGATCGAGATACGGCCCGCCGCCCTCATAACCGCGTGCCCACAGCCAGATGTGGTCGGTCAACAAGAGCGCAACGCGCCCTTCGCCCGCTCGCGACAACAGCAACAGCGGCTCGCCATTGGCGCCGCTCATCACCGGCGGCGTAATCGCGTTGCGGGTGTCCACAGTGCGAAAGAAGCGGCCCCAATGCGGCGGGCTGTCGGACGAGCCCTCTAGTCCTCGCGTCACCGGGTGACGTTTGCCGACGTCACTGAGTTCGGCACGGAACGGTTTCTCGGTGACGCCGATCGGCTCGGCCGGCAAGACGGCATCAAGAGGGGTTCGCCAGATGCTGGTGTTGGAGGCATAATCCGGCCCGGCGGCGACCAGGACCGCGCCCCCGGCGCGGACATAGCGGGCGACATTGTCGAAATAGGTGTTCAAGAGGACGCCTTGCCGGGCATAGCGATCGAAGATGATCAACTGGAATTCGTTGATCCGCTGCTGGAACAGTTCACGGGTCGGAAACGCAATCAGCGACAATTCATTGATCGCGGTGCCGTCCTGCTTTTCAGGCGGCCGCAGAATCGTGAAATGCACGAGATCGACGCTGGCGTCGGATTTCAGCAGATTGCGCCAGGTGCGCTCGCCCGAATGCGGCTCGCCGGAGACCAGCAGCACGCGCAATTTGTCGCGCACGCCCTCGATTGCGACCACCGCGCGGTTATTGATCCGGGTGAGTTCATTCTCCAGCGGAGAGGCTTCGATTTCGACGATGTTTTGTCCGGCGTGCTTGATGTCAATCGAGATATTGACCGTCTCGCCGCTGGCCACCATCCGCTCACTGGCGACATCGCCGTCGACGCGAACCGTTACCCGCGCCCGCTCGCCTTGCACGCCCTGATCGTCGAGCCGGTAGGTGATGGTCTGTGGCTTGCCGACAATGCCAAAGCGCGGCGCGGCGGTCAGCGCAATCCGGCGATCGCGTTCGTTTTTCGTGCCGGTGATCAGCGCATGTATCGGGGCCCGGAAGCCGACCGCCGCGGCAGCCGCGGGAATATCGTGCACACGCCCGTCGGTAATAAGAAAGGCGCCGGCGACCCGGTCCACCGGTACGTCGGAAAGCGCCGAACTCAACGCGCCGAACAAGCGCGTGCCGTCGGTCTCGCCGTCGGCCTGTCCGCCTTCCACCACGCGCACTTCGAGCCCGGGAATTTTCTTCAGCGTGTCGACCAGTTGCTCCCGGGCCTTGTCGGTCTGGCTGGCCCGATCGCCAAAATTCTGGCTGGGACTCTTGTCGATGACGACGGCGGCCACCGAGGAAAGGGGCTCGCGATCCTCGCGGGTGAAGGAGGGATTGGCGAGCGCCAGGCATAGAAGCCCAAGGGCTGCGATGCGAATGGCGGCGCCCCGACGGCGGCCAAACAGCAACAGCGCCGCGATCGCTGCCGACACGGCGAGCGCGGCCCACAGCGCGACAAGGGGAATGAGAGGAGCAAAAGCGACGCTATATTGCATCACACGCGTTCCCCTGCCCGATAAGGGCGGCAACGATGCCTGCGCGCGGCAAGCCGGAGAGCGATGCGCTTGGATGCGTTCGGCATCGTCATTGGCCCAGCCGTTCGATCAGTGCTGGCGCGTGGACCAGATCAGTCTTGTAATTGCCGGTCAGTGAATACATCACGATATTGACCCCGGCGCGAAATGCGAATTCGCGCTGGCGCGGTTCGCCCGGCGTCAGCGGCAGCATCGGCTGGCCGTCCGGACGCAGCGCCCATGCGCCCGCCAGATCGTTCGAGGTAATGATGATCGGCGAGACACCGTCGCCACCGCGAGCAGGTTTCGCCGCCGTTTCGTCCTCCTCGTCACGCGGCAGTGCCTCGACCCAGGTTTGCCCCGAGGTGAAGCGGCCCGGAAAGTCGCGCAAGAGATAGAAGGTCTTGGTCAGTACGTGTTCGTGCGGCACCGGCTCCAGTTCGGGAATGTCGAGAGAAGACAACAGTTCGCGCAGCGCCATCATGCCCGGCGTCTGCGCAGCGCCATTGCCGCCGGGCGGCGCCTCCAGGGCATCGCGGGTGTCGAACAGCACGGTGCCGCCCTGTTTCATGTAGGCATCGATGCGGTTGATCGCGTCCTGCGGCGGCTTTGGTGCACCGGGCACCACCGGCCAGTAGACCAGCGGGAAGAACGCGAGTTCGTCACGGGCCGGATCGACGCCGATGGGGTCGCCGGCCTCAAGCGCCGTGCGCTGGGCGAGAAACAATGTCAGGCTGGAGAGCCCGGCCTTGACGATATTGTCGACGTCGGCATTGCCGGTGACGACATAGGCCAGCCGGGTCTGCGAGACCGCCTTGAGGGCGAATTCATCGGCGCTCTCGGCATGAGCCCGCGGCATGAGGGCAAGAGCGCATGCGCTGAGCGCGAGCGCCAAGGCCGCGGATGCCGCGCGCCTTCGCCAGAGCGCGCCAAGACCGGCAACAAGCCCGGCACCCAGCAGCGCGACGATCAGCGCATCCAGCAGGAACAACGCGAAGGCCGCTGACAGCAACAGGCCGCGCAGGTCGCGTGGCTCGGCATTGGTGTAATTGGCGCGGCGGGCGCGCAGCCCGGTGAGGTCGAGCGGAACGATGCGATCCGTCGGTGCGAGTGTGTTGACGGCGAGCGGGCCGTCGGCGGGACCATAGAAGCCCGGCATGTGATCGGGACCGGCGCGCCCGGTGAAATCGACGGGCAGCGGCTTGACGCTGGAAGGCGGTGGACCGAACACGCCGAAGCCGTCAAGCGTGCGCAGCGGCGCGACCGTCGCGGCCTTGGGTTGGCCGGCACCTTCCGCCGTCCCCAGGCCCGCCGGTGTTTGCGGACCGGCGCTCGCGATATAGCCGGCGTCATCGACGAGCCGCTTGAGCATCTCGACAAAAGCGCCCGAAGCCGGCAGATCCGACCAGCGCATGTCGGCGCTGACGTGAAACAATACGATCAGTCCCTTGCCGCGGCGCTCGCCGGTCACAAGCGGCGTGCCATCCTCAAGCGATGCCCAGCTTCGTCTTGTCAGCGTCGCATCCGGCTCGGCCAGCACCTGGCGGTTGACGGTGACATCGCGGGGCACGGTGATGCCGGCAAACGGACCATCGGCTGCGAAGGCTGCCAGATGCTGCGGCTTCTCCCAGGTCAGGCTGCCGCCGAGCGTGCGACCCCCGCGTCTCAGCCGGACCGGAACGAGATCGTCGTCCGCCTGCGCCAGTCGCGGGCCAGCGAAGCGCACCAACACGCCGCCCTGCTCGATCCAGCTGTCCATGCGATCACGCATTTCCGGCGCCAGCGTTCCGATATCGGCCAGCACGATCATCGGCAGTTTTTGGTCGAGAAACCGCGTCACAAGCTGTTGCGGTGCGCCGCGATCGCCGAGCCGTACATCGGCGAAAGGTCCGAGCGCGCGGGTGAGATAGAAAGTCGGCGCCAGCAAAGGCTGGGCGGTTTCGCTGGTCGACCCCGATGCGATCCCGACCGCGCGCCGCCGCCAGCGCTTGTCGAGCAGTTGGACAGCGCCGGCCGAGCGCACGCCTGATATTTCCAGCCGTGCCACGTCGTTGCGTAACTCGACCGGAATATTGAAAGCAGTCTCGGTCTCATTGTCGTTGGACGGAAAGTTAAATCGCGCTTCGGTGATCGGAGCCCCCTTCTGATCGAGCGCGCGGACCATCCCGGTGGATACACCGCCATCGCCGCGAAGCACCTTCACCGTCATTTTAGCCGGTGCGTTCTCGGCAGCTACCAACGCCAGGGGTGCGGCCGCGCCGCCCTGATAGACGGTCAGGGACCGGTCGCCGATCACCTTGCCGAGAGCATCGGCAAAATTTTTGCCATGCCCGTCGTCAACGCCATCGCTGAGCCAGGCAATCTCGCAGTCGCCGGTCGCCTTCAAGAAGCGCTCCAGGGCCGGCAACGCCAAAAGCCGATCGACGGCATAAGGCTTCGGCGAAAGCTGGCGTAACGCAACGCGCGCCGTACCGCCGGTCATCAGCGTCAGATCGCGCGTCGGCTCGGAAAGGGATGCGATCGCGACCCCGCGGCGGCTGTTGTCAGCCCGGGTGATCAGTTCATCCGCAGCCTTGACCCTTGTGTCCCAGCTCGACGCCGCGCTCCACCCGTCATCGATCAGAATGAGCACCGGCGCTTTGGAGGCTGCGACATCGGCTTCGGGATTCCACACCGGTCCTGCTGCGGCCAGGATGAGAAGCGCGGCCGCCAGGAGACGAAGGGCAGTCAGCCACCATGGCGTGCGCGCAGGGGTTTCCTCCCTCGGGGCGATGTCGAGCAGCAGGCGGGTCGGCGGGAACTCCACCCGTCGCGGGCGAGGCGGCATCACGCGGAGCCACCACCACAATAACGGCAGACTGACGAGGCCAACCAGCAGGAAGGGTTCGGCAAAAGAGAGAGGCAGGCCGCCGATCATACCCGCTGCCCCGCCTTGATGGTGCGCCGGGCGACTTGCTTGCTGGCCGCCATACCGCCGTGCAGGAATAGCAGGAGTTCGGCGGCCGAACGGCTGGTGTTGTGGGTGGTGAAAAGCCAGCCCAGTTTGCTCGTGGCGGCGCGCATCGCATCCCGATGCAGCGCCAGGCGGGTGGCATAATCTTCAACCCAGTTTTCCGCTCGGCCGGCGGTCACCGCGCTGCCCTGCTCGGGTTCGACAAACTCGATACGGCCGGAATAGGGAAAGCTCTCTTCAGCGGGGTCAACGATCTGGACCAGCGTGCCGTGCGCACCGGATGACGACAGGCGCGCCAGCATTGTTTCGATTTCCGGTACGGGGGACCAGAAGTCCGACAGCAGCACGATTTCCGAAAGCGGCGATGGCACGAAGGAGGGCGGCAGGCTCAGCCGTTCGCTGCTATCATGCAACATGGCCTGCGACATCCGGTCGATCACGCTGCGGCTGGCCGTCGGATTCATCAGGCCGGGGATGCCGACGCGTTCGCCGCCGGCGACCAGGAGTTCAGCCAGCGCGAAGGTGACGATCAGCGTCCGCTCCAGCTTGCTGTCGCGCGCCTGCCGGGACGCGAAGGCCATCGAAGGCGAACGGTCGGGCCACAGCCAGACCGTATGCGCGGCTTCCCATTCCTGTTCGCGCACATAGAGATGATCGTCGCGCGCCGAACGACGCCAATCCACGCGCTGCGACGGTTCGCCGGAAACGAAACGGCGATATTGCCAAAAGCTTTCGCCGGCGCCTGCGCGCCGCCGTCCGTGCAAGCCATGGATCACGTTGGCGGCGATGCGCCGGGCCTCCAGCACCAGGCGTGGCAGCGAAGCGGCCAACATTCGGCTCTCGCCGTCGGCCCGTCTGATCGCCACCAGCTCGGATTTGGCATGCCCGGTCTCTGCGGCCATCAACCGATCCGTGATTTAAGTTGCCGGATCACATCCGGCACGGTGTGGCCCTCGGCACGCGCCGAGAAGGTCAGGGCCATGCGGTGCTTGAGGATCGGCTCGGCGAGATCGAGCACGTCGTCAATCGAAGGCGCGAGCCGCCCGTCCAAGAGCGCGCGGGCGCGAACCGCCAGCATCAGCGATTGGCTGGCGCGGGGTCCCGGGCCCCAGGCGATCAGCTTGCCGGTCTCGCCGCCTTCCGGCCCCGGCCGAGCCGAACGGACCAGCGAGAGGATCGCCTCCACCACGGAATCGCCAACCGGCAAGCGTCTGACCAGCCGCTGCGCCGTCATCAGCGCATCCACGGTCATCGCGGCCTTGGCAAGGGATTCCTCGGCACCGGTGGTCTCGAACAGGATGCGCCGCTCGGCGTCGCGATCGGGATAATCGACGTCGATCTCCATCAGGAATCGGTCGAGCTGCGCTTCGGGCAGCGGGTAGGTGCCCTCCTGCTCCAATGGATTTTGTGTCGCCAGCACGTGAAAGGGCTTGGGCAGGTCGTGGCGGGCGCCGGCAACCGTGACATGCTGCTCCTGCATCGCCTGCAACAGCGCCGACTGCGTGCGGGGGCTTGCGCGGTTGATTTCGTCGGCCATCAGAAGCTGGGCGAATACCGGACCTGCAATAAAGCGGAACGAGCGTTTTCCGGAGGTGCTTTCGTCCAGCACTTCGGCGCCGAGAATGTCCGAGGGCATCAGGTCAGGGGTGAACTGCACGCGCTTGGCATCGAGCCCAAGCGTGATGCCGAGCGTCTCGACGAGCTTGGTCTTGGCCAGGCCCGGAACGCCGATCAGCAGCGCATGTCCGCCCGATAGCACGGTGACAAGGGTGTTCTCGACGACCTTGTCCTGGCCGAAGATCACGGAGGAGACCGCTTCCCTGGCTGCGCGGATCTGGGCGGCAACCTGCTCGGCCGACCGGACGATGACGTCTTCAAGTTTTTCGACGCCGGCCGCGGTTTCTCCCGCGGTCGTCCCGGCGGCACTTATTCCTGCCGTATTGCCAGCCATTCCTCACTCCCGCTGTCGCTAAATCCGGCGTCTGCCCGCCAATTTGCGCCGTCATGCCATGAACCCATGCTAAACCGGTGCATGGCGCATGTGCCCGCTGAATTAAACTATCCCCACATTATCGGCATTTCAGGGTAAGAAATGCATCACGATGTGGCGACCGGAACTGGTTTACCATTTCGGCATTTCGCTCAATCGGCAAGAACACGTGCGAAGAACACCTGCGAAGAACACCACTCCGGGCTATGCACCTGGGATGCCAGACCGGCGGAAACCAACCAGATCATTCTTCAGGACCAGACTTCAGGCAAACCATGGCGAACCAAGGGCAGATCAACAACGGTCTAGAGGGTTTGACGGCGGCCGCCTCCGGCGCGGTCGCCAAGAAGAAGGGGCTGCCGCCGGTCCACCTCTGGAATCCACCCTTCTGCGGCGACCTCGACATGCGGATCGCCAGCGATGGAACGTGGTTTTACATGGGCACGCCGATCGGCCGTGCCGCGCTAGTCCGGCTGTTCTCCACCATTCTCAAGCGCGAGGATGGAAAGCATTTTCTGGTAACCCCGGTGGAGAAGGTAGGCATCCGCGTCGATGATGCGCCGTTCATGGCGGTCGAAATGGTCAAGGAAGAAGACCAAAACGGCTCGGTCCTGAATTTCCGCACCAATGTCGATGACTGGGTGAGGTGCGACGCCGAGCACCGCCTGCGGTTCGAGACGGCGAAAGACGGCGGCCTGATGCCCTATCTCCACGTCCGGGCCGACCTTTGGGCGAAGGTCACGCGCGCCCTCTATTATGATCTGGTTGACATGGGCGAGGAACGGGTGGTCGATGGTCGCCAGAAATTCGGAATCGTCTCGGCCGGCGAATTCTTCGCGATGGCTGATGCGGATCAGGTGAGGAACGCTCGTTGAGTCAGCCGATATTGAATGCCGATCCGGCTGCCGTCAGTTCGGAAGAATTCTTCAAGCGCAGCCGTTCCCGATTGAGCTTCGCCGTGCCGCCCGCGCTTACCGATCCCTCGATCATTCCCGCGAGCGGCGATCCCGACGTAGACGAGTGGCTGCGGGAAGTCGCGCGGGAAAAACCCGTTCGTCCGGCGGCGGTGCTGATCGGCGTGGTCGATCATCCGGAGCCGACCATTCTTTTGACCCAGCGCGCCGCCCACTTGAACGATCATGCCGGACAGATCGCCTTTCCCGGGGGCAAGATCGACGCCACTGATGCCTCGCCGGTGGAGGCTGCGTTGCGCGAGGCGGAAGAGGAGATCGGACTTAACCGCTCCTTTGTCGACCCGCTCGGCTATCTCGACGTTTACGCCACGCCCTTCGGCTTTCGCATCCTACCGATGGTCGCGCGGGTCAGGCCGGGCTTTGAATTGAACATCAATCATGGCGAGGTGGCTGACGCCTTCGAGGTCCCGCTGTCGTTTCTGATGGACCCGATCAATCACCAGCTGCGCAGTGGCGAACTCCGCGGCAAGCCGCGCTCCTTCTATGCAATGCCGTTTGAGGAGCGGAATATCTGGGGCGCCACCGCCGGCATCCTGCGCCGTCTGTATGAACGGCTCTGCGGGCCATGATCCGTCCGGCGCTGACCGAGCTCGGCATCTTTCTGATCCCGTTCGCGGCCTATGCGCTATTTCTGGTCGCCACGCGCGCCGGGCTTTTGAGCCCGCTCTCCTGGCCACTACCCCTGGTCCTGAAACTGTCTGGCGTCTCGCTGGTGCTGGTGGCGGCCAGCCTGTTCCTGCTGGCGCAATATTCCGGCGCGCCGCCGAATTCGACCTACGTCCCGGCGCATATGGAGAACGGCAGGTTCGTTCCGGGAGCTGAAAAATGAGCGGGCCGAGGATCCTCTCGCCCGACCAAGTGCCCTGGCTCGTTTCCGGCCCGACCCACCGCGTGCTGGCGCTGCTCAACACGGACGGCGGCGAGGCGCGGGTGGTCGGCGGGGCGGTGCGCAACGCGTTGATGAAATTGCCGGTGGCCGACATCGATATTGCCACCACCGTCCGGCCCGAGGAGGTGATACGGCGTGCGAAGGCTGCCGGCATCAAAAGCGTCCCGACCGGGATCGATCATGGCACCGTCACGCTTGTCATCGAGGGACGCCCCTTCGAGGTGACGACGCTGCGCGAAGATATCGAGACCTTCGGGCGCAAGGCCAAGGTCGCCTTTGGCCAGGATTGGTTGCGTGACGCCGAGCGCCGCGACTTCACCATCAATGGTCTTTCGCTCGATGCGCAGGGCCGGGTGCATGACCATGTCGGCGGACTCGCGGACATCGAAGCGCGGCGGGTGCGGTTCATCGGTGATCCCGACCAGCGCATCGCCGAGGATTATCTGCGGGTGTTGCGGTTCTTCCGCATTCACGCCGCCTATGGCGCGGGCGAGCCTGACCGCGCGGGCTATCTCGCCTGCCTTCGCGCCCATGAGGGACTGGCGACGCTGTCGGCCGAGCGGGTGCGGATGGAAATCCTCAAATTGATTGTGGCCGACGGCGCGCAAAGCGCCGTCGCGGCGATGGCCGAGGCAGGCATCCTGCTGTCGATCCTGGGTGGCGTCAGCTATGCCGGGCCGCTTGCCGCAATGATCGAGAGGGAGCGCGAATTCGGCCTGCCGGCAAACGCGATGCGACGGCTGGCAGCGCTCGCGGTGGCCGTTACCGAAGACGCAAAACGCCTGGCTGTGCGATTGCGGCTCAGCAATGCCGAAGCCAAGGCGCTGGATTCCATGGGTCACCGCTGGTGGCGGCTGCCCGGCATGGACGAGGCGAGGGCGCGCCGCAGACTCTATCGGCTGGGCGAGGAGCGTTATCGCGATCGCCTGCTATTGGCGTGGGTGCGGAGCGGCGGCCGGGACGACCCGGCGCCCTGGCGCGATCTCCTCAGTCTGCCGAAGCGCTGGACGATACCGACTTTTCCGTTGAAGGCCGCTGATCTCATCGCACGCGGCATTGCCGAGGGGCCCCAGCTCGGGCACGGGCTGACGCTCGCCGAGGATGCCTGGATGGCGGCGGATTTTCCGGAAGATGCAGCCTTGCTGGCTGGCATCGCCGATCAGACCGTGGCAAGGCTCAACCGTGATCCGAAAGGGTGAGCGTGACTAGGGTGTTTGAATAGTTACGTAGCGACAAAGCGAGAGACCGACGTGCGAGACCGAAGATTTCGGTCGCAAGGCGTGAAACAAGGAGACATCACATGGCGGCGGTATTGAAGAACTACATTGGCGGCGCTTGGATCGAAGGCTCCGGCACCACACGCAACGTCAATCCGTCCAACACCGACGACATTGTCGGCGAATACGCCCGCGCGGACAAAGTGCAGGCCGCCTCGGCCGTGACGGCAGCGAAAGAGGCCTTTGCATCCTGGTCCGTTTCGACACCGCAGGTCCGTTACGATGCGCTGGCCAAGATCTCGGCTGACATCCTCGCGCGAAAGGAAGAGTTCGGTCGGCTGCTCGCCAGGGAAGAGGGCAAGACGTTGCCGGAAGCCGTCGGAGAGGTCGCAAGGGCAGGCCAGATCTTCGCGTTCTTCGCCGGCGAGGCGCTGCGCCTGACCGGGGAGAAGGTGGCGTCGGTGCGTCCGGGCATCGACGTCGAGATGACGCGCGAACCATTGGGCGTCGTCGCTCTGATCACCCCGTGGAATTTCCCGATCGCGATTCCCGCCTGGAAAATCGCGTCTGCGCTATGCTACGGAAACACGGTCGTCTTCAAGCCGGCCGACCTGGTCCCCGGCTCGGGGCACGCGCTGACCGAGATCATTGCAAAGTCAGGTATCCCAGCCGGCGTGTTCAATCTGGTCATGGGATCGGGCTCCGTCGTCGGCCAGACTTTCCTTGAGCATCCCGAAGTCGTCGCGGTTTCCTTCACCGGTTCCGTCAGCACCGGACGCAGGATCGCGCAGGCATGCGTCGGCGGCGACCGCATGAAGAAATTCCAGCTGGAGATGGGAGGTAAGAATCCCCAGGTCGTGCTCGACGACGCCGATCTCAAGGTGGCGGTGGAGGCGGCCGTCAACGGCGCCTACTTCTCGACCGGCCAGCGCTGCACGGCGGCGTCCCGGTTCATCGTCACCGAGGGGATCCACGATCGCTTCGTCGCTGCGTTGACCGAGCGCCTGGAGGGCCTTGTCGTCGACGACGCGCTGAAAGCCGGCGTTCAGATCGGCCCGGTCGTCGATCAAAACCAGCTCGATCAGGACCTGCGTTACATCGAGGTCGGCAAAGGCGAGGGCGCGAAGCTGCACTGGGGCGGTGCACTCCTCAAGCGCGAAACCGCAGGCTTCTATCTGCAGCCGGCGCTCTTCACCGAGGCAAGCAACAGCATGCGCATCTCGCGCGAAGAAATCTTCGGCCCGGTCGCCAGCGTCATCCGCGTCAAGACATACGAGGAAGCGCTTGCCGTCGCGAACGATACGGATTTCGGCCTCTCCGCCGGGATCTGCACGACCAGCCTGAAATACGCCTCGCATTTCAAGCGGCATAGCGAGGCCGGCATGGTGACGGTCAATCTGCCGACGGCAGGCGTCGACTATCATGTGCCGTTCGGCGGCCGGAAGGGTTCGAGCTACGGTGCGCGCGAACAGGGGACCTACGCACGCGAGTTCTTCACGACCGTCAAGACCGCCTACATCTTTCCGGGCTGATAGGCGGCGCCGACGCAACATCGGCGTCGATTGCTCGGCGGTCAGTCGCGTTGCCTATGCCTGGGTTTTTCGGTCTCGTCTTCTAAACGAGCCGCGCGTTGATCGTTCAAAGGCTACTGAAAAAGCCTATCTGCCGTCATTCCGGGCTCGCGCGGAAGGACTAGCCGAATGGAAGGGTGCACCGTGGAACAATCCCAGCTGGCCGAACGAATATTGGATAACGCGGCCGACGCGATGATCTATGCCGATCGCGCGGGCAGGATACAACGGTGGAATCCCGCCGCTACCGAGTTGTTCGGTTACTCATCGGATGAGGCACTCGGCCAAAGCCTCGATCTGGTCATTCCCGAACATTTGCGTGCCGCGCACTGGCGCGGTTTCAACGCCGCGATGACTAACGGCGTGATGAAGCTCCAGGGTCGGCCAACCCTGACCCGCGCGTCGCACAAGGGCGGTCGGAAGCTCTATGTCGAGATGACGTTTGCGATCGTGGAGGACAACGGCGAAGTGCTTGGCTCGGTGGCGGTTGCGCGGGACGTAACCGAACGCATCGAAAAAGAGCGGGCCGCGGCTCACCGCTCTTGAAACGGACCTCGGAACGACCTCTTGGAGCCCGGGGGATGATCCGGTGAAGGCCCGCGAGTGCCCCTTGGGCGCCGGCCGATTTGGCAGCAGGGCTGCTGCTACTGTGTTATGATTTGTTGGTGGCCCGACGGCTGATTGTCCGAATGGTCCGCAAAGCTGATAGATCATCACCATCAGGAGCTGGCGATGACATCGATTGACGAACGGTTTCTTGAAGCCAAGATGACCCAGATCGAGCAAGCCCGAGCCTGGAGCCCGCGCGTCATCTCCAAGTTCGAAATGTTGATCCGCAGCGGCGACGAGGTCAGTGTCTACCGCGCCAACCCCTTGGCGTTTGCGCGTGATCGCGGCGTGGCAGAGCCTGAGTCGATCGATCTGTTCCTCCACGCCGCTCGCGCCGGCCTGGTCGACCTGCATTGGGACATTCTATGCCCTCATTCGGGCCTGGTGCTCGAAAGCTTCGGCAAGCTCCGGGCGCTCCGAAGCCATTTCGTCTGCGGCCTATGCGATATCGACGGTCAGACAGACCTTGACGACTTTATCGAGGCTTCCTTCTCGGTCTCTCCGCAAGTTCGGCGGCTCGCGTTGCATGATGTTGACAACCTCTCGATTGAAGACCTGCACTGGAAGCTGAAATTCGCGGACAGCGGGCGGCTACCCGGCGGACAAACCCGGTTTGTTGATGTCTTGCGCACTCTTGTGCGCGGCATGACCTATTTGTCACCCGGCGTGACGACGACGCTGCATACCGAGATCGGGCCCGGCGCCATCGCGGGCGTCAATGTCCAGACGCAGGCTGGCTTCATGCTACCAGTTGTGGACCCATCCAGTGCTGTCGGATCTGTGCCTAACACTCCAACGGTTGTCCGCGTCACCTACGATGGGCAGCGCTTCACGTCCGCTCTTTCGGCCGTGTCATCCGGGCCTGTGGTCTTCGAGATTAACAACATCAGCTCCAAGCGTGGTTCGCTACTCCTGATCAACTGGCCGCCAGAGATCGTGACCATGCCAGAGAAGCCGACACTTGAGTTCGACCCCTATGTGTCCGGCGGCATGCTGTTGACGCGGCAGACCTTCCGCAAGCTCTTCCGCTCCGAGCGTGTGGATGAGGAGGAAGGCCTCGGCGTCCGGCAGGTGACTCTGTTGTTCACCGACTTGAAAGGCTCGACCGCACTTTACGAGCATCTCGGCGATCTTAATGCCTATGCGCTGGTACGGGAACACTTCGCCTTGCTCGACGCAGTCGCCCATCGGCATGCCGGTGCAATCGTGAAGACCATCGGCGATGCGGTAATGGCAGCGTTCTCACGGCCGGTCGACGCCGTGGCGGCGGCGCTCCAGATGTTGCATGAAATCGGCCGGTTCAACCACGAGCACGGCCAACCAGCGATCATTCTCAAGATGGGCGCCCACTGCGGGCCGTCCATTGCCGTGACCCTCAACGAAAATCTCGACTACTTCGGCCAGACGGTGAACATAGCCGCGCGGGTGCAGTCATTCGCGGATGCGGGGGAAATCTGTCTAACGGAGGCACTCTATACAGCGCCCGGCGTTCGTGAGCTGTTGATGGCCCGGGACGTCGAGGGCTTCGAAGCGCCGCTGCGCGGTGTCGAGGGGAGCGCACGAGTCTATCGCGTTACTGGTCGACCGTAGGGGTGGCCGGCGTAAGGCAGGCCGCACCTGACAACATCGATATCACCTTGAGGTACAGATTCTTCAACGTCGACAACATCCGCACGGTGGATTTCCAAGGCTTTCAAAGCGAGTCGCGGTTTAGATCGCACTCTCTACTCGGCGGTATCACGTTCAACTTCGGTGCACCGCCTTCGCCCTCATCGCCTCGCTAAAGGGAAAGTTACCCGAACCGAAGCGCTCCACGCAGGCAGCAAAGGCGATCCAGCAGCCGGCGGATCATTCCTGATGGCTTCGTCCGACAATTTGTTCCGCGGCAGGTTGCGGTATATTTTTTCATGGAGCACTTTCGATAAGCGATGTTCCTGTTGCTCCCGGCCGGACGATACGGTGGAATGAGCCGCCCGACGTAGCGTCGGAGTGGGAGGAAAAAATGAAAATCAGTTTTGGATACAGTGCGGCTTTGGTATTGGCATTCGCTGCAACGTCCGCTTCGGCGGCCCCGATGACCTGCAGCGGCGATGGTCTGATGAAAGCCAGCGCTGCGGTTACGGCCATGCCGATGGGAACGCCGGCTCGCGCGACGGACGACAAGCAGATCGCCGCAGCAAACACTGCCATGAGCAACGGCAATATGAGGGCCTGCAACAAGGCACTGGCGGGCATTAAGACTGGGAAGAAGTAGAAGAGGAACGGGCAGCGGAGGCTCACTTCGGTGAGTTTCCGCTGTTGTCCCTTGAGCCTTCAAATGGATTATCGCCTATCTGATAGGCGATAATCGGTCCCCTGACGCCGCCGGATTATCGGTACACGGCCATTTAAGGCCATTTCACTTCGGGCGGCATCGATGAGAGGATGGAATCCACATTGCCCCCGGTCTTCAATCCGAAAATCGTGCCGCGGTCGTAAAGCAGGTTGAACTCGACATAGCGTCCGCGCCGGATCAATTGCTCATCCCGATCTTCCACCGTCCATGGCGTTGAAAGATTTCGCCGCACCAGTTCGGGATAGATCGCCAGGAAAGCGCGGCCGACGCCCTGCGTGAAGGCGAGGTCAGCCTCCCAGTCGCCGCTGTCATGCCAGTCATAGAATATGCCGCCGATGCCGCGCGCTTCCTTGCGATGCGGCAAATAGAAATAGTCGTCGCACCATTTGCGATATTTCTCGTAAGGCGCGATCGCGGCATGGGCGTCGCAGGCGCGCTGCATCGCCTGGTGGAAGGCGATCGCGTCGGCGTCTTCCTGGCTGCGGCGTCGATCGAGTACCGGCGTCAAATCCGCGCCGCCGCCAAACCAGGCCTTGGTGGTGACGACAAAGCGCGTGTTCATATGCACGGCCGGCACATGCGGATTACGCAGATGCGCGATCAGGGAAATGCCGGAAGCCCAGAAGCGCGGGTCTTCGGAAGCGCCGGGAATTTGCGCACGAAATTCGGGCGCGAATTCGCCATGAACGGTGGAGCAATGCACGCCGACCTTCTCGAACAGGCGTCCGCGCATCATGCTCATCACGCCGCCGCCGCCGGGCTGCCCGGTATGGTCTGTCCGATTCCATGGCGTGCGAACAAAACGCCCGGCATCGCCTGGATAAAGCGCGAGCGGCGCTTCATCTTCGAGCTGCTCGAAAGCCCTGCAGATATCATCGCGCAAATGCTCAAACCAGCTCCTGGCGCGTGCCTTGCGATCCTCGATGACCGATGTGTCCATGTTAGTTCCCGGATGTGGACGCGCTCTCGCTGCGCATTTTTCCTATCTGCCTTTCCGGGGCGATGCCACCTTGTCCGCGCAAAGCGCGGGCCGATGACAGGCTCCGCATCGAACCCGGAATCTCGAGATCCGGTCTGGTCCTTCGAACCATCCCGGCATGACCTGACTACTCCTGCGGGCCGAAATAGGCGCAGCTTTCGTTGCAGCTATCGCGGTGGACGCTGACCTTGGCGAGGCGGCCGAGTGGAGCGATGCGGTCAAAGATGAAGCGCGACAGGTTCTCAAGCGTCGGCAGGCCGAGCCCCTCGACCTTGTTGAGCAGTTTGTGGTCGAGCATGGAGCGGATTTCGACAAGACGCCGCTCGACCAGCCCGAGATCGAGCACCATGCCGGTCGTGGGCTCCGGCACGCCGCGGATCGTGATCTCGGCGCGGAACGAATGGCCGTGGATCTCCTGGCTCGCATCGCCGAGTGTCGTGCCCGACAGCGCATGCGCCGCCTCGAACCGGAACGATTTCGTCAATTCCCACATCGGTTGTTCCAAACTTGTTATCGGATGCCCAGCGTCTTGTGCGTCTGCAGGCTGAGCCGCCAGCGCGGATGGCGCAGGCAATAATCAATGGTGCGCGCGGTATTGTCGGCCAATTGAGGCCCGTCCATCGGTTGCAACGAAAACCGCTCGAAGTCCAGACCGGCATAACTCTCCGGCATGGCGCCATCCTGCGGATAGACCAGTTTGAGTTCGTGGCCGCGCCGGACCAGAAGGTCGGCGCCCGACTTCGGGCTGACGCAGATCCAGTCAATGCCGGCGGGCGGGGTGATGGTGCCGTTGGTTTCGACGCCGATCTCAAAGCCGTGGGCGTGCAGCGCTTCGATCAGGGCCGGGTCGACCTGCAACAGGGGTTCGCCGCCGGTCAGGATCACATAGCGGCCGATTTCGCCGCCGGTCCATTGGCCAGCAATGGTTCGGGCGAGATCGGAGGCCTCAGGATAGCGGCCGCCGAAGGTGCCGTCGGTGCCGACGAAATCGGTATCGCAGAACTGGCAGGTGGCGGAGGCGCGGTCCTGTTCGCGGCCGCTCCACAGGTTGCAGCCGGCAAAGCGGCAGAACACCGCCGCCCGCCCGGCATGGGCGCCTTCGCCCTGGAGCGTCAGAAATATCTCCTTCACGGCGTAACTCACGGCGCCCCCATTTCGGAAGCGGCGGGTTTGGTCTGCCGCAAGGCCTCACCCACTGCCATGGCCGCGGCCATCGCCACATTGAGCGAGCGCAAATCTGGCCGAATCGGAATCACCACCCTTGCGTCGGCGGCCGCGGCGACCTGATCCGGGACGCCGGCCGTCTCCCGGCCGAACAGCAGGATGTCGTCGGGGGCGTATTGGTATTGCAGATAGGATTGGCTCGCCTTGGTGGTGAACAGGACCAGCCGGAAGGGGGCCTGCTGCCGCCATTGCTCGAATTTTGACCAGGAATCGTGCCGCGTGAGCGAGACCTGATCCAGATAGTCCATTCCGGAGCGGCGGAAATGCCGGTCGGAAACCGGGAATCCGGCGGGCTCGATAATGTGCGTGGCCACGCCGAGGCAGGCGCAGAGCCGCAGAATCGTTCCCGTGTTCTGGGGAATGTCGGGCTGGTAAAGCGCAATCTGCATGGGGTGGTGTCGCCTCGTGGTGATGATGCCCTGTCACCATAAAATCGCGGTACGGCGCGGAATTAGTGCATTGCACGCTCCGGAGCCGATAGCGGGCTTGCGCTCGTCCGGCAAGGGTGCCAATAGAACGATTCTGGACTACTTGTTCCGCCACGATTTGGGGGTGGAAGGGGGTCTTTCTGCCGCCGCGGGGGTCGCGGGCGCCGGCAGCCTTCCCTGGGGTTGCATGCTTCGCATGGATGTTGCCTGGGGCGGGTCCGCCGGCTGCAGCTGAGAAAGGGTTTGGAATCGTGACGACAGCGTCTTCGGCGGGCTCGACACGCCGTGATTTCCTTTTTGTTGCAACTGGAGTCGCCGCCGCCGTCGGTACGGTGGCGACGGTGTGGCCGCTCGTTTCCCAGATGAATCCGGACGCCTCGACAATCGCAGCCGGCGCACCGATCGAGGTCGATCTTACGCCGATCGCCGAAGGACAGGACATCAAGGTGTTCTGGCGCGGCAAGCCGATCTATATCAGCCATCGCACCAAGAAGCAGATCGAGGAGGCCCGCGCGGTCCCGGTCGCCAGCCTGCCCGACCCGCAATCGGATCAGTCCCGGGTCAAGGACGGCCACGATCAGTGGCTGGTCGTGATCGGCATCTGCACCCATCTTGGCTGCATTCCGATTGCCCATGAAGGCAATTATGACGGCTTCTTCTGTCCCTGCCACGGCTCCCAGTACGACTCTTCGGGTCGTATCCGCCAGGGGCCCGCGCCGGCCAATCTGGCTGTGCCGCCGTACCAGTTCGTTTCCGACACCAAAATCCAGATCGGCTGAGGCCTGGGGCTGCCTGCTCCGAGACTTTAACCCTTCTCGTCGCCTTATTTCCCCAGGGATCGCATTATGAGCGGACCATCCAACTACCAGCCGACCAATCCCGCCTTGCAGTGGCTTGAGCGGCGTCTGCCGATCATCGGCCTCGTCCACTCGTCGTTCGTGGCCTATCCGACGCCGCGCAACCTGAACTACTGGTGGACCTTCGGCGCCATCCTCTCGATGATGCTCGCGGTGCAGATCCTGACCGGCGTGATCCTGGCGATGCACTACACGCCGGAGGCCACCATGGCCTTCCACTCGGTGGAAAGCATCGTCCGCGACGTGAACTTCGGCTGGCTGTTGCGCAATACCCACGCTGCCGGCGCCTCGATGTTCTTCTTCGCGGTCTATATCCATATGTTCCGCGGGCTCTATTACGGGTCATACAAGGAGCCGCGCGAGGTGCTGTGGATCCTCGGCGTCATCATTTACCTCCTGATGATGGCCACCGGCTTCATGGGCTACGTGCTGCCCTGGGGTCAGATGAGCTTCTGGGGCGCTACGGTCATCACCAATCTGTTCTCGGCGATTCCCTATGTCGGCGAGAGCATCGTGACGCTCTTGTGGGGCGGCTATTCGGTCGGCAATCCGACGCTGAACCGCTTCTTCTCGCTGCACTATCTCCTGCCGTTCGTGATCGCCGGCGTCGTGGTGCTGCATATCTGGGCGCTGCATGTGGTCGGTCAGAACAACCCGGCGGGCGTCGAGGCCAAGACCGAGAAGGATACGGTGCCGTTCACGCCTTATGCGACCATCAAGGATGCATTCGGCATTTCCTGCTTCCTGATCTTCTTTGCCTGGTTCATCTTCTACATGCCGAACTACCTCGGCGATGCGGACAACTACATTCCCGCCAACCCCGGCGTGACCCCGGCGCACATCGTGCCCGAATGGTACTACCTGCCGTTCTACGCGATCCTGCGTTCGATCCCGAACAAGCTCGCCGGCGTGCTGGCGATGTTCTCGGCGATCGTCGTGCTCGCCTTCCTGCCCTGGCTCGATAGCGCCCGGACACGCTCCTCGAAATATCGCCCGCTCGCCAAGCAGTTCTTCTGGATCTTCGTGGTCGTCTGCATTGGACTTGGCTGGCTCGGAGGCAAGCCGCCGGAAGGCATCTATGTCATTGCCGGCCGCGTGCTGACGTTCTGCTATTTCGCCTACTTCCTGATCGTGCTGCCCCTGCTCAGCCGCATCGAACGGCCGCGTCCGCTGCCTAATTCGATCGCTGACGACGTGCTGGCCAAGACCGGCAGCAAGACCGCGCCGATGGTCTCGACCGTGATCGCGCTCGCGATCGCCGGCTCGCTGTTCGCCGGAAGCGCGACGGATGCCCGCGCCGCCGAGCATAATGATGTGCCGCCTTCGGTGAAATGGTCGTTCGCCGGCCCCGTCGGCACGTTCGATCGCGGTTCCCTGCAGCGCGGGCTGAAGGTCTACAAGGAAGTCTGCGCAGCCTGCCACAGCCTGAACTACGTCGCCTTCCGCAATCTCGCCGATGCCGGCGGTCCGGGCTTCTCGACGGCGCAGGCCGCAGCCTTCGCGTCGGAATACAAGGTCAAGGACGGTCCGAACGATCAGGGCGAAATGTTCGAGCGCCCCGGCCGCCCGGCGGACTATTTCCCGGCGCCATTCCCGAACGAGCAGGCGGCACGCGCCGCCAATGGCGGCGCGGCGCCTCCGGACCTCTCGCTGATCACCAAGGCGCGTTCCTATGAGCGCGGCTTCCCGCAGTTCATCTTCGACTTCTTCACCCAGTTCCAGGAGCAGGGCCCGAACTACGTCAACGCGCTCCTGCAGGGTTTCGACGAAAAGGTACCGGCGGATGTCACGATTCCGCAGGGCTCGTACTACAACAAGTATTTCCCCGGTCATGCCATCAAGATGCCGAAGCCGCTATCCGACGGGCAGGTGACCTTTGATGACGGCTCGCCGGCCACGGTGGCGCAGTACGCCCATGACGTCACCACTTTCCTGATGTGGGCCGCCGAGCCCCACATGGAAGCGCGGAAGCGGCTGGGGCTACAGGTCTTCGTGTTCCTGATCCTGCTGACCGGTCTGCTCTACTTTACCAAGAAGAAGGTCTGGGCCGACGCCCACTGATCGCTTCACTGGCTTGTCACGAAAAAGCCCCCGCCTTGGCGGGGGCTTTTTTATTTGAGCGGCGCCACTAACTATGACTTCGTTACCCTTGAGGCGTGGCGGTCGCGCAGTGGGAATGGCAGGGGTGCAATTGCGTCGCCGTCGTACTCGGGACAAGATAGCGGACAAGCATCGCAAAGGCACCGGGAGGAGTTCATGGGCACCCACGTTTCGTTCAAGCGACCCGACGGCAAGGACGCCACCGGCTATCTGGCCAATGCGGCGCGCGGTAATGCGCCTTGTGTGGTCGTGATCCAGGAATGGTGGGGACTGTCCGAACAGATCAAGGGACTCTGCGACCGCTTCGCCATTGCCGGCTTCGATGCACTGGCGCCGGACCTCTACAAGGGCGTGGTGGTGCCGTACCACGACACGGAAGCGGCCACCAAGCAGATGAGCTCGCTGGATTTCATGGACGCCACTACCCAAACGGTGCGCGGGGCTGCGCAATATCTCGCGCGCAATGGTGCGAAGGTCGGTCTCACCGGCTTTTGCCTGGGTGGCGCGGTCACCATCATCGGCGCAACCAAAATTCCGGAGCTGGCCGCAGGCGTGGTGTTCTATGGTATTCCGCCGGAAGCCGCCGCCAAGCCGTCCGACGTGAAGATTCCGCTGCAGGCGCATTTCGCCAACAAGGACGATTGGGTCACGCCGCAGGCCGTCGATGCTTTCGAAAAGGCCATGAAGGAAGCCGGAAAGTCGCTGGAATTGTTCCGCTACGACGCCGAGCACGCTTTCGTCAACGAGCAGCGCGTTTCCGTGCATGACCGCGCGGCCGCGGAGCTCGCCTGGGGCCGCGCCACCACGTTCTTTGCCAAACATCTGGGATAATCGAACACCTTGGCCTCCTACATCATCCGCCCCGCCCGGATCGAGGATGCTCCCGCAGCCTGCACGATCCTGAGGCGCTCGATCGAAGAACTCTGCGAAAGCGATCACCATCGCGATCCCCGGATTCTGGCGCAATGGCTCGAAAGCAAGGTGCCGGAAAACGTCGCGCAGTGGATCCTCGACCCCAACAATAGGGTGCTGGTGGCGGTCGAGGAGGACACCATGCTGGCGGTCGGCGCGGTCAGGACGAACGGCGAAATCACGCTGAACTATGTGTCACCGGACGCTCGCTTCCGGGGCGTCAGCCGCGCGCTCCTGGCCCATCTGGAAGGCATCGCGCGCGAGTTCGGCAATGACACCTGCTATCTGATGAGCACCGAGACGGCGCGGCGGTTCTATTTTTCCGCCGGCTATGAACAGGTCGGCCCGCCCGAGGGCAAGTTCGGCACCACCTCGTCCTATCCGATGCGCAAACACCTCACCGTGACGCCGAGCTGGCGGCTTTGAGGCGCCCTCCGGATCGTCGCCGGGCTTGACTTGCGGCGTCATCAATGGTGACTTGCCGGCCATGAGCACCGCGCTGCGCCAAATCCGTCTCTGGTGGCCCACCTCCTGAAGGTGGCCGGTGCGATTTCATTTGTCGTCGTCGAAGGCCGTCATCGCAGTACGACGGCCTTTTCGTTTGTCCTGTGTGGCGTTTCCTCGGCAGATTTCGTAAGAGGATCACATGAACAGGACCGTTTTTTCCCTTCCGGCCCTTAGCGACTACAAGACCCATGGCGGCCTTGCCGTGTCGCGGACGGTTGAACAGTTTTCCGGCGGCGCCAACCGGTTGGATGATCTGATCGAACTGTTGGACCGCCGCCGCGGCGTGGTGCTGTCGTCGGGTACGACCGTCCCCGGCCGCTATGAGAGCTTCGATCTCGGCTTTGCCGATCCGCCGCTGCAACTGGAAACCGCCGGCACCCATTTTTCCCTTCAGGCCCTCAATCCGCGCGGCGAGGTGTTGATCGCCTTCCTCGGCGAGAAGCTGAGCGAGCCCTCCGCAGTGATCACCGAGCGGAGCGCCACGCGGCTTGCGGGCCACGTCCTGCGCGGTCCAGCGCCCGTCGAAGAGGACCAGCGCACCCGCCGCGCCAGCGTCATGTCGCTGGTGCGCGATCTCGTGGCGGTGTTCGGGGCCAAAGACGATCCGATGCTCGGTCTGTTCGGCGCCTTTGCCTATGATCTGGTGTTCCAGATCGAGGATCTGGTGCAGAAGCGCCAGCGCGAAGCCGACCAGCGCGACATCGTGCTCTATATTCCGGATCGCCTGCTCGCCTATGACCGCGCCACCGGACGCGGCGTGATCCTGTCCTACGAATTTGCCTGGAACGGTCGCTCCACGAATGGGCTTTCACACCAGACTGGCGAGAGCGTCTATGCGCGCACCCCGCGCCAGGGCTATTCCGATCACGGTCCGGGTGAGTATCAGGCAACGGTGGAGACGGCGCGCGCCGCCTTCGCGCGCGGCGACCTGTTCGAAGCAGTGCCCGGGCAATTATTCGCCGAGCCCTGCGAGCGTTCGCCGGCCGAAGTGTTCCAGCGGCTGTGCCGCATCAACCCGTCGCCCTACGGCGCGCTGATGAATCTCGGCGATGGCGAGTTTCTGGTTTCGGCGTCGCCGGAAATGTTTGTCCGCTCCGACGGCAGCCGGGTCGAGACCTGTCCGATCTCCGGTACGATCGCACGTGGCGTTGATGCCATCGGCGATGCCGAGCAGATTCGCCAATTGCTGAATTCGGAGAAGGACGAATTCGAACTCAACATGTGCACCGATGTCGATCGCAACGACAAGGCGCGCGTCTGCGTTCCGGGAACGATCAAGGTCCTGGCGCGCCGGCAGATCGAAACCTATTCCAAGCTATTCCACACCGTCGATCACGTCGAGGGCATCCTGCGGCCGGGCTTTGATGCGCTCGATGCCTTCCTGACGCACGCCTGGGCCGTCACTGTCACCGGCGCCCCCAAATTGTGGGCGATGCAGTTCGTCGAAGACCATGAGCGTTCGGCGCGCCGCTGGTATGCCGGGGCGATCGGCTGCGTCAATTTCGACGGCACGATCAACACCGGGCTCACCATCCGCACCATCCGCATGAAGGATGGCCTCGCCGAGGTCCGGGTCGGCGCCACCTGCCTGTTCGATTCCGATCCGGTCGCCGAAGATCGCGAGTGCCAGGTCAAGGCCGCCGCGCTGTTCCAGGCGTTGCGGGGCGATCCGGCCAAGCCGCTCTCGACCTTTGCGCCGGACGCCTCCGGCTCCGGCAAGCGCGTGCTCCTGATCGATCATGACGACAGCTTCGTGCACATGCTGGCGGATTATTTCCGGCAGGTCGGCGCCGAGGTCTCCGTGGTCCGCCACGTCCATGCGAAGGACATGCTGACGCAGAACAAATACGATCTGCTGGTGCTTTCGCCGGGGCCGGGCCGGCCGGAGGATTTCGCCATCGCGCGCACCATTGATCTGGCGCTCGACAAAAACCTGCCGATCTTCGGCGTCTGCCTCGGCGTGCAGGCGATCGGCGAATATTTTGGCGGTCAGCTTGGGCAATTGACCCAGCCCGCCCATGGCCGGCCCTCGCGTATCCAGGTGCGCGGCGGCCGCCTGATGCAGAATCTGCCGAACGAGATCGTGATCGGCCGCTACCACTCGCTTTATGTCGAGCGCGACAGCATGCCGGACGTGCTCACCGTGACCGCGAGCACCGAGGATGGCGTGGCGATGGCGATCGAGCACAAGACGCTCCCGGTTGGCGGCGTTCAGTTTCATCCGGAATCCCTGATGTCGCTCGGCGGCGAGGTGGGCCTTCGCATCGTGGAAAATGCGTTCAGGCTGAATGCGGGGTGAGGGCGGACGGACCTTCGGCGCCGGGAAATGATGCTAGAAAATACTTCGCCGTCATTCCGGGGCGGCGTAGCGAACCCGGAATCCCGAGATTCCGGGTTCGATGCTGGCGCATCGCCCCGGAATGACGAGTCCAACGCCAATCGGGATCCCGAGCTCCCGCTCGATTCTAAGTCCAAAAGGTTCAAGAGAGCGCCATGACGTTTGAACTCGATATCAAGTCGACCGTCCGTACCATCCCGGACTATCCGAAAGCTGGCATCCTGTTCCGGGACATCACGACGCTGCTTGCCAATCCGCGAGCGTTTCGCCGCGCCGTCGACGAACTGGTGCACCCCTGGGCCGGCAACAAGATCGACAAGGTGGCGGGCATCGAGGCGCGCGGCTTCATCCTGGGCGGCGCGGTGGCCCATCAGCTCTCCGCCGGCTTTGTGCCGATCCGCAAGAAAGGCAAGCTGCCGCATACCACCGTCAGGATCGCCTATTCGCTGGAATATGGCCTGGACGAGATGGAGATGCATGCCGATGCCATCCAGCCCGGTGAGCGCGTCATTCTGGTGGATGATCTGATCGCCACCGGCGGCACCGCCGAGGGCGCGGTCAAGCTGCTTCGCCAGATCGGCGCGGATGTGGTGGCTGCCTGTTTCATCATCGATCTGCCCGATCTCGGCGGCGCCGACAAATTGCGGGCGATGGACGTGCCGGTGCGGACGCTGATGACCTTCGAGGGCCATTAAGGCCTACGGCCGCTGCAGGATCAGACTGAGCTCAAGTTCACGGAAGCTGAAATAATTGTCGCGGATCCACTGGTGCAGTTCGGTGGATGAATCTTTCTCGGCCCGCAAATAGCCGGTGAATGAGAAATTCAGCCGGTCGATATAGGTCTTCAGGAATACCGGGAGTGAGGCGATCCTCAGGGTTCGTCCGCCGGCGCAGACTTCCGGCATCTCACCCCGCAGCACGACCTCATTGTCGACGGTGACCAAAAGTCCCCGTGGCGACTGATCTTGCAGCATGGCGTGAGCGCGCAACGAGATGCGGTCGGAGTCGGCCATGAACAGGATCACCGGCGTGACGCCGCGCCGCGCGGCTTCCTTGAAGAAGCCGATCTCCTCGGTCATCGTGAAGAATTCGTCGAAGGCGTGGAAGCCGAGATCGACCACCTTCGAGATGCCGTCATTGACGATCACCCGGTCCATCAACGCCATCTTGCCAAAGGTGGTGTCGATATCGGCGGTTTCGGTCACCTTCGGCAGATAATCGAGCAGCGACGGCTCCTTCAGATTGACGTCGAAGGCGGTGACCGCGCTGTTCTTCAAGAGCAGAAATTCACTCAATAGCCGGGCAAGCAGGGTCTTGCCGACCTGGGGGCGGGGGGAACAGATGACATAGACGGGCGTGCGATGCATGGCGGAATCATCGGCGGATCGGCTCTCCGACCCGCCTCCTATCTCGAACTCCTATCACGCCATACGCGCGGGTGCTATTTCTCGCCGGAGGAGCGCGCCGCCTTGCCGGAGCCGACAATGTCCGTCAGCTTGATCCGGTCATACTCGCTCCAGACATTGGCGAGCCAGTGCCGGACATAGCCGCGCAACACAAACGAATAGTTGGCGGCCTCATCGTTCTGTCCCTTGTTGGCGACGAACTTCAGGAACGGTACCGAGGAAACTTCGACCTGCTCATAGGCCATTTCGTTGAGCTTGGGGATGGTGAGTTCGGTCGCATCCTTGATGCGGTGGAAATAGGAGTTGTAGGTCGCCTGATCCCATTCGAAGAAGCTGGTGTTGTTGATGAAGTTCTTCACCAGGAAGTATTTCGCGCCATCCATGAAGGCGGCGGTTTCGGCGATCTCGTCGAGCGAGGCGATCGAGGGTCCGAGGATATGGAAGACCGCGAAGGTGATCTGCCCGGATTTGGCGGCATCCAGAAAGCCGATATCGCGCAGGGAGGCCAAGGCCGGCGACAGCAGGCCGGCGCGCACGTCGATCACGGTTACCGAAGGGGCCGCCGTGTTTAGTGTATCGAAGATCTTCATCTGATCGGCGGTCGCCGTCATATCGACGATTTCGGTAACGTCGGGATGAAACCGCTTCAAGGTGCCGCGCGGCGATTCGGTATCGAAGGCGCGGGTTGGGACATTATTGGCGCTGAAATAATCGAGAAGGGTACGCGACACGGTGGTCTTGCCGACCCCGCCCTTATCGGCGCCGACGACGATCACTGCTGGTTTCGCCATGAAATTCCCTTCCGCACGTTTCGACAAATCGATTCCTCCAGGATCGGCCGATCCCTGACGGGAGCAATTTTTCCCTGATCATGCGCTGGTCCCCGCCCCGGAGGTTACAGACATGCGAACGAAGCCGCCCCTGCTTTGGGGGCGAACATGGCAGAAACAAGAAGGAGGTCAATTCCCCGGGGGTCGGACGGTTAACCGTATCGCCCATTTTGCCTGCGGCCCGGCCAGGGTCGGATCAATTGTCCCAGGGACCGGCGGGCTTTCCCCAGGGACGGTCCGGGGCTGGCGGCGAAGCAACACCGCTTTGCGCGGCGGCGGATTCGTCGGCACCGCCCCACGGGCCGGATTGGGTTCTCGTTTTTTGATCCTCCTGTTCATCGGCATGGAAGGGCAAGGCGAGCGGGCCGGGATCATGCCCCCCGGCAAACTTCACCAGCGCCCGCACCCGTGAATCGACCGATGGATGGGTCGCAAACAGGTCGGCAAAGCCGGAGCGGGGATTGTCCACGCATAATTCCATCACCGCCGAGGTCGCGCCCGGCAGTTCCCCGCGATTTTCGATCTTGCGCAGCGCGGAGATCATCGCGTCCGGGTTCTTGGTAAGTTCAACCGATCCGGCATCGGCGAGATATTCCCGCGAGCGGGACAGTGCCAGCCGTACGACAAGCGAGAGCAGCCAGGCCGCCGCAATCAGTGCAACCGCCACCAGCACGATGATGAAGGCGCCGCCGCCCGAGCCCTTGCGGTCGGAGGAGGAGGACGACGACGAGGAGGACGATGAAGAGGACGATGAAGAGGAGGACGACGACCAGCCGGTGCCGCCGCTGCTCCAGGCAAAATTGGTGAAGGTGCGAAAGAAAAGTTCGGCAAAAAAGCCGACCACGCCAGCAATAATGACGGCGACCACCATCATCTGCACGTCGCCATTTCGGATATGAGTCAATTCATGGCCGAGCACGGCTTCGAGCTCCTGGTCATTCAGGTCGCTGAGGAGGCCCGTCGTCACGGTGATGGCGTATTGGCGTTGGTTGAGGCCGGTCGCGAACGCATTGAGCGCATCACTTGGCATCACCTTCAGCTTTGGCATCGGAATGCCGCGGGAGATGCAGAGGTTTTCCAGCAGATTGTAGAGCCGCGGCCGCTCGTGGCGCGTAACGTCCTCGCCTCCGGTGACCGCATCGATCAGCTTCTGATGGAAGAAATAGGCAATCACGATCCACAGCGCGGCGCCGATCGTCGCAAAGGGCAGGGCCTGGATCAGATCGCGCGTCGCGGCGCGCAGGTAATAGTCCGCAGTGGCGTTGCTGTTCACGAAGACTTCGGCGAGCAGCGCGCCGGCGAACACCATCACATAGATCAGCACAAACAGCCCGGCGAGCAGGATCGCCGAACGGAACTTGTTCGATGCAATGTGGGTATAGAGGCCGTAAGCCGCCATGGCTGCTTCCGTTTCCCCGTCATTCCCCGGCGATGCGACAGCATCGAACCCGGAATCCCGACCTCAGTCGCTCGATCGAGATTCCGGGTTCGTCGCTTGGCGACGCCCCGGAACGACGGAGAGAAACAATGGACACGTTATCCAATCAGAACTTCACGCTCGGCACAGTTTCGACCTCAGTACGGCTGCTACCGAGATCGAAGAAATCCTTGCGGGTGAAGCCGAACATTCCGGCAAACAACGCCGCCGGCATCTGCTGGATGCCGGTGTTGTATTCCTGGACCGCGTTGTTGAAGAAACGGCGACTGGCGGCGATCTTGTTTTCAAGATCGGAAAGCTCGCTTGCCAGTTGCTGGAAATTCGCGTTCGCCTTGAGGTCCGGATAAGCCTCCGACAGCGCGATCAGTCGGCCCAACGCGCCGGTAAGCTGATTTTCGGCCGCCGCGACCTGGCCCGGTCCCTGCGCCGAGATCGCGCTGTTGCGGGCCTTGATCACGTCGTCGAGCGTGCCCCGCTCGTGGGCCGCGTAGCCCTTCACCGTTTCGACGAGGTTCGGGATGAGGTCGTGGCGTTGCTTGAGCTGCACATCGATGTCGGCAAAGGCCTGCCCGACCCGCTGGCTCAGCGTGACCAGACGGTTATAGGCGCCGAAGGCAAACAGCACGAGAATGACGATAATGCCGAGAACGATCCAACCGGTCGACATGACGGGCAGCTCCTAAAGAGAAGACATCGGGACGGACGCAAGGCAGGCCCGGATTTCACCCCGGGACAGGCTTGAGCGAAGGGTATGATAAGTCACCCCGAGCGTTTAGTCGCCCCGTCCTCGCGGTGAGTTCAAGGGGGCGATACCACCGCCAGCCGTCTGGCTTTTCCGGGAATTGCCGGAGATAAGAAAAACCGCGCGGTCGGGACGGCCGCGCGGCCTGATGATGGGCTGTTTCGCCTTTTGAGGCGGTGGGAAACGTCAGGGCTTGGCGACGTGCCAGGCGCCGTTCAGGAAACCGTCGCCATTGGTCTGGCCAGGCCCCGTGTCGCCCTTCTTGAAGGTGTAGAGCGGCTTGCCCTTGTAGGCCCACATCTTCTTGCCGTCGTCACGCACCACGATCGTCATGTCGGCGGTCGGTTTGGCATCGTCGGCGGCCATCAAGGGCGGCCAGGCTTCGACGCAAGGGCCATTACATGCCGACTTGCCACCGGCATCCTTGTCGAAGGTATAGAGTGTCATGCCCTTGTCATCGACGAAAACCTTGCCCTTCGGGGTATCGGCGGTTTTCAGGGCCTGGGCGAAGGCGGCCTGAGAAGCGAAAACGAGCGTAAAAGCCGCGACTGCGGCCAATGTCCTGGACATTGCTGCTGAACTCCTGATCCATGATGTGGACGCGGGGTGCGTCAAGGATTCAGAACGCCGCGCTTGGGATTTTATTCCGTCGAGTCATCGCCGGTTTTTAAGAGCGCATCGCCCCACCGCGCCTTCCGCAGGGTTCGATAGGTCGCCTTGTCGCGGCGGGACGCCACCATGACGTCGAGGCCGTGATCGGTGCAAAGCTTCGCTTCGGTTGCGATCTTGCCGATCAAAGGCGGGGCCAGGACGCGCGAGAAGCGTGTCATGGGCCGGCTCCGTGTCAGCGCCAGATAGATGAACTTCTCGTCCTCGAACGACAGTTGGGCGGATTTGACCTGCAGATGCGCCCGCGAACGGGCCAGGCGTTGAGAGAAGTGGCACCAGTCGGGAGGCGTGAGCGGGCAAGCGCGATCGTGCGGGCATGGCGCTGCCACATGCGCGCCGACGCCAATCAGTCGATCTCGCAATGCCAGGATACGCCGATAACCGGCCGGCGTGCCGGGTTCGACCGCCAGCAGAGTGTGCCGGGTTTTCGCCCACAGGGCATCACTGACGCTTGCCTGTTCGGCATCGTTCATCTCGCCAATCAGATAGCTTGCCACCACCAGATCCGCAGGCTCCGATTGCGCCAGCAACGCTCGCGCGGCGCCAAGCTGGTAGGTCATCCCGGCGAGACGGGCATGCTCGGAAGCAAGTTCGCATGCGAGCGCGCGCAGCGCCGGATTGGCATCGATCAGCGCAAAGGCTTTAAGCGAGGGTAACGCGGTGACGCAGGCCCATGCCGCGGTGCCCGGGCCCGCGCCGACATCGAGCAGGCTCGCGGGAGCAAAGTCGGCGGCAACCTCAAGATAGGCATTCAGTGCCGCGCTGACCGCGGCGTAGGTGGCAGGCATCCGCGCCACCGCGTAGGCCAGTGCCTCCTCACGCGTTGTGATGCCGGCGGAGGTCCCGCCCTCGCGGTAGGTCTTTGAAATCCGCGCCGCATGCACGGCCGCATTATTGCGCGAGACGCCTTCAAGCTGCTGCTCGAGCGTGTGCTTCAATTCAGCAGGAAGATCGAATGCGGTCATGGGCGGAAAACGGTTGCCACTGGCGGGATTTTCGAACTTGTGGACGCCGGTGACAAAGCACGAGCCAGATGGCGCGATCAAGTCTTGTTCACGCAGGCGTTGATCACCAGGCCTTGGTCATGACGTGGCGTTGGCGGCCTGTCGCCTTCGGAGCAGCGCGCCGCCGGCGATTCCGACGCCGAGCACATACATCCAGCCCTCGTGCACATCGAACAGATGCGAATTGAACAGAGAGGTCGCCAAGTTCTGGACCACCACCAAGAGCCCGAGGGCTGCCATCAGGTCCGGCGTCCGGAACATCCAAAGATGCACCAGCCACATCGCATAAAGCAGGGCGATGCCGAGCATGCCCCACTGCACCGCGACGTTGAGCGTCTGGTTGTGCGGGTTATTGATCACTTCGCCCGCCGCGCCGGTTTTGCCGATGGAGGCCTGTTCGAACAGGTGGCGGATTGAACCGGTGCCATGACCGATCACGGGTGCTTCGGCGAAGAAGCCGATCGATTTTTTCCAAAATTCCAAACGCAGCCCGGTGGAAGTCGGCGCATTGGCATCTTTGTAACGCGCGTAATCACCTAACGTGTCGAAGGTCGGACACATCCGGGGCGACTGCACCATGGCAAACGAAAGCGCGGCGGCGGCAAGCGCAACGAGCACCGCTTTGCGCCAGCCGAGGCACAGCCAGGCTAGTGCCGTGAACAGCACCGGCAGCGTAAACAAGGCCGTGCGTGCCGCAACCACGAAGCTCAGATTAAGCACGAAGCCGATGGCGATCACGGCAACTCCCGCCGCCTGCCAACGGGCGCCGCGCTGGAACAGCGTCACGACAGGGTAGGCGAGGGCGACCGCACAAAGCGCGAATTCCTGGCTTTGGTCGATGTAGTTCTTGACGAAAATGCCGCAGACCTCGCCATCTCGGGGTTTCAGCGTGAAGGCAGGTTCAAGTGCGTTGATCCAGGAAAACACCGACAGCAGCGCGCAGGAGGCGACGAACGCTGCGAGCACCAGAGCTCCGCGCCGCGAGCGCTCGAAATGATAGAACAGGCCGGGGAGCGCGAGGAACTTGGCAAGCGGCACGAGGCCGCGAAGCCGCTCGGCCCAGGAAACCTCCGACCACACCATGCCGATCGCGGCGAGCGCGAAGAAGGCGAGTGGAAGATAGCAGGCCGGGCGTCTGAGCGAACGCAGGAACGCCGGATAGTCCATCACCCAGGCCACCGCGGCGAGCCAGCAGAGCACAAAGATGGCGACCAGCGAGGTCGACCACGGGAATGCCAGCGCCGTCAGGACCGCAAAGACATCGGCGATCGCAGTCCAGAGCGCGCGATCACGCCAGAGCCGGCTGATCGTCGCCGGGAAAATTGTGGAGCTGGCACTCAGGCTCGACATGACGGCAAATGGCAAAGCACGGGGTACGCAACATCTGTAAAGGGTCGAAAAGACCCGGACTAAACGATGCAAAAAAGAAGGTGCCGGCCTCGCAAGGCGCGGCCAGCAATCTTTCAAGTTTGTTGTAAATTGAAATAGACGCGTCGGTAAACCGAAAACCGGCCCGAAATCTTACGGTGTCAGCGAGGTTCTTGCCTCGCTGACAAGCAGATTCCGCTCTCTTCGGTTGCGAGTGTGAGAGACGTCAACCAGAGCGGCGCGTTTTACGCCACGTTCTGGTCCAGGATCTTCACCGCGTTTTCAAGGTCGACGGAGACGAGTTGCGAGACGCCGCGCTCGGCCATGGTGACGCCGAACAGCCGGTTCATCCGCGCCATGGTGATCGGATTGTGCGTGATGATGATGAAGCGCGTCTCGGTGGAAGCCGTCATCTCGTGCAGCAGGTTGCAGAACCGCTCGACATTGTGATCGTCGAGCGGGGCGTCGACTTCGTCCAGCACGCAGATCGGCGACGGGTTGGTGAGGAACACGGCAAAGATCAGCGCCAGCGCGGTCAATGCCTGCTCGCCGCCCGAGAGCAGCGACAGGGTCTGCGGCTTCTTGCCCGGCGGCTTGGCGATGATTTCAAGCCCGGCTTCCAGCGGATCATCGCTCTCGATCAAATGCAGCGCCGCCTCGCCGCCACCGAACAGCTCGACGAACAGCCGCTTGAAGTGGCTGTTGACGATCTCGAACGAGGTCAAGAGCCGTTCGCGCGCCTCACGGTTCAGGCTCTGGATGCCTTGCCGCAGGCGCTTGATCGCCTCGACAAGGTCGTCGCGCTCGGTGGTCAGCGCCGTATGCTGGGCCTCGACCTCGCGCAGCTCTTCCTCGGCGCGCAAATTGACCGCGCCAAGCCGCTCGCGATCGCGGCGCAGCTTCTCCAGGTTCTCCTCGATTTCGACAAGCGGCGGCAGCTCGGTCTCGGGCGTGATCTCGGCCAGCGCCGCCACGCCTTCCGGCTCGACCTCCAGCATGTCGCGGATTTCGCGCTCGATATCGGCAAGCCGTCGCCGCGCGCTTTCCATGCGCTCTTCAGCCCGCGCGCAGGCTTCGCGTGCCGCCGACAGCGCTTCCAGCGAAGCGCGGGCTTCGCGGTCGGTCTCCGCCATCACGTTTTCCGCCGTTTGCAGCGCATCGGCGGCGACCTTGCGGGCCTGTTCGGCCGTCTCGATCTCGCCAATCAGCGCGCGGCGCTTTTCGGCGAACACCGCCGGCGCGTTGTCGAGTTGGGCGCGCTCGGCCGTAAGCTCGGTGACCCGGGTCTGGATGGTTTCGATCTGCGAGGCGGAACTTGCCTTGCGGTTCTGCCATTCGCCGCGTTCGGCTGAAATCGCCTGCAGCCGACGGTCGGCGAGCTCGGCCTCCCGAGCCAGCGCCTGCGCCTCGGCGCGCACCTGCGCCGCCAGCCGGCGATGGTCTTCGATGTCGCTGCGCACGGCCGCAAGGCGAATTTCGGTATCTTCGCCGGGCGGCAATTCCTCGAGCGCCATCATCGCGCTCTCGTGGGCGGCGTGGGCTTCGGCGCGATCGGCCTGCAGGCGGCTCGTGGCCTCGGTCAGCGCCGATTGGCGGGCGGTGTGGCGGTTAATCTCGCGTTCGGTGGCGGCGTGGCTTTCGCGTGCCGCATCGGCGGTGCGCTGTGCGGTTCGCCAGGCTTCGCGCGCCGAGGATTCTGCCGCGGCCGCCGCCTTCAATTCGGTCTCAGCCGTCTCCAGCACCTGGCGGCGGGCGCCGGCATCGATGCGAGCCTGTTCCAGCTCGTTCTCGATATCGACGAGACGCGCGCGTTCGGCGAGCCGCCGCGCCGCGCCCGTTGGCGCATGGGCGGCGGCGACAAATCCGTCCCAACGCCAGACGTCGCCCTCCAGCGACACCAGCCGCTGGCCGGTCTTGAGCTGCGACACCAGTTCGGCCCCGCGCTCCCGTGTCACCACACCGATCTGGGCGAGACGGCGGGAAAGCTCGGCCGGCGCCTGGACGTGGGCGGCCAATGCCTCCACGCCCTCCGGCAACGCCGGATCGTCTGCCGCTATCTCGGCCTGGGTCCAGCGCATCGGCGCGGAGGGATCAACGGGCGCATCGAGATCATCGCCGAGTGCGGCGCCGATGGCCTTTTCATAGCCCTTGGTGACCGTGACGCCGTCGATGATCGGCGGCCACAGGTTCTTGGTTTCGCCATTGACGAGCTTGGAGATCGTGCGCGCCTCGGTCTCCAGTCGCTGCACGCGCTTGTCGGCTTCGCTGAGCGGTGTGCGGCAGGCTTCGAGTTTCTGCCGCGCATCGATATGAGCCTGCTCGTTGGCCTGGGCTGCGCCTTCCGACTGCGCCAGATGAACTTGCGCGGTCTCCAGAGCTTCCGCCAGCGCCGGGAGATCGCCGAGCGCGCTGGTGTCCTGCGACAGCCGGGTGATTTCGCCTTCGACATTGGCGATTTCCTGGTCGAGACGCGCCAGCCGTTCCTGATGGCCGCGCACGCCGGCTTCGAGCTGCTTGCGGCGCGCGGTGAGATCGGCGAGCGCCGTGGTCAGTTCGGCAAACAGCCGCTCGGCTTCGCTCAGGACCCGCTCGGCGTCCGCGACCCGCTCGTCGACGCCGCTGCGCTGCTCGACGCGCGATTTGATCTCTTCCTTGAGCTCGGCGTCTTCGGTCTCGAGCCGTTGCAACGCCACGTCCGCGTCGGAGGCCTGCTGCTGCTCGCGCAGGATGTCGGCCGAGAATTGCGTCAGCCGGCGATCGAGTTCGGCGGCGCGCTCCTTGGCGCGTTCTTCCTCGCGGTCCAGCGTCTCGCGGGCGTTGGTGAGACGTTGCAGGCCTGCAGCTGCGCGCGCCTCGGCCTCCCGCAGGGCCGGCAGTTCGGCCGCGCGGATCGCCTGAATACGGGCGGCTTCTGCCTGCTCGCGGGTGCGCTCGGCCATCTCGCGAACGCTGAGGTCATGGCTGTGCCCGGCTTCGGCGACGCCAGCATGGGCATCGAGCCAGCGCAGGTGAAACAGCGTCGCTTCGGCCTTGCGGACCTTGGCCGCCACTTCGCGGTAGCGGATTGCCTGGCGGGCCTGCTTCTTCAGGCCTTCCATCTGGCTGCTCAACTGGCCAATGACATCCTCGACCCGGGTGAGATTGGTTTCGGCTGCCCTGAGGCGCAGTTCGGCCTCATGACGGCGCGCATGCAGGCCGGCGACACCGGCGGCATCTTCCAGCACCCGCCGACGCTGTTCGGGCTTGGCCTGGATGATTTCGCCGATCTTGCCCTGGTGAACCAGCGCCGGCGACCGGGCGCCGGTCGCCGCATCGGCAAACAGGATCTGCACGTCGCGTGCCCGCACGTCGCGGCCGTTGATCCGATAGACCGATCCGGCTTCGCGTTCGATGCGGCGCGAGATTTCGAGAATTTCCCGATCGTTGACCGCCGCGGGCGCCGACCGGTCGGAATTGTCGATCGTCATCACGACTTCGGCGTGGTTGCGCGCCGGCCGGTTGCCGGAGCCGGCGAAGATCACCGCGTCCATATCGGCCGCGCGCAATGACTTGTGCGAGGTCTCGCCCATCGCCCAGCGCAGCGCTTCCACCAGGTTGGATTTGCCGCAACCGTTCGGCCCGACCACGCCGGTCAGTCCCGGCTCGATCACGAAGTCGGTAGGCTCAACGAACGATTTGAATCCGTGAAGGCGAAGGCGCGTCAGTTTCATTGACAACTCTCACTTGGCACAGCGCTACGCTGCCGGCCATGACAACACCATCAAGACAGTGTCGGCTCTACGGGTGAGTCGCGCAAGGCGACCACTATCGGCGCGACAATGGCGAGGCGAGGGCCTCAGGGCAACCGCACGCGCGGGCTTTTCCAAGGTTTTGAGAGAGGCTTTTGAGAAAGGCTTTTGCGAGCAGCTTTCGAAAGGCCTTTAAGAAAGCCTTTTGAAGAGTCTATGCGGGGCTTATCCCGGGTTTTCTCTGAGAGGAATCGATTCGAATATCCGCCCGCGAAAAGGGGAACCGCTTTAGCTCTTCATCAGCGATTTGATCTTCTTGTCGAACTCCTCGAACGAGGTCTCGCCGCGAATCATCTCGCCGTTGATAAAGAAGGTCGGCGTCGAATTTACCTTAAGCACGTCGGCGGCGTATTTTTGGTCGGCGGCGATCTTGTCGAGCAGGGACTGGTCCTTCAGGCAGCTTTCCACCGTTTCCTGGCTTAGCCCTGCCTGCTTGCCGATCCGCATCAGGGTTTCGGCCGTGTTCTTCATGGCCCAGTCCGCCTGCTGCCGGAACAACAGGTCGGTCACCGCGAAATATTTACCGGCATCGTCCTTGGCGATGCAGCGCGCCAGCATCGCGCCCGCCGCCGCCTTGATGTCGAGCGGGAACTCCCGGAAGATGTACCGGATTTTGCCTGTGTCGATATATTCCGACTTGATCTTGGGAAACACGTTCTCATTAAACGCCGCGCAATGCGGACAGGTCATCGAGGCGAATTCGGTGATCGTCACCTGTGCGTTGGCCGGGCCGAGCGCCATGTCAGGCAGCGACACCGGCTTGGCCACTTCGGCGGCGCTCTGCGCCATGGCCGGCCCGATCATGGCCTGGCCGATCCACCGCCAGGGCGAGAAGCCGGCGACGAGGCTAAACGCGGACAGCGACAGGGCAGCGGAAAAGGCGCGGCGCGTAATGTTCAAGGTCAACTCCCGCAAAGTAATTCTGCCACGATCAAATGGCCGATGGCGCGATCGCGCCAAAGGTCTCCAAAGAACCGCCTGTTCGCTAGCCAAAAACCGCAGAGGTGGCAATGGCGGCCGGGCTGATCCCCCGCGCCCGGGCTCAATTTCGCTTGATCGAAGCACCCAGCCGCGCCAGTGCCGTCCGCAGCGCTTCGTCCTCCACCGAGCCCAACGCCTCCGACAGAAGGGCCACCGCCTTGGGATCGGGATCGGGTAGGGCCTTGGCGTTGCGGCGCGTCAGCGGCCCCTGCCGCAGGGCGAGCCGGCCCACCGCATTCCAGCCGAGGAAGCGATTGACCCGCTGCAGGATGAGGTCGGACATATGCTGGATCTCCAGCGCCATCGGTCCCTCGACGCGGAGCACCAGCGTCGCCGGTTCGAGTTCCTGCCCCTCGACGGGGCGCGGCCACTGAATCTTCAGCGGCTGCGAATGGGCGGCCACCGAGGCGCCGGCAATCTCGCTCCAGCGGGTGACCAGTTCTCGCGCGGCAAAGCCCTGCTTGGCATAGGCCTCCGAGAAGACGTTGGAAAGCAGGACCGAAAGCGGCTTGGCGCTGAGTGGACCGGGTTTGGACATGCGGCTTTATAGCATCTCTGTTCACCCAGGGGATCAGAAAGGCGTGGACGCTCGGCGCGGCGGTGCAAGCGTTCTGGCACGGAACGTAGTAAGGACGAGGCATGAAGGCCGTCTCCCCCCGACGCACTCCCGAGCCCGCGACGACAGAGAACACCAGCGAGCGGGCGAAGGATTTCACCGCCAGTCGCCCGGCCGCGCTTCTGGCCTGGTACGATCGTCACCGCAGGGTTTTGCCCTGGCGCGCGCTGCCAGGCGAAGCGGCCGATCCCTACCGCGTCTGGCTGTCGGAAATCATGCTGCAGCAAACGGGCGTCAAAACCGCCGCGCCCTATTTCGAGAAGTTCGTGGCGCGATGGCCTGATATCGCCGCGCTCGCCCAGGCCTCGCTGGAAGACGTCTTAAGGATGTGGGCGGGGCTCGGCTATTATTCGCGCGCGCGCAACCTGCATGCCTGCGCCGTCGTCGTGTGGCGCGATCATGGCGGCACCTTTCCGGATGACGAAACCACTCTCCGATCGCTGCCCGGTATCGGTCCCTACACGGCCGCCGCGATCGCCGCGATCGCCTTCGATCGCCACACCATGCCGATCGACGGGAATATCGAGCGTGTGACCTCGCGGCTGTTTGCGGTCGAAGAGCCTTTGCCGCAAGCCAAGCCACTGATCCAGAAGCTCGCCACGACCTTGCTGCCGGAAGCGAAGGGCTCGGCGGGCCGGGCTGGCGACAGCGCGCAGGCGTTGATGGATCTGGGCGCGACGATCTGCACGCCGGCGCGGCCGGCTTGCGCGCTCTGTCCGTTCTGTGCGGGCTGCGCCGCGCGTTCGCGTGGTGATCAGGAGACGTTTCCGCGCAAGGCGCCGAAGAAATCCGGCGAGTTGCGTCGGGGCGCCGCGTTCATCGTCACGCGCGGCGAGGAACTATTGGTGCGTGATCGCCCGGCCAAAGGTCTGCTCGGCGGCATGGTCGAGGTCCCGGGCTCGATCTGGCAGGCCGGACAGGACGATGCAACGGCGCTCAGCCAGGCGCCGGTGCTGAAGGGCGCATCAAGCTGGCATCGCCGCCTTGGCGTCGTCACCCACGTCTTCACGCATTTCCCGCTGGAAGTGGTGGTCTATACGACCAAGGTACCGACGCGAACCGCCGCCCCGAAAGACATGCGCTGGACACCACTTGCGAACCTTGGTGACGAGGCGTTGCCCAACGTGATGCGCAAGATCATCGCCCATGGGCTGGGGCTGTGAAGTTAATCCGAGCGGACGGAAACGTGGCGGTCCAGCCGTGATGCCGACGATCCAGGTCTAGCCCGCCATGCCCGCGCGGATTTCAGTGCGCAGCTCATCGATCAGTTTAAGGCCGCTCTTCGTCTCGATGTGCCAGAACGTCCAGCCGTTGCAGGCGCCGGAGCCCTGGGCGACCGCGCCGATCCGGTGGATCGAACCGACCTTGTCGCCGAGCATGATCGCGCCGTCGGCCCGCACCAGCGCGCCATGACGTTTCCTGGAATCGACAAGCCGCGTACCGGGCAGGATCATGCCGCGCTCGATCAGTTCGGCGAAGGCAACGCGCGGGGCTTCCCGCGCGGTCATGAACGGTTTGAGGGTTGCTTCCGGCAGCGGCTCGATCGCGGCGATGCGCTGTTCGGCGGCCGCAGCATAAAGCCGGTCGCGCTCGAAGCCGATGTAATGGCGGCCAAGCCGCTTGGCCACCGCACCGGTGGTGCCCGTGCCGTTGAAGGGATCGATGACGAGGTCGCCGGGTTTGGACGACGACAACAGCACGCGCGCCAACAGGCCTTCCGGCTTTTGCGTCGGGTGGACCTTTTTGCCGTCCGCGCCCTTCAGGCGCTCCTCGCCAGTGCAGAGCGGGATCAGCCAGTCGGAACGGGCCTGCACGTCCTCATTGGCGGCCTTCAGCGCCTCGTAATTGAACGTGTAGCCCTTGGCTTTTTCGTCGCGCGCCGCCCAGATCATGGTCTCGTGCGCATTGGTGAAACGACGGCCGCGGAAATTCGGCATCGGATTGGACTTGCGCCAGACGATGTCGTTGAGGACCCAGAAGCCGAGGTCCTGCATGATCGCGCCGACGCGGAAAATATTATGATAGGAGCCGATCACCCAGATCGTCGCCGACGGCTTCATGATGCGACGGCAGGCAAGCAGCCAGGCGCGGGTGAAATCGTCATAGGCGGCGAAAGAAGAGAATTTGTCCCAATCATCGTTGACCGCATCGACATGCGATTCATCGGGACGCTTCAGATCGCCTTTGAGCTGCAAATTGTAGGGTGGATCGGCAAACACCAGATCGACCGAGCCGGCCTGCAGCTTCGACATTTCGGCGACGCAATCACCTACGACGATGCGGCTGCTCGGATGGGACTCGAATTTAGTGCGGGGCGCCCTTGCAGACGCCCCGCGACGCGACACAACCATGACTCAAATACTCTGACTCAGGCGACGCTGTCGGCGACGCGGGACCAAACAACCGACTGGCCACACCTTGACCCGGCAAAGTAAAAATCGACTTAATCAGCTCACGCTTTCGCGTGAATTCGATAATGCGCCTTGCGATCATCTGGAACGGTTCTGTGTTAACGAGTCGGGAACGAGTGGTGGGCGTCGGCGAAAGCTGGATGCACGAAGAAGGCCCATGATTTAGCCCTGCTTTCTATTCGGTGGGCCTAACGAGATCGCGGCAGTTGATGCGAGCCCGTCAAACAGGCGGCACTAGGCAATTTTTGCCGGGCGAGCTACAAATTGCGGATGAGGGCAGTTGTTGAGAGATGATGAGGGAAGAGCCCGATGCGTTACGATGATTTCCGCCGCAGCGGCGATATTGATGACCGACGCGATGATGAGGGCGGCGGAATGGGCGGTGGCGGCGGGTTCGGCCTGCCGATGGGCGGCGGCGGCCTCGGTATCGGCACGATCATTGTGCTCGGGCTGGTCGGCTATGCTTTCGGCATCGATCCCCGCATCCTCATCGGCGGCGCGGAAATCTTAACCGGCGGCGGGACGCCGAGTTACCAGAACGACCAGCCATCGCGGCAGGCGCGCACGGGGACGCCGACCGACGAAATGGGCAGCATGATCTCCGGCATTCTCGGCGAGATCGACGATCGCTGGAGCGAGATTTTCCAGGCCAGCGGCCAGTCCTACACCGGCCCGCGCATCGTCCTGTTTCGCAATGCCACCAATGGCGGCCGCTGCGGCATGGCGCAATCGGCGATGGGGCCGTTCTACTGCCCGCCCGACCGGCAGATCTTCCTCGACACCAGCTTCTTCCGCCAGGTCGAGACCCGCTTTCGCGGTTGCTCGGGCAACGCCTGCAAGTTCACGGCGGCCTACATCATCGCCCATGAGGCCGGCCATCACATCCAGAACCTGCTTGGGATCCTGCCTCGGGTGACCCGGCTGCAGCAGCAGGCCGGCAGCAAGGCCGAGGCCAACGCGTTGCAGGTCAAGGTCGAATTGCAGGCGGATTGCTTCTCGGGCATCTGGGTCAATCGAGAGGAAAAGAAACGGCCGGGCTTCATTGAGCCGGGCGACATCGAAGCGGCTTTGACCACCGCGACCGCGATCGGCGACGACACGCTACAGCGGCAGGCGACGGGGCGCGTGGTGCCGGATTCCTTTACTCATGGTTCGGCGGCGCAGCGCAAGCAATGGTTCATGACAGGGTATCAGCAGGGAACGCTGCAGGCCTGCAACACCTTCGGCGGCGGAACGTTGTAGATCCCCCGCCCCGGACGCAGTGCGTTGTCCAGACGATGCGTTGCGGATGTCTCACAGGAATCGTGCCGGTTTGCGGGCGTTATTGCCTGATGGCATCGCGAGCCCAATGCGAGAGGAGCAGCACTGATGTCCTCAACCGAAGAAGCCAAGCCCTTCGTTCCGCTCAATATCGCGGTGCTGGCGATCTCCGACACCCGTTCGCTGGAAGATGACAGGTCGGGTGCCACGCTCGCCGAGCGCCTGACCGCAGCAGGACACGCGCTGGCGGCGCGTGAAATCATTGTCGATGATGTCGAGGCTATCAGGGTCATCATCCGGCGCTGGATCGCCGATCCCGGCATCGACGTCATCATCACCACCGGCGGCACCGGGTTCACCGGGCGCGATGTGACGCCGGAAGCCATCGAACCGTTGTTTGAAAAGCGGATGGATGGATTTTCGATCGCCTTCCACATGCTGAGCTTTGCCAAGATCGGCACCTCGACGATCCAAAGCCGTGCCACCGCCGGCGTTGCCGGCGCCACCTTCATCTTCTGCCTGCCAGGGTCGCCCGGCGCCTGCCGTGACGGCTGGGACGGCATCCTCGCCGCGCAACTCGATTATCGCACGCGGCCCTGTAATTTCGTCGAGATCATGCCGCGGCTCGACGAGCATCTGCGCCGGCCCAAGGCGCGAGGCAGCGCAGCCTGACGCCCGGCAGCGACAGCACCTCGAGCGCGACCAGCCAGCCGAAGCCCATAGGTCGGCGCAAACCCGATGAAGACCATTACGGCGCAGCTCACCGAATGTGCATCGTTAGATCATCGTGATGCGGCTACGCAGCTGGGTGCGGGACGAACGGCCAAGCTGCCGCCACAGCCGCGCTTCGGCGCTGCGCTTGCCCTCCGCATGGCCACCGAGCTTTTGATAATGCGCGCGTGCAATCAAAAGGCCATGATCGGCCGAAGCACCCGCAAGCCGACCCAGAACCTGCTTGAAGCCGTCGCGCAGGCTCGTCTCCGCATAGGGTGAGCGCGCATAGCGAAAGATGCCGGCGCGAGGGTGGTCACTGGTGGTGACCCGATTGATGAATTGCGAGGTCTCCTCGATCCATCCGCTTTCCAGCACGGCGCCGGCGTGCAGAAACATGAGCCATGGCGAACTGGCCTCGCGGGCACCGGCCGAAAGCGCGCTGGCGCGAGAGCCCTGATGCGCCAGAAAACGGCATCCGGCGACATCGGCCACGTGCTCGATCACATCATTGTCGGCGCGGTCGACCAGAAAAACCTCGCGGACCATTCCTGCGGCGGCGCCCGGCACCAAGGCCGCTAGCGTTGCCACAGCCGGCGCTTCGATCCCGTCGGTGGGAATGATCACGCTGAGCATTGAGCCGTTACTTCAGGGGCCATCAAAAACGCCGGATTGTTATCATCTTGTCACAACCAGAACAGCCCGCCTTTCGTCCTTTTTTGCGCGGTGCAGCAAGAAGTGGAAATTGGTCGGAGGGAAATCCAAAAATGTTCTTGATTTGTTCTTTTGACGGGCTATGTTCCGACCATGAGCCGAGCATCCTCACATGCCCTCAAGCACCCGCCGGTTGCGTTGCCCTCCCAGCCGGCGGGTGCGACCGCTGCCATTCCTGAGCTTTCGGTAGGGATCGACCAGGACAGGCGGCGTGGCCGCGGCGCGCAGTCCAACGCCAGCGGCCGGTATGAGACTGAAGCCCGGGTCGTCTTTGATGACGGCTGGCAGAGCCTGGAAGAGCTGCCACCGTTCAAGACCACCATCGGGCTGGATACCGCACGCAAGGTCATCACCCGCAACGATTCACCCGACATCGGCTTTGACCGCTCGATCAACCCCTATCGCGGCTGCGAGCATGGCTGCGTCTATTGTTTCGCCCGCCCGACCCATGCCTATCTCGGCCTGTCGCCGGGGCTGGATTTCGAATCCCGTTTATTTGCCAAGCCCGACGCGCCGCAACTGTTGGAAAAGGAACTGGCCACGCCGGATTACGAACCGCGAATGATCGCGATCGGCACCAACACCGATCCCTACCAGCCGATCGAGCGTGAGCAGAAGATCATGCGCGGCATTCTCGAAGTATTGGAGCGCGCGGGCCATCCGGTCGGCATTGTCACCAAATCGGCGCTGGTCACGCGCGACATCGATATTCTCCAGCGCATGGCGAGCCGCAATCTCGCCAAGGTGGCAATATCGGTCACTTCTCTTGATCCCAAGCTGGCGCGTACCATGGAGCCGCGCGCCTCGACGCCACCCAAGCGCCTCGAGGCCCTGCAGCAACTGTCACAGGCCGGCATTCCGACCACAGTGATGGTGGCACCCGTGATCCCTGCGCTGAACGATTCGGAAATCGAGCGTATCCTTGATGCCGCCGCGCATGCCGGCGTGAAGGAGGCGAGCTACGTGCTGCTGCGACTGCCGCTCGAGGTCCGCGATCTGTTCCGCGAGTGGCTGATCGCGCATTATCCCGATCGATACCGGCACGTCTTCACGCTGATACGCGACATGCGCGGCGGCCGCGATTATGATTCGCAATGGGGAACGCGCATGAAAGGGACCGGGCCGATGGCCTGGATGATCGGCCGCCGTTTCGAGATCGCCTGCGAGAAGCTCGGCCTGAACAAGCGCCGCTCGAAGCTCACCACGGATCATTTCGTGCGGCCGAAGCGAGGCGGTCAGCAATTGAGCCTGTTTTGATCCTATTTTGACCCTGGCATTCTGGTCACGGTTTTTGAGCGCAGCGGCCAGGCGCATCATGCGGTGAGTTTTGTCATGAATTCCGAAAAGCCAGTTCCGCGCTTTACCGTGGTTACGCTTGGCGTCGAGGACATGAGCGCCAGCATCGCCTTTTACGAGGCGCTCGGCTTCGAAAGAAAATTCCGCGCCACCGGCGAGGCGGTAGCGTTTTTCGACACTGGCGGCACTGTGATTGGGCTATTTCCATGGGATAAACTGGCTGGGGACGCGGGCCTGCCGGATCAGCCCCGCCCGAACGGGTTTCGCGGCACCACCCTGGCATGGAACTGCGGTTCGGCCGAGGAGGTCGATCAGGTTCTTGAGTTCGCACTTGGATGTGGCGCCACACGGCTGAAGCCCGCGCACAAAACTGATTATGGCGGCTATTCCGGCTATTTCGCCGATCCCAGCGGGCATCCCTGGGAGGTCGTTGTGGCCCCTGGCATTGAGATCGGCCCGGACCGTCGCGTGCATCTGCCGGACTAGGCCAAGCCTCTATCTGGATAATGGGTATAGTCGCCGGTTCCAGGTTGCGCAGGGGCGGTAGCTTGCGCACGATCCGGCCCATGATTCGGGACAAGGCTGCTAAAGCGCCGGCAAAGGCCAAATCGCCAAAAGGCGTGATCGCGGTCGCACCGCCGGGTTTTCGCCGCGAGCGCGCGCTGCTCAAGAAAGGCATCTGGCCAGTTGCCGGCTGCGATGAGGCCGGTCGCGGCCCGCTGGCGGGACCGGTCGTCGCGGCGGCCGTGGTGCTCGATCCCAAGCGCATCCCAAAAGGCATCGACGATTCCAAGCGCCTCACGGCTGAGCGCCGGGAGGAATTGTTCGAGGAGATTTGCGCCACGGCTTCCGTGGCAGTCGCGCTGGCATCGCCCGCCCGGATCGATCGGGACAATATCCTGCGGGCTTCGCTCTGGGCGTTGACGCGGGCCGTGCAAGCCTTGCCGGAAATGCCGCGGCACGTGTTCGTGGATGGCCGCGATCGGCTGGAGACAGCTTGCGACTGCGAGGCGGTGATCGGAGGGGACGGGCTAGTCGTCTCGATTGCGGCCGCCTCGATCGTGGCCAAGGTGACGCGTGATCGGCTGATGTGCCAGCTGGCGCAGGAATGTCCGGGTTATGGTTTCGCGCAGCACAAGGGATATGCGGTGCCCGAACATCTCGATGCGCTCGCCCGTCTCGGCCCGAGCGGCCATCACCGACGATTTTTCGCCCCGGTGATCGCGGCGCGCGAACGCCACTCATCGGGCAATGCGATCGTGTTGCCGGCGATCGATGAGACTTCCGTCGAACTCGCCCTCGATCTCTAGCTCCATATAAAGCGGTGGTTGCGGCGAGCCGTGGCGCGCTCTATCACTACGCGAGCTATTGTGACTCCCGCCAGTTCATCCCTTTCTTCCGGGCGCATGCTTCAGGCCACGGAAAGACACCAAGCTTGAGCGTGCATGCGTTTCACGTCCCTTGTCGTTGAACTGATCCGCGCCCGCCCGCGGCTAGTGGTCTGGCTGGTGATCCTGGTCCAGGCGGCACTGTGGTTCGTCGTGCCGCTCCTGCTTTACCGGGCGCCGCCCGGTGCGCTTGCCACCGTGGTGGCGTTTGGCCGCGAATACCAGGTCGGCACCGATCTCGGCCCCCCGCTGTCGTTCTGGCTCGCCGATATCGCCTTTCGGCTGGCCGGCAATCACATGCTCGGCGTCTATATCCTGGCGCAGCTCTGTGCGGTGGCGACGTTCTGGATCCTTTATGTTCTCTCGCGCGCGATCCTGGGCGGCCAGCAAGCGGTGCTTGCGGTGCTGTTGACCATGACGGTGCTGGCGTTCGGCGCAGACGGTCTGGAATTCGGCCCGGATGTGCTGGCCCGGCTCATATGGGCGCTGCTGCTTCTGCATTCCTGGCAATTGATCGGCCAGAATCGCGGCAAGGCCTGGTTTGCCTGGTCGATCGATGCCGGCTTGCTGTTGCTCACGACGTCTTCCGCCGCCTGGCTGTTACTGCTCGTCGTTGTCTTTGCGCTGGCAACAATGCGCGGCCGACGCATGTTGAAGTCGATCGATCCGTTGTTCGCGCTGCTGGTGATCGTGGTGCTGGCGCTGCCCTACCTGATGTGGCTGATGCGCGCGGATGCGATTGCCTTGCCGGCTTTGCCGTCATTGGCCGATCTCGGTGACCGCGCGTTCGGCAGCGCGCAAATATTTGGCGGGCTGGCGCTGGCCTGTAGCGGCATCCTGCTCCTGGTGATCCTCAATTCACGCTGGATCGCGCGTCCGTCCGAGGAGGCGCCGGTGATCTTCCGGCCTCCAGTGCAGGACCTGGCGCGGCGTTTCGTCTACTTCTTCGCGCTGGCGCCGGCGCTTGCGGGAAGCCTGTTGGCGGGGCTGTTCGGCCGCGAGGAGGTTGTCGCAGGATCGGGCGTGGTGCTTTTGATGTCGGGCCTTGCGGTCATGGTGGCCGCAGACGATCTCGTGCCCCTACATCGTCAACGGCTGCTGCGATCGGTCTGGGCGGCGGCTATCGTGGCGCCAGCGGTGGCGATCGCCGTCATGATCGTGGTGTGGCCCTGGATCGGCGGCAGCGAGATGGCGATCACGCTTCCGGCAAGCGCGATGGGCCGCTTTTTCGACGATAATTTCGAACGGCGCACCAACCATCCGATGCCCGCGGTGGCCGGAGACCCGCAACTGGCGAGCCTGGTCGCCCTCGATACCAGCCGGCCGCATTTGTATCTCGATGCCACCCCGCAACGCTCACCCTGGTTCGACGCCGCTAAATTCCGTGAAAAGGGTGGTGTCGTAGTCTGGCGCGCCGCCGATACCGCGGGCACGCCGCCGGCCGACATCGCGCAGCGCTTTCCTGGACTGGTGCCGGAAGTTCCGCGCATTTTCGATTGGCCGGTTGCCGGCCGTCAGTCCGTGCTGCGCATAGGCTGGGCCATCGTGCGACCAGCCAACCCTTAAGCCTCTGCCGCCAGCGCTTTCTTGATGGCGCGCAAATCCTGCCAGGCCAGCCGCTTGTAGGACGGCGATCGCAGGAGATAGGCGGGATGGAAGGTGGCGATCGCGCGGATGGTGCGCGTGCCGGTGTGGTATTCCATCCACTTGCCACGGGTCCGCATGATGCCTTCACGGGTCTCGAGCAAGGCCTGGGTCGAGGGATTGCCGAGCGTGACCATGATGTCCGGATTTACCAGCTCGATCTGCCGCTGAATGAAGGGCAGGCAGATCTGCGTCTCCTGCGGTGTTGGCGTTCGATTTCCCGGCGGTCGCCATGGGATCACGTTGGCGATATAGACCTTGCTCCGATCAAGGCCGATCGCCGCCATCATGCGGTCGAGCAGTTTGCCGGAACGTCCGACAAAGGGCACTCCTTCGATGTCCTCATCCCGGCCGGGCGCTTCGCCGACGAACATGATACGTGCCTTCGGGTTGCCATCGGCAAACACCAGGCGGGTCGCGGTGGCGCGCAAGGCGCAGCCGTCAAAATTCTCCAGAAGTTCGCGCAAACCCTCCAGCGTGGGCGCCGTCCGCGCCGCCTCGCGGGCCGACTGGATCGCAGCCTCCGGCGTCGGCAGGGGCTCGCGACCTGCAGCCGGGCCCAAACTTTCGTGCTGGTTTACCTTAGGGTTTACCTTGGGATTTATCTGGCTCGATTGACTGCCTATCTGGGGCGAAAGGGCCGTTTCCACGGGGTGCGGCGCTATTTCTGGCTCCGCGAGCCGGTTGACGGGCTCCTCCATCAGCGCACAATCAACCCCGGCCTCCAGATAGAAGGCCAATAACTGCGCGGGAGTAGGAGCGGGTTCAGGCATCATGGCGGGATCGGCATATCATGGGCTACCATTTTAGTTTAGGCCGGTTTGTCCGGCGATCAAACGAGTGGCTTGCATTTCAAAGGTTGTCCTCGGGCTAAAAATCGTCAAGAACGGGGCTTTCGAGCAGCAAGAACGGGCTGAGACTGATCATGAGTGAAGAACTGCCGCCGCGTGAGTCCATGGAATTCGACGTCGTGATCGTTGGCGCCGGGCCCTCGGGGCTTGCCGCAGCGATCCGGCTGAAACAACTCAATCCCGATCTCGCCGTCATGGTCGTGGAGAAGGGCTCCGAAGTCGGCGCGCATATTTTGTCCGGCGCGGTGATCGATCCGGCCGGTCTCGACAAGCTGATCCCGGACTGGCGCGACGATCCCGATTGTCCGCTGAAGACCCAGGTCAAGGACGATCGCTTCTATTGGCTGACGAAGACCGGCTCCTTCAAGCTGCCGAACTTCATGATGCCCCCCTTGATGAACAATCATCACTGCTACATCGGTTCGCTTGGCAATGTCTGCCGCTGGCTTGCCACCAAGGCCGAAGCGATCGGCGTCGAGATCTATCCGGGCTTTGCCGCGACCGAAGTGCTCTATGACGAGAAGGGCGCGGTGCGTGGCATTGCGACCGGCGACATGGGCATCGCGCGCGACGGTTCGCACAAGGATTCCTACACCCGTGGCATGGAGCTGCTCGGCAAATATACGCTGTTCGCCGAGGGCGCGCGCGGCAGCCTGACCAAGCAGCTGATCGCCAAGTTCGCGCTGGATGCCAACAGCGAGCCGCCGAAATTCGGCATCGGGCTCAAGGAAGTTTGGCAGATCGATCCGGCCAAGCATCAAAAGGGCCTGGTGCAGCATTCGCTCGGCTGGCCGCTGGACGACAAGACCGGAGGCGGATCGTTCCTCTATCATTTCGACGACAATCTGGTGTCGGTCGGCTTTGTCGTCCACCTGAACTACAGCAACCCCTATATGTCGCCGTTCGAGGAATTCCAGCGCTTCAAGACCCACCCGGCGATCCGCGACGTGTTCGAGGGTGGCAAGCGACTCGCTTACGGCGCGCGCGCCATCACCGAAGGAGGCTATCAGTCGGTGCCGCGCCTGACCTTCGCAGGCGGCGCGCTGGTCGGATGCGCGGCCGGCTTCGTCAACGTGCCGCGCATCAAGGGCGTTCACAACGCCATGGGCTCGGGCATGCTCGCGGCCGAACATGTCGCCGCCGCGCTGGCCGCTGGCCGCGCCAATGACGAGATCGCCGAGTACGAAAATGCCTGGCGAGGCTCCTCCGTCGGCAAGGACCTGTTTCCCGTCCGCAATGCCAAGCCCTTCCTGGGGAAATTCGGCACCGCGATCGGCATGGGCCTCGGCGGCTTCGACATGTGGTTCAATACGCTGTTCGGGTTCTCGCTGTTTGGTACCCAGTCGCACGCCAAGCCTGACCGCAAGACGCTCGACAAAGCAAAGCAGCGCGAGCCGATCCAATACCCGAAGCCGGATGGCAAGATCTCGTTCGACAAACTGTCCTCGGTATTCCTGTCCAACACCAATCACGAGGAAGACCAGCCGGTCCATCTGCGGGTCGCCGACATGAACCTGCAGAAGACCTCCGAGCATGACGTGTTTGCCGGGCCCTCCAACCGCTATTGCCCGGCAGGCGTCTATGAGTGGGTCGAGGAAGCGGATGGAGCGCGCTTCCAGATCAACGCGCAGAACTGTGTCCATTGCAAAACCTGCGACATCAAGGACCCGAACGGCAACATCACCTGGGTTCCGCCGGAAGGCGGCGGCGGTCCGAACTACGAGATGATGTGATCTCCGCTCAATGATCGGTACCCGTCTCACCTAGGGGTGAAGACGAGTTCCGGTCCGGCTGGCCACGTTCGGTATTCGAGGGCAGGCCAGGCGGCGCAATGCCCCGAGGCCCGGGCCGAGCCGCTGGCGGCGAGCCTGTCATGAGGTCGGCCACGATACGGCCACACAAAAAAGGTCTTCACGGCTGACAATGTTTCGGCACGATCTCGCGGCAGGCTGAAATGCCTTAGGCAAGGTTGATCGCTGAAACATTCGCCACGCCGGTCGGCTTGCGGAGACCCGCCGAACGCGGCATGGTGACGAGCCCGCGGTTGCGAGCGGCTGAGTGTGCCGTGCGGCCGAGACCAGCCGCAATCGGTCGTGACCTTAGATCTTCCCCGAGTTAGGCGAGCCTTGATGTTTTGCATTCCTGTCCACCATCGGAATTTTGCCGGCCGTATCATGGGCCTGCTCACGCTGGCCGCTTTGATCGTCCCGTCCTGGGTCGCGGCGCAGACGCCGGAACGCCCCGCTGAAAGTTCGGCGTTCCCCACCCGCAATGACCTGAAATCGCTGACGACGGCGGGAAGCTATCTGGCGGCCCGGCACGCCAGCGTCGAGCGCGACGCCAATTCCGCGGCTGAATTCTATCTGTCGGCGCTGCGCACCGATCCGAAGAATAATGACCTGCTGGATCGGGCCTTCATCTCGGCGCTCGCCGATGGCAACATCGATGAAGCGGTGCGGCTGGCGGAACGGATCATCGCAACCGACAAGTCCAATCGCGTCGCCCGTCTGGTGCTCGGGGTCCGTGATCTCAAGATCAAGAAATACGCCTCCGCCCAGCCGAACTTCACGCAATCGGTGCGCGGGCCCATCACCGATCTCGTCGCCACGCTGTTGTCGGGCTGGGCCAGCTACGGCGCCGGTGATGCAAAATCCGCCGTCGCCAATATCGACAAGCTCGCCGGCCCGGAATGGTATCCCCTGTTCAAGGACATGCATTCCGGCATGATCCTCGAACTGGCCGGCAAGGAAAAAGACGCTGGGCTCCGGCTGGAGCGGGCCTACAAGCTCGACGATTCCATGCTGCGGATCGCGGATGATTACGCCCGCTGGTTGTCGCGCAACAAGGACGCTGCGGCCGCGAGCGCGATCTATCAGGCCTTTGACAAGAAACTGCCCCGGCATCCCCTGGTGCTGGACGGTTTGCGCGAGGCGCAGGCCGGAAAGAAGCTGCCGCCACTGGTCGATTCACCGCAAACTGGCGCGGCCGAGGCGCTCTATGGCATCGGCGCCACGCTGACCCGCCGCGGCGGCGAGGATCTGGCGCTCGTCTATCTGCAGCTTGCGCTTTACCTTGATCCGAACCACGCGCTGGCGCTGTTGTCGCTCGCTGATCTCTATGATTCGGTGAAAAAGCCGGCGATGGCGATCAAGGTCTACGAGCGCGTGCCCGCCAATTCCCCGCTCAAGCGCAATTCGCAGATTCAGCTTGCGACCGATCTCGATGCCACCGACCGCAGCGATGAGGCGATCAAAATCCTCAAGGGCGTGATCGCTAGCGATCCGAAGGATCTCGAGGCCATCATGGCGCTCGGCAATGTCGAGCGCGGGCGCAAGAAGTTCGCCGACTGCGCGGCAACCTATTCGCAAGGCATCGACGCGCTGACTGATCCGAACGACAAGAACAACACCGTCTATTATTACTATCGCGGCATCTGCGAGGAGCGTTCCAAGCAGTGGGACAAGGCCGAAGCCGATATGCGCAAGGCTCTCGAATTGCAGCCGGACCAGCCGCACGTGTTGAACTATCTCGGCTATTCCTGGATCGATCGGGGGATGAATCTCGACGAAGGCATGAAGATGATCAAGCGTGCCGTCGACCAGCGTCCGGACGACGGTTACATCGTGGATTCGCTCGGCTGGGCGTATTTCCGCATTGGCGAGTACGATCCGGCGGTCAAGAACCTGGAGCGCGCGATTGATCTCAAGCCGGAAGACCCGACCATCAACGACCATCTCGGCGACGCCTATTGGCGGGTCGGGCGCACGCTGGAAGCCCGTTTCCAGTGGGCGCATGCGCGCGATCTCAATCCCGATCCGGAGGATCTTCCGAAGATCCTGCAGAAGATCGACAACGGATTGGCGGATGACGCATCGCCGGCGGTTTCGGCCGACAACAACAAGAAGAAGGACGACGGCAAGGGCGGCTGAGGGGTGCCCTTGAATTTCATACCCCTAGGTTCCGGTATTGCAACGGATTTGGATCAGACACTGCCATGACAACGCGCGGGTCTCTTGATGCGGCGGCGGTGCCGTCAGCATCTGCCTTAAGCGAAACCGCGCGCGCCAAGGTCAATCTGAGTCTTCGGGTGGTCGGGCGCCGGCTCGACGGCTATCACGATCTTGAAAGCGTGGTGGCGTTTGCCGATTGCGCCGACCGTCTGGATTTCGTCCCCGGCTCGGCGCTGACCTTGCAGGCGAGCGGACCGCTGGCGGAAGCCTGTGGGGATGTCGCCGACAATCTCGTATTGAAGGCCGCCCGGCTGCTGGACGAACGGGTGCCGGGCTTGCGGCTCGGCAGCTTTACGCTCGAGAAGGTGCTGCCGGTCGCCGCCGGCATTGGCGGCGGCTCTGCCGATGCTGCGGCTGCCCTGCGCCTGCTCACGAAATTCAATGCGCTGGCGCTGGATGATCCGCGGGTGATCGAGGTTGCGGCGGCCACAGGTGCCGACGTGCCGGTCTGTCTTGCCTCACGCGCCTGCATCATGTCGGGCGTAGGCGAAACGCTGCTGCCGCTGCCATTGCCGCGGCTTCCCTGCGTGATGGTCAATCCGCGTCTGCCGGTAGCTACCAAGGATGTGTTTGCGGCGCTTGGCTTGCGCAACGGTGAGCTTCTGGTCGGCGCTGTCGACGTCCTCGAGGCGCCCGCTTGGCCCGAACAGGACGCGCCCCTCGAAAGCTGGATCGAGGTGCTCACGGAGGTCTCGAATGATCTCGAGCCTCCCGCGCTAAAGGTGCAGCCTGTTGTCGGCGATGTGCTGGATGCGCTTCGCGGTCTCGACGGCGCACTGCTGGCGCGGATGTCGGGCTCGGGCGCGACCTGTTTTGCGCTGTTCGGCACCGAGGAAGAGGCGCGGCGTGGCGCCGACACAATCCGGCAGGCCCGCGCCGACTGGTGGGTTCACGCGGGTAGCCTGAGCTAAGGCTTAATGGTTCGATCCGCGTTTTGGGTAACTCATCCATGGTAATGCGACGCCCGCATCGCATATGGGGGCAATGGCGTTGAAACAGCGTCGGTCATGGCCGGGCAATTCCCGGCCATCCAAGTCTTTGCTTCGGCACGCTTTGAGGATGTGGATGCCCGTCACGTCGGCGCGAAGACGCGCTTCGCGCTTTTGGCCGGGCCTGACGATTCCATCCAAACACATCACGCGCTGGAACTTCGGTTCGAATTGAATTCGACCGAAAGCCTGCTTGTTACGCGCCGAGCTCACGGCCCCGGCAGTGCGGTCACAGCGACATTGATGGCGCCTTGCGCGTCGGCGATCACCCGCATGGTCTTTGAATCGAAGGCGACGTCGGTCAGCCGCAGGCTGTTGACGTTGGCTGTTACCTGCACGCCGTTGCTGCCGCTCTTCTGCAGGTCGGTGATGGTGTCCGCGATCTTCTTGCGCGCAGAGGCGGCAAACGGTTTCAGGTCGATAGCGGCTTTTTCGACCAATGCATTTTGCAGATGCGGAATGGCCGCGCGGGCGGCCGCGCCAAGTAGCCCGAAGGCGGCCTCGGATTCCACGGCTAGCTGGATGTCGGCGAGGCGCAAGGTCTGCTGCGCCTGGTCCAGCACCGGCCGGCCCCAGATATGAACTTCCGCCTCGCCGCCCAATCCGAAAAAGCCCTTGTTTGCGGAAGCATCCAGCAGCAGCGAAATCAACAGCCGGTCGCCGGAGGCGGCAACGGTGGCGCGCTTCACCGTCACGCCGACGGCGCCCCCTCCTTCGGGAAAAGTGCGTCCGGCAAGCTGCGAATTGATGATGCCGCTGAGATCGGTGAAGGGAATATCGATGGGAATGCCGATGCTGACGCCGGGCGTTGCGGGCACGAAAGTGACCGAGGAGGGAAACGGGCAATCCGGTCGGGTCTCGGCAGAAGTGATGCGGGTTTCGGCCTCGATGCCGAGCGTCAGTGTCATGTTGGCGCTATCAAGGGTGGGTTGCGCGGCAAGCGCGCGCAGCGGCCGCAGCTCCAGCCAGAGCGGCGGGCTCGAAGCGCCGCCGGCGCCCGGCAAGGGAATCGAGCGGCAGGCCTTGGTCCATTGCTGGCGCGCGGCGCGCTCCAGTGTCGGGTCGTTGCGGAGCCGCGCCTGCACATTGGCGATCTGATCGGCCACCGCCTTGTCGATCACCGGCTTGACCTGCGCCGGCACGCTGAGCCGGGCACCGGCGACCATGAGGCTGCTGTCGCCGAGATTGACCTGGCCGTTCAGGTTCGGATCGACATGCCAGTCGGCGGTGATCTTCGGTCGCGCCGTCAACACCACATTGCCTTTGATGTCGGCGTTGGCGTTGACGTTTTTGATATTTACGCTGCCGACCTGTTTGGCGACGTTATCGCCGAGGAGGCCGCCGAGCGCATTGCCGAGAGCGCCCGTGGCCTTGGCCGATAGCGAGCCCATCACATGCAACGTTCCGGTCAGCGGCGTGGTCAGTGTGAGCATGTCCTGCGCGCCGGCAGCTGTGATCGAGCCGCGCGAGGCGGTCCAGCCGATATCGGCATTTTCCAGGATCTGCGACACCGGGTTGTTGGCTTTGCCAGAAAAATTTCGCGGCGTGCCGCGCTCGGCCGCATCGCGGATCGCGCCGAGGCTGATCGCAATCGGCGCCAGGATGGTGGAGCGTCGTGTGGTCTGTGGCAGCGGAGGCAATTGCGCCAGCACCGGCGCCTTGACGGTGGCTTGCTGCGACAGCCAGTCCATGGCTTTCAGGCTGATCGCAAACGATATCGCCACAATGACGAGCGCCAACAGCACGGGTCTGATCTTCACCGATGAACGTCCCCACCTGATTCAGGCAGCGGAATCTACAGGTTCCGATAGAAGCGCGCCAGCCGTGCGTGCTCGCGCCTTTGTCGCACGCCCTCGCGATGGCCGAGCTCTGAGCAAAGTTGCGCGTGCTTTTGAACGCAGGTCGATCTTAGGGCCGCTTCTTCTTCTCCCGTTTCGGCGCGCGCTGGTTGGCCACGGGTCTGGCTGCTGCGGGGCGCGCAAGCTGTCCCGCAGGGCGCTGCAGTCCCGGCACCGCGCCTTGTCGCGCAGGCGTGGTCGATGGCGCTTCTCCGGATCGGCCGGGCAGCGCCGGCGCAGCATTCGGGGTTAGATTCGGAGCCTGACCAGGCCCGTTCGGCGTTTGGCCGGAGCGTCGTGAATTTCCTGGCGTAGTGTTTTTCGGGCCGCGGTCGGGCGCGGGCGTGACGCCCGGCTTTTGCGGAGTCGCACCGGGCTGTACCCGGCCGCGCACGCCGGGCCTCTGCGGGGTGCGGCCCGGCTGGCCTGAGGCGGGCCGGTTCGGATTGAGCAGCCGCTGCGTGCGCTGTTCGCTGACGATTCTTCGGCCGAGCGTTTGCGCCGAATGGACCCGACGTACAAAGCCCTGATCGCGCAGGGCCTGTTGAGGCGAGATCGAAAGTGCAATCGCCGCAAACCGCGCACCGCCAATGCCAGGACGGATCGCAAAGCCACTTGCGCCCTGCGTCAATAGGCCGAGCCTCGCGCCGGCACGATCGTTGACCTCGATCCGTCCGACCTTGCCGTCGGCATCGGGATAAAGCTTGATCGCGACATTGGGATTGGCGCCCGCGGTGCTTGCAGATTCCGGCACTTCGACGAGGCCGGTGGTGCCGCGAATCCCAAGCGTTGCCGTCGGTGTCGAAATCTTCATGTCGCCGGTCTTGGCGACAGCGGCGGCTGCGAATGCAACAGTCCCCTTGGCGATATCGAACAGTGCGGTGTTCTGCTTGCCATTGTCCTCATAGAGATAGCGATCGACCGTCACCTGCGCATTGGCCGAAAGGTTGAAGGTGGTGGCGTCGTTGAAGGTGATATTGAGTTTAGAGGCCGCCGCCGTGCGCAGCACGTCGTTTGGAAAGATGTCATCCTTCGCCTGCAGCGCCGTGGTGGCGTTGTTGCGAGTCACCGTTGCGCTGCCAGTGAGACCAACGACATTGCCGATGGGCTCGTTGCTCACGGGCTCCTTGCTAGTTGCCTCCTGAGAAGGTGGCACCGGCAGCGGCGTCGCATTGGGGGTTGGTGTCGGGATCGACTGGCTCTGTGCCGGCGAAAGGTTCGCCAGACCGAGGCCGATCATCAGCAGTATCGCAAGCCGGGCTGCGATCGACCATCGGAGACATTTGATCACGGCGAGGAGGTCCGTCGAATTCCAAGCGGGAGCCGCATTGGGACGGCCAGCGCCTGAACAAAGGATGAATAGGGCTTAGGAGGCGAGACGGGGAGCGAACGCTCGCGTGGTGCTTATAAGAGGCCGAACACGATGGCCGCAACAACAGCGAACGCGATGCAGGTGGTCACGAAGCCAAGCGTGCGGGTGACGGGAGCGGTCGTGTTCACGGCTGGCCTCGTTCAAAAATGAGGGTGCAGGGGCGGCACTCCCGAAAGATTATCAGGGCGCTAAGAATCGAAAAGTCAGGTCGCTGCTCTATCCTGCCGAGCCTCGGGGGGCATCAAGCCCCTCAATGGACCGTCAGGCGAGAACGCGGTTAACGAGCGATGAAGATGTTGCGTTCAACGATCCTTAAACTATTCGTTGAAGCATGCGCGGATGACGCGCGGAGTGGCCCTGTATCTCGTCGGCTCCCTGGTCCTTGTATCGCTGGCAGGTTGCGGTCGCGGATTTTTCCAATTCGCCGAACGCGAGCCTTGGCGGGCCGAGGCCGAAGCCGCATGCCTGAAATCCGGTGCGGTCAAGGAAAGCCCCGATCTCGTCCGTATTGACCCGATTTCCGGTCCTGGCGTTTGCGGCGCGGATTTCCCGCTGAAGGTGGCCGCGCTTGGCGAAAGCAACAGCTCCTTTGGATTCGCTGATGATCCGAGGCCGCCGGCCCCCGTTGGTGGCCAGCCACGATGGCCGGTTTCATCCACCTATCCGGCGAACAGCTACCCGGCAGGCGGTGGCATTCAGAGTAGCACGCCGAGCGGGGGACCGGTGTCGCTGTCTGCCCCCGGCGTTGCACCGGCGGAAGATGAAACCACCTTGCCTGCAGATGGCGGTCCCCTCTATCGGCGCGACGCCTCGCCCTATCCGCCGCCGGCCTACGGTTCGACACCGTCGGCTCCCATGCCACGGCTTGGTCAGCCGCAAGGCAATGCCTACGACAATGTCGGGCCGGTTGCGGTAAAGCCCGCGGCGACGCTCGCCTGTCCGATTGTCTCGATCCTTGATCGCTGGCTCGCCGATTCAGTCCAGCCCGCCGCGACGCGCTGGTTTGGCGCGCGGGTGATCGAGATCAAGCAGATCTCCGCTTATTCCTGTCGCGGCATGAATGGCAATCCGAGTGCGCATATTTCCGAACATGCTTTTGGTAACGCGCTCGATATCGCCGCCTTCACGTTGGCCGATGGCCGCCGCATCACGGTCAAGGATGGCTGGCACGGCTCGCCCGAGGAACAGGGCTTCCTGCGCGACGTGCAGGGCGCGGCCTGCCAGCAATTCAACACGGTGCTGGCGCCGGGCTCCAACGCCTATCACCGCGATCACATTCATGTCGATCTGATGCGCCGGGCGAGCGGCCGCGTCATCTGCGAGCCTGCCGCTGTCTCCGGCGACCAGGTCGCAGCCAGGGTGTCGCAGCGTAGTCCCTATGCCTCTCGCGAGCCGGCGGTGACGGGATCGCTCGGCGGCCGACGGGCGCTGCCGAATCGGCACAGGGGCACTAATGACGACGACGCCGAGGACGACTAGTACCGCCTATTTGACGGGCGCCCGATAGGCCGCCAGAAACATCCGTGTGGCGCTGTCGACGACTTCGGCAATTCGCTCCGCCGACGGGGCAGGGGCCGCCTGGAAGATGTAAGGCATGAACAGGCTCGCCTGGCAGCACATCATGAATTGCGAGGCGGCGAGCGGAAAATCCTCGATCAAAAGATCGCCAGCCTCGACCCGCGCCTTGAGATATGAAGCGAGCTTGGCGACAGTCCGGGCCACCACGTTGTCATAGAAGCGACGCCCCACTTCCGGCATGCGCTCGGCGATCGCCATCACGGTGCGCGTGGCCGATCCGCCGCCGGGCCGGCAAAGCCAGAGGATATAGGCCCGTCCAAACTCCTGCAGGGTGATGACGACCTCGCGCGAGGCGTCAAAATTGAAAGCTGAATTCCCGACCTCCAGCGCTTCCTGCTCGACGATGGCTTCGAACAATCGGTTCTTGTCGCTGAAATAAACGTAGAGCGTACCCTTGGAGACGCCGGCCGAGCGAGCAATCTCGTTCATGCTGGCGCCGTCGAACCCGAGATCCATGAATACCCGGCGCGCGCCCTCAAGGATTTGCCGGCTCTTGGCATTGTCCTCCTCGCCGGCCCAACTGACCGTCTGCGGTATCGATGCAGCCATTAAGCGCGCTCGCCAAAACTGGGTGGGCTCATTCGGTGGGATTCACCAAACTTGCTCGGACAGTATCTTGACCGAACCGTTCGGTCAATGTTATTTTGTCGCTGGCTCGGCCCTGACGGCCCTGCCCGGTGACAGGAGGCCGGCATGGCCACAGCCAAAGAGCAGGCCGCCCGCGTGTTGCGGCGGGAGCAGGAAATCCCGGCAGGCGAATCCGCCGAGGATATTTCAGCGCGCGAAGGTGGCCATCGTGCCGATGATGAAGCCCACCCGACGGAAACGCCTTCGCCGGATCCGGTGCGGGAAGCGCCGGTCGGCGTGACCTCTTCCCCGAAAAAATCTCGACGGCGACTGGTGCTGTTCGGTCTGGCCGCGCTGGCGGTGCTGGCCGTGGCTGGCTACGGCATTCACTATCTGGTGGTCGGCCGATTCATGGTGGCCACTGATGACGCCTATGTGCGTGCCAACAACACCACGCTCGGCGCGCGTGTGTCGGGCCACATCCTCGCTATCCTGCCGGGCGATAATTCCCTCGTGCATCGAGGCGATGTGCTGTTCCGGATCGATGATGGCGATTACCGTATCGCGGTCGATGCCGCGCGAAGCAAGATCGCTACCCAGAAAGCGACGATCGAGCGGATCGGCCGCCAGGTGGTTGCGCAGCAAAGCGCGGTCGAACAGGCAAAAGCGCAGTGGGATTCAGCGGAAGCGGCGCTGAAGCGCGCTGGTCTGGACTTCGATCGCCAGCAAGCGCTGAGCAGCAAGGGCTTCGCCTCGCGCGCGACGTTTGAATCATCGGAGGCCGGTCGCGACCAGGGCTTGGCGGCTGTGAAATCGGCCGAAGCGGCGTATAACGCCGCGCGCGACAATGTCGAAGTCTCCAAGGCCCAGCAGCAGGAGGCGCGCGCGCAACTGGCGGAGTTGGAAACGTCGCTCGCCCGCGCCGAACGCGATCTCGGTTTCACCATGGTTCGCGCGCCGGTGGACGGCACCTTCTCCAATCGTCTGGTCAATCTGGGCGACCTCGTGCAGGCCGGGCAGCGGCTCGGTAATGTCGTGCCGCTGGATGACGTTTTCATCGATGCCAATTTCAAGGAGACCCAGTTGAAGCGCATCCGGCCCGGACAGCCGGCTACGATCTCGGTGGATGCCTACGGCCATCGCAAATTCGCGGGCGTCGTGGACAGCATCTCGCCGGCGGCGGGATCGGTGTTCACGCTGTTGCCGCCGGACAATGCCACGGGTAATTTCACCAAGATCGTGCAGCGGCTGCCGGTGCGCCTGCGCGTACCGAAAGCGGTGGCCCGCCAGAACCTTCTCCGCGCCGGCATGTCGGTCTATGTCACCGTCGATACCGCTGCCGCCGCCGCAGATGTCGACAGCGATGCCGATCTCGATGCGCCCGGTACGGTCGGGGCGCAATAGGCGGGGCGGCTGTCCATGTCCGATGCTTCGCTCTCAGCTTCAAAAACGCCAGGCGTGGTGGTGAGCATACCACAGCCGGCCGCGCGCATTGTGCCGCGACGCCTGTTCGCGTTCATCATCATGGTCTTCGGCATGTTCATGTCGATCCTGGACGTGCAGATCGTCTCGGCCTCGCTCGCCGACATCCAGGCTGGCCTGTCCGCATCGATCGACGAGATTTCCTGGGTGCAGACCGCTTATCTGATTGCCGAGGTGATCGCTATTCCGCTGTCCGGCTTTCTGTCGCGCGCGCTCGGTACTCGTTATCTGTTTGCGATCTCTGCCGCCGGCTTCACCATATCCAGCCTTTTTTGCGGGTTCTCGTCCTCCATCGCGCAGATGATCCTGTGGCGGGCGATCCAGGGCTTTCTCGGCGCGGGCATGATCCCGACGGTTTTCGCCTCGGCCTATACCGTGTTCCCCAAGGAGAAGTTCTACATCGTGGGGCCCGTCATTGGCCTTGTGGCGACGCTGGCGCCGACCATCGGCCCAACCGTCGGCGGCTACATCACCGATGCGATGTCCTGGCACTGGCTGTTCTTCATCAACGTGGTTCCAGGTATCGGCATCACTATCGGCGTGCTGATGCTGGTCGATTTCGACCAACCAAATTTGCGATTGCTCGACCAGTTCGACTGGTTCGGGCTGTTCGCGATGGCGGGTTTTCTCGGCTCACTGGAATATGTGCTGGAGGAGGGGCCACGTTATGAATGGTTGCAGGACAATTCGGTGGCGGTTTGCGCCGCCGTTGCCACCGTCTCGGCCGTTGCCTTTTTCTATCGCGTGCTGACCGCCCCTGAACCGATCGTTGATATCCGCACCTTTTCTGACCGCAACTTCGCGGTCGGGTGCCTGATCGCCTTCTGCCTCGGTGTCGGGCTCTATGGCCTGACCTACATGTATCCGCGTTATCTGTTCGAAGTGCGCGGCTACAGCGCGCTGATGATCGGGGAGACCATGTGCGTTTCCGGTATCAGCATGTTCCTGGTGGCGCCGCTGGTCGGACGCATGGTGCAGAGATTCGACATGCGCATCGTCCTTGCCGTGGGCCTCGTGATCTTCGGGGCGAGTTGTGCGGACATGATCTGGATCACCCGCGACTACGACTTCTATGAGTTGCTGATCCCGCAGATCCTGCGCGGCGTCGGCCTGATGATGATCATGGTGCCTAACAATACCATCGCGCTGGGGACGCTTCCTCCTGAACGAGTCAAGAATGCCTCGGGCCTGTTCAATCTGATGCGAAACCTCGGCGGCGCCGTCGGGCTCGCGCTGATCAATGAGGTTCTCAACGAGCGGACCGACCTGCATCTGTCCCGCCTGCATGACCGCGTCACCTGGGGAAACGCCGCGGCGACCGAGTTGCTCAACACGCTCACGCAGCGGATGCAGGGGCTTGGCGACGCCTCGCTGATGGCCCTCCGGCAATTGAACCAGATCGTGCATCGCCAGGCAGTGGTGATGGGATATGGCGACGCCTTCTTTCTGCTCGCGATCTTTTATATCGCGCTGAGCCTGCCGGTCATGCTGATGAAAAATCCCCGCATTGGCCAGGCGCCCGTTGACGGCGGACACTAACCTCGGCTTTTCGACCCACGAAGGTGGAAAAACTCAGTCGCGAAGGCCGCGATATCGAAATTCGTCCGCCCGTCCGCGGAACGAAATTCACGAAGGTTAATTGAACCCTACGGGCTGGAGTCGCGAGGGGTGCGATGGAACAGGATTTGGACGCGAAGAAATCGGAGGCCCTCGGGTTGATCTCCGTGGGGGTCACCACACTCGTCCTCTTCTTTGGCGCACTCGCTGTGCTCCTTTAGAGCTTGTGCTCAAGCGTATTATCGGGCGGCATTCTTACGACCTCGGCTTCCTATCCAGCATCGTTTCGCTTGTCCGTGTTCGCTTGTTTGTTTGAGGACAGACGTTGACCTCAACAAGCTTCGCAAACGTCGCAGCGGGGTGCGTCGCAATAACCTGGGTTATGTCGGGAACCCCGTCGTCAATTGGACTTGGTTTTCACATAGCTTCCGGGCGCCGGCTCGATCGGCTGATATTGATCGTTGCCCAATTGTGCTGCGGCGGTCTTTACCCCGTTCGAACGCGCCTTCATCCATTGATCCCAGTCGGGCCACCAGCTTCCCGGCTGCTCCGCGGCGGCCTCTAACCAGCGTTGCGAATCCAATGTCGGATCGTCGGTCAGCCAGTGGCTCCTCTTGTTGCGCTTTGGGGGATTGATGACGCCGGCAATATGACCGCTCGCCGCCAGGACAAAACGGGTTTCTCCTCCCACCAGACTCCTTGTCATATAAGCGGACTTCCAGGGCACGATGTGATCCTCGCGGGAAGCCAGGATATAGACCGGCACCTTGATGCTGGAAAAATCCACGGCGATACCGCACTGGAGCGTCCTACCGGGAGTTTTCAAATTGTTTTCGATGTAGCCGTTGCGGGCATACCAGCAGTACATCGGTCCCGGCAGACTGACGCTGTCCGAGTCCCAATAAAGCAGATCGAAGGCATCCAGATTTTCTCCCTTCAAGTAGCTGTCCACGACATAGCGCCAAATGAGATCGTTGGCCCGCAGCATGCCGAAGGTGAATGCCAGTTCTTTGCCTGGAAGAATCCCGTTTTTGCCAATGCTGGCTTCGCGCAGGGCAACCGAGGGCTCATCGATGAGCAGGCCGATCTCGCCTGGATCGGTAAAGTCCAACAACGTCGTGAGAAGCGTGATCGTGGCAAGCGGATCTTGCCCCCTGCCGGCCAGCACGGCGGCGGCGCAACTCAAAATCGTTCCGCCGACACAAAAGCCCAACGCATGAGTCTGCCTGGACTGCGTTATTGCAAGTACGGTCTCGATGGCTTTCAAAACCCCGGTCTCGAGATAGTCGTCCCATGTCAGGTGGCCGATCTCAGGCACTGCACTCCGCCACGAGATCAGGAAAACCTGATGTCCCTGGGCAACCGCGTATTCGACGAAGGAGTTTCCGGCTCCAAGATCGAGCACATAATACTTGTTGATGCATGGAGGAACGATCAGCAGCGGAGTTTGCTCCACCGTTTCCGTCTGAGGAGTGTACTGAATGAGCTGAATGAGGTCATTTTGAAAGACGACGACTCCCGGCGTTACGGCGAGGTTGCCCCCTACCTCAAATGCCTTTTCATCGACTCTCGTAATACGTCCTTTTTGAACATCCTCGAGGAGGTTCATCATTCCCTTGCGCAAACTTGATGCGCCGGTCTTCATGGCTCTCCGGATGACTTCGGGGTTGGAGACCGCAAAGTTTGAGGGGCTGATTGCATCGATATACTGCCGCGCGCAAAACCGAAGCTGCAATTTTGTCCTGCTGTCGACCTGCGCATTTTCCACGAATTCGAGCATTTGCCTGGAGTAGCTTTGATAGGACTGCTTCAGCAATTCATAATAGGGCTCTCGCCAGGCCTCATCGTTGAAACGCCGGTCTCCCCCGACTGGTAGGGTCGCAGCCGGGCTGCGCGGCATGAGTACGTCAAAGGGCGAAGTGAAGAAGCGCAACAAATGATGGATGTACCACTGCTGAAGGCTGACAATATAATTTGTCGACTCCTTCAGAACTTCCAGCGACGCCCGGTCATTCGTGCCCGCGACCGAGGTGGCAAGATTTTGGAAATCCTGCATGGCGCCATCGCCGATCTGTAACATCGTTTTCAAATAGTCGCTTGGATCAGCGGAGTATTGGCCATTCTTCATGGCGGCCTCCGAGCAATTCATGCTCTGCCCTGGTCAAATGATCGACCAGTTGAGGGGCCTTCGCTATTCGTCAAACGTATAAAGCCATCTGAGAAGATGTAGGTCGCCTCGGTCACAATCAGGAGGGGCCAATCGAAACTCTTCGGGCGGCTTGGTTCGGGATCCCTCGGGGCGGGCCGGGAACGCGACGGTCCATTCCGAGTTGAACCGGATGCGGCTTTTACGAGCTAAGTAGAGGATCCCCAATGCTGTTGTTTTATCTCCCGTTCATGATTTTTGACGGAATGTTGAAAATGTATACTCCTCCGCGGACCGGTGACGTCGATGGAGATCGCATCGATCGGGTAAGCTAGGAACCTGGTCTGCCTGCTGCGGGAACGAAACATCGGTGGAATTGATCTAAATCGATCTCGAGACGATCGGAAGGAGAGTGCGATGATCTCCTCAAATGAAAAGGCGGAAAGGGCGACGGAGAAGGCGCCGCCATTTGCCGGCACCGTTGCGGGTCGCGTGGGAGTGCCAGCCGTCGCAGATAAAGACGACGAGGCGCCGTCGCCGGGCGCCGAGGCGGATAAAAACAGGGCCGAGAAAGATCGATAAGGTCGGCGGCTGGACTGCCGGGCCTGACGCCCGCGATCCCTCTATCGTGATTCGACGTTGCAGACCCTAGTGTTGCTGGCCGGGCATGCCGCACCCGAGACCCCGGTTAGCCCTAAATTCCCTTTTAGCTTCCAAGCGGGCGTTGGTTCACCTAAGTTCTCCTGATGTCAGTGTCCGACCCTGTCAGGAGTACTCACGACAGCCGCCAACGCAGGCTATTGCTTGTGTTGGCTTTGGGGTTTGTTGTTTTTGCAGCCGCGGCGGCCGCCCTTTTCTATGCCTTGCAGCCCGATATCCTGCGGATTGCGGTGGGACCTGCAGGCAGCGACGACCATCAGGTGGTTCAGGCGATGGCCGACGCTTTTGCCAAGGAAAGCAGATCGGTCAGGCTTTCCCCGGTCACGACCTCAGGCGCGGCCGAATCCCTGGCTCTGCTCGGCGCCGGCAAGACTGACCTCGCCATTGGTCGCGGCGACCTTGGCATGCCCGACGACGCGCAGACCATCGCCGTGCTGCGGAAGAACTACCTCGTCTTGTGGTCGCATTCCGGCAAGCCCGGCAAAGAATCCAGGAAAAAATCGGCTCCGAAGATCGGAGAGATTGCCGACCTGGAGGGGCACAAGGTCGGCATCATTGGGAGGACCGGAGCCAACCTCGCTATGTTGCGGGCCGTTCTTGCCGACTCCGGCGTGGACCCGGACAAGGTGGCGACGGCCCAATTCGGGACCGATGAAATCGAAAAGCTGGCGCAGGACCCTACGCTCGACGCCTATCTCGCTGTCGGGCCGCTCGACAGCAAGATCACCGCCGAGGCGATTGCCGCAACCGCGCGATCGCGTGGAGCTCCGAAGTTTCTGCCGGTCGATGCATCCGAGGCGATTGCCCTGAGGCATACACGCTACGAAGCCGAAGAAATTCCGGGCAGTGTCTTCAATGCAAATCCCGCCTGGCCGGAGGACAAGGTCGACACGATCGCCGTCAACCATCTCATCCTGGCCAGAAAAGAATTATCCGAAGTCAGAGCGGCGACGTTCTTTCGGCAACTCTTCTCCGTTCGTGACACCATCACGCAGCGTGTCGCTGGCGCGACCCATATCACCAAACCCGATACCGAGAAGGAAACGGAGCCTTCCGTGCACAGAGGTGTCGCGGCAGTGATCAGCGGGACCGAGCGGACGTTTCTGGACAAGTATAGCGATTACTTCTGGTTCGCGCTGCTTGTTCTTTCCGGGCTGGGTTCGGCCGCCGCCTGGTTGCGCCGCTATCTCAACCGGGAGGAACGAGACAGCAATACCATCCACCGCAACCGCATTCTCGCGGTGGTTTCGGAGGTGCGCGAGGCCGAATCCGAACAGGATCTGCTGAGATCGCAGCGCGAGGTCGACGCGATCATTGGCGAAACGCTGAAATGCTACGATGATGGAATGCTCGAGGAAGAGGACCTGGCGGCATTTGGCCTGGTCCTTGAATTGTTCAATCACGCGGTTGGCGAAACGCGGGCGAAACTGCAAAGCGGCGCCCTCGATCAGGCAAAAGCTCCAACCCTTGCTTCTCGCCGATAGGCGCTAATTTTCTGACCTCTCATGGAATAGGTGTTCGTGGCGCTCCTGCGGGCGTCGCACCGAACGCTGCCGACACGCTCCCTCAGCTGCAGACAATCATCGATTACTGGCCTTGTGCCGCGCCAACAGTGCCGGCCACCCGCGCCCCTCGCGCGCCCAGCTGTTTGGGCGCGGTGGTCGTCGTATCCTGCGTGGTTTGATGCTCCATTTCGGCGTCAATCTCGGCACCCAATAGGATGGTGATGGCCGAGATCCAGAGCCATGTCATGAATCCGATCGCGGCACCGAGCGAGCCGTAGGTCTCGTTGAATTTTCCGAAGTTCGCCGCGTACCAGGAAAACAGTCCCGACACGGCAAGCCAAAGAAGCGCGGCGATGGCACTGCCCCAGGTGATCCAGCGCCATTGCACGGTTTCCCGGCTGGGGCCGTAGCGGTAGATCAAGGCCAGCGCCAGGGTGAGGACTAAATACATGGCGGGCCACCTGCCGATGCGGAGCAAAAGATCGCCGACGTTCGACAGGCCCAAATAGTCGAGGACCATGGGTACGGCGACGATCGAGCCAAGAGCCGCCAAAAGGAACAGGATCCCGCCGATCGTAAAGCCGAGCGAAAGGGCGTTCAGCTTCAAGAACCCGCGCTTTTCCTCCTCGTCATGGACGATGTTCAAGGTGTCGAACAGCGATTTCATGGCGGCGTTCGCGCTCCACAGCGATATCGCAAGCCCGATCAGAAACGCGACGCCGAGGGCGCTGGTGCCCTTCGACGTCAAGCGGGTAAGCTGCTCGCCGGCGACGTCGATCGCTCCGCTCGGCAAAAACCCGCCAAGCTGGGCCAGATGTTTGCCGATGGTCAGGGGGTCGGAGAACAGCCCGTAAATGGCAACCAGCGCGGCAATGGCAGGGAAAATCGCCAGAATGGTATAATACGTTATGCCGGCGGCCAGCGCCAAAATCCGGTGCTTCGAGATATTGGTATAGACGCGCAGCAGGATGTTCTTCCATCCCTTCGCCGGGATTTCGGACAGCGTGGTCGCCCGCCGGCCGCGATCCTCTCCTTCTGCTTGCAATCTCGCTCGGGAACGGGCGCCATCCGACTTGCCAGGAAATGGCGCCGAGCTTTCACGGGGGGCGATCTGTTCTACGGCGATGGCGATCACGATCAGCCCGACGGTAGCCAGCACATCCCATGCGCCAAGGCGCTCTTTGGCGCCCGGGTTCTTGCCGAATTGTGTCATCCCTGGTTCTTGCCGACTTTTATCATAACGCTCTCCGCTCATGCTTTAAGCGGAAGGGAAAGCATGCGTTCCCTTCAGGGGGGGCGCGGAACGCATCGGCAGAATTCGACATAAACTGGCGACCATAGGAACCTGCAACAAAGGGCTGCGTTGCTCGGGAACAATGCTTGCAATCAAGCAGGTTGGCATTGTCCAGCAACAGGAGCTCGCATGTGCGATTATAGTTTACATGCTGTCGCCTCTCGCCCCGCCGAACTCGGAGAAACCCTGGTCTCGACGGATTTCCAGGGAAGCTGCACGCGCGGTTTCGCCAATCCATTGGAGCGGGAGGTGGCGGTATGCCTCCTTCCCGGGACGGAGTTGGCGTTCAAGAAGAATGTCAGATATCGCGGAAGGTGGTTCAGATCAGATTCCGTGCCGTTCAGCGTCGCGCAATTCTGCAAGATCAACGTCGGCAGCCACGCCGAACATCACGACGCGCTGGTGTTTCCGGATGGGACCAAGGTTCTGCTCAATGAGCTGATCAGAGGTCAATGTGCGCGCGTTCTGCAGCTGCCGGCGAAACCTACTGAGAAGGTCGAGCACGAACAGATCGCCGAGCGCGCTAGTTTACCCGCGGAATAGCTTTTGCGCAGAGTGATAGCCTGAGACTGGCTTGGTTTTCCAAGCCAGCCTCCTGCTGACACCGATTTACCGTTCTCCCGGCCACCATGTTGATGGCGGATCGTTCGCCGATATCTTTGTCGTGCGCAGCGCCACGAGGTGGCTTCGCTTGTAGGGATATCCTCTAGCGCGCGAGCAATCCTTGCAGCGCATGTAGCGCTCCAGTTCATGGATTGGTGTGGATTTTGGCCGGCGGACAATATCGAGCGCGACGGTCTGGTGGGTATCGCAGCCGAGACAGCGAACCTCAAGGAAGCCATAGCCCGCATTGAGCGCGTCCCCGAGCGCAGGCGAGGGCTGTGCCGGTCCCTTATAGCCGAGCATCCGGAAGTTCCAGGCCTCGCAGGCGAGAATATCGGCTTTCTTGCGGGCCTCCCTGGCGCGTTCGGCCGAGGCGCGGATCGCGCTGCCGTAGATGCGCTCTCGGGATTTGGTGGTCATAGCTGCCGATGTTGCGGCACGTCGTTTGTACGAGCAAGCCGCTAAATCTTGTTGGCGGGCTTGAAGGAGATACCAGAGCATTTCCGGTTTGATTGAGAGCGGCTGCTCCGGCTTCCTGTACGTGTGTTTTGATCAAATGCGCGACCACAAGAGCGCGTGTGCAAGCAGCCATATCGCAGGACGCTGAAACTGGCGAAGGGTCCGCCTTGTTCAGCCGGACCCTTCATTCTCATCAGGTATCAGCCGGCCTGTAAGCCGGGTTCTGTAAGGCACCACAGGCTTTCGCCCGCAATACGTGACGGCCATTCCTCTGGGACAACGCTTGCGCGCTGCCTCGAGCAACCTACCCGGACGGCGGGCCTGACATCGCCCTGCGGCGTTATCGTTTTCACGAACCTCCGCGGTGCCGTCCCTATTCGGTTTTGCTCCCGGTGGGGTTTGCCCTGCCGTTTCCGTTGCCGGAGACGCGGTGCGCTCTTACCGCACCTTTTCACCCTTACTCGCGTCCGAAGAAGCGAGCGGTTTGTTTTCTGTGGCACTTTCCCTGGGGTCGCCCCCGCCGGACGTTATCCGGCACCGCATGTCGATGGAGCCCGGACTTTCCTCTCCCGCGGCCTTTCGGCCATTGCGGGAGCGGCCGTCCGGCCGACTGACGCGATGAGGCATGAGCGTTTCCGGTGCTGGCGTCAAGCGGTTGGCGGAAAACGGACCGGACCAGCGTTAAGCGGAAATCGTGGATGGTTGATGATTTGCCTCCCGCCGAGGTTGTCCGATCACCGGGAGCGCGGCATCCTTGTGTACGGGGTTCCGTCGGCTCATTTTTGGCGGGGATCGCGGGGGGAAACCAGGCATGTCAAAAAGCCGCTTTAGTCTGGCGAGGTCCTTAGCGGGCCGCATCGTCGTTGCGATCGGCCTTGCGATCGCCGCCACATCCGCAACCCAGGCGAAGGATCGTCCGCGTGCCGCGGCCAAGCCAATGATCGTCGCGGTCGACCACTGGAGCGGCCCTTATGTCGGGCTGGTCGCGGGCCTTGCCGAAGGTCGCACCACGGCCTTGAGCACGGTGGCCTGTCCACCAAACGGCTTCCTCTGCGATCCCGTCCATTACCCGGAGAACGGCTCCTTGCTAGGGGCGACCGCGAGCGGACCGCAATCGGGCCATGCATTCACCGCCGGCGTCGCGGCCGGCTATCAGTGGCACCGCGACAGCTTCGTCTATGGCCTTGAGGGCGATATCAGCGCGCTTCATCTGAGCTTGAGCCGGGGCGGCAGCGCCTCCTCGCTCAATCTCGGATTGGTCAATCCCGGCCCGGTACCGGTGGTGGCCACCGTCAGCGCCACGGCGGCGATCGATTGGCTCGCGACCCTGCGGGGACGGCTCGGCTTTCTTGCCTCGCCCGATGTGCTCATCTATGCGACCGGCGGTCTGGCTCTGACAGAGATTTCGGTCGGCAATGCCTATACGGACAACTGGGTTTTCAATGGCGGCGCTGTGGGAAATTCCAAGGTCCGCTCGAGCGTAGCTGGCTATGTGGTGGGCGCAGGCGCTGAATGGGCAATTGGTCAGGGCTGGGCGCTTCGGGCGGAATATCTGCACGTCGATTTCGGCGCGCAGACCACCTCGGGCATGGTGACTGTGGTTCAGGTTCCCGCAGCCCAGAATCCGTTCACCAGCAGGGCCGACCTGACCGCAAATCTGTTTCGGACAGGCCTGACCTGGCGGTTCTGATGGCCGGTTGTGACGGCGCCGTCCGACCACCTATTTGGATCGGCCGATTGTGATGGCAGGCACCCGCTGCCACGCGTGCCGCAATGGCCATTCCCTGCTTTAATCGCCCCCATTAGGCGCCAAAGACGACTGGCCGTTTGCCTGCTCGGCGTCATCTGGGAAAAAATTTCGTCGGCGATGTCGTCCGCGCTGCGGTTGCTTCGACTGGATGTTGGCTGATTGAGCCGATCACAAGGGAGCTTTCACATGCAATATCTGCTGCTGATCTACCAGAACGAGGCCGAATACGGAAAAATGGATGCCGAGACCGGCAAGAAGATGACCGAGGAATATGGCGTCTTCACCCAATCCATTATCCAGAGCGGCAACTTCAAGGGCGCCGACCGTCTGCAGCCGACCCACACCGCGACCACCGTGCGTGTACGTGACGGCAAGATCCTCACCACCGACGGTCCGTTCGCCGAGACCCGCGAGCAACTCGGCGGTTATTATCTGATCGAGGCCAAAGACCTCAACGCCGCGCTCTCCATTGCGGCCCGTATTCCCAGTGCGCGGACCGGCTCGATCGAGGTTCGACCGATCTGGGTTTATAACTGATGGCCTGATCTGGGGCCCCGATGACGCCGGTCGAGATCGAACGAATATTCCGCGACGAGGCGGGGCGGGCGCTGGCCACGCTGATACGCCTCGTCGGTGATTTCGATCTGGCCGAGGAAGTGCTGCAGGAGGCGTTCGCGGTTGCCTGGGAGCGCTGGGCTAACGGGCCGGCGCCCGGCAATCCGCGCGCCTGGCTGGTGCAGGTCGGGCGCAACAAGGCAATTGATCGCGTTCGCCGTCAGATCGCGTTTCGAGGCAAGCAGACGGAACTGCAGCATCAGATGTTGCTGGACTCGGTGGGCGCCGATAGCGCCGTCGATACCGGCGCGCTCGATGACGACATGTTGCGCCTGATCTTCACCTGCTGCCATCCGAGTTTCGCGATCGATGTGCAGGTGGCGTTGACGCTGCGGACCGTCTGCGGCCTTGGCAGCGCCGAAGTCGCACGCGCCTTTCTCGTCAGCGAGGAGGCGATGGCCCAGCGCCTGTTGCGCGCCAAGCAGAAAATCCGTCTGGCCGGCATTCCCTATGAAGTGCCCGAGCGGGAGGACCTGGAGCCCCGGCTCACCGGTGTGCTGGCGGTGGTCTATCTGGTTTTCACGGAAGGCTATGCGGCGACCTCGGGCGAGGAGCTGATGCGCACGGATCTTGCGCAGGAGGCGATCCGGCTCGGCCGCCTGCTCGACGCGCTGATGCCGGATCGCGGCGAGATCAAGGGATTACTGGCGCTGATGCTGCTGCACGACGCGCGGCGCGCCTCGCGTGAGACCGCGGGCGGCGACATCGTGCTGTTGGAAAACCAGGACCGTTCGCGATGGGATCGCCACCAGATCGCCGAAGGTCTGGCGCTGGTCGAGACCGCCCTGCGCCTTCCCGGCCGGCCGCAACCCTATGCCGTGCAGGCGGCGATTGCAGCTCTTCACGCGCGCGCCCCGGATTTCGCGGCCACCGACTGGCCGCAGATCGCCGGCCTCTACGAAGTGCTGCTGCGCATCAGCCCCTCGCCGGTGATCGAACTCAATCATGCCGCCGCGGTTTCGATGGTCGGTGGCCCGGCGCGGGCGCTCGATCTGGTCGATGCCCTGCAGGCGCGCGGCGGATTGAAGGGCTATGAATTGCTGCCGGCCGTCCGCGCCGATCTGTTGCGCCGGCTCGGCCGCAAGGAGGCTGCACGCGAGGCCTATCTCGCCGCGCAATCGGCGACCCGGCTCGAACCGCTGCGCCGGCTCTACGCGCGAAGGCTGAAGGAGTTGGAGGGCTGATGCCCCGCACAAGCACGTCTTCGCGCTGACAGCCGTGTCATTCCGGAGCTCGCGAAGCGAGAATCCGGAATCCAGAGATTGTTCGTTGAAAGATCCGGATCGGTTCGCGTTCGTGACCCGTCCGGAGCGACGGCGGGTTTGTCACCGCGTGGCGGCAAGGGAGGCTGTCGTCTTTTCAGTGCCCGCAAGATCAGCGAGCAAGGTCTGTAGCGTCGATCGGGTGGAGGGATCGGCGACGCCGTCGACGCGCGCGGGACGGAAATGGCGCTGGAATGCAGTCACCACTTCCAGGGTCGGCGTATCGTATTTGCCGCTGACATGCAGGCCGTAGCCATATTCAACGAGCGATTGCTGCAGTTGCCGCACGTCCTCGCCCTCGGCGCCGAGCTTCAGTCCGTCACCGCGTGTGATCGGCGCCGGCTGCACCCAGTGACCAACTCCGGAATTGGCGAGGGAATGCCAGGGGAATTTCTCGCCCGGGTCCTGCTTTCGCGCCGGCGCGACGTCGGAATGGGCAAGCACGCGATGCGCCGGCACGTTGCGACGAAGCATGATGCCCCGGCACAGCGCGATCACGGCTGCGATCTGGCGAAGGGGAAATTCCGGATAGCCCCATTCATGGCCGCGATTGACGATTTCCACCCCGATCGAACAGGAATTGATGTCGGTCTCGCCGGCCCAATGCGCCACGCCGGCGTGCCAGGCGCGCTTGGCTTCCGGCACGCACTGCACGATCCGGCCATCCTCAAGCACGATGTAATGCGCGGAGACATCGGTGCCGGCCGTGCAAAGCCGGGCGATCGCGCCCTCGACATCGGGCATCCCGGTGTAGTGCAACAGGACCATGTCGGGTTGTCGGCCACCCACGCGCTCGCCGTAATTGGCCGAGGGGATGACGTCGGAAGCGATCGAGGAATCAGGGGTGAAGGTCTGCATGTTCGCAAGGGCCCGGGGGATCGGAAGGGCACGTTGACGCTTCGCAACAGAAGTGGAGGACGCGAACGAACCAAGCGGCATGACGGCACTCAAACAGGGCAGGAGGACGGCGACACTACGACGACACGACGAATCCTGTTTACTATTCCTTCACCATCGTTCCCGACGCAATGCGAATGCGCGCGACCCCATCGGATTTGTGCCGGGCTGTGGATGACGGGCATCAGTGGCCCGTGCGGAGTTGGCTCTCGGGTGCTGAATGGCGGGGTCGGGACCGAACGCGCGCATAACGTTTCAATCGGTAAACAGACCTTCAACCCTTTCTTAACGCTAATCGACGTTACCTAGGGAGAAGGCCCGAACCTGGCCAAGCCCTCTTTTGACGCCTGACAACCCATGGCCGCTCAGCAAATTCCATCGGGAAATCAGGATATTCAACCCGGCTCACGGCAAGGCGGGCGGCGGGTGGCGCTCCTTTTGACGGGCCGAGCGGCAGGTCTTACGGGAGGCCTGCCATCATGGCGTCGTTGCGAGACGCGGCCCGGTGCGCGCGGGAACTCGAGGAGCTATGGACCAGCTGGTGTCCCGTCCAGAAATGCCGGCCCGGGCCTGTCCCGGGATCTGGCCATGAGCGGACAATCTCCCCGCCATATCTCCGTTCTCGGCCGTGAGGCGGTCGACCTGCTGCAGCCCCGCGACGGCGGGATCTATGTTGACGCCACTTTTGGTGCCGGCGGGTACAGCCGCGCCATTCTCGATCTCAAGGGAACGCGCGTGATAGGGATCGACCGCGATCCCACCGCCATTGCTGGCGGGTTCGATCTGGTGGAGCAGTCGGATAGCCGGCTTACCCTGGTCGAGGATCGCTTTTCCAATCTCGCCGACATTTGCCAGGCTCAAGGAGAAAGTCTCGTCGACGGCGTGGTGATGGATGTCGGCGTGTCCTCGATGCAGCTCGATCAGGCGACCCGCGGCTTTTCGTTCCGCTTCGATGGTCCGCTGGACATGCGGATGGGATCATCGGGGCCGACCGCAGCGGATGTGATAGCGAGGGCGTCCGAGAGCGATCTCGCCGACATTATTTATGTGTTCGGCGAAGAGCGGCAGTCGCGCGGCATCGCCCGCGCCATCATGGCCGCGCGGAGACAGGCACCGATCACCAGCACGCGCGCGCTTGCCGACATCGTCGGCAAGGTGGTGCGGAGCAAGCCGGGCGATATCCATCCGGCGACACGGACGTTTCAGGCGCTGCGAATTTTCGTCAACCAGGAGCTCGACGAACTCAATGCGGCGCTGTCGGCGGCCGAGCGCGTGCTCAAACCCGGCGGCCGGCTGGTCGTGGTGTCGTTCCATTCGCTGGAAGACCGCATCGTCAAGAATTTCCTTGCCGCGCGCGGCAAGGTCGGCGGCGGCTCGCGCCACTTGCCGCTCGCTAATTCGGCCGCGCCGAGCTTTACAATCCTGACCCGGCGCCCGGTTACGCCTGGCGAAGCGGAAGTCGCCGATAATCCGCGCGCCCGCTCCGCGAAACTGCGCGCCGGCGAGCGCACGGATGCGCCGGCACATGCCGTCGACGAATTGCCGGACTGGCCTTCGCTCTCTCTTGTGATGCGGGGAGGCTGAACCATGCGGCTCATCCATCTCCTCGTCATCGGCGCCCTGGTGTTCGCCGCCGCGCATGTCTACCGCATCAAGATGGAATCGACGGCGCGCACCGAGCGCGTGTTGCAGCTGCATGCGGAAATCCGCGAGCAGCGCGACGCCATTGCGCTCCTGCATTCGGAATGGGCCAAGCTCGACGCGCCGTTGCGGCTGCAGGGGCTTGTGGAACGGCACCTGGCGCTCAAGCCGATCAATGCCATGCAATATGATTCCCTGAAGAATCTGCCCGAACGGCCGCCGAATTTCGTCAAGTCGGGCGAGCCCGACCCGATCGGCGCGATGATCGATGCTATCGGCCAGGCGGCCGGCGATCAGGCAGCGTCAGACCAGACGGCGGTGACTGGCTCCATTCCGGCTGCGGAGGGGCAGCAATGACCGAACATCCCAATGCCTCCAAGCGGCCCACCGAGCCGCTGCACCAGCGCCTGATCCGGGGCGTACTTTATGGGCGCAATGTTGACCGCTCGGCCAAGGCCCGCGCACGCGTCGGTTTTGCGATCCTCGCTTTCGCGGCGATCTATGCCGTGATCGGCGGACGGCTGGTGATGTTTGCGATCGGCGCCGACAGCCATGGTGCCCGCCACGCCGCCACGCAGGATGCGGTGGCGACCGCGCGGCCCGACATCGTCGATCGCAACGGGGCAATTCTGGCGACCGACGTCAAGGCGCCCAGCCTGTTCGCGGAGCCGCGCAGATTGATCGACCATGATGAGGCCGTGGAGCTGTTGACCGCTACCTTGCCTGATCTCGACACCGGCGAAGTGCGTGAACGGCTTGCCGGCAGGAAGGGCTTTGTCTGGCTGAAGCGCGAAATCACGCCCAAGCAGCAACAGGAAATCCATCGGCTGGGCATTCCCGGCATCGGCTTCCTGCGTGAGAACAAGCGCGTCTATCCGACCGGCAATGAGGTCGCGCATTTGATCGGCCTGGTGAATATCGACAACCAGGGCATCGCCGGCATGGAGAAGTGGCTCGACAGCAACGGTCTCGCCGATTTGCATCGCGCCGGCTTTGCCACCGATCGCTTGCAGCGGCCGATCGAGCTTTCGGTCGATCTTCGCGTCGAACACGCATTGCGCGACGAGTTGCTCAAGGCCAAGGACAAGTTCCACGCCAAGGCGGCCTCTGGCCTCGTCACCAACGTCAACACCGGCGAGATCGTGGCGATGGTGTCGCTTCCTGATTTCGATCCGAATAAGCCGAAGGAGGTGCACGACCCCGATCGCATCAACAGGCTGACCACCGGCGTTTATGAAATGGGCTCGACCTTCAAGGCCTTCACGCTGGCAATGGCGCTCGATTCCGGCAAGATCGACCTCAATTCCATGTGGGACGCGCGGGGTAACCTGCACTACGGCAAATTCACCATCCACGACAGCCATCCGCTCGGCCGCTTCATCAACACCAAGGAAGTGTTCACCTTTTCGTCGAACATCGGCGCGGCGCGGATTGCGCTCAATCAGGGTGTCGAGGCGCACAAAGCGTTTCTCAAAAAGATGGGACAATTAGAGAGGCTGCGCACCGAACTGCCGGAAAGCGCCTCGCCACTGATCCCCAAGCGCTGGGGTGAACTGAATACCGTCACCATCGCCTTCGGGCAGGGACTGTCGGTTGCGCCCCTGCAGGCGGTGATGGGCATCAACGCGCTGGTCAATGGCGGCTATCTGATGCCGCCGACCTTCCTGAAGCGCACCGAGGGCGAAGCGAGGGCGCTCGCCAAGCGAGTCATCAAGTCTGATACCTCCGACAAGATGCGCTTTTTGATGCGGCTGAATGCTGAAATCGGCACGGCAAAGAAGGCCGACGTAGCGGGCTATTACGTCGGCGGCAAAACCGGGACCTCCGAGAAGATCTTCAACGGGCACTATGCCAAGAAACGCGTGCTCAATTCCTTCACCGCGATCCTGCCGGCCGACAATCCGCAATACCAGCTCCTGATCATGCTCGATGAGCCGCAGGCCGTGCAGGGAACATATGGTTTCATCACCTCGGGCTGGAACGCTGTGCCCACGGGCGGGGCTGTAATTGCCCGTATCGCGCCGCTGCTCGGGATCGAGCCGCGGTTCGATCTGCCGCCGTCCGAGCGCCTTATTCTTGCGGCAACCAAGCCAACCCAGTAACGCTAAACCAGATATCTCCCAACAAGAGCTGGAACTGTTGAAAGCCAAGAGACTGCGGGACCTCTTCGATGCCGATGCCGTGATCGATCCGCGGGCCGAAGGCATTGCGGTCACCGGCCTTGCGGTGGACAGTCGCGCGGTCAAACCGGGCGATCTGTTCTTTGCGTTGGCGGGCAACAAGACCGATGGCGCCCGCTTCGTTACGGCCGCGATCGCCGCCGGTGCGGTGGCGGTCGTGAGCGATCACACGCTCGCCGGTCTGCCGGTGCCCTGCGTGGTGACGCCAGGGTCGCGCCGCGCGCTGGCGCTGGCCGCAGCGCGCTTCTTCTCTCGGCAGCCCGCGACGATCGTTGCCGTCACCGGCACCAGCGGCAAGACTTCGGTGGCAGCCTTCACGCGGCAGATCTGGGAGCGGCTTGGCCATGCCTCCGCCAGCATCGGCACCATCGGATTGGTATCGCCGAAGCGCACGGTTTACGGCTCGCTCACGACGCCTGATCCGGTCGCGCTGCATCGCCAACTCGACGAGATTGCGCAGGACGGCGTAACCCATCTGGCGCTGGAGGCATCCTCGCACGGGCTCGATCAGTTCCGCCTCGATGGTGTGCGACTGGTCGCCGGCGGCTTCACCAATCTGTCGCGCGATCACATGGATTATCACCCCGATGTCGCGCATTATCTGAATGCCAAGCTCAGGCTGTTCCGCGACTTGTTGCCGGCGGGCTCGGCGGCCGTGATCTCGGCGGATCATGACTGCTCGGCGGCCGTGATGGAGGCAGCGCGCAACCATCGCCTCAAGCTGATGGCGGTGGGGCGTAACGCATCGGATGATGGCGAGAACATTCACTTGATCGATGCCGCCGTCGACGGTTTTGCGCAAAAGCTTTCAGTCGCGTATTGCGGCAAGCGTTTCGCGGTGCGTCTTCCGCTCGTCGGTGAATTCCAGATCGAGAACGCGCTGGTGGCGGCGGGGCTTGCGATCGGCACCGGCAGCGCGCCTGAAGCGGTGTTTGCGGCGCTCGAACATCTGCAGGGCGCGAGCGGCCGGCTGGAGCGGGTCGGCGAACATAATGGCGCGCCGATTTTTGTCGATTACGCCCATAAGCCGGACGCGCTCGCCAAGGCGCTGCAGGCGCTGCGGCCCTATGCGAGAAGTCGTCTCGTCGTCGTGTTCGGCGCGGGTGGCGACCGCGATGCCGGCAAGCGCCCGCTGATGGGTGAGATCGCCAGCCAGAATGCCGACCACATCATCATCACCGACGACAATCCGCGAAGCGAAAATCCGAAAGCGATACGCGCGGCGATCCTTGAAGCGGCCAAGGGTGCCGTTGAAATCGGCGACCGAGCGGAGGCGATCCGCGTCGCTATCGCCGGCCTAGAGCCGGGCGATGCGCTGCTGGTTGCGGGTAAGGGGCATGAAACCGGGCAGATCGTCGGTGATCGCGTGTTGCCCTTCAGTGATCATGAGGCCGTCGCCGCCGCGCTGGCGACACTCGCGCCGAGGGTGGCATGAGCGTAGACGCATTATGGACAGTGTTCGCGATGGCCGAGGCGATGGGTGCCGCGCCACGCGGCGCGTTACCCAAAGACGTCATCGGTCTTTCGATCGATAGCCGCACTATCGCGCCCGGCGAGGCTTATTTCGCCATCAAGGGCGATGTACATGACGGCCATGATTTCGTCGACGCGGCTCTGAAGGCGGGCGCCGCGCTCGCGGTGGTCGCGGCCGCGCAAAAGGAACGATTTGCCGCCGATGCGCGGCTGCTTGTCGTCGAGGATGTCCTGGCGGCGCTGATCGATCTGGCGCGCGCCGCGCGGGCCCGACTCGCTGGCGGCGAGGGACGGGTGATCGCGGTCACCGGGTCGGTGGGCAAGACCTCGACCAAGGAAGCGCTGCGCAGCGTGCTCGGTGCCCAAGGCAAGACCCACGCCTCGGCGGCGTCGTTCAACAATCATTGGGGCGTGCCGCTATCGCTCGCCCGCTGCCCGGCGGATGTGCGCTTCGCGATATTCGAGATCGGCATGAACCACGCGGGCGAAATCGAACCGCTGGTGAAGATGGTGCGCCCGCATGTGGCGATCATCACCACGGTGGAGCCGGTCCATCTGGAATTCTTTTCAGGCATCGAGGCGATAGCCGATGCTAAGGCGGAAATTTTCGCTGGCGTTGAACCGGATGGAGCTGTCGTGCTCAACCGCGACAATTCGCAATTCGACCGGCTGCGCCGCCGCGCCAAGAAGCTGCAGGTCAGCCGCATTGCCACGTTTGGAGCGCATCGCCGCGCCGAAGCGCGGCTAATGGATGTCGCGCTCCACCCGACATGCTCGGCGGTTCATGCCGAAATTCTCGGCCATGAAGTGAGCTACAAGATCGGCATGCCGGGCCGCCACATGGCGATGAATTCGCTGGCGGTGCTGGCAGCCGCCTCTCTCGTGGGCGCGGACCTGGCGCTCGCCGCCTTGTCATTCTCGCAGGTCCAGCCGGCCGCCGGCCGGGGCGTGCGGCGGGTGCTGGAAGTGCCGAACGGCGAGGTAACCCTGATCGACGAGAGCTACAATGCCAATCCGGCCTCGATGGCGGCGGCGCTCAACGTGCTTGGTCGTGCCGTGATCGGGCCAAAGGGCCGCCGGATCGCCGTGTTGGGTGACATGCTGGAGCTTGGGCTGACGGGCGCGGAACTGCATCGCGGGCTGAATGAGGCGGTCCAGTCCAACGGCATCGATCTGGTATATTGCTGTGGTTCGCTGATGCACAATCTGTGGGATGCCCTTTCCACCGGCAAGCGGGGCGGCTATGCCGAAAGCTCGGCGAATCTGGCGGCTCAGGTGGTATCAGTGGTCCGCGCCGGCGATGTGATCATGATCAAGGGATCGCTGGGGTCGAAGATGAAAACGATTGTGCAGGCGCTGGAAAAGCGCTTCCCCGGCAAGGCCGCGCTCGATGAAGCCGCGGTATAGGCGGTTGAGATGTTTTATTGGCTGATTGAGCTTTCCAATACCGTTCCCGGTCTTGGTGTGTTTCGCACCTTCCTGAATGTGTTTCGCTACATCACCTTCCGCACCGGCGGCGCGATGGTGACCGGCGCCCTGTTTGTGTTCCTGTTCGGACCCTGGATCATCGATCATCTGCGCCTGCGCCAGGGCAAGGGACAGCCGATCCGCACCGATGGGCCGCAATCCCATCTGGTCACCAAGAAGGGCACGCCCACCATGGGCGGGCTGATGATCCTCTCGGGACTGGTGGTGTCGACATTGCTCTGGGCCAATCCGCTCAATCCCTATGTCTGGATTGTATTGGCGGTAACGCTCGGCTTCGGATTCGTCGGTTTCTATGACGACTATCTCAAGGTCACCAAGCAGAGCCACAGCGGCTTTGCCGGCCGCCTCCGCCTCGGCATCGAGGCGGTGATTGCGCTGGCTGCCTGCTTGGCCCTGACACGGCTCGGCCGCGAGCCGTTCTCGACGTCGCTGGTGATCCCCTTCTTCAAGGATTTCGTACTGAATTTCGGCGCGTTCTTCGTCATCTTTGGCGCGTTCATCATAGTCGGCGCCGGCAATGCGGTGAACCTGACTGACGGCCTCGATGGTCTGGCCATCGTTCCGGTGATGATCGCGGCGATGAGCTTTGGCATGATCGCCTATCTCGCCGGCAACGCGGTGTTCTCCGATTATCTGCAGATCAACTATGTCGCCGGCACCGGCGAACTGGCGGTACTGTGCGGCGCAGTGCTAGGCGCTGGTCTCGGCTTCCTCTGGTTCAACGCGCCGCCGGCGTCCATCTTCATGGGCGATACGGGTTCGCTCGCGCTCGGTGGCATGCTGGGCGCGATCGCGGTCGCCGTGAAGCACGAGATCGTGCTTGCGGTGATCGGCGGGCTGTTCGTGCTGGAAGCGGTGTCGGTGATCGTGCAGGTGGTGTCGTTCAAGCTCACCGGCAAGCGCGTTTTCAAGATGGCGCCAATCCACCATCACTTCGAGCAAAAGGGTTGGACGGAGCCGCAGATCGTGATCCGGTTCTGGATCATCTCGGTGATGCTGGCGCTGGCCGGCCTCTCCACGCTGAAGCTGCGGTGATGACACCCGGCCGTGACGAGTGGTGGAAGTCATGATCCCCGTCACCTCCTTTGCGGGCAAGACCGTTGCGGTGTTCGGTCTCGGCGGCTCTGGCCTCGCAAGCTGCGATGCCCTGAAGGCAGGCGGCGCAAATGTGATCGCTGCCGACGATAGCGCCGACAATGTTGCCAAGGCTGCCCAGGCCGGGTTCGTCACGGCCGACCTTCGCACCGTGTCCTGGCAAAATATCGCCGCATTGATACTGACGCCCGGTGCGCCCCTGACGCATCCGGCGCCGCATTGGTCGGTGCTGATGGCGCGCCAGGCGGGCGTGGAAGTCATCGGCGACGTCGAATTGTTCTGCCGTGAGCGCCGTCGCCATGCGCCGCAGGCCCCCTTTGTCGGCATCACCGGCACCAACGGCAAATCCACCACCACGGCGTTGATTGCGCACCTGATGCAAAGCGCGGGTTACGACACCCAGATGGGCGGCAATATCGGTACGGCGATCCTGTCGCTCGAACCGCCGCGCAATGGCCGCGTGCATGTGATCGAACTGTCGTCCTATCAGATCGATCTCGCGCCCTCGCTCGATGTCAGCGTCGGTATCCTGCTCAATGTGACGGAGGATCATCTGGATCGTCACGGCACTCTGGAGAATTACGCCGCCGTCAAGGAGCGACTCGTTGCCGGCGTGCAAGCAAACGGCACCGCTATCATCGGCGTTGACGATACCTGGACGCGCAATGCGGCGGATCGGATCGAACGATCCGGCCGCCGCGTGGTACGCGTATCGGTGAAAAATCCGCTGCCGGATGGCATCTATGTCGAAGGCGAAGCCATCGTGCAGGCCTCCGGTGGGGCACGTCGCGAGATCGCCGCGATCGGCGGCATCGGCTCGCTGCGCGGATTGCACAATGCCCAGAATGCCGCTTGCGCGGCGGCCTGCGCGCTCGCACTCGGCACCTCCCGCGAAACCCTGCAGGCAGGCCTTCGCAGTTTCCCCGGGCTGGCACACCGGATGGAGCAGGTCGGCCGGCGCGGCTCGGTGCTGTTCGTCAATGATTCCAAGGGAACCAATGCCGATGCGGCGGCGCGCGCGCTATCGTCTTTCAACAACATCTTCTGGATCGCCGGCGGCAAGCCGAAGACCGGCGGCATTGTGAGCCTCGCCGAATATTTTCCGCGTATCCGCAAGGCCTATCTGATCGGCGAGGCGGCAGGCGAATTCGCCGGCACGCTGGGCGCAACCGTGCCGCACGAGATCAGTGGAACGCTTGATGTCGCGGTAGCCCATGCCGCGCAGGAGGCCGAGGCGTCGGGGCTTGCGGATGCCGTGGTGCTGCTCTCGCCGGCCTGCGCCTCCTTCGACCAGTATCGTAATTTCGAGATCCGGGGCACGGCGTTCCGCGACCTCGTCACCGCGCTGCCGGGCGTGAAGCCCGTGGTGTGACCGAAGCTGCCAGGGTCGAGCGGAAGTTGACATCGTCATGGCCGGGCTAGGCGCGAAGACGCGCTTCGCGCTGCATTGCGTCCGGGGCACGAGACTCGCCACACGTTCACACGAGACTCTCGACAAGTTCATCGATTCCGTTAACCCCTCGTAAACCATCCTGGGCGACCAATGGGGCAAACCCCTGACGCCTCTGGGAATGCCCATGCTTTCTCGCGAACAACGCAATCCACTGAGCGACTGGTGGTGGACGGTCGACAAGCCGCTATTGGGCGCGATCATCGGGCTGATGCTGGTCGGCATCGTGCTGTCGCTCGCCGCCAGCCCGCCGGTCGCGACCCGGATCGGGCTCGATCCCTTCCATTTCTTCAATCGGCACGTGCTGTTTCTGCTGCCGGCTTTCCTCGTGCTGATCGGCGTCTCGTTCCTGCCGCCGCGCCAGATCCGCCGCGTCGCGCTGGTGGTGTTCGTGCTCTCGATCCTCTTGATCGTCCTGACGCTGGGGCTCGGGCCCGAGGTAAAGGGCTCGCGGCGCTGGATCACGCTGATCGGCGTCAACATCCAGGCTTCTGAATCCGCCAAGCCGGCCTTTGTGGTGATCGCCGCCTGGCTGTTTGCGGAATCGACCAAGCGGCCGGAAATGCCGGCGACCTCGATGGCGCTGGTGCTGCTGCTGATGCTGGTTTCGCTTCTGGTGATGGAGCCGGATTTCGGCCAGACCATGCTGATCCTGACGGTGTGGGGCGCGCTGTTCTTCATCGCCGGGATGCGCATGATCTGGGTCGCGGGGCTCGCGGGCGCAGGCGCCGCGATGCTGTTCACCGCCTATCTGTTCGTTCCGCATGTTGCCGGCCGCATCAAGCGCTTCATGAATCCGGCCTCGGGCGACACCTTCCAGGTCGATACCGCGATGGAAGCCTTTTACAATGGCGGCTGGTTCGGTCTTGGGCCCGGCGAGGGCATCGCCAAGCGCAGCCTGCCAGACAGCCATACCGACTTCGTATTTGCGGTCGCTGCCGAGGAATTCGGCATCATCCTGTGCCTGGCGCTGGTTGCCCTGTTCGCCTTCATCGTGATCCGGACGCTGTCGCGCGCCTATGCCAGCGAAGACATGTTCGCGCGCTTTGCGGCCTCGGGCCTCGCCATCCTGTTCGGGGTGCAGGCCGCCATCAACATGGCGGTCAATCTGCAACTGATTCCGGCCAAGGGCATGACGCTGCCTTTCATCTCCTATGGCGGATCGTCGATCGTCTCATTGGCCTATGGCGTCGGCATGATGCTGTCGCTGACCAGGATGCGGCCGCGCACCGCCATTGACTCCGCTGGCGAGGTTGCGGCGTTGAATCATTATGCTTGAGCCTGGCGACCTGATGTGACGAGCTGACGCGCCTCCGCCCGTTCTAGCCAGTCTTTGGATTGCTCGATTTGCCTGATATGACGACCCTCTCATGAGCGCCTCGCCCCTGATCCTCCTCGCGGCCGGTGGTACCGGCGGGCATCTGTTTCCCGCCGAAGCGCTGGGCGTCGAGCTGATCCGCCGCGGCTTGCGGGTGCGTCTGGCAACCGATGCCCGCGCGCTCCGATACAGCGGGCTGTTTTCGCCGGACATGATCGATGTGGTGCCGAGCGAGACGGTGCGCAGCCGCGCACCCTGGGCGCTGGCTTACACTGGCGCGAAGCTGGCCGCGGGCGCCCTCGTTTCGTTTGAACTGCTGCGGCGGTTAAAGCCTGCCGCGGTGGTCGGCTTCGGCGGATATCCGACCTTGCCGCCGCTACTGGTTGCGCGCCTGTTCGGCATTCCGAGTCTGGTTCACGACTCCAATGCGGTGCTCGGCCGCGCCAACCGTTTCCTGTCCAGCCGTGTCAATGCGATCGCCACCTCACTGCCGGGCGTGCTCGATCGCGATCCAGAACTCGCCGGCAAAACCACCACCGTCGGCACGCCGATGCGTCCGGCCATCCTCGCGGCAGCGGCGGTGAAGTTTGCTCCGCCGGAGCCCGGCGGAGCGTTGCGCCTGCTCGTGGTCGGCGGCAGCCAGGGCGCGCGAGTGATGGCCGACATCGTGCCGGGCGCCATTGAGCGGCTGGAGCCGGCGTTGTGGCGTCGCCTTGTGCTCACCCAGCAGGTGCGCGAGGAAGACATGTCGCGGGTCCGCGCGGTCTATGACCGGCTCAAGATCCAGGTCGAACTGGCGCCGTTTTTCAACGACCTGCCCGCGCGGCTGGCCTCCAGCCAATTGGTGATCTCGCGCTCCGGTGCCGGTACTGTCGCCGAACTGGCCGCGATCGGCCGCCCGTCGATCCTTGTGCCGCTGCCGGGTTCGATCGATCAGGATCAATATGCCAATGCCGGCGTATTGGTGCAGGCCGACGGGGCGCTACGGATTCCGCAGGCCGAATTTACCCCCGACCGGCTGGCGGCGGAAATCTCCGCGCTGGCGGCCGAACCGGCACGGCTCCAGGCGATGGCAACCGGCGCGCGCTCGGCGGGCCGGCTGGACGCGGCCGAACGGCTCGCCGATCTGGTCCTGCGGGTGGCTGGGCTTCCAATGAGCCAACAGGCGGCTTGACGGAGCAGGACTCGTTCCGGCAACAGGGGCGGCAGGGTGGGCCACGCCCCCTGTGAATCATAGCGTTTTCAAGCGAAGTGGATACCGGTTCGCGTGAAGAAAATGCGTCAACACCATAGTCTAGAGTTCCAGTTCTGATTCGATCAGAACCGGATTGGCTCTAGAGTTGCGATGTCTGTCATGTCGGGGCTGGCGTGCCGCTGCCCGGACGATGCCATGAACCGTCAGGGAACCCGTCATGAGATTGCCCCGCGAGATCGGCCCCATCCACTTCGTCGGGATCGGCGGTATCGGCATGAGCGGGATCGCCGAGGTGCTCTGCAATCTCGGTTACACCGTGCAGGGCTCGGATGCTTCCGAGAACGCCAATGTGCTGCGGCTGCGCGACAAGGGCATCCGCGTCACGATCGGCCACAAGGCGGAGAATGTCGCGGGCGCCGACGTGCTGGTGGTGTCGACCGCGATCAAGCGCGACAATCCCGAACTGATGGCGGCGCGCGCCCAGCGCATTCCCGTGGTGCGTCGCGCGGAGATGCTTGCCGAATTGATGCGGCTGAAAAGCTGCGTGGCGATTGCTGGCACCCACGGCAAAACCACCACGACCTCGATGGTGGCGGCCTTGCTCGATGCCGGCGATTTCGATCCGACCGTGATTAATGGTGGCATCATCAATGCCTACGGCACCAATGCGCGGCTCGGCGCCGGCGAATGGATGGTAGTGGAGGCCGACGAAAGCGACGGCACCTTCCTCAAATTGCCGGCGGATGTCGCCATCGTCACCAATGTCGACCCCGAACATCTCGACCACTTCAAGACCTTCGAGGCGGTGCAGGATGCGTTCCGCGCCTTTGTCGAGAACGTGCCGTTCTATGGCTTTGCGGTGATGTGCATCGATCATCCCGTGGTGCAGGCGCTGGTCGGCAAGATCGAGGACCGTCGCATCATCACTTATGGTGAAAATCCGCAGGCCGATGCCCGTCTGATCGATCTCAATCCTTCCGGCGGCGGTTCGGAATTCAAGGTGGCGTTCCGCGACCGCAAGAGCGGTGTCACGCATGAGATCCGCGATCTCGTGCTGCCGATGCCGGGCCGGCATAACGCGCTGAACGCCACCGCTGCGGTCGCGGTCGCCCATCAACTCGGTCTTTCCGACGAGACGATCCGAAAAGCGCTCGCCGGGTTTGGCGGGGTGCGACGGCGGTTCACCCGCACCGGCGAATGGAATGGCATCACCGTGATCGACGATTACGGGCATCATCCGGTCGAGATCGCCGCCGTGCTGAAGGCCGCGCGCGACTCCACCAGCGGCAAGATCATCGCCGTGGTGCAGCCGCATCGCTTTACGCGCCTGCAGTCGCTGTTTGAGGAATTCTGCACCTGTTTCAACGATGCCGATACGGTGGTGGTGGCGGATGTCTATGCGGCGGGAGAGGCGCCAATTGCGGGCATCGATCGCGACCATTTCGTGCTCGGCCTGCGCGCCCACGGCCACCGTGAAGTGGTTCCGTTGCCGGGCGCGGCGGAGCTTGCCGGTATCATCAAGAACATCGCAGGCAACGGCGATTACGTGGTCTGCCTCGGCGCCGGCAACATCACCCAATGGGCCTACGCGCTCCCCGGCGAGTTGAAGGCGCTCGGCTGATGGCAGCGCCGGGTGGTCATCGGTCGAAATTGTTCGGACTCCCTCCGGACCCGTCATGGCCGGGCAGAAGCGCAAAGCGCGTCTTCGCACTGACGTCCCGGCCATCCACGTATGATCAACCTCATTCCGCGAGGGCGGCCGCGTGAGCTTTCCTGACATCACGCCCGAACTCAGAGCTTCGATGCCGGCGTTGCGCGGGCGGCTCCTTGCCAATCAAACGCTTGCCGAACTCACCTGGTTTCGCGTCGGCGGGCCGGCGCAGGTGCTGTTCACGCCAGCCGATGCGGACGATCTCGCTTATTTCCTCGGCCATCTGGCATCGCATATTCCGGTTTACGTTCTGGGCGTGGGGTCCAATGTGATCGTTCGGGATGGCGGGCTCGAAGGCGTGGCGATCCGTCTTCCGCCGCGCGGCTTTGGCGAGGTGACGTCGGATGGCGACGTGCTGACCGCCGGTGCGGCCGCACTCGATCGTCGCGTTGCTGAAGCCGCGGAAGCGGCCGGCCTTGGCGGACTTGAATTCTATTTCGGCATTCCCGGGACCATCGGCGGAGCGTTGCGCATGAATGCCGGAGCCAATGGCGCCGAGACGAAGGACGTTCTGATCGAGGCCGAAGGGGTTGGCCGCGACGGAGCCCGACATCGCCTGTCGCTGGCGGACATGAAATTCACCTACCGAAATTCGGGCGTGGACTCCTCGATCATCTTCACACGGGCGCACTTTCGCGGTCGGCCCAATACGCCTGAGGCGATCCGGGCGCGGATGGATGAGGTACAGTCCCATCGCGAGACCGCCCAGCCGATCCGCGAAAAGACCGGTGGATCGACCTTCAAGAATCCGCCCGGCCACAGCGCCTGGAAGCTGATCGATGCGGCGGGCTGCCGTGGCTTGCGCATCGGCGGCGCGCAGGTATCGGAGATGCATTGCAATTTCCTGATCAACACCGGTGACGCCAGCGCGCATGACATTGAGACGCTGGGTGAGACCGTGCGCCAACGCGTCAAGGCTCATTCAGGGATCGAGCTTCAATGGGAAATCAAGCGGATCGGGCAGGGCGGAGAGAAGTGATGCGCATCACCATTCTGTTCGGCGGCACCAACAAGGAGCGGCTGGTTTCGGTCGCCTCGGCGCAGGCGCTGAGCGCAGCCCTGCCTGAGGCCGATCTGTGGTTCTGGAACCTGGGTGATACCGTGCACGCGGTGAGCCCGCAGGCCTTGAGCGCGCATGGCAAGCCGTTCGAGGATCCGTTCCAGCCTGCCACTCCCGGCATTCCGTTATCCCAGGCGCTCGATCAGGCGCGGGCCGAACGTCGTCTCCTGGTGCTGGGCGTGCATGGCGGGCAGGCGGAGAATGGCGAATTGCAGGTCATGTGCGAAGCGCGCGGCGTGCCGTTCACCGGCTCGGGCTCGGCCGCTTCGCATCTCGCCTTTGACAAGATCGCGGCCAAGCGCTTTGCGGCGATGGCGGGTGTCACCATCACCGAAAATGTCCGCCTTGAGGACGCCGAGACCGCCCTCGACCGTTACGGCCGGCTGATCGCCAAGCCTGCATGTGACGGTTCGAGCTACGGCCTGATCTTCGTCAACGCGAAGCAGGATCTGGTGGCGGTGCGTGCGGCGGCAGCCAACGAGGAATATCTGATCGAGCCCTTCATCAAGGGCGCGGAGGCGACCTGTGGCGTGCTCGAGCGCACGGATGGTTCAATCATCGCCTTGCCGCCGGTCGAGATCATTCCGGCCGATGGCGGCTTTGACTATCACGCCAAATATCTTGCGGCCTCAACCCAGGAAATCTGCCCGGCCCGCTTTGCGCCCGAGATCAATGTCGCAATCAGGGAGCAGGCCGTGAAAGCCCATCGTGCCTTGTCCTGCGGCGGCTACACCCGTTCGGACTTCATCGTGTCGGCGCAGGGGCCGGTCTATCTGGAAACCAACACCTTGCCCGGCCTGACCAAGGCTTCGCTCTATCCCAAGGCGTTGAAGGCCGAGGGCATCGAATTCACTGATTTTCTCGCCGGCCAGATTGCGCTGGCGAGCCGCCGGGCCGGGGTCTAAGGCCCAAGCTCCGGCCGAGCTCGGCGACCGACCCGGTAAAATTGTGACGGTCGGCCGGCAAATGTCTCAAAAGACGCATGAAAACGGGGCCCTTCAACCCTCGTTTTACCCTTTGTTTACCAGGAAGTCCGAAGGTTAACGCTGGCGGCGCATGTTGGCGCTTGGCTGCCGGGGCGTGAGCTGTTGCGGATTTCCGCTTCGACCGCCGCATCGAGGGAAGTGAGCCTCTTTCGAGGCCGGCCCGAGAAGCCCCGAACGACCAGGCCGTCATCGCATCGCCGACGCAACAGGGGCCCGCAGCGGTTGCGAGCCTGGTATCGGATGAGCCCGTGCAATGGATGGTGAAGGACGCCTCGCTCGATCGCTGCGATCGCTGAGGCCCCAAGCTGACCTGAAAGCCGCCGCCCTCGGCGCGGCGATCCTTGTGCGCGAATGGCTGTCCTCTCACCGAAAGCCGGTGCCTTCCCGGAAAGCTCGGGAGATGACACGCGAACGGGAGGAGCAGCCGCACCGCCTCATCCTTATGCTTGAACGTCATATGCCTCGCCGTGCCGGCGTCATCGCCACCGTGCTGCTGCTGTTGGGAAGCACGGCTTTCGGTGTGGTCAAGGGTGGCCATGTCGGCGAAGTGGCCGCCGCCTTCGATGATACGCGTAACGCGCTGGCCAATTCCGCGGGTTTCCGGATCATGGCCGTCTCGATCAGCGGCAACAAACAGCTGACGCGCGATGAGGTGCTCGCGATCGGAGGCGTCAGCGGCCGCTCGTCGCTGTTGTTTCTCGATGCCGATACAGTGCGCGACAAGCTGAAGGCCAATGCGTGGATCGGCGATGCCACGGTGCGGAAATACTATCCGGGCCAGCTGCAGATCGAAATTGCCGAGCGCTCCGCTTTCGCGCTGTGGCAGGAGGACGGAAGGCTTTCGGTGATCGCCGACGACGGCGCCGTGCTCGAGCCCTATATCAGCCGCCCCTTCATCACCTTGCCGCTTGTGGTCGGGAAGGGCGCGGAAAAAAGGGCGCGGGATTTCCTGGCGCTCCTGGCGCGCTATCCCCGGGTTCACGATGTCACCAAGGCGGCGGTCCTGGTGGGTGAGCGGCGCTGGAATTTGCGCCTGAAGGATGGTCTCGACATCAAGCTGCCGGAACAGGATGTCGGCAACGCGTTGGCTGCACTGAGCAGGCTCGATCAGGAGGACAAATTGTTCTCGCGCGACATCGTCGCGGTGGACATGCGCCTTTCGGATCGGCTGACGGTGCAATTATCCGATGATGCGGCCAAGGCGCGCGAGGATCTGCTCAAGGACAAGAAACCCAAGAAGAAGGCTGGTGACGCATGACCGGCCTTGATCGCAACCAGACACCGAAAATTCGTCCCGTCTCGCAGCGGCGCGCCGCGCTCGTGGCCTCGCTCGATATCGGCACCAGCAAGGTGGCCTGCATGATCGCGCGGCTCAAGCCCTGCGCGCCGAGTGATTCCTTGCGCGGTCGCACCCATGCGATCGAGTTGATCGGTTACAGCCAGATCCAGTCGCGTGGCATGAAAGCCGGCGCGGTGGTCGACCTCGCCGAATGCGAACAGGCGGTGCGCCACGCGGTGGCGCTCGCCGAACGCATGGCCAAGGTGCGGGTCGAATCCGTGCTGCTGTCGGTCTCCGGCGGTCGTCTGCAGGGTCAGCTGGTCGAGGCCGCCGCCGACATCCGCGGCAGCACGGTCGGCCCCTCCGATATCAGCCGCGTCACTTCGGCGGGCATGCGTCATGCCACGGGCGAGGGCCGGACGGTGCTTCACGCCCTGCCGGTCGGCTATTCGCTCGATGGTGTCAAAGGCATCCGCGATCCCCGGGGGATGGTGGCACGGCAGTTCGGGGTGGACATGAACGTCGTCACCTCCGATGCCACCGTGGCACGCAATCTGATGCTGGTGGTCGAGCGTTGCCATCTGAACGTCGAGGCCATGGCGGCGAGCCCCTATGTGGCCGGCCTTTCCGTCCTCACCGACGACGAGACCGATCTCGGCGCCGCTGTGATCGAGATGGGGGCCGGCACCACCACGATCGCCACCTATACGGGCGGACGGTTCGTTCATGCCGCCGGTTTTGCGCTCGGCGGGCAACACATCACCATGGATCTGGCACGCGGCATCGGCGCCTGCATTGCGGATGCCGAGCGAATCAAGACGTTATACGGCACCGTTCTGACTGGCGGATCCGATGCGCGCGAATTGATGTCCGTGCCATCTGCCGGCGATGACGAGCGGGATGTTCCGCAAATCGTGTCGCGGGCCACGATAGCCAACATCATTCGCCACCGCGCCGAGGAGATTTTCGAAATGGTCAGAGACCGCCTAGCGGATTCACCCTTCGGGGCGGAGCCCCGGGGCCGGATCGTGCTGACCGGCGGCGCCTCGCAATTGACCGGCATTCCGGAGCTGGCGACGCGGATCCTCGGTCGCCCGGTGCGGATCGGCCGGCCGCTCGGTTTCGGGCGGCTGCCGAACGAAGCGAAGAGCGCATCCTTCTCGGTGCCGTCAGGGCTTCTGGTCTACCCGCAATACGCTCATCTCGAGCACGTCGAACCGCGGCACGCGCGGCAGGTCAGGACGGGGACAGACGGCTATTTCGGAAAAGTCGGCCGATGGCTGCGTGAGGGCTTCTGATGAATCTTTTCCAGCATCTTTCCATTCCACCACGCCCGCGGCTGAAGGCCGTGGTCAACGCAAATCCAACGCTCGCGTAATCGAGAGGCAACCATGACCATCAATCTCAACGTTCCTGACATTCGTGAGCTGAAGCCGCGCATCACGGTATTCGGTGTCGGCGGCGCGGGCGGCAATGCCGTCAACAACATGATCACCGCCGGTCTGGAGGGCGTTGACTTCGTCGTCGCCAATACCGATGCGCAGGCGCTGACAATGTCGAAAGCCCAGCGCATCGTGCAGATGGGCACCCAGGTCACCCAGGGACTTGGCGCAGGTTCGCAACCGGATGTCGGCGCGGCGGCCGCCCAGGAGGTGATCGACGAAATCCGCGATCATCTGTCGGGCGCCAACATGGTGTTCGTCACCGCCGGCATGGGCGGCGGCACCGGGACCGGCGCGGCTCCGGTGATCGCCAAGACCGCCCGCGAGATGGGAATCCTGACCGTCGGCGTTGTCACCAAGCCCTTCCATTTCGAAGGCCAGCGCCGGATGCGTACCGCCGAGGCGGGCATCAGCGAACTGCACAAGGTGGTGGATACGCTCCTCATCATTCCGAACCAGAACCTGTTCCGGGTCGCCAACGAAAAGACCACCTTCGCCGACGCCTTCGCGATGGCCGATCAGGTGCTCTATTCGGGGGTCGCCTGCATCACCGACCTGATGGTCAAGGAAGGCCTGATCAATCTCGACTTCGCCGACGTCCGCGCGGTGATGAGGGAAATGGGCAAGGCGATGATGGGTACCGGCGAGGCCACCGGCGAGAAGCGCGCCTTGACCGCGGCAGAAGCGGCGATCGCCAACCCGCTGATCGACGATTCCTCGATGAAGGGCGCGCGCGGCCTGCTGATCTCGATCACCGGCGGCAAGGATTTGACGCTGTTCGAGGTCGATGAAGCCGCCACCCGCATCCGCGAGGAAGTCGATGCCGATGCCAACATCATCGTCGGCGCCACTTTCGATGAAAACCTGGACGGCGTGATCCGGGTCTCGGTGGTCGCAACCGGCATCGAGCAGGCACAGCTTTCGCGCAACGCGATGTCGGCGCCGCCCGCCGCCATGGCTTCGGCGCCGGACACGAGGCTCGCCGACCTGACCGCGCGCCTGCGTGCGGAGAATCATCGGGCGGCCGAGCGCGCCCAGAAGCAGGAGCCGGCGGCACCGGTACTGGCGCCGGCACCCGCGGCCCGCGCCGCCGTGGACCGTGCAGCGCTTGCCGCCATAGCCGCCGCCGTGGCTGCCGACGTGCCGCACACGGCGCCGGCGGAGCCTGTCTCCTATGGCGATGTCACGGTTCGTCCGATTGCCCAGAAACCGAGCCTGTTCCCGGATCACGACGTCGCCAAGGCGGAGACGCATGAGCCGGTCGCGCCCCAGACCTTCATTCCGCAAGCGGCGGAGCGGGCTCCGATGCGGGCTCCCCGGATGCCGAAGTTCGAGGATCTGCCGATGCCCGCTCAGGCTGAAATCCGCCAGGCCCGCGGCGAGGCTGCCGAGGAGCATCCGCAAAAGACCCGGCTCTCGCTGCTGCAGCGTCTGGCCAATGTTGGCCTCGGCCGCCGCGACGAGGAAAATGAGCCGCCGATCGCCGCCCGTGCTTCGGGCCCGGCGATGGGCTCGATGCCGCCGCTGCCCGAACGAAAGCCGCAGCGGTCGGTGGCCCAGCAGATGTCGGCGCATGACGCCGTCTCGGAATATGGAAAGCGTCCGGCTCCGCAAGGGCTGGATAACCATGGCCGCCCGGCACCTGTTGCGCCGGCGCCACAGGGCGATGACCATCTGGATATCCCCGCCTTCCTGCGGCGGCAATCCCACTGAAAATTGTTACAAATCGGATGACCGAAAAAAGTCCCGGCCTAACCAGCTGGGACTTTTATTTTGGAGCGCCAACAAGCGAACGGATCTCACAAGTCTCTGATAGAGAACGATTAGTTATCATATTGGGAGTTTAATCGGTGAGCCGGAACCACGGGAACCGTCGCCGCATTTTGGTTAAGCTTTGGCGTGAATGCGGCGGAGATAGGGTAACAATCGGTAAAAAACCGTGAGTTGGCGCTCTTTGGGGCAGTGTCTATGGTTCGCTGTGACTCGGGGATATCCGGGGTGACTCGCCGGAAAAGGATCGCACAAACGATCCGGGCGACCCAATCCTGGATAGGTCATTAGGGGCGGTTTTATGAAGGTCAGTCGGCAAACAACGCTGCGGTCGCAGGCGAGTGTGACTGGCGTTGGCGTGCATTCCGGTCTTGCTGTTACCTTGACCCTCGGGCCTGCGCCGATCGACGCAGGCTTTGTTTTTGTCCGCACCGGCCTCGAAGGCGGGGATCGCGAATTTCGCGCCACGGCGCAGTCCGTTACCTCCACCGAACTGGCCACGGCACTCGGTGACCGCGACGGCGCGCAGGTGTCGACCACTGAGCATGTCTTGGCCGCCTTGCGTGGAATGGGCGTCGACAACGCCACGATCGAAGTGGATGGCCCCGAAGTTCCCATCATGGACGGCAGCGCCGCGTCCTTTGTCGCGGCCATCGATCAGGCCGGTATTCTGACCCAGTCGGCGCCGCGCCGCTTTATTCAGGTATTGAAACCAGTTCAGGTGGCCGCTGGCCGGTCGTTTGGCGAGATTAAACCCTATGCCGGTGCGTTCCGCGCCGAGGTCGAGATCGATTTCGACAATCCGGTGATTGGCCGGCAGAGCTATGTCCTCGAACTCACACCCGAGCGCTTCCGTCGCGAAGTGGCCCGCGCCCGCACCTTCGGTTGCATGAGCGATGTCGCACGGCTGTGGAATGCGGGTTTTGCCCGGGGCGCGTCGTTTGAGAATTCCGTGGTTTTCGACGATGAGCGGCTGCTCAACCGTGAAGGCCTGCGTTTCAGTGACGAATGCGTTCGGCACAAGGTGCTGGACGTGATCGGCGATCTGGCTCTGGCCGGGTTGCCGCTGCACGGCGCGTTCCGCTCGGTGCGGGGCGGCCACAAGCTCAATCATGCGGTCCTCACCGCGCTTTTGGCCGACCGCAGCGCCTGGCGGATAGTCGAAGCCGATCAGGTCGCGCGCCGGCCGCGCAGCCTCACCGATGTGCGCAGCGGCATGGTCGGTGGCATGATCGCACCCGCCTTCGGTCCCGACGTTTCCTGATCTGCTTCTTTCGCCGAACGAAGATCGGCCGCAGGCATGCGGCGCACTGGCGCACGGCCACTCCCTTCAGCAGGGTAACCATATCCATGCCGACGCTGCCTTAATCCGGGCGAAATGCCTGCTTATCCGGTTGGTCCAGGGATGTTTTTCGGTTACATAGGCGTGGCGATTGGCAGGGTGCCACGGTTTATTCCGTCACGGACCATTTCCATGTTGGCCGGGATCACTTCCGGCGGATGCGTGAGATCATGCATCGATCAGGGGATGGCGTGAACGGGGTTGGCGCGCGGTGGCAGTTGTTGCCCCACGATCGGAGCCTGAGCGGGGTCAGGTCCAAATTGAATCAGGTCCAGAATTGATGTCGGCACAACGCATGATGCTTGAACCACGCCAGCTGCCGGGCCGCGGCTCTTTCGTCCGGCGGCTCGTGATGATGGCCAGTCTTCTGGTTCTCGCGGCCCCCCTCGGCGGCTGCGGCACCGGTGCGCTGTGGGACAAGTTCATGGCCAAGGACGAGACGTTCGACGAGCAGCCGGCTGACAAGCTCTATAATGAGGGCTTGTTCCTGTTAAACGACAAGCACGATCCAAAGGCCGCCTCGAAAAAGTTCGAGGAAGTGGATCGTCAGCACCCTTATTCCGACTGGGCGCGCAAGTCGCTCCTGATGTCCGCCTATGCTTTCTACAGCGCCGGCGATTATGACAGCTGCATTGGCGCGGCGACCCGCTATGTCACCTTGCATCCGGGCAGCCCCGATGCCGCTTATGCGCAGTATCTGATCGCGGCCTCGCAATACGACCAGATTCCCGACGTGTCGCGCGATCAGGACCGCACCGAAAAGGCGATTGCGTCGCTTGAAGAAGTCATCCGCAAATATCCGACATCGGAATACGCCGGCACGGCCAAGGCCAAGCGCGAAGCCGCGCGAGACCAGCTCGCCGGCCGCGAGATGGCGGTTGGCCGCTATTATATGGAGCGACGCGACTACACCGGCGCGATCAATCGCTTCAAGACGGTGGTCACCCGCTACCAGACGACACGGCACGTCGAGGAGGCGCTCGCCCGTCTCACCGAGGCCTATATGGCGATCGGCATCGTCGGCGAGGCGCAAACGGCCGCCGCCGTGCTTGGCCACAATTTTCCGGACAGCCGCTGGTACAAGGACGCCTACAATCTCGTGAGATCGGGCGGGGTTGAGCCCAACGAGAACAAGGATTCCTACATCTCCAAGGCATTCAAGAAGCTCGGCCTCGGCTAGCGATCGGCTTACAGCCCTCGTTCCCGAATGCGCATCATCAGCGTTTGCGCCGTTCCGAGATCGGCCGTGCCCCCGGAGAATGATGCCGATTCGGTCGTTTGCGATTTCTCGCAAGTGGTTTTCTTATGCGCCGATTTTGCTAATCTTGCCGGGCCTGGTCCTTGTGGAACGGGCGGCTGGCGCATCTTCCCTTGAACGCGTCGCTCATCCGACGAAGCATCTCACCTCTAGGACTGGTCCCGACATGCTGGCGCGCCTTTCGATCCGCGACATCGTCCTGATCGAACGGCTCGATATAGAATTTCGTCGTGGATTGGCCGCGCTGACCGGCGAGACCGGTGCAGGCAAATCGATCCTGCTTGATGCCTTCGCGCTGGCGCTTGGTGGGCGCGGAGATGCGGGCCTGGTGCGGCATGGCGCCGAACAGGGCCAGGTCACCGCCACCTTCGAAGTGCCGAAGGCACATCCGGCGAATCGTCTGCTACGCGATAACGGCCTAGATGATTCCACCGGCGAATTGATCCTCCGCCGGGTGCAATTGGCCGATGGCCGGACCCGCGCCTTCATCAACGATCAGTCGGTCAGCGTGCAGACGATGAAGGCGGTCGGCGCCACGCTGGTCGAAATCCACGGTCAGCATGATGAGCGGGCGCTGGTGGATGCTTCCACCCATCGGCGGCTGCTGGATGCCTTCGCGGGCCTTGAGAAGGAAGTTGCGGCGCTGGAAGCGCTCTGGGAGCAGCGGCGCGCTGCGAGCAATGATCTGGAGGCGCATCGTGAGGCCATGGAGCGCGCCGCGCAGGAGGCTGACTATCTGCATCATGCGGCCGACGAATTGAAACGGCTGGCGCCCAATGACGGCGAGGAGACGGCGTTGGCCGAGCGCCGCACCGCCATGATGCAGGGTGAGAAGATCGCCGCTGATTTGCGCGAGGCGCAAGAGGCGGTCGGCGGCCACCATTCGCCGGTGACGACGCTGGCCGCGGCCGTGCGCCGGCTGGAACGCCGCGCGGCCAGCGCGCCGGCTTTGATCGAGCCCGCCGTGAAGGCGATCGACGCGGCGATCAACGCGCTGGAAGAAGCTGATCAGCATCTCAATGCCGCGCTTATTGCGGCTGATTTCGATCCGGCCGAACTGGAACGGATCGAGGAACGGCTGTTCGCGCTTCGCGCGGCGTCGCGTAAATATACCACTCCCGTGGATAACCTCGCGGCATTGGCCGCGAAATTCGCAGCCGACGTGGCGCTGATCGATGCCGGCGCCGAGCGGCTGAAGAAGCTCGAACTAGCTGCCACCGAAGCCGACCAGCGTTATCGCGCGACGGCAGAGAAGCTCTCAGTGGCGCGCGGCAAGTCGGCCGAGAAGCTCAACAAGGCGGTCAATGCAGAACTGGCCCCGCTCAAGCTCGAACGCGCCAAGTTCATCACCCAGGTGGATTCCGATTCCCAATCGCCGGGGCCGCAAGGCTTCGACCGCATCGAGTTCTGGGTGCAGACCAATCCGGGGACGCGGCCGGGGCCGATGATGAAGGTCGCCTCCGGCGGCGAGTTGTCGCGATTCCTGCTGGCGCTCAAAGTCGTGCTGTCGGATCGGGGTTCGGCACCGACGCTGGTGTTCGACGAGATCGACACGGGTGTTGGTGGCGCCGTGGCGGACGCGATCGGCGCCAGGCTGGCGCGGCTTGCCTCCAAGGTGCAGGTGATGGCCGTGACCCATGCGCCGCAAGTGGCGGTGCGTGCCGACCAGCATCTGTTGATCTCCAAGGATGCGCTGGATAAGGGCCGGCGCGTGGCCACCCGCGTCGATGCGCTCGCCGCCGATCACAGGCGCGAGGAAATCGCCCGGATGCTGGCGGGCGCCGAGATCACCGCCGAGGCGCGCGCGGCCGCCGAACGGCTGCTCAAAGCAGCGACAGCGTGAGCTCTCGTATCCCGACGCGCTGCAACGCGTCGGCATTTGCTGCTCAGAGTTGGAATCCCCACGGAGCCTTTCAACGCATGCTCATGCGTCTCGGGAATCTCAGAGCTGCGTCAATCCAGCGATTCCAGGCTCGATGCTGGCGCATCGCCCCGGAATGACAGACATCTAAGTCCGTGGCATGCTCGGCTCAGACCAATACGACACTTAAGAACTCGGCCATGACAGCAAAGCAAAAATCAAAATCCAAGGCCCTTGCCGATGTCGCCGGCCTCACCAACGCCCAGGCCAAGGTCGAGTGGAAGCGGCTCGCGCTGGAGATCGAAAGTCACGATCGTCTTTATTATCAGGAGGACGCCCCAAAAATTTCGGACGCGGAATATGACGCGCTCCGCCGTCGCCTCAACGCGATTGAGGTGCGATTTCCGGAATTCGTCTCCAGCCAGTCCCCGTCGCAAAAAGTGGGCGTCGCGCCTTCCGGCAGGTTCAGCAAGGTGCGGCATGCGATCCCGATGCTGTCGCTGGACAATGCCTTTGCCGAAGAGGACGTCGTTGATTTTGTCGGTCGTATCCGACGTTTCCTGAAATTGTCGGAAGACGAGAGGATCGATTTCTCCGCCGAGCCCAAGATCGACGGGCTCTCGATGTCGCTGCGCTATGAGGGCGGCGAGCTGATCACCGCCGCTACCCGTGGCGATGGCACGGAAGGTGAAGATGTCACAGCCAATATCCGGACGCTATCGGACGTGCCGAAGCAGCTGAAGGGCCGTCACGTCCCAGAAATCTGTGAAGTGCGTGGCGAGGTCTATATGACCAAGCAGGCATTTCTCGCGCTCAACGAGCGGCAGAAGGCCGAAGGCGGCACTATTTTCGCCAACCCCCGCAATTCCGCGGCGGGTTCATTGCGCCAGAAAGATCCCGCGATCACCGCCTCACGCCCCCTCGGCTTCTTCGCTTATGCCTGGGGCGAGATCAGCGACCTGCCGGCCGCGACGCAATCCGGCATGATCGGGTGGTTCGAGCGGTGCGGCTTCAAGACCAATCCACTGACCAAAACCTGCCGCTCGGTCGATGAATTGATTTCCTTTCACCGCAAGATCGAGGAGCAGAGGGCCGGGCTCGACTACGATATCGACGGCGTGGTGTACAAGGTTGACCGCATTGACTGGCAGGAGCGGCTCGGTTTTGTCTCGCGCACGCCGCGCTGGGCGATCGCGCACAAGTTTCCGGCTGAGCGTGCCATCACCGTGCTGCGCGATATTGAAATTCAGGTGGGACGTACCGGCTCATTCACCCCGGTCGGCAAGCTCGAACCGGTCGGGGTCGGCGGTGTCATCGTGCAGAACGTCACGCTGCACAATGAAGATTACATCAAGGGCATCGGCGGCGACGGCGAGGCATTGCGGGAGGGTCGTGACATCAGGATCGGTGACACTGTCATCGTCCAGCGCGCTGGCGACGTGATTCCGCAAGTGGTCGATGTCGTGATCGGAAAGCGCCCCACCAGCGCAAAGCCCTTTCAATTCCCCAAGAAGTGTCCGTGTCCGCTGCATACCGACGTGGTGCGCGAGGAGACCGCGACCGGGGAAGAAGGCGCCCGGGCGCGCTGCACCGGCGAATTCGCCTGCCCCTATCAGAAGGTCGAGCACCTGAAATTGTTCGCTTCGCGCCGCGCCTTCGATATCGAGGGGCTCGGCGAAAAGCAGATCGCCTACTTCTTCGAGCAGGGGTGGGTGAAGGAGCCCGCGGATATTTTCACGCTGCCTGCGCGCAACGCCAAACTGAAGCTCGAGGCGATTGAGGGCTATGGCGAAACCTCGGTGCGCAATTTGTTTGCGGCGATCGAGGAGCGGCGGAAGGTATCGCTCGAGCGATTTATCTTTGCGCTCGGCATGCGCCACGTCGGCGAAACCACGGCGCTGGCGCTGGCGCGCGGATACGGCTCGTGGGAGGCATTTCATGAGGCCTGTCTTCTGGTAGCGCGCGGCGACGAGGAGGCGATCGCCGAGATGGATGCGCTCGACCAGATCGGCGATACCGTGATCGAAAGCATCCGCGCTTACTTCGGGGAAAGCCACAATCGCGGCATCGTCGAACGGTTGACCGGTGAGGTCACCATTCTCGATGCCGAGAAGCCCAAGGCCAATTCGAAGATCGCGGGCAAGACCGTCGTGTTCACCGGCTCACTTGAAAAGATGACCCGCGACGAGGCGAAGGCGATGGCCGAACGACTGGGCGCCAAGGCGGCCGGCTCGGTATCCAAGAAAACCGATTATGTCGTGGCAGGACCCGGCGCCGGCTCCAAGCTCAACGAGGCCAAGAAGCACGGCGTCACCGTGCTGACCGAGGACGAATGGCTCAAAATGGTGGAGCAGAATTGAGATTCAAGATGATCAGCCACCACGCGATGCGCCGCTATCTGCCCGCAATGGCGCTGTTGATTGTCGCTGGCGGCGCGGCCTCGGCGCAAACCGTGAGGCTCGACCAGTACCGCCATCCCTCGGAGTCGAAGTTCAAGGTCTTCAATCAGCTTTATCTGAAGGGCGTGCTCGACGGCTTCGTGGCCTATTCGGTCGCGCAGCACGCGCGGGATTTTTGTCTGCCACCGGACAAGGCGATGACAGTCGAGCAGGCTGAGGAGATCATGCTGCGCTTTGCCGAGAAGAAGCAGCTTTCCGAGACCGTTCCGATCGCCGTGCCCCTGTTGGGCGGCCTGAAAGAGGTCTATCCGTGTCCAAAACCATAGGGCTGGTTCCGGTCACGGCGGGGCACGATGAACAGCATCGCGGCGGAACAAGCCAGCGACAGGCCGAGAATGTAGGCATTGAGCGGCACGGTGGTCTGGAAATGGCCGCCAAGGTAGGCTCCCAATTGGGAGGACAGGGCGCCGGTGCTCATTTGCAGGAAACCGAGGACGCCAGAAGCCGTTCCGGCTGCTTGTGGGCGGATGCTGATCGCCCCGGCCATGGAGTTGGAGATCACAAAGCCATTTCCCAGCATCACCAGCATTTGTGTGATGAATAGCCACGACGGCACGTCATTGAAGCCCAGCAAGCCCCAGAGCACATTAAGAAGGCCGCCGGCGAGTTGCATCGCAAGGCCAAGCCAGATCAGGTCTTCCAGCGAGTAGCTGCGCGCAAGGCGCGCGTTGGAGACACTTCCTGCCAGGTAGGCGATGCTCAGTGTGGCGAACCATGCGCCATACTCGACGCTGGATCGCCCCATATGGGTGACCACGATGTAGGCCCCGCCGCCGGCAAAAGCGAAAACGATCTGCGAGGACAGGACCATGCAGAGCAGATAGCCGATATAGGCACGGGTGGTGAAAAGCAGCCGGATGTCCCTGCTAAATCCCGTCTTCTCGGTGGCAACAACCCGCCGCGTTTCCGGAAGTGTCATTGCCACGATCGTCATGAGCAGCAGCGCTACCACGGTCAGGAAGTAAAAGATCGAAGGCCAGCCGAAGCGGGCTTCCAGAAGGCCGCCGATCAGCGGACTCACCATCTGTGAGACCGTCGAGGCCGCGATGACCAGGCTGATCATCGAGCTGGTGCGGTTGCGATCGAAGAGGTCGCGGACGATCGCGCGGCCGATGGCCATTCCACACCCTGCACCGACGGCCTGGAAGAAGCGCGCGGCAATCAGTTGCGGCAGTGTCTGCGCGAAGATGCAGCCGATGCTGGCGAGCGCCGCCAATCCAATGCCAGCGAGCACCACCGGCCGCCGGCCAAAGCGATCGGACAACGAGCCCATGCTGATTTGCGAAACCGCGATGCCAACCATGTAGAAGGAGATCGTCATCTGCGCGATCGAGAGGTCGCGGCCGAATTCGGCAACAATCACCGGCAGCGCCGGCAACAGCAAGTAAATCCCGGCCGGCCCGATGGCGTTCAAGGCGGCGAGCACGGGCAGCAGGGTATGCGGCTTCGCAGGATCAGTTCGCGGGGTTACCGGAGGAGGCGCGACCGGTCCGTGCATGGTTTTGTACTCTGTCCTTCGGATACGATTTTCACGCGCGATGCCCAACAGGCGGCCCGAAAAGCGCCTTTTAAAGCGGCGTGGTATCCTCTTCCGCCTTGATCAGCATTTTCTTGGTGACCAGGATCTTACGGCGCGGCACCAGGAAGAACGCTGACGAGGCGCAGGCCAGCGACAGCGCCAGCAGGCTCGCCATCAGCGGCACCGTGCTCGAGAAGTGACCACCGAGATAAGCGCCGAGTTGCGAGAACAGCGCACCGACGCCCATCTGCACAAAGCCGGCCACGCCGGCGGCGGTGCCAGCCGCCTGGGGCCGAACACTGATGGCGCCCGCTGCGGCATTGGAGAGCACAAAGGAGTTGCCGAAATAAACCAGTGTCTGGGTGAGGAAGAGCCACATAGGCAGTTCGTTCACGCCTGTGAGGCTCCAGACCAGGTTGAGCGCGGATCCGAAGAATTGCAGCGCGAGGCCGAGCCAGATCAGTTTCTCCAGCGAATGACGTGGCGCAAAGCGTACGTTCAACAGGCTGCCGAGCAGATACGCGAAACCCGTCGTGGCAAACCAGGCCCCATATTCAGCACTGGAGCGGCCCATGTGCGATATCACGATGTAGGGCCCGCCGCCGGCGAAAGCGAAAACGATCTGCGAGCCGAACATGGTGCAAAGCATGAAGCCGATATAGGCTCGGCTTGTGGCGAGTTGGCGAATGTCTCGCAAAAAGCTATCTCCGGCGGCACGGACCCTGCGGGTTTCCGGCAAGACCAGCGCGATCGCCAGCACGATGAGAAATGCGATCCCGGCCTGAAGATAAAAGATCGACGACCATCCCCATCTTGTATCCAGGAGACCGCCGATCAACGGGCTCAGCATCTGGGCGATCATCTGGACCGCGGTCACCAGGCTGAACATGGAGCCGACGCGCTCGCGGCTATAGATATCGCGGATGATGGCGCGGCCGATGACCATGCCGCTGGCGCTACCGAGCGCCTGGAAAAAACGCGCCACGATCAGCTGCGGCAGGGTCGTAGCAAAGATGCAGGCGATGGCCGCGATCACGGACAGACCGATGCCGGCCAGCAAGACGGGGCGGCGACCGAAATGGTCCGAAAGCGGCCCCATGACCATCTGTGAGATCGCAAGCCCGACCATGTAGAAGGAGACGGTCATCTGCGCGACGGAAGTGTCGCGGCCGAACTCGGCCGCCAACACCGGCAATGCCGGCACCAACATATAAAGAAAGATCGGCCCTGTTCCGCTTATCGCGACGAAAAGCGGCAGCATGAGTCGCGGCGAGACGCCGGCGGGGCTATGTTTGGCCGGCGGGGCCGGGGGCACTCCATGCATGGTGGATGCGTTTTTCCTTCGCCGAGCCAGGGGGCGCGACGCGCTGGCAGAAATGTTGACCCGAAAGGGGCCAAATCATGCGCGCACTTTACCGGCCTGGATCAGGAGTCGAAACGGCCGTTTCCACATGCGGCCATGTCATTTTCGGGACGCCGGGCAAGAGGGTGCGAACCGTTATCAATTCTGGTGCCGACTTTCCGAAATTCGTGAACCATCGCTGCGATTTGGCGGGCCTGAAAGAAATCGCGACGGGCGGTGCGGGCCAAATATAGGTCGAAGCGAGGGCGGGCTTTCGCTTCAAATCGCCTCGCTTAGAGCGATAACGGCGCGGTCACCTGATCGAGCCAGAGCCGGGTGGTGTCGTCGACATGCGGCCGCACTTCGTGCCGTACCCGGTCGTGATAGGCGTTCAGCCAGTGCAGCTCTTCGCTTGAGAGCATGTTGAGGTCGATCAGTCGGCGGTCGATCGGTGCGAGCGTCAGGGTCTGAAACGCATTCACCGGCTTCTCGGCGCCAGCAATGTCGGTCCCGACCACCAGCTCGAGATTTTCGATGCGAATGCCGAAGGCGTCAGCCTTGTAGTAGCCGGGCTCGTTCGACAGGATCATACCGCGCCGGAGCGGCGTGGTGCCGAGTTTTGAAATGCGCGCCGGTCCCTCATGCACGCTGAGATAGCTCCCGACCCCATGGCCGGTGCCGTGTTCGAAATCGATTCCAGCCTCCCAGAGATATTGCCGCGCCAGCGTATCGAGCTGGGCACCTGTGGTGCCGTCGGGAAAAATCGCGCGGGCAATGGCGATGTGGCCGCGCAGAACGCGCGTGAAGCGGTCGCGCATCTCGGTGCTTGGCTCGGTGATCGCGATGGTGCGGGTGACGTCGGTGGTGCCGTCTTCATATTGCGCGCCGGAATCGATCAGCAGGAGATCGCCGGGCTGGATCCGCCGGTTGGTCTTGCGGGTGACGCGATAATGCACGATCGCCCCGTTGGGACCGGTGCCGGCGATGGTCGGGAAGGAGACGTCCTTCAGTGCGCCGGTCTCGCGGCGGAAACTTTCCAGCGCCTCAACCGCGTCGATCTCGGTCAGCGCGCCGCTCGGCGCCTCGCGGTCGATCCAGGCCAGAAACCGCGCCAGCGCGATGGCATCGCGGCGGTGCGCGCGTTGCGTGCCCTCGATCTCGGTTGCGTTCTTGACCGCCTTGAGCAGGCTAACCGGATCGTTGCCGCGTACCACCTTGCCGCCGGACGAAGTGATCAGGCGGCCCAGCGCATCGGCGGCGGTGGCGCTGTCGAGACCGATCGCGGCGCCGCGTCCGGCCATCGCCGCCAGCTCGGGTTCTAGCCGATCGGGGTCGACGACATCGGCTGTCTGTTCGAGGTGATCGCGCGCGACATTCGACAGCTTGCGATGGTCGATGAAAACGGTCGGCCGGCCGTCGCGCGGCACCAGCGCATAGGACAACGGCAATGGCGTATGGGCCACGTCCGCCCCGCGAATGTTGAAAGCCCAGGCCACGGCATGCGAATCCGACAGCACCAGCGCCTCCACCCCAAGCTTGGCGATTTCCAGCCGGATGCGCTTGAGCTTTTCCGCCTCAGCCTCGCCGGACAAAGCGAGCTGATGCACGCTGACCGGGCCGAGCGGCGGGGCGGGCCGTTCGGTCCAGATGGCATCGATGGGGTTGCGCTCAACCGCCACCAGCTCGGCCCCCGCCTTGGCGCAGGCCGCCGCCAGCCGCTCGGCCGCTGCCGAGGTGTGCAACCAGGGATCAAATCCGAGGCGGTCGCCGGTTGAAAGGTGCCGCGTGATCCAGCTTTCCGGCGGCGGATCGATCAGCGATTCGATCTTCCATGCCGTTTCATCGACCTGCTTGGCCGCCTGCAGCGTGTAACGTCCATCGACAAAAAGCGCGGCTTGCTGCGGGAGCACGACCGCAAGCCCAGCCGAGCCGGTGAAGCCAGTAAGCCAGGCCAGCCGCTCTTCAGAGGGTGGCACATATTCGTTTTGCTGTGAATCCGCGCGGGGGATGATGAATCCGGTGAGCTTTCGGCCCGCCAATTCATCGCGCAGGGCGGACAATCGGGCGCCAAGCGCCACGCCGGCTTCGGGATCTTCAAAACTCTGGAAGTGGGCTTCGAACATGATCGGTATCCTAAAGCACGATCCGCAAAATGCATTACCTTAGAATTTGGGATAAACTTTCCATACCGCGCGTGCGGCGCGACAAAATTCTGTCACATTGGCACAAAGTGTGCTTGGATTGTTCCGCCTGCAGAGACAGGTGGAACGTTTCAGGTCAGTAGGTGTTGGCCTCAATCGTTCCGAAGTGACGGATCGAGGAAATACCAGGAGTGTTCAACTCACCGCAGAGGGAACACGAAATGCCTGCTTTCAGCTTCGAAAAGATTTCGCCTCCCGCCGCCCGTGTCGCCTCCGGCCCTGTGCCGGCCGCAGCCCGCAAACAACGCGGGGTGATCGTGCAGATGCTGGACCGGTTCGTTGAAGCACGCGTCAGGCGCTTCGCGCTCGACGAGAAAAAGCGGACGGATTCCCGCTCCAGGCCGCAAGGGTCCTGAACGCTCCCAATCTTTCAGCGCACGGATTGCAGCAACAGGCTGCTCCAGCCCTCGATCCGGATATGCGCGCGTAACACCAGGCCCCGGCTGCGATAGGCGGCGATCACGCTTCGCGCCTGAGGGGTCAACAATCCCGAGAGAATGACGAGCCCAGAAGGCGCCAGATGCCGCGCCATCGGGGTTGCCATTTGCCGCAGCGGATTGGCGAGAATATTGGCCATCACCAGATCGAACGGTCCCCGCCGGGCAAAATCCGGCGCGGAGAAACCGGTCGCCGTGATCGAGGTCAGAGACGGTCCTGCCCCGTTCAGCACGGCATTCTCTTTGGCAATGCGCACCGAGATCGGATCGATGTCGCTGGCCAGAATTTTTTCATGCAGCGTCTTGGCGGCGGCGATCCCGAGTACTCCGGTGCCGGTGCCGAGGTCTAGCACGCGGCGCGGACGCCAGGCTTTCAGCACCCGGTCGAGCAGCAACAGGCAACCCCGCGTAGTGCCGTGATGGCCGGTACCGAAGGCCAGCGCCGCCTCGATCTCGATGCCGGTCTTGTTCGGTGGAATCCTGTTGCGGTCGTGCTGGCCGTGCACGACAAACCGCCCGGCGGCGACCGGCACCAATTGTTCGAGCGTGGCCGCCACCCAGTCCCGCGCTTCGATCGTATCGAAGGCAAGGGTTTCGGCTGCGTGCAATCCGGCCGCTAGGCGGACCAGTTCGCGGATCGCGCTCTCCTCCGGCGGTTCGGCGAAATGCACGGCGATGTCCCAGCGGCCGTCCGCTCTCTCGAATGCAGCGATTGCCGCCTCGCTTTCATCGAGGCTCTCGGTCAGCAGGTCCGCCACACGCCGAGCCGACGTCTCGTCGCCAATGGCAAACAGCGCGCGATGCGTCCGGGGGGTGAGGGCGGCATTCATTCTATGGGTCGGGGCTCTATAGCGATTGCCTGTGTCTTACGCCGCCCAAAGCGCCGGGCGCAAGACGCCGGCTTTGCTCTGGCCCTTGGGTCTCGGCTTTGGGTCTGCCGGTTAGCTGCCGAAAGCTTGCCCCATCCCAATGCCGCCTCAGGGTACCGAAACTGCCACTACCCCCGGGACCGATCCCCGTTTACGCTGCCGCCATCACCGACCGGCTGAAACTCCGGGAACAAGAAAGAGAGCCCCGGCCAAGGGTACGGGAGCAGGGCACGGGAGCGAAAATAATGAACAAGCATCTTCATCTGCATCAGGATAACGGCGTCGCCTGGATCACGATGGACCGGCCCGAGCGCAGGAATGCCTTCCTGCATGACATGGTCGGGGCGATGACCGACATGGCCAAGGCGCTCGCCAATGACGAGAGCTGCCGCATCGTGGTTATCAGGGGCACGGGCAAAGACTTCTGTTCCGGCTCGGACACCGGCACCCTCGACGAATCCGCCGCGCAGACATCCGCGGAGAGAGCGCAGCGGTTCGACCAGGGCATGGCCACGCACATCCAGCCTTTGTTGCGCGCCTTCCTTACGCTGCGCCAGCCGATCGTCGCCAGCGCACGCGGCAACGCGATCGGGCTCGGCGGGCAATTCCTGCTGTTTGCCGATCTGGTCGTCGGCTCGGAGACGCTCAAGTTGATCCTGCCCCAGGTTAAGCTTGGCCATGTGTTCGACCACGGCGAATCCTATCTGCTGCCGCGACGCATCGGATCGCGGAAGGCGATGGAGCTGGCGCTGCTCGGCGAGACGATGAAAGCCACGGATGCCGAGCGGTTCGGGCTGGTGAACTTCCTCGTTCCTGATGGCGATCTCGAGAGCCGCACCAACGACATCGTTGGCAAGCTGTCGCGCATGCCCCCGGTTGCGTTGTGGCGAAGCAAAGCGTTGATGCGGAGCGCCGAAACCTCCGATTTCGAGACCCAGCTCAAAGCCGAGCGGTTGCATGCCTCCGCCTGTGGCGGGACGGAGGATTTTGTCGAGGCGATCGCCGCCTTCCACGAAAAGCGACCGCCGCGTTATATCGGGAGGTGAGGGCGGCTGACGGGCGGACAGACAAGCAAGCGGCCGCCGGCCTGTATCGTTATTCCGGGGCGATGCGCCAGCATCGAACCCGGAATCTCGGGATTATTGCTCCACGGCTAATCCAGCGCTTATCCCCAGACTTATCCACCAGATCGTCCACTGCCGATCGGTAGTGTCTCAGTTTGAAATCTCGATTATAGGGGCCGCGCAAAGTCGGTGCGGTGCGCTTGTCGATCAACGCGGCCAAATCCTCCATCTTCAAGACGTGATCGACCAAACCGGATGCCATCGCCGGGGTTGCACCAAGCGTCTTGTGAACCCGGCAGAAATTGTAGAAGAAGAAATAGAGCGCCAGCGCGTGGCAATGGTTCTCGAACTTCTTGCTGAACGCATTGGTCAGGCGGGTGAACCGGCGCATCGACATACGCATCGTTAGGTTCTGGCGCTCGGCAAAGGACGTATTGATAAGGTCCGGGTCCGGATTGCCCATGATGGCTTGCTTGACCGCGCCGATGCACTTGGGCGGGCTGTAGCGGCCCGCGCCAGCGTAATCGGTCGCGAAAATCCTGTTCAGCATCGCGTAGTCGGCATCAAAATCAACAACTGCCACGGCCTTCAGGTAAGCTTGGTGACCGTCTGTGGTGAGTTGAACGCGGTTGGCAAGGCGGGCTTTCAAATCGCCCATAAACGCAATGCCGGTGTGCTGGCTGCGGTCCCCAACGTGCCAGGAAACAATCAGCTTGGAGTCGGCATCAATGGCCGTCCACGTCCAAACGTCGCCAGCAGCCTCAGGGGCGGCCTTGGCGAACTTGACGTTCTTCTGCTTGGCGTAGCTGAACGACCAGATTTCATCCGCCTGTATCGACTTGGCCGTTACACCGCGAACCGTCTTGTCATGGAAGGCCGCGCAAGCCAGCCCGGCGTCAATCAGCAGCTTAGAAACGGTGTTGATCGAAACCCCGGTGATCCGGGAGACCGACCGCATGGACGACCCCTCGCAGAGCATGGTGAGGATTTGAACGCGCGTTTCCCAACGCAATTTGCTCATGCCCCGACAATCTGAACTTTTATGCTTAGGGTCAAGCATTTTTGTCAGAACGGCTCGTCCTCCTCCCCTTTAAGCGCGCCAAATCCAGATGGAGGCTCGAGCGTGGCGGCCGGCTCAGTCGCCGGGGGATGGTGTCCGAGTTCTGATAAACCGAAGGTGTTTGGTGCGGGACGGGTGAATATCTCACCGCGCCTCACATAGGCGGCAAGGGAACTACCTAGAGACGCTACGTTTTCTCGGGTATGGTCTTTACCGAGGGCCTCCAAAAGCTTCGTAATGTGCATGGGAGTCCCATCACGAAGTATCGCCTCCCGTGCTTGGGAAACTGTGCTTCCGGGGCGCAGAGGCGAATCCGGATCAGCAGGCCCCGAATCGGCCTCCTTCGGAAGCAACTTCAGGACATCACCAAGGGCCTGCATATAGACCCGAGCATCTCGTATCTTGGCTTCCAGTTCGGCTATTTCGGCCTCTTTTTTGCGAATTCTGTCCTCAACTTTGCGCCGCTCGTTCATTTCCTAGACTCCGTGATGTGACAGATGGTATGTGATGTGATGTTCAACCGCAAGGATCGTCCCATCATGTCACAGGACTTGGACAAAAGGCCGGAGTACCAGTCAACAATGGACCGGCTAAAAGCCGCCCGCCGGGAGACTAAGGATGGTGTCGAGTTTTGGATGTCCCGCGACATGTACCCCATTTTGGGGTATGCAAACTTCCAAAACTTCAAGGGTGTGATTGACCGGGCGTCCGCCGCTCTCGTTGCTAACGGCCAAGATGTCTCTCACCACGTTATGCTAACGCATAAGGTGAGTGACGCCGGCAAGGACGCCGAAGATCATTATCTCAGCAGAGCGGCGTGTTCGTTAATCGCCATGAACGGCGACCCCAGCAAGCCAGAAGTTGCTGCCGCGCAAGCCTACTTTGTGGTCCAAACCCGAAGGATGGAGTTGCTGGATCAGCACGCGCAGGATTCTCGGCGACTGGAGCTGCGCGAGAAGGTTACCCAATCCTTTCGCAAGATCAGCGGCGTTGCGCAGGACGTAGGCGTCCAGCATCAAGCCTTCTTTCATGACGCCCGATACCAGGGGCTCTATGGGATGTCCCTGCGCGCCGTGAAAGAGAAGAAGGGGCTAAACCAAAAGGACAACCTCCTTGACCGGGCGGGAAATCTTGAACTTGCGGCGAACGACTTTCAGATGGAACTTGCCGCAGATGTCATCACCAAGACCGGCGTGAAAGGCGAAGCGCAGGCCATCGCCATGAACAAGCAGGTTGCGCAAGATGTCCGCCAAACGATGCGGGCGCGCGGAGCAACGATGCCAGAAAACCTGCCTCTTGAGCCCCCGATTGCCGAAGTGAAGAAGCGCCTGAAAAAGCAAACCAAGGACGCGATCAAGGCGGCTAAGGCCGATCCTTCCATCGGGAAGCTGCCGCCTTCTTAGCAATTTCCTTGCGGCGCTTGGCAGTCATGCCTTCGGCCCGCGCCTTACCGCCCATACGCCCCAGCGCCACGGCGGCGGCGTTCTTGCCGTCATCCGTGGTCAAGTCGTCGATCTCGCCGGTAGCGATCTTGCCGATCATGACGGCAGCGCCGATCACGTCGACTGGTCGCCTTTCGCCTTTTGGTCCTCTTGGCATTATATTTTCATTCCCATACGTCGCCGCATATACTCCCGCGCGACATAGTAATTTTGAAAGCGCTGGATTAACGCCTCTTGAATGTCTTCCTGACTCGTTAGTCCCGCGATACCGTCTGCAATAACTTGCTCATTCGCGACCCCAGCAACATCGGCGAAGTATTCGGGCGCTGGCACGGCCGGACTGGTTCCCAAGGGGAAATCCTTTCGATCTTGGCCGGGTTGACGGCCGCAAAACTCTGGGCCCATGCCAAGGCCGTCATTCTTACTTCCCATTGGCGCGCCTCCTTTGCGCCCAGCCTCATAAAAGAGTAATGCTTAGCGGCAAGCTTCGCAAGGAGGGCGGGATGGGAAAAGCGGCAAATAATGAAGTGCGGAAAATACGCGCCGGATTCTTCAATAATCTGAGCGTCGGGTGCACAATTTTTGGGATCGCTGCAATGCACGCACCGATGTTTCTCCCTTCTATGAGAGACATGGGTTGGAGGGAAACTCTCGTACACGCCTACCCTATTTTGATACTCTTTGTTCTAGCGTGGAGTTGGAACTCAAAAGCGAAGAGAATTGCCGGAGAAACCGAAGACTAAATTTTCAAACTGAGACACTGCCGCCGATCCCACCGCTTTTTCCTCGCCTTATTGGGGTGTAATCCACCGGTTACCCACCGACTTTTCCACAGCTTGTTCACAGATCGTGAATCGGTGCGGGGGCAGGATGGAATGAACGCGTCGGGACCGAAGCTTACGGACATCTCGGGCGATTGAGGCTCATCGATCATCAGCGCGGCTGGCATGCCTGTCGTCCCCCGTGAAAATCTTGACGTACCCGATCGTCGGCGACAACCATGGCGGGTGCAGGCGAAAGTCCTGCCATTGAGTCGTGGGAGACTCATCATCCGGGGAGAGAAGCAGATGAACGCCAAGAGATATGCAGCGGAGGCGATCGGTACGTTCTGGCTGACATTCGCGGGCTGCGGCAGCGCCGTGATCGCCGCCGCGTTTCCGCAGGTTGGCATCGGGCTGGTCGGCGTGTCGCTCGCGTTTGGGTTAAGCGTCGTCACGATGGCCTATGCCATCGGCCATGTCTCCGGTTGCCATCTGAATCCGGCTGTCACGGTCGGTCTGGCTGCGGGTGGGCGATTTCCGACCGGGCAGATCATTCCCTATGTCGTGGCGCAGGTGATTGGAGCGATTGCGGCCTCAGCGCTGCTTTATGTGATCGCCAGCGGTGCCGCAGGCTTCGATGTCGCCAAGGGATTTGCCTCGAACGGCTATGCCGAGCATTCGCCCGGTCATTACAGCCTTATTGCCTGCTTCGTGATGGAAGTAGTGATGACGGCGATGTTCCTGTTCATCATCATGGGCGCGACCCATGGGCAGGCGCCGGTCGGCTTCGCACCGCTGGCCATTGGGCTTGCGCTGGTGATGATCCACCTCGTCAGCATTCCCGTGACCAACACCTCGGTCAATCCGGCGCGCAGCACCGGGCCGGCGCTGTTCGTGGGCGGATGGGCGATTGCGCAACTCTGGCTGTTCTGGGTCGCGCCGCTGATCGGTGGCGTGATTGGCGGTGTGGTCTATCGCTGGCTCAGCGACCAGCCGGCCGGCGTGGTCAAGGGCGAGGGGGCTTAAAGCCCGGTCTCACCAGCCCAGGATGCCTTTCAGGCCCGCATAGGCCGAGCCGCCGGCGGTGGCAACGATGCCGACCATCGGGCCGAGCGTCGAGATCAGGTCCTGCACCAGCCTGGCACGGCGGCGCAGGTGCTCGGTGCCGACGTTCTGGCCGAGCGCACGCGCCACCGTAAAGGCAAAGGCGTTCGGCTTGCCGCCTTGCACCATCACCATCGGCAGCACCTGGAAGATCAGGAGGCCGAGAATGTGACCGGTGTCGAAGGCGAGCGTGATGCTTGCGGCATATTCGATCACCTCGCGCCATTCCACCCACGGGCCGGGCAGGATCGGCACATTGTCGTGGATACCGGTCACCGTCAGCATGGCTGAGATCGCGATCACGGCGAGGCATGCGCCGGTTAACAGCGCTTCCCTGATCCTGACCTTCTGCAGCGCATAGAGCGCCAGCCCGAATGGCAGCGGAATGATCAGCGAAGCCAGCCGCAGATAAATCGGGTTGATGTCGAGCACGATGGTGACGACGACATGCGCGGCGACCAGCAGCACGGCCGGCGCCACGATATAGGTGAGGAAGTAGATCAGCCCGGCGCGCTGCGGCTGACGCTGCCATTTGATCTTCTGGGTAACCGTATCAAGCTCGTGGCGCAGCGTTTCGAGCTCGACGGCCAGCTCTTCGATTTCCAGCAGCACGGGGCGAACCACCCGCAGATCGCGCGAGCAGTGTTTGCAGGCGATGGCCTCGTCCTTGATCTTCTCGGCGCAGAACGGGCACTCCATCAGGAGGCCTGACGTTGCCGGCGGCGCCTGAGGCTCTCAAGCTCCTGCCTGGCGTCGGCGAGCTGTTCTTTCATGGCATTGCGCCGGCGCACCAATTCGTCGCGCTCTTCAATCAATGATCCGGGTACTGCGATGTCGCGCGAACAGTTCCCACAGACCAGAACGCCGGCCGGATTGTCCGCGGCGCAGAAGAGGCAGGTCAGGGCCATGATCAGGGAGCGACCTTCAGCACGAAAATGCTGGTGCCGGCCCGGCCGTCGGAATCCTTCACGTCGACCCGCATCAGATGGTCACCGGCCGGCAAGGTTGCATCGGGAATATCGATGCCAGCGGTCTGCACGAAGGGTTTGACGCGCGGCGTCAGGTCGACATTGGGTGTCTTCAGATAGGTGACCTTGACCGAATCCGGATCGATCTTGGCGCCGCCAAATGATTCGAACGTCACCTGAAAATGCATCGGCGAATGAGCCGGCTCGGGTTTGTCGACAAACACTACCTTGGGCCCGCGAGTGATGCCGCGCCGTTCGGTCGGCACCGCGCCCTTGGCCGGTGGCAGCTTGGCTTCGTCCTGGGTAACCAGCGAGAGTTCAGCCCCGCGGACCGATGGCGTCAGTCCCGGTAATAAAGCCAGCGCACCCAATAGGGTTGCCGAACCCAGCAGCGCGCGTCGTAGAAACATGTTTCACCTCACCCAGCCCAATGTTTTCAAGTTTTTTAACGTACTCCGCCATCCCCGACCACGGAATAGGGCGCCCAGAACAGGGGATGAGCATAAGTGAATTCGGTCTTGCCGTCAGCGCCAGTATAGCCGGGGCCATCCATTAGCGCCATCATCGCCTGGCGCAACGCCTCGCCGCGCGGCAGCTTGGGATCTTCCGCCTGGCGACGGAACAGATCGGTGATCAATTCCCGCGCCGATTCCGAATGCACCGACCAGTTGGTCAGGAGCAGCGCGCGGGTACCGGCATAGAAGAAGGCCCGACCAAGACCCGAGGCCGCTTCCGCCCCCGCCGCGGTGCCGGCGGCCGTATTGCAGGCGGACAGCACCACCCAGTCGGCGTCGAGCTTCAGCGAGAGAATTTCTTCCATGGTGAGCAGGCCGTCGCCGTCACTGTCGGCGACCGCCGGCGCGGTGAGCGCGAGCGCTGGCTGCGTCAGGCCATCGAGTTCGCCGGGTACGAGCCCGTGCGTGGCGAAGGCGATGATGCGGAATTTGGAAAGGTCCGTTGTCTTGACGTTCCTCTCATTGGCGTCCTTGCCAAGGTTCAGCACCTTGGCCGGGTCGGCTTGCAAGGCGACGGCAATCGATTTCAGCTCGGTCGCCGTATCGGGCAGTCGCGGAAGCTGGGCAAGCTGCACGCTGTCGACACCCTCAAGCTTCGGCGCGCTGCGCATTTTCAGCGGCCGGCCGCGGGTGACATTGGCGGCCGCCACCTGAATCGGCTTGTCGTCCTGGGCCGTCACTACTGGCTTGGCCTCCTCCGCGGTTGCCTCCTTCGCTTCCTCGGTGCTGAACAGCGGATCACCGAAACCGATTAGGGGCGAGCGCTGCGGATTGCCGGGCGGCAGCTTGCGCAGGGTCACGAGCGCCGAGATCGAGGGCACCAGCGTTACCGCATGGGTGCGCGCCAGCCAGGGCACCTTGCGGTAACTGGCGAACAGCGGATCGTCATTGGCCTCGACCGTGGCGGGCTCGGTCGGCAGCAGCGACAACGGCAACAGTCCGAGCGCGCCGTTGGTGACCACGATCAGATTTTTTGCCGGTTTCCACTGCGCTTCCGTCGGTTTGAGCAGCGTCGAATAGAGCTGATAGGCGAGTTTGAGATCGAACGGCGGAATGTCGGAGATCATCGCCGCGTTCGGCTCCAGCGCCTCGCGCAGCTTGTTGACGTCGGCATTGAGGTCGCCAAGCTTTTTGTCGATCCGCACGAATTGCCCCGGGCCATCCTTGCGGAGCACCCATACAAAGCTGTCGAAGCGGCCGAAATAGAACGACAGCACCGCCTCATCGTCGGCCAAAAGCTTCTGCACGTCGGCGGCGCCGGGAGGCGGTGGATTGACGAGGTTGCTGTATCCCGGGAATTTCCGTGCGATGTCCTTCTGTGCCTGGTTGCGCGCGGCCTGCAGGCGCTGGATGTCGGCCTGGGTATCGGTGACCGCCTTGGGATCACGCTCGGAGGCCGGCTGCGCCAGAAGATTATTCAGGGCGCCAACCGCCGCGCCGATCTTCTTCTCTGCGTCCTGCGAATTTCGCACCAGTTCGGCCAGCACCGGATCCTTGGCCGCAGAGCGCACCGAGGAAGCCTGCAGCGCGCGCTGCACCGATTGGCCACGCATCAAATCTGCATAGCCGAAGGTCTCGTCGAGCGTCGCAGCCGGAACCACTCCGGGGTTGCGGCTGAGCAGGCGGAGATAACCTTCCAGGACAAAGCGAATGCGCCCCTCGCGCGCGGCCGCTGTAGCGCCGCTATCGCTGTCATCATCGCCACCTGATGCGGTCAGCAGGACGGGGAGCGCTTCCCGATAGGCTTGCAGGGCCTCCGGGATCTGGTTGCGGCGGGCCAGCGCAACGCCTTGGAAGCCCCGCGACAAGGCCGTGTTGAAACTCTTGTCGCCGGATCTCCGGCGCTCGCGCTCATAGGTGCGCTGCGCGATCTCCAGCGCGTTCTCGCTGTCGCCCAGAGAAAGCATCACGCTGACGCGTGCAAGGCCGCTGCTGATCGCGTCGCGGGCCGCCGGCTCCCAGTTGGCGGTCCATTGGTCGACCTGGTCATAGATCGCCGAGGCCGCCTTGTATTGGCCTTCGAGGTTGAGCACTTGCGCCAGGAACAGCTGCGAATTCACCATCTGGCGTGAATCGTTGGCATAGCCTAGGCCGCCATAGATGTTGATCACCTCGCGCTGCAGCTGTTCGGCTTCCTTGTAGCGGCCCTGTTCCTGCAGCACGTACACCAGCACCGAGAGCACGCCAGCGGTATCGGCGTGAAACTTTCCGGATTTGCTCAGGCGGTCGAGCAGGGCGCGACGCACATCGGCTTCGCCTTCGCCGACCCGCCCCTGCTTGACCTTGGCGCGGCCCTCATACGCCAGCGCCCAATCGGAGGATCGCTCGGCCTCGCCTTCGGCCGGGCGGCTTGTCCATTGAGCATAGTGTTTGATCTGCTCGAGATAGAGGATCGAGGCCTTGTGGTAGGCGGCTTCGGCCTGGGCAAAGCGGCCGCGCGCTTCTTCGACCCGAGCATTGCCGTCCTCGACCATGGCCTGCCAGGACATTCCGTAAATCGGAAAGCTAGGCCAGCGCTGCGCCTCAACCAGCAGGCTGCGATTGCGTGCGCCATAGGACTCGGCCTGATTGGCATCGCTGGCGCGCAGCGCGCCGATCAGGAACGAAAAATTCAGCCCGAACAATTTTCCCTTGCCGCCGCTGCCGTCTTTGCTGAACCGGGCCATCTGCCGGCTCTGGATGGCATCGGCGCGCTTATGCTGGCCGGCATCGCGCAGCCGACGCACCAACACCTGTTCATAGCGCGCGCCGAGATTGTTGTAGTCGGTATCAGGTGCATTGCTGACCGCAAGCTCGGCATCCGCCAGCGCATCGGAGCGGCCGAGCAGCGTTCGTGCCTGCGCGCGCTTGTAATAGAAGTCGGCGAGTTCCGGTCCCTTTATGCCCGGCACCACCGCATCGGCAGCGGCGGTAAGCTTGGCGATCTCCGCCGGATCCGGCTTCTGCTGATCGAGGATGGCGGTGATGTCGGAAATCGTCCGTGGCGGCGCCACCAGGCTCGCGGCGGCATCCTTCGCCAGGTTTTCCGCTGTCGGCTTGGCAGCACCACCCGGCGGCAAGGCGAGCTTCTCGGCGGAGAACAGCGCGGCCTTGGGGCGGGCGGCCGTCATCGCGCTCCGGGTGCAGGACTGCACGATCGCGCGTGACTTGGCCATGCAGGATTCGCGGTTGCCGCCGCCCTGCATGCACGCCGCAAAGGCCGGCCTGCCGCTTGAGTTGCGGCAGTTCTCCACCGCCGATTCCTTGTCGAGCGCCCACAGCGGCGTGGCGGCGAGGAGCAGGGTGTTCAGCGCGGTCAGAATTGCGAGCGCGGTGCGAACCATGGCGGTGCTTCCTCCGGATTTTGTCCTGAGGTTTGATCCTATCGCGGTAGGCAGTGGCGCGCCATATGGTTGCTCCCTTACCGCTTTGCCCGTGCGGGATTACCGGCCGAATAGCGCGCGGTGGTCGGCAAGGATGGCGCGCGCGGCGTTATGGCCGGGAGCCCCGGTCACACCGCCTCCGGGATGTGCGCCGGAGCCGCAGTGATAAAGGCCCCTCAGGGGCCCGCGATAATCGGCGTGTCCCAGCATCGGCCGCGCCGAGAACAATTGGTTGAGCGACAGTTTGCCGTGAAAGATGTCGCCGCCAAGCAGCCCGAACTGTCGTTCGAGGTCGAGCGGGGAAAGGATCTGGCGCCCAATTACGCTATGCGCAAAACCCGGCGCGTAGCCGTCCACGGTCGCGATCATCAGGTCGGCGACTTCCTCGCGATGATCGTCCCAGGATCGTCCCTCCGGCAATTCTGGTGCAACATGCTGGCAGAACAGACTCGCGACATGCTGGCCGGGCGGGGCGAGGCTGTCGTCCAGCGTGGAGGGGATCAAAACCTCGATCACCGGCTTCAGGCTCCAGCCGTGGTCGCGGGCGTCGCGGAAAGCGCGATCCATATAGGCCAGGCTTGGCGCGAGAATAATGCCGGCGGTGAGATGATCGCCATTGCCGGGCAGCACCGAGAACGAGGGCAACTCACTCAGCGCGACGTTCATTCGGAATGTCCCGGAGCCGTTTTGCCAGTTACGGATGCGCGCCAGGAAAGCCGCGGGCAGCGCGTCCTGTGGCAACAGCCGTGTATAGAGCAGTTTCGGGTTGACGCTGGAAGCAATGTATCTGGCGCGCACCGTCTCGCCACTATCGAGCACGACGCCAACAGCGCGGTCACGCTCGACGATCACCTCGCGGACGCCGGCATCGGTCGAAATCTCCGCGCCGAGCGTGCGCGCCGCGCTCGCCATCGCCTGGCTGATCGCGCCCATGCCGCCGATGGCATGTCCCCAAAGGCCCTTCCGGCCGTTCACTTCGCCGAAAGCATGATGCAGCATCACATAGGCCGAACCGGCCGCATAAGGGCTGGCATAATTGCCGACGATCGCATCGAAGCCGAACAGCGCTTTCAGAAGATCGTTGTCGAATGTCTCGTCCAGCATCTCGCCGGCCGAACGTGTGAACAGATCGAGCAGGCTGCGCCGCTGCTCCATGGAAAGTTGCCGCAACAGATTGGCGGTTGAAAGCGCGTTAAAACCTTGCTCAAGGCTCCGCAGGCCGAATCCCTCGACCACATTGGGCGGTGCGCGCAGCACCATCTGCCGCAGGATATCGGCGATCGCTTCGAGTTCGCCGGCAAAGGAAGTCCAGCGGCTCGCATCGCGCTCGCTGAGCCGCGCGTGGGACTGCCTTAACCTGCCTTCACCCGTGAGCAGATAGCGGCCGTCAGGATCGGGTAGGAAATTCTGCGCCCGACGCGCGACGATCTTCAGGCCATGACTGGCAAGCTCGAGATCGGCGATCACGCGCGGATGGAGCAGGCTGACCGTGTAGGCAGCTACCGAGTTACGAAAGCCCGGATGGAACTCCTCCGTCACCACCGCGCCGCCGACCACGCTGCGCCGTTCGACCACGCGCACGCGCAGTCCGGCTTTGGCCAGATAGGCCGCCGTGGTCAGGCCGTTATGGCCGGCGCCGATGATCAGGACGTCGGTTTCGGTCATCAAAGGTTCATCGTCGAGACGTGGCTGTCGAATTCGATCGGGAAATGACGTTAGCCATGCGCCGCGGCTGCCCGCAAGACCGGCGACGGTTTATTGCCGGTTCAGCCGCCATATGCTCCATTGCGCGCTCTCCGGCGGCCGCCGGATTCGCCCGGAGCCCTCATGACCACATCGGAATCGCCCGCTACGGATTCGACGCGCCGTTACCGGCTCTTGCTCGCGGTCTATACGCTGAGCATCTTCCTCTCCGCGCTGCTGTTGTTCTCGGTGCAGCCATTGTTCACCAAGATGGTGCTGCCGCGGCTCGGCGGTTCACCGGCGGTGTGGTCGGTGGCGATGGTGTTCTTCCAGTCGCTGCTGTTGGCCGGCTATGCCTATGCGCATGGCCTGATGCAGATTCGTCGCCGCGCGATTCCGGTGGTGATCCATCTGGCCTTGCTGGTGGCGGCTCTTTTGACGCTGCCATTGGCGATCGCAAGCGGGTTTGGCGAGCCGCCAAGGAGCGGCTATGCGTTCTGGCTGCTGGGATTGTTCGCGGTCTCGATCGGGCTGCCGTTCTTTGCGCTCGCGGCCAACAATCCGCTGCTGCAGGCCTGGTTCGTGCGCACCGGCCATCCCGATGGACGTGATCCTTATTTTCTCTATGCTTCCTCGAACATCGGCAGCTTCCTGGCACTGCTGTCCTATCCGGTGCTGCTGGAGCCGGTGTTCCCGCTGCACACCCAGAACCTGCTGTGGACCTCAGGCTTTGCACTCTTGATCGTGTCGATTGCCGGCTGCGGCCTCTTGCTGTTGCGCTCGCCGGCGCATGTGATGATTGATAGCGAATCCTCCACGGTCGATGCGCCCGCGCCCTCCTGGTGGCTTCGCGGCCGGTGGATCTTTCTGGCCGCCGTACCCTCGGGCCTGTTGATCGCGGTCACCGCGCATATCTCCACTGACGTCGCTGCCGCGCCGCTGCTGTGGGTCCTGCCGCTCTCGCTCTATCTTCTGACCTGGGTACTGGTATTCCAGTCGCGGCCGCTGCTGCCGCATGTCTGGATATTGTTATTGCAGCCGCTGGCGATTGCCGGCGTCGTTCTGCTGCTGGCGATCGGCGGCGAGCAGAACCTGTTGCTGACGCTTGGCGGGCATCTCCTCTGCTTCTTCGTCATCGCCATGGCGTGCCACGGCGAATTGGCGCGAACCCGCCCGGCGCCGCGATATCTCACCGGCTTTTATGTCGCGCTGTCGTTCGGCGGCATGCTTGGCGGCCTGTTCGCGGGGCTAGTCGCGCCTTACACTTTCTCCTGGATCGCCGAATATCCCATCCTCGTGGTGCTTGCGGTGCTGGGGCGGCCCGGCGAGAACACGCCGCGATGGAGCCGCTGGTATTGGGTGCTCTTGGTTGCGGCGGCGCTGGTTCTGGTCGTCTCGTCCTCCGAAAACGGCCGATGGTTTGCCTGGCTCGAGGAAAATCGCGTCGCGATCGCAGGCGGCATTGCGGTGGCTGCGATCGTGCTCGCGGTGATCAAGGCCGGCCGCTGGAAAATGGCGGCGACGGTCGCGCTGGCCGTGCTGGTGATCCGACTCTATCCAGCCGATGACGGGCGGGTCGAGACCGTTCGCAGCTTCTTCGGCGTGCACAAGATAGTGGTTACGCCAAGCGGCCAATATCACGTGCTGATGCACGGCACCACGATCCATGGCGCCGAGAAGTTTAAGAACAACGACGGCACGCCCGTCACCGGACGGCCCGAACCGATCACCTATTATCATCGCGACGGCGGTATCGGGCAGGCGATCGGAGCGGTTCGGGCCCGCAAGGGCGCTCCGCTCCGGGTGGCCGTGATCGGGCTTGGCGCCGGGACGCTCGCCTGCGCATCCGAGCCCGGCGAAACCTGGAAGTTTTTCGAGATCGACCAGACCATGGTCGATACCGCGCGCGATCCGAAATATTTCACCTATTTGCAGAGCTGTGCGCCCGATCTCAAGCCGGTGATCGGCGATGCCCGGCTGACCTTCGCGCGCGAGCCGGACGGCATCTACGACCTCATCATCGTCGATGCCTACTCCTCCGATGCCATTCCGATCCATCTGGCGACGGAAGAGGCGATGAAAATCTACAAAGAAAAGCTCGCGCCCGAAGGTGCGGTGGTGATGCATGTCTCCAATCGGCATCTCGAACTGGCGAGCGTCGTGGTCGGCATCGCCGAGGCCAACGACATGAAGAGCTGGGTTTATAGCGAGGATTCCGGTCGCGACAACGAATACATCTTCGCGACCAACGTCGTGGTGTCGGCGCGGCAAGCGGCTGATATCGGCCGCCTGGCTTCCTCCGATGAGTGGGAACTGACCGAAGCCGAGGACGATGAACGCGTGTGGACCGACGATTACTCCAACGTTCTCGGTGCGTTGTGGCGAAGGTTGCGCGACGGCGAACGCTAACGCCACCCCGTCGCTAGCCTAAGCGCTGTCAGGCGTCTGTCCTGTCGTCAGGGACGCCTGAATTTGCGCGTGCGAAAATTCGTTGTTGAATATTCAGCTCAAAACAGTCCGCGGGGCCCGTAATAGCGGCGCGGCTGCGGGTAGTAATAGCCTTGTTGAGCGTCATCAGGCGCGGCGTAACCCGAATTGTCATAGGTCTGATAGGGCTGGGAATAGACACGATTCGTGCCGCGCGGGGCGGGATAGCGCGCCCCACTCGAACTGCCATCGGCCGGATAGATGTACCCGTCGTCGGCCGCCTGGACCTGCGGCCGATATTGCCGGGGCTGCGGCGTCAAAACGATCGCCGTACCGGCGGCGTCATATTGAGGACTCTCAACGGAGGGCGTTTCGCGCTTCGCCACGGCGGTGTTGCTGCGATTACGGGGATTGCGGGCGAGCGCCACCTGCGACGAGCCTGTCAGGGTCACCGTGGTATTGAGCACGCCATCTTTTTCGACCAGGGCATAGAGCGTGGCCGCGTTTTCACGCGACAGCCGCACGCACCCATGGGAAGCAGGTGTGCCCAAGCGGTTCACCGAATCCGTGCCGTGAATGGCATGGCCGATCTTGGTGAAGAAAATCGAATGCGGCATCGGCGCATCGTCGAATTCCTTCGAGTAGTGGTCTTCCTCCATCCGGAATGCGCGGAAGGTGCCGTTGGGGGTTTCGCGTGAAGGAATGCCCGAGGAGACCGGCCAGTGGTAACGCTCGACGCCGTTGATAACGACGGTCATCTCCTGGTTGTTCTTGTCAATGGTGATGTCGATCTTGGCTTGGGCGGCACTAGCGGCGCAGAGCGACACGAGGGCGGTCATCATCAACAGGGGACGCATTTTCTTTGTGGCCTCCGGGCCTTGCTGCAGTGCCAACGCTCTCCGTCCCCGGTCCTAATATGCCTGAAAGACGCGCTCGGTTCCATCGTTCCAAAGGCCAATGCCGGGGAAGTTGAAAAGATGTGACGGCTGGCAGGGTGCGGGGGCCGCCCCCATCATGCTTAAGGGCTGGGCAGTGAGACGGCGAAATTGTGGACTTGGTGGGGGCAACTGGCGGCTGGGGCGGGCCTCGCAACTATTTCGCCACACCGGCGTTTAAAAGTTCCGATCGCATCCAGCGCCAAACCGGAGGCAAGATGAGAAGCCAGGTGAGAACAGCAGTGATAAACCGGCCTGCCCACGAGCGTGTCGCGCTCGCCTTGGCCTTGGCCATGGCCGCGACGGCGTTGGCTCTGATGTCGCTGCCTCATGCCGGCCATGCCCAGGGCATCGTCCGCGGGGCGCAGCAGGGGTCAGCCGAAGGTAATCGTATTGCCGGGCCGGTCGGCGGCGTGGTGGGCGGTGCGGTTGGAGCGGGCGTTGGGGGTGCTGTCGGCGCGGTCGAGGGAATTTTCGGCGTGCCGCATCGCGGTTGGCGGCGCGGTTGCCGCGGCTATTACACACGGCATCATCATTTCCGCTGTTATTGATTTTCGTCAGCTCCGCAAGCGGTAGCCGGTGCGGAATATCCAGGCCACCACGACCAGACAGATCACCAGAAACACCAAGGTCATGGCGACGCTGAGACCGACATCGACATCGGCGATTTCGTAGAAGCTCCAGCGAAAACCGGAAATCAGATAGACGACGGGATTGAGCAGGGTCACCGCGCGCCATCCCGGCGGCAACATGCTGACCGAATAGAAACTGCCGCCGAGGAAGGTCAGCGGCGTGACCACCAGCATCGGAATGGTCTGCAGCTTTTCAAAACCATCAGCCCAGATTCCGATGATGAAGCCGAACAGGCTGAAGGTGATGGCGGTGAGCACCAGGAAGCCGAACATCCAGAAAGGATGCTGGATATTAAGCGGCACGAACAACGCCGCTGTCGCCAAAATGATCAGGCCGAGAATCACGGATTTGGTCGCGGCCGCGCCGACATAGCCGAGCAGGATCTCGACAAAGGAGATCGGCGCCGACAGAATCTCATAGATGGTGCCGACGAATTTCGGAAAGTAAATGCCGAAGGATGCGTTGGCGATGCTTTGCGTCAGAACCGAAAGCATGATGAGCCCGGGCACGATGAACGTGCCATAGCCGATACCGTCCACTTCCTTGATGCGCGAGCCGATGGCCGCGCCGAACACCACGAAATAAAGCGAGGTGGAAACCACGGGCGAGACGATACTTTGCAGAAGGGTGCGCCCGGTGCGCTCCATTTCAAACCGGTAGATTGCAAGAACGGCTCGGAAGTTCATAAGGCAAGCCTCAACATAGGTATCGGTCGGCTCGGGTCAGAGGGACCAATGTGTCTGTGGTTGATCTGGCGGCGATGGTCGTTGGATTTCACCGCACCAGGCTGACGAAAATATCCTCGAGCGAACTCTGGTGGGTTTCGAGGTCCGAGATATGAATGCCGGCGTCCCTGAGATCGTTGAGCAGGCTCGTGATCCCAGTGCGTTCGCTCTTGGTGTCGTAGGTGTAGATGACGTCGCGACCTTCGCGGGTTATTTCGAGGCCGTAAGCGGCGAGGCGCTCCGGAACGGCACTGATGGCCTGTTGCAGATGAAGCGTTATCTGCTTGCGGCCGAGCTTACGCATCAATCGGCTCTTATCTTCGACGAGGACGAGCTTGCCCTTGTTGATCACGCCGATCCGGTCGGCCATCTCTTCGGCCTCTTCAATGTAGTGCGTGGTCAGGATAATGGTGACGCCGGCAGCCTTGAGTTCGCGCACCACTTCCCACATGCCCTTGCGCAATTCGACATCAACGCCGGCCGTAGGCTCGTCGAGAAACAGGATCTGCGGCTCGTGCGACAATGCCTTGGCAATCATCACGCGCCGTTTCATGCCGCCCGACAGCGTGATGATCTTGGCGTCCTTCTTGTCCCAGAGCGAAAGGTCTTTGAGGATCTTTTCGATGATGGCCGGATTCTTCGGCCGGCCGAACAGGCCCCGGCTGAAACTGACGGTCGCCCATACCGATTCGAAAGCGTCGGTGTGCAGCTCCTGCGGCACCAGTCCGATCATCGAGCGCGCGCGGCGATAATCCCTGGCAATATCGTGACCGGCGACCGCGATGCTGCCGGAGGTCGGATTGACGATGCCGCAGATGGCGCTGATCAGCGTGGTCTTGCCCGCGCCGTTCGGACCCAGCAGCGCGAAGATCTCGCCTTTTTCGATCTCGAGGTTGATGTCTGCGAGGGCCGTGAAGCCCGACGCATAGCTCTTCGAGAGATTGGTAACAGAAATGATGGAGGGCATGGCCTGCGCGTGCAAGGGGAGGCCGGCACCGTAGGCTGCCAGCGAAGAGGATGGGAACCTGAGATAGGGATGACCCGCGCGATGCGCAATCGGCTGATATGGCCGGGCCGTCAACTACCTGAAATAGTTGACGATGGCGTGGAGGTCCGGGGCGGCGGCCGCCCGACCGCTCAGCCCGGCGTCGATCACACGGCGGCAGATCTCGATGGTGGCGTGATCGCCGAGATCGTTGGCGGCTTCGAGCACGATCCAGGCCATCTCGAACGGCTGATCGGCCAGGGGCATGTCAACCTGGGTGGGCCGGTCTTTTTCCGGGTTTGATCGGAACGGGATCGCGTTCATGGATGCTTGCATTTTCTCGACGCTAATTCGGGCTCAATGCATGGCGGCTTTCAGGCGGGGCGGCTCTGGGACATCCCCGCTCTTGCGCGTCCGGTAAAGTTTGAGCACGCTCCGCGAGGCGTCGACCGCGAGGCATTTATATTCCTCTTCCTTGACCTCGAGATCACGGGCCGAAATGCGGTGATCCTTGGCGCCGAGAAACAAGAGCGACATCGTGGTGTCCCAGGAAAAGTCCAGCGCCTTGGCGAGAACCAGCACCATTTCCCCATTGCTGTCCATCAGTGCCCGCTCGATCACGTCGGGCGGCATACCGCACAACAGCGACATCGCGATCGTGACTTCGTCGAATTTGTGCGATCGCGCATAGCCGGAGATGCTGGCTTCGTTCAGGTTGCCGTTCTGGTGCTGCGCGGTGACCAGGCGCTTGGCGACGAAGTAGCCGCGCGATACCGGCCCGAGTTTGGCATGCAGCGCGCCGGCCACCTCTGCGACCGAGGTTTGAATTTGGTCGAACATCTCCGGGTTGGCCTGGGCGAGACGTTTCCTCACCTCATCGGAAGCTTTGGCCACCAACTGCTGGAACAGATGACGCGAAATGTCTTTTCGCAACCCCAGTTGTTCGGCGAGAATGTTGTCGCCATCGGAACGCTTGATCAGATGCAGGAAGCCGAAATCGGACAGGCGCGCGCCGCTGTTGCGCGCAAGCGACTGAACGACCTCCTGGTTGCCCCGCGTGACCAACTCGTCGGTAACGCGCTCGTCGATGGACCGACGTCGGGAAATCGCCAGCATATGCGCCTGGCTGGAGGAGCGTGTGGCAGCGATCAGCGTGTCGGAATCTAGCTGCCTGGATTCTTCAAGAACGGGCCGGGCAACCTCGATCGCGTGATCAAAGGCAAGCTTCCTGACGATGTTGACCGGCGCGTGATCGAAGCGGGCGAGCTTCTCTGCGAGCTGGGCGCGTGCAGCGGTTTCGATCTCATCTGCCAGCCGGCCGATGACCTCACCGAACGTCCAGACATCAGCCTCGCTGTAGCGGCCTGTGATCAACAGATCAGTTGTATGCCAGAGCGCCCGCAGGCGGCTTTTCGGCGTACCACGCAGCACGGCCTCATTGAGCTCAGCGAGCAGTGTTGTCTCGGTCATTTCTTGCCCCAACCCATCAACGCCGCGCATCAGCGAGCAATGCGCGCAGTTGGCAATCTACAGGATGGAACTGAGTATTCTCCGACCGGAGGGGTTCAATATTGTTTCAAATTTTAACAAGCGGCCGAAAATGCCGGTCGGATCGAGATTTACCGCCTTCTAAGCAAGTGCTCACACCTGATGCCCAAGCTTCTAGCGCCGAAGCTTTGCCTTGCGAGCGGAAACGATCGAATCGAATTCCCTCATCATGCTCCCGGGAATCTCGAAACGACTGGTGTCTTCGATCTCAGCCATGCGCCGGCCGATTTCCTCGGGCGAGGGGGCCTTGTCATCGTCGCTCATCCACCCTTGCGTCGCGCCAACGAATACCCGCGCGAAACGGCCGGCCGTGGCGCTATAGAGCGAATGGGTGGTCTTGCACGCTTCACTGACCAGCCAAAGCGCCATGGGAGTGACGAAGTCACTGCGCATCGCGGGCCGGATCACGGCCATCTCCGGGTTCATCTGCTCCCTGAAGCCGGGCGGCCAGTCTATGTCCACGTCAGTCGGCCGGCCGAGGCGACCAGAGCCGGCCGGGAGCAGGCCGTTGGCAGTGATGCCGTGCTTGGCGCCTTCAAGAGCGATCACGTTGACCAGTCCGACGAGACCCATCTTGGCGGCGGCATAGTTGGCTTGCCATGGGGTGCCAAACGCGCCCGAGGCCGAACTGGTCAACAGGATGCGCCCGTAGCCCTGTTGCTTCATGGCGGCGAAAGCAGGCTGGCCGACGTAAAAGCCGGCCATAAGGTGCACATCCAGGATCGCACCGATCTGATCGTCGGTAAGCGCCTCGAAGGCGGCGTTGCGCAGGAAGCCGGCGTTGTGGATCAGGATATCGACGCGGCCGAACGCCTCGATCGCCGACCTGACGATAGCTGCCCCGCCTTCGCGGGTGGCGCAGCTCTCATGGCAAGCTATGGCTTGGCCGCCATTTGCCGCGATCTCACGCACCACGACTTGCGCCGAACTCTCAGCGGAAGCTGCGAGCGGTGCGCCTCGGGTGTCAAGGCCGAGGTCATTGACCACCACCTTGGCTCCGCGAGCCGCCAGGTTGAGCGCATAGTCGCGGCCAAGGCCACTGCCGGCGCCGGTCACGATGGCGACCCGGCCATCGAAGCGCACCTTCTCTTCTGCAGATGTGCTCACGCGACGTCGCTCCACTCGGTGAAATCCACCCGCAGGCGGGTCAGCTTCATGCTCTGGATCAGCCAGGCGCCGTCGATCTTCCGATAGGTTTCGTGGTAATGACCGTAGCCGTGCAGCGCCGCCTTGGCGGAGCCCGAATCTTTGTTCCACCGCACAACGTCCTCCATGGCCCAGATACCTTCGGCTGTCGTAGCGGAGGTGACGTTGATCTCTGGACAGTGGCCGTGATGGACGGTGACGGATTCCTGCATCCGCGACCGCACGGTATCGACGATCTTGTCGCGACCCTGCAGATTCCAGCCCGGTCCGCTGACCTCGAACCGGGCGTCATCGGCAAAGACCGCGCCGAA